>Ga0209906_100021_pt1 | contig 404063 bp, 307 predicted proteins | sample FECB24metaG_FD_188303 | JGI IMG/M metagenome (GOLD analysis project Ga0209906, IMG submission 188303) | Cyanobacterial communities from the Joint Genome Institute, California, USA from Joint Genome Institute, California, USA - FECB-24 metaG... ...
CAGAGCGGGTCCTGAATCCACCCGTTGGTCGTTAGCCTGGCCGGTATGCCATAGGGAAGCCCGCTCTGTTTTCTTTATGGGTAAGCTACTCAAATCTTGGTTTCTTACTACACCACAAACCTAAAGGCCGGTGCCGAGGGATGACAAAAAAATCAACTGATACCTACAAAAATGATATACGAATGAAACGACTCTTTTTACTAGCCGCTATCATCGGCGTTTGCTGCTGTAACAGCTTCGCTCAGCCCACCGATAAAGAAGCGCCTAAAGGCTTCGATCAGGTCCGTTCGGGCATTGCTACGGGTAAACTTGATTCGATCAGTTATCCGTCTAAAACGGTAGGCACCACCCGGAAAGCGTTGGTGTACACGCCACCAGGTTACTCCAAAAAGATAAAATACCCGGTACTGTACCTGCTGCACGGCATCGGGGGCGACGAAAAAGAATGGCTCAAAGGCGGGAACCCGCAGGTGATTCTGGACAACCTCTACGCCGACAAAAAGCTGGAGCCAATGATTGTGGTGATGCCCAACGGCCGGGCCATGAAAGACGACCGGGCCGTAGGCAACGTATTCGACCGGGAGAAGGTGGAAGCGTTTGCTACGTTCGAGAAAGACCTGCTTAGCGACCTGATTCCGTCTATCGAGAAAAAGTACCCAACCCGGACCGACCGCGAACACCGCGCCATTGCCGGGCTCTCGATGGGGGGCGGGCAGTCGCTGAACTTTGGCCTCGGTAATCTGGATAAATTTGCGTGGGTGGGTGGCTTTTCGTCGGCTCCCAACACCAAACGACCCGAAGAACTGGTACCCAATCCCGAAGACGCCAAAAAGAAACTGAAGCTGCTCTGGATTTCGTGCGGGGATGCCGACGGGCTCATTACGTTCAGCAAGCGAACCCACGACTACCTCTACCAGAACAACGTACCGCACGTCTACTACGTCGAGCCGGGCGGGCACGATTTCAAGGTTTGGAAAAACGGGCTGTATATGTTCTCGCAGTTTCTGTTCAAGCCGGTCGACAACGCATCGCTGACCAAGTATACCGTTCTGGGTACACCTGCAGCCACCAACATACGTAGCGCGAAGTACCCGCAGATTCTGCCGGATAACCGGGTGGTATTCCGCGTAAAAGCGCCCGACGCCCAGAAGGTGCAGGTTGACCTGGGCAAAAAGTACGACATGGTGAAAGATACCGCCGGTTTCTGGACCGTCACCACCGACTCCATCAGTCGCGGATTCCATTACTACTCGCTGCTGATCGACGGCGTACCGCTGGCCGACCCCGCCAGCGAGACATTCTACGGCATGGGGCGCATGGCCAGTGGCATTGAGATTCCCGACCGGGACGAGGGTTTCTACGCCCTGAAAGACGTACCCCACGGCGATATCCGCATCAAACGTTACCTCTCCAAAGCCTCGAACACCTGGCGGGAAATGTACGTGTACACACCACCGGGTTACGACCAGTCGGCGGAGAAGTACCCCGTACTGTACCTGCTGCATGGCGGGGGCGAAGACCAGCGCGGCTGGGCCACGCAGGGCCGTACCGGTCTGATTCTGGATAACCTGATTGCCGAAAAGAAGGCCAGACCGATGCTGATTGTCATGCTCGACGGGAACATGAACATGCCCGGTGGTCTGGCAGGCTTCAACGAAAACGTGCTGCGGGCGTTTGAAAACGAACTTAAGCAGGGCGCCATTCCCTTCGTGGAAAGCAATTTCCGGGTGGAATCGGATGCAAAAAGCCGGGCACTCGCGGGCCTGTCTATGGGTGGTTTGCAGACATTGTATGCGGGTATCAAAAACACGAATATGTTCTCCTCACTCGGCGTATTCAGTTCGGGCTGGTTTGCCAATAACCCTAAACTGTCGGACCCGCAATATGCCTTCATGAAAGACAATGCCAGCACCATCAACAGCAATCTGAAGAACCTGTGGATTTCGATGGGTGGCAAGGAAGACATCGCCTACCAGAACTGTCAGGTCATGATGAAGAAGTTTGATGAGATGGGCATCAAATACAACTACAGCGAATACGCTGGTGGCCACACCTGGCCCGTCTGGCGGCACGACTTGTTCCAGTTTTCTCAATTACTTTTTAAATAAGTTGTAAACCAAAACCCCAATTTTCACAATGAAAACGTTGTTTTTTTCTTTATTTCTATCATTTGTCAGCATTGTAGCATTTGCTCAAAATCCAATTGATGGCAACTGGAAAGGTAGCCGTGAAACGCCGAACGGTACTTTTGAAGTAAACTATACCTTCAAGGTAGAAGGCAACAAATTAACAGGAACCTGGAAAACTCAATTCGGAGTGTCTCCTATACAGGAAGGGACTGTTGATGGCAAAAAGATTTCGTACAGTATCACATTTAACGATCGTAAAATGAGTTACACTGGCGAATTAGTGTCTGATAAAGAATTAGTTGTTAAAAGTGAGCGAGGTGAGATGAAGCTTGCCAAGCAGTAGGAAATTTTCGCCGTTTAACTGGGCAAAAAGCTCAGTTAAACGGCGTTTTTAGAAAGCAGATAGTCACTATTTAAGGTTTCTGCTCAACAAACACTAGATCTCCATGATTTCAAAAAGAAACTTCGTGGCTGTAAGTACGGCCATTTTCATGATAGGAACCGTCTCTGGATTTTCTCAATCTATTCCATCATTAAAAGACGCGTTTAAAAAAGACTTCGGCATTGGTACTTGTCTGAACTCGGCCCAGATTGACGAACGGGACCCGCAATTGACCCAGTTTATTGCGCGTCAGTTCAACATGGCAACGCCCGAAAACGTCATGAAATCCGGGCCTATTCATCCGAAATGGGATACGTACAACTTTGAGCCGGCGGATAAACTGATCGAGTTTGGCAAAAAGCACAACATCAAAATCAACGGCCATACGCTCATCTGGCACAGTCAGTTGCCGCCGTTTATCCGGGGGATCAAGAGCGCGGATTCCATCCGAACGTTTTTTAACAACCACATCAAAACCGTCGCCGGACGCTATGATGGAAAAGTGTTTTCGTGGGACGTGGTCAACGAAGCCCTCAACGAAGACGGTACGATGCGGAAATCGGTATTTCTGCAATACCTCGGCGAAGATTTTGTCACCGAGGCCTTCCGGCTGGCGCAGCAGGCTTCGCCCAAATCGGAGCTGTACTACAATGACTATAATAACGAACAGCCCGCCAAGCGCGCAGGCTGCATCGCGCTCATCAAAAAAATTCAGGCCGCCGGGGTACGCATTGATGGCGTAGGCATTCAGGGGCACTGGCACGTGGGCAAAGTACCACTGAAGGACATCGAAGAAAGCATTCTTCAATACGCGGCTCTGGGTCTGAAAGTGATGTTTACCGAACTGGACATTGAGGTCTTACCCCGTAATTTTCAGGGAGCCGACGTGGGCCAGCGGATGGCCAGTAACCCACAGGCAAACCCGTATCCAGACGGTCTTCCCGATGCGGTGCAGCAGCAACTGGCCGCTGATTATGAAGCGCTGTTCAAACTGTTTCTCAAGCATAAGGACAAAGTTACCCGCGTCACGTTCTGGGGCGTGAACGACGGCGATAGCTGGCTGAACAACTGGCCAATCCGGGGCCGGACCAGCTACCCGCTCCTATTCGACCGCAACAACCAGCCCAAACCCGCTTTTGAGAAGGTAATTGCCCTAAAGAAATGATTGAAGGCAATCAGCCTGAGTGAATAGTCGAACAGGTTATGCTCATCTCAGTACGCTTACCATGCCCTCCACGTCCAGAACGTAGTCCGGTTTGGTGTTGAGGATGGCCTGCTGGGGCATGTAAGCGACCTGAGCCGTGTCGGGGTGCTGAACGATGGTGAGCCCACCGGCGCGTTTGATGGCTTGCAGACCGGCTGATCCGTCGGCGTTGGCTCCGGACAGCAGAATGCCGGTCAGGGCCGAGCCGTAGACGTCGGCGGCCGATTCGAACGTTACGTCTATGGAAGGGCGGCTGTAGTTTACCTTCTCGGAATCATCGAGAGAGAACGTACCGTCATGTTCAATCAGCAGATGGTAATCGGCCGGGGCCAGGTAGATGTGTCCCGGTATAATGGCGTCCTTGTCCTCCACTTCCTGAAGCGGCAGGCTGGTTTTTAACGCAAACAAATCGGCCAGCGACGTATCGGTGGCGCTTTTGCGGTGGAGCACAATCACCAGCGCAAAAGTCAGGGGTGGCCGCAAAGCCGGGAGCAGATTCAGCAAAACGTCGATGCTCCCGGTTGAGCCGCCAATGAGAACCATGGCGCTGTTGCTGACTAGTCGATTTTCCGCCATATTTTTTCGCTGCCTACCTGTTTGTATTTCTGTCGGATGCCCGAGAAACGTAGCGTCTCTTTTGATCCCAGCCCCAGGAAGCTGAGCAGGCCCAGGCTCTCGTCGAACAGCGTCAGGACACGATCCTGCAGGGTTTTGTCGAAATAGATCAGTACGTTCCGGCACAGGATCAGGTCAAACTCGTTGAACGACCGGTCGGAGACGAGGTTGTGGGTTGAGAACACCATCTTCCGGGTCAGTTCCTCGTTGAATTTAACGTAGTCGTATTGCGCAGTGTAATAGCCGGAGAAGTCGGCCGTTCCCCCCGACAGTACATAGTTCTCGGAATACTGCCGCATGGGGGCGAGCGCATAAATGCCTTTGCGGGCCACCTCCAGCACCTCCGGGTTCAGGTCGGTGGCATAGAGCAGTGACTTGTGCAGCAGATTGGCTTCCTTCAGGAGAATGGCCATGGAAAACACTTCCTCACCGGTTGAACAGCCTGCGTGCCAGACCCGGATGAAGGGCTTGGCGGTCAGGGCGGGCAATACCTCCTTTCGGAGCGCCCGGTAAAACGACGGATCACGAAACATTTCGGTGACGTTCACCGTCAGTTCTTCCACGAACCGTTTCAGGTAATCGGCATCGGTACGGACCCGGTACCGCAATTCAGCAAAGCTCGGAAACTTATCCAGCGTCCACAGCCGGTTGATACGTCGCTTGATCGACGCCCGGGCGTACTGGGTAAAGTCGTAGCCGTATACTTCCAGCAGATCGTTCAGCAGCAACGTAACCTCTTCCTCCTCAATCATAACACCTGTCAGATACGCGATAGCAGCGCCAGGAGCCGATCAACATCGATGGGCTTGGCAATGTAGTCGGTGGCCCCGGCCCGCAGGCACTTCTCCCGGTCGCCGACCATTGCCTGCGCCGTTACGGCAATAATGGGCATGTCGCTCCGGCCCGGAATACGTTTGATACGCGGAATAGCCTCGTACCCATCCATGTCCGGCATCATCATATCGATCAGAACGGCATCGACCACCGCGTCGGTACTCAGTATGTCCAGCGCTTCGGGGGCACCCTGGCACGACCGGCACTCGAATCCCTTCGCTTTCAGCGTGGCCGTCAGGGCGAAGATGTTCCGCGTGTCGTCGTCAATGATCAGCACTCGTTTTTTCTCCATAGTCTTACGGTTTGTGGTTTTCAGTGTGGTTTGTTGTTTGTGGTTTTGCGTTTACGGCTTTCTGTGTTTGAACAGAATGTAAATTCCACCAGGCCCCGAACAACAAACCATCTCACCGTTCGTACAGCCAGACGCGCAGCAGGGATATGAGCTGGTCAATATCGACGGGTTTAGTGATGTAATCCGATGCACCGGCTTCGATGCATTTTTCGCGGTCGCCGGTCATGGCTTTAGCCGTAACGGCAATGACCGGCAGGTTTTTGTATCTGTACTGCTCCCGAATCTTCCGGGCCGTTTCGTACCCGTCCATCTGCGGCATCATCATATCCAGCAGCACCACGTCGACGTTCGGGTTCTCTTCCAGCCGCTGCAGGGCTTCTTTGCCATCCAGTGCCGCAACAACGCTCATGTTGTACTGCTCCAGCGCCTTCGACAGCGAGAAGATGTTCCGCACGTCGTCGTCGGCCACCAGCACGGTTTTTCCGCTCAGAACCTGCGTCAGTGCACCCAGTTTTTTCGTCGCGCCGTTGTTGTTGGCCGCCGACTTATTCTCTTCCACCAGATGCAGGAACAGCGACACCTCGTCGAGCATACGCTGGTACGAATGGGCCGTTTTGACGATGATCGAGTCAGCGTACTTCTTAATCCGCAACTCTTCCGACAGCGACAGACTTTTACCGGTGAAGATGATGATCGGCAGGCTTTCCAGCTCCGGATTCTTCCGGGCCTCTTCAAGCGCATCGTACGCTTTGTTGTCGGGGATACCCATATCCAGAATCACGCAGTCAACCTCGCGTTGTTTCAGGGCCGTGATTCCTTCCGAAATATCGCTTTTCAGTTCCGAGTTGATGTTGAAGGTTTCCAGGAAGTAAGCCAGCGCTTTGGCGTGTTTGGGGTTGTCTTCAATAATCAGCACCTTTTTTGGGTCCCGATTCAGAACGTACTCAATCTTGCCGAAAACCTCCTGCATCTGCTCAAACGCCATGGGTTTATCCACAAAATCGATGGCTCCTTTCAACAAACTCTCGTTTTTGAGCTTATGCGACGACATGATATGCACCGGAATGGGCCGCGTCTGGGGGTTCGCTTTCAGCGCGTCCATAACCTCCCAGCCGCTCATAACGGGCAACTGAATATCCAGCAGAATCCCGACAGGCCGGTACGCAGCCGCCAGACGCAGGCCCTCGTCGCCCCGCACGGCAACAATACCTTTGTAGCCTTTCCTGCGGGCAAATTCGAGCAGCGACCTGGCAAAGTTTGTGTCGTCCTCGATGATCAGAATGAGCTTGTCGTGCTCCGTGATCGTCTGCCGGTCGTCCGGCACGGACTCTGGGATGGTGGGGCTGATGTATTTCTTGGTTTCAGCCGCCGGGGCATCGTTCGGCGACGGCTGTTCGTGCACCGGTGGCTTCTGGCTGTGGGTTGGTACAACCTCCGCCGGGGCTGGGGAAACAGCGGTGCCGGGAACGGCAATAACCGGAATAACCAATGTAAACTCACTGCCCACATCGACCTGACTGCTCAGGTTGATTTCGCCCCCGAGCAACTTGGCCAGTTCGCGGCTGATGGACAGGCCCAGGCCCGTTCCGCCATACTTCCGCTTGGTCGACCCGTCGGCCTGCTGAAAGGCCTCGAAAATGAGCGGTTGCTTCTCGGGCGGTATGCCAATGCCCGTATCCTTTACGATAAAGCAAAGCCGGTTCGCCGACCGATTCTCCGGTTTGATCGTCAGTGTAACGCTGCCCTTCGCCGTGAATTTGAGCGCGTTGGACATTAGATTTTTCAGAATCTGCCCAAGCCTCATCTTATCGGTTTCGATGATAGCCGGTACGTCCGGCGCGATCGTGATGCCAAAATTCAGCCCTTTCTCCTGCGCCATGATGCCGAACAACGCCCGCATTTCGTCGCCGATGTCGCTGACCGGTATGCGTTCGTAATCGAGCTTCATCTGCCCGGCTTCAATCTTCGACAGGTCCAGGATCTCGTCGATCAGCCCCAGCAGCCCGTTCCCCGACGACTGAATCACGCGGGCGTACTCCACCTGCTCACTGGTCAGGTTCTCGTCCATGTTTTCGGCCAGCAATCGGCTCAGCAGGAGAATGGAATTGAGGGGCGTCCGTAATTCGTGCGACATATTGGCCAGGAATTCGGACTTGTAGCGGGTGGCCAGTTCCAGTTCATCGGCCTTCTTCTGAATCTCGTCGTTTTTCTCTTCCAGCAGCAGCCCCCGCTCTTCCAGTTCGGTGTTGGTTTGCTGCAGTTCTTCCTGCTGCACACGGAGTTCTTCTTCGGACGCCTGCAACCGCTGGGCCTGCATCTCCAGTTCCGTATTCAGGTTTTCCAGTTCGCTGTGCTGCACCTGTAGTTCCTCGGCCTGCGCCTGAGTCTCTTCCAGCAGGTGCTGCATTTTACCGTAGTCGAGCGCGGCATTTACCCCGATGGCCATGGCCTCGCGGTTGTTTTCTACAAACTCGACCTCCAGCGCGGTAGGCGGACGAAGCAACCCAAGTTCAATGACGCCGATACTTACGCCGTCGTAGATCAGCGGACTGATAATGAGCGACGCCGGGGTGGCCTCTCCCAGCGACGAACTCACCTTGCCGTAGTCGGCCGGTACGTCCTCTACCACGACGGTCTTCTTCCGCTCAACGACCTGACCAACCAGCCCCTGTCCACCACTGACAACATCCGGTGCATTTTGGGCTGCGTACCGTCCGGCCAGTCGGAATTTCCGCTCGTTGTCAAGAATATACATGGTAGCGAGGGGAACGCCCATGTATTCGGTCAAGGCAGCCAGCACCCGATTAGCCAGCTTTTTTGGATCTTTCTCACCCCGGATGGCATCACTGACGGCCACGGCACCCGTTTGCAGCCAGTTCCGACTGTTCAGATCCGTAAAGGTCCGTTCGAGCGAAGCCGCCATCTGGTTCAGGGCCGTAGCGATTCGGCCCAGTTCATCGTCCTCCGCGTCAGTGCTGCGGACTGCATAGTCGCCACCGGCAATTTTACGGGTAATGCCCTCCATAACGGAGATCCGCCGGTTGGTTTTGACGTATTGCTCCTCGGCTTCTTGCTGTTCGGCAATCCGGTTATCCATATCCCGCTTGATACGGAAATAGGCAAAACTCGTAATGAGCATGGAAATCAGGGCCGTAATAACCAGCAGAATAGGCGTGTAGGTAATGTACACCTGCTGCTGATCGATTCGGGCCTGCAGCAACCGATTCTCCTGGGTTTTTATCTGATTGAGTACGGCGCGCAGATCATCCATCACCTGCTTACCACGTATCATCTCCCGATACCGTCTGGCGGTATCCTGGCCGGTAACAGCCCCGGCTCTGGTCAGGTCAATGACCTTCTGCATCTGCTCGAACTTTGTTTCGAACAGGGCTTTTACCTGCGCCAGGTTTTTCTGCTGGGCGGGATTATCGGCCATGAGTGAACTAAGCCGGTTGAAACTGGCCACCACTTTCTCGTAACTGCCGTCGAACGGCTGCAGAAAGACCGGGTCGAGGGTAACCAGATAGCCCCGCTGCCCTGTTTCAGCATCTTTCATGTACGAGATGATATTTTCCGACTCAATCAGTACCTCGTTGGTGTGGTTGACCAGCTCGGAATTACTGATCAGGCGCTGGATGCTTATAAATGAAGCCCCCAGACTGAGCAGCAGCAAAATCGTGGACAGGGTGAAGACAACCTGAAGTTGCCGGATAATCGAGTTCGAGGTAGTGTTTGGTGGCATAGAAAAAGGAATATAACGGCTTTACCGGGTTTCAGTAACCGGCCCTTCGGTGGTTTGTCTGACCGGCAGTACGAGAATGAACCTGGCTCCTTCGTCCTCGCGGCTGCGGGCCGAGATTAGACCGTGGTGCTTTTCAATGTTTTTGCGGGCAATGGCGAGGCCGATGCCGGTACCTTCGTAGTTGGTCCGGTTATGGAGCCGCTGGAAAATGACGAAGATCCGATCCAGAAACTTTTCGTCGAAGCCGATGCCGTTATCCTGCACCACAATCCGGCAGTACGGACCGTCTGGCGCCGGGCAGCCGTCAATGTCTTTCGTGTCGATGCGTTCGGCCCGGATCGTGATAACGGGCGATACGTTCTCTTTGGCAAACTTCAGGGCGTTGCTGATCAGGTTCTGAAAAACCTGCCGGATGCGCGTCGGAATCACGTCCAGCTCCGGAATAGGCCCGATGTCGACAACAGCCCTTTTTTTCGAAACTACGTCCTCAAAATCCTGCAGCAGGTCGGTGAGCAGGCTGTTCAGATTGGTGAAATGAAACGCTTCGGGGGCCGATAGCTGCGTGTACGACAGCAGGTCGTTGATGAGCGTCGCCATCCGCGCCGACGACCGGATGGTCCGGTCGAGGTACGGAGCCGCTTCCGGATTGTCTTTCAGGTACTTTTCTTTGATGGTATCGTTGAGCAGCTGAATCTTCCGCAGCGGTTCCTTCAGGTCGTGCGACACCACCCACGTGAACTGCTGGAGTTCATGGTTTGTCCGTTCCAGTTCGGCATTCTTGACCCGGAGTTCATTCGTCCGGACTTCCACTTCACGCTCCAGCAGTTCGGCAGCCTGCTTTTGCGGGTGAATGTCCGTAAACGTACCGATCCAGCGCGTGAGAGTACCCTGCTGCCGAACCGGAATGATCCGCAGCAGGTGATAGCGGAAATCGCCCGTTGTCAGCTCCCTGAGCCGGACTTCCCGCGTAAACTCGACCCCGTCGATCAGCGACCGCTTCCACTCCTCCCAGACGTTGTCGTCGGCGTGTACATCCGGAAACGTAGTTGGCGAGGGGGCATAGCGAAACCAGTATTCGTTAACGTATTCGAGCTGTCCATTTGAAGCCACCGTGAAAGCCACCTGGGGTAATGACGACAGTACGCCCTGAAGCTCCTGCATGCGTTCCGTCAGGACCTCCTGTGCCTGTTTACGCACCTCCACTTCTTTCCGCAGCGAATCCTGAGCCGCCCGGAGTTCCTGCTGCTGTTCGTACAGCTTCTGCAGCGTTTTGACTTTCAGAACCAGAATGTCCGGGTCGACCGGCTTGGTCAGGTAATCGACTCCGCCCGACGTATAGCCTTTGGTGATGAACTTCTTGTCGGTGTTTACCGCCGACAGGAAAATAATGGACGTGAACCGGGCTTTACTGAAGCCGGCAATGGCATTCGCTACCTCAAACCCGTCCATATCCGGCATCTGCACATCGAGGATAATGACCGAATAAGACGTAGTCAGCACTTTCCGCAAGGCTTCTTCTCCCGATTCGGCCGTGTCGACCGTAAATCGATGCAGCTCAAGTATTTTCTTCAGAGGCAGGATATTTTCCCGTCTGTCATCAACAATCAGGATCATGCAGGGTCATTCATTAGATCGATGCGGGCTACCCGGGCAGGTTTACGCTTCCTTACCAGGTTCTGTTCCGCGCCCGGCCGGCACAAAGTCCAAAATTATAGTCAAAGATAATGAGCGAAAACAAACCAGTGGTTTAATGCGCCCAAATCAGCCGGCGCTCACCAAACGTTTACGCTTGTTAATAAACGAAAAACCCTGACGAAATGCTATCGTCAGGGTTTTTATTCGACACATTCTCTCTATGTGCACTATCGTCCAGCCGTACGGCTTTTTGTCTTTTGAATCACGACCGGTACGCACTTCGCCGGCGGGCACTCACACTGAGTGTTCTGCAACACGACTGACCGCTGTACAAAACATCCGGCCTGGGTGAATACCCGAACGATGTACGTCTGTGGCGTACCGGTCCGGCTGATGTTGCTGACAATGATTCCGCTCGCCGGAATCGGCAGGGCTTCATTGTAGCTGGTCGCTCCGTTGTAGGTCGTGCCCGTCGATACGTCGAAGCGGTCGTTCGGGCCGAAGTTGCCGATTGCTACCTGCCCATCGGAGCGCGACGTAGCACCGTCGCAGGTGGCTTCCTGGGCCGTCAGCGTAACGCTGTCCGGTGCCGGGTTCACCACCGCATCGACTACGATGCTGCTGCTGCAACCGGTAATCAGGTTGGTTACGGTCAGCGTATACGAACCACTGTTGGTCGTTGTTGCAGCCGGGATATTGACCACTGCCCCGCTGGCGGTAAAGCTGTTCGGCCCGGCCCAGGCGTAGGAAACTCCCGTCGACGATGTGGTACCTGTCAGCACCAGGGTTTCGCCCGCACAAACCGGCGGAGCGCTGGCTGCGATAACCGGCGTGATGCAGTAGAAGCCCGCATCGACCGTTGTATTGTTCTCACCGGAGGCCAGTACGTACGGTCCGGTCTGGCCCGTCACGCCGTTGGCATCGCTGTCGGTCGCGTCGTTGCCGGTGTTAGCCGTTGTCGACGTGAAGGCGTCCGGTTGTGTGAAGGCGACGACATAGGTAACCCCCGGCGTCAGGCCCGTGAAGCTGTAGACGCCACCGGCATCCGTCGTGGTAGTCAGCAATACGTTGCCGTTACCGCTGAGCAGCTGCACCGTTACACCCGCAATACCCGGCTCACCCGTATCCTGCTGCCCGTTCTGGTTGAGGTCGTTGAAGACCAGGTCACCCAGACTGGCCGGGCGGTAGAAGCCCGCATCCACCGACAGATCGATCTCACCCGATGCCAGCGTGATGCTGCCCGTACGGCCGGTGAGCGGATCGGCATCCGAGTCCGTTGCCCCGTTGCCCCCCAGGTTAGCCGCCGTTGCCGAGTAGCCGGCCGGAGCGGTAAACTGCACCTGATACGGTACGCCCGGCGTCAGACCCGTGAAGCTGTACACACCACTGGCATTGGTCGTTGTCGTATTGACCACCGCGCCGTTCTGCAGCAGCTGCACCGTTACACCCGCAATACCCGGCTCACCCGCATCCTGCTGCCCGTTGGCGTTGAGGTCTTCGAAGACGAAGTCACCCAGAACCGCAAACTGCTGTGGCTGCAACAGCGCCGTATCAGTATCATCTTCGTTCGGTGTCGTGTCGCTGTTACCCGGCGTCGAGTCAATGTCATCACCACTGTCGGCGGTGATCTCGGCCCGGTTCGTAATGACACCGCCCGCCGTAGCCGTCAGCGTCAGGCCGATGGTCAGCGTAGCCGACTCACCCGGTGCCAGACTGGCGATAGTTGCTACGGCATTGCTGCCCAACTGCGTGAAGCCCGGACTGGCCGCTGCATTGAAGGCCGTACCGTCGGGTATGAAGTCGGTTACCTGCGTATTGGTCGCGGTTAGTTCACCCTGGTTGGTGACGATCAGTTCGTAGGTTATGACCCCTCCCGGCAACAATGGACTTGGCGCAGAAACGATGTCTTTGGATAGGGCCAGATCGAAGCGGAGCAGGTAGAAACCAGCATCGAGGGTATTGTTGGTCTCACCCGACGCCAGCGTAATGCTCTGCGTTACGCCGTTGATCGCATCGCTGTCGGTCGCATCGTCCCCGCCCTGATCAGCCAGCGTGGCCGTGTAGTTGGCCGGGGCCGTGAAGCTCACCGAGTACGGTACACCCGGTGTCAGCGCGGTGAAGCTGTACACCCCACTCGAATCCGTGGTCGTAGTTGTCAGGGATACGCCGTTGCTGATCAGCGTAACGGTTACGCCCGCTATACCAGGCTCACCCGCATCCTGGATCCCGTTGCGGTTGGCATCGGCGAAGACCCGGTCGCCCAGCGCTGCCTGACGGTATACACCCAGGTCCACGCTCGTGTTATTCTCACCGGAAGCCAGAATATACACCCCGGTTTCACCATCGAGCGGGTTGGCATCCGAATCAAGCGCATCGTCTGCACCTTCATTGTCGGCCGTGATCGTGAACATCGGCATCGGCGCAAACTGCACCTGGTAGGCTACTTCCGGCAGGAGGTTCGTGAAGGTATACTGACCATTTGCGTTCGTTGACGTAACCTGAACAACCACGCCGTTCTGGAGCAGACTCACGGTTACGCCCGGAACACCCGGCTCGCCCGTATCCTGAACGCCATTGATATTAATATCCTCGAAGACGAAGTCGCCCAGGCTGGCTGGCAGCAGGAAGAAGCCCGCATCAAGGGTATTGTTGGTTTCACCCGAGGCCAGCGTGAGGCTCTGCGTTACGCCGTTGATTGCATCGCTGTCGAGGGCATCATCTCCACCCTGGTTACCCAGTGTGGCAGTGTAGCCGGCCGGGGTTGTGAAGCGTACCTGATACGATACACCCGGCGTCAGACCCGTGAAGCTGTAGACACCGTTGGCATCCGTCGTGACGAAGTCTACTACGGTACTGTCGCGGAGCAGACTCACCGTAACCCCCGGAATCCCTACTTCGCCCCCATCCTGAATGCCGTTGCGGTTGGCATCGGCAAAGACGCGGTCGCCCAGGCTGGCCGGGCGGTAGAAGCCCGCATCGACGGTGAGGTTGTTTTCACCAGCGGCCAGCGTGTAACTGCCGGTTTGTCCGGTCAGCGGATTGACATCGGAATCAGCCACATCGTCGCCACCCTGATCGGCCAGCGTAGCCGTAAATCCGGCCGGAGCGGTGAAGCTCACGACATACGCTACGTTCGGCACGAGTCCCGTGAAGCTGTAGACGCCACTGGCATTGGTCGTTGTGGTGTTGACCACCGTACCATTCTGCAACAGATTGACGGTCACACCCGCGATGCCCGGTTCGCCCGCATCCTGCCGGCCATTCGCGTTGATGTCTTCGAAGACGAAGTCGCCCAGGCTGGCCGGCAGCAGGAAGAAGCCCGCATCCAGCGTCGTGTTGGTTTCGCCCGAGGCCAGTGTGAGGCTCTGGGTTACGCCGTTGATCGCATCGCTGTCGAGGGCATCATCTCCGCCCTGGTTAGCCGGAGACGCGGTGAAGTTCGCTAGGGCGGTAAACTGCACCTGATACGATACGCCCGGCGTCAGACCCGTGAAGCTGTACACTCCGCTGCCGTCTGTTACGACGCTGGCCAACGGGGTACCGTTGCTCACCAACGTAACCGTGACACCCGGAATTCCCACTTCGCCCCCATCCTGAATGCCGTTGCGGTTGGCATCGGCGAAGACGCGGTCGCCCAGACTGGCCGGGCGGTAGAAGCCCGCATCGACAGTAAGGTTGTTTTCACCGGCGGCCAGAACGTAGCTGATCGTCCGTCCCGTAATCGGATCTGCGTCCGAATCCGCAGCATCATTGCCTGCGTCAGCGGCCGTGGCCGTGTACCCGGTTGGGGCGCCGAACTGCACTACGTAAGGCAATCCAGGGGTCAGACCCGTGAAGCTGTATACACCGCTGGCATTCGTTGTCGTCGTCAATACGACCAGGTTATTCTGTAAGAGGTTGACGGTTACACCCGCAATACCCGGCTCACCCGTATCCTGCTGCCCGTTGGCATTGGTATCTTCGAAGACCAGGTCACCCAGGCTCGCGCAGGGTTGTTTTGATACAATGGCCGTATCACTGGCCGTACAGCCGTTGGCCGAGGTCACCGTCAGGGTGTAGGTTCCGATGGCCGTTACCGTCGGATTCTGCTCCGTACTGGTGTATCCGCCCGGACCGCTCCACGCAAACGTTACGTCCGTCGGAGTGGTGCTGGCCGTAAGCTGCAGCGAAGTTCCCTCACAGGGGATTACCCCACCTGCAGCGGTTATTGTCGGCGCAACGGTGTTGCTGGTGATATTGGTCGTCGTCGTAGCCGTACAGCCATTGGCCGCCGTTACCACGACGGTATAGGCACCCGGCGTACTGGTCGTGAAGCTCTGGGCCGTTGAGGTAATTCCTCCCGGACCGCTCCACGCATACGTTACCGATTCAGTGGCCGCAGCCGATACGCTTGCCGTAGTTAGCGTACAGGTCAGCGGACCAGTGTTAGTCGCCGTTACGGTCGGAGCCGACTGGTCGATCTGAATCGTGGTTGTCGCCGTCGCCGAACAGCCGTTGGCCGCCGTTACGACAATGGTGTACGTGCCGGCTACCGTTGTCGTGAAGCTCTGGGCCGTTGAGGTAATTCCTCCCGGACCGCTCCACGCGTACGTTACCGCTTCATTAGCCGTGGCACTTACCGAGGCTGTCGTCAGCGTACAGGTCAGCGGACCGGTGTTGGTTGCCGTTACGTTCGGTGCAGTTGCGTCCTGTTGAACGGTTGTGCTGGTCACCGCCGTACAGCCATTGATGCCGGTCAGGGTTACGGAGTACGTACCCGCTACCGAGGTGGTGAAGCTCTGGGCCGTCGAGGTGAAGCCGCCCGGACCGCTCCAGTTGTAGGTAACACCCGGCGCTGAACTGCTGGCCGAAACCGTTACGGTGGTCAGCGTACAGGTCAGCGGACCCGTATTGGAAGAGGTCACGTTCGTTGGCGGCAGGAAGTTCTGCTCCACCACACCGATGGCTGAAGCCACGCAACCGTTGGGCGACGTAGCCGTTACCGAATACGTACCCGCTGCATTGACCACAATATCAGGCGTAACGGCACCCGTACTCCATTGATACGTAGAGCCGGGGCTGGCCGTTGTCGAGATAGTAGCCGTAGGCTGGGCGCAGGTCAGCGTGTTGCTCACGCCAACGGTTAAGGCCGGCACGACCGTATCGCTCACGACCGTAGCCGTTGTAGCGGCCGTACAGCCATTAACCGCCGTTACGGTCACTGAGTACACACCCGCCGATCCGGCCTGGATAGAAGGCGTTACCTCGCCCGTGTTCCAGCGGAAGGTCACGCCTGGCGTAGCGGTTGTCGAGAGGGTGGCTGTGGGCTGAGCGCAGGTCAGCGTGTTGCTCACCGATGCCGTGACCGTCGGGGCCGCCGTGTCGCTCACGACCGTAGTCGTCGTAGCGGCCGTACAGCCGTTGGGCGCGGTCACCGTCACCGAGTAGGGGCCGGCCGCACTCACCGAGATCGTCGCCGTTGTCTCGCCTGTGTTCCACCGATAGGTTACCCCGGGCGTCGTGCTGCTGGCCGTCAGCGTCGCCGTCGGCTGAGCGCAGGTCAGGGTATTGCTTACGGCAATGGTCACGTCCGGCGTCGCCGTATCGCTCACGACCGTGGTCGTTACTGTAGCCGTACACCCGTTGGGGCTCGTGACAGTCACCGTGTAGGCACCCGCTGCACTCACCGAGATCGTAGCGGTCGTTTCGCCCGTACTCCACAGGTAAGTCACGCCCGGCGTAGCGGTTGTCGAGAGGGTAGCCGTGAGCTGGGCGCAGGTCAGCGTGTTGCTCACCGATGCCGTGACCGTCGGAGCGGCCGTATTGCTGACCACCGTGGTCGTCGTAGCGGCTGTTGCCCCGTTGGGCGCCGTCACCGTCACCGAGTAAGGTCCTTCATCCGTCACTATGATCGATGACGAAATGGCACCCGTACTCCATCGATACGTGACGCCCGGCGTAGCGGTTGTCGAGAGGGTAGCCGTGGGCTGAGCGCAGGTCAGCGTGTTGCTCACCGATGCCGTGACCGTCGGGGCCGCCGTGTCGCTCACGACCGTAGTCGTCGTAGCGGCCGTACAACCGTTGGGTGCGGTCACCGTCACCGAGTAGGGGCCGGCCGCACTCACCGAGATCGTCGCCGTTGTCTCGCCTGTGTTCCACCGATAGGTCACCCCGGGCGTCGTGCTGCTAGCCGTCAGCGTCGCCGTCGGCTGATTAACGGTTATCGTGTTACTCACCGTCGCTGTTACGTCGGGAGCCGCCGTGTTACTGAAAATTGTCGTCGCGATGGTAGCTGTACACCCGTTGGCCGAGGTAACCGTCAAGGAATACACCCCAGCGGCTGATGCCGTAAAGCTCTGGGCCGTTGAGGTGAAGCCGCCCGGTCCGCTCCACGCATACGTCACCGCTTCGCTGGCCGTCGCGCTCACCGTCGCTGTCGTTTGTGCGCAGGTCAGCGGACCCGTGTTCGAAGCGGCTATGCTCGGTACCGTCACATCCTGCTGGAGGGTGGTGTTGGCCGTGGCCGTACAGCCATTGGCCGAAGTGACCGTTACCGAGTACAGACCCGGCGTGCTGGTGGTAAAGCTGGCCGCCGTTGAGGTGAATCCACCCGGACCGCTCCATGCATACGTCACCGCTTCGTTGGCCGTGGCCGAAACGGTACGGGTTGTCAGGGCACAGGTCAGCGGGCCGGTGTTGGCTGCCGTCACTGTCGGAGCCGCCACATCCTGCTGGAGAGTGGTGTTGGCCGTGGCCGTACAGCCGTTGGCCGAAGTTACCGTTACTGAATACAGACCCGGCGTGCTGGTCGTGAAGCTGGCCGCCGTTGAGGTGAACCCACCCGGACCACTCCATGCATACGTTACCGCTTCATTGGCCGTGGCCGAGATGGTACGTGTCGTCAGCACGCAGGTCAGCGGACCCGTGTTCGAAGCCAGTACCGTCGGAGCCGTCACATCCTGATTGATGATCGTGCTGGCCGTTTCAAAGCAGCCATTGGCCGAGGTCACCGTCACCGAATATATACCCGCTACCGAGGTCGTGAAGTTCTGAGCCGTTGAGGTGAAGCCCCCCGGACCGGCCCAGCGGTAAGTCACCCCTGGTGTTGTGCTGCTGGCCGAGACCGTCACCGCCGTCAGTGTACAGCTCAATGGACCATTGTTGGTCGCCGTTACGTTGGCCGGTGGCGTAATATCCTGACCGACCGTAGTCACAGCCGTAGTCGTACAGCCGTTGACCGGATTGATTACAGTGACCGTATAGCTACCGGGCTGGGTGGTCATGAAACTGGCTCCCGAGAAGGCAAAGCCACCCGGACCGGCCCAGTTATAGATCACCCCGGGTGTCGTGCTGCTGGCCGACACCATTACACTCAATAATGTACACGACAGTGGCCCGTTGTTGCTGGCTGAGACACCGGCCGGCGGTACGATATTCTGCTCCAGCGACGTACTGGCCGTGGCCGTACAGCCGTTGGGGGCCGTCAGCGTCACCGAGTACAGCCCTGGTGTGCTGGCGGTAAAGCTGGCGGCCGTCGAGGTGAAGCCCCCCGGTCCGGTCCAGCTGTAGGCTACACCCTGCGTGGTTGTCGTCACGCTCACCGTCGCCGTAGTCAGCGTACAGGTCAGCGGGCCCGTATTGGTGGCCACTACAGCCGCCGGAGGGGCAATGTTTTGCTCCAGGGTGTTTGCCGCTACAGCCGTACAGCCATTAACCGTGCTCGTCAGGGTGACTGAGTACGTACCAGCAACGGATGTCGTGAAGCTGGCGGATGTTGACGTAAAGCCACCGGGACCAACCCAGCGATACGTTACATTGGGGGTTGTCGTGTTTACTGCAATCGTGGCCGATGTCTGCGTACAGCTCAATGGGCCGTTATCGCTGATGGTTACATTCTGGATACCGGTATTGTCCTGGCCTACTGTGGTAGTGGCCGTGGCCGTACAACCGTTCGGCGAGGTTACCGTTACCGAGAAAACCCCGGCCGATGCCGTAATAAAGCTCTGATCGGAACTGGTGAAGCCACCGGGGCCGGTCCAGCTATAGGTCACCCCGGGCGTCGTACTGCTGGCCGAAACCGTCACCGAACCCAGCGTACAGCTCAGCGGGCCGGTATTGGTCGCCGTTACGTTTGCCGGCGGGGTGATGTTCTGACCAACCGTCGTACTGACCGTAACCGGCGCACAGCCATTCGGACCTGACACCGTTACTGAATAGGTACCCGGTGTGCTGGTGATAAAGCTCTGGGCCGTCGAGGTGAACCCGCCCGGACCGCTCCACGCATACGTCACTCCCGGCGTTGTACTGCTGGCTGAGACGGTTACCGTGGTCAGCGTACAGGTCAGCGGACCGGTGTTGGTCGCCGTTACGTTCGCGACCGGGGTGTTGTTCTGCACAACACTCGTAGTGGCAACCGTCGTACAGCCGTTGATCGGGTTGGTGGCCGTTACCGAATATACACCCGCTATCGAGGTCGTGAAACTCTGAGCCGTTGAGGTGAAGTTTCCAGGTCCCGTCCAGCGGTAGGTTACCCCCGGGGTTGTTGAAGATACGCTCACCGTTGCCGTAGGCTGGGCACAGTTTATCGGTCCATTGTTGGCAGCTACCACACCAGACGGCGGAGTGATGTCCTGACCCACCGTTGTGCTGGTGGTGGCCGTACAGCCGTTGGCCGAAGTAACCGTCACCGAATACACCCCGGCGATGGATGTGGTGAAGCTGGCGGCCGTTGAGGTGAAGTTGCCTGGCCCCACCCAACGGTAGGTCACGGCTTCACTGGCAACTGCTGAAACGGTAGTGTTGGTGATCAGACAGGTCAGCGGACCTTCATTGCTGGCCGAGACCGTTGGAACCGTCACATCCTGCTGGAGGGTGGTGTTGGCCGTGGCCGTACAGCCATTGGCCGAAGTGACCGTTACCGAGTACAGACCGGCGACGGATGTGGTGAAGCTGGCGGCCGTCGAGGTGAAACCACCCGGACCCGCCCAGCGATACGTCACCGCTTCACTGGCCGTGGCCGATACCGTAGCCGCTGTTAATGAACAGGTCAGCGGGCCGGTGTTTGACGCAGCAACGGTCGGAGCCGCCACATCCTGCTGGAGGGTGGTATTGGCCGTCGCCGTACAACCGTTGGCTGAAGTGACCGTTACCGAGTATAGCCCCGGTGTGCTGGTCGTGAAGCTGGCGGCCGTCGAGGTGAAACCGCCCGGACCCGCCCAGCGATACGTCACCGCTTCGTTGGCCGTAGCCGAGACGGTACGGGTTGTCAGGGCGCAGGTCAGCGGCCCCGTGTTCGAAGCCAGCACCGTCGGCGAGGCAATGTCCTGCCCAACGGTGGTGTTGGCCGTGGCCGTACAGCCGTTGGCCGAAGTGACCGTTACCGAGTACAGACCCGGTGTGCTGGTCGTGAAGTTCTGAGCGGTTGATGTAAAGTTACCCGGACCCGACCAGCGATACGTTACCCCTGGTGTTGTACTGTTAGCCGAGACGGTCACCGTGGTCAGCGTACAGGTCAGCGGTCCTGTATTACTGGCGGATACACCGGCCGGTACGTTCAGATCCTGGGTTACGTTGGTCGTCACCGTGGTGGTACAACCATTCGCCGGGTTGGTGACCGTCACCGAATACACTCCGGCGACGGATGTAGCGAAGCTGGCGGATGTCGAGGTGAAACTACCCGGTCCCGCCCAGCGGTAGGTTACCCCACCCGTGGTGCTGCTGGCCGACACGGTGGCCGAGGGCTGGGCACAGGTGATGGGGCCGTTGTTGGTGGCCGCTACGCCGGCCGGCGGGGCGATGTTCTGACCCACCGTTGTGCTGGTGGTGGCCGTGCAGCCGTTGGGGGCCGTCAGCGTCACCGAATAGGTACCCGCAACACTAGTAGCAAAGCTCTGCGTATTGGCCGTAATAGTACCAGGCCCTGACCACCGATAGCTTACATTCGGCGTTGAACTATTGGCGCTTACCGTTACGGTCGTCAGCGTGCAGGTCAGCGGACCCGTGTTCGTAGCGGTTACGTTTGCCGGAGGAACAATGTCCTGCCCAACGGTGGTGTTGGCCGTGGCCGTACAGCCGTTGGTCGAGGTTACGGTTACCGAGTATAGACCGGCAACGGATGTGGCGAAGCTGGCGGATGTCGAGGTGAAACTACCCGGCCCCGACCAGCGATACGTTACGCCACCCGTGGTGCTGCTGGCCGATACCGTCGCCGTAGGCTGGGCGCAGGTGATGGGGCCGTTGTTGAAAGCAGCCACACCGGTCGGCACGTTCAGGTCCTGGGTTACGTTGGTCGTCACCGTGGTGGTACAACCATTCGCCGGGTTGGTGACCGTCACCGAATACACTCCGGCGACGGATGTAGCGAAGCTGGCGGATGTCGAGGTGAAACTACCCGGTCCGGCCCAGCGATACGTTACGCCACCCGTGGTGCTGCTGGCCGACACGGTGGCCGAGGGCTGGGCACAGGTGATGGGACCGTTGTTGAAAGCAGCCACACCGGTCGGTGGGGCGATGTTCTGACCCACCGTTGTGCTGGTGGTGGCCGTACAGCCGTTGGGGGCCGTCAGCGTCACCGAATAGGTACCCGCAAGATTGGTGGCAAAGCTCTGTGTGGACGCCGTGAAGCCACCCGGTCCGGCCCAGCGGTAGGTAACGCCACTCGTGGTGCTGCTGGCTGATACGGTGGCTGAGGGCTGGGCACAGGTGATGGGGCCGTTGTTGGTGGCTGCTACGCCGGCTGGCGGGGCGATGTCCTGCCCTACCGACGTGCTGGCCGTAGCCGTACAGCCATTGGCCGAAGTAACCGTCACTGAATACGTACCGGCAACGCTGGTCGTAAAGTTCTGCGCCGTGGTCGTGAAGCCACCCGGGCCTACCCAACGGTATGCCACGCCACCACTACTGACAACACTGACGCCTACAGCCGCCAGATTACAGGTGATCGGGCCGTTATTTGACGCCACAACGCCTGTTGGCGGGGCCGTGTTCTGGTTAATCGTCGATGTGGCCGTGGCCGTACAGCCGTTGGCGGCCGTTACAACTACGGTATATGTACCCGGGGTCGACGTGTTGAAGCTTTGCGTGGTAGCACTGAAGTTACCGGGGCCCGACCAGCGGTAGGTCACCGCTTCACCGGCCGTGGCGCTTACCGTTACGGTGGTCAGCGTACAGGTCAATGGACCCGTGTTCGATGTCGTTACTGTTGGCGCAACGACGTCCTGCCCTACCGAAGTGCTCGTCACAGCCGTACAGCCGTTGGCTGCCGTTACCGTCACCGAGTAGGTACCGGCCGTTGCGGTCGTAAAGCTCTGGGCGGTTGAGGTGAAGCCACTCGGCCCGGCCCAGCGGTACGTGGCCGGTACGTCGGAGGTGGCGCTTACCGTTACGGTGGTCAGCGTACAGGTCAGCGGGCCGGTGTTCGAGGCACCAATGGTCGGGGTAGTACGGTCCTGCTGAACCATTGTACTCGTTACGACCGTACAGCCGTTCGGAGCCGTTACGGTCACTGAATAGGTACCGGCCGTTGCGGTCGTGAAGCTAGCGGATGTTGAGGTGAAGCCCCCCGGTCCGGCCCAGCGGTAGGTTGCCCCACCCGTGGTGCTGCTGGCCGATACCGTCGCTGTGGTCAGCGTACAGGTCAGCGGACCCGTGTTCGAAGCACCGACGTTGGCGGGTAGGGCCGTATTCTGACTAACTACTACCGAAGAAATCGTTGTGCAGCCGTTGACCGGATTCGTGGCCGTTACCGAGTAGGTGCCGGCCGTTGCCGTCGTGAAGCTGGCGGACGTCGAGGTGAAGCCCCCCGGACCAGCCCAGCGGTAGGTCACCCCACCCGTGGTGCTGCTGGCCGATACCGTCGCCGTAGGCTGGGCGCAGGTCAGGGTGTTGCTGACGGAAGGCGTGACCGACGGCGCGGTGGTGTTGCCGGCTACGGTTGTTGTGGTCGTGGCCGTACAGCCGTTCGGGCCTGTCAGCGTTACGCTGTAGGTTCCGGTAATGCTGGTGGTAAAGCTCTGGGCGGTTGAGGTGAAGCCACTCGGCCCGGCCCAGCGGTACGTAACGCCCGTTGTCGAACTGCTGGCCGACACCGTCGCGGACAGATCGATACAGGTCAGCGGCCCGTCATTGGTCGCCGTTACGTTTTGTGGGGGCGTGATGTTCTGGCTAACCACCACCGTAGCGGGCGACGGGTCCGTACAGCCATTGGCCGAAACCACCAGTGTATACGTACCAGGGGTGTTGGTCGTGAAGCTCGCGGCCGTTGACGTAAATCCGCCGGGGCCGGTCCAGCTAAATGTTGAGCCGGCCACCGACGACGTACCCGTTACGGTTGCCGAGGCAGCACAGGTGATCGTAGTGGCCGTCGCCGAACCGTCTGGCAACGGTCGTACGGTTATCAGAATGTCGTCCAGCGGCCGGCAATCCAGCGGCCCCGGTGTCGGGTTCAGAACGGCATATACATAATACGTAATGGGTGTCGTACCGGTGTTAGCCGGAAAAGCGACGTTGGTCAGCGACGCAACGTTACTGACCGGGGTAGCTGTTCCCAGGGTTGTACCGCCCGAGTAGGCCGCCGTACCGCTCTGCGGAGAGGTAAAATAAACGAAGCGGATCGCGCCCGTTCCAGTCGCCGTGGTCGTTACACTCAGCGAACTGACCGGGGTGCCCGAACATACGGTCTGCGAAGCGGATGCATTCGTAATGGTTGGGCAGGTAACGAAGCCGAAATCGTAGGAATGGTTGTTTTCGCCGTAGTCGCCGGTCGTCAGCGAGATAACGACGTTGTTGCCCACGATGACGCCATCGCTGTCGACCAGATCGTCCGATCCGGCGTTGGGCGTGGTCGGCGTAAAGCCGGCTAACGCGGTTTGACTGAGGGGTATCCGTATTTCGTAGGCTGTATTAGGCAGCAGGTTGGTGAAATAATACTCGCCGTTGGCATTCGACGTAGTGGTGGCGGTCAGCGATCCAGCCTGATACAGCTGGACGGTGATGTTGGCAAAATTCGATGCCCCCTGTCCATTGTCCTGAAGACCATTGGCCGTTAAAGCCGACCCATCGTTGAAGATCCGGTTACCAATCTCGATCGGCTGGTAATTACAGCCAACTTCGAGATCGCCCAGGCCGTTTGCTTTACCGAAAGTCGAAACGTTCGAACTTTCGTATATCTGCACGCTGGTTGACGGGCTACCGGTTCCGTTCGAGTTCCGGAAACGCCGAATCCCCCCCGCGTCGATATTCGTAGTTGGATCCATTACTGCCGCAGCCACCTCATCGCGACCCGGCAATACGGCCAGACCGCCCAGGCTCATTTCGAGGTGGTACGGGCGAAGCGTTCCGTTAATATTGTCTCCCACCGACACGGCATCGCTGAAATAATATTCGCCATTGCCCGGCCCTTGTCCGTTGTTTGCTCCCGCCGTTGGTGTTCCGTTACAAATCCGGGCGTTATTTTCAATTGTCCATTGCCCCGGTGAGCATTGCCCGGCCCGGAGCATATCGCCCGGCGAAATTGCCCGGAACAACTGAGTGCTGTTTGGATTTAAGCCTAAATTCAGGTTACCGTACTGGTCGCCCAGACGGTCCCGAATGCTGACAATCATCGAACCATCGATGTCGAATTCGATCCCCGCAAACCAGGGCTGCGGGTAGCTACAGTTAGCCAGATCAGCCCGCGAGAACCGGTTCGGTATCGGGTTCGCGTTGGACGGGTTGTTCTGGTCATAACCGGGCTGAATGTTGGTCCAGGGAAGCCAGTACTCCGAGCGGTCAACACCCACTTTATCGTTGTTAACGGCGCCCCGCTTATACGTCAGGGGAAAGGACAGAACCTGCGTAAATGTATTATTGGCCGGGTTGAACTCATACACAACGCCCTTCATACCAACCGTATCGCGGGTGATCAGGTTAGGCGAAGAAATTGAGCTTCCCGCAGCCGAGAAAGTGCGGGTGGCCGTCACGCCTTCGTTCGTTGTCACCCCCCCGATGTAGACTCGATCCCGATAGTATTTCAGGGCAAAGGGCCGGAATACACTTCCCGCTGTCTGCGTTGGCGAAGGAATGGCAAATGCCACGGGTGTACCGGCCGTGGGGTTCGCGCTGCTGGGATTGTTGATGGGAACCTGGTAAAGCTGCCGGTCATTCAGGTTGAGGGTATACAACTGCGTACCGTCGTCCGAAATTTCCAAATCGCCAAGTCCTGTTTTACCAACCTGATCAAACACCGACAAATCCCGGTTCTGTTCCGAAATAGTACCGGGTAAGCCCCGGGCGGTATTAGTGGCCACCGAGCCTACATTTGGAATGGTAGCAAACAGCGCTGAGGTATACGTTGTGCCGGAACCCGGTCTGGTGATGTAGATGGCGCCCGCTCCACTCGGCCCGAGACCGGAATGGCGCTTGACAAAAGCCGACGAAAAAACGTTTCGGGTGGCCCGCTGATAGGCAATGCCGTATACGGTTCCGAGCTGGCTGTTGACGGCAATACCGACTTCAGCAGTCGTTGTTCCCGTACTCGTCGTACTATATGGTAATGTGACAAGAACAGGCTGAGCGCCCGCGTTTCCTGTCGTACTGGTTGGGTTACCGTTAACGTAACAGGGTATGAAAAAGCTGGGCTCAGCCTGGCAGTAGTCAGCCGGGTAATTGATCCCCAGATTGACGTTAGCCGGCGATGACGCAGCAAACTGCACGGTTGTGCCGCTTTGCGACCCCCTCGGCCCGGCAAAATAACCGGACGGCAGGTTGGTGAACTGGATACGGTAAGGACCGACCGCCGAGGGCGTAATGCTGAACTGCCCCTGCGTAGCAACCGCCGAACTGGTGACAGCCGTTCCGACAGCCGATCCGCCTGCATACACAGTCACGGTAACGCCACCGACACCGACCTCTCCGGTGAGCGATGTGGGACTGAATTCGCGGGTTCCGTTTGCGTTGAAATCCCGGTACACGGTCCCTGATATCTGGGCAACTGCGTTACCTCCCAGCAGTAGTAAAAGAAGCAAAGGAACGAAGTTCCGATATAGCCTATTGAAGCCTTCCTGGCGAAAAATACGAAGCAGACTATATACAAGAGGGTAAATGTTCTTTACCATACGCAGATAGAGTAACGATTTAAGGTTGCCTACGAAATGACAGTCGGCGGAGTCGATCAGGACAAACTCCGCCCATCCTTTGTGTAGCTGCTCAGAAACTATCAAAGAGAATGCCAGCTTACCGAATTGAAGAGACGCCGGCGACCGGCAGACAGGCCACTCATCAGGCGGAGAAACAGGAGGAAGACCAATACGCAGGTAACGGAAACAAGTAGTTCTATCTGATTAGTAATGTCACAATAGAATACCCTTTAACCTATTCATTTTTAACTATTTACTATATGACATACTTATGAACACAATCTGTTTTTTTCAGCGGAAACTTCGTTTATACACAAACGATGCGGAGCAGTTACTACCCGATTTACCGCCCTGGAAATTGTTTATTTTTTAATCTGCTTTGATCATATATTCCGGATTCAGCGCTTCCATCTGCCTGAGTTTACCGATACGAATACAAAGCTCACGAAGCGATTTTTTGGTTGAACACCCGTTCATCTAATACTATGCCAAAGTCATTTTTCAATCAATCGTCTACTGGTTGGCCCACCCGGCCTCTTCCTGCGGCCAAACCAATTCCAGCGGTCAGAATTGCCGTTAAATAAGGTTATTCGCGATCCGTTTACACTTTGTTTATTTTGGCTGAAATGTAGAGTTGGGTTTCTTGTATGAGTTCGTATATTTGAGGTCGTTAGGTTTCTATTTTGTCTGTTAAACCACTGATAACAAAGCTTTTATTCGTATTATCAACTGGTTTTATCCCGACAGATCCACTGGTTTAGTTCTTAGTCTCGTCATTCCAGTAACTCAACACCACCGTTAGTACTGGCCGATCGTTTGCAGTGTTATGAAAGTTTCACCATCTGATCCGTTTCAGATCGTTTATTCGTTGTTGGAGCATGAATTTTTAGGCTTCCTGATCGAAGCCTTTGTCGTTCAGCTTAACGGCCGGGGGGAACTGACGCTGCTTAATCAGACCCTCTCGACCCAGAACGTTGGTGAGTTTGCCGAAAAACTCGACGAACGGGATTTTGAACTCGTCCGGCTGATCGAAAGCATCCAGCAGGACACCATCGTTAAGAAGTTCAACACCCGGCGGCTGCCGGCGGTCGATTTCTTCCTTAAACTATACGATCCTCAGAAAGGCGACAAGCTGGTGCAGGAAGCCATCGCGGGCTATCTCGAAAACCTGAAAGCGCAGATCATGGCCCTGCTGCCCGGCAAGCCTTTTTACGTGATGGGCAACGACGGCAATCCGGCCTGGTCGCGCATTGAGTGGATGCCCGAACCGGCACGGGTGCATTTTCACTTCGTCCGGAACGACGACTCAACCCATTATTTTCCCATTATTCGCTATCCGGTTGCCGAAACCGGCGAAGCAGGAAGTGGATCGAACGGGACCCGGGAAACGGAGCGGATCGAATTTCAGTTTAAGGATGCGCTGATGATCTGCGATGAGCCCGCCTATATGATGGTCAACAACCGGCTCTATCATTTCAGCAAAAGCGTAGACGGAAAAAAACTCCGACCGTTCTTTAACAAGAACCATATCGTTATCCCGAAAAATATTGAGCATCAGTATTATGAGCGGTTCGTAGCCCCACTGATCGCTTCGTATGACGTATATGCCAAAGGGTTCGAGATAAAAACAGAGACCGTAGATCCGGTGCCGGTCCTTACCGTTTCGGAACAGGTGGCATCGAGCCGCCCGGTGGCGGCTTCGCTCTTTGCCGATGGCCCTGAACCCGACGATGATGCCGGGCAGCGAATCGCATTCGACCTGTCGTTCCGCTACGGTTCCTTTACGTTCCGGTTCGACAGCTTTGCGGCTTCGGCCAACGTTAGCCTGGAGAAGAAAGGCGACGAATACGTATTTCATAAAATCCGCCGGGATCAGCGCCTTGAACGGCAGAAACTAAACTGGCTTCGCGAACATAATCTCGACATCCGGCACGGCCGGCTTGCTCTGCCCAAACCGGAAGCTTTTTCGTGGCTTTCGGAACACAGCGCCCAGCTCGACCAGGCCGGGTTTGTGCTTCAGCAGAGTGCCCAGGATACCAAACGCTATTTTCTGGGGTATTCGTCCATCGATGTATCCATCCAGGAGGGCCGCGACTGGTTCGACATTTACGCCAACGTTCGGTTCGGCGAGTTTGAAATTCCGTTTCTGAAACTGCGGAACCTGATTCTGAATAAGAAGCGGGAGTTTACGCTCCCCAACGGCGAGATTGCCGTCATTCCGGAAGCCTGGTTCACGAAATATTCGGAGCTGTTCGGATTTCTGGAACAACCCGACGGCACCGACCAGCTCGTGTTGCGTAAACACCACCTGGCACTGGTGCAGGAACTCGAACGCGACAGCCTCGCAACGGCCGTGATGACCCGCAAACTCGAACGGCTGCGCGACTTTGAAGAGATTGAAAGCTTCCCGTTGCCGAAGCAGTTTACCGGTACGCTCCGTCCCTATCAACAGGCGGGTTACGACTGGATGAATTTCCTGCGGCAGTACCGCTTCGGCGGCTGCCTCGCCGACGACATGGGTCTGGGTAAGACCGTGATGACGCTGGCCATGCTGCAGGGGCAGAAAGAACTGGGCATTACCGAACCGACGCTGCTGGTTATGCCTACCTCGCTGCTGTACAACTGGGAACTGGAATCCCGCAAATTTACGCCCGACCTGCGGGTGATGGTCTACACCGGCACCTACCGCGATAAGAACACGGCGCAGTTCGACGACTACGACCTGATTCTGACCTCGTACGGTATTGTCCGGATCGACATTGAACTGCTCAAGGATTACCGCTTCAACTACGTGATTCTGGACGAATCGCAGGCCATCAAAAATCCGTCGTCGCACATTACGAAGGCGGTCATGCAGCTCAATTCGGCCAACCGGCTGATTCTGACCGGTACTCCGCTGGAAAACAGCACCATGGACCTCTGGACGCAGATGACGTTCATCAACCCGGGGCTGCTGGGAAGCCAGTCGTTTTTCCGCAATGAGTTTCAGGTGCCGATTGAGAAACGCCACGACGAGCAGAAAACCGGCCGGCTCTATGGGCTGATCAAGCCGTTTATGCTCCGGCGCAACAAAGCGCAGGTAGCCACCGATCTGCCCGAAAAAGTAGAAAGCATTCTCTATTCGGAGATGACACCCGAACAGGAGAAGCAGTACGAAGAAGCGAAGTCGTACTACCGGAACCTGATTCTGGAACGTATTGAGGAAGATGGGATGGCCAAATCACAGATGATCGTGCTCCAGGGCCTGACCAAACTCCGGCAGATTGCAAACCACCCCCGGATGATCGATGATACCTACGAAGGCGATTCGGGCAAGCTGGAGGACGTACTGATGCGTCTGGAAAGCGCCATGACCGACCACCATAAGGTTTTGGTGTTCAGCCAGTTTATCAAGCACCTGAGCGTAGTGCGGCAATACCTGAAAGAAAAGAACATCAAATACGCTTATCTCGACGGGTCGACGCAGGACCGGCAGTCGCAGGTAGAACTGTTCCAGACCGACGATTCGGTGAAGCTGTTTCTGATTTCGCTGAAAGCCGGTGGGCTGGGCCACAACCTGACGGCCGCCGACTACGTATTCATTCTGGATCCGTGGTGGAATCCGGCCATCGAAGCGCAGGCCGTCGACCGGGCGCACCGCATCGGTCAGAAGAAAACGGTATTTACCTATAAGTTCATCACCAAGAACACGGTCGAAGAGAAGATTCTGGCCCTGCAGCGGTCGAAGCAGAAACTGGCCAGCAACCTCATTGCCACCGAAGAGAACTTTGTCAAGTCACTAACCAAGGAAGACGTAATGGTGCTCCTGGAATAGTCAGAATCACACGTTCAGAAGATTTTTGGGAATGTAGCCCTCCGTATTTGTTACTGAGGAGATATACGCTATCATTCACCAAAATAATCAGCTCAACGTATGAATACGAAAAGCATCTTTGGCATTCTGCTGACCCTGGTCGGCCTGGTTGGCCTCATCTACGCAGGCATCGATTTTTCAAAAGGGGGCGTCGCTCAGGCATCCTTTGTCTTTCTGGTGCTGGGCGGCATCTTTTTCTTCGCCGGCGTCAGCCTGATTCGCAGCATAAAAGCATGATGTAATGAACCGGACCCTGGTCAGGCTTCGGCCAAGGTTTCTGCCTGTCTTTTCTTACCGCAGGTAAACGCCGGTCCGATCGGGGTCGCTCAGGATAACGTCAACGTGTTCGTTGAGGGTAGTGCTGAGTTCATACCCTTTGTAATCGGCGGCAACGGGGTAGCGCGGATGGTTGCGGTCGATCAGTACGGCTACCTGTAGTTTGCGGACCGGCATGGTAAAAAACGGCTGCAAACTGAAAGCGAGCGTCCGACCGGTGTACAGCACATCGTCTACGACAATCACCACCTTATCGGCAAAGTCGGCGTCGGGGCCTTCCACCTGAACCGGCGGCTGCGCGGATTGCGACTTATCGATGGTAAGACGCACCAGATCAAGCCGGAACGGCGCGATCTGTCGCAATTCCTGTGCCAGTGACTCAGCCAGTACATAGCCTTCGCCCGTTATGCCGGCCAGAATGATAGCAGGTTCTCCGAAGTTGTTTTCGTAAATCTGAAAGGCAATCCGACGGATTTTCTGCTGAATCTGTTCGGCGTTCAGGATGAGCGTAGGTTGAGCGGTCGTCATACCGGCTGTAACGATGGTTAGCCCTGCAAAGATGGTAAAAAGTCGCCATAGCGCCAGTACGTTGCCGGATTGGCCAACTACCAATAAGACTATTCAGACATCGTCTGGCAAACAAACGGATGGGTTTGGCATAGTTTTAGCCAATTGTCAGGGCATACCGAGATTACAACCATCATCATGAAAGCCCTGGTCGCTCTTTTACTTTTCTCTACATTATGGACAACGCCACCGGCCAACTCATCACCCGGTACGCAGCTCAGTGAGACCATACGTATCTCGCTTCGCAACGGCAACGCCGGGCAGCTCTCGGCTCATTTTGCCAGTACCATCGAGTTAATCATCGATTCGGAGAAGGTTGAGTTTAGCTCGTTGGCGGCCCCCCACGCCGAACTGATTCTTCGCAGCTTTTTTCGTAAATATCCGCCCCATAGTTTTCAGTTTGTGTACCGGGGCGCATCGGACCGGTTGTTGTACAGCACCGGCACCTACGCGACCGAAGGCCACGCCTTCACGGTCTACGTACTGATGCGGCAAACCGCCGGCCGGCAATACGTTATCAACGCCCTTCACTTTCGTAAGGAAGCTTAAAGAAGGAGAGGGAGGAAAGGAGGAAGGGAGAGGGGAAAAAGGGAGAAAAGAAAAGCACTTTAATCGCCACTTTCCTTCTCCGTTCCACCCTGCCTCCTCTCCTCCCTTTTCTTTCCTGCTTTTCCTAACAAACTTCTATCTTTGTGCCTTCATTATGAGGTACCATGATTGTTAAAACCAAGAAATACGCGTTAGATCAAAAAACGTACATCAACATAGCCCTGCGTCAGTGGGTAAAAGATAACTGGAAGTGGGCGTTTGTTCCCCTGGGCCTGATTATCCTGAACGTTATCCTGAACGTTACGGGGGCTTATCCCAACATCTGGATCTACATTGTCATTGTGCTCCTCACCATCCTGTACGTACTCTTCTGGGCTGTGCAGATTACCGGCATTACGCAGATGGAACAGAGCAAGGCCCTGTTTCAGAAATACGTGTACGAAATCGACAGCCGGCAGATTCTCATGCGCATCAACGCCCGCGAAGGGGGTATGCTGAAGTGGGATCAGATCGGCAGTGTTATCAAAGACAAGGAAGCCTACATTTTCTTCCTCAACAACGAGCAGGCGCTGCAGAACGTCAAAGCCAACTGGATCGCCAAAACCGTGACACGGGGGTTGTCGAAAGCGCAGTTCCTGTACCTGCCCTACACAATCTTCAACAGCGAAAACGATCTGAAATTCACCGATGCCCTCCTGAAGCGCAAAGGACTGCTGGGCGACCCATCGTAAACGCTATTTTGTTATTTTTGAAAGTCCAACTCCGTCGCAGGGTTGGATTTTCTGTTTACAGTTAACCCCTTTTACCATGAAGTATACAGGTTCGCTCCTTGCGCTCCTTTTTCTGATCCATACCCTTGCGACGGCGCAAATGCAGCGGGCCGTCACACTCGACGATGTCTGGGGGCGCAACGCCGGTGTATTTACCCAACGCACCGTCGAAGGAGTCAACTGGATGAAAACCGGTGGTTTCTACACAACCCAGAACGACGGTCGCATTGTCAAATTCAACATCACTACGGGCCAGCCGGTCGATACCTTATTCGACCAGCGAACGGCCGTTGTGGCGGGCGGCAGCCAGCGCATTAACCTGGAAGGTTACCAGCTCAGCGCCGACGAACGTAAACTGCTCATCACGACCGACGACGAACCGATTTACCGCCGGTCGAGCCGGGCCCAATTCTACGTGTACGACCTGCAATCGGCACAACTGACCCCGCTGAGTAAGGGCGGCAAGCAGCTGTACGCTACGTTCTCGCCCGACGGCAAACAGGTGGCGTTCGTGCGCGACAATAACCTGTTTGTGGTTGATCTGGCTACCAAGCAGGAAACCCAGCTCACGACCGACGGTAAACAGAACGCCATCATCAACGGCGCGGCCGACTGGGTCTACGAAGAAGAATTCACGATGTCGCGGGCGTTCGAGTGGTCGCCCGACAGCCGCCGTATTGCCTGGATTCGGTTCGACGAAAGCCGCGTGCCGGAGTACAACATGCAGCTCTGGGGTAACCTCTACCCCATCGACTACCGGTTCAAATACCCCAAAGCCGGCGAAGCCAACTCGACCGTGACGGTCTGGATCGCCGACGTAGCTGACAAAGGGCCAAGCGGAAAAAAAGTGCAGGCGCAGACCGGCCTCAGTACCGACACCGACATGTACCTGCCCCGCATTCAGTGGACCCGGAATCCCAACCTGCTGTCGGTCCGGCGACTGAACCGGCTCCAGAATCGGCTCGATCTGCTTCACATCAATGCCGCCACCGGGCAGGCAACTACCGTACTGACCGAAACCAGCCCAACTTACGTGGACCTGGAATTTACGGACGATCTGACTTACCTGCGCGACGGCAAGGCCTTTGTCTGGAGCAGCGAACGGAGCGGGTTCAAACACCTCTACCTGCACGATATGAGCGGCAAACTGATCCGCCCGATTACGTCCGGCGAATTTGAAGCCATCAACATCCTGGGCGTCGACGAGAAAAGCCAGGCGGTTTATTACCTGTCGACCGAAAACTCTCCGCTCGAACGGCAGTTGTACCGCGTCGGGCTGGACGGGCGCAACAAAACCCGGTTAACCAAACAATCGGGCACGTATGCCATTAATTTCAATCCGGACTTCACGTACTACCTGGAGTATTATACGTCGGCGGCCACTCCTACCGTCGTTACGTTGCGCAAAGCCCCGACAGCCGAGCAGCTCCGCGTACTGGAAACCAACAGTGGCCTGAACAACCGGCTGCGGCAGTATGCCCTCTCGCCCAAACGGTTCTTCACGACGAAAGCCGCCGACGGTACGCTGCTGAACGGCTTTGAGATACGTCCGCTCCGCTTCGACAGTACGAAAAAATACCCGGTACTGATGTTTGTATACGGCGGTCCGGGTTCACAAACCGTTAAAAATGACTGGGATACCCGCGATTTTTTCTGGTATCAGACGATGGCCGATAAAGGTTATGTCATCATATCGGTAGACAACCGGGGCACGGGCGCCCGCGGAACGGCCTTCCGGACGCAGACGTACGCCCAGCTTGGCCGGCTCGAAACGCAGGACCAGATTGCCGTGGCGCAGACGCTCAAAACCTGGCCGTATGTTGACCCGAATCGGGTAGGCATCTGGGGCTGGAGCTACGGGGGCTACATGACGGCCCTTTGTATGACCCTGGGGGCTGAGGTATTCAAGATGGGCATTTCGGTGGCTCCCGTCACGACCTGGCGTTTCTACGACACTATCTATACGGAGCGGTACCTCAAACGCCCGCAGGAAAACCCCTCGGGTTACGACGAGAATTCGCCCCTCACCCACGCGGCCAAACTGCGCAGCCCGTACCTGCTCATCCACGGCACCGGCGATGATAACGTACATTTCCAGAATTCGGTGATGTTCGAAGACGCGCTGATCCGGTCGGGAAAGCAGTTTCAGTCGTTCTACTACCCCAACCGCAACCATGGTATTTCGGGGGGTAATACCCGGCTGCATCTGTACCAGATGATGACGAATTTCATCGAGAAAAATCTGTAGCGCAGCCCGGCACCCCTTTAAAAACAAAGATCAGTGCCTCACGAGATGGAAGCACTGATGCCCACTTTTAACCTATGATAGACATTGCGTATCGGTCTCAACGCTACGTCCCGGCTAGCTGCCCGGACGTAGCGTTAGTAACGTAATGAGTTGGCTGCCTGCTTTGAGAGGGTTACTCCGCTGCAACGGCTAGTAAAAGTTTATCAGACGTTTTTGGTGCCAAGGCCTTCAGATTGATTCGGTAGATCGTATCGCCCCACTTTGTAATGATTCCGCGGTCTTCGGGCGCGTCCAGTTTTATCTTTTCGACCGACGCCTGCAACTGAGCCGGATTGTAGGTCACCACAAAATTTCGCGCCGAACCGCCTTTAGGCTGGTAGCGAATGAGTAGTCTGCCCGGCTTCTGCACTTCGGCGGGGTAGCACGTCATGAGGTGCTGCGTAAGGGCATCGGCTTTTTCCAGGCTGATAGCATCCGTTATCTGCACGCCCTTACCCCGGTTCAGCCGAACGGTACGCTGCCAATGCCTTACCCCGGCTTCTTTAGGATAGGCCTGAGCTATATCAACGTCAAACTGCGTAAACGCTCCCCCCGCTTTATGGGCTACCTGAGCGGCTTTAAACTGAGAGCCGGGCGGTTGCGTTTTGCCGTTGATCGTCGGCAGGTTGTGGTAGTCCGAACAGTTATACCAGATGTCGTATCGTTTGCTGCTGAACGTTTTCGCCGTGTAAGTACCCCGGCCTACGTCGATCAGCAAGGGTTGTCCGTCGAAGTAAACGACATAATTGCCTATGTCGTTGTGGTTGTGGCTTTCATCGTTGTGTCCTCCTTTAGCCGCTACGTAAAAGCCATCGGTTGTTCCTTCCCGGTCGCGGGCGGCAAACACCTGCAGGTCGGGCAGCCAGACGTCTTTAGGCAACGGCAGCCCCTGCGCAGCTTTCTGAAATTCGTCCTGCATGAACAGGGCGTAAAAATTGCGGAAGTAATGAAACTTCCCGATGGTGCCATCCTCCGGTTTTCGGTAGTAGGCACCGAACCGCATCATATCAGGGTCATTGATGGCTTTGCCGTAGCGGTAGATCATCGTTGCGGCCATGCCGGGCTGTGGGTCAGCATCGGCAAAGTTCAGAAAATAGCGGTCGCTGATCTGCGCGCGGTAGATGAACCGACCCATATTCCGAAACTTCTCGTCGGCGTACACGTAGGCAAAGGCATCGTTGCTGGCCAGATTGAGCATCGCAATGTTGTCATACAGCGACGCGGCTGCGGCCCCCCAATAACTCGGCCCTTCGTCGCAGCCGCCATCCTGCGGATACGGATTCAGGAATTCGTCCAGTACGTCCAGCAGCTTTGCCACGCTGGCCGTACGCTTGTCATCGTCTTTTTCCAGCAACAGAACCGCATTCAGCCAGTTCGAGCAGATCCACGGATTCCAGTTGTTGGGGGCGCGGCCGTTAGCCGTTTTGGTCATCCAGCCGTGGGGCCGGGTCATCAGCGGCTGAAAAATTCGGTTGTTGGTTTCGGTATAGATCCGTTTCCGGATCTGGGGCGAAACGGCGTCGAGCTTATCACCGAGGTAGTAGTCGACCCAGGCCAGGTACGTAGCGGTTTCGGCCGCAAACAGGTCGACAAACGGCTGCGAAACGTCCATCAGACCGGCATACGTTTTTGATTTCGGCAGGTGGGCCGGTACACCCCAGAACGACTCTTCGCAGATGGACCATACGCCATCAATGATCGGGTCGACAAACCGGCCCTTGTTTTCATAAATTTCGGCCAGCAGCAGCGTACCGAGCACCTCCCGCTTCTGAAAACTCACGGCCTGGTACTGATCCCGGTCGCCGGTACGTTCGATCAGCAGCGACTTGGTCGCCGGAATGTAGGGCCATTCGTAGTTCAGGTACGATTCCGCTTTTTTCAGGTAAGCGTTCATCATAGCCGCATCGGCCTTCGCCCAGCCCGCCCGATCGTCCCGTTTGGGAAAGGGTGTCCACTTCGCCTGAGGAACCAATACGGTTTTTAAGTCTGCGGGCGAAAATTTTCCGCTCAGCAAATCCGGCTGCTGCGCACCGACCGGCCACCGAAGCAGACAAAACAGGGCAATGATTAGTACGTATCTCATTGAACAGGGTCAGGTTTTAATCATTCATGATAAACGGCAGACATGATAAACGGCAGAGACGGACGGCGACGGGCCAGGGCTCGACTTAGAACAGCGAATGCGTCAGGACAAAGAACGGATCGTTCACGCTCGCAGCGGGCCTGTTTTCGGTGTCCCCGGAGCGGCCGTATTTAGTTTCGGCCACGGCTACGACCGGCCAAAATTCCTCGCGGTGCAGCTCTTTAATCTGCTTGTGCTCCCAGGGTTTCTGGTTTTCGGCGTAAGGGAGCAGCCACAGATACGCTTTTTTGATGCTCTTTCCATCCGGAGTTTCATAATTCCAGAGGTCGATATTGACCTTTTCAGCCAGGGCGGCCAGTCCAAAAAACCCTTTCAGGTTCATCACCGAATAGTTCCAGGAAAGCGTTCGGGCCAGTTCGTGCGGCTGGCTGCCGTCGGTTTTCAGCTGACTCTGGATGCGGCCATACGTCTTTTTTTCGATGATCTGCCGGGCCAGCGGTTTATCGTCCACAAACAAGGCAAAAGCCAGGGTCTGGAAGTCGTAGTATGTGCCGTGGTTGTTGTGCTCATCCTCTTCATCCTTCCCGACCGGACTCGTCAGCATCCAGTTCAGAAATTGCCGAAACCAAGCCTGCAAAGCTACCTGATCGTTCTGCGGCCAAGCTTTTGATGACTTTAGCAACTGCACGGCATCGACCACCTCGGCCAGGCCCCGGGTGTCGATCAGCCCAATACCCCGCCCATCCGTAATGCCCGGGATTGCCTGACCGTAGTTCAGGTTCGGATTCATGCGGGTTTGGGGGTTAAGAAACCACCCCCGAAGCAGGTCAGTTGCCCGCCGGGCGTATGTCTCGTTGTCGGAGAAATAATACGCAACGGCCAGCGTCTGAACGTGGCTGCATAGTTCGTTCAGATAAGCATTGTCCTGAATAGCCATCCGTTCCGGATTGACCTGACCATCCTTGCGGATGTAGGGCAGGCCATTGGGTTTGGTCGGATCCGGCCACCAGTACGGTCCCACGCTCATGTAGTCGTGCTTATCGCCACTGGGCGGAGTTTTACTTTTCTCGACGACGGAGTGGGCCGGTTTGGTCAGGATCTGATCCGCGGTGCTCAGCAGTGATTGCCGGGCTGCAACCATTGCTGGATCACCTTGCCGGATTTTTTCTTTGTTGGCCTTCAGTACAGCCCCATCCAGCAGAAACGTAGCGGGCTCCTGCCCTGACTGCGCAAACGATTGCAACATGGATACCACAACGAGCGCACCCGTCCAGGCGGCCAGTCGCTGCCATTCATTATGCATGATCTGGTTTAGGTTTAGGCCGGGATGATAACCAGTGCCAGTTATCATCCCGGATTGTATCAGCGTTATTTTACCTGAAGGCGCTTGATGCTGACGGTCATTGTTTTCGCCGTGTTGTTCACGTTGTTGACAAAAACATACGCGACGTACGAACCGTCGCCCGACCGGACAAAAGCCCCCTGATCTGCCGCCAGGTTATAGGCAAAATCAGCCGAGTTTGTGAACGTAGTCCGTTCGAGATCCGTGTCATCGATGTACACGTCAAACCCTCCTCCGCGCAATTGAGCGTCTTTAACGTCTACCCGCTTATCCAGAAGCGTTGGCGTCTTGGTCCATGAAGCCGGAAGATTCAGATCACTCAGGTACGTGCCGTTGGCGAGCGAAACCAGGGCGTGCCCAAAAGCATACCTGTTAGTCCCGAGCGTAGCGCGGTACACATACACGAAGTCGATCTTACCCGACAGGCCTTTCTGTTCAACTTCTTCTTTTGTGTACGCCGTCATATCGGACAGGGACACGTAGCATTTCTCCGCGTCTTTCAGCGTGATCTGCCGCTTCATATCCATTCGGCTCACTCTGTAGGCGGGGGAATTAACGGTTACCTCCTGCCCCGTTGAGGAGGTACCGCTAAACCGGAACGTTACGGTTTTTCCCCGGGCTTCTTCCGGAACGGCGTAATAGTAGCGCAGCGACAGCGCTTTGTTGTTGTCGCCATCAAGAATCGACGCCGTCGAAACGGCTCCGTTGGTGATCGTATCGCTGGCAGTCAGCACGGGCACGTCCTGCCCGGTACTCCGATTCGTAAACCAGGAATACCGGCTGAACCCTGTGCCGCCCGCGCCCGGAATGGAGGCTTCGGCGCGGGCGGCCTTCAACGTACCTTCCAGCGTTCCAAGGGCATAGACAAATTCAATCCGGTCGCCGATAACGGCCGGACTGGTTGTTTTCTTAAGCAGGTCGTTGAGCAGCGGGCCTTCATTTTCAACCTCATTTGGCTCGCAGGACGCTAAGCCAACCGCAACGATCGCCAGCAACAACAGGTAACTTCTATTCGCTTTCATGGTCATGGCTTGATAAAGGGTTACTGCTGAAGCGTGAGCGTAATCGTATACGTTTTCCGTACTTTCCGGTTTCCCGACACCACTGTGTATTGCTGGGGGGTTGAAAAATCGGTCCAGACGCCCATGTTAGGCTCGACAATGGCATCGGTCACGACACTGGAATACGGCTTGATCCGTTTGATATTCGTACCAAACCGGGCCACGGCCTTAACGGTCAGGGCGGTAGTATCGATCTGCGTAGAACCGGCCACGAGCACCGTGCGATGATCCGACCCCAGCGCATCGAAGAAGGTCATGTAGCACTGCGACCGCTGCGTAATAAGCAACCCATCGGCATCGACCGGCGTCTTTTCGCACGATCCGAAAAGAAATACGCTCGACACCGCTATCAATAAGGTAGATATAACTTGTTTTTTCATGTCAGTACGCGAATTAGTGCTTACAGCCAGGGTTCGTTCTGAGTAATTTTTGGATTGGCTTCGATCTCGTTGGTTGGAATCTGGAAGATGTAGTAGCGCTGGTAGTTCCGTTCGGGCGCGTTCACAAATTCGTCCCGAATTCGTGTACCCTGCGAATCGGTCAGCACCTGTCCGTTCGGCGCGGGCCAGATCTCTTCCAGCTTTTTCCAGCGCCGGATGTCGAAGAAGCGATGCCCCTCGCCTACCAGCTCGATGATGCGTTCCTGCTCAATGGCTTTAAAGAACTCGGCTTTGCTCGCGAACTTACCCCGGCTCAAAGGAGGCAGATTTCCCCGGCGCCGAATCCGGTCCAGCAACGTAAACAGCTCATCGTTAGGACCGTTCAGTTCATTAACGGCTTCGGCATACATCAGCCACACGTCCGGCAGACGCATCAGGTAGATGTCCTGCGGCCCGTCACTACGACCGATCCCTCCCGTCTGGCGCACCCATTTCCGAAAAATGTAGCCCGAGGGAGCGCCATCATAGTTGATGTACGTTACGCCGTCGCGGCTACCGAAGCGGAACGGGATGCTGTCCTGGACGTTCAGACCATCGGTTGAAAGCCGGAGCATTTTCTGCTCGTCCCAAAGCATGGTAGCCCGCATCCGGTAGTCGCGCCCTACGTACGATTTGGGGTTCGTTGCGCTATTAACCTGGGTCGTGTTCCGCGAGGCAATCAGGGCCGGGGCAAAATCGCCGGTTGAAGTAAGCTGGTACCGGTTGGCCAGCCGGATCGTGGGCGCCACCCAGCACTGCGCGTTGCCCGTGTTGCGGGTTCCGAAGTCGCGCATCAGCTCTTCACCCTGAGCGAGCAGCGGCCCGCCAAACTGCACGGAAAAGATGATTTCGGGATCGTACTCGTTGAAATACTGGAACAGGTGCCAGTAGTTCGGATTGTCGGCCGGTCCCGGCTCCCCACCCCGGAACAACGGAATGTTCTTATCGATGATTTTCTTGAAGTCGGCCGCTGCGGCTGTGTAATGCGTCTGGGCTTCGGCCGTTTTGCCTTCATTTTTCATCCAGCAGGCCCAGTACAGATTCACTTTTCCTCGGAAGCCCAGCGCAGCCAGTTGTGTGACGCGCCCCAGGTTGTCGCCCGAATAGCGTTCCGGCAAAACGGAAGCCGCATAAGCCAGATCGGCCAGGATTGAATCCTTCACTGCCGCACGGGGAGTCCGGGTGAGCGAATAAGCCTCTGCATTTCCGTCAAGCTTTTTGGTGAAGTAGGGAACATCACCCCACAGATCAATAAGCCGGAAATAGTTGATTGCCCGCATGAACCGGGTTTCGGCAACCAGCCGCGTCAGCTGTGCCTGATCGGTCGGGTTGCTGATAGAAGCCTGGAGTGCTGTAATATTCTCCAGTACGTAGTTGGCGCGATTGATCGTTCGGTAGCAGTCGCCCCAGAGAAACCCGAAGTTGCCACTCGATCCGATGCCACTTGGGTTATAGGTTCCCTGGTTGTTGCTCGTACCGCGGGTATTAACGAACTCGCCGGCTCCGTCGAAATAATAATCCCGGTCAAACGTGGTCCGGTTGGCCTGATACACACCATTGACGGCATATACGGCATCATCGGTCGTTTTCCAGAACAGTTCAGACGATAAATCGGATGCCGGAATCTGATCGAGCAAATCTTCGGTACAACAGGTAACCAGCAGCGACAGGCTCAGCAACAGGCCGCCACGAAGAAAGAATGAGTTACGAATCATGACTATTACAAGCTGAGGTTAAGGCCAAACGAATAGGATTTCAGCAGCGGGAAAGGGTCGTCGTTGTTCTCGGCCCCGGATACACTGGTGCTTTTTTCAGGATCGACACCCCGGTAGCGGGTGACGGTCAGCAGGTTCTCCGAAGTAAAATAGAGCCGTACCCGACTGACGCCGAAGCGGCTGGTGTACTTATCCGGGATATTATACCCAAACTGTACGTTCTTGAGCCGGAGGTAGCTGAAGCTGTCGAGCCAGAAGGTCGATTCGTTCTGGTTGGCTCCGCCCGAGCCGGTAGTCAGCCGCGGCAACGACGCCCCCCGGTTGTCGAGGGTCCAGGTATCGTACCAGTGAAAATCCTGGAATGCGTTGCGGGCTCCCGGTACGTTCACGTTGTTGAACGGTTCCAGCCAGAAATCCTTACGACCAGTTGCACCCTGGAACAGGATGCTGACGTCGAAGCCCCGCCAGTTGCCGAACAGGTTCAGGCCGTAGGTCCCGACCGGTTGATCCCGGTTGAACTGCGGCATCGCCTTCCGGTCTTCATCGTTGATCTGGCCGTCGCCGTTCAGGTCTTCGTACAGGATATCGCCGGGCGAGAAGTACTGACCGTGGTAGGGTGCATTGGCAATATCCTCCCACGACTGAGCGATCCCGTTAGAGATGCGGGTGTACACGAAATGGTAGGGCATGTTTAGATAGGTGAACCCTTTGCCCAGAAACTCATTCCATTCGAGCAGGCGGTTCTGGTTGAAGGCCATGTTCAGATTAGCCCCAATGTTGGCATCCCGGATCTTGGTCCGGTAGGTCAGGTTCATTTCCAGCCCCCGGTTTCGCAGCCGGCCGATGTTGACCCGGGGGGCGTTGTAGCCGGTCAGGAACGAAGACAGCGACGACGGGCGGATCATCCCGTTGGTCATTTTCTGGTACATATCGATCTCCGCGTTCAACCGCCCGCCGAAGAAAGCCAGGTCCAGTCCTACGTTCGTTACGTTGGTTTCCTCCCAGGAGAAGTCTTCGTTGATAATCTTGTTGCTGCTGAATCCCTTGACGATTTTCCCGTTGAGAATGTAGTTCGTCAGGGCCAGGATATCGCGCTGTTCGTAACGCCCAACGCCGGAGTTGTTGCCCAACTGACCGATGGAAGCGCGCAGCTTCCCCGAGGTCAGCCAGGAACGCAGCCCGGCCAGAAACGGCTCCTCGGAAAAGCGCCAGCCCGCCGATGCCGACGGAAAGAAGCCGTACTGAAACCCGGGCAGGAACTTGCTCGACCCATCGTAGCGGGCATTGGCTTCAAACAGATACTTATCGTTGATGACGTAGTTGATTCGCCCGATCACAGACCGCAAGCCTTCAGCTTCCGAATCGCCACCGGCGCTCTGGGTAGTGGTTAGTGCCGCGTCGATCTCGCTCAGGTTCGGGTGAATCCGGTCCTGCCGGCTGGCCGACAGGTTGCGGGCGAACCAGTATTCCTCCGTATAGGCGCCCAGTACGCTCAGCTGGTGATTGCCAAAGAGCGTCTTGTTGTAGTTGATTCGCCCCTGCAACAAGGTTTTATAACCCTGCGCCGTAGCGTTGGCAATCCCGGCACTGGGGGCGACAATATTTCTGGCTATCTGATTGGTCTGGAAGTTCCACTCATCGGTCGGGTCCGAATAGCTTTTGGTAAACTGGTTGTAGTACCGCAGCCCATAATCGCCCCGTACCTTCAACCCGGTAACCGGTTCCCACTCGGCGTAGAAGTTACCGTTCAGTTCCTGGCGGTCGCGCAGGTTATGGTTAACTTCCATGATGGTCAGCATGTTCCGGGCGAAAGCGTCTTCACCGTAAGCCATGATGCCCCCGTAACGACCGGTTTCGGGCTCCTTCGGCAAAATGCCCGCCACGGCGTACCGAATGTCGTAGCCGGCCGTACCGGTATAGGTGATCAGACCTTCCTGGTTAGCGTACTGCTGCTTCGACCACTGACCGTCCATCCGAACACCTACCTTCAAAGCATCCCGAATTTTGTAATCCATGTTGAAGCGCATGTTGTAGCGCTTGTAATCATGGTTGACCAGCACGCCCAGTTCGTTCAGCATACCGGCCGATATGTAAAAATTAGCTTTATCGGTGCTGCCGGAAGCGGATAGGTTATGCGTCTGGATGCGTCCGTTATCGCGCAGGATCACATCCCACCAGTTCGTGCTTGGGTATTTGATGGGGTCAACCAAACTCCTGGACAGCCATTCTTCCACGGTCCCGTAGCGGTACGTTGTCGACGAAGCACCAGCGCCCGACGCCCGCAGGTGCATGGTTATGGCGCGAGCGTAGTCATCGAAATAATTGTAGAAATTCGTTGGCTGCGACATCGCATACGTACCCGTGTAATTGATCTGCGCTTTTTTTGATTTCGATCCGTTCTTGGTCGTAATCAGCACTACGCCGTTGGCCGCCCGCGATCCGTAAACGGAAGCCGAAGCCGCATCTTTCAGGACCGAAATGCTTTCGACGTCGTTCATATCGATACGGTTGATGTCCACATCGGGCATACCGTCGACCACAATCAGCGGCCCGGCATTATTGACCGTACCCAGGCCCCGAATAACCAGCGAGGCCCCGCTACGACCCGCCATCCCGGTTGACTGCTGCACAGCCAATCCCGGTACCAGACCCGACAGAGCCGACGAGACGTTGGTTAATGATCGGGACGAAATTTTTTCGTCGATGGTAACGGCCGCAACGGCCCCGGTCAGGTTTTCTTTCTTTTGGGTACCGTAACCGACTACAACCACTTCGTTCAGGGCTTTGGTATCCGTTCGCAGGGTTACGTCCACTGCCTTACGGCTGCCCACCGGCACTTCCTGCGCCAGATACCCTACGAACGAAAAGACCAATGTGGTTTCTTCGGAAGGTACTGAAATGGAATAGCGCCCATCGGCGTCGGTGTTTGTGCCCCGGGTAGACCCTTTCACGACAACACTGACCCCGGGCAACGCCTGTTTTGAATCAGCGTCGGTTACTCGTCCGGAAATCGTGATGTCGGTCGGCGCTACTTTATCGGCAAGTAAACTACTGTACGGACGGGCGCTGGCGGTAGGTACTGCGGGCCGATTGGCCTGCGATAGCCGCCACTCGGGGCGAATGGCCCCGGACACAGGCGGGTTCGTCGGCTCCGTCCTGGTGGTGGCGGGGCTGGCGGGCATGGATAGCGGGTAGGCTACCGATGGCCGCGTCTGTCCCAGGGTTTCCGGGATTCCGGCCGCTAGCAGCAGCAGGAGCCCCAGGCCGGCTTGGGGAGTTTGTAATCGTCGCATCATTCGGTGAGGGTTTAAGATTACATTGGAAGCAATGGAGTGACCAGCAGCATAGGGAGCAACCGGTCTTACTCTTCTGGTCAGGAATCCGGGGTAAAATCGTTGACTGCGCGTTGGCTCATTTTAAGGTACACGCGTAGTCGTTCCAACAGACAATGGCTGGTCGTATTACAACCCAACCCTGTCCGGCGATGCAGTCAGCGTGTATCATCGAAGATCGGTTCAGGAGACAACGGTTGAGCTGTCTCCTGAACCCGTAGAGCTACCAGCCTGTGTTTTGCTTCAGCGACTGGTTCAGGGCAATTTCGTTGATCGGTAATGGCCAGAGGTAATCCTTATTCGGATCGAATTTGCGGAAGCTGGCCGCCTGTACCAGAATGTAATTGTCTGGTGTCAGGTTTACCGTAGCGCCGGTGAACTCGTTCTTAAAATAGAAATTCCCCAGCACCGGCTTCGGCAGTTCAATTTCGGCCGTTTTCCAGCGGATCAGGTCCCAGTACCGGAAACCCTCCTGCGCCAGTTCGACGCGACGCTCGCGACGCAGTTCGTCGCGCATGTTCAGACCGTTGGCCGTAGCAAACGCATTGGTCAGTTTGGCAACTCCACCGCGCTGCCGCAGCCGGTTGACGGTCAGGTCCAGGTCGGCATCGCTGATGGAGCCGTTCAGTTCATACGTAGCTTCCGCGAAAATGAGCAGCACCTCCGCGTAACGCAGCACAGGCCGGTCGATGGTCGATGCCTGGGTGTTCCAGTCGTCAATATTGGCCGTCTTACGGAACATAAAGCCGGTTTTGTTGAACACCAGGTTCGCGATGTCGAAAATAGGCTTGGTCGTCATCATCGGGTCACCACGCTTCATGAACGTATCACCCATACGCGTATCCCGGTCTTTAAATACGTCAATCGACTGCACCGGCGCTTTGTACAAGGGTGACTTCGTGATGGGCAGACCATCTTTCATCAGGTACGAATCGGCCAGGCTCTTGGTCGGATTCATGTTGCCATTCTCCAGCGTACCCCGGTAGTACCCGTGCGTCGAAACGCGGTCTGTCTGCGAAACCCCGTACTGCCGAACGATGATGTTCTCGCGGTTTTGCCGCCCTTCGCCTGCCATCTGGAACAGATCGAAGTAAGCGCCCGTAAACAGGTCATGCTGCTTGCCGTCGATCACGGCTTTAGCGGCATCGGCGGCAATTTTCAGGTGCTTGTTCGGCTCGCCGTAGTTGTGAAACTTTGCGCGCGTTCCTTCAAACAGGGCTACCCGCGCCTTAAATGCCAGCGCGGCCGTGTTGGAAATACGTCCGTAATCAGCGTTTCCGAGAGCGGTTGGTGTCGGCAGTTTGGACGCGGCAAAATCGAGGTCCTGATAAATCTGATCGACCACCTGCGCCCGCGGACTGGCCGGGGCCTGCAACTCCGGTGAGTTGTCATCGAGGGTTTTTAAAATCAGCGGTACATCACCATACCGCTGCACTAAAGAAAAATAAGAGAATGCTCTGAAAAAGCGGGCTTCTGCGATGTACCTGTCAATGATAGCCGCCGAAGTTGAAGCTGCTGCTTGTGGCGCTTTTTCTATGATATTATTGGCAGATCGTATCGCTAAGTAAGGCGTACTATAATTAGCATCGGTAGACGGAGGTAAGCGCGACCCGTCACTTATATTATTAGATGCCAACCCAAAAGCGTCATCCGACCAGTTATCTTCTGAACCATAGGTTATGTTGTAAGACGAGCCGTAGCCAGGCGGTGTTAATGTACCCCATCCCGGTAGAAACATATATAAATGATTAGCCGCGGCTTTAAGGTCACCTTCTGATTGCCAGAAGGTTTGATCGCTGATTGCCGTTTCGGGCAGGCGGTCTACCTCGCAGGAAGGCAGCGCGGCCAGCAATGCCAAAGCGAGCGTTGTATATTTTACGAATGGTTTCATAAGTTCATTCAAGTTTGGCCAACCGGTTTAGAAAGAGATGTTCAGACCCAGTGACGCCGTTGCGAAGAACGGGTAATCGTTTTCTACATTATCACGCATTTCGGGGTCGTAGTAACCCTGGAATGGGCCGAGGCCGGAAATCGTGAATAAATCCTGACCCGAGAAGAAGAAACGAGCCTGCTGCACCTTGATCTTCTGCGTGAGCGTAGTGGGCAGCGTGTAGCCAAACTGCAGGTTTTTCAGGCGCATGTAGCTGGCGTTGAGTACCCACTTGTCCGACGATACGTAGTTGTGCGTAGCACCCACATACGGCCGGGGATAGAGCGCGTCGGGATTCTCAGGCGTCCAATAATCGGCGTGGATGGCCAGCGCCTGTTTCCACGTAACCAGCAGCGGGGCAATCGACTCTGTGTTCGGCCGGTAATTCCGCTTGCCTACTCCCTGCAGGAATACAGTCAGGTCGAAGCCTTTCCACTGGGCTCCCAACGTAACGCCGAACTGGTAGCGGGGCTGGGTTGTACCGAGCAGAACCAGATCACCATGATCAGCTACGGTTCCTTTGCCCACTGAGAGCCGTCCGTCGCCGTTCTGGTCGACGTACTTCACGTCGCCCGCGCCGGCGCGGTTATCCTGGAACGCCCAGGTCTTTACTTCGTCGTCGGTCCGGAAGTAGCCGGCGGTCTGATAGCCCCAGATGGTATTGAGCGGGTAGCCCTCGATGATGCCGTTCGTACCGGCCCCGATCACATTCCGGTTCGAGTAATTCAGCAGCCGGTTCTGGTTATCCGACAGGTTCACCGCAAACGAGTAGTTGAAATCCTTGCCGATACGGTCGCGGAACCGTACTTCTGCTTCCCACCCCCACGATTTCAGTTCACCGTTGTTCTTCAGGGGGGTTGCAATACCGATTGTTGCCGGCAACTGCTGCGGGGTGAGCATGTTCCGGTTGAACTTCACGTAGTAGTCGCCGGTAAACTGCAGCCGGTTCTGGAAGAAGCCCAGATCCACCCCTCCGTTGGTTGTTTCGATGGTTTCCCACGACAGATTGGCCGAGGGGATGTAGCCCTGAAAGATGTACGACGTACGCGAATCGCCCAACACCAGGTTAGCACTGCGGCTCAGCTGGCTCAGGTAATCGTAGTTACCAATGTTATCGCCGAGGGCGCCACCAAGCCGGCCCCATGAACCACGTAGCTTAAACTCAGTGATGAAGGGTAAGGCGCGGCCAAACCATTCTTCGCGCTGCATATTCCAGCCGACAGAGGCCGAAGGAAATAGTTTAATTCGGCCTTCGCGGGCCAGCTTCGAGCTTTCGTCCTGGCGAAGGGTGGCCTCAAACAGGTACTTATCGGCATAGTTGTAGTTAAACCGGCCAAAAACGGACTGGAAGGCCCGTGTGCCAACGCCTTCGCTGCTGCTCTTCGTGCGGTCGTCGCCCAGGTTTAGTGTCGGCAGGTCATTGCTGACCAGGTTATTTGCCCCACTCTGCACAAATTCGTCGCGGTAATCTTCCCACTGATAGCCGGCAAACAGACCAAAGTTATGTTTGTCGCCCAGGGTGAAATCGTAATTGGCCAGGAACTGGAGGTTTGTATTACGAACCAGTTCATTGCGGACCGTAAATGAATTCGGGTTATTGGCGTAACTCAGGATTCGGGATCTGCCCCAGAGCGGCACCGTCCGGTTAAATACTTCGCGGTAGGCGGGGCGGTGCTGCATCCCGGCCACGGCACGTAAGGTCAGTCCTTTCACGAAGTTGGCTGCCTGCAACGTAAACACACCGTCGAACTGATTTCGGTCGTAGTTGTTGTACCCACCCGATTCCAGCAGGCCATAGGCTGTTGCGGCTGACCCCGCCCCGTTGTAGCGGCCCTCGGGCGTGAAGAACGGGGTTCGGGTTCGCAGGCGATATACCTGATACATTAATCCACTTCCGTTTGCATCAATTGACGACCGCCGTGTTTGTTCCAGCATGTACGACAGCCGCGTATCGAGCGACAGGTGCTTGGTCAATTGCGACCCTACGTTCAGTCGCAGGTTATAGCGCTTGAGGTTATCGGGTCCCACTTTAAACAGACCCTGCTTTTCGTAATAACCGCCGGAAAACAGAAAGTTCAGTTTATCCGTACCACCCCGCACAGTCAGGTTATGCGTTTTCATAACCGTGTATTTCTTGAGCAGCTGGTCGGTCAGCGGTTGCTGGTTGTAAAACAGATACGTACCCGTGTCGGCCGGGTTTACAACATACGGAATTCCGTCGCGAATGCGCTGCAAATCTTCATCGGTGTACTCGGGACCACTACCCGAGTTTTTACGGGCCAGGTTAGAGAACAGGGCTTCGTCAAGCAGGCTCATCCGGCCGGGTACGTTGATGGCCCAGTCAGTACCGTACTGCGCGAGGTAGTCGAATGTTACCTTCCCTGACTTACCTTTTTTGGTCGTAATCAGCACAACCCCGCCGGCGGCCTGCGCTCCGTAGATAGCTGCGGCTGCGGCATCCTTCAGCACACTGATACTTTCGATGTCGTTCGGGTTCAGCGTCGTCATGGTCGAGATTGGTACGTTCACCCCGTCGAGCACTACGAGCGGATCGACGTTACCGTTCGCCGACGTAACGCCCCGAATCTGCAGCCGGATGCTTTCATTTCCCGGCTGACCACTCTGACGGGTAATGGTCAGACCCGGCGTCACACCCTGCAGGGCATTTGCCAGGTTGGTTGACGGGCGATATTGCAGCGCCTTCGAATCGACCGTTGATACGGCCCCGGTCAGGTTCACCTTCTTCTGGGTACCGTAGCCGACAACAACCACTTCTTCCAGCGATTTGTCGTCGGTCTGCATCTGGATGTCAATGACTGAGCGATTATTGACGTCGACCTCCTGCTTGAGGTACCCCACGAAGCTAATGATCAGCACCGTTTTTCCGGTGGGTACGTTCAGTCTGTACTGCCCGTTACCGTCGGTCGTGGCTCCGCGCGTGGTTCCTTTAACCACCACGCTCACCCCTGGCAGTGGGTCTCCTTTTTCGTCGGTAATCTTACCCGACACAGGTACATCGACCATCCGGCCGAAGGCAGTCATGCTCACCAGAAGCGGCAGCAACAGCAGCCAGCTGATGCCACTTCGTAATGCCTGATACACGTTTCGCATTTGTAGAGAGGGTTTGGATGTATACATAGGTTCAGTCATAGGGCACTTCAGGACCGAAAGCCTGGCTTCTGGCGCAGGGCTTCGTAACGTAGCAACGCTTCGAGGAAATAATAATCAGCATACACCAGGGGCACATCAACTTCGCTTTTGCCCGGTTTATGCCCTACGCTATGCTTGAGAATGAAATTGTTGTTTTCGCCCAGATTCGCTTTGTAGGCCGGACTGGCCAGGCTTTGCAGCATCTGAACAGCGGCCTGGTAATAGGGCTTACCGGCGGCTCCGGTGTACGTACTCAATTCGAGCAGGGCCGATGCAGCAATGGCACCTGCCGATGCATCCCGCTCTTCATTCGGGATATTCGGTGCGTTAAAATCCCAGTACGGAATCTTGTCGGCGGGCAGGTTCGGATGGTTCAGGTAAAAATCGGCGATTTTCTGGGCTTGTTGCAGGTACTTTTTGTCTTTGGTTTCGCGGTACATGACCGTGTAGCCATACAGCCCCCAGGCCTGTCCACGCGCCCAGGCCGACTCGTTGGCCGCTCCCTGGTGCGTTATTTTGGCCGCTACAGTACCGTCCGGATTGTAGCAAATAACGTGGTAGCTGCTGCCGTCGGGCCGGAAATGATACTTCATGGTGTTGTCGGCGTGGGTGATGCAGATATCCCGGAACCGCTTATCGCCGGACGTCTTCGACGCCCAGAACAGGAACTCCAGGTTCATCATGTTGTCAATGATGACCGGGTAGTTGTATTCCTTCAGCTTATTCCACGATTTAATCAGGCCAACTTTCGGGTCAAACCGGGTCGATAAGGATTTCGCTCCCGTCAGCATGATCGGCGGGTAAGCCTCATTCTTCGTCAGTCGATAACCATTGCCAAACGGACAATACAGCATGAACCCGAGGTCGTGCGTACCGGTATTATACTGCTCTTTGGCTACCGCCATCGACCATTTATGGGCCGCGTCCTTCCATTTTGGCTCTTTTGTCTGTTCGTAGAGGTACCAGAGCGAACCACCGAAGAAGCCGCTGCACCACCACGACGACTTCATGTCGCGGGGGCTGCCGTCGGGATTAGTCGACTGGGGGAACTTAGTCGTGTCGGGGTGCGAAGCCAGCATCCGTTCGTACTGCTGGGCCGCAAAAGCAAACTCTTTCTTAACGTCGATCGGGCTTTGTGCCAGCGTGCGGCTGCCCAGCAGCAAAAGCGCGAAAACAACTGAATATTTCATGGGATCCGGTTAGTAGTAAAAGTCGGTTAGAGAAGATCAGCAATTGGCGAATGGTCCATGTCGGCAAAATCCATGTTTTCGCCGGCCATCCCCCAGATAAACGAGTAGTTGGTTGTACCGCAGCCCGAGTGAATCGACCACGGGGGCGACACAACGGCCTGTTCGTTTGCCACTACGATATGGCGGGTTTCCTGAGGCTGGCCCATCAGATGAAACACCCGGTGATCGGTCGGCAGGTCGAAATAGCAATACGCTTCCATACGCCGGTCGTGCACGTGCGCCGGCATGGTGTTCCAGACACTGCCCGGCTCCAGCACCGTCAGCCCCATCACCAGCTGACAGCTTTGCAGGCCGTCGCGGTGAATGTATTTGTAAATGGTTCGCTCATTTGCCGTTGTTGACGAGCCCAGACGGGTCGGGTTGGCATCTTCCTTAGCCAGTTTCGTGGTGGGATAAGCCGCGTGAGCAGGCGCCGACAACAGGAAAAACCGCGCCGGCGTATCGGACGAAAGGCTGTCGAACTGTACGTCCCGACTACCCTGCCCTACGTACAGACAATCCAGCTTCGTCAGGTCAAACCGTTCACCGTCGACCGTAACTGACCCCGGCCCGCCTACGTTGATAACGCCCAGTTCGCGCCGGTCCAGAAAATGCGGAGTTTTCAGATTGTCGTAGGCTGGCAACGGCAGGGTTTCGTATACCGGCAACGCCCCGCCTACTATCACCCGATCGTAATGCGTGTAGACAACCTGAACGGTGTCCGGCTCAAATACGGTGTCGATCAGGAAATTATCCCGGAGTTCACGGGTCGTAAACCGCTGAATCTCGTTCTGGCCCACCGTATGGCGAACCGGCATGATGGTTTGTTGGAGGAGCATGAATTGAGTAGTGTTCTAGCAGACCGCAAGGGCATTGATACAGAAAAAGTACAACTATTACTTAAAAAGCAAGCAGACGGCGTATTCGCTGGTTAAGGAACTTAAGACGTACTGAAACTTAACTTTTAGAGGAAATTATACGAGAAACCCAAGCGTGTCAAGAGCTTTACCGGATCAAAAAATAGATTTCTTCCTGCAAACGTTACCGCAAGCGTTTGCAAAAAGAATTTAACTCTGAAAACATTACATTATTTTTGCAAGAAGACTGGTAACGTGATGGGATAAAGCCAGTAATCATTTATCTATTTTGATGGTTTCAACTCAAAATTTTCATATTCATCATCTCCTATGAAGAGCGCACCCGTTACGATAAAAGACATTGCCAAAGCACTGAACATATCCATATCGACGGTATCGCGGGCACTGCGGGGCATGCCCGAAATCCACCCCGATACCCGCAGCGCGGTGATGCGGCTGGCTGAGGAGTGGGATTATCAGCCAAACCAGCTGGCCAAGAACCTGGCCAAGAGCCGCACCCGAACCATCGGCGTCATCGTACCAAATCTGAGCTATTACTTTTTCTCGGCCATGCTTAACAGCATCGAAGAGGCCGCCATTCAGGCCGGCTACAGCGTCCTGGTCTGCCAGTCGAACGAGTCATATCTGCGGGAAACCATGCAAATTCAGAACCTGCTGCGTAGTCAGGTGGAGGGGTTTATTCTGTCTTTGTCGCGGGATACGAGCAACTGCGCCCACGTCGAACGCCTGATTCAGAAGAACGTACCGCTGGTGCTCTTCGACCGGTATGCCGACAACATGGCGACGTCGAAAGTGATGGTCGATAACCACGAAGCGGCTTTCAAAGCCACTGAGCATCTGATCGAAAACGGCTGCCGACGCATTGCCTTTCTGGCGGGGCCACCTCAGCTGCTGCTCAGTAACCAGCGGCTGGCGGGTTACCGTGAGGCCCTGACGAAACACGGCCTGTATACGGGCGATCAGTACGTGTTTCATTGCGACTACACGCAGGAAAATACACTCATGCAGACGCTGGCGCTTATGAGCCTGCCTCAGCCGCCGGATGGTTTGCTGACGGTCAGCGACCGGATTGCGTACCCGGCCATGTATGCAATGAAACAAAAAGGTGTGCGAATTCCCGACGATGTGGCCGTAGTCAGTTTCAACAACGAGCCGCTATCCTCGCTGTTTTCGCCCTCGCTGACGAGCATCAGCCAGCCCATTCAGGAGATGGGCATGGAAACGGTACGGCTGCTGCTCCGGCAGCTCGAAGCCACCGACAGCCCGATTGCACCCGAAACAACGGTCATGCCGACCCAACTCGTCGTGCGCGAATCGTCACTGCGGATGATGACCGACGAAGTTTTGACGGGTGCATTGTCGTCCTGAGCCGGTTAAAGGATTACGTTTTTGCACCGGCTCAGGACGACAGGCTGATTTACTTTGCTTTGTTGGTAAAATCAACCACCGTTACGTCGGCAAGCCAGGGGCCAACGATCTTACCAAACTCTTTGTGAGCCGGGTGAGGCAAGTACGCGTCCCGATCCTTTTCGTTGTCAAAAGTCAGGATAAAAGCGTGGGTCAGGCCCTTGTTGAGGTTTTCGGGGCTGTTGTTCGTTCCCCACTGAAAGCTCTTGATCTCCTTGATTTTCGACGGCAGGGCTTCAAAAGCCGCGACAATCTCGTTTACTTTTTCGGGAGTAGCTTCCGGCTTGAATTTGAACAGAACAACGTGTTGGAGGGTAGTGGCAGCAGTCACAGATTTTTTCAGGGGTTTTCGGGGTGGTTCAGCGAAGGAGCTAATCGTCAGCATCAGGGAAACGGTCAGCAGGACAAGGGTCTGTTTCATGAGTCTGTTTTTTTAGCAAAGAAATAAAAAAGACCCGTAAGGTTCGAAAAGACCTTACGGGTCCAGCTTATAAAGACATCAGGCCGTTAGGCCGACAACTTCGCTTTCAGGTTGGCATCCAGCGCTTCGAGGAAGTCCTCGGTGTAGAGGTAGTGCTCACCCGGAACAAGGTTTTTCACATCCGGATACACCGAAATAGACAGATCCTTGGTCATTTTACCGCTCTCGACAGTTTCGACGCAAACCTGCTCCAGCGCGTGGCAGAAGTCGATCAGCGGCTGGTTGCCGTCCAGTTGCCCCCGGAAAGCCAGCCCACGCGTCCAGGCGTAGATCGATGCAATCGGGTTGGTCGAGGTTTTATTGCCTTTCTGGTGCTCGCGGTAGTGGCGCGTTACGGTACCGTGGGCGGCTTCGGCCTCCATCGTTTTGCCGTCCGGCGTCAGCAGTACCGACGTCATCAGACCCAGTGAACCAAAGCCCTGCGCTACGGTATCCGACTGTACGTCGCCGTCGTAGTTCTTACACGCCCACACGAAGTTCCCTTCCCATTTCAGGGCGGAGGCCACCATGTCGTCGATCAGGCGGTGCTCGTAGTGAACGCCTTTATCCTTGAACTCGGTCTCGTAAATCTCCTGGAAGATGTCCTTGAAACGACCGTCGTATTTTTTCAGTATGGTATTTTTGGTCGAGAGGTACAGCGGCCAGTTTTTTTGCATCGCTACGTTGAAGCACGACCGCGCAAAACCGCGGATCGACTCATCGACGTTGTACATACCCATCGCAACGCCGGCCCCCTTGAACTGGTACACTTCGAACTCCTGCACCGAGCCGTCTTCGCCTTCGAATTTCATCGTCAGTTTGCCCTTGCCCGGCACCACGAAATCCGTTGCGCGGTACTGGTCGCCAAAGGCGTGACGACCCACAATGATCGGTGCTGACCAGTTCGTAACCAGGCGCGGTACGTTCTGCATCACGATCGGCTCGCGGAACACCGTACCGTCCAGAATGTTCCGGATGGTGCCGTTCGGCGATTTCCACATTTGCTTCAGATTGAATTCTTTGACGCGGGCTTCGTCGGGCGTGATGGTGGCGCATTTAATACCGACACCGTATTGTCTGATCGCGTTGGCAGCATCAATCGTTACCTGGTCGTTGGTTTCATCGCGGTATTCGATGCCCAGATCGTAGTATTTGATGTCAACGTCGATGTAAGGGAGGATGAGTTTGTCTTTAATGAACTTCCAGATGATACGGGTCATCTCGTCGCCATCCAGCTCGACGACGGGATTCGCCACTTTAATTTTCTCCATGCGATTGGTTTTATAAGCGGAAAAACAGACACAGAATCAGGACGCAAAAGTAGTAATAAAGGCATTACAGGGTACTGATTTTTACTGTCGGCTCCTGATCGGGCAGTGCCCGGACCAATTATGGCCCCGGATAACGTAGCTGTCGTATACCCCCCTTCGTTATCCGGAGTACCCATTCTCCTGGTCGTACCAGATACTGAGTTCGGCTTTTGGGCAGGGGCCTCAGCCGCGGAGCAGCCGCCTGTACGAGGCCGGAACAAACCCAACACACTTACGGCAGCACCTTACAACCCCCTAAATAATTTGATTATAAACCAGTTGCACCTTCGCCAGCACAACCACCCGGCCGCGTATCTACTGGAATTGTAAAACATTTAGGGCGATTATGAATTTGTATGGTACATGTTTCCCAGTTTCTCCTATTGGGCAAATATGTTATTATGGTAAACACCTTTGGTAAAGCAATCATCCCGGAAAATGAAGCGGGGCGGCTGCGGGCATTGCATCATTACGACCTGATTGACAGTCCACCTGAGGAAGCCTTCAACAACATAGCGCGGATCATGGCTCAGGTATTCGGGGTACCGATTGCCCTGATTTCGCTCGTTGACGAACAGCAGGTGGTTTTTAAAGCGAATGTCGGCATGCCGGGCGTCGAACGTACCGACCGGGGCGTCAGTCTCTGTTCGCTGGCAGTGCTGGAGCCCGAACCGACCGTGTTCGAGGATGCGCTGCGCGAGCCCTGCCTGCTGGCCAATCCGTTGGTTACCGGCGATTTTGGGTTGCAGTTCTACGCGGGTGCGCCCCTGATCACCCACGACGGCTACGCGATTGGTACGGCCTGCGTCATTGACAAACAGCCACGCCCGTTCACCGAGGCCGACCGGCAGTTGCTGGTTCGCTTTGCCACGCTGATCATGGACGAAATCGAACGGCGGCTGGCGTTTCAGCGGCAGCGCGAGCAGGAAGAGCAGTACAAGCGCATTTTTCTGGCCACGAGCGATGCCATCCTGATCGTTGATGATGAAGGCCGGATTACCGAAGCCAACCCGGTTGCGTGCCGGCTCTACGGCTATACGTACGACGAATTCCGGCAGCTCAACCATACTGACCTGATCCACCCGGACGATCAGGCGTCGGGCCCCGCTCCATCAGACGACGCCCCCTTCGAAATTGACCGTACGCACCGACACAAAACGGGTAAGCCTATTCAGGTGACGGTGAAAGGGCAGACGTTCACCTACAAAGGCAGGCCGCATCGCATGCTGGCCATTACGGACATAACCCTGCGTAAGGAAACGGAAGCCGTTCTGCAACGTACGCAGATTCTTCTGCAAACCGCGCTCTCGGCCGGACGCGTGGCTACGTGGTTGTGGGAACTGCCTACCAACCGGATTTATGCCGACGAAAACCTGGCCCGTCTGGTCAGCATTACTAACCAACGGGCAGCGGCCGGTCTGTCGCTCGATGAGTTTATAAACGCTATTCATCCCAACGACCGCAGACGGGTACAGGCGCAGTTTCAGACCGCCGTTGATGCCCGACAGGGCTTCGACACTGAATACCGGATCGTTCTGGCCGACGGCGACATTCGCTGGGTGATCGTACGGGCGCAGTTTGCCGACCACAGCGCCCAGTTGCCCGATCTGCTGCTGGGCGTTCTGGTCGATATTACCGATCGTAAACTGGCCGAACTCCGGTACCTGGAAAGCGAAGAACAGCTGAAACTGGCCATCGATGCGGCCTCGCTCGGCACCTGGGATTTTAACCTGATTACGGGCCGGGTGCAGTGGTCCGACACCTGTAAAGAGTTATTTGGTTTATCTCCCGGAGCGCCCGTTACTGCAGACGTACTGCTGGACCGGGTGCATCCCGACGATCGGGAGCGAGTCAGGGAGGCAAATAGTCAGGCGCTGAATCCGGACGGTGACGGCCAGCACAATCTTATTTTCAGAACGGTTGATCTGGAGGGACACCAGCGCTGGGTGCACGCCAAAGGCAAGACGATTCGCAACGAACAGGGTCAGCTTGTCCGGTTCACCGGGATTGTTTTCGACGTTTCGGAAGTAAAGCAAAGCCAGGAAGCCCTCCGCCGGAGCGCCGAAGAACTGGAGCAGCGGGTGGCGGAACGTACCAGGGCCCTCAACGAAGCCAACCAGCAGCTTCAGAAGTCGAACGAAAGCCTGAGCGAATTTGCGTACGTAGCCTCGCATGACCTACAGGAGCCCCTGCGCAAGATTCAGGCGTTTGGCGACATCCTGCTGAACGGTCACAGCCAAAACCTGGACAAAGAAGGGCTTGATATTCTTCAGCGTATGCAGGCATCAGCCTACCGGATGTCGAATCTGGTTCGGGATCTGCTGACGTATTCCCGCCTGTCGACCCAAACGGTTCGGCATGAGCCGGTTTCGCTGACCGAGGTTATGGCCGGCGTTGTCGAGGATCTGGAACTGGTCATTCAGGATACCGACGCTATCCTCGACGTTGGCGAGTTACCGATCGTGGAGGGCGACCCAATGCAGTTAAGGCAGTTAGTTCAGAACCTGCTCAGCAATGCTCTGAAGTTTCGGCGGCCAGCCGTTACGCCCTGTATACAGGTGCAGGCAACCCGGGTCGATGCCGCCGACTTACCTGATTCCACAACCCCCGTTCGGCGCGCGCCTGCGTACCACCGGATTCGGGTCACCGACAACGGCATTGGTTTCGATAACCGGTATGCAGAGCGCATCTTTCAGGTCTTTCAGCGGCTACACGGTCGTAGTCAGTACGCCGGTACCGGCATTGGCCTGGCGGTTTGTCAGAAAGTTGTCGCTAATCACGGTGGTATTATCAAAGCAACAGGCCAGCCTGGCCAGGGCGCTACCTTCGATATTTACTTACCTGTTAATGATCCCCTGCGGCCCCCGATCTAAGGCCTGAAGATCAACGAACCCATTGACTAACTCCCAAGAGTATTGACAAACCAACGTAATCGGCTGGTGTTTAACAGATCAATATTAGTCTATTAATTCTATTGGCGTAAATATCAAACGTAAACAGCATAACTATGGGCGTCTCATTGATCATAATCTTTTTGGTTCTTGCCTTCATTGGGCCGGTGTGATGCTATACCGGACGCTGGGCAAAGGGAAGCGTAACGAAACCAGTCCGGGAGCAGGCAGCCGCCCCGATTCTGGCCCGCACGGTTCAACCGGACGGAATAATGGCTAAGCCCCTCCAGGGATTTAGGGTATATACCGTACTACGCTTGTTGCATTTCAGAAAGCCGCTTTGGAAAGACATCCTGTTCCCAAAGCGGCTTCATCATTGATTGTCAGACTACCAGCCAACAAATTTTGATTGCCGCTTCGTACATGTAGGCTGGAATTGCTTAGTTTAGTCGGCAATTTTCCAGCCAACCACACCAAATTAAACATGGGTAAAATCATTACCGGGCGCGATGTTTTGCGTCAGTTAAAAGCCGATCTCATCGGCAAGGATTCACACCGCGGAGTTACGTTTACGTATTCCTGGCTCGCCAACCAATTAGGGCATTATACACTAGGCTTCATCCCTACCCTCTTTCTTTACGCCATCCTGAGAAGCTGCACTGACCTGGAAAAGCCGGCAACCTGGGCCGCTCTGGGTATCGCTGGACTCTGGTTTGGCTTTGAAATCTATAATTTTCTCGGCCCCTTACTGTCCAAGCGGGTGTCGCGGGCGAAACACCTGTTCGTGCCCGGCCGGAGCAAATACGTTTTTCAGCCTGACTGGCTCAACATTGCTTATGATACGGCTACGGATGTCGGTTTTTTCTGGCTGGGGGCCTATTCGGCCTACCTATACGTAACGCCCTCTGCCTGCGCTGTTTATCTGTGGCTGTTTCTGCTCTTACTGGTTCCCTGCCGCCACTGGTACATCACCAAAATGTATTTACAGGCGGCTCAGTACCCGTTTCAGTGCCGATTAAGCCAATGGGCCTTTCCCATCAGCGAAGCAGACCGGCAAACCGTGCTGTCTTTCCTGAATGCCAAACGAAGCCATAAACACCTGCTGATTTTTGGGGGGCGGGGCAACGGTAAAACCAGCCTTGGCATAGGTATTGCCACCGAGCGATCTATCAGGCATGACACCTGCTTTTACACAACCGGCATGAAACTGTACAGCATGTTTCCGGAGCGAAACTCCAAGTCATTGCACCACAATAAACCCCTGTGGACCTGGCGGCAGGCTTCGCTACTGGTTATCGACGACATTAACCCCGGCGGTCTGATTGAGGATCTGATCACGCCCGCCCAGTTTTTGCAACTGTTAAGGGCTAATCCCAATAACCTGAAAACGTTAGCTGATAAGGACGTGATCTGGATCCTGGGGCAGGACGATCAGCATACCGTTGTGAATCAGAAATGGGCCGACATGCTGCATGAGATCGGCGTTGATAAAAAAGACATCCATTCGGTACGTCTCCCGCTCAAGGCGTAACTGGCCAACGCTCAGGGCAAAATGTGATTTTCGTAAGCAAACGTGACCAGGTGAGTCAGGCTTTTTACCTCGAACCGCCGGTACAGGGGCAGAATACGCTTCTCAATGGCCGACTGCGATACGTTGAAGTGATGCGCAATTTCCTTGAACGAGTAGCCACTGGCCACCAGCGCCAGCGCTTCTTTTTCTTTCTGTGAAATGGCAAAGTGATGAAACAACTCTTTATTGAGTTCTTCCTCGAATTGTGACTTCTCCGGACCGTAGGCCGCGTAGCGCATCACACTGCCCAGGTTGATGCTGTAATTGACTTCATTGCGCCCGATGATCTCGGTTACCCGGCCATTTTCGGAACGAAACACTCCTACCTTGACGATAATTGGCACCGGGGTGCCGTTTTTATGCATTTTTTGCAGTTCGATGGTGAAGCTATACTTCTCCAGGTCCTGTGTTTTATCCAGAATAAACCGAAGCGCCTTGTCGTTCAGCTCATTCGAGAAACGTGCGTACTTCGGCGAGGTAATGCTGACGATCGTCAGCATGTTGATTTCATCGTCCTGATAGCCCAGAATCTCCTCCCACCCATCAGCGTACAGCATCCGATTCTGCCGGAAGGAATAAATGTAAATGGCCTCGTTGGGAAATCGCTGCAACGTTTGCCTGAAATACCTGGCTTCTTCGCTGTTCAGGTCGGCCGGAATGGCCGTAATCATTGATTTCGAGTATTCTCCGGGTGTAGACATGCTCGTAACTTTCTGTACGCACAAGGTACAAAAAGATTGCCAACCTGCGACTTTTCGCAGTTGACAGGCCCGAACAAGCGCCTTACTTTTGTTGTCGTCAAAACGGCCCGCCGAGTGTATCGGACCGATCCGTTTCCAGGACAAACAACAAGGCAGGCCGATCAGGCAGGCCACCCCACCGACACCAACGTTTGGGGTCAGGAACAAAGCAAATTCACAATACGCATTATCCAATACTACGTAACGGCCGTCGGTAGCAGCGGCATCCTGCTGCAGCAAAGCCGGCGTCCGAACGATTTTTATTCTATCCAAACCATCCACAACCCCTCCTGAACGGGGGCCGTTTAGTCAGCGACAAGCTACGGTACACATCTTACCGTTGCCGGAGTTTGTCGCTGACCGGTTCCCCACCCCACCCCGTTTGCCAGTAGACAAGAGAAGCGACCCGATGGAAACATCGCGCACGACACATCCGTAAATTCTTTACCTTAGCTCCCAAACCTTTTTTAACTGATTTGTGAGCAGATTTACTTACACTGAGCAGGATAGCCGGGTCCGCCTGATTGTACTGCCCGTGTTTCTGTTGCTACTGAACACCATTACGCTGGGCGAACGGTTCTGGAGCGACTGGCGGGTTTTTCTGCTTACCAACAGCCTTGGTTTCATCCTGTATTTCGGCCACTGGTTCGTCAACAACGCCATTGCCCTGCATTCTCACCGGCGTTTTCCTTCCTACCGTCAGGCCATTCGGCGCATTCTTATTACTACATCATTAGCCGCCATCAATTCACTGTCGGTAACTCTCCTGATCATGTGGGTCTACAGCCGGCTTGGCTACCCGGTCGCGGTGTCGCAGCAAGTGTGGGCGGTGCTGTTTGTTTTTATAATGGTTGTCGCCGTTACCGCCGTCTACGAAGGCATTCACGCTTTTGAGCAGTGGCGGCATTACTTTATGGAGTCTGAAGAGCTCAAAAAAGCGCAGTTGCAAAGCCAGCTCGAAGCCCTCAAACAGCAGGTAAATCCCCACTTTCTGTTCAACAGCCTCAACATCCTCGATGCGCTGATTGAAGAAGATCCGACCCAGGCCCGGGAGTTTCTGAATGAAATGAGTTCGGTATATCGCTACCTGCTGCGCTCAAACGAGCAGAACCTCACTCCGCTATCGTCCGAACTGGAGTTTATCAACTCATATTTTCACCTGCTCCGTACCCGCCACGGCCAGGCGCTGAATCTCGTTACGCACATCAGTCCGCAGTACGTTGACCACCAGTTGCCGCCCCTGACCCTACAACTCCTGATCGAAAACGCGGTCAAACATAATGTCATCCTACCCGACCGGCCGCTCACCATCGAGATCGCGACCGACGATCGCGCTCAGCTTACCGTTCGCAACAACCTCCAGCGTAAGCACATTCGGGTAGCCTCCAACGGCGTCGGTATCAGCAACATCCTGACCAAGTACCGCGTGCTGGGCCAGGGCACCCCAACCTTCACTGAAGATGAGCAGCAGTTTGTCGTAACGCTCCCGCTGGTAGCCGCCTGAGCGTTTTACTACGTTGCCGAAACGTGTAGGTCTATTTTCACGAACCTCCGTTAAAACCGGTTTTTTTGTATCTTAAGCAGTCCATCTTACCTAACTGATTTCATGATGAGGAAACTTTATTTTCTGTGTCTTCTGCTCATGCCGGCCCTTGTACTTGGGCAAGCGAAAAAGACACCCAAACCGACGGCCGCTCAGAGCCGTATTGATAAGCTGAAACAGGAAGCTGTCAGCGCCGTAGACGCCCGTAAAGAACAGGCGCAGCAGATCAACGACATGCTCTTCAGTTTCTCCGAACTGGGCTTTCAGGAAGAAGAATCGTTTAAATACCTGACAACCCTGCTTGAAAAAGAAGGCTTTACCATTCAGAAGAACATTTCGGGGATGCCTACTGCCTGGATCGCCACCTGGGGATCGGGTAAACCCGTTATTGCCATCGGCTCCGACGTCGACTGTATTCCCAAGGCGAACCAGAAGCCGGGGGTGGCTTACAAAGACCCGCTGGTCGATGGCGCACCCGGCCATGGCGAAGGCCATAACTCCGGTCAGGCGCTGAACATCGTAGCCGCTCTGGCGGTGAAGCAACTCATGGAGCGCGAAAAAATGTCGGGTACGCTGATGCTCTGGCCGGGCGTGGCCGAGGAACTCGTTGGCGCCAAAGCCTTCTACGTCCGCGACGGCTACTTTAAAAATGTGGATGCCTGCATCTTTACCCACGTGGGCAACAACCTCAACGTATCCTACGGCGACGCGGGCAACAACGGCCTGGTATCAGTAAAGTTTACGTTCGAGGGCTCAGCCGCTCACGCAGCCGGTGCTCCCTGGCGTGGTCGTAGCGCCCTCGACGCGGTTGAGCTGATGAACGTTGGCTGGAACTTCCGGCGCGAGCACCTCGAACTGACCCAGCGATCGCACTACGTCATTTCGGATGGGGGCGATCAGCCGAACGTAGTCCCATCGAAAGCATCGGTCTGGTATTATTTCCGGGAACGCAGTTACCCCAAAATCAAGAAGCTGTTCGACACCGGCGTCAAAATAGCCGAAGGAGCCGCCATGATGACCGACACGAAGGTTACCTACGAAGTGCTTGGATCAGCGTGGCCGGGGCATTTCAACAAGCCCATCGCCGAAGCCATGTACCAGAACATCCGGAAAGTTGGGCTGCCCACCTGGTCGGTCGAGGATCAGATGCTGGCCAAAGCGACTCAGAAAGAACTGGAAGCCCGTAAAATAGAGGGGCTGGCTATAAAACTGGACAGCATCGGCCTGCCCGCGTCGACGGCCCCGACGGTGATGATGGGTGGGCAGACACTTATTCCGCTGACGGGCGGCTCCGACGACATCGCCGACATTGCGTGGTCGCTGCCGACGGTTGTGCTGCGTTATCCATCGAACATTCCGGATCTGCCCGGCCACCACTGGAGCAACGCCATTTCAATGGCCACGCCCATTGCCCACAAGGGGATAGTAGCCGGAGCAAAAGCCGAAGCCATGACCCTGCTGGACCTGTTGCTGAAACCCGAACTGGTTAAGGACGCCTGGACGTATTACAACGAGGAGCAAACTAAGGAGCAGAAATACACCCCACTGATTTCGCCCAAAGAGTTTCCGGCGGTTTATCTGAACCGCGAAATCATGACGAAATTCAAGCCGGAGCTACAGAAGTACTACTACGACCCTACGAAGTACAAAACGTACCTGGAGCAGTTGGGAATCAAGTATCCGACGCTGCGCGACGACCAGCGGGCGGAGTTAGAAAAGACTAACAAGGAATCGAAAGGCAGGTAGTGTTATTGATTTCAGGTTTCAGGTTCAATCGGTTGCCTGGTTGAGCCTGAAACCTTGACCAGCTTATCTGGCTTCACCTGCGGATTGCGCCTGCTGCACTTCCCGAACGGCCGCCATGATACGTCCCCAATACCGGGCAATGGGCTTTTGCTCAGCGACTTCCTTAGGCTTGTGGCTGACAGTTGTCGGGATTTTCGAAGTAGTCCGGGCCGGAGCGCTGGCTGTCGTTTTTGCTTTAACGGCCTTTTCAGGGTTGAGTGATCCAGCAATGGATAAACCAGGCTGTACGGTAAGTAACAAGCCAATCGCGATCCCTCCTACCCCCTGCCTCAACATGGATTGTCTCATACGTACATTGTTTATAGTGAACTACCCCTATCAGATCGCTCTACATAGGCAATCACCACAATAACGTAAGTATGATTATTTCATGATATTCTTTACCTGAATTTTAGTGATGAATTTTATTGCAAGGCCCGCCGATCAGTGTAATGTGTAGGCGAACTGAACAATGATTTGGTGTCAATGGTAGGGGCGGCTAAAACGGCTGATTTGAGTTCGCCTTCCAGCGATGAAGCTGCGCTAAGCAGCACGTACTGACCGTTCTGAAGCGTGTAGATTTCGATTTCCTGATTTTGGGGATCAACCAGCCAGTATGCCTGCACGCCTGACCGTTCGTACAGAGCTTTTTGGTTACGCGGTCTCGAATGATCGATGTTGGCGAAATAATTTCAACAACCAGCGTCGGTACCCCTTCAATGCCATTCGACGTGATCATGGCTAATTGACTCGTTGCAACGAACACCAGATCCGGTTGCGGAGAATTTTGCTCATCGAGAAACACGTCGATTGGCGCATAATATACCTGGCCAAGTTTATGCTGCTCTACATGGGCATAAATAGAGACCGACAATTTGATAGATAGGCGCTGATGTTGCGGGTGGGGACTTTTCGTTTCACAAGTTCACCGTCAAGGAGTTCGTACAAGTGCGTATCGTTCTCGTCGAACTCCATCTCCAGATACTCCGCCACCGTTATTTTTTTGATCTCGACTTCGATGATCACTCGTTGTCTATGGCCAAATATACTGGAACCGGCTGCCTTTCACAATGTACGGCAACTGTTGCCCGCCGGAAACTGTTATCTTTGCGCCACTGTTTTGTAAGCGATTATGTTCGAGAATCTTCAGGATAAATTAAATAAGGCCTTCAAGACCCTTAAAGGGCAGGGCCGCATTACCGAAATCAACGTTGCGGCAACGGTTAAGGAGGTGCGTCGGGCGCTCACCGATGCCGACGTAAACTACAAGGTTGCGAAAGACATCACTGATCGGATTCGCGACAAAGCCCTCGACCGCAAGGTACTTATCTCGGTAGAGCCGGGTCAACTGTTCGTCAAGATCGTGCAGGAAGAACTGACCGACCTGATGGGTGGCGAAGCCCGGAGCATCAACATTAAAGGTGAGCCGGCTGTGGTGCTGATCGCTGGTCTGCAGGGGTCGGGTAAGACCACCTTTTCGGGTAAGCTGGCCAGCTACCTCAAAAAACAGGGCCGTAACGTACTGCTCGTCGCGGCCGATATTTACCGCCCCGCGGCTATCGACCAGTTGAAGGTGCTGGGCGAACAGGTTGGTGTAGAAGTGTATGCCGAGCCCGAGAACAAAAACGCCGTTCAGATTGCCGAGAACGGTATCGCGCAGGCCCGCAAGACCGGCAAGAAGGTCGTGATCGTTGATACCGCCGGCCGTCTGGCCGTCGACGAAGCGATGATGCAGGAAATTGAGAACGTGAAGCGGGCCATCAGTCCGACCGAAACGCTGTTTGTGGTCGATTCGATGACGGGTCAGGACGCTGTTAATACAGCTAAAACCTTCAACGACCGGCTGAACTTCGACGGCGTGGTGCTGACCAAACTTGACGGCGACGCCCGCGGTGGGGCCGCGCTGTCGATCAAAACGGTCGTCAATAAACCGATCAAGTTCATCAGCACCGGTGAGAAGATGGAAGCCCTCGACGTGTTCTACCCCGACCGGATGGCCAGCCGGATTCTGGGTATGGGCGACGTTATTTCGCTGGTAGAACGGGCGCAGCAGGCGTTTGACGAAGACGAAGCCCGGCGCATCAACGCCAAGATGCGCAAGAATCAGTTCGATTTCAACGACTTCCTGTCGCAATTGCAGCAGATCAAGAAGATGGGGAACGTTAAGGACCTGCTCGGCATGATTCCTGGCATGGGCAAGATGATCAAGGACCTTGACATCGACAACGACTCGTTCAAACCCATCGAAGCCATCATCAGTTCCATGACGCCGAAAGAGCGCGAACGCCCCGAACTCATCGACGGCAGCCGTAAGAAACGCATTGCTGCCGGCAGTGGCACGGACATTCAGCAAGTGAACAACCTGCTGAAGCAGTTCGATGAAATGCGGAAGATGATGAAGAAAATGAACACTATGCAATCGTCGGGTAAGCTCAACAAAATGATGCGCTAACCCGGCGTGCAAGCTTATAAACCGGAAGGGCTCCGACAGCTGTCGGGGCCCTTCCGGTTTATGGGTCAGACGCCAACGTTTCAGTACGTCATCATCGCTTTTCGGATCTGTTCGGGAGCTTGCCTGTAAAAAACTTGACCTCCGGAATCACCTCCCCTTTGACAGTCGGCTTGTTCCGAAAACCAACCACTACGTCGTTACCAAGCGGAGCAGTTGCGTAACGATGCGTTCCTTCACGAGGCAACCGTTTTATGGTGGAAGGCCGAAAGGCAGGATCACGATCCGGCGACAATGAGTCTTCACTACATCTTAGTTGGCAACGACATAGCGCTTCTACCTTCTGCCTGATCAACTCTGAATTCACCCGCTTTCCATCATACGTGGACACGTAGGAGATGACTTCCCGGCTAAACAGGCCATCCACTTACCGAGCGATGTCGTGAAAGATGTACTTAAAGGCAATAAATATAATCTTATTCATCTACTTCCATGACGACGGAATAAACATTGGTGAAATTGTATAGTGTAGAATTTATTTGTCTTTTAGGCTTAATGCAGATAGCATTATATATTAATGGACCCTTGCCCAGAGGCTTGTAGGTAAGCCTCTTTAAGCGCTTCTGAATAAGTTGGGTGAGCGTAGGAGATACGCCCTATCTCATCGTCTGTGACTTCGTACTCCATGGTAACTACCGCTTGGGCGATCACATCAGCAGCACGAGGGCCAATGATATGCACGCCTAAAATTTCACCATAGTTAGGATCGGTAAGTACCTTAACAAATCCATCAACATCCATAGAGGCCCGCGCCCGGGCACTCGCTGAATACGGAAATTTTCCTACCCTATAGGACTGATTAGACGTTTTTAACTGCTCCTCCGTACTGCCCACCGAGGCAACTTCGGGCCACGTGTAGACAACACCTGGAATAAGCTCGTACTTAATATGAGGCTTTTGTCCGTTAATAACCTCTGCCACAAAGGTGCCTTCTTCCTCTGCCTTATGTGCCAACATCGGCCCTTCAATCACATCGCCTATTGCGTATATCGTTGGCACGGTAGTCTGTAGTTGCTTGTTCACAGGAATCTTACCGGTTTTACTCACCTCTATTCCCACGGCTTCCAGGTGCAGCCCGTCGGTAAAAGCTCTCCTACCAACGGCCACAACGCAGTAGTCGGCCCGTATCTGTTGGTCAACTCCTGCGATATCAGTGAAGCTAACAACAACTTCGCCACCAAGATTGCTAACTTCTTTTACGCGGCTGTTGAACTGTATTGTAATGGGAAGTTTTCGTAAGGTGCGCGCCAGTGCCATACCTAATTCCCGGTCCATTGTCGGAATTAACGAATCGGCATATTCAATGATAGTAACCATAGTGCCCAGTCGGGCGTAAACGGAGGCTAGTTCTACGCCAATAACTCCACCTCCAATTATGATCATCGTCTTCGGCAATTCGGTTAATGAAAGTGCCTCGGTAGAAGTAATGATCCGTTCTTTGTCGACGACTACCCCTGGAAGGGATGACGGTTTTGAACCGGTGGCGATGATGCAGTAGGTTGTTTCTAAAATTGTTTCACTAGCTTCCTTCTTAACCCGAATGTGGGTTGGGTCAATAAAGCTGCCTGTTCCTTGATAAACGTCAATTTTATTTTTCTTCATCAAGTAGTTTAGCCCATTGGTGTTCTGTTTAACAACATCCACTTTTCGTTTCATAAACTGGATAAAGTCCAGGCCGATACCACCTGTCTGGATACCATGCGTATTGAATTGTGTTTGTGCTTTGTGAAAATGTTCGGAACTGTCAAGAAGGGCCTTTGCCGGGATACACCCTACGTTGGTACAGGTGCCGCCTAACGTTGCGTATTTTTCAATTATGGCAACCCGATAGTCAAGTTGTGCAGCTCGGATAGCGGCTGTATAACCGCCTGGCCCTGAGCCAATGATAATAATGTCATATTTATTTTCCATAAACTGTCTTGCTAGTGATTAAGGGCAGGTAAGGCAAACGTGGCCGTGTCTCGACGGTAACCCAGGGGAGCTTGACTATAATACCGTTTGAAGAGTTTATTCAAATGACAGATGTCCGTGAAACCAAACTCATCAGCGATTTGACTGATAGTCTGGCTACTCAAACGAAGTCGTTTTTCGACCAGCCCTAGTTTATACTGCATGATGTATTGTTGCAGCGAAGTGCCCACCTGCTGTTTGAACAGGGCACTAAGGTGGCCCGGTGAATAGTGAAAAATCTCGCCTAACTGTTCTATTCTCAGTTGATCCGGTTCGGTAATGTACCGGCAGATGTGGGCTATAATGCCCTGCACCAGATCGTTTGAAGCTTTCAGGAGGGGTAATTCTTTTAATTGACTATGCGTTAGTTGGCGTTCGATGAGATTGAGCAAAGCACCCATCAGGGATGTCATAACAGATGAAAGCTGGTTACGCTCCGTCAGTATAATTGCCAGTAACGCATTCAGATTTTGTTGATCCTCCGGATTGGTAATCAAACTACCCGTTAGGCCCTGCATCGTATGCAGGCTGACACTACGCAGGCGTTTCCAAACGGCATTGTGTGTGTTAATCAGCCCTTCCAGATAAGAGTCAGTAAAGGTTATGAGGCATAATTGGCTTTTTTGCTCAATACAAAAAAAATGAGTGTCTGAAGGGCCCAGTAGAAAAACATCCCCCGCTGAATACGAAAACCGGTTTCCATTAATCGTATGAAAACCAAGGCCCTGGCGAATGATGATTAACTCGTAGTAGTCGTGCGTGTGAACGGGGACTGCCCATTGTGTTGCTTCCAACTGCTGGATCAGTAGTGGCTCGAACTGAACAAGTCGTTTCATAAGAAGAGGAGTTAGTTGGCTGGAGACGGTGTTCGTAAGCTCTTTTGCCAATTAAGTGCCATCCATAGCATTTTGGGGACAGAGTGAGATAATAGAAAAACAAGTCATTGAAAATTAGTCGATTACTTCAGGATGGGTTCCTTTTTGGCTTTTTCTTAGGCTACATTATTATAGATTTTCTCCAACATGTTGGAGGATTGTTTTGGAGTTCTGAAATGGGTAGGAATGTGCTTAATTTTGAATGAGCCCTGATTTACAGAACCTTTACCCCGATGTGATTGAACAATGGCTCCAGATGAGTACCTCGTTAAATAATTGCTGTCAGAAATGCTGAATAATCACTCCAGAACTTAAGAAGCGATGGTTGTCATGAAAGAGCAGGTGCTATCCCCCTCCTTATTACTTGTTGAAGATGAATTTATGATTGCCAACGATCTACGGTGGATGTTGGAAAAGGCTGGCTACACCGTGATAGGGCAGGTTGAATCCGTACCTGATGCCATGGCAGCGGTTCAGGAGCAGCAACCAGACATTGTCCTTTTGGATATTTTTCTGGATGGTGATCAAACAGGCATCGATCTGGCTTACTGGCTTCGTGAGCGAAATATTCCCTTCGTTTATCTTTCGGCAAACCTGACAGACAATGTGCTATCGGAGGCTAAACAAACCCAGCCGTTCGGTTTTCTGAATAAACCGTTTCGCGAAAAAGACGTTTTGACTACCCTTGAAATTGCCCGCTTCCGGCATGCACACGGGGAAGAAGCCAAACTTCGAAAACAAACGACTCTCCAAATCGCCGTTAATAATGCCATTGTAACCATTCAGGATCGGGAACGGCTCTGCTGGGCTATTGCCGACCAGATTAATGCTTTGGTCCCATTCTCCTTCTTCAACCTGCGAATCGTCCGACCCCAGGAGGCTTCCGGGTACTGGTTGATGCTCCGGCGAACAAGTCCGACTACATTCGAACGACTTAATCTCACGTCTTTGCTGCAGCGAGAATTACGGACTGAAGAAATTGAAAAATTAAAGCAGGAGTCCGTGGAGCAAATGACCGAACCAGCTGGAATATTTACAGGGCTCAGCCTAAAAAATCTCTGCGAAAGCTACCAGACGGTTCGTTCCTGCTATGATTATTTAGGCGTGCGTTCACTCGCCCTCTTCCCGATTCAACTCAACGAGGATTCGTTTACTTACCTGGTTCTGGCCAACACCCAGGCGGATAGTTTCACGCAGAAAGACTACGAGTTAGTCAGCCTGATTATTCCTCAGATTTCATTGGCATTGAACAATTTGTTAGCATACGAAGAAATTGATAAGCATCGACTCATCAAGACAACAGAATTAGCCATCGTCACTGCGTTTCGGAATGGGAAAGACATAACAGAAACGATGCTTCAAGTGGCCTGGGCTCTCGACAAGCTGCTGCCTTTTGATCTGTTGCTCATTAGCCAGGGGAAAAAATCAGTATCGGGCGTGGAAATCGCTGTTCAGAAAACGAGAGGGGCTTTTGAGCTGCTCCCCGATTCAGTCTTGGCGAAATGGAAAGCCGTTCAAACGGCTACAGCCCCCCCGCCATTGGCTACGGGGCTGCAGTTGGATTGGCACGAGGCAAATCAATCGTTCAAATCGTTCGTACAAGTGCCGATCTATCTGAACGGAGAGTCGGCTACCTCGCTGGCGCTCTATAGCCAAGCTGCTTATGCCTATACGTCCAAAGACCAGTCAATACTACAGGAGATAAGCCAACAACTGGGTATGGCAATGGAAAATCGGCTGGCATTCAGTCAGATACAGGAACTTAGTGAACGACTCGAACAGGAAAAGACCTATCTGGCAGAAGAAATAAAAACCAGCGCAAATTTTGAAGAGATTGTTGGTAATAGCCCTGCCATGCACGTTGTTTTTAAACGTGTCAGTCAGGTAGCCACCACGGATTCGACCGTACTGATCCTGGGCGAAACCGGTACCGGCAAGGAGCTCATTGCCCGTGCCGTACACAATCTTTCAAACCGAAAAATGCGGGCAATGATAAAGGTAAACTGCGCAGCATTGCCCGCTCAGCTCATTGAGTCTGAACTGTTTGGGCATGAGCGGGGGAGCTTTACGGGAGCAACTGAAAAACGAATCGGGAAATTTGAACTGGCCGATGGAGGGACTATTTTTCTGGACGAAATTGGCGAGTTGCCACTGGAGCTTCAAGGCAAGTTACTCCGGGTTATCCAGGAAAAAGAAATTGAGCGCCTAGGGGGCAAGGGGCCTATTAAGGTCAATGTCAGGATCATTGCCGCAACAAACCGGAACCTTGAGAAAGAGGTGTCCTCCAATCAGTTCCGACCGGACTTATACTACCGTCTGAACGTTTTCCCAATTCAATTACCTCCTCTGCGGGAACGGACAGACGATCTGCTTCCCTTATCGATGCATTTTTTACAAAAACTAAGCAAGAAACTAGGCAAACCTGTCACCAAAATTGCGTCTTCCACTCTGCAGAAGATGCGGGCCTATCGCTGGCCAGGAAACATTCGGGAGCTTGAACACATACTGGAACGGGCGGCTATTGAAGCCGAGACGACAACCCTTGAAATCGTTGAGCCCCTTCAGTCACTGTTTGGTATGTCTACCCCAGCGAGCGCTTCGTCGGCCTCCATAGAACCCTTGCAAGACACCCTGAGAGCGGCTATTCTGGCAGCTTTGGCACAATCTGGCAACCGCATTAGAGGAGAAGGTGGTGCAGCTGAATTACTCAAGATAAAACCAACCACCCTGGAAGCGAGGATGAGAAAACTGGGCATCAATCCGCGCCATTAACCGATGACAACACTGGCCTGGCTTTTTTCTCGGTAAGGTTGAACCGCAGGGCAATCATTATCCCCGTGTCCTGAGTGATGTCCAGCCTGGCCTTGATCTGTTTGCTCAGCCCCCGAATCATGGTCATCCCCAGCGTCTTGCTGCGGGTCACATCAAATCCCGCCGGCAAACCGATCCCATCATCGGCAATGGTTAACTGATACGCCGGGCCTTCCTCACAACTCAGACTCACGCGCAGCCTCCCGGTCTGGTTATTGGGAAACGCATACTTCAGGGAGTTGGTCACCGCTTCGTTGATGATCAGCCCCAATGGAGTCGCCAAAGCGACATCGAAGTAAACATCGGCAATGTCCAGTTGTGAACGAACGGTGTTGAACCGGTCGAAGGACTCGATGAGGTAGTCGACGATCTCGTGGATGTACTCCTTCATGTTGATCTGAGCCAGGTTGTCAGACTGGTAGAGCTTCTGGTGGATCAGGGCCATGACCTGCACGCGGTTCTGGCTCTCGCGAATGGCGGTCAGGGCCGAGGGGTCCTGCAGAAACTTGAACTGGGAGTTAAGCATGCTGGAGATGACCTGCAGGTTGTTCTTGACCCGGTGGTGAATCTCCTTGAGCATCCATTCCCGCTCTCCAAGTAGTTGCTCTTTTTCGCTTAGTAAGTCATTTTTTTCTACGAGAAGCTGCTGAAGCGACTGGTTTTTGTTGTCGATAAGTTTCTGTTTAGCTTCAAGCTGTTGGTTATTACGTTGTTTTATCCGGTAGCGATTATAAGTCAAGCCTAACAGCAATGAAAGTAGAACAGCTCCTCCGATCATGCTATTTCGCTGAATTTCCCTTTGTTTCAGGCTGGCCTGCTGAACCAGGTACTTATTTTGCAACAGTTGGATATTTTTCTCTTTGAGCTGAATTTCCTGGTCTTTTTTGTCGGTTTCAAAAGCTACCTGCAGGTTGGCGATTTCTTTATTTTTACGCTCATTCAGCAAAGAATCCTGCATGGCTTTATATAGCTTAAAATGATTCACTGCTGAACGGAAATCACCTTGTGCCGAATCAACCTGAAAAGCTAACAGATGACCGTAGGCCATCTGATCTCTTTGTTTGGTTTGTTTTGCCGCAGTCTGATAGTCGCTTATATATTGTCGAGCCTGCTTTAGTTGATTCGTGATGAGATAAAAACGGATTGCATACTTGCAGCCAACTAAAAATGATGAATTTACTTTGGATGGTAGTTGAGAAAATTGAGCAATCAGTTGATCACAGTACGTTTGAGCTTTTACATAATTCCCAATTTCCTGATAGTAATGGAGGTAATAACTAGTAAGCCGAATTTTTTCTTCCAGCCCTTTCGCGGGGTAATTCGTTGATAAGTCCTTCAAAAGGCGTAAGCTCGATGTAGTGTTACCTAGTAATTTAAAGGTTTCAAGTAGGTTTACACCCACATAATTTACTGATAATGTATCCTTATAGTGTTTAGCGATGTCAAGTGCCTTTTCATACGAATCCTGAGCCGAATGGTAATCGCGTAGTTTATAATAGGTCATGCCAAGCCGGTTGTAGATGGTACATAACTGAAGGGTCTTATCTTTACGAAGCACGGCTGTCTTCAAAGCGAGTAACCCATACTTAAGGCCATTTTGAAAATCGCCCAGCTTATTACTTACATCGCCCATCAGGTCATATACACCTTGTAAGTCAGGATAATGGATATATTTATATATAGCCAATGCCCGCTTTAGCTGTTGTAAAGCTTCCGCATTCTCATGTCTTATACCGTTTAGATCACCCAGTACTTTTAAAGTTGTTGCTAACCGTTCCCATTGTCTGGATTGTTCAAAGAGTGGTAGAGCGGCTTTGTAAAATGAAATCTTAATATTCAGTTCTTCACTGGCGATACCATATGTGTCGCCCATTTCCAGGTAGGCGGCTGCCAGGTCAGCAGGGTAATGATGTTTTACGAAGAGGTTGATGGCCATTTGATCGAACTGCCTTGCCTTCTGCACGGTTCCTTTCTCCCGGTAGGCATGCCCACCAATTAAATAAGAAGTTCCCTGTCCTTTTGCGTAGCCAAGTGTGCGACTTAAACTGTAGGCTTGCCGTACAAACAACAAAGACGTATCCAGATCAGACGCTAGCTCGCCCGGTTTGAGCACATAGCTGCGTGCTAATTCCAGCAGCAAATTGGCGCGGCTGGTATCGGGCCGGCTTTGTTTAAGGAGCACATTCAGGCTGTCGATTGAATGAGCCTTGGGCTGTGCTATAAGGCTCGTGGCTTCTAGCAGAAGTAATCCTAAAAAAAACAGGGAAATAAGCAGTCGTTTCATTGGGTAAGGGCGGTTAACAACACGTAAAGCAGTACTACGTGAGAACTGCTTTACAAAACGCTGGAACGATATCAATTTGCAATACTTAAAATAAGATCAGAAACTCTTATTAATCAATCAACTAGGCAGTTTTTTCTGTTGGGTTAAAAAATAGCATCAACCCAGTATACTGGTCCCGTATTCTGTCTACCTCATCAGATTCTGTTATGTCTACTGCTAGGTACTGATCTAAATTTTCGGGCCTGTGATTCAGGCCAGTTTAATCCATCAAAGAATTTTTTCCGAGAGAAAGCAAGATCACTGTTTTGGGCCCTTGTGACCCGCTGGTTGTTGATCGGTTTATCATCGGGAATGGCGCGGTTTATCCACCCATAAAGTTCTGCAGTATCGGCATCATAATCCTCTCCACTCAGGATTACCTCTAGTGCTCGTGAGCGGCCAATTAACAGAGGTAATCGCTCCAAACCACCCGTTGTTCAATGATTGATACCTAGTTACCACTCGTCAATAAGAAAGTGTGGCGGCTCACCTGGTTCTAGATTTTGGACACATGAAATGGCTTTCTTCTGTTAGTAAGTAATTGTTGGTTTTGCAGCATTCTCATGTGTATTCGCAGTCAAAGTCATCGGCAAAAGCGACTTTTTTTCGCTACTCAAGAGGTTAGAAGATGGCGTCTCCCCAATGTACTTGCCCGGTACTTCGGTTGACGGTATCTAAAACTGGAGCGGTTGTACGTCGAATATGCTGCCGAATTAAAGGTATTAGTCGCGCCTGTGTCAGGCCACCGTGAAACCGTAGTCCGTCTATTACCAGCGTTGGCGTAGTGCTGACCTCAAGCAGCAGGCCTGCCCGTTGATCATCTTCAATGCGATGGTACACCCGCTCATCTTGCAGGTCATCGAGAAAGCGATTTACATCCAGTCCAAGCTGAACGGCCAGCGCTGATAAGTTATCTAAGCAAAGGGAGCGTTGAGCGAACAAACTGTGGTACATGGGCCAAAACTTCCCTTGTCTTCGGGCCGCTTCTACCGCCACGGCCGCAAGCCAGGATTCTGGTTGTTGACGATTAGGGAAATGACGATACCTGTAGTTGACCTGGCTGTCGAACCGGCTAAGAATCGCAAGCAGTGGCTGCCGGGCCTTTCGACAGCCAGGACACATAAAATCACCGAATTCGATGAGTTCTACCATACCTGATTTGATGTTATATGCATTGGTTTGAAGAAATTATAGAGACAATCTTCCACGAATTATTGCGACTAGATTACCCGGTGCAAAACTTTGACTATGAGCTCTTGAAATAGGGCCAAAGCCAGAAAAGCACAAGCCCAGCGATAGCCACTAGGCTAATTTTTCTGGGCACGTAATACGAAGAAGGCGAAGGCATTGTAACAATGCCATGTTCATCGGTTTCGGCCGGTTGTTTTACGTAGCGTCCCTGGGAGGGGATTGACCGTTCTTTAAAATGCTGTTGTAAAAAATTGAGGCCTAGTTTCAACTCCAATCCACGAACCGACACCCCATGACCTGCCCCGACAGCCTGAGGTTGTAATTCGGTCAGAAGCCTGACCGACTTTTCAGCCGCAACCCAGTCACACGTAAAATAAGCAGGCGGACCATGAAACTCTTTCCGCTGAATGGCCACCGAAATCCCCGAGTTTTGGTTAGTCGTAATGAAGGCATCACCCGCCAAAAGCGTTCGATCGTTAGGGCGAAATAGCGAAACGTGCCCCGGTGAGTGGCCCGGTGTATGAATAATTTGCCAGTCGGGTAATTCGGGTATTTGTCCATTAACTGGGACAGGACGTATACGATTGCCGAAATTGGTTGGCCCGATAGGATATAGCCAGGAAATATACGAGAACAGTCCACCGCCAATAGCCGGATCAGGGGGTGGGTAACTCGCCTTACCCTGTAAGTAGGGCAGTTCCAATGAGTGTGCATAGACTGGAACTGGCCAGTCAGACAGGAGCGTTGCCAGCGATCCAACGTGATCGATATGTCCGTGGGTCAGGACAATAGCCCTAGGCTTGGTCCCGATGCCGAACAGTTGTTCCGCTTTTTTTCGAATTTGGCCAGCGTACCCCGGCAAACCAGCATCAACCAGAACCCAGGGATTACCAACCCCCGGTTCCCCGATAAAAAATACGTTGACGAAGAACGTTTTGATGCCCGCTATGTCCTGGGTTACATCGTAAGGGGTGGGAGGGTGCATAGCTTTCATTTGCTTGACAAATAGGAAAAGAGGTAGACCGAGGCAATACGTACTACCCCGGTCTAAATTACTTATCGTAAAAACTTCCTGAGTTCAGCCGCTACGTGAGTAATCAGCGAGCGCGTTCCCGGAATGGAGGCTAACGGATTGAGCAGGCCCCAGTCATGAATCATACCCTGGTAGCGCACCAAGGTTACCGGTACCCCGGCTTCATCCAGCTTTCGGGCATAGGCTTCACCTTCATCGCGTAATACATCATTTTCTGCCACTTGTACCAGCGCCGGCGGTAAGCCCTCTAACTGATCCAGCGTAGCCCGCAGCGGGGCCGCGTAATACAACGTCCGGTCCTCTACATTGGGAGTATAATTATCCCAGAACCAGCTCATCATGTTGCGGGTCAGGAACCGGTCGGTCGCGAATTGGTGGTAGGATACCGTATCGAAATCGGCATTGGTAACTGGCCAAAGCAACACTTGCAACCTAATAGCCGGCCCTTGCTTATCTTTAGCCATCAACGCTACAGCCGCTGTCAGATTTCCTCCGGCGCTATTGCCGACCACCGCCAGACGGGAGCCATCAATGGTTAGTTCGGCACCGTTTTGAACTACCCATTTCGTAGCCGCATAGGCTTCATTAAGCGCGGTTGGAAAGCGCGCTTCCGGCGAACGAGTATAGTTGACAAAAACCGCAGCGGCTCCCGATTCAACCACCAGGTCACGAACTAAACGCTGGTGGGTAGGGAAGTCCCCCAGGACCCAGCCACCGCCATGGAAGAACATGAAAACGGGCAAAATACCGGTAACGCCAGTCGGACGAACAATATCCAGATCAATCGTTAAGCCATCCTGAGTGATCGTTTGCTGCGAAAAATAGACGCCGGAGAAATCGACTTCGACGGAATTCTGCGCGCCTTCCAGCACCGCCCGGGCTTCGGCTGGACTCATCTGCTCCATCGGCTTTCCGCCACCACTGTTAAGCATACTGAGAAATGCTCTGGTGCGACTTTCAATAGCCGGGTCGGTGGCCGGGTCAATGGGTGTAATAGTTGACACTACAGGGGTTTCCATAATACAGTTGAAGAAAAGAGAAAGAAGAACTTTAAGCCTTTATGGGCCGGGAAGAAGTTAGTTGATCTCTTTCAGGATTTTGACCAATTCGTCGGGTTTAGCCCAGTACGGACTGTGGCTCGTATCCATAGTGTATACTTTGGCAATCTTGCCCGGATAGCCATCGATCATCCGCTGCTGTAAAGCAGGTCCGACGCCCTGATCTTTCAGCGTCTTGATGTAGTATTTTGGGATCTTACCAAAATTGGCATCGGTCAGGCTGGCTTTGGCCTGAAACACGGCCAGGGGTTCAGGTCTTGTTTTAGCCGCAATTTTCTGAATATTCTCCGAAGCGTCGACGGCAAAGACCTGAACAAGAATATTAGGGGGTAGAGAGGCAACCAACCCATTCTCTTCCGGATGTAGATTAGGCCCTATCAGGCTTTCGGAATCAGACGATGCCAATTCGTACAATGTTTGGCCGTTCTTTGGCAAAAAGGCACACAGGTAAACGAGTTTTTCGATTTTAGACGGAATTTTCTCGGCTACCTGGGTTACAACAAAGCCGCCCATGCTATGTCCTAACAGGACTACTTTACCCGAAATGGCATTGATTTTACTGACTACAGTATTGACGTATAAATCAAAGTTCGCCTGAGAAACGGGAGTTTGATCAGTGCCATGAGCGGGTAAGTTAAACGCCACTACATTGTACCCTGCCTGTTCAAGCTTGGGCTTTATTAGATGCCAGGCATAGTCGTCAGCAAATGTGCCATGCACAAAAACGAAAGTTGGCTTGGAGGGAGGTGCCGTCTGATTATCATTGCAGGACGCGGCTAGAAAAGGACTAGCCATGATGATGAGGGTCAATAAAAGTTTCATAATAAAGATGTGTTGGGAGTAAAACATGTGATTTGATTGCGTGTGGGACTGGTAGCTGTTAGATAGCCTGGCTTGCTTTGGACGTTACTGCCACAGTTTCTAACCATTCCAGGATATAGTCAGCGTCTTCTTGCCAGGTAGGCTGTCCAAGAACAAAATGATTGCGTCCGGGGAATTCTTTAAAATCCAGCACAGAGTCGTTTTCTCCATAGGCTTCTACATTACGTTTATTTAAGTGTGTTGGAATCAGATGATCGGTGCTGCCAGCGGTAAAAAGAAGCGGGGCATGTGGCTTATCGAAGTTCACCTTGGCGGCATTTGTCAGCGCCCCGCGAACCACGGTTTTGGATTCAGGAATTACCAAAGCATCGTAAGCCGCTTTTTGCTCTTCCAGCGGCATGCCATTGACGAAGGCGTATTGGAAGTCTTCGAATGCCATTAGATAAGTCTCTTCCTGCGACGTAAAGAGCCCGAGCGATTTCCAGCTGCCTTTCAAAAAAGAGAATTCATAAGGGATGACGCCCAAAGGTGGTAGCGAGTGAATAGCGACGCCAGCTGCTGCCAGATCCCGGTTAACGATGATTTGAGCGAGTAACCCGCCTGTAGAGTGTCCAATAACGATAGGTTTTTCCGGCAAACTGGTTATTACGGCAACGTAGTGATCAATCACCTGGGTCAACGTCATGGTTGCCAGATCAACATCGTTTGGCTGCCGGGCCCGGAGTTCGGCCGCTGTTCCGTTCTTGTAGGGCCAGGGCGGGGCCAGGGTGGTGTACCCTTTGCGTTGAAAGTAGGTTTGCCATTCGTCCCAGCAGTGATGACTGACAAAGGCGCCTGTTATAAAGACAATGTGTTTGGAATTAGAAGCTTTCATGGGCGTTTGATTGAAAGATGACCTGACAAAGGTCCGGCCTAAAAGCAGAGGGATGTCAGTAAGAATTCACGGTAAAGTGGTAAAAGTCAGGGAAGTATAGCCAACTGATTTGTGGCTTGGCGGGAAGTGGTGATGGCATAAGGAACCGGACAGAAGTAAGCCTCGGAGCACTCCGCAAAGCGGCTGCCTTGCTTCAGCAAGGTGCTACGGTCTCCGAAGCGGCCGAGAAAGTGGGCTTCGATGGGCTGTCTTACTTCTCCAAATGTTTTAAGGACCAGTTTTCCATCTCCCCCTCAGCGTATCTGCTGGCTCATAAGGGCGCTTAATCGCCAATAGTTTTCATCTTATTTTCTCTCGGCAAGGTGCTAAAAAGCCGGGCTGACAGGCCTGTTTTGGCAAAATTGGCCGCATTTTGCTAGTCAGTTGTCCGCATTTTGCTACCTCCTTGGGGCGTCTGTCCCCCAATTTTGCCTCGTCAATGACAGCCGCCACCAGGCGGGTCAGCCAGTTAGACTTTCCTTTTTTTAACCACCCAATCAACTCATTTTTAATCATTAAAAACACCATGAAAAAGCAAGTTACGTACGCCGTTGTAGCCGCCACCTTCCTGATGTGGAATTGTAAGCCTACTGAGATTGACAATGCTGCCACTCCGACCGTTAAGCATTCAAGTGCGCGAATACCGCCCCCTCCTAAAGCATGGGATTTAACACTGGGTGGATCCGGGATTGATATCTTGACTGTCGCCCTAAACAACCCTACGACTTCGGGAGGGTATATTTTTGGTGGTTCCTCTAATTCGCCGACTTCTGCCGGCTTTAACGATAGGTTTGAGGCCTATGGAGGGAATGATTACTGGGTGGTTAAAGTAATCGCCGATGGTACTTTTAAACATTATAACCGGGCTATAGGCGGTTCAGGAGAAGACCGGCTAGCGTCCATCGTGCCGCTGTCAGACATGACCATGGTGCTGGGCGGGTCGTCTAATTCGCCGGCTGAGGATATGTCTAAAAGCCAGGGTTCCAAAGGGGGGTATGATTACTGGATTGTCAAAGTAGACCGCTTTGGCAACGTGATATGGGATAACGTACTCGGGGGAACCAATGAAGACCACCTGACCTCGATGGTGGCCACAAACGACGGGGGTTTTCTGGTAGGGGGCATCTCGGCCTCGTTGGCCAATAAAGTTACGCCGGTAATCGGAAACCCGCTGGGTGGAATAGGCTCTTTCCAACCCCAGCCAGCCAGCAGCGACAAATCAATGAACAGTTGTAACGGGAGCTACGACTACTGGATTGTCAAGGTGGACGCCAACGGCAGGAAGCAGTGGGATATAACCCTGGGCAACGGAGGTAATGACTATTTGAAATCGGTCGTAAAGGCAACCGACGGGGGCTATCTGCTGGCAGGCTACTCATCATCTGAGGGGTTGGCAGGCAATAAAACGGCTGCCGGTAAAGGAGGCTATGACTATTGGGTGGTCAAGATTGACGCCAATGGTAACAGGCAGTGGGATAAGACGTTCGGAGGAACGGAGGATGATCAGTTAGCCAAGGCGGCCGCAACGCCCGATGGCGGGTTTGTACTGGGCGGTAGCTCGTCCTCCCCCGCCGGGGCTGACAAGACAGAAGGTCTGCGCGGTGCTACCGGTCAAAACGATTACTGGGTGGTCAAGATTGATGCCAATGGCAATAAGCAGTGGGATAAGACGGTTGGGAGCCCGGGCGACGATACCTTTAAGTCGCTGGCCGTAACAGCCGATGGGGGTATCTGGCTGGGTGGCGAAACGCCTTCTGCTCCCGGTGGTGAAAAAATTGACATACCTAAAGGAGTTTTAGATTACTGGATTGCAAAACTGGAAGCGGATGGACGTTATCTGGGGCAGGATAAAACCCTGGGCGGAACGGCTACAGATAAGTTTGGCGATATGCTGGTAACCGCCGATGGCGGAATCATTGCCGCCGGTTCGTCTCAATCCCAGCCCGGAGGAATCAGTGACAAAAGTGAGCGGCCCAAAGGGATAATGAACTATTGGGTCGTCAAACTCAAATGATCAGACCAGTATCGACGAAAAGGCGGTCTCTGAATTGGAGACCGCCTTTTCGTCGTTCAGTTCGTTCAGGTAATCCTCAACGCTCATCTGGGCAGGTAGCTAACTAAACCGATCAGGCCTCTGCTGGCTTTTGACACTGACTCACTTTAATGCTCGGACCATAGGATGGAGCGTGCCAGCTGTTCCCTTTTGCAATACCTGGGGGAGTCGTTTGGGTTTTGATCAGGCTTCCCTAATTTTAACTGCCCTCAACCCTAATCCTCTACCCACGTGGTACTCAGGCGCTGGTTTTTGTTTCTGCTCCTGCTGGCAACCCATCGACTGGCGGCCCAGCCTTTTGTAAGTCGCACCCTCAGTCTCCAACAGGGCTTGCCTGAATTTTACGTCTCGGGCCTTGTCCAGGATAAAGCCGGTTTTGTCTGGATCGCCACCCGTAATGGCTTGGCCCGCTACGATGGCCGACGCTTTAAAATTTTTCGCCATCAACCCCGTAGCAACCGCTCGATGGCCGGTAACATCATCCTGTCGCTGCAACTCGTCTCGGATAGCACGATCCTGATCCATCTGGAAAATGGTGGCTTTCAATTGCTGAATCCCATCACCGAACAGTTTAGTGATTTACTTACCCCAAAGCGATTGGTTCAGGCGCACATAGGGGTAGCGCAGGGCAGGCTGACCGTCAACGGAGATCAGTTCTGGGGACGAAATGGTACGCAACTTATTCACTTTCAAACGAAGCAGAATCAGGTTTCCGTTTTCCCCCTACCCACCATCCGTCTTCCCAAAGACGTTTCCATTGGCAATACATTCTTATTAGACGCCCCAACTAAGCTGTACGCGCCTTATCCGGGTGGATTGTTTGCGTTCAATACGGCTACCCGCCAGTTTCACCAGTGGCCCCATCCCGCCATCGTCGAGCACGGCACGATCCGTAACTTCTATGACACGCCCCTGGCCCGACGGGCCAACGGAGATATCCTTATTGGAGGAGTCAGCCAACTAGTTGCCTTTACGCCCCATACTCATCGGTTTCGCTCGATTCCCATTCCAAATACTACTACGGATACCAAGGTGGGTCTTATTCACGCGGGCGTCGATGGGAATGTCTACTTTACCCACGCCATGAGCGTCTACCGGATGACGCCGGATGACCACATTACGCCCCTCTGGACGGCCCCTCACCTGGATTATCACAACTACTTTCACGCCCTGCTGCTAGACCGCTCGGGCGTGTTGTGGATCGGTACCAATGGCGATGGCGTCCAGCGGCTTGACCTGCGCTCGCTGCCGGTGAAGAGCTACCCCTATCACACTAATTTTGTGGCCGATATCCTCAGCCTTGAACTAGGCCTGCCAACCCCAGGCTGGGCTCAATCCTATAACATACCCTATCGCCTGCGGTTTGGCGGGTCGACCGCTTATCTGTCGGCCCGGTTTGATGACGCTGCCTATCACCTGTTTCGCATCAACCCATCGGGGCGAAGCCTGCGGCCGTTGTTGTCGATCCAGCAAGGGCAGCAACGGCTCACCTTTAATGAAGGTAATGGCCTGCGAGTCCTGCCGGAGGGCACTATCTGGATGGTCGATATATTCCGGGGCCTGATTAAAGCCGACACCTCAGGCCGGGTGCTGAGCGTGTTTGCGCTGCCCAATGATCAAGTCAGCGATATTCAGCCGCTGGGCAACTGGATCTGGATCGGCTCGGAATTTAATGGTCTGTATGCGTATGACCCCCAGGCCCGGCGCATCGTACGGCACCTGCGTTACCAGCCGACGGACTCGACCGCCCTGATTTCCGATCATATCTGGTGCTTAGCAGCTGATCCCCAAGACGCATCGGTACTCTGGGTGGGCACTCAGGAAGGACTCTGCCGTCTGGATACGCGCACCCTGCACTGCCGAGCCTGGACTGAAAAAGAGGGACTTCCGAGTGCCACCATCAACACCCTGCTGACCGACCGCCGGGGCCAGCTCTGGTTCAGCACCCTGAATGGCATTAGTCGGCTGGAGCCACGCAGTGGGCGGCTACGGCATTTCACCACCGCCGATGGCCTATTGGACATCGAGTACAAACCGTTTCTGGGGACTCAATTGCCCGATGGTCGGCTGGCTTTTGGCGGCATAACGGGCCTGACGGTGTTCGATCCGCTGGCCCTGAAAGAAGCAACACCCCAGCCGGTGCCCACGGTGCTTACGACGCTGCGGATTGCCAATGTGCCCGTTGAACCGGGCCAGCCCGGCTCACCCCTGGCGCTTCCTCTCAACGCCACGGCGACGCTCCATCTAACGTACAAGCAGAATTTTCTAACGTTTGAATATGCCGGTTTGCAATACAACAAACCCGCCAGCCTACAGTATCGCTACCAGCTCACCGGCGTCGACGAGGCCTGGGTATATGCCGGTGGGCAAAACGTAGCTCAGTACACCCAGTTAGCGCCGGGCGAGTATACGTTCCGGGTCAATGCGGCCGATGCTGATGGGCACTGGAGCCCGCTGATCAAAACGATTCAGGTGGTGATTGCTCCGCCCTGGTGGCAGACAGGCTGGGCCTATGGTCTGTATACCCTGCTGGTAGCAGGTCTGATTCGGGCCTTTATTCAATACCGTATCAACCGGGATCGGCTTCGGCAGGAGATAATCTTCAACGAACAGGAAGCGAAGTTGGTCAAGGAAAACGCCGACTGGCAGACGCGTTTTTTTACGAATATCACCCATGAGTTCAGAACGCCCCTGACGCTGATCATCAATCCCCTGGAGCGGTTGCTGGGCCAATCAGGCCCTCCTGCGCTTCGCCAGCAATACGATCTCATGCACCGTAATGCCAAACGTTTGTTACGTTTAATCAATCAGCTACTGGATATCGCCAAACTGGAAGCGGGCCAACTAGCGGTGACCGAATCAAGGGGGAATCTGACCACTTTCTTTTCTGAACTGGTGGATTCCTTCCGGTTGAGAACCGAACGAAAAGGCATTCAGTTAACTTATGAAGCGACGGGCTTACCAACCGATTACCTGTTCGATGCCCCTAAACTGGAAACCATTGGCTACAATCTGGTCTCGAATGCGGTAAAGTTTACCCCCGAAGGCGGTTCGATTCAGGTAACGCTTCGGGGGGAACCGTCCGGGAATAGCCCGACGCAACTTCAACTGCGGGTAGCCGACACGGGGGTGGGCATTTCGGACCAGCAACTCCCACATATATTTGACCGCTTCTACCAAGGTCAGGATTCCCCCGCCAGTATGGGAGGAGGCACGGGCATCGGCCTGTTTCTAGTGGCCGAGTTTACCCATCTGCTGGGCGGACAGGTGACCGTAACGAGTCAGCCTAACCAGGGGACGATTTTCACCGTCATGCTTCCCCTCAAACCAACCACTGGAGCGACTGCCGCCGACTCGCCGACCACCGTCGAAGTCTTACCGACTGATGGGTTAAAAGCCGATTTGGAGTCAACTCGGCAACTTCCGGTGGCCTCATCCACGGCCCCGCTGATTCTGGTGGTGGACGATAATGAGGATCTGCGGGAGTTCATGGCCGGGGAATTAGCTGGACACTACCGGGTGTTGACGGCAGTCAATGGGCAGGAGGGCTGGCAGCTTTGTCTTCAGGAACTGCCCGAACTGGTCATCTCGGATGTAATGATGCCATTGGTGGACGGCTTTACGCTGGTCGAGCGCATCAAAACTACGCCCCTAACGGCCCATATCGCCGTCATTCTGCTCACGGCCAGAACAATGGCCGAATCGCGCATCCAGGGCTTAACGGTCGGGGCGAATGACTATTTGACCAAGCCCTTTCAGGTGCAGGAATTACACCTCAGGCTTGCCAATCTGCTACGGCATCAGCAGCAGTTGCGCCTGCATTGGCAGCAGCAGGCTCGACAGCCCGCTTTGCCCCCGGCCGAAGTTGTGCCGACCAAGCCAGCCATCGACGACCCCTTCCTGCTTCAGCTCTACACGGTGCTGGACCAACGGCTGGCCAGTTCCGATTTTATGGCCGACCAACTGGCCGATGAGCTGGCGGTGAGCCCCCGAACGCTGCACCGTAAATTGGTGGCCCTGACGGGCATGAACGTTTCGGAACTCATGCGGTCTTACCGACTCCGGAAAGCGGCTGCCCTCCTACAGCAAGGCGCTACGGTCTCCGAAGCGGCCGAGAAAGTGGGCTTCGACGGGCTGTCTTACTTCTCCAAATGTTTTAAGGACCAGTTTTCCCTCTCCCCCTCAGCGTATCTGCTGGCTCACAAGGGCGCTTGATCACCTATTGCTTTCAGTCTATTCTATCCCGGCCAGGTGCTAAAACGCCGGGCTACTAAGGCCGTTTTGCCAAAATTGGCCGCATTTTGCTAGTCAGTTGTCCGCATTTTGCTACCTCCCTGGGGCGTTTGTCGGCCAATTTTGCCTCGTCAATGACAGCCACCGCCAGGCGGGTTAGCCTGTCAGTCCTTCCTTTTTTAACCACCCAATCAACTCATTTTTAATCAATAAAAACACCATGAAAAAGCACAGTATGAATGACCTTCTGGTAACCTCATTGCTGGTCGGGAATTGTAAACCCGATCAACTCAACGAGGTAAACCCGTCAACCGCTATACATAAATCCGCAGCCCCGGCAGGGGCCTGAAATGAAGTGCAAACCCAACACATCCTTCTTCTTATTTAACGCAGTTAAACGATGAAACCTAATCTACATTATTTAACCAAAAATCACCCAGGCCCTCTGACTCGCCTGGTCTGGACCGTTAGCCTACTGCTGATGGCTGGAAGTTTGGTGAAGGCTCAACTACCCAAACAGTGGGACAAGACCCTGGGGGGCTCCGGGAGTGAGACAGCCGCTTTGGTAGTGGCTACGACCGATGGGGGTTACCTGCTGGCTGGCTATTCAAATTCGCCGAATGATGGCGATAAAACGGCCCCCAATATGGGTGATTATGATGCCTGGTTGGTCAAAGTGGATGTCAATGGCAACAAACAATGGGATCATACCTACGGTGGCTCCGGCTATGATCGCTTAAGTTCGGTGTTAGCCACGGCCGATGGTGGTTTTTTACTCGGAGGGGGCACTAGTTCCACGCCAGAAGGCGACTGGGATTACTGGCTGGTCAAAGTGGATGCCACGGGCACCAAACAGTGGGAGCATACCTTCGGTGGCACCGGGACAGACGAGATCACCTCAATGGTGGTCACGACCGATGGGAGTTACCTGCTGGCAGGTGTCTCGGAATCTCCAGTCGGTCGGGATAAAACCGCCCCCAACATGGGGTTTGTTGATTATTGGATCGTTAAAGTGGATGTCAATGGCAATAAACAGTGGGATAAAGCCTTTGGTAGTTCCATCTGGGATGCGTTGTCTTCAGTAGTAGCCACGGCCGATGGCGGCTATCTACTGGCAGGTCATTCGAATTCACCGGTCGGTGGCGACAAAACAGAAGCTAAAGGCAACTATGATTACTGGATTGTTAAAGTAGATGCCATGGGCAACAAACAGTGGGATAAAGCCTTCGGCAGTTCCAGGCGGGAAGGGTTAGCCTCAGCAATCGCGACGAGCGATGGGGGTTACCTGTTGGCAGGTCATTCGGATTCCCCGGCTGGTGGCGATAAAACCGACCCCAATATCAGGAATTACGATTACTGGTTGGTCAAAGTGAATGCAGACGGCAGTAAACAGTGGGATAAAACCTTCGGTGGATCCGGGGTGGATAGAATATCCTCAGCAATCGCGACGAGCGATGGGGGTTACCTGCTGGCTGGCTATTCAATTTCGCCGAATGATGGCGATAAAATCGCCCCCAATAAAGGTGAGTTTGATTACTGGCTGGTCAAAGTGGATGCCAACGGTAGTAAACAATGGGAGCAGACCTTGGGGAGCTCCGGATTTGACCAATACCCGTCAATGATCGCTACGGGCGCTGGGAATTATTTGTTGTTAGGTAGTTCGAATTCACCGGCTGGTCAGGATAAAACGGACCCAAACAAAGGTGATTTTGATTACTGGCTGGTCAAACTTGGTTGTGTTTCTCCAGTCGTTGAGATCACCCCGTCAATCGGTCAACTCAGTTGTAGCACTCCCACGGTGACCCTGACCGCCACCTCCATTCCGGGCGCCAGTTATGCTTTCAGCACTGGGGCTGCTCAGATCAACGATGGCAACACCGCTACGGTCACCCAGGCCGGTACATATTCCGTAACGGTCACTACATCGAGTGGCTGTTCGGCGACGGCCATTGTAACGGTAACGGGTAGCACGACGCCCCCTACGGCCAGCCTAACTGTCAGCGGAGTCATTAGCTGCGTTAATCCAACGGTGACGCTGACAGCGCCGGTTACTGCCGGGGCTAGCTATGTCTTCAGTACTGGGGCTACTCAGATCAATGGTGGTAACACGGCTACTGTTACGCAAGCCGGTACGTATTCCGTAGTGGTCACTTCGTTCAACGGTTGTTCGGCTACGGCTTCGATGACCGTTAGTGGCAGTTGTAGCCCACCTGCACTCGGGATCAGTGTGCTGCACCTGGATAACGACAACAAACAACTCACCAACAACAGTATCCGGCCCTATTTACAACTGGCCAACGAAGGGACCACGCCTATTGCATACCAGGATATTACGGTTCGCTACTGGCTGACCGTGGAGGACTTCTCGCCCCTGAATAGCAATTTGGTCATTGACTGGGCCCAATTGGGCACGGGTAAGGTCAAAATGAAGTATGTCGAACTGTCTCAACCACGTCAGGGAGCCCTGGGCTACATCGAGTACAGCTTCGATAACTCGACGGGTAGCCTGGCCGGGGGTACCAACTCGGGACCCATCCAATCCCGCATCGGCAAGAACGACTGGACGCCCTTCAACGAATCCGATGACTATTCCTATGCGGGCACGACCAACTACACCAAAAACAACCGCATCACTGCTTATCTGGCTGGCCAACTCGTTTGGGGCACCGAACCCACGCTGGTAGACCCAGTTCAAAGCCTGAAGGTGTATGCCGATAGCAAGAGCAGTGCTACCACTAATAGTATCAGTACATATGTACAACTACGCAACGAAGGTAATGTGCCCGTTTCCTACCCGAAGTTAACCGTACGCTACTGGCTGACGGCCGAGGGGTCGTCACCCCTGAACATCTATCTGGATTATGCCCAGTTAGGTACCAGTAACCTAAAAGGCAAGCTGGTCAGACTGACCACGCCAGTGCCGGGTGCCGATAGTTACCTGGAGCTAAGTTTCGTGCCCGCTTTAGGTAATCTGTATCCCCTGAGCGGCACCGGCAACATCCAATACCGAATTGCCAAGTCGGATTGGAGCAACTTCAACCAAAGTAATGACCATTCCTACCAACCCAGTGGTCTGATGGCTCCCAATCCCAAAATGACAGTGTATCTGGATGGAGCACTGGTGTATGGCACCGAACCTTCGGCACCCAATGCGCGTCTGGCCTCAGCCGAAGAGTCTTCCGAGCTGAAGGTGGTAGTATTGGGTAATCCCATCCCGGGCAATGAAGTAGAACTGGAAGTGGGGGGCGCGGCTGGTCAGCCTATACGGCTGCTGTTGACTGATCTTCAGGGGCATATCGTAGCAGAGAAACAGGTCATGGGCCGAGAGGCTATCGAACGGCATCAGCTTTCGGTAGCTGGCCAGTCGGCAGGCATACTGCTCTTACGGGTCAGTACGCCTTCACGGTGGCAGACAGTCAAAGTCCTGAAAGCTAACTAAGGCTCTGAATCACAACGGGTAGAGCTGCCCGTGTTTCTACCCGTTGTGGATGTGCTACGCTTAAATCTAATAAAATGCCCGCAGCATTGAGAATAGGTTTTGGTCGACTGCCTACGCTTGACTGTGTGCGGGGGCTGGCCTTACTGGGCATGCTGGTGATGAACAGTCCGCTCAATTCGGTAGTTGCCTTCCTTCACCCGGAGCAGGTCTATCCAATCCAAGTGGATCAGGCGGGCAGCTACGCGATGATCCAATTTTGCCTCCACTTGTTTGTCGACGGCCCGTTTGTGAACCTCTTCAGCTTCGGGTTTGGCATAGGCGTTTACCTGATGGGTGAACATGTGAAGCGGGAGGGGCTGGATACGGACCGGATTCTCAAACGTGGGCTATGGGTGCTTTTTGGGTTTGGCTTAGTTAACGGCGTTGTGTGCGGGTTGGGCGATCTTCTTCACGTGTATGCCCTGCTGGGCTTTAGCCTGCTCTATTTCCATAGCCAATCGGTTGCATTGCTGCTGAGGTGGATAGTTGGCTTGATACTGTTCGTACTGCTGGTTCAGACGCTGCAGGCCATCGTCTTTCCAGTCGGCCCACCGGTGCTGGCTATCCGTCAGGCCAAGCTTGAAGGTATGGTGAGGCAATTGGTCCAGACCTGGCAGCATACATCGATCAGGGCGATCATGGGGCTACAATCCTGGGGGCTGGTCATGCGCCATCGGCTGGCCCTGGAGCCGTGCCTGAATTCGTATGCCCAGCAGGAAATCATGTTACTACTGGGCCTGGTGGTAGGCAAGTGGCGATTGCTGCATCGCCTGGCCGAGCTACGGGTTCAATTATCGTTACTGCTTTTGCTGGCCTTCCCCGTCAGCCTGATTCTAAAAGGGCTGGCTTGCCTGCCGATTGTGGGCGTGCACCTGCTGGATCAGCGGGCTTTTGACGCGTTGTTGTTCGCACTGGCCGACTTTCTGGGTACCCTGTTGTTGACCGGTACTTATTTGCTTGAACTAGGGCTTAATCTACCTCCTGTGCCCACCCGCTTTTGGGCTTGGATTGGGAATGTTGGTCAGATGTGGCTGACCAATTATCTACTGCAAACGCTGCTGTGTATGCTGTTTTTTTATGCCTATGGCGGGGGGCTTCCGGGACGGTTGACGCTGTTGGAATCGCTGTTGTCGGTGGTGGGCATATATGGGTTTCAGGTTTGGTTTAGCACCTGGTGGCTGAGCGGCCACCCAAAGGGGCCCATGGAGGCTCTATGGCGGAATTTGGTTTACAATATGAGCTCAGTTGACAGAGATTCGTCTGTTTCTGATGAACATCGGCAAAACGCTAAAGAATAATTTTTAGGGGACTTTTAAGAAGGCCAGTTAGTAGGGTAGCACCTAGAATGAATGCTACTAATTGGGGTTGAGAGTTATTGAATTGCCTATGTAGTCAAATGTTCGATTTGATTGACTTTAGTTCAGAAAAATGTCCAAATTCTTAATCAGGCAATTATTCACCTAGTTGGGCAGCCACCATTGAATAACAAGGTCAACTTAAGATGTGTAGTTTGAGAGTTCGAGCAGTTTTTTTGCTCACCCTGATTATATTTTCAACCTTATAATCATTCAAAAAAATTATACTTTCGTGCTATATCCTATAGTAGACTTACTATATTCCTGAATGCCCGACTCTACGCAATTTGCCACGGACATCGCTCTTTGGAACGCCTTTCGGGAGGGTGACGTTCGCGCATTTGAGCAGATATACCGGGCTCACGCCGAGCCACTAATGAACTACGGCAAACGGATAAGCAGCGATGTGGAACTGGTCGCCGACGCTGTACAGGATGTCTTTCTGGAAATCTGGAAACGTCGGGCGACGCTAACGACACCGAATACCATTCGCTTTTACCTGTTTCGAATATTACGTAATCGGCTAGTGGGCCACTTAACCCGAACTACCGATCCGTTGTACCAGGCCGGCGACCTGACGGACGTTGACGGCCGGATAAATTCGCCTTCCCTGGAGACTTTACTGACCGAATTAGATACTCAGCAGCATCAACAGGTGCTGTTACGTCGGGCCATTGAATCGCTTCCACCCCGCCAGCAGGAAGCACTTGTGCTGGCCTATTATCACCAGTTTAGTAATGAAGAAGTAGCTCAGGTTATGGGAATAAACCCGCAATCGGTTACTAATCACATCAGCCGGGCTATTTTAGCCTTGCGTCAGCTACTCAATGGGACATTGTGGACGGTTGGCTGGATGCTGATCAATCTCTCAAGACAATGGTGACTGTCGCTTTCAGGTTGTTCTTGACTTACACTAAACCAAAAAAATAAATATTTCTAGAGTTAAATGAGTTAAAACCGGTTGTTGTGCCCTCTTGTCGGTGAGATACCAGCAAGAATGAATTACGACAACTATACGGTAGAAGACCTGGCAGCTGATTCTTTTTTCCGGCAGTGGGTGCTCCAACCCGATCAGGACTCCGATCAGTTCTGGGTAAACGTGCTGCAACAGCATCCCCAGCAAGCCGCTACCGTGGTGCGGGCAATCCAACTGGTGCGCCAGCTCAATCAGGCGACCACCCCGGAGCAATCAGCGGCTGATCCAGATCAGTTAGACGCGATCTGGCAGGCCCTCCAGAAAAAAGTTGATCAGGAAGCTTATCCGCCATCGCCGGTGGGCCGGGTGGTCCGCGTCCATTCATTGTGGGGTCGATGGGCTGCTGCGGCTGGCATCGTGCTGGCGTTGGGCATTGGCTGGTGGTTCGCAAACCGCCCCGGATCGGTCCGGCCAACCGAGACCGGTTCAGACTTGGTAGCGACCAAGGGTGAATCACTACGTGAGCAGACCAACAACACAACCGAGGTCATCCTGATTAAACTGACCGATGGCAGCACCGTAGAACTACAACCCAACAGCCGAATCAGCTATCCCGAGTCGTTCGCTTCCGATCGGCGGGAGGTCAGCTTAAGTGGCGATGCTTTCTTTCAGGTTACCAAAAATCCGGGCCGCCCTTTTCTGGTCTATGCGGGCGAGACGGTTACCAAAGTTGTAGGAACCAGTTTTCGGATACGCGCTTTTAAGCAGGACAAGACGGTAAGTGTAGTGGTGCGTACGGGCCGGGTATCCGTCTTTTCACGCCGGGATTTTGACCGCCAGCAGCAGCAGCCTACGGCCCAGGTGGCCGGAGTTCTGCTGACGCCAAATCAGCGGGCTACCTTTCACCGTTGGAACGAGCAGTTAGCTAAAGACCTGATTGAAGAGCCATTGCCTCTGCCTTCTACGCCCCTGAACCAGGAGCTGGTTTTTGACGACCGGCCGGTTGCGGATGTGTTTAAAGCCCTGGAAAGTCAGTATGGCCTGGACATTATTTTCGATGCCACAACGCTAAGTCATTGCCTGATTACCACCACACTATCCAGCAACGAAGGACTTTACAAGCGCCTTGATCGAATCTGCCGGGCCATCGGAGCTACCTACGAGACGGTGGATGGTCAACTTATTATAACCAGTACCGGTTGCACCCCTTAACCCCCCGCTGCCTATGATCTAATCCGACCGTTGTTTTACGCATGGAAAAGCCGGTAATGGTTCCAGCATTACCGGCCTGATACGCATTCCGGCTCGTGGCTAAACTGCCTCATTTCTGAGGTGCCGGGAATTTTTGCCCTTTCTAAACCAGACAAAAACAAGTAAAACTATGCAATTTTTACCACATTCGTACAGGCTGCTGTACCGAATTATGAGAATCACCGTCTGTCAGTTGCTGCTCGCCTTGCTTTGTTCAGGTCTTACTCTGGCCCGCGACGTCCACGCGCAGGAGCTGCTGACCCGTCGGGTCACGCTGCAAGTGAAGGAGCAGTCGGTTAAAACAATCCTGACCCGATTGAGCAAGCTAACCCATGTGCGGTTTACCTACAGTTCGGCGTTGATTCGTGCCGAACGAAAAGTAACGCTCAATGCCAGCAACCAACCTTTAGGCGAGGTGTTGGACGAACTCCTTAAACCCCTGAAAATTGAATACCGGGTTGAAACAGACGAAGTAATTCTGAACCGGGTTCCGGTGGGTACTTTACCCCATACCAATTCAGACCAGGCCGGTAGTACTCCTGAAGCGGCAGACATTACCGTTTCAGGTACGGTTACCGACGAGCGGGGCGAAGCCTTGCCAGGGGTAAGTATAGTGGTGAAAGGCACATCGAGAGGAATCACTTCGGATCAGAAGGGGAACTTTCAGCTTAACATTCCAACCAGGAATAACCGCGATGCCGAGCTGGTTCTGGTCTTTAGTTTTGTTGGCTATGAAAGCCAGGAAGTCACGATAGGCAATCAAACGGTTTTAAAAGTCAGTTTAAAAAATGACATCAAAGCCCTGAATGAAGTGGTGGTTGTGGGGTATGGCACGGTGAAAAAGACGGATTTAACCGGGTCGGTTTCGTCCATTTCCAGTAAAGAAATCGAATCGGTCCCAATTGCCACTACAGAGCAAATTCTACAGGGCAGAGCTGCCGGGGTTGTTGTGACCCAGAATAGCTCTGAACCAGGCTCAGGAGCCAGTATCCGGATCCGGGGGACCAACTCCATTGGCGCCGGGAATGAACCTCTGTTTGTGATCGACGGCTTTGCGGGGGCCGATAACCTGACATCCATTAACCCGAATGATATTGACAATATTGAAATCCTAAAAGATGCTTCGGCCACGGCTATTTACGGAGCCAGGGGTGCCAATGGTGTGGTAATTGTGACGACCAAACGCGGCAAAGCCGGTGCGCCCCGCATAGATTTTGAAATGTATACTGGTGGACAGGAAATCCGTAAAAAAATTGGCCTCATGAACGCCTTTCAGTATGCGACGTACCGAAATGAGATTCTCTACAACGATAGTGTATATCGCCAGTCTACAGCGCCGGTTATGTATTTTGCCTCACCGAATCGGCTTGAATACCTGAAGACAAACTCTACCGACTGGCAGGACGCCTTGTATCGGCGGGCCGGTTTGAGCAACTACCAACTGTCGGTGAGTGGTGGTGATGACAAAACACGGTACCTTATAAGCGGCAGTTTTTACAATGAGAATGGGGTCGTTATCAACAGCGGTTTTAAACGGGGAAGTCTCCGGGTAAACTTCGACAAAACCGTTAACTCCCGATTGAAATACGGCCTTACGTTGCTGGGAACCCGTACGTATAATAACCGAACTCAATCGGTTCAGCCGGGTTCAATTGTGGGGGGCGTTGTGCTAAATACGTTCCGAATTAACCCCGCCACCCCCGTTTACAACCCCGACGGCACCTACAATCTTTACAATGTGGGGGCTGATAATGGCGATATTGACCTGATTGGTAACGCCGTCGCCTATGCCGAGAAAGTAAAAGACGACACCTACATCACGCGAATCAATGCCAACTGGTTCGGCGAATACGAGGTGCTCAAAAACCTTAGGTTTCGGGTCAACCTGGGCGGAGATCTGTTCACCAGCGCGCGTGAAGCCTACATTCCCAGCGATATCTATGAAGGCACGAGAGACAATGGCACGGCCACGCGGGCTAACTCCAATCGGTACAGTTGGATCAATGAAAACTACCTAACGTATTTTTTGCCGTTTTCCCAATCCACTGATCTGACGCTGTTGGCAGGGGCCTCGTGGCAATTGTTCAATCAGCGCGGAACCACCGCCATCGGTCGGAACTTCTTCACCAATACTTTCGAAGACAATAACCTGTCGGCTGCTACGGGGCAGGAAACTTCGTCGTCGCAATCGCAGAATCAGATTCAGTCGTATTTCGTCCGGGCCAATTTCAAGCTGAATACGAAGTACCTCTTCACGCTGACAGGTCGGCGGGATGGATCGAGCCGGTTTGGGGCCAATAACCGGTACGGCTATTTTCCGTCGGGTGCGTTTGCCTGGCGGGTTTCGGAAGAACCCTGGGTGAAAAGTCTGGGTCTTTTTGATGATCTGAAAGTTCGGACCAGTTACGGGATTACCGGTAATCAGGAGATTCCGAACTACAATTCGACAGAAGCCTATTCCACCCGTACAGCAACCTACGGTGCAACGCGCCAGATTGGGGCGCTGCAATCTCGCTTCAATCAGCCCGACTTGCGCTGGGAAAAAACGGCGTCCTTCGATGTCGGTTTCGATATTTCCGTGCTGAAAAACCGGGTTGGCCTGGTGATGGACTACTACTGGAAGAAAACCAGCGACCAGTTACTCAATATCGAAACGCAACGGGCGACGGGCTTTTCATCTGTACTCATCAACGCGGGCAGCATCGAAAACCGGGGGTTTGAGTTTGCTCTCAACACGGTCAATGTTGACACGCGGAAGGTGAAATGGACGACCAATGCCAACATCGCCTTCACACGCAACAAAGTGCTGGACCTGAATGGCGAAAAAATTCGGTACGTCGGCGCGGTTAACGTAGCCGGCATTGGCAACGGCGGGTCCGGTGTGCTGATTCCGGGCGAATCGATTGGCTCGTTCTACGGTCTTACGTTCCTGGGGCTGTGGCAAACCCGCGAAGAAATAGCCGCCAGTTCGCTGACCGCCAACGAAAAAACCCGTTTCCGTCCCGGTGACCCAATTTTTAAGGATGTTAACGGCGACGGAAAGATTGATCTGAATGACCGCACCATTATTGGGCAGGCACTTCCCAAATTCAACTATGGCATGACCAACACCGTCAGCTACAAAGGCTTTAGCGTGAGTGTGTTTATCAACGGTGTATACGGCAACAGCCTGTTGAACCTCAACCGAATCGACCTGGAGACGCAGGATAATTCGAACAAGAGCCTGCGGATGCTGGAACGCTGGAACGGCCCTGGCACAAGCAATACTGTACCCAGGGCGGGTAGCGGTGGGGTTCGGCGGCAGGTTTCATCCGATTTGTTGGAAGATGGTTCCTATTTACGGCTCAAGAACCTGACACTGGCTTATCAGGTTAGCGCGGCATCAGGCTTCATGCGCCGGTTACGTCTTCGAAACCTGAAAGTATACACGACTGCGACGAACCTCCTCACTTTTACCAGCTACACGGGATACGATCCGGAGGTTAGCACATTTGCGGCCCAAAACAGTCTCGCCTTGGGTATTGATTACGGCTCATATCCCACCATCAAATCGGTGATTGTCGGACTGAAATTAGGTCTGTAGCTAGTTTCAGGCCAATGAGCCAGCAAAATACCGTTTCCAAACCCAAGCATAAATTATTTTTATTTTTATGAAAAGCACTACTAAATTCCTGCTTTTTCTCCCGCTGTTTTTGACACTGGGCAGCTGCAAGGACTTTCTGGATGAGAAAGCCTTCGATTTTGTCACCTCGTCTAATTTTTTTCAAAATAAATCTGATGCGCAGGTAGCCGTCAACGGTATCTATTCACAACTCCAGCAAAACAATGCTTTTTATGGCCGTCGGGTATACATTCTAAGCGACGTATTTAGCGACGAAGCCAAAGCGTATGGGACGGGGGAACGACCTGACCTGGAGAACATGACCTACAATTCGGCCAACTCCGAAATTTTCAACTGGTATACAATCCTTTATCAGACCGTCAATCGCTGCAACAACATCGTTGAAAAGATTCCGGCGGTTCCGGTCAATACTGCCTTCACGGAGGCTGAACACAATCGCATGATTGCGGAAGCCCGGTTCGTTCGTGCATTGATGTACTTTGAACTGGTTCGCTACTTTGGGGCTGTTCCGCTGGTAACTAAAGCCACGGCCAGTGTCGAAGACAACAAAAACTTCCCCCGCAGTCCGGAGGCAGATGTGTATAAACAGATTATCGACGATTTGACCTTTGCCGAAGCGAACCTGGAAAAAGAAGCTGCCATCCCCAACACGTACAAAGGACGGGCCAGCTCTGGGGCTGCAACGGGGCTGCTGGCGAAAGTGATTTTGACCAGAGCCTATCTCCCCTTTGGCACACCCGATGATTTCAAAACCGCACTGGCCAAACTCAACCAACTCATTAATGCGAAGGAATACGATTTGATGCCAACCTATCCGGAGGTGTTTGATATCACGAAGGAAACGGGGAAGGAACACCTCTTTGCCATCCAGTATGATTTTTCTCCGAATAATGTGAGTGACCTGATCGGGTACATTACCCCCCCTCAAACTTCACCGGGGGTTTCGTATGGTAGCTTTGTGGTAGAGCGGCCGTTTTACGATGCGTTTCCCAACGACGATAAAATACGGAAAGGCTGGAATTTTTACACTAAATTTTTCAGACCGGACGGCTCTATTCTGATCGATTACGGTGCGCCCGGCAGAGACCCATTCGTTGCCAAATTTAGAGATCCGGGCCGTACAGCCGCCGTTGACCGGGTGAATTATTTCATTCTGCGTTATGCCGACATTCTGCTGCTTCAATCCGAAGCCGCCAACCGAGTGAATGCGGCTGATCCACTGAAATACGAAGGCATCAATAAAGTACGTGCCCGCGTACAGCTTCCCCCGGTTGCTCAGGAACCCGACATCGAAAAGTTTGAAAAACTTGTTCTCGACGAACGCCACTGGGAATTGTGTTTCGAGGGTCAGCGTCGGCACGACATCATTCGGGTCGGCAAGTTTGTCTCCATTCTGAAGGCAGCGGGTAAACCCTTTGTCGAGGAGAAACACCGGTATCTGCCCATTCCCGACGTGGAGCGGGGGTTGAATCCAGCCCTGACTCAGAATCCCGGCTTTTAAGTCTTCGCTTATCGCTGGCGGGCTTTCGTAGTCTGTTTGTTGCTGCGACGACGAAAGCCCGCCAGAACACCTCAAAATCGAGGTACACACGGAATCTATTCCCTGATTTTTTCGGGGAGTCACCCTCGTCATGCCTTTTCAAATCGGTATTTCTCCCGAAACCAATGAAATTTTTCTTTTTCCCTACCTGCCTTGCGGCCATGATCCTGCTGGCATGCACGATGAAGGAGACAGCAAACGTCGTTCAAACCGTGCCCCCAACGACGCTTGCCGAAGCGTCTCCGTTTCCTATCGGATTTGCGATTAACCCATCCCCAATGCAGAACAATGCACGGTATCGGCAGACTGTAATGCAGGAAGCAAGCAGTATCACGGCAGACCTGGCCATGAAGCCCAGTCGGATTAGTCCACAAAAAGGGGTGTTTAACTTCGAGGGGGCGGATTATCTGGTTGACTTTGCCCGCTCACAGAAAAAAAGAGTACATGGGCATACGCTGGTGTGGTACATCAATACCAGTCCGGAATGGCTGAAACAACTCCGCGATTCGACCGAACTGGAAACAACGTTGCAGGAGTATATCCAGACCGTTGGTACGCATTTTAAGGGAAAAGTTGCTTCCTGGGATGTAGTCAATGAAGCCTTCGACAATAACCAGGGAGCTATCCGCCGGGATTCGGTTGATAAATCGGGCCGAACGCTGTTCAACGTTGGTAAAATTTTGGGGAATGATTATGTAGCCCGGATGTTTCAATACGCCCATAAGGCCGACCCGGGTGCCAGGCTCTTTTACAACGATTATGGCCAGGAAACCATACCGTCTAAACTCAACGCCATTGTGGCGATGGCCACTGATTTTAAACGGCGGGGCATTCCTATTCATGGGCTTGGCCTACAGATGCACATCAGCATTGACACTCCTGATGCGGGTATTGAAACCGCCATTCGCAAACTGGCCGAAACGGGCTTGCTGATCCACATTTCGGAACTGGACGTTGCCATGAACCCGGGTAAGAAGAAGGATTTCATCGCTACCCCGGCACTCATTGAGCAACAGTATCAGAAATACAAATTTGTGGTCAGTACCTACAAAAAAGTTGTACCCGTCAGTCAGCAGTTTGGCATCACGTTCTGGGGTGTCGACGATGGTACGTCCTGGATACCGGGCCATTGTCAGTGTACGGATTATGCACTGCCATTTGACGCACAATTTACCAGGAAGCGCGCTTATCAGGGCTTTCTGGATGGATTGCACTGAACTGATGATTTCCTGAAATTTTCCTGAGTCTCCTCACATTCCTTTCCCGAGGCAAACAGTCTCCATATCTCAAAAACACGAAACGATGACGACTTCTCCCTCTAGCAGCCCCATTACTCCGCGTACTACTGTCAGTTACCTGACTACTTGTCAGTTACCCGCCATACTCTACAAAACGTTGTTAATCGCTTTTGTCCTTGTTTATGGCCTGTCGACTTGTACGCAGGCACAATCCCTCTCGGTAAGCATGAATTACCCGGCGTTCAGATCGTCATTTATTACGGGATCACAGGTAAACATACAGGCAACGGCAACGGCTCCTGCCGGAGAGACGGTGGCTAAAGTTGAGTTTTTCCTGGCTACGTTTGCAACGGGTCCTAAAACGACGACCAAACTGGGTGAAGACTTGACGGCTCCTTTTTCTTACACCTGGACGATTCCGGAAGGTCAGATTTCCTATAATGAACTGAGTGTAAAAGTGACCAGTTCCACAGGAGCCACGGCGGTGCAGGGAGGTACGGGTTACATCCGGGTAGACGTATATGCGCCTAACCACAATGGTGGAAAAAAATACTATGTTCAGGCCAGTGCCCCGGCTACCAACACGGCCGGAACGCTGGCTGCACCGTTCAACACCATTCAGAAAGCAGTAGATGTCACTACGCCCGGCGACAGTGTTTTTGTGATGGCCGGAACCTATACCAATACAGGTACAAGTGATGTAGTACTCATCCGACGCACTGGTACCTCTGATCACTGGATTGTCTATACCAACTACCAGAACGACAAACCCAAACTGTCGTTTACGGGCTGGCAGGGCTTTAACCTGGTTCCCGGAGCTGCTTACATCAAGATACAGGGTTTCGAGATCGAAGGAAACAATAGAAACGTAACGCTGGCTGAGGCCCAGCAGCAGCCTGGGGCCTGTGAGGGCCCCAATCCGACGGCAATAAGCTCGGCGTTGCCTAAGTTTAATGGGAACGGAATCTCAGTCAGCGGGCGGACAGGCGGTAACTTTCGACCCCACCACATTGTCCTTGCCGATAACATTGTTCACGATTGTGGCGGAGGAGGCATTTCGGTTATCGAGAGTGACTACATAACGATCGAGAACAACACGGTCTACAATACCTCTTGGTACACGATTTTTGGCACCAGCGGAATTAGCGTGCTCAATAGCTGGAATTATGATACCAATTCCGGAACACCCCGATTCATCATCCGGAATAACCGTTGCTACGGCAATCGCTTGTTCATCAAATGGAATAACAACGGGCTGTGCAAAATCACCGACGGTAACGGTATTATACTCGATAACAACAACGACCGGTTTGGGGCTAACCCACTGGGTGCTTATTCGGGTAAGTTTCTAATTGAAAATAACCTTATTTACCTCAACGGAGGTCGGGGTATCAACCTCAACTACAGCAATAATGTGACGTTGCTCAACAATACCAGTTACCAGAATGCGGCCAGCCCTGATATTGAGTCAGATTTTACCATGCGCTACTCGGACAATACCCGTTTTTATAACAACATCTTTTACGGGCGGGCAGATAAACCACTGACGTTAGTTGTAAACTCACTCAATCTTCAGCAGGATAATAACCTTTCATTTGGTGGTACCGGTGAAATAGGAGATTTCACCGGAGGCCAGAACAAGACGGGGCTCAACCCCCAGTTCGTGGATGCTTCAACCGGTGATTTCCAGCTCGCCAGCACCAGTCCTGCCATCAACGCCGGTAGTTCGACACCGGGCCAGTTTACGGCTAAAGATATTCTTGGAACAGCGCGTCCGCAGGGATCGGGCACCGACATCGGGGCGTATGAATTCCAGGGAACGCCCATCCTGATTACTCAGCAACCCGCCAGTAGTTCAACCGTCTGCACGGGCGCGAGCGTCAGCGCATCGGTGAGCGTCGATGGAGCGGTTCAGTCCTATCAGTGGTATAAAGACGGGAGCGTCCTAACGGGAGTAACCTCAGCGACCACCGCCACGCTGTCGCTCACCCACGTAACCGCCAGCGACCAGGGCACGTATTACGTAGTGATTACTGGTTTCAATAGCCTCACATCGACCGCGTTTAACCTGACTGTCAATGCCCCCCCCACGGTTGGTTTGTCGGCCAGTGGCACCATCAGTTGCCTCACCCCAACCATTACCCTGTCCGCAACGGCCGGTTCAAACCTTACCTATACATTTAGCACTGGTGCCACCCAGCTCGACAATGGCAATACGGCCACTGTCTCACAGGCCGGTACGTATTCGGTGCTGGTCACCTCCGCCGACGGTTGCACGGCATCCGCTTCGGTCGACGTATCGGAAAATCTGACTACGCCCGATGCACCTGCTGTCAGTAGCGTAACGGCCACTCAGGGAACGGGCAACGTAACCCTGGTCGTCTCCAACTGTTCGGGTATGGTGAATTGGAACGGAACCGATGGCAGTAGCTCGATGGTGGTCTCTACCTCTGCGGTTGGCGAGTTCGTCTACTCGGTAACCTGTAAAGTAGGCGTTTGTGTCAGTCCAGCCACCAGCGTGACCGTCAGTGTCAGGGCACTTCCGGCCAGCCTGCGTGTTCACCATCGGGATGCCGACAACAATCAGTTGGCAAACAACATGATTCGACCCTATCTGAACCTGTATAACGAAGGCAGTAATTCAATTCCATACGGAGAAATCACCGTCCGTTATTGGCTGACGGTGGAAAATTTTTCTCCCCTGACGAACCTGACGGTGTATTGGTCACAACTGGGTACGAACAAGGTTAGCATGAAGTACGTACCGCTGGCCCAGCCGCGTCAGGGCGCATTGGGCTACGTGGAATATTCGTTCGATGCGTCGGCCGGAACTTTAGCCGGGGGTAGTAGTTCGGGCGAAATTCAGACGGGTGTGGGCAAACAGAACTGGACGAATTTCGCCGAATCTGACGACTACTCCTTCGCGTCAAACGGTTCTTACACCCCCAACGACCGAATCACGATTTACCGAAACGGCACGTTGGTGGGTGGTATTGAGCCAGCGTTAATTCCGGCGGTGACCACCCTGAGGGTGTACTCGGAAAACAAAAATAGTAACTCGAACACCAACCAGATCAGTACCCACCTGAAGGTGACCAATGAAGGCAACGTAGCGGTAGACTACAGCCAGCTAACGGTTCGCTACTGGTTCAGTTCGGAGGGCGATAACCCTTTGGTTTACAACCTAGATTACGCCGAATTGGGTAATAACAACATCCGCAGCCGATTTGTCAAAGAGAATCGGGCGGGCACGGATACATACCTGGAATTGAGTTTCGGGCCTGCGCTGAGTCAGCTAAATCCATTGAGTTCAACGGGCATCATTCAGCAGCGGATCAACAAAAATGACTGGTCGAATTTTAACCAAGTCAATGACCATTCATACAAAGAAGCGGGTGTGCTATCGGAAAACACCAAAATTACGGCTTACCTGAACGGATCGCTGGTCTATGGCCAGGAGCCAGCCTCCGCCGGAGCCCGTATCGGCAACGATGAGTTCGCTTCAGCAATGCAGGCCACGGTGCTGGGCAATCCGCTGCCAGGGGGCAGTGAGACTGTCGAAGTGGAAGTAAGGGGTGTTGAAGGGCAGTCCCTTTGGGTGTCGCTCACCGATGTGCAGGGTCGGCTTCTTTCCCGCCATCAGGTCGAAACGGCGGGCACTGTGGAGCGTTGCCGACTGCCGATTACGCAACAGCAAACGGGTATTTTCCTGGTACAGGTACGTACCGAGCGGGAGAAAAAAACCATTAAAGTGTTGAAATGACGTAAGCAATCGCGAAAAATCAGAGCTGACTATTTTAGGTAATGTATTGCTTAACAGCTAATCTACTACGAAAGATGTCATCTCTGATTTTTCTCAATAACGTAATGTTTTTCAACCATTTAACCGGACGATAGTAGATCAGGAATGAAAAAAGAACGTTTCCTTCTATTCTTTTTCTTCGTTTTCAGTTTGTGGACAGGCTTTTGTGTTGGGCAAAAACCTTCATCCAAAAACTATAGATTATGGTATGACAAACCGGTGCCCATGCTGCCAATTACGAATCTGGATTCGCTCAATGCCCAGACATTGGTAGAAGCGACCCCATTGGACCCTGCCTGGGAAAACTGGTCACTGCCGATTGGGAATGGCTACATGGGTGCCTCGTTGTTTGGCCGGACGGTGACCGAACGGGTGCAACTGACCGAAAACAGCATGGCCGCCAAAAGTCTCTACGGTGGTGTAGGCTTAACTAATTTTGCCGAACTGTACCTGGATTTCAACCACAAAACGCCCCAGAAGTATAGCCGTAGCTTACGGCTCAACGATGCGGTGTCGACGGTAAAATACGAACAGGACGGGGTCGTTTACGAGCGGGAATACATCGCCAGTTTCCCGGACAAAGTACTCGTCATTCGATTAATGGCCAGCAAAAAAGGCAAACTGTCGTTTACCGTTCGGCCCGAAATTCCGTACAAAAAACCATTTGGTCCGGCATCAAAAAATAATGGACGGATGGGCCGGGTGTCAGCCCAAAACGACCTCATTACGTTGTCGGGCAAGCTGGAACAACTCAACATCCTATTTGAAGGCCAATTCAAAGTCATACCAACGGGCGGTACGCTGAAAGCCTTCACAGACGCGGAGGGTGATAACGGAAAGATTGTGGTTACCGGCGCTGACGCAGCCCTTATTCTGGTAGCGGTTGGCACAAATTATAAATTAGACAGCTCCATTTTTGAGGAGCATACGAACACCAAAAAGTTAGCCGACACCACTTCGCCCCACTCTAAGGTTACGGCTATTATAGCAAAGGCTTCGGCTAAACCCTATACTGCCTTGCTGGCGGCTCACAAAAAAGACTACACTATGTTATTCGCAAGAGCCACGGTCGATTTTGGCGCAAACGAGTCGAAATTGACAACGGACGCGCTGTTGAAGAACTACAAAGCGGGCGTAATTGACCATTACCTCGAAGAATTGTACTTTCAGTATGGCCGATACCTGCTCATTTGTTCGTCCCGTCCGGGTACGCTGCCACCTAATCTTCAGGGCATCTGGAGCCAGTACGACGTCACGCCCTGGACGGGGGGCTACTGGCACAACATCAACATACAGATGAATTACTGGCCTGTCTTTACGACCAATTTGACCGAGTTGTTCCAGTCGTTTGCCGATTACAACCTGGCTTATCGCCGGGCCGCCACCAAGGGAGCGACGGACTACATTAGACAAAACAACCCCAACAGGCTGATGGCGGGTGAGGGCGAAAATGGTTGGGCCATTGGAACCGGGGCGAGTGCCTATAACATTTCAAAGCCGGGCGTTCATTCGGGGCCGGGCACTGGCACGATGACCACAAAACTGTTTTGGGACTATTATGCGTTTACGGGCGATGAAAAAATCCTGAAAAAAATCACCTATCCGACCCTGTTGGGTATGTCTAAATTCTTAGCAAAAGTAGTGGTCGATACGGCGGGCCTACTCCTCACGTATCCATCATATTCCCCTGAGCAACGCTGGCAGCGAGTGAAAGAACATTATAAAACAATGGGCAGCGCGTTCGACCAGCAGATGATCTACGAAAACCACCAGGACGTACTGAAAGCCGCTAAACAATTGGGCGACAACGATCCTTTTTTGGCTGTAATTCAGTCTCAGTTACCGAAGTTAGACCCGGTTCAGGTTGGCTGGTCGGGGCAGATTAAAGAATACCGGGAGGAAAATTACTACGGTGAAATCGGCGATCCTCAGCATCGCCATACGTCGCAGTTGGTTGGCCTGTTTCCGGGTACCCTCATCAACTCGACGACCCCCGCCTGGCTGGATGCTGCTAAAATAAGTTTGACCGGACGGGGCGATAAAGCAACGGGCTGGGGCATGGCGTTCAAGCTGAACCTTTGGGCAAGAATTAAAGATGGCGAACGAGCCTACGCCTTATACCGGTCATTGTTGCAAAAAGGAACGTTAAACAATTTATGGGATACTCACCCACCTTTTCAAATCGACGGCAATTTTGGCGGAACGGCGGGCGTGTCCGAAATGCTCCTGCAAAGCCATGAAGGGTTTATTGATCTCTTGCCCGCTCTGCCGCACACGTGGAAAACCGGTGCTTATTCGGGTTTGGTAGCACGGGGAAATTTTGAGGTGTCTGCTAAATGGGCTGATGGACAAGCGCAAAAGTTTATCATCAAATCCAATGTAGGTGGTATTTGCCAATTAAGATATCCGGATATTCAACAGTCTACTGTAAAAAAAGCTACAGGGAACAACGTAACTGTCACGTCAAAAAAGCGGGATTTTATTGCGTTTGATACCAAGATGGGTGATGTGTTTACTATAACGACTATACCGGTTTATAAGGCAGTTAGCAATCCGTTAAACCTAAGTATCAAAGAGCAGGACGACGAAAAAGTCGTTATCCGTTGGAATAAAAGCCCTGACGCAGTTTCGTATAATATCTATGCTCATGTAGGCGATTCCCCGCATTACGACTTAATTCAAGCGAACAGCACAGAGACTAAGGCCGAGTACAAAATCACAGGCATGAAAGGTGCTAAGCACGGAAGATTGAGGGTCACGGCTGTTGATAAAACCGGCCGAGAAAGCAGTGGCCTCATAGTGCAAGTGGTCTATTGATAAGGCAAAACCGGCGGAGGAGCAGGGCCGTTTATTACTACCTAAAAAAGGCAATGTTGTATAAACCTAACGTACCTGCCAGGGCCATGACAGACGCTATGAAGGAACAGTTTATGAAACGGGACATCATCAACGAGCTGTACTCTCATGATGATTTTCTAAAACCCCTCGGCGGCCGTTCATGGGTTCGGGCGGCCCGTACAGGTGGACTGTTCGTGAAACCAGGCATCAGGAGAGCTATCGCAATTGTTGCGTGACATGGCTCTGGCGGCTAAAATCGCCAACCGGGAAATTAACTGGGCCGGCTTGGTCGATATAATGGGGAGGCTGGGTTCGGCCAACATTCAGGGTGAACATCAGCAGAAACTGGATGCAATCGCTGATATTTGTTTCTGCAGGGCCTTGACAAATGGGGGACGAAGTGGTGGCTATTGTTTCAGAAGACAAAGAGCTCATAATTCATACGGCCAACCACCAGGCCAAATACGTTGTTGCCATTGACCCACTCGATGGTTCATCGAACATTGATAAAAACGTATCGATTGGCACCATTTTTTCCATTTATCAGCGAGTAACGCCGGTTGGTGCTCCGCCTGAACTAATCGACTTTTTGCAGGGAAGTCGTCGGCAGGTTGCGGCCGGTTATATTCTCTACGGGTCTACGACGATGCTGGTCTATGCAACTGGGCATGGCGTTAACGGCTTTACGTATGACCCTTCGCAGGGAGAGTTTTTTCTTTCCCATGATAACATTCGCTGTCCACAAGCCGGAATGGTCTATTCCTGTAACGAAGGCTACGTCCCTACTTTTTCGGACGGTGTGCAGCACTATTTGCATCAATGCCGAAATCGTAGCTATTCGGCCGCTATATTGGTTCGCTGGTTGGCAATTTTCACCGAAATCTGCTCAAGGGCGGTATCTTTCTTTATCCGGCCACCTCAGAAACCCCGCAGGGTAAGCTTCGCCTGTTGTATGAGTGTTACCCACTGGCTTATTTAATCGAACAGGCAGGCGGACAAGCCTTCGACTGGGAAGTAGATCATCCTGGATAGTAAGCCCCAAACCACTTATCATCGGTCAGCGCTGTATATAGGTTCAACGGTTATGATGGACGATCTTTTTCAGGTGATGCAACTCCCACATCCAAGCTAATGAATTCACAATATAAGGGGGGACTAGCATAGGGTAAGGACAGAACCAGTAGGCTGTATTAATCCAACGTAATGAAGTAGGTGTTGCCGAAAGTACTTACTTTTAATTTATAAAGACTTGATTGTCAAATGGTACTAATCTTGTAAGTGATACAATTTATGACTACCCAGGAACTTCAGACCGTGTTGGCTATAAGCCGAACAATAGCCACCATTCGCAAGAAATCTGAATTGCTCCAACTGATTATTGAGCAGCTTCAACCTCTTTTTGGTTTCTATGACTGCGGCTTGTTTGTATTCAATAGGGACAAAACGACGCTGGAGGATTGGGCAGTGAGCATGCCTACCATCAGCCCATCGGAGGCCAATGTGCTACTGGCCCAGCAGCACGCGGCTGTGTTTACGTATTCGGGGTCAGTCTTTGAGTGGGTGTTCGATCGATTAAGGTCGACTAATGCGCCCTTCATTCATAACTATAAGGATCTGGTACCAGGCTGGGTTAATTATATTCAGGCGTCTGTCATTGACACCATCGGCTATGAAGAATCGATGGTCACTGTACTGCAAACTGGGGGTGACGAGATTGGCGTATTTATGGTTAATTCGTTACAGAAAGGTACCTTCCAAAAAGACCAGTGTATTTTATATCAAGCCATTGCTGACCAAGTAGCTGGAGCCGTGGCTAACATTTTGGCTAATGAGGAGATTCTGGAACGGGAATGGGAGAAGAGTCAATTACTGGAGATCAGTCAGGCCATCGCTAGGGTTCAGAATCATAAACAGTTGCTTAAAGTTATTTACGAGAAAATCAAGCCAATATTCCCTTACGACAATGCGGGTTTGTTTGTCTTCGATAAAACAGGGGAATGGTTTCGCGAGCTGTTAGACACCGCTGTACTGGCCGATGCCGTGCAAACTGAACTGACAGCGACCCTTGATCTGGGGCCGTTTCCTGTGGCTGGTCATCACCCCAAGGCGTGGCACTACGCACAATCGCCGGTTATCTGCTCGCTAGCCGAACAAGCCCAGTATTTTGACGCTTTAGACATTAGTCAACAATTTGAGGTGGGCCTTCGGCACGGCTTGCAGCAGATGATTGGAGGCCCGCTTACCTGTGGGGGCCGTAAGATTGGGCTAATTAGTTTCAACACAAAGGATAGTAACTTTTACACCCAGCAACACATACCCTTGTTCCAGGCTATCGCCGATCAGATAGCCGTGGCCGTGGCCAATATTCTGGCCAATGAGGAGATTCTCGAACGGGAACGGGAGAAGAGTGTGCTGTTGTCGATAAGTGAGAACATTGCCTCGGTACGCGATAAAGTTGACTTGCTCAAGGTTATCATTGAGAAAATTAAACCTTTGTTCGGTTTCTATGACTGCGGCATATTGGTCATTGATGAAGAAAACCGCTTTCCGTTATTCATCCCCATATTGATGATTCTGAGGTCAACCATGAATTAAATAAACTAGGTTTCTTCCAGGATAGCGGACTTGACTATGCTAATTCCGGTCTAGAATGGATCATCCGTCAACTTGAACGAACGAAGTCGCCTGTTCTGTTCGATTACACCATTGAGCATGCCATCTTCAGCGATAGCTCCATACTGGCCACCATCAGAGGTTTAGGCTATCAGGAAGCGGTGTGCGGTTTGTTGAAGGCTGGCGGATCAACCCTTGGTTGTTTTACTATTAATTATAAACGTAAACAGCAGGCAAATCAAGTTGACCTGGCCTTGTTTCAAAACGTAGTTGATCAACTCTCAGTCGCCGTAGCGAACATCCTGGCCAACGAGGAGATTTTGCAACGGGAGCAGGAGAAGAGTGTGCTACTTTCCATTAGTGAAGATATTGCCTCCGCCCGCAATACGGTGGAGCTGTTGAGTGTGATCCGGGAAAAAGCCCGAAACCTTATTCCTTTTTACAACACAGGCGTCATCATTGTCGAGGAAGGTGGACAGTACCACTACGATTTAGCGGTTACCATCCCGGTTTGGGATGATTCGGAAGGGAACCGAAAGCTTAGTGAGGCCGGCTTGCACCGCATTGTGCATCCTGATTCGTACATAGACTATGTGATGCAGTTATTAAAGGAGCGGCAAGCACCGATAATTGAAGATTATGAACTACGGTTTAAGCAATTTGACTATCCGTTCTTTCCCGTTGTCAAAGAGGTAGGTGCAAAGGAGGGTCTGGTCGCTTTGCTACGGACCAGGGGTAAAACATTTGGTACTTTATGGCTTAATTCTCTACAGACAGGATCTTATCATTCAAAACAATTCGAAATCTTCCAGGCTCTGGCCGATCAGGTCGCCGTAGCCGTAGACAACATCCTGGCTAACGAGGAGATTTTGCGACGGGAGCAGGAGAAGTCAAACCTGCTGGCCATTTCCACTGCCATTGCGACCATCCGCGATAAAGACGATCTTTTTCGGGTCATCACCGAAACCGTACGTCCCATCCTGGGCTTCGATGAGGCCGCTCAAATCTTTGCCATCGACCCCACCGACCAGACCATTGGTATATTTCTGCGTAATACCTCCGGGATGATCAGCCAGGATGCCGACTATCAACAGTTAACTCGCCAACGGTTCGCCATTGCCGGATCACCGTTTGAGAAAATTCTGGCCTGGCCCACCGTCTATGTGCTCGACCCGGCAGAGGAGGCTAAGCAGTACCCCCGGTATCCGGGCTTTCCGATCATGGTTCGGATGGGTATCCGCCAATCCATGATTACAACTCTGCAATACGGTGGCCGGAGCATTGGCACCTTTCACGTATTTTCGACGCGGGCGGACTTCTTTGGCCCCCAGCATTTCGCTTTCTACGAGATGGTGGCTAATCAGATCGCTGTGGCGGTGGCCAACATTTTAGCCAACGAAGAGCTACTCCGGCGTGAGAGCGAAAAGGCCCTGCAATTGGCTGTTTCCAACTCGCTGGCCGATGAACACGACTGGGACCAGAAGTTACTGACCTTAGTTAAAACGATCCAGCCAGCGATTCCCTTCGACTACGCCATTCTCGGCCTGGAAACCGGCGGGCCGATCCGCCACGGCTATGGCTTCTACCGAACCGGTCCCGATGAATATCAAACCTTGCTGGCCGATGATTTTCTGCAACTCAGCCGCCTAACGGCCGAGCAGTACAGCCAGATGCGCCAGCAACTCAATGATTCACAGCCGTTACTACTGAACGGGGCGGATTTTGAGCAGCATTGTCGGCAGTTCGCTCTCAAACAACTCATTAGTCAGACGTTCAGACTGCAGAGTCACCTCCTGTTTCCCATACCGCTCACCCGTGAAGGCCGCTTTACGCTGGCTTTCTATAGTCGCCAAGCGGATACGTACCGATCGTATCACCTTGATTTGTTTCAAAAACTCAGGCCAACCCTTGCTCTGACCCTCGACCGACTGCTGGCCTACGAAGAAGTAGCGGCCTTGTCTCAGCAGCTGCAACAGGAAAATACATATCTGCAGGAGGAAGTCCTCACGAACTACCGCTTCGAGGAGATTGTTGGCACCAGCCAGGCAGTCCGGGATGTGTTTCAAAAGGTTGGTAAAGTGGGTCCCATGAGCTCGACGGTACTTATTCTGGGCGAAACCGGTACGGGGAAAGAGCTTGTCGCCCGGGCCATTCACCAGGCCTCGCCCCGACAGGCCAAGCCGCTGATCAAAATCAATTGTGCCGCCCTGCCCGCGCAGCTTATTGAATCAGAGCTGTTTGGTCACGAGAAAGGAGCCTTTACGGGGGCCATTGAACGGCGTATCGGCAAATTTGAGCTAGCCCACGAAAGCACGATTTTCCTCGACGAGATTGGCGAGTTGCCCCTCGAACTACAAGCCAAGCTGCTGCGGGCCATTCAGGAGAAAGAGATTGAACGCCTGGGGTCCAACAAAGTGATTCAAACCGATGTACGGGTGCTGGCCGCCACCAACCGAAACCTGGAAAAAGAAGTAGCCGAAGGGCGCTTTCGCTCGGATCTCTACTTCCGGCTCAACGTGTACCCCATCAAGCTGCCCCCGCTCCGTGAACGCAAGGAAGACATTACCCTGCTGGCCGTTCACTTCAGTCAAAAGTTGTCCAAAAAGCTCGGTAAGGCCATTAACGGCTTCTCAAATGGGGCCATTAAGGAGATGCAGGCCTATCACTGGCCGGGTAATATCCGGGAGTTGGAGCACGTCATTGAGCGGGCCGCCATTGAATCGGAAGGGGGCACGATCCGAAACCTGGGCTTGCTAAAGCGGCCTGAGGGGGAGTTAACGGTGATGATTAATCCCTCCTTTCAGCTTAAGTCATACGCCGATGGGGAGCGCGAATTAATCATGAATACCGTTCGCTACTGCAACGGCCGCATCCGGGGCACGGGTGGAGCGGCTCAACTCCTACAGGTTAAAGCGACCACCCTGGAAGCCCGTATGAAGAAACTAGGCATTAAACGCGAGTTCTTCGTCAACGAAGGGGCGGGGGGCTCAGCGACCCGGTAAGCGTAACGCCCGCCGGGCGTTGCTTACTCAGAGAGCGTCGTAAACTGACGCATTAGCGGGGAACTGGTCATGAGCTTACCGGCGTCGACAGCGAAGCGTTTAACATGTGGTTGCTGAAAGTGACGTTCCAGTGCCGACAAGTCCTGCCATTCTTCCTGAATCAGAAATACCTCGGGCTGATCCACCTTTTGGTAGAGTTCGTAACTGAAGCAGCCCGGATCGAGCCGCGATTGTGTGATCAGCGCCTTGACCAGGGGCATCAGCGCGGACTCACGACCCGGCATCAGGTTCAGCGTAGTGGTTGCCAGAATCATAAACGAAAGATTAAGAAGTAGTGATTGGTGTCGAAAACGGCAAACCCCCAAACGGTACCTAATCGTTGACCATTCGATTGGCCAGTTAAAGGGTACCGTCTGGGGTTATTGGCGGGTTATCAGGCCGGTTCCGCCTGAGCCTGGCTGACCTGGTCCATCAGGCCCAGCCCAATGAGCGTATAGCCGTAGCCGCCCTCTTCGAGGAACCGCTGCCGGAAGCGCTGATTGAGGGCAAGACGCGTGTGGCGGAGCGTCAGTGGGGGCTGCTTGATCATCGCCCGGGCTAACTCACGGGCGCGGGGTAAGAGTTGTTCTTTGGGCAGTACTTCGTTGACGACGCCGTAGTCGAGGGCTTGCTGAGCCGTCAGCACCTGACCCGTCAACAGAAAGTATTTACCGCGTACTACACCCAGGATTTCCTGCCAGATCACCTGAGCAATCCCGCCGATAACCATGTGGGCGGCCATGTGAAAATCCTGGAAGGTAGCGTGCTCAGCCGCCAGCACAATGTCATTGACCACCATCAGATCACCGTGGACGTGGGCTGGTCCGTTGACGGCGGCAATCACCGGCGCTTCAATATCGAACAGATTGGCGAACATATTACGGCCATCCCGCGAACCCCGGCTCAGTCCGTCAGGAGTAGTAAAGGCGGTAGGATCAGAGCCCCGGGTACTGGTGCAGAACACATCGCCAGTGCCGGTCAGGATAATGACTTTGTTATCGCGGTCGGAGCCGATGTCGTTCCAGGCGTAACCCAGCGTGGCGTGAAGGGCATCGGTGACGACCAGCGGGCCGCCATTGTCGTGGAAGGTTACTTCCAGAATGCCGTCCTGGCGTTCCATCTTCAGAAATGGATATTTGTTGGCGTATTCGCTTAGCGTGGCCATAATGGGTTTGGTTTAACCGAATAATGGAGTTTGAATAAAGAGAAACAGGTTGTTCCGTTGTAGATCGTAGCCGAACCGGTCAGGCCACCGGCTCCTTGAACTGACCATAGTTTTCCAGCAGCGAGACGCCCAGATAGGCCATACCCGCTCCGGCCTCGTTGAGGACCAGTTTGCGCAGCCGCTGGTTCATCGCTATGCGCGAGTAACGTAACGTCAATGCCGGTATCTCGATCAGTTTCTCGGCATGTTCCCAGGCCCGGGGCAATAGCTTTTCCAGCGGTACTACCTCATTGACAACGCCAAAGGCCAGGGCTTCCTCGGCGTTGAGGGTTTGCCCGGCAAACTGGAAGTAGCGGTGGCGAACCGGTCCGAGGATTTCTTCCCAGATGACCTGCGTATCGCCCCCCGGCACGTTACCCGTTGGGATGTGGGTAGCATCCTGAAATGTAGCGTTGTCGGAGGCCAGGATAATATCACCGCCCATAAAAATTTCGCCGTGGATCGTGGCTGGTCCGTTGATGGCCGTAATCACCGGCACTTCAATTTTGAGCAGCCCAGCTAAAAATCGTTTACCATCCCAGTACCATTCATCGACCTGCTGGGGCGTCATATGGGTGAAGATGTACCCCACCTCACTGTCGACGGCGCTGTTGCAGAACACGTCGCCGGTGCCAGTGATTATAACCACTTTATTGTCGCGGTCGGCGGCAATGTCGGCGAAGGCGTAACCTAGGCCGCTGTGTGCGCCGTTGGTGAAGACCCACGGGCCACCGTTGGTGGTGAGTCGTACCTGTAGGATGCCATCCCGTCGCTCCATAGCGAGAAACTCGTATTTGTCTTTGTACTCGTTGAATGTGCGTTTCATGAGGTCGTTTGTTTGAACGTTTTGAGGACTCGGTTGGCCGGCAACAACGGCTTATTGATAATTCAGATCAACCATGGCTAACCCTTCCAGCGCCAGGCCGTAGCCAGTACCGGCCAGCATCTCCTGCTTTAATCGCTGGGTAACGACTACGCGGGTGTAGCGCCGGGTCAGGTTTGGCAGAGCAGCCAGCCTTCGGGCATGCTCCCAGGCGCGGGGCAATACCTGATCGGCCGGCAGTACCTCATTGACGGCACCGTATTGCCTGGCTTGCTGAGCCGTTAGCGTTTGGCCCGTGAGCAGGAAATATTTAGCTCGGGTCAGGCCAATGACAGCCGGCCAGATGACCTGTAAGCCATCGGCGGGAACCAGCCCGGCAGTAAAGTGAGCGCCATCGTGGAAAGTGGCCGTTTCGGACGCCAGGACCATGTCACACAGTAAGGGTACGTCGGAGTGAATGTTCACCGGCCCATTAACGGCAGCAATGACAGGCACTTCAATGTCGAGCAGATTGAGCAGAAGCTGGCGACCTTCCCAGTAGAGCGTATCGATACCAACAGACGACGTCAGCGCAGCCGGGTCGGCGAATCGGGCTCCAGCCATAAAGCTTTCGCCCGCTCCGGTGAGAATAACCACTTTGTTTTCCCGGTCGGCGCCGATGTCGGCAAAGGCGTACCCCAAGTCGCGGTGCGACTCGTCGGTAATGAGAAAGGAATCGCCTTTCTCGTGCAGGGTTACCTGCAGAATGCCCTCGCTACGTTCCATCTTCAGGTTCGGGTAACGATCGGCGTACTCTTCAAATTGAACAGTCATGTTGCTGAAAATTAGGGTGAAAAAGAATTGGTAAGGCCGTGATATTTGGGAGCATAAAGCCAGTAGGTTTCCAACTGAACCGATGTTTATGTCAGCGTTGGGGTGGGGTCGAGTAGTTGAACGGTAGCGGCCGTATCCCAGTAAAAGGGGATGATTTCTTTGACTTTACCATCCTGTAGCCGCCACAATTCGGTTAGGGGCATGTCGAGCGGTCGACCCGTCTGGTGGGCTTTTCCTCGCATGATGGCCCGCACGATGACCCAGTCACCGGCATCGAGAAACTCATCGGGCGTGATTTGAAATCCATCCCATGTGTTGAAAATGGCCGTACCCATTTGCATGAATCCATCGTGGCCCTGGTAGGTGCCACCATAGGGCAGGGAAGCTGCCTGGTGGGCGATGACGTGCTCATCGAGCGATTGGAGAACCGTCGGCAGGTCGTTTCGGGCCACAGCCTTGTAGATGGCCTGGACAACGGTCAGATTGGAGGTAGACATAGACGTACTGGTTTTGGCGAAGGTTTACACGAATAGTTGTTGATGACGTTTGTCGTGCCAAAGCTGCGTAACGTAATTACGTTGTGGCGCTCAGGGTGACGTCAGTTGATTGCCAAAACGTATGCCAGCCAAAACGGTACTATGTCTGAATGCCGCTAAAAGGCGTTTGAAGAACAACAGAGGGCTATTTTAGGAAAATCAGTCGGGAATAAGCCAGGACTGATGCCAGTTAAGCCTATTATATTGGAGCTAATAATTGGCCATCTCCAATATATTGGGGATTTCGTTAGTACAATATGAAAACGCCCTATGCATGACCATGCGTAGGGCGTTTGGTGCGTTTGCAAGCACTCAACATGATTTCATCAGCACATTGTGCTGCTATAATCGGCTGCTTTTTCGATACAGTAATTGGGCCGAGTCCTTCAGAATAAAGTAAGTGGATTAGCCCGAAGAAAGTCAACCCAAGGAATGCCGCTTTGCCCAATCAACACTACTTTATTGGGACGTACTTTATGCTGAAAGCTTGCCATGCCCGGAGCACTTTGCCGTCGGCCGCTCTTCACTTCCAGGCCAACTACTTGAGCGCCTTGCTGGAGAACAAAATCTACTTCGTCATTTCCTTCTCGCCAGTAAAACAACTTCAGTTTGCTTGTATGAGCGGATCGGCTTAGATGAATCCCAACTGCCGTTTCCACCCAACGACCCCACTCAACCGGATTAGCCCGGACTTGCTCAAAGAGGTAAGAGGAGAAAATGCTAAACAAAGCACTGTTCTGCACTTGCCACTTAGGAATCGACGCCCGCTGTCGGGCCTTGTCAACCGTATACTTTTCCAAACTGCTTAACAGCCCGGCCGAATCTAAGAGCTGAGCATAGTGGGACAAGGTTGTTGTATTACCTGCATCCTGTAGCTGCCCCAGCAGTTTAGTGTAGGATAGAATCTGCCCTGAATAGCTACAACCTAACTCAAATAACTGCCGCAACAGGGCGGGTTTATCTACCCGTGTCATCATCAGGATATCTTTGGAGACCGTCGTTTCCACTAAGCTATTGAGCACATAGTCCCGCCAGCGGTCTGGTTCATGAATCAGGGGAGCAGCCCCAGGATACCCCCCAAACCAAACAAACTCATCGGGTGTCATACCAAAGGCCGCTTCCATCTCCCCTAAGCTCCAATGGGTCAGTGGCAGTAGCTCAAAGCGCCCGGCCAGGGATTCACTCAAGCCTCGCTGAAGTAACAAGCGAGCTGACCCAAGTAAGATGACTTTCAGGGGCGTTTGGTTAAAGGTGTCCTGATCCCACTGAGCCTTTACTTGTTCGGCCCAGTTCTCGATTTTTTGAATTTCGTCAATGATGAGAAGCCCTTGCTCGCCAGCGTTGGCGCGGAGTTGGAAGCGGGCGGCTTCCCATTGTTGGGCGATCCAGGCGGAGTTGGCTGCGCTAACGGCATCGGCTGAAACGTACTGAGCTGGGAAGGACAATTGTGGTATGAGTTGGCGTACCAGGGTTGTTTTACCAACCTGTCGGGGGCCACTGAGTACTTGCATAAACCGGCGTGGCTCATTAATTCGGCGCTTGAGAGTAGATAATTCGTCTCGTTCAAACATAATTTTACTCAATACATTGAGTAAAATTAGTAGGAATATTGAGTAAGTCTTCGTTAAAAGATACAATTTTTATTCACGATCAAAGACACCATCAAAGAGATGTACTAATTTAATCACCTGATATCTCTATTTGATAAGGGCTCTGTTTTCCGGGATGAGGTCAACCACGCGGCAGCCATTCAATAAAGCCAGTTTAAAATATAGGAGTCATCCGATAGCTTACCTGGTCATTTCACAAACGTTAGCTGAAATTTTTCGAACTGAAGCATATATTCTGAGAGCTGCTTTTTTACCAAATGATAAATCGACGGACTACCGCACTTGCTATCTTTCACCCATGAAGGAGTTGATCAATTACATTCTACAATTTGGCCAGTTGAACCAACAACAAATCGACCTTATTACCAGCAAAGCAACCGAACTGGAACTTCGGAAAGATGACTATTTTTCCGAAGCCGGGAAAATACCCCGGTACACAGGTTTTGTTGTACAGGGCGTCTTTCGGTTTTGTTACTACAACAACAAGGGCGAAGAAATAACGAACAACTTTGTGGAAGAAAACAGCTTTGTAGGGGATTATGCCAGGTTTGAATCGAACGTCGCGTCCTCAGAATATATACAGGCCGTTACCGACTGCAAGCTGCTGGTTTTCTCCAAAAAAAACTGGGATGAACTGTTGAACACCATTGTCGGCTGGGATAAAATTGTCGCCAAAATCTACCAAAAGTGCCTGCTGGAAGCCATCGACCGCAGAAGCCCACTGGTGTCAGAAGATGCTACCACGCGTTATTTATCGTTTATCGAGCGATTCCCCTCACTGGCCAATCGGGTTCCACTGGCCTTTGTCGCTTCTTACCTGGGAATCACCCAGCAATCGCTAAGCAGGATCAGAAGAAACATCCGGTAAAATCGCTTTTTACCAATTGGTAAATGCTTCCCTGTTTTCACTAACAACCTTTGCTGCGTTGATTTAAATAGAAAAACAATGAGCAAGAAAGTAGTCTTGATTACAGGAACCAATAGTGGATTTGGATGGCTTACCGCCCATAGTGTGGCGGCTTTGGGACACAAGGTATACGCTACCATGCGGGACACAAATGGTAAAAATGCCGAGAAAGCCAAAGCCTTATCCGCCACAGAAAATATTACCGTTCTGGATGTATCGCTAACTGATGAAGCAAGTGTACAGAGCGCATTTGACACCATTATTGCTGCCGAAGGCAGGATCGACATACTGGTAAACAATGCCGGCTATAGCGCTATGGGTGTGGCGGAAAGTTTTAGCACTGCTGATGTGCAGGTAATGTTTGATATTAATACGCTTGCACCCTGGAGGTTGATCAAGCTGGCGCTGCCTTTTATGCGTAAGCAATCAGAGGGGCTTATTATTAATGTTTCCAGTGGCTGGGGAAGGTTTTCCGCTCCTTTCTTTGCTGTGTATGCGGCTTCCAAATTTGGCCTGGAAGGACTCAGCGAAGGACTGCATTATGAGGTACGCCCGCTGGGTATAGATGTGGCTATTGTACAGCCCGGTTCATTCCCTACTGAAATGGGGCAAAAGTCGGGGACCGGTTCAGACACATCCGTTGTGGATGGCTACCAGGCCATTGCCGACTATCCTAACAAAGCGTTTGCCGCTATTGGACAGATGTTTGACACCAACAAACCTAACCCGCAGGCCGTAGCCGATGCGGTCGTAAACCTGATAAATCTGCCAAAAGGACAAAGACCATTGAGAACAGTGGTTGATCCATCTACAGGCAAATTTGTAAAGAATGCTAACGAGGCTGTAGCCGTTGAGTATGCAAAAGGTATCATCGCATTCGGAATGGAAGGGTTACTGAAATAGGTTTGTATTAAGGCAAAGATTGAATTCACCTATTGAGATCAATGGGAAGCTTTAAAACGCTGAAATCCTGTCCAACTATTGCGGAGCGCCATACCGACGCCAACGTTTCAGTACGTCATCATCGCTTTTTGGATCTGTTCGGGAGCTTGCCTGTAAAAAAACTTGACCTCCGGAATCACCTCCCCTTTGACATTCGGCTTGTTCCGAAAGCCAACCACTACGTCGTTACCAAGCGGAGCAGTTGCGTAACGATGCGTTCCTTCACGAGGTAACAGTTTTATCGTGGAAGGTAGAAAGGCAGGATCACGATCCGGCGACAAGGAGTCCTCACGAAATGTTAGCCGACAACGGCACAACGCTTCTACCTTCGTTTTGACAGCGTCTGGTTTTGACTCATCGCCATCATACGTGAATACGTAGGTGACGACCTCCCGGCTAAACAGGACATCCATAGGCTGGTGTTCGTTATCATAATCTCCGGGTTTATAAGCTATGTCGATGGATAGAGTTTGACCGCCCTGCCTGCGGTAATAGTAACCTGGCGGGGAATACGAGAGTTTGTAACGCTCTACAGCCTCCCTGACCGTCGTTGGGAACACTAACGTGTACCCATCAAAGACGATCGACGACGGTTGACTTTGGCAGGAAGTAGCGGCACAAATGGTAAATAACCAAAGCAAAGTTGACTGCTTCATAAACAACACGGAAGTTGATTAGCCGGCGATTTTGTTATGGTTCGTACTCAGATGCTGCATCACTGCTATTCGGCCGGCTGTGTAAACTATAATCGATTGCTTGCTTAATACAGACAAAACGATGCGCTAACCCGGCTGTTTAAGACCGTTTAAGAGAAGCCCGACTAATTTGTCGGGCTTTTCTGTTTATCACCGTATTTTTAGCTACGGTTTCTATCTCAGTACGTTATGCCAAAGACTTTACGCTTACTATTGCTCTCCTGGCTTTTATTGGCTTCCCTACCTTTGCACGCTAACCACCTCATCGGGGGCGAACTGGGCATGACGTATCTGGGCAAACCCGGTCAGTTCCGCGTCTTCATGAAGCAGCACTGGAACGAAGACCCAAACGACCCCACCCGTACGGCCAACGAAAGCTCGCTCTCTATATACGTATTCAGTCGCCGGACGAATACGTACATGGAATCAATTACCCTCTGGCAAACCAACAACCGGCCACTGATTTACCAGAACCCGGCCTGTGCCAAAGCCAACAAGCTTCAGAACGTAGAGGTGACGTACGAAGCCGATCATCAGTTTGACGTAAACCGCTACAACGATCCAGATGGGTATTACCTGGTCTGGGAGCGGTGCTGCCGGAATTCCGACCTCATCAACATTGCAAACGCAGGCCAGGCCGGCATTGTGCTTTACCTGCAATTTCCCGCCATGCGCAGCAACGGGCAGGACATCGTTAATTCAGCGCCCGAATTCTCGACCGTACCCGGTACGTATGCGTGTCTGAATCAGCCGTTTCAGCTTGCCTTTAACGCCACCGACCCCGACGGCGATCAGCTTTCCTACCGCCTGGTAACTCCCTGGTCGGGGTACACGACGCAAACCGCTCCTTTGGGCAACCCGACCCCGCGGACCTCCTACCCGACCATCCGCTGGCAGACCGGCTATGGCGACAACAACATCATTCCGGGGTCGGCCCCCCTTCAGATTAACGCCAGTACGGGCCAGTTGAGCCTGTCGGCAAACCGCACAGGCTTGTTTGCGTTTGCGGTAGAGGTGACCGAACAGCGTAACGGTCAGGTAATCGGACTGACCCGACGTGAGTTTTACCTACTCGTTGTCGACTGTTCGAAGTCCACCCTTGAACCGCCCGTCATTTCCCGTAACAATACGCCCGTCCAAACGGTCAGCCTCTGCCCCAGCGACTCCCTGCGGTTAAGCGTACCGACCAGCGCAACCTGGGCATACCAGTGGCAGCGCAACGGCGCTAACATCCCCGGTGCTACTTCGGCAACCCTGAACGTCCTGGAAACGGGCCTGTATACCGTAGTCAAAAGCTCAACAGGGACCTGCATCCGGGACACGGTGTCAAAACCGGTTCAGGTAAACCAGTCGGCTACAACGGTACGGTTCGATTCCATCCCGCCGATGTGCGATCTCAACTCACCAACGGTTACGCTGAACGTCAGTCCGGCGGGAGGTCAGTTTCAGGGTGCCGGCGTTACGGGTAGCTCGTTCCGTCCGGGTGCGGCCGGGGCAGGGCGTCACGCTATTCGATATACGTTTACCGATTCCAGTGGCTGCAGGATCTCTCAGCAACGTATTGCCGAGGTGGGTCAGCCGATTCAACTGAACGTACCGGGCGGCTACTCCATCCTGGCCGGCGGTAAAGTCACGCTGGCGGTCAGCGCCAGCAACAGCCAGGTACGGGTACAATGGTCGCCACCCGACGGGTTAAATGACACGGAGCTGCTGCAGCCCGAGGCCAGTCCCCAGCAATCGCAGACGTACATCATCCGCGTAACGGACCCGGCGGGCTGCACGGCCACGGCCAGCGTACCGGTTCGGGTGTTCGGGCAGGTGTCTATACCGACGGCCTTCACCCCCAACGGCGACGGTCTGAACGATACGTGGGACCTGCCGGGCATCGGTACGTATCCAGATTGCGAAGTAACGATCTATAACCGCTGGGGTAGTGTCATCTTTCAGTCGGTGGGGTATGCGCAGCCGTGGGACGGCCGGTTCCGGGGTGTTCCGGTCGAAGCGGGGACGTATGCGTACCAGATTCGGCTCGGCGACGATCAGAATCTCTATCGTGGGAGCCTGATGGTGTTGCGCTGAGCTACTATCTTTACGGCATGACAATCCGCTCATCTATCTTCGCGCTGCTGTTCGGTCTGGGCAGTCAGCTTAGTTTCGGCCAGGCATCCGTGGCCTATTACCCGTTTAATTCCCTCATCAGTGTCAGCACCAACGCCGACCGGGCTTTCTGGCTCGACGCCCGCGTGCAGACCAATACGTTCTTTGGGTCATTGAGTACCACCCTCGCGCCGATGGTGAACGTAGCCCGGCGCGAACAGGTCAACTACTACACCGGCCTGAGCGTACGTTTCAACGCCCTGAACGGCATCGACAACCGGGACGTACTGGAAGGGTATGCGCTGCACGTCGGTGTCCGGGTTAAGCCTATTCTGTCCGTACCGAACCTTCGGGTAGCGTTCGAAATTGCGCCCTATTCGCAAAAGAATTTCAGGGTCGGGGTGTTGCAGTCGTTCCTCGGCGTGGTCTATCAGTTTAAGAAAAAAGAATAGAGGGAGGAAAGGAGAAGAGGACGCCGGATAGCATTCCCTTTCTCCTTTCCTCCCCTTCCTCCTTTCCTCCCTAACAATTACTTCCTCTCCGGCGTGTTGTACGTATACGCTCCCTGTTCGAGCTTGTTGGCCCGGTCAAAAAGCTTCAGCGCCTTCTGGTACGTATCGTCTGCGTCGCCGAGCACCTGGAAGAACTCGTTGTTCTGCCCGCCTTTGTTGTTTTTCTGGTACACATACCGGGCGATCAGCGCTTTAACCTGCGTCCGGATGTAGTTCTTCGAGCGGTTATACTCTTTCTCGTTGAACTTAACCCCCTGAGCGGTGGCATCCTTCACCAGCCGGTTCATCTGCTCATCATTAATGACAACCGCCTTGTTAAACTCGGCAAACGGCATTTTTTCCAGTTTCTTCCGGTTATCGTTGGCGTATTCCATCGCAAACTCCCGAATGATGTTCTTGCCGTAGAGCTGCACGAGGTAGTTCGTCTGCCAGCTCGAATCCCGCGGAATGAAGTAATCCGGCGTAATGCCACCGCCACCGTATACAACCCGGCCGGCGTCGGTTTTGAACTTCTTCGACGGGTCGTTCTTGATGCTGTCGGCAATGAAGTACTCACCCCGTTTCGAGCGCTGCTCCAGTTCATGCTCGTAGTCGCCGGCCTGACCCGGTACGTACGGTTTCTGAATGCTGCGGCCGCTCGGCGTGAAATAGCGCGAGATGGTCAGCCGCAGTTCTGAGCCGTCGGACAACTGGACCGGCATCTGCACCAGCCCTTTCCCGAACGACCGGCGCCCAGCGATCAGGGCGCGGTCATGGTCCTGCAGGGCACCGGCCACAATCTCGGAGGCCGACGCACTGCCTTCATCGATCAGGACAACCAGTGCTCCTTCTTCAAACTGTCCGGCGATGCGGGCATAAGTCTGGCGGTCGTAGCGATTATCTTTCCCATCGGTGTATACCAGCAGTTTGTTACCCGAAATGAATTCATCGGCAATGCTCGTTGCCCGGTCCATATAGCCGCCGGGGTTGTTGCGCAAATCGAGCATCATCTGGGTCATGCCCTGCTGTTTCAGCGAGGCCAGCGCCGTTTTGAACTCGTCGTAGGTCGTTTCCGAAAAGCGGTTCACCTTGATGTAGCCGGTTTTACTATCGACCATGTAGGCCGCATCGACCGAGTACGTCGGAATCCGGTCGCGGGTGACGGTGTATACCTTCGGCTCCGCGTCGCCTTTGCGCACGATCGTCAGTCTCACCTCCGTACCGCGCTTGCCCCGGAGTGTCTGGAACACCTTGGCGTTATCTACTTTGCTGCCGGTCAGGTCCGTATCGTTCACCCGAATGATCTTGTCCCCGCTCTGGATGCCGGCCGTTTCTGACGGGCCACCCGCCAGGGGCGTCACCACATAGACCGTGTCTTTGTAGATATTGAACTCTACGCCAATGCCATCGAAGCCGCCCTCCAGTTGCGAACGGGCCGCAACGGCTTCCTGCGGATTCATGTAAGCCGTGTGCGGATCAAGCTTTTCCAGCATTTTGTTGATTGAAAAATCCACGAGTTCGTCGGTATTGACGGTATCTACGTAGTTATTTTCAATCAGTTGCAGTATCTCACGGTACTTCGTGTATCCACGTCCGATGTTATTCAGGCTTTTTGCTCCCCCAAAAAACGTCGCGCCAATCAACATGCCGCCCGCGAGCGTAATTCCCATCAGCATCGGCAAACGAACCGTTGCTTTATCGTTCTGAATCCGATGTCTGCTGCCTTTCTGCCGGGCGTCGCTGCGTCCGGTCGACTCATCGCCGAAGTGTACGTTCTCCTCCATTCGTTTCTCGTCCTGAATAACTGTCGTATGTACCCCTAAACGTTTGGAATATAGCTAAATGTTTAAGAGAAAGTCCTAATCGGGATAAAAAAATATGCGCACCACAAAAAGTTAACGTCAGGACTCACTATCGATGGTAAAATGAACGAAGGCATCCAGCGCCGTTGGGTTACGGAGCGTGTCTTTACTGGCCGCCAGAGATGGGTCAACACCGGATAAAATTTTCTTTACCGGCGTTTCGAGCTTCTTGCCGCTGATCGTGTAAGGCACCTCGGGAATCACATACACGGCGTCCGGTACGTGTCGCGGACTGAACTGCGTGCGCAGCTGTTGTTTGATCCGGCCAACGAGTTCATCCGTCAGCGCATACCCATCCCGGAGCACTACAAACAGCGGCAGAAAATACCGGCCACCGGGCTGTTCCAGTCCCACCACCAGGCTATCGGCAATTTCGGGCAGGCCCTCGACCGCGCTGTAGATTTCGCTCGTTCCAATCCGAACGCCATCCCGGTTCAGCGTAGCATCGGAGCGGCCGTAGATAATGACGCCGTTACGTTCGGTAATCCGGATGTAGTCGCCGTGCCGCCAGATACCGGGATACTGGTCAAAATAACTGCTGAAATAGCGTTTGTTGCCGGGGTCGTTCCAGAAGTAGATCGGCATGGAAGGCATCGGCTCCATGATCACCATCTCGCCCAGCTCACCCCGTACCGGTCGCCCCGATTCGTCAAAGGCTTCGACCTTGCAGCCGAGCAACCGGCTCTGAATTTCGCCGGCGTACACCGGCAATAACGGATTCCCCCCCACAAAACCACTGCATACGTCCGTACCGCCACTCAGTGAGATCAGCCATACGTCGGATTTCACAGCTTCGTAGATCCATTGAAAGCCTTCGGGCGGCAAAGGAGAACCCGTAGAGCCGATGGTACGCAGATTCGGAAACCGGTTCAGCAGATTCGGCCGAACTCCCGCCCGCAGGCAGGCCAGGTAGAAAGCCGCTCCCCCGCCAAAATGATTGATCCGGGCCTGCTCGGCCAGGTTCCAGAGCACGTTCAGATCGGGGTAACCGGCCGCCCCGTCGTACAGCACCAGCGTTGAGCCCAGCAGCATGGAGCCGAGGGCATAGTTCCACATCATCCAGCCGGTGGTCGAATACCAGAAATAGGTGTCGCCCGCCCGTACGTCCTGGTGCAGCCCCAGCGCTTTAAGATGCTCCAGCAAACACCCGCCCACGCTGTGCGTAATGGCTTTGGGCTTGCCGGTCGTCCCTGACGAATAAAGAATCCAGATTGGATGATCGAACGGCACCGGCTCAAACTGAAGTCCCTCGGGTGCCGGAGTATCCAGTACGTCGGTCCAGAGCGTAGAGCGTTCCAGCTTTTCGGTCTTATACGGGCCGTTTCGGTGCAGATACGGCACCCACACGACCCGCTGCAGCGTCGGCAGGCTGACCCGCAGTTCGCGCATGGCGTTGGTCTTGTCGATGGGTTTACCGTTGTAGGTGTAGCCGTCGACGGCAAAGAGCAGCTTTGGTTCGATCTGCTGAAAGCGGTCGACGATGCTGGCGGTTCCGAAATCCGGCGAGCAGCTCGACCAGATCGCTCCTACCGCGTTGGTCGCCAGAAACGCCACTACAGCTTCGGGGCAGTTAGGCAGCACCGATACGACCCGATCGCCAACGCCGATTCCCTGCTGGGTGAGATAAGCAGCAACGGCCGCGACCTGCCCCTCCAGTTCGAACCACGACATGGTCATGAGCCGGGGTTGCTGTTCGGAAGCAAACAGCATGGCGGGTCGCTGCGTGGTTTTATGCCGAAAGATGTGTTCGGCGTAATTCAGCGTGGCCCCCGTAAACCACTGCGTACCGATCATCCCCGCAGCCGACGACCGGGTGCCTGGCTTGACGATAACCTGGTTGTAGGGCGTATGGCCCTGTACGTCGAAGAATTGCCAGATGCTTTCCCAGAAGTCTTCCAGGTCCGTTACCGACCAGTCCCATAAATCATCGTAATCGCGTAAATACAGCCCTTTTTTGATGAAGAGCCAATCCATGTATCGTTTCAGCAGCGACTGTTCGCGGCTGCGCGGAGTGGGTGTATAAAGCGGTGTCAGTGTAGAGCCGGCCATGTGTCGGTCGATGATGAAGGTTTGTGTCAGGATACGAAAAACAAACCAGATGCCTGCCCTGGCAGACAGTTGGTTTGCAATGGGGCAACAAGGGCATTGCCTTTTTGTAAACGTATTTGTGTTTACTTCTTGCGTATCCGGATTGTTTTTTTGACAAAAAACGTTGTCGGTAAAAGGCGAAGCAGGTAGTTACCAACAAAAGCCGTAACTTTGCAGCCCTTTCTTTATCGAAATACCCCAATCCGCTGAAAATCAGCATCAATACATTTCACAACAGTAGTGATTACTGTACGTTTCCATGAATCAGGATTTTGAACAGAACGACCGGGACAACGGCCGCCGGGATGGTGAGCCACAACCACCAAATGATCGTTCATCGGGTCGTCGGGATGATGACCGCCAACCACGTTTTAACCGGGGCTCGGACTCACGCAGTCGCGACGACGAGCCGCGCTCCAGTCGGGATGACCGCCGGGGCAACGATCGGCCGGACCGCCCGCGGTTCGACCGCGACGCCGATCGCCGGAATGGCGACCGTAACGACCGGTCAGAGCGCCCGCGCTTTAGCCGGGACCGGGACAATGACCGCCCAACCGGCAACGACCGCCCCCGCACGAATGATCAGGGCCGGCCACGATTCAATCGTGACCGCGACGATCGCACTGAGCGGCCACGGGCTGACCGGCGGGATGAATCAGGTGAGCGCCGGTTCGGCAACCGCGCCGACCGTCCGCAGAATGACCGTAGCGACCGCCCGCGTTTTGACCGGGACGGACGTAGCGATAAACCCCGCTTCTCCGACGATCGTCGGGACACTGACCGTCGGGGCAATAATGACCGTCGCGGTGCCGATCGTTCGGACCGGCCACGCTTCGACAACCGCACTGAACGCCCGGACCGCTTTGGTGATGCACGGCGTAGTGAAAACCGCAACGAGCGGGGCGATAACCGATTTGGTAATGAGCGCCGTTTTGAAGAGCGTAACGATCGACAGGACAATGACCGGCGGGGTGCCGACCGGCCGGACCGCCCTCGGTTCGACCGCGACGCCGATCGCCGGGATAGCGACCGCAACGACCGGCCGCGCTTTGAGCGCCGGGATGCAGGTAGCGAGCGCCGGTTCCCGAACCGGGATGACCGTAGTGAGCGACCTCGTTCTGATCGGCGCGACGATGACCGCCGAAGCAATGACCGTAGTGACCGTCCCCGCTTTGACCGCGACGGACGTAGCGATAAACCCCGCTTCTCCGACGACCGTCGGGACGCCGACCGTCGGGACAACAATGACCGTCGCGGTGCCGACCGTCGGAGCGCCGACCGTTCAGATCGCCCCCGGTTTAGCCAGGACCGCACTGATGATCGCCGGTACACGAAACGGCAGGATGACCGCGCTGAACGGCCCACCGCACCCGATGCCGAAAACCGGTTCACGAACGAGCAGCGCAGCGAGTCGCGCGATCGGCGTACGGGTCGTTTTGACCGGTCGCCGGACTATGACTTCGAAGCGATCCGCGATGGTTTACCGGCAAAGCAACGGGTTAAAATGGATAAAGAGACCAGCAGCAGCCGTACCAGTGAGCCGGGCCTGACGCGCCTGAACCGGTACATTGCCAACGCAGGTATCTGTTCGCGCCGGGAAGCCGACGAACTCATTGCACGGGGCGACATCTCGGTGAACGGCAACGTTGTGACCGAGATGGGCTATAAGGTGAAACAGGGCGACATCGTTAAATTCGGCACCAAGGTATTGAACCCGGAAAAACTGGTGTACGTCCTGCTGAACAAACCGAAAGACTATATCACGACAACCGACGATCCGGAAGAGCGCCGTACCGTAATGGAGCTCATCGCCGATGCGGGTAACTTCCGGCTGTATCCGGTCGGTCGTTTGGACCGTAACACCACCGGCCTGCTGCTTTTAACCAACGACGGCGAACTGGCTGATAAGCTGACGCACCCGTCGAACAACATCCGGAAAATCTACCAGGCCGAACTCGACAAGCCCGTCACGGAAGAGCACTTCGAAGCCATTCAGCAGGGAGTCGAACTGGAAGATGGGTTTATCAAACCAGACGCCCTCAGCATTGTGACGCCCGACGCTCAGGTGATCGGTATTGAACTGCACAGCGGCCGGAACCGGATCGTGCGCCGGATTTTTGAACACTTCGGGTATGAGGTAACCAAACTCGACCGCACCACCTACGCCGGGCTGACCAAGAAAGACCTGCCGCGGGGTAAGTGGCGGTTCCTGGAGCCGAAAGAAGTCGTTAAGTTAAAGTACTTCAACTAATTTTTTTCAGACAGCCGTAAAAGCGGGTTTCCTTTACAGAGGGCCCGCTTTTCTGATTTTCAGCGGGTTATTTTCACGAAGATTAGCGGAGGTTCGTTGATAGAAATGACCGGACTAACTCAACAAAAGTCCCGAACGACCCGTTAGAAGAAAGACACATGAAATATGACTTGAACATCCTTTCGTGTGCTTATTGCTTTATCCAACTAAACATCACTACGTTATGAATGCAAAAAAGTTGCTCATGGCCCTGGCACTGATGGCCGCCCCAATCCTGATGATTTCCTGCAACGACGACGACGATTCGACCCCGGACGATCCGAACGATACGTTTGGCGCTACGTTGAACGGTGGTCAGGAAGTGCCGCCAACCAGCTCGACAGCTACCGGCACCTACGCAGCCAACTACAACCGGGTAACGCGGGTGCTGAGCTACACGGTAGCCTACCAAGGCTTTACGCCGACTATGGGGCACATCCATTCCGTAACGGCTACCACAGCCGAGGGTAACAACGGGCCGGTTTCCATTGGCTTTACCTCGCTGACCTCGCCAATCGTCGGACAAACTACGCTTACGCAGGCGCAGCAAGATGAGATGTATGCCCGGCGGACGTATGCCAATCTGCATTCGGCGCAATTCCCGAACGGCGAAATCCGGGGGAACATTCGCCAGACTGATTAACAGGGCTTCATATCGCCACCATTCGTACACGAGCAAAAGCCCCGATTTTGGGGCTTTTATCGTACTATAGCCGATCGGCGCAAACAACGCAGCCCTTGGTTTGGTCTTATCGTATACGATCAATTCCCATGCCTTTGAACCACCTCTTTCCCTACATCGAACGAACGCTGCTGCATCCGGGTGTAACGATCAACGAGCAGTACGAAGCCATGGATGAAGTCACGCAGCTGGGGCTGGCCGGGCTGACGGTCGCGCCTTTCTGGGTCAAAAAATTCCGGCGCGAACTAGGCGATTCGCACCCGGCCGTGCTGAGTACGGTCGTTGGCTATCCCTACGGCTACCAGCGCACGGAAGCCAAACAAACCGAAGTCGAATGGGCGCTTAAAGACGGAGCCAGCGAAATCGAAGCGGTGCTGAACACCTCGGCGCTGTTCTCTCCAACATCGGTCTGGCTGAAGATCGAACTGGTCAAACTGATTGCGCTGGCTCACGCCGAGGAAAAGCTGTTTACGGTCATCCTAGAGTCGTCGCTGCTGGATCGGGAGCAGGTGACCAACATGATTAAACTGGCGGCCGACGCCGGAACGGACTTCATCAAGAACCAAACCGGCGCTGACCTGACCGGCAGCTTCTCCCTCGACGACGCCCTGACGTTCAGACGCATAGTACCTTCGTCGGTGGGGGTCAAAATTGTAGTGGATGGGGCCTCAGAAAGCGAGATGGAGCAGCTGGTAGCGGCCGGTGTAGAACGGCTGGCACTGGGTTCGTCGCTGGCTACGTTATCGAATAATTAAACTTTTGTACGTATTCCGTTACGTTCTTATTCTTGGTTAATTTGCGATTAGCTACATCACGAACCAACCAATGAAAATCAGTTTCCTTTCGCTTTTCTTTCTTTTCCATTTGCCCCTGTTTGCTCAACAACAAGTTTTTAAATCCTTTGAAGTTGACAAGCCAGCCGAACCCCAGGGCGGCACGCAATACCTCGACGCGTTCGTTCAGGCGAACCTTCGTAAACCCATACCCGCCCGGGCGCAGAATATCACTGGCCGCGTGATTCTCAGCGCCGTTATTCAGACTGATGGTTCTCCGACAGATGTAAAGGTTATCAAGTCCCTACGGCCCGACTGCGACCGCGAAGCCCTGCGGGTGTTTTCGCTGTATAAAAACTGGTCGCCCGCCCGAAAAGCCGACAAACCGGTATGGCAGGAGGTCACATTCCCGATTCTGTTCAAGTCCAACCAGCCGTTTCTGTATGTCGACGGCGCAACCATCAGCTATTACGACAAGGATTTCAAGGAGCTTCCCGACAGCACTGAGCAAGCCCGCTACAAGCAGGTAAGCCCGATGGATTCGGCCGGGCTGCCCACCGCCGACGTCGTGGTATTCGAGCGCAAAGGCAAGTCCTGGCAGGAGTACAACCGGCTACGGTTAGTCCGGGAAGAGATAAAACAAAGCAAAGCAACCGAGAAGCGCCGGTTTCTGGCCGGCTACCAATCCCGACCGAACAGTTGGGAAGGTATCGTGTACGAGATTGACGAAGCGGGCATAATCCGCAGCCAGCAGTCGTATGAAAAAGGGCGCGCAGTCGGCACCTCGCTTCAGTATGCCCCGTCCGGCGTCCTGCTGGAAAAGCGGGAGCCCTACGACACGCAGGTAGTCACTACGTCGTGGTTTCCCAATGGGCAGCTTCGGCAGATCCTGGTCGGGCCTACTCCCAAACCAGGAAGCAATAAAGCCTCGGAACCGATTGCACTTGGAAAAATCATGGGTTTATGGAACAGTTCGGGCGAACACCTTGTCAGAGAAGGCAATGGCCTGGCTGTATTGACTGACAATCAGCGCTCTGAAAAAGATACGGCTCAGCAGACGCTGTTCGTTGAAAAAGGACAGGTGGTTGACGGACTCAAACAGGGCGTCTGGACCGGCAGCTACGAAGATGGCTCGTATTATTACGAAGAGGTGTATGACAAAGGCATCTGCCAGCGGGGAAAATCAATTACGTTTGGCGCCGATACCCTACGCTACACCGTTCCTGAGCAGCAACCTGAATTTCCAGGGGGTATGCAGGCGCTGGGCCAGTTTCTGTCGCAAAATCTCCGCTATCCTGCCGAGGCCCAGAAAGCACGGGCACAAGGGCGGGTTCAGGTTAGTTTTGTTGTGAATACAGACGGCACCCTTTCCGACGTACGGGTTTGGCAGGGGATCGGCTTTGGGGCAGATGAAGAAGCGATCCGGGTTGTTGAAAAAATGAGCGGCAAGTGGAAACCGGGTATTCAACGGGGCCGCAAGGTACGAGTAAGGTACAATCTGCCCGTCAACTTTTCCTTTCAATAATATTCCGGCGTGAAGAAACCTTCCTGTCTATTTGTTTGGCTGCGGATCGCTTACTTTACGTCATCATGTACAGCGACTGGTCGGGTCATCGGAATCGGTCGACGCGCCAGCCAGTGGGTGATTACTTATACTTAACCACGCTATGAGAAAAACATTACTGTTTCTGTTCTTCCTGAATGCCTCACTCACGTACGCCCAGTTTCCCCTGCACAAAAACTCGGTGCGGGCAACCGTAGATTATATGACGCTGGCCAACCCGGACGATGCAGGCCTGCGTTTCAGTGTTCAGGCTGCCCGGCATTTTCTCAACGACCGGTTTGTCATTGCCGCCAGCTTTGGCTACCTGACGTATTCGGCCGATCAGCAGACGTTTACGGACGTACCCCTAGGCCAGGACCAGCGAACCCGGATAACCGGCGACCTTACGTTCCTCTACGACTTTCTACCGACCAATCGCCATGCGTTGCGAGTAGGAGCCGGCCCGTCGCTCTGGTACCGCGACGACAACATACTGGCCGGGTATTATCTGGTCCGGCTGCCGGATGGTAGCCTTGCCACCACATCGGTGCAGCGCGAGCGCCGTCAGGCGAATGATTTTGGCTACCACCTGACGGTTGAATACGAGTACCTGATCAAACCAAACATATCGCTGCACAGCCGAATTGGGTACGCGGATCTGATCGATGGTGGCATCAGCGGTATGGCGGGTCTGGGTGTTGGCTACCGGTTTTCGTTTAAAAAGCGGGCCGTCGCGCAGCCGGTTTCTCAGTAATCATCTTACCGTCGTCAATGCCATGTCAGCCTGTAACGCTGCGTTAAAAAATTTAATATAGAGTTACATATCATCCATCAACAAACGGACGTTTTAGGCGAGTCAACCTCCTATCCTCATGAAAAACGTCCTGTATCTCTGCCTTCTATTGCCTTGCTGCGTCAACGCTCAAGCAAGTAGCCAACAGGAGCCCATTCGCCCTGCCTTTAGCCAATCGTTTGATCGGGGTAACTGGCAATTTACTGCCCGTGGCGGCTATTTGCGCGGCATTTTGTTCCGAAATCGGATCAATGCGCAACTCAATGCAGGCTATTTCGTAGCCGACAAATTACTCCTGGGGGTGTCTGGTCTGTACACCCGTGAGTGGTTTGGCAAAGCTGGTTATCAAACCCTCGGTGCCGGACCGATGGTGCACTGGCAGATTACGCGAACTCGCGTATCACCTTTCGTTGAGCTATCCTATCAGTTTGAACGCCGAACCTTGACTTCACCGGGTGTTACCAGGCAGGAACCAGGGCTTCAGCGGTCGGCGCTGTTTATGCCGGGCTTAAGCATTGGGCTCTCTCCTGCCCTCCGTGCCGAATTGAGCTACGGCTTTCAGTATAACGTACGTACGCTTTCTGATGGTTTCTCCAGTCGTCGGTACAAAGGCTATTACATTCACCCTCAGTTTGGTCTTTCTTATACCGTCGCCCGAAAGCGCGGCTAGCTGACTCATATTTGTTCTATTCGGGTCTTTAGCCGGTTTATCCCCATTTTTCGATAAATTTGTCGGATAATCCCCGGTTAAATGTCCCTGAAGCAAGTTCCTCTCCATCACGTTCATCAGCAATCAGGCGCGAAGATCGTGCCGTTCGCGGGCTTCGAAATGCCCGTTCGCTATACCTCCGATCTCGACGAACACAACACCGTCCGTAACGCGGTCGGGATTTTCGACGTATCGCACATGGGTGAGTTCATCCTTAAAGGCGAAGGTGCGCTGGAGCTGATCCAGCGCGTTTCGGCCAACGATGCGTCCACGCTCTACGACGGTAAGGTACAGTACAGTTACCTCCCCAACGACCAGGGCGGCATTGTCGACGACCTGCTCGTGTACCGGATTAGTGCAGTCGAATACATGCTCGTTGTCAACGCGTCGAATATTGAAAAAGACTGGAACTGGATCAGCCGGCACAATACCGGTCAGGTCGATATGGTCAATATCTCCGATGGGATGTGCCTGTTTGCCGTGCAGGGGCCATTGGCGGCCAAAGCGCTCGAATCCCTGACTCCGGCCAAACTGGATTCGATGGGGTATTATACCTTCGAGAAAACGGATTTTGCCGGAGCGGCCAACGTCATCGTATCGGCTACGGGCTATACCGGCGCGGGCGGCTTTGAAATCTACGTCGCCAATGAGCAGGCCGAAGGAGTCTGGCAGGCGATTCTGGAAGCCGGAAAACCCTACGGCATCAAACCCATCGGGCTCGGGGCCCGCGATACGCTGCGGCTCGAAATGGGCTTCAATCTGTACGGCAACGACATCACCGACGAGACCTCACCCATCGAAGCCGGCCTGGGCTGGGTCACCAAATTTACCCATGACTTCATCGGGGCAGACCGGTTCAAACAACAAAAAGAGCAGGGCGTCAGCCGGAAACTGGTCGGCTTTGAAATGATCGACCGCGGCATTCCGCGCAGCCACTACGCCCTCAGCGATGCCGACGGCAACGTAATCGGCGAAGTAACGTCCGGTACGCAGTCGCCCACGCTGGGAAAAGGCATTGGTCTGGGCTACGTATCGACGGCCTTCAGCAAACCCGGCACCGATCTCTTCGTCAACGTGCGCGACCGGCTGCTCAAAGCGCAGGTTGTTAAGCTACCCTTTGTAAAAAAATAAGCTGAACCGCACAGGCGGGCCTGTGCGGTTCTGACAACTATGAAACAAATCGACGTTTGTTTGACGCCGGAACTCCTGCATCTGCACAGGATGGACAACACCATTGTCGTCGTGGCCGATGTGTTCCGGGCGACTTCCTGCATGGTAACGGCTTTTGCTTACGGAGTGGATTGCATCATTCCCGTGGCCACCATCGACGAGTGCCGGCTCTGGCAGGAACGCGGCTACCTGGCCGCAGCCGAGCGTAACGCCCATAAAGTGGACGGCTTCGAACTGGATAATTCGCCATTTACGTATATGCAGGAGATGATCAGGGGCGAAAAAGTGGCCATGACCACCACCAACGGTACGTATGCCATCACCCGGTCGCGGTCGGCGGTGAAAGTGCTGGTTGGTTCGTTTCTGAATCTGGAAGCCATTGCGCGGTATCTTCGTTCGGAACCGTACGACGTGCTGGTGCTATGCGCGGGTTGGAAGGGTAAGGTCAATCTGGAGGACACGTTGTTTGCGGGCGCCCTCGTTGACCGGATGAAGAGCCATTTCATGACCGCCGAAGACAGCGCCCTGATGGCCTGGCGATTGTACCAGCAGGGTAAAGACAACCTGCTCAGCTACCTCGCCAACTCGTCGCACATCCGGCGGTTGCAGCGCCTGGGCATTCAGCGCGACATCACCTACTGTCTGCAGCATGACCTCTACGACGTTATTCCGGTGCTGCGGGGGAGCTCACTAGTTAGCATGGAGCTGTAAAAACTGAAAAGCCAGGCATCCAGGCCTGGCTTTTCGGTTGTATTGAGCGGACTACTGTCAGGCCACTTCGGCCTCTGCCACCTGCTGTTCGTTTTGCAGGTAGTCATAAACCCCCTGTAGCGTGGTCAGTTTAGGGTAATCTTCGTCGGGAATACGGATACCAAACTCCTGTTCAAGCTGCATAATCAGGTCCACACTGTCGAGGCTATCAAAGCCCAGATCGCGGTTGAAATGCAGTGGCCGGCCGGCTTGTTCGACCAGGGCCGACTCCTGGATGCCAAAATTTTTGAGTAGCTGGATAACGCGCTCTTTCATACTCAGCGGTTTTTTTTAAGGTTGATGGGTGATCTGCTTACGTTACTACTAACTCTTCCGCACGAAATTTGGTATGTGGCGACGTAGTCAATTTTAGAATTTTTAACAAGTCTATTGCAGGCTTTCCCCGAGCAGCCGCTTCAGTTCGAGCTGATTGAGCAACAACTGATACTGGAACGTCAACCGGCCCAGTTCGGCTTCTTCCACGCCTGTTTCCGCACTCTGCAATTCAACGTTTGTGATCACGCCGTTGCGCAGCCGGGCATTGGCGATGTCCAGCGCCTTACGGGCCTGAAGCACCTGCGTTTCAAGGTTTTGCAGGCGGGTCTGGTTGCTTCGGATGTCGGCGTTCAGTTGCGCGATACTCTGCCGCAATTGAGCGTTGGCCGTTTCGAGGGCGTATCGGCTGGCGTTCAGATTAAGCTGAGCCGCCTGGTTCTGCAATGAGTAGCGGTTCCCGGCATAGAGCGGTACTACGATGTTGATACCGGCCGCCATGTTGGCCCGTGGTTTCTCCACCTCCAGCGGATAGCCATTTTTAAAACCCGCCGACCCGCTGAACGCGATGCTGGGCTGCCCGGCCCGTTTGGTCACCAGGATGTCGGTCTCGGCGGCCCGCAGCCGCTCCTGAGCAAGCTGAACATCCTTGTTGCCGGCCAGTACACCCTGCACATCCCCGCTGAGATTAAACGGCTGAACCAGCACACCGGCCGCAGGTACGCCTGCCGCAGCCACCCCGGCGTTGAACTGATTCACAGCCTGACTTACGTTCGGGTTCGGAATCCCCGTCAGGTACGTCAGCAGGGCCAGCTGGCGCTCCAGCTGGTTCTGAATCTCAATCCGGCGGTTGGTGGCAGCTTTCACCCGTACGGCCTGCGTCAATACGTCGTATTCGAGGGCATCGCCGTTTTGCAGCCGCGTCGACAGCAGCCGAACGTTGGCACTTGCCGTTTTGATCACCGAATCCTGCACGGCCAGACTCTTTTGCAGAAACCCGACCCCGTAGTAAGCCGAGGCCACCTGATAACCCAGCGTCTGCTGAGTCAGTTCGTAGGTCCGGCGCAGCACCTGTACGTTGTCGGTTGCCTGCCGGACAGCAGCCTCCGTCCGGCCAAAATCATAGATTGTCTGCCCAATCCCGACGTTGCCGTTCAGGTTGTTGTTCGGGGCCAGCTTCAGATTAGCCTCCTGCCCGTTTACCGGAAACGTAACCTGCGGCACCGGCGTGATGTAGGTGTAATTGCCGTTCAGGTTGACCGACGGCCGCAGGGCTGTGCGGGCAACATCGATCCGTAGTTCACCAGCCCGGATCAGTTGATCCTGTTGTTTCAGAACCGGATAGTTGGCGTTGGCCTGCTGAATCAGTGTCCGCAGTTCGTCGGGCAGCGGCACCGGTTGTGTCTGAGCGTACGCAACACTGCCTGCCAGCGTAGCGACGACTATATAAACTAATTTCATTGCGTTTGTCACGAGAGTTTGACCAGTTTTAGTGCGCTGCTTCAGCGGCCGCTTTGGCCGTGGCAGCATCCATTTTTTTGTTCTGCAACAGAAACAGCAGCGGAAACGACACGATGAAAAACACCCCGGCCAGCCGGAACGTATCGAGGTAGGCCAGCAGGAGCGTTTGTTTCTGAATGGCCAGCTCGAGGGTACGGTACGCGCCCGCTATGGCGTCTAGCGAATTAACGCCTTTCGCAATCAGCGCCTGCGCCATACTGTTGATCCGGTCGGTTGCCAGCGGGTTATCCGGGTTGATGTGCGCTACCAGATCGACGCGGTGATACGCCGACCGCTGCGCGATGTAGGTGTTGGTAATCGCCACCCCAAACGCTCCGCCCAGTTGCCGCGTCATGTTGGTGAACGCAATACCGGTCGGCAATTCAACCGGTTTCAGCGTCGAGACGGAGGAGTTGATGAGCGGTACGTTCAGAAACGCCAGCCCGACCCCACGAATGAGCAGCGCCTGCGTAAAATAGCCGTCGGTTGTTTCGGCGTTATAGCCCGACATCATGAAGCAGAAAATGGCAAAGAGTATGTAGCCGGCCATCACGATGTAGCGGGGTGATACACCCTTGGCCAGCAGCCGCCCTACCAGCGGGAAACAAATGGCCGCAATGGCGCCACCGGGAATGAGCAATTGCCCTGTTTTAGTAGCCGTATAGCCGATCACGCGCTGCACGAACAGCGGATACAGCAGCACGGAGGTGAACAGGCCGTAGCCAACCACAAAGACCAGAAAAGCCCCCAGCGCCAGATTACGGTTCTTCAGCACCCGTAGGTTGAGCACCGGCGTTTTAGTACCACGCAGTTCGTACCAGATAAACAACGGTATGGCAATAACCGCAGCCACCGTCAGGTACAGGATGATGTTGTCCTCGAACCAATCGTCGGCTTCCCCGCGCTCCAGTACGTATTGCAGACTACCCACGCCCACGGTAAGCAGCAGAATCCCGGTCCAGTCGATGCTGATCCGGCTGCGGTCAATATCGTACTCGTCTTCCTTCTTCTCGATGAAATTTAAACTCAGAAAGACCGCCAGAATGCCCACCGGAATGTTGATGTAAAACATCCAGCTCCAGTGGTAATTGTCGATAATGTAGCCACCCAGCGTCGGGCCGAACGTTGGTCCCAGCACGATACCCAGACCAAACAGCGCCGAAGCCAGTGCCCGCTGCTGGGGCGGAAAGGCATCGAACATAATTCCCTGCGAGGTCGACAGCAGGGCGCCACCGCCTACCCCCTGCAGGAAGCGGAACGCGACGAGCGTCCAGAGGTCCGGGGCTACCCCACAGCCGTAGGAAGCCAGCGTAAACAGGATAATCGACCCGATGTAGTAATTCTTGCGACCGAAATACCCCTGCAAAAAGCTCGTCATCGGAATCACGATCACGTTCGCGATGCCGTACGACGTAACCACCCACGAAACGTCCTCGATGGTGGCGCCGAGGTTTCCGGCAATGTCGGTCAGGCCGACGTTGACGATGGAGGTGTCGATCAGTTCCATAATAGCCGCCGAAACAGCCGTTATGACGACGACCCACCGCCGAAATCCAGTTTGTGCCATGATTTAGAGAGGGAGAAAAGGAGGAGGGGGCAGAAAGGCGAAGAGTGAATGGAACCGCTGAGCCCCCTTTCCTCCTCTCCTCCCTTTCTTCCCTTCCTCCTTCTTTTACTGTTAATTACCTACCTGAACAGCGACTTCTGTGCTGAGCCCTGCCCGCAGTTGATCTTTGTACTTTTGCGGATTCTGGATTTCGATTTTAACCGGCACCCGCTGCGTAATTTTCACGAAGTTACCCGATGCGTTGTCGGGGGGCAGCAGGGCAAACCGGGCCCCCGTCGCTTCCGAGAGCGATACGACTTTCCCCTTGATGTCCAGGTTCGGATAGGCATCGAGCTTGAGGTTGACCGGCTGCCCGACCTTCATTTTTTCCAGCTGGGTTTCCTTAAAGTTGGCAACCACCCAGAACGTCGAGTCGGCGACGATGGTCATCAGGTTCTGACCGGGCTGCACGTACTGACCTACCACTACGTTTTTCCGGCCGATCTTGCCGTCGATGGGGGCCACGATCCGGGCATAACCGACGCGTAGTTTCGCGCTTTCGATGGCTGCCTGCTTCACCTTCAGCAGCGCTTCCACTTTCTGAATGTTAGCCTGCGCCCGCTGAATAGCCGCCTGCGCTACGCCCTGGGTCGTACGGGCCTGCGCCACCTGCTCAACCGTGGCCTGATACTGACTGGCCTGTACCTGCGCGGTGTTGCGCGAATCTTCCAGCTGCTTTTGGGTCAGCGATTGCTCTTTGAACAGGTTCTGGTCGCGGTTCAGGTCATTGCGGGCCTTATCGCGACGGATCCCCTGCACCTCGGCGTTTGTTTGCGCTACCTTCAGACCGGCCTGTACGTTCCGCAGGTTCGCCTGGGCATTGGCCAGTTCAGCCCGGGCCGTCTGCAAATCAGCCACGGTTGACTGATAATCGGCCTCCGCCTGCTGCAGAGCCACACCGTACTCCTGCGGATCGATGGTAGCAATGACCTGCCCTTTCTTAACCATTGCGTAGTCGGCTACATTTACTTCCTGAACGTAGCCTGATACCCGCGCCAGAACGGGCGCTGAACTGCCTTCAATCTGAGCGTTATCCGTTGTTTCAAACTTCTGATTGTAGCGATATGACTGAAAGCCGTAGAAAGCGCCCGCCAGCAACACAATGCCGATGATGATGCGGGGTAAGTTCTTGCGAAATGAATTGGGTTCTTCGGTTGCCATGAACGTATATCTGCTTGCTGATTGGATGCGTGTTGAAAATAAACTATGTAGTCAACCTGATTGACTATCCTGTCGCAAAAGTAAACCGAGTTGACTACATAGTCAAGAAAGTTGACTATATTTGTACAGACATTGTTCGTGAATTCATGCGAATTATTTTATTTTGCCAATATGATCGTCGAAAAAGACAATACAGCGTTTGACTTTGAGGAGTTTAAGCTCATCCGGGGCCGGGCCCTGGGCCGTCTGATCTGGCGTTTGAAACGGTTCATGGATAACTTCATTGAGCCCCGCCTGCACGCGATGGGTTATACTGATTTCAAAATGAGCTACCTGATGTTCCTGGCCAACATCAACGAAACAGGCATTACAAATAATGAGTTGGCCAAACGTGCCTGCGTGACCAAGCAGATGATGAGTAAAATTGTCAGTCTGCTGGAAGCCGAAGGGTATATTTATACGCAGAAACACCCGACCGATTCCCGGTCGAGCGTGATCTTTCTCAACGAGCGCGGGAAGCAGCTTTTCGTCGCGCTGCGGGAGTGTATGCAGGAAGCCCGTAACCACTTCGACGCCATTGTTGGCCACGACCGTATGGAGATGGTCATCGATACGATGGTTGACCTGGTTACGGAACTGGACAAATACAACGAGTGCCGCACTCAGTCATAGTGCGGCAGCTGCGGTTTGAACAGCGCTCTCCTCAACCAGATTTATAGAATTCTCAATTCCCCATAATTCATTCGCTGCCAACTAAATAACCCAGACGCACGCGGCTAAAAAACGACAGTTCAGGCCCGTGTGGATGGAATTATTTTGTAATTTCGATGTTTCTCAGGTAGACTATTGCACGTACTCATGTTTGAACGACCAATTACCGACTGGTTACCGCTGACGAAGCAGGAAGTAGAGAAGAGAGGCTGGGACGAAGTCGATATCGTGTTGGTGTCGGGCGATGCCTATGTGGATCACCCGGCGTTTGGCACGGCTGTGATTGGTCGGATTATGGAGAGTGAAGGTTTTCGCGTAGCCATCATCGCCCAGCCGAACTGGAAAGACGACCTGCGCGATTTCAAAAAATTTGGCCGCCCGAAATACTTCTTCGGGGTTACGGCCGGGTGCATGGACTCGATGGTCAATCATTACACGGCCAACAAGCGCCTGCGCTCCAACGACTCCTACACGCCCGGTGGCGAAGCGGGTTTCCGCCCCGACTACGCGACTACCGTATATTCAAAAATCCTAAAGGAACTGTATCCCGACGTACCGGTGCTGCTCGGCGGTATCGAAGCGTCGCTGCGCCGGGTCACCCACTACGATTACTGGCAGGACCGGCTCATGCCCTCCATCCTGGTCGATTCGGGGGCCGATATGCTCGTGTACGGCATGGGTGAGCAACCCCTGCGCGAGATTCTGAAACTGGTGCAGAAAGGCGTGCCGTTTTCATCAATGCGGACCATCAACCAGGTGGCATTTCTGCACGATACCAAAACCGGCGATCTCCGCGATTACAACAACTGGGAAACGGTTGAACTCGCCAGCCATGAAGTCTGCCTGCAGGACAAGATCAGGTACGCGGCCAACTTCAAGATTGTGGAGGTGGAGTCGAACAAGTGGCAGGCCAACCGGATTACGCAGCAGGTGGGCGACCAGATTCTGGTGATCAATCCGCCGTTCAAAACGATGGACGAAACCGAAATCGACAAATCGTTCGATCTGCCGTATACGCGTCTGCCCCACCCGAAATACAAAAAGCGGGGTCCGATTCCGGCCTACGAGATGATCAAGTTCTCGGTCAATATGCACCGGGGCTGTTTCGGCGGCTGTAGCTTCTGCACGATTTCGGCGCACCAGGGTAAGTTCATTGCCTCGCGAAGTGAGAAGTCGGTGCTGAAGGAAGTTGACGAAATCACGAAGCACCCGGAATTCAAAGGGTATATTTCCGATCTGGGTGGACCGTCGGCGAACATGTACAAAATGAAGGGCAAGGATGAGTCGATCTGCGCCCGCTGCCAGAGCCCGAGTTGTATTCACCCAGTGATCTGCTCGAACCTCGATACGTCGCACAAACCGCTGACGGAGCTATACCGCAAGGTCGACGCCAACCCGAAGATCAAGAAGGCGTTTGTGGGTTCAGGTGTGCGCTACGATTTGCTGGTCGACGATTTCAACAAGAACAACGAAGACGGCAACCACGACGAATACATGGAGCAGCTCGTTACGCGCCACGTATCGGGTCGGTTGAAGGTAGCGCCGGAGCATACGTCGGATGATACGCTGCGGATCATGCGCAAACCGTCGTTCAAGTACTTCAAGCTGTTCAAGAAGAAATACGACAAGATTCAGGATAAGCATAACCTGAAGCAGCCGCTGATTCCCTACTTCATTTCATCGCACCCCGGCTGCGAAGAGCAGGACATGGCGAACCTGGCCGCTGAAACCAAGGATATGGGTTTCCAGCTCGAACAGGTGCAGGACTTTACGCCCACCCCCATGACGGTGGCTGAGGTTATATACTACTCCGGAGTGCATCCGTACACGCTGAAGCCGGTCAAAACGGCGAAAACCCGCGACGAAAAACAGGCGCAGAACCGCTACTTCTTCTGGTATAAACCTGAATTCAGGGACTGGATTCGGAACCGGCTGAACAAGCTGAACCGCCCCGATCTGGCCGAAAAGCTGGTAGGGGCTCCTAAAAAAACAGACGCCAAAAAATCGACATATAAAAAGCCGTTCGACTCCCGGAATAAGAAGCGATAAATTCCAACCGGCCGCCTGTAGTTTTTCCGCGGCCTTACATAAGTAATTATAGGTATTGTATATACGTAACGCGGTGACCTTCGATTGGGGGCCACCGCGTTGCATTTATGCCCAAATTGTATTCATATTCTTACATACTATTTTATTAATCTAGTTTTTAACGCTATTTTAATGCGCCCAATAGATCACACCCATATTGGGTATAAATCATCAACCTAAACATATCCATTCATGAGAACAACTACCTATCGCCTGCTGGCCAGGTTTGTGCTGTGGTCGGGGATGTGCCTGTTACACGCAGTCGCTTTTGCTCAGACAACAGTAAGTGGTACAATCAAATCAGAAAACGGTACGCCGATCCCGGGGGCCAACATTGTGGTGAAAGGCACCTCTACCGGTACGACCAGTACGGCCGACGGAACGTACACGCTCAACGTCACGCAGCGTAATGCTACGCTGGTCTTTTCGTCAATTGGTTTTCAATCCAAGGAAGTAGCCGTTGGCTCAGGCAACACCCTGAATGTTACACTCACTGAAGACGTTGCCAATCTGGAAGAAGTGGTTGTAACGGGGCTCGCAACCAGCATAAAACGATCGAACCTCGCCAACGCTATATCGACGGTCTCGGCCAAGGAGCTGATCGGTACAACGCAGATACAAACCGTTGACAATGCCCTCTACGGCAAACTGACAGGCGTAAACATCAACACCAACGGTGGCGCACCGGGCGGTGGCGTTTCCGTTCAGTTGCGGGGTATTTCATCGCTGGTGGGAGCCTCGCAGCCCCTGTATATCATCGATGGCGTCTACGCCAACAACGCCGTGAACCGTACTGGCCGGGGCAACCTGACCGGCGCATCGGCCGTTGAAACCCAGGACGACGCAGCCAACCGGATTTCCGATATCAACCCCAACGACATCGAAACGGTCGAGGTACTGAAGGGACCTTCAGCCGCGGCCATCTACGGGACTCGTGCCAACGCGGGTGTTATCATCATCACCACCAAGCGGGGCACCGCCGGCAAAACCCGCCTGACCTTTGCGCAGGACTACGGATTTGCCGTAGCGCAGCGGCTGCTGGGCGTTGATAGCTGGTCGGAGGCCAAGATCAATACGTTCTTTGCCGCGGCCCGTCGGCCGATCGAACTGGATCGGTTCCGGGCGGCCAATGGGCAGACGTACGACTACGAAAAGTATTTCTACGGCAATACAGCCCCGCTGTCAAACACACGGCTGGGCCTGTCGGGCGGTAACGACAAAACCCGGTTTTACATTTCGGGAGCCTTCACGAACGAGAAAGGCATCATCCGGCGGACGGGCTTCAAACGGTACTCTATCCGGGCCAACATCGATCATAAACTGACCCAGGACATTACGTTGTCGGTTGGCTCCAACTACATCAACAGCAACACCGACCGGGGTTTCACCGGCAACCAGAACAACTCCGGGGCCAGTATCGGCTACAACATCGCCTACGTACCCAATTATTTTAGCCTGTTCCCGGATGCCAGCGGTCGCTATCCTGACAACCCGTATTTCTCGGAGAATCCGGTGGCCGTTACGGATCGGGGCATCAACAACTCCAACGTAAACCGCTTCATTCAGTCGTTCAACCTGACGGCTAATCTCTACAAATCGGAGCGGGCCGTGCTGAAGCTGATCGGCCAGGGCGGGCTGGATTTTGCGCAGAACACGACGCAGGTGTACCTGCCTGAGGATTTACAATTCCAGCGGGCGCAGGGTAACCCGGGCGACGTAATCTGGGGAAAAACCGAAAACGTCAACACGAACCTGCAGGCGGCTCTGGTACTTAACTGGAACGTCAGCCGCGTCAACCTCACGTCACAGGTAGGGGTTGTTCGTCTGAATTTCCGGGAGGATCGCCTGCTCAACCGGTCGCGGGGTCTGGCCGGGGGGCAGAACAACCTGCGGCAGGGAACGGTCCAGGAGATTTTTGACCAGCGGTTCCAGTCTGTTACCGACGTAGGCGTATTTGCCCAGCAGGAAGCCAACTGGGAGGATAAAATCATTGCCACGGCAGGCATTCGTTTCGACAAATCGACACTTATTGGCGATGCCAACCGCTTCTGGGCATTTCCCAAAGCCTCGCTGGCCGTCAACCTGGCCAACTTCAACTTCATCCAGTCGTCGGGTCTAGCCAAGATTTTCTCGCAGATCAAACCCCGCGTAGCCTACGGTGAAACGGCGGGGGTACCGGCTTTCGGTACAACCTTCACGCCACTCAACTCGGCCAATATCGGCGGTTTGCTGGGATCAGTCGTCACCACGGCTGCGGGCAACAATGTCATTGAACCCGAGCGGGCCGGCGAACTGGAGTTTGGCCTCGACTTAGGCTTGTTCAACAACCGCATTTCGCTGGAGGCCACGTATTACGACAAGCAGACGCGGAGCAACCTCCAGAACCTGCAGCTATCGCCCGCCGTTGGTGTCAGCACCATTCCGACGAACCTGGCTCAGCTGCAAAACCGGGGGATAGAACTGGCCCTGAGCGTTGTACCGGCACAGCTCGCCAATTTCCGCTGGAACACCCGGCTGATGTGGTGGCGTAATAACCTGCTGCTGACCCGGCTGGGTATTCCGCCGTACAACCTGGGGGCGTTTGGGGTAACCCTGGGTACGTTCCTGTATCAGGAAGGATTCTCGCCCACGACCATCGTCGGAACCCGGCCGGCACGTGATGCCACCGACACCCCGCTGGCCGAGAATGTACGCACGGGGGCTTTTGTCCTGGGGAACAGCCAGCCCGATTTTCAGATGTCGTGGCTGAACGAGTTCACGCTGTTCGGCAAAGTTGACATCAATATGCTCTGGCACTGGAAACAAGGGGGCGACAACATCAACCTGACGCAGTTCCTGATGGATTCGGGCGGCACAACGCCCGACTGGAACGATGACGACAACGGCGATGGCACTCCCAATGGCCGGCAGCGCGGCCTGGCTCCGCACAACGGCGCCGACCGCTGGGTGCAGGATGCGTCGTACGTCCGGCTGCGCGAGGTCGCCGTTTACTACAACCTGCCGGTACAGTCTTTCGGCAAGTGGTTCAGCAACCGCGTGTCGCGGATCCGCATCGGTGCATCGAGCCAGAATCCATTGACGTTTACGAAATACTTCGGCTACGATCCGGAAACCTCTACGTTTGGCGTGCAGGCCGTTGGCTCAGGGGTCGACATTGCCCCCTACCCCACGCAGCGTCGTTTCTTTGGCCATCTCGTTGTTGAATTCTAAGCCGTATTGACCCATGAAAAAACTTCTTATATACATACCGATGCTCGCAGGGCTGCTCCTGCTGAATGCCTGCAGTTTCTTTGAACTGGAAGCCCCGAACGATCCCAATAACCCGTCGCTGGGCAGTGTATCCCAGAATGCCTCGCGGACGCAGGTGCAGAACCTGGTTACCGGGCTGGAATCGCGCCACCGCGACTACGTATTTACCGTAACGATGCTGTATGGCACCATGGGTCGCGAACTCTGGTACCTCAATGCCTCCGACCCACGCTGGCAAACCGACTGGCTGGGTATAAACGGGCGCACCGCAACGGCCAATATGTTCGGCTATCTGCCTACGTATCAGAACCCCTATTTTGCAATTCGGCAGGCGCTGACCACGATTGACGCCGTTCGGAATACCAATGCGTTTACGGATCAGGAAAAGAACGCCGTATCCGGCTTTGCCAAAACGCTGATGGCGTATCAGTACCTGGTTGTGGCCATGGGGCAATACGACAACGGCATCCGGATCGACGTCAGCGACTTGCAGAATCCAGGTCCCTTTCTGCCCATCAACGAAGCCCTGGCCCAGATCAAGCGCATCATCGACGAAGGCGATACGGAACTCTCCAACGCGGGTACGGGCAATTTCCCCCTGCGCCTGACGAGTGGCTTTACCGGAAATGGATTCGGAACAATTGCCGCCCTACGTCAGATGAACCGCGCTATTGCCGCCCGGCTGGCTGTGTACCAGCAGGACTGGCAGGGGGCAATCTCGGCCGTAAACAGCTCCTTTTACAACGCAACGGGTAGTCTGGACGCGGGACCGGCCCATACCTACGGCGCTCCTCCCGACTCGTTCAACCCGCTGTTTTTTGTGTTGAACGCCAACGTAACCACCATGATGGTCGTTCATCCGTCGGTACTGCGGGACACGATCCCCGGCGATGCGCGGGTACGGGCCAAGTTCTTCCGGCGAACCGCGCCCGTTGCGGTTACCGCCGACGGTACGTCCCTGGCCGGGCTGTTTCAGGACCGGCGGTTTCCGGTCAACACGAGCGAGGTTAAGTTTATCCGCAGCGAAGAGCTGGCTCTGATCCTGGCCGAAGCCAACGCGCAGTTAGGCAACACAACGGCCGCCGTTGCCGCGATCAACCGGGTGCGGACAGCCGCCAACATTGGTCCCTACACCGGCGCTACGACCCGCGATGCACTGATCAACGAAATTCTGTTTCAGCGCCGGTACTCACTCTGGGCCGAGCCCTGGGGGCACCGCTGGGTCGATCTGCGTCGCTACGATCGGCTTAACGCCCAGAACGTAGATGTAACGATCGACCGGGGCACCATTTTCCGGCAGCTTGCCCGTCCGCAGGCAGAAATCAACTGGGACGAGTACGTAAAGAATCGCTGATTGCTCAACTCTGTGATTCAGGTAAACCCGAAGCCTTTGGACACACGTTGTCCAAAGGCTTCGGTGCTTTTCGGCAATACGGTATCAGGCCGGCAGGCTCTCCACCACTACCGGATGCATGATCCGTTTGCGGTGTTTCTTTCCCCAATCCCCCAGCGCAACCATCACGCTATCCAGCGAACGACCGTAGTCAGTCAGGCGGTAGTCTACCGATACGGGCATGGTTGGGTACACGCGTCGCTCAATCAGCTCGTTCATTTCAAGCTCTTTCAGTTCCTTCGACAACATCCGGGGCGTAATGGTACCAATGGCCCGTTCGATTTCGCTGAACCGCATCGGACTTTCCGAGAACAATAACGTCAGAATAAGCAGCTTCCATTTGCCGCCAATAAGCTCCAGTGTATCGGAGATCGAACGAAGGTGCGCCGTGCAGTACGTTTCTTTCATGTTGATTGTCAGCGACTATTATAAAGTATAGTACTATACAAAAGTATAGCCATATAATTTGTATAGCAACTCCCTCTCACCTTTGTGGCGTAGTTTAACTAAACGATCCGTCATGAATATCAACAAACCGCTTAACGTACTTGTCTATGGTGCCACGGGCTCACAGGCTGGCGCGGTCCCGACGCGGCTGCTGGAACGCGGCCATCAGCCGTACGTACTCACCCGCTCGACTCACAAGGCAACGCACCATGCGCAGGCCGGGGCAATTATTGTAGAGGGCGACATGGCCGACGCCGACCGGTTGCGCAAACTCAGCGAGGGCATGGATGCTGTGTCGTTGCTGATCCCGTTTTTCGCTAACCCCGCCGAGGTGATCAACTACGGTCGCCAGGCAATCGATGCCGCTAAAGCCGCCGGGGTAAAACTGCTGGTCTGGAACACGAGCGGGTTTATTCTGCCCGTCCGGACGGGGAATCCATCGATCGACGTACGCATTGACATCCTGGACTACCTGCAAGGCAGCGGCTTGCCTTACGTCGTGCTGCAGCCCAGTGCCTACCTTGAAAACCTGCTCGGCCCCTGGACGGCCCCCTTCGTTGCCAACGAAAATCGGGTAGCGTACCCGGCCCCGGGCGATATGCCGATCAGCTGGATTGCCTCCGACGATGTCAGTGCCTTGGTTGTGGCCGCCCTCGAACGCCCCGAACTGGCGGGCACCAACTGGCCGATCAGCGGTCTGGAGAACCCGAATGGTCCCGCCCTGGCCCGGGCCTTTTCCGAAGGCTTAGGCCGCCCCATCGACTACTACGCCATGCCGCCACGCGACTTCGGGGGTATTCTGGATCAATTGTTCGGGCCAGGGGCAGGAGCCGCTGCGGCCAGCGAATACCAGCGGATGTGGGACTTCCCCGACCAGCGTCCGGACTTCCGGGCGGATATGCAGCCGGTACTGGACAAGCTCCCCGTTCGGATGACGTCCATCAGCGAATGGGTTGCCCGGCACAAAGCCGTTTTTGCCGCGCCCGTTCCGGTTTAGCTTGAACAGAGTCTATTCGAATACGTACCCAGTCTGACTATCCCAATGCCGGGCTGGGTACGTGTGTTTTTTGGCGGAGTAGCGGGCAGTACCGATGGGTGCCCCTACCCGATCGGGCGATTAGTCGGTTGGTCCTGATGGTAACGGCATCGACATAACGGGATTCGCCGTATGTTTGGCTAAATAATCGGCCATGATACAGCCTTACATTGCCCGAAAAATCGACGAGACCATAGCCATCAACGGCGACACCACCAAACCGGTCTGGCAGTCGGCTACGTGGAGTCAGCGCTTTGTCGACATGGTTACCGGCGCGGCCGGCCTTTATGATACGCGGGCGGCCATTCTCTGGAACGACACCCATCTCTACGTCGCGTTTGCAGCCGAAGAACCCTTTGTGGAAGCCCACCTGACCCAGCGTGATTCAATCATTTTCCTCGAAAACGACCTCGAACTCTTTATCGACGGGGGCGACTGTTACTACGAACTGGAGGTAAACGCCCGCAACACCATTTACGAAGTATTTTTCATCTGGCGCGACGCCTACCAGCGGGGTGGCCGGTTCGACGTACCACTTTTCGACGTCCACCAGCCGCAGGCCATGACCTTCGGGGGCGACTACGACCGCAGCGGCCCTTCGTTCTGGCACGGTACTCATCCCCGTGGTACGCGCTGGGCGTTTCTGAACTACGATATGCCGGGCCTGCAAACGGCCGTTCAGATCGACGGTACGTTAAATGACAACAGCGACATCGACCGGGGCTGGAGCCTGGAAATTGCCATTCCGTGGCAAAGCCTGACCTGGCTGGCTAATGGCCGCTCGCTCCCACCGCAGCCCGGCGATCAGTGGCGGCTTTTCCTTGGCCGCTTCCAGAAGCTGACCGTTTCGGGCCAGGAAGTGCAGCCTCACCCGGCCATGGTTATGACCCCGCACGGGCTGTACGATACCCACCAGCCCGACCGCTGGAGCGTTGTGGAGTTTCAAAGCTGACACCGGGCCGTATTGATGATGTAGCAGGGAAAATTGTTCTCCAAGCCTGAAAAACCCTTTCTCCCTCCCCCCTTTCCTCCTTTTGTCCCCTTATAAAGAATACCCCCCATTGTACTGGCGCTTCACGAACTGATTGGCGAAATCGAAGTTGGTGATTCGCATGTGTTCGCCGTCCCAGAACAGTTTTTTCCGACCCGGAAAGGTAGAGCCCCGTCCGTCGGCCCGGTCTTCGCGGGCCATGTAGCTGCGGGTAGCCAGATTGCCCATCAGCACCGTTTCGGTCAGTGGTCCGGCTTCCTCAAACGAGGACGATGTGTAGGCCCCGTAGCCCTGTTTGCAGGCTTTGACCCACTGCTGCTGGTGGCCTTCGGTTTTACCCTCCACGAGCGGTTTTTCGGGCGTCGGCAGGGGTTTGTTCTCAAACTTGTCGCGGGGGAGCAGAATCGGGTCGTTGCCAAACAGATTACCCGCCAGCATCCCTTTCGTACCGATAAACAAAACGCCCCCATCGATGCTGCGAAAAACATCTTCGTACGCGACGCCTTCCGGTAGCTGCGGGCGGATGCCGCCGTCGAACCACGACAGTTTAATCTCTTTCACCTTCCGATCTTCCGAAGGAAACGTAAGGTGAACAGCGGCCGAGGGTGGGCAGACATCGTCAAAGAAGGCTTCCTGAAAGAAATCGGCGTACACCGACCCGACACTGCACTCGACCGAGGTCGGGTATTTGAGCTTCAGCGCCCGGAACGGTACGTCCATGAAGTGGCAGCCCATGTCGCCGAGGGCACCCGTACCGAAATCCCAGTAGCCCCGCCACCGGAACGGCATATACGCTTCGTGATACGCCCGCGCCGGGGCCGTACCGAGCCACAGCGGCCAGTTCACTTCGGGCGGAACCGGCTGCGACTCGCCTTTATCTTTAGGCGACTTCACCCCCTGCGGCCAGACGGGGCGATTGGTCCAGCAATAGACCGTATGTACGTGTCCGATCGTCTTGTTCTGAATGGCCGTTTCGATGATCCGCGTTGCATCGCCACTACTGCCCTGGTTGCCCATCTGCGTCACTACCTTAAACCGGCGGGCGGCTTCCGTCAGCATCCGGGCCTCATAAATATCGTGGGTGAGGGGTTTCTCTACGTACACGTGCTTGCCAAGCTGCATGGCGGCCATCGCAATGGGCGCGTGCATGTGGTCGGGGGTGGTTATGATTACCGCGTCGAACGTCTTACCCGATTTATCGAGCAGTTCGCGGTAATCCTGAAAATAGGGAGCGGACGGAAACTTTTCGCGGTATTTTTTGGACTGCCGGTCGTCAACGTCACACAGAGCGACGATGTTGTCGGAGCCGTTGTTATACGCCTGCTGAATGTTAAAATCGGCTTTCCCGCCACAGCCGACGGCCGCAATGTTCAGTTTGTCGGAGGGTGCCGTAAAACCCTTTCCTAATACGTGCCGCGGCACGATATAAAACGCAGCCGCCGTCAGGGCACTGGTTTGCAGAAATTTACGTCGTGAGGGGGTAGGCATAGTCAAAGAGCGAATGAGCGAATTAGTGAATTGCGAATGAGCGAATATACGGAATCGCTTATTCACTAACTCGCTCATTTACTAATTCACTCATTAACCTCACGCCATCACCTGGCCCATCTTCATGGCTACGCCCATGTCGCCTTTTACTTTTAACTTGCCGGACATAAACGCCATCATGGGGTTCAGGTCGCCGGTGCCCATCCGCACCAGATCATCCACCTTGACGTGCAGTTCGCAGTCGGCGGGCTGGTCGTCGTTCGACACAACGGCCGGCGATTGGGTGGCATCGATGTAAACGACACCCTGTTCGGTCACGATCTTGGCCGTTGCGTTCAGGCTGTCGGCGTGAGTAGCTTTGGTGCGGATCTGTTCAGTTAGTTCCTGGAGGTTCATACGAATTGCAAGTTGTTGAGTTTTCACTATTGAAACTCTCGCACGAAAATAAGGTTTTTAGGTATAGCGGACGGTTGTCCGTTTCAAACGAGTAAAAGCGGGTCATAGCCCGCCTGCTAGCATGCGTTCCCAATTTCTAACCCTTCTTTGCGTATTAACCTTTCTGAGTTGCGGCTGGGGCCTCATCGATTCGGCCGTTTCGTTCTGGCGGACGGATGCCATTTCGCAAACGCCCTACATCAAACGGACGTTAACCCCCGAGCAGCAAAAACAACAGCCTACCGAATACTTCGAAGACCGGTCGTCGGGGGATGCGCCGATGCCCGGCGATCCGGAAGAGATACGGTCGCTGGCCATTGCTCAGTTTGTCTATTCGCTGCTGACGCTGATTGGGGCAATCCTGATGTTTCAGCTCCGCCGGGTTGGGTTCTGGGTTTATCTGCTGGGTGTACTGATCGGCTTGATTCTGCCGTTCGTACTGGCCGGCAGCGACGCCTTCCTGCATACGTTCGGGGTCTTTTTCAGTGTGATCTTCGCTGTGCTCTACGGCTTTAACCTCCGCGACATGCGCTAGCGCTTCTGGCCGGGCCGTTACAATTGCGTTCGGATTTGTCGCTATCTTTGATGTTTATCACCGTACTTATCTGATGAAATCAGCTCCCCTACCCGACGACGAACCGGCCCGCCTGAAAGCCTTAACGTCTTACAACATCCTTGATACATTGCCGGAAGATGTGTACGATGACATAACGCGGCTGGCTTCGGAGATTTGCCGGACGCCTATTTCGCTGGTCAGCCTCGTGGATAAAGACCGCCAGTGGTTTAAATCAAAACAGCGACTGGCCGACGATGAAACCCACCGCGACTACTCGTTCTGCGCCCACGCTATTCTGAAGCCCGACGAAATTTTTATCGTTCCGGACGCCCGGGCCGACGATCGTTTTTTCGACAATCCCTATACGGTCGGCGATCCGCGCGTGGTGTTCTACGCCGGCGTGCCGCTGGTAAACCCCGAGGGGCATGCGCTCGGCTCTCTGTGCGTCATTGACCACCGCCCCCGAACCCTTACGGACAACCAGCTGATGTCACTCAAGGCTCTGGCGAAATGGGTTAGTACGCAGTTTGAACTCCGTAAAACACAAATGGCACTCGATGAAGCCCGGCAAAAACAAAAAGCCGACCACCAGGCCATCATCACGACCAGGTATGCGCTCCAGACCGATGCTCAGCCACTGCTTCAGTCTATCATTACAGCGTCGAATGCCCTGGCCGACAATGACCCTCGTCCCGATCAGGCACCCCACATCACTGCCATCCAACAGAACGGCCACTCCCTCGGTCAACTGCTGAAGACTCTTTATACGGGTAAAGGGTCGGCGAAATAAGAGGTCACCCTCGTAATCCATTCTCTTTCCTGCTGGGGACTACCCGATTCCAGGTGTAGCAGCATCAATTTTACCCAAAACTGGTCAGGCGGACCAGTTTTGGGTGATACGCAAAATCTATTCTGACGTATAATTCTGTAACTTTGTCTCATCCATTGAGTACAAAATGGAATAGCCGAATAGCTCACGGTGTTTCGCTGTGGGCTATTTTGTTGTTTTTCAAGTACCTCCGGCAATCAGTATCCAGCTTAGGAAGTAACAAAGCCCGCTGGTTTTCAGTAGTATAGAGTATGAGTTTTAACGAGCCGGGGATCTTAGTATATTCGGGGCACTGAACTGTTCATTGCAGACGGCTGCTGGTGCGGCACGTTCGTTATGAAGCAGCGTCCCGGCCATTTCTTGCTGTACATTCATCAAACCGTGTATTGTTCAGGTAACAAATGGGTTATGCGCTGCACTTTCTTTTCCGTAAACACCAATTAAGTTAAAGGTACGCATGCCTGACCACCAAAAACCCGTTGAAGAGTACACCACATCGGCCCATGAGCGTTTTGACCTTATGGCCCGGGCGACTCATGATATTTTCTGGGACTGGAATCTGCAGACTAACCAGATCTGGCGGAATAAGGGGTTTGAAACGTTGTTTGGCAGCCAGACAGAAGCGATTGAACCGGGGGTAGAATTCTGGTACGACCGCATTCACCCCGACGATAAAGAACGGGTTGTCAAACGAATTCAGGAAGTTATTGAGCAAGGCAGCGAGTGGTCGGACGAATACCGGTTTCGGCTGGCCAACGGTTCCTACGCCTACGTTTACGACCGAGGGTTCACCATTCGCCACCACGGCAAAGCCATCCGGATGGTGGGTTCAATGACCGACATATCCGACCGCATCCGGTTGCAGCAGGCACAGCAGGAAAAACAGGAAGAGTGGCACATTGCCCTGGAGTCGGCCGAGTTGGGCACGTGGAATCTGAACCCGGCAAAGGGCCTGATGAAATGGGACGAGCGCTGCCGGTCGTTCTTTGGCTATTCGGCTGGGGAGTTCATCGCGCTCGCCGACCTGCTGGACCACGTCCACCCCGACGATCGCGCCGAGGTCGACGCAGGGATGAAGCAGGCGTTGCAGACAGGGTCAGGCAGCCGATTCGCCCGCGAGTTTCGCATCGTCGGGGCCGGAGATAAACGCCTGCGGTGGATTCGCTGCCGGGGCAAAGTGTCGGCCGGCGACCAGAGCCGACCGTATCGATTCGCCGGAACCATGCTCGACATTACCGAAGAGCGACGCCGGGAAGATGCCGTGCGGAAAGTTGAAAACCGGTTTCAGACAGCCTTCGACAATGCCTCGGTAGGGATCGTTATCTCTGAACCCGACGGTACGTTTATCCAGTTCAATAAGGCGTTCTGCCAGATGACCGGCTATCGGGCCGAGGAGCTCCAGACCAGCAACTTCACCCTTGTTCTGCACCCCGACGAACTCCCTGATTTTCATAATCGGCTACAAACCGTACCGCCCGGCGCGGAAAATACCATACATGTCCAGCGTCGCTGGGTTCGGAAAGATGGCCGGGTCATCTGGACCGACAGCCAGTCCACCATCAGCTACGATGATGCCGGGCGTCCGGAAAGCCTCTTCTCCATCGTTAAAGACATTACCGCCGACGTAGCGCTGCGGGACGAACAGCAAAAGCTCCTGACGCTGGTCGAAAACAGCCAGAGCTTTATGGCGATTGCCACGCTCGACGGACGAGTTACCTACGTTAACCGGGCCGGCCGGGAACTCGTCGGCCTTGGCGAAGCAGACTCGGTTACGGAAAAAATTGTGGCTGATTTTTACGCACCGGAGCAGTTCAGCCTCATCCGCGACGTCGCCGTTCCGACCCTGCTGAAACAAGGGCACTGGTCGGGGCGCGTAGCCCTGCGGCATTTCCAGACGGGCGAATCGATTCCCTGCCACGCCAGCGGAATCCGGATCGACGATCTGCGTACGGGCCAGCCCATCGGCCGGGGCTTCACCATGCGCGACCTGCGCCCGGAACTAGCCGCCGAAGAAGCCCAGCGAAAACTGCTTACGCTGGTCGACAACAGCGTTGAACTCATGTCGATTCTGGAACTGGATGGCAGAAACTCCTACCTCAACAAAGCCGGGATGGAAATGCTCGGTTTCGATTCGTTTCAGCAGGTACAGGAAACGCCCATCTCCGACCTCCACGCGCCCGAGCATTTTTCACAGGTAGAGCAGGACGTACTGCCCTCCGTCATGAACCTCGGCCGCTGGTCGGGCAAGATGCTGGTCCGCAACCTGAAAACCGGCGACATTTTTCCGGTATTCAACAACACGATCCGGATCGACGATCCCGTCAGTGGCAATCCGATTGCCGTAGGAGCCGTCATGCGGGACATGCGCCCGGAAATGGCTACCCAACGGGCCCTGATGGAAAGCGAGGAACGGTTCCGGAGTATGATCATGCAGGCACCAGTTGCCATCGTTCTGCACCGGGGCCCTGAGCTGATCTTCGAATCGGCCAATGATTACATGCTCAACATGCTGGGCCGGACCGCCGAAATCATAGGCATGCCCCTGTCCGAAGCGCTTCCCGAAATTGTAGATCAGGGGTTTATTGACCTGTACAAAGGCGTTTACACATCCGGCAATCCGTATTATGGCTACGAAACGCCCGTCAAACTTTACCGCAAGGGCCAGCTGGAAGATTGCTTCTTCAATTTCGTGTACGCACCCGTCCGCGATACCGACGGCTCCATCAACGGCGTGCTGACGGTGGCTACGGAGGTTACTCCGCAGGTCAAAGCGAAAAAAGAACTGGAAGAAAGCGAAAAACGATTCCGGAATCTAGTCCTGGATGCGCCCTTCGCCACGGCCGTTTACGCCGGTCCGGATATGGTCATCCAGCTGGCTAATGAAGCCATGCTGCGGTTATGGGGCAAAGACGCATCCGTAATCGGCAAAAAGCTGCGCGACGCATTGCCTGAACTGGAAGGGCAGCCGTTCCATCAGTTGCTGACCGATGTGTATACCACCGGTGTAACGTACCGGGCCACCGAAGACCGCGCCGATCTGGTGGTTGACGGCGTGTTGCAGAGCTTTTACTTCACTTTCTCCTACAAACCACTGCACGACGCTGACGGGACGGTGTACGCCATTCTGAACATGGCCGTCGACGTAACGCACCACGTACTGGCCAAACAAAAGCTGCAGGAAGTGCAGGAGGGGCTCAGCGAAGCCGTTGATCTGGCCGAGCTGGCCACCTGGACAACCAACCTGGTTACCGGCGACATGACCTCCTCCGACCGTGTGAAAGACTGGCTGGGTGCTACAGAAGCAGTTACGCCCGAGTTCATCTCCAGGTGCATCCATGAAAAAGATCGGGAGCAGGTTGACCAGAAGATTCTGGCGGCCATGAACCCCGAATCGGGCGGTCGGATGGATCTGGAATACACCATTGTGAACCAGCAAACCGGTCAGGAGCGCATTTTACGTACGCAGGCCCGCGTGCTGTTTACCGAAGAGGGGATGCCGTACCTGATTCGGGGCACCTCGCAGGACATTACGGCCCAGCGGATGACGGAGCATGAACTGGAAAGTCAGGTTCAGCTACGTACGGAAGAACTCCGGAAATCGAACCTACAGCTTCAGCAATCGAACCAGGAACTGGAACGCTATGCTTACGTAGCGTCGCATGACCTGCAGGAGCCGTTGCGCAAGATTCAGCTCTACGCCAGCCTGCTTTCCGAGCGACTGCAATCGAACATCAGCCAGGAAGATCTCGATTACCTGACCAAGATGCGGGAATCAGCCCACCGAATGTCGGTGCTGATCAAGAACATTCTTGACTTTTCGCGCACCAATCAGGAATCCCGGTTTGTCCGGGCTGTCAACCTGACCGACACCGTTACGGCCGTTTTAAAGGATTTCGACCTGCTGCTGAGCCAGAAGAAGGCCCGCGTCAACTACGACGAACTTGGCACCATCGACGCCATTCCTTTGCAGATGACGCAGTTGTTCTACAACCTGATCAGCAATGCCCTCAAGTTTGTGCGGGACAACGTACCGCCGGTCATTACCATATCAGCCCGTCAGCTCCCCCCCGGGGAGTTGGCGGCCCGCGAGCACCTGAACCAGCAGGTACCGCATTGCGAAATCATCGTCGCCGACAACGGCATTGGCTTCGATCCGGCGTTTGCGCCGAAAATCTTCGGGTTATTCCAGCGGCTCCACCACCGGCAGCGCTTCGAAGGAACCGGCATTGGCCTGGCGTTGTGCCAGCGCATTGTGGTGAACCACCAGGGCGAGATCTGGGCCGAATCCATTGAGGGTCAGGGCGCTACGTTCCATGTTATCCTGCCTGTGCAGCAACCCATGTAGCAACGGCTGGCGCATAGGCCGGATACGGTAGCGGCCGGTGCAGTACCGGCCGCTACCGTATCCGGCCGAACCAACGCTACCTCCGCCTACAGCGACAGGCCATAATCTGCCAGCACCTGCCGGGTCGACTCATAGCTGGTATGATGCAGGCAGTTCATGCCCATCGACCGGGCTACTTCCACAAACATGTGTCGATCATCGATGTAAACGACCTGCTGCGGGTCGACCTGCGCCACATCCAGCGCCAGCCGGAACAGATCGGTATCGGGCTTGCGAAAATGAACGTAGCAGGACGACACAAACGCATCGATAAACGCACCGAGCCCAAACTGTTTGATACGATACTCGTTGATTTCGCGGCCTTCGTTGTTTACCGCCAGCAGTTTCAGACCGTGGCGCTGCTTCAACTGGCTGATCAGCTGAATCATGTCGGGAAACGGCTGCGACTGTTCCATAATGAAGCGGGTAAACTCCAGCTCCGAAAACGAGCGTTCCTCGTAGAAAACGATCCGCTTCAGGTAATCGTCCAGGCTTAGTTTGCCTTCTTCGTACGTATCGAACGTCAGGTGGTGGCGTTCGTTCAGTTCGTCGTGATCGAGGCCGAACAGATCGGCGGCCCGGCGCCGGGCATTCCGGTCCCAGCCATTGGTCAGTAATACGCCCCCAATGTCGAGAAAGAGGGCTTTGATAGGTTGTGTTGTCGTCATGACTGATCGGCACTAGGCAGGCCGCTGCAAATTATCACATCATCGATGATTTGCCTGCACCACCGGCTGATTTTCACTCCCCGAACGACTCGAACGTGGAATCACCGGCTACCAAAGCTGCTGCTCAATCCGTTGCAGAAACGCCGTTCGATACGTATCGCTGAGCGGAATCTGCTGCGTGCCAATCCAGATGTGATTTGCCACCACTTTCTGAATTTTGTTGTGGTTGACGATGTACGACAGATGTACGCGGCTGAACTGGTCGGGCAGCGTTTGCTCCAGATCCTTCAGGCGTTTGTAGGCAATGATCCGGGTGGTTGGCGTTACCACGGTGACGTAGTCTTTCAACGCTTCAATGTACAAAATGTCGTTGTATGCCACGTTCAGGTAGTCCTTGCCCGATTTGATGTAAATGTGCGTTTCCAACTCAGGTGCAGGCGAAACCGGCGGTGCCTGAGCCTGCTCCACAGTCTTGCGGACCTTCATGGCGGCTTTCAGGAAGCGGTCGAACGTAATGGGTTTCAGCAGGTAGTCTATCGCGTTGAGTTCATAACTCTCTACGGCATAGTCGGAATAAGCTGTTGTGAAAATGACCGGCTGCTGGATCGGCAACAGTACCTTCAACTGAATTCCCGATAGATACGGCATGTTAATGTCCATAAAAATCAGGTCGACCGTATTCGTTTCCAGCCACTTAAGCGCTTCAAGGGCGTGGTAGCAGGTATGAGCATGAGTCAGAAAGGGCGTCAGGCGAATATGCCCCTCCAGCAACTGCACGGCCAGTGGTTCATCATCGACGATCAGGCAGGTCAGGTTCATGGACGAGAAATGGCAAGCGACGCATAAAAATACTCTTTCTCCTGAAACACCCGCATCTCGAAGCGGCCGGGGTAAACCAGTTCCAGCCGACGCTGCAGATTGGCCAGCCCGCGCCATGGCCCTTCCGACGTCTGGAAGACTTTGTTCCGCACCAGAAAATCCAGCCGCTCCTCCTGGTACGTCAGCCGGATCTCCGCTTCGTTGTCGGGGCGGGTTTTATCAATGCCGTGCTTAAATACGTTCTCCACGAATGGGATCAGCAGCATGGGCGGGATGGCGGGTGCTGGATTGACGACGTTGATGCAGACCTGCACCGGCAGCGGATAACGCAGCCGAATCTGCTCCAGTTCGAGGTAATTACGTATAAAGGTCATTTCGGACGACAGAGGTACGCGGTCTTTGGGCGCTTCGTCGACGAAATACCGCATGATGTCCGACAACCGGGCTACCACCTCGGCTGTCTGCTCCGACCGGGCCACGGCCAGGGCGTAGATGTTGTTCAGCGTGTTAAACAGAAAGTGCGGCTGCACCTGCGATTTTAGCAGGGCGAGTTCGCTGGCGGTTTGCCGGCTCCGTAACCGCTCTTCGCGCTGAAGCAGATCCACGTAGTTGATAGCCACCCGCAGCAGGAATCCGAACAGGAACGCCAGCAGGATCGTGATTGCATCGAAGGCGGCATGGGCAAAATTCCAGCCGAAAAAGGGATGCCGGTTCATCCGGGTAAACAGCAGTTCGTACTCCACCCACATCCGCAGAGCAACCAGCCCAACCAGCAGCAAACCGGCAAACAGCGCATAGAAACTACGACGTCCCCGGTAAAAATAGCGTGGCAACAACCAGTTCGCGTGCAGATACACGGTCATAATGTAGAACACGACCCCAACGGTGGTGTACGTGAACCCATAGGGCCAGTCGCTCCACTTCTGGATTGTGTACACCAGCAGCAGCAGGTACACCATCACCCACACTCCCACCTGGACCCACGGTAATACAGGCTGTTTCATTCCGGGAATATACTGGAAACAACCGGGCAACGACCGGTTTTTCGACAGGTGGGCTTATTTTTTCGACGGACGGTCGTTGAGCCATCCGGCCGAAAAAACAAGGGCAGGGGTCTACTTTACTTGCTGATCGCTACGTCGTTACGGAAACTTGCCGACACAAATCGTCTCTCCTGATGAAAACGCATCTGACAACCGTCCTCCTGCTCCTGACTGGCTGCCTGCCGGTCGCAGCCCAGCAAACTGAACGTGCCCAGGTTGAAGCAACCGTACTCGACTACCTAGACGGCGGCACCTTTGGCGACACAACCCGATTGATTCGGGCCTTTCACCCTTCGGCAACGATGAAGTTTGTGGACAAATCCACGGGCCAGTTCCGCGACGTGCCCATTGCCGACTACCTGAACCGTGCGAAAGGATCGGCTGGCCAGCGTGCTAACCGCACGACCCGCATTCTGTCCATTGACATCACGGGAACGGCCGCTCAGGCCAAGCTCGAAATCAACGCTCCAACCCACACGTTCATCGATTATTTCAACCTGCTGAAGATCGACGGGCGCTGGCAGGTCGTGAGCAAAATTTTCAACCGCAGCGACAAAGCCCCGCTATACGCACCGGATACAATTTCCACCAACGACGTATTTGGTCTGACTATCGCCCCCGGCGGGCAGACGGCTTATTTTGTCAAATCGTACGGCGGGCGGGACACGCTGCACCTGTTCACGACCAGCCGGCAGAATGGTCACTGGCAGAAACCAGCTAAAGCCAGCATTTCGGGCACCTACAAAGACATTGATCCGTTCTTTTCGCCGGACGGCAACCTGATGGTATTCAACTCAACCCGACCCAAACCCGGCCGAAGCCAACCCGGCGATTTTGACATCTGGGCTATTCGCCGGACAAACCGGGGCTGGAGCGATCCGTATCACCTGGGCGCTACGGTCAACTCCGACTCATCCGATTTTTACGCGAGCGTAGCTGCCAACGGTACCTTATATTTTTCGTCTACCCGGCAGGGCGGACTGGGTAAAACTGACATCTGGCGCTCCGTTCAACGCAATGGCGTTTATCAGAAGCCGGAAAACCTCGGTAATACGGTAAACACCGCCGATTACGAAGGGAACCCATGCATCGCGCCGGATGAGGACTTCATGATTTACGTCGGGCGTGATAGCCAGCAGGACTACGGCGATGGCGACCTGGTGATTGCGTTCAATCGCAATGGTCGGTGGAGTCGGCCACAGAACCTGGGAGCCGACGTCAATACGGCCGACGCCGAGTTTGCCCCCACCCTGACCGATGGTGGAAAGACGCTGCTGTTCGGACGGATAAAGCGGGGAAAACCTCTACAGGAAAACGTTCATATTATTAGGCAGTTCGACCGGCTTGTAGAACGATTGCGTAGTTCTGCGCAGTTTGACAGTTAAATATTGCGTACTTCTACTTTATTTGGTAATAAACCGCATTATTAGGCCATTTTACCGTACATAATCAACACAAAACCATTCAAACCGAATTTTGTACGGTTCACCCCTGATTTTTAACCATTGACGTAACTCCATAGTGTGCACGTTCTGAAGCCGCCATACCTTTGAAACGTAAACAACAAAGAACAACACAAAAACCATTTACACGCCATGAAAACTGTTTTCAAATCCCTGCTGGTCGCTTTAGCTCTGACAACCGCTTATGCCGCCGATGCTAAAACAACGACCCCTTCTTTCGACGACGTAGTCGTTAAGAAAACTGAAGCTTCATACCAGGTAGCGATCTTCCCGACGGCTAACTACGACGTTCTGAACGTAATCATTGAGAAACCAGCTACCAAAGCACTCCAGATTCGGGTAGTTGACAACAAAGGCAACGAGCTGGCAGCTCAGTCGCTGGGCCGCAAGGCAGGTACCTACCGGGTTAAATTCAACCTCCAGCAGGTAACCGACGGTCAATATAAAGTCGAAGTAAACGACGGACAGACTTCAAATACGTATCCGTTCTCGGTATCAACAAAGGCCCCTGTGGTTGAGCGCACGATCAGCCTGCAGTAAACAACATAACTACAGATGCAAACGCGCCCCGGTCAGCTGACCGGGGCGCGTTTGCATCTGTACAGGAATGCCTGTTAATACTGCGCCATTTGCTGGTCGGCATAACACCACACCCAGCGCTCACCTGGTTCGGCCGATGCTACCACCGGGTGGCCCGACGCGTGAAAGTGCCGGGTAGCATGACGGGACGGCGATGAATCGCAGCAGAGTGTAGTGCCGCAGGTCTGGCACGTGCGCAGATGTACCCACGTACCGCCCACTTTCACGCACTCATCACAAACGTACGCCTGAGCAGGTTTTATCTCCGTCAATTCGGCCAGATGGCTGCATACCTGTTGTTTAGGCATAAAGCAGGTTGGTTTTAAGTGTAACGTAGTGGTTTGTGGTTTGTAGTTCGTGGTTATAGAGTTCGTGGTTATACGGGGATGGTACGAACAGCGGAGCAACCACGAACCACAAACTACACACTCAGTTCTCGGCCAGGTACTTGTGCACGAAACTAACCGCCATGGCTCCCTCTCCTACGGCGGAAGCAACGCGGTTCATGGCCCCGGCGCGCACGTCGCCGGCGGCAAAAATGCCGGCGCTGCACGTTTCCAGCGCGTAGGGCTCCCGGTTCAGCTTCCACGACCGCTTAAAGTCATCGTAGCGAGCGAGGCTCCGGCCGGTTTCAATAAAGCCCCGGTTGTCTTTGATGATGTCCATCTCAATCCAGTCGGTCAGGGGTTTGGCACCGATGAAGATGAACAGGCCACCGGCTTTCACGGTCCGCCGTTCCTGGGTGTTCATGTCTTCGAGCACCAGGCACTCCAGCCGCTCATTACCCAGACCTTCTACTATCTCTGTGCAGGGCAACAGCGTGATGTTCGGCGTTTTTTCGATCTGCTCGATCAGGTATTGCGACATGGTTTCGCCCAGGTTGGACCGGCGGATGCAGATAAACACCTCCGAGGCCGTTCGGGAGAGGTACATGGCCCCCTGACCGGCCGAGTTTCCGCCCCCGACGATGTACACCGGCTGCCCTTTAAACGCGTAGGCTTCGGTGGTGGCAGCACCGTAGTAAACACCCGCGCCGGTGAATTTATCCAGGCTTTCGTTCTCAAGTTTGTGGTACGCCACCCCCGTACTGAGCAGAATGGCGCGGGTCAGCACTTCGCTGCCGTCGGCCATCCGGATGTGCTTGTACTGCCCCTGCGAACTGATCTCGACCACTTCCTGCGGAGCCAGAAACTCTACCCCGAAGCGCTGCGCCTGCGTAATGGCCCGTCGTGCCAGATCGGCCCCGCTCAGCCCCGACGGAAACCCGAGATAGTTTTCGATACGGGAGCTGGTACCAGCCTGTCCACCCGGAGCCCGCTTATCAATCAGAATGGTTTTCAGTCCTTCGGAGCCGCCGTATACGGCGGCCGCAAGCCCGGCCGGTCCGGCACCGATAATGGCCAGGTCGTAGAGCGACTCCATCGCTTTCGGTTTCAGGCCAAGCTTTTCGCCCAGTTCGCTCAGGCTGGGGTGGGGCAGCACAGTCCCATCAGCGAGTACGACGGCCGGCAGGTCTTTGCGGTCGATGCTGTAGAGGTCTAGCAACTCCTGCGCTTTGGAGTTCGTTTCGATATCAAGCCACTGGTACGGAAATAGGTTTCCGGCCAGAAAATCCTTCAGTTCGTGCGACCGGGGCGAAAACTGGTAGCCAATCAGACGCAGCCCTTCAAAATCCGGCTTGTGGTTCGACTGCCAGTCGCTGAGCAGATCGTCGAGTACCGGATATAATTTTTCTTCGGGTGGATCCCAGGGCTTGGCGATGTAATAATCCAGCTGCACTTCGTTGATCGCCCGCACAGCCGCGTCGATGTCGGAATAAGCCGTCAGCAACGCCCGTTTAGCCTCGGGATAAATAGCCTTCGCTTTGGTCAGGAAATCCACGCCGGCCATTTCGGGCATCCGCTGGTCAGAAAGGAACATGGCGACCACTTCGCCTTTCTTCTTCAGTTCGGTTAGGGAATCCAGTGCCTCCTGGGCTGATGTCGTACAGATGATTCGGTACTGCTTCCGGTATTGTTTGCGCAAATCCTGCTGAACAGCCTGCAGCACTTGCGGGTCATCGTCAATAGAAAGGATGATGGGTAGTTTCATAGGGGCTACTTGATATGACTGACTTGTTGAATGATCGAATTAGCCGTCAATCATTAATCGGTATGCAGACGCTGAATTCGGTATGGCCGGGTTGCGACTGAACTTTAATGGAACCATTGTGGTGTTTGACAATACCGTTCACAATATCAAGACCCAGGCCGGTGCCTTGCCCTATGCCTTTAGTCGTAAAGAACGGGTCAAATATTTTATCTTTTACGTCGTCGGGAATGCCGGTACCGTTATCAATTACTTTGGTCAGGACAAACTCCCGGTCGATCTCGCCCGTGATCATCAGTTTGCCGCCGTCGGGCAGGGCGTCGATGGCGTTGTCGATCAGGTTCGTCCAGACCTGATTCAGTTCGCCCGGGTATCCGCAAATCATCGGCAGATCGTCCGGTACGTTCATCTCAACGCTGATGTGCTTGGCTTTGAGCTTGTGATTCAGGAGCGTCAGCGTACTGCGGATGCCTTCGCCCAGCCGGACGTTTTCGCGGCCCGCCCCCCGATCCATGTGGGTATAGTTTTTGATCGATCCCACCAGCGTCGAAATGCGTTTGGAGGCCTCGCTGATGTCCATGACCAGTTTCTCGGTGATCAGGTTATTAACCAGCCAGTTGGTCACCCCGCCAATGTTGTCGTCACCCACCCGGTCGAGCACCCAATCCAGATCATCGACGGTAAATCCATATTCGACCAGTGGGCCGGCCAGATCCAGACTATCAGGTACGTCGTGGTCGTCAAGCCAGTCGGTGAGTTCATCTTCCAGATTGCTCCGCTCAATCAGGGTCAGGGCCGGAGGGGGCTGATCCAGCCGCCGGAACAGGGCTTCGTTGACGGCGTCCACGTGTTCGTCGCTCAGGTCCAGGCGCATAATGGCTTTGAACGCATCGGGCGTGGCCCGCATGTGTTCTCTAAGCGTATCGGCCGACCGCACCACGGCCGCTACGGGGTTATTCAGTTCATGGGCCAGCCCCGCCGACAGCCTACCCAGCGACGTCAGCTTTTCATTCTGCTGCACGAGCTTCGTAAAATCACGGACCCGGGTGGTCATCTGGTGGACCAGCGCTTCGGTCAGTTCGTAGCAGGCAGCGGGCATCTCATGCAGGTGGTTGCGGTGGAGCAGCAGTACGTGCGATGGCTGTTCAGCCACCACCCGGCTTACGGCTTTGACCAGGCGCGAAAACGGCAGCAAGCCCAGAATGCTATGCGGGTCATACACGGCAATTTCGTCGGCCTGTCCGTTCGGGCCACCGTCGATGCGGATGCGCCCATCGAGTACAAGCGTCAGGTAATCGATCGGTTCCCCGGGTTTGGTAATGACGTGCTCACGGGGGTACGATTCTTCTTCGGCGCGGTCGAGCAGCCACTGGAGTTGCTCGGGCGGAACGGCGGAAAAGGCCGGAAACTGCTTCAGGGTTTCGACGGAAGGCATACGATGGGGAAAGGAGTTGGTTAGACCGTAACGAAAACCAGATCTGATTAGTTACAATTCGCGTTGTGGCTTTACTTGCAGGTAATTTGCTAAAAATCTCCCACTCATGCGCATACTCTCCTTCGTACAATTCATTACGGCCGGGCTTATCTATCTGATGGCCTCCGGCTGCGCCACCACAACCGTCTATATTGTCCGCCATGCCGAAAAGGTAAACGAAACGGACTCGACCGATCTCACCCCGGCCGGACACGAACGGGCCGCAGCCCTGGCCGAAACCTTACGCAGCGCCGGTATCGACTCGATCTTCTCGACGCCGTACCGCCGTACCCGACAGACCGCCGAACCGCTGGCCAGACAGACAGGCCTTCCGATTGTCAACTATCCGGCGCAATCGACGCAGCGGATCGTTGAGCGGCTCCAACGGATCCGGGGAAAAGACGTACTGGTGGTGGGCCACAGCAACACGATCCTCGACCTGGCGAAAGGCCTGGGTACCCAGCCGACCCTATCTAAGATTGAGTCCGGCGACTTTGATAACCTGCTGGTTGTACGCATCAAACAGAAACCGCTCGGCAAATCCGTTTCCCTCGATCAGCGGACATACGGCCAGCCGACGGCTCCATAAGCCGCATCTGGTAACGCTATTTATGGCTAACTTCCGAACATCCAACAGGCCTTTCCGTCATCCTGACATCAGAATAGGTGACAGAACTAAACTGTAAATCTTTAAATTCATAAATATAGTGGCTGTTTCAAAAGCCTGTCAGCCACCGTACTTAAGCAACAAAAGATAATCTCAGCTTTAGCATGAAAGCGTATCTGCAAACCATTTTCCCATTGAAACGGCGTCCCCTGAAGATTATCTTGCTCGCGTTGGCTGGGTATGGGGTTACGCGTCTTCATGAGGTAAGCGATCTAGTCAGCCAGGAACTTTGCCTCTGGGTATCGGCCGTTTACATGGTGATTGTAATGCCCAATCGCTTGTATACCGCAGTGATGTGGGCCGGCATATTGAGTTTGTTCTACTGGGCTCAATGGTAAACCGACTTAATAACTAGATTTTGTTACTTTTTAAAGTCGAACATTCGTATTTATTTACCTTCTTTGTTAGAAGAAGTAAATAATCTAAAATAAGCCTCTTCAGCGCTCCCGGGAACAAGGGGTTTTACCAATTGCCTAAACACTTAACAGCATGAAAAAGCAACTGATTCTTTTGGGAATTACTCTGTGTGCTGCCTGTAAACACGATGCACCAGTCGTTCAACCAGTAGTGGCTCCCGATGCCGCTAAAGTCATTGCAGGCCTTTATACGGCTACTCTATCACGTATCCCCAGTGTGAAAGTCTACCCTATCAATGGGAAGACAATAACGTTTCAGATTGAACGCATTTCATCCGACAAAGTACGAGTTAGAGTGCAAGCTCCAGCTAACGACTTTTACTCACCCGCCAGAGACACCACTTATGAGAATGTAGATGTGCTGACAAAGCCACAGGGGTACTACCTGACGTTGGAAACAGACACCACACAGCCGAATAATCAGTTAGGAAGCGAACTTGTTATTGCAGCTCCTTCTGCACCCGATAAGTCTCCGAATTGGGCTGCTTATGTGTTTGCTCCCCCAACTTATACGAGTGGTACGTCAGAGCTACCAAAATACGTAGCCCGCATGTCAGTCGAGTTCACAAAGACCAACTGAAGCAGTCTCCGATCTGAATCTCAATTCATGATTAAGGCGATTCGTCGTTTGGGAGAAAAAACAGTCTCACAAATTCAGGTCTACCTTAAAACCTATACGCTTATTCTCGAGACAGAGCATCACTGGAACTAACGTAATCAGTCGAGTTTTGGTAATTCCCGCCAGAAACAGGCGTTTAAAGAGAGGTTTGTGCATAGCACAAATTAAGGCCTACCCTATTATAAGCTGGATTGTCGGTCATTAGTTGATGCGACTTGGCCCAATACATGTTTTTTAGCTGTGGCAGACCCGATCAAAACCTATGATTTCAAGCCTGGTCTTTCGCTTGAAATTGAACTAGTGGCGATCTCCACTATTTTTCAAGAGCATAAAGCAAAGGTCATCAAGCCTCACCGAGCCGATTTTTATCATATATTCTGGTTTACCCAGGGTACACCCGTTCATACGGTGGATTTTATCCCAATTCCAATCCAGCCTGATACGCTATTATTCATCAATAAGAATCGCGTTCACCTTTTTGATCAGTCCGGCCAGTATGACGGATGGGTGTTGCTATTTACCGCCAAGTCAGAGTGGAAAAACAACAATGGTAAGTTCTAAACGGTAATCATTTGCCAAACCCCTTCACCAATCGGTCTGATTGGTGAAGGGGTTTTAACCAAACGGCCAATGAACATGATTGAGCAAAACAAACAAACGGCAGTTGCCTTCTACGAACTGATGTTCAACGAGTGTCAACCCGCTCAAGCAGTCGCCCGCTACGTGGGCGATACTTACATTCAACATAACCCGCATGTAGCCGATGGGAAGGAAGGCTTCATTGCTTACTTCGAGCGTATGGCAGTGGAGTATCCGGGCAAGCGTGTCACCATCAAGCGCGTCATAGCCGAAGGTAATCTAGTCGTGCTTCATTGCTTTCAGCATTGGCCGGGCGATTCAGATTACGCCGGTATTGACATTTTTCGATTTGATAAAATCGGCAGGATTGTCGAACATTGGGACGTGTTGCAGATCATCTCCGGCGAATCTGCCAACAATAATGGACTTTTCTAACAGTCCTCACAAAAACGGCCCTTAGCTTTACTACTATGGCATTACAACGATTCATGGAAGCCGACCTAATGACACATCTTCTATTTTTAGTGGGACTTACCACTTTCGCTTGTATAGTCTTGCTAGAAGCCAGAAATCAAACTAAGCAGTTCACCAGTTGTAACCTGAGTGATGAAGTGATAGGCTTGTATTATCAGTTAGAGAGCGGTGTCGATCTGTTTATTTGTAAAGCTAGTCGAGACAACGCCAGGCTGATAGTAGGTTTGATTAAAGCACTTGAGAAGCGTTCTGCTGATGTAAGGGTAAAGGCTATAGTAGATATTGACGCGTTCCAAAAAGCTTGTGGGGAAGCCTTTAATCCTGTTAGGCTGCACACAAAATTAATTTCATCGACTACCAATCCCTATCTCATCTATCATAATACTGGCATAATCGTAAGCGGCTCCGGTACCAAAAATTGATTACTTAACTAATATAATGCCAGTGGCTCTTGCAAAAGTCTGGGAATAACTAATTCAAGCAACATATAATGGGGCAATTTAGAATAATACCAGCCGACTGCGAAATTGTATTTTTCTTCCCCTTTGTACCCTCAATAGACTATTGGGCTGGCGTCTGGTAATCCAGCGACTGGTGTCTGCGGCTATAGTTATAAAAATGAAAGTACCTGGCTAAACCGCGCTCAAAAGCTAAGCCATCTGGGTAAGCCTGCAAATAGATATGCGTTGGCCATCGGAATGTACGGTATATCCGTTGATCACATATGATAGGCGCTTCAATGGCTACACCGTCTGACAAATAGGAGCAAATCTGTCTATCTATCAGCGGACCGCTCTGGCATTTATCCAAAATTCACGATATACTAAGCAACAAATAAGAGAATGATAGGCCAGGTACTCGAATGCTAGAACTTCCCTCGGTTAAAAGCGGTTTCAAACTACGTTCATCGCAGGAGGAAATGATTACGGTTTTCGAAAAATACATGAAAGCGCAGGGTATCGCCTTGTCTGATGAGGAGATCAAACTGATCGGCGCGGCTGCGACGGAAAAGACCGTCCCCCGAAAACAAACGTTGTTGCAGGCAGGCGAAATCTGCCGCTTTAAACTCTTTGTCATCACTGGTTTTTTGCGAACCTATCGGATAGGTGCCGACGGCAACGAATACATCATGAAGTTTTCGCCGGAACTGACCTGGACGACCGAAGGCGAGAGCTATACGAACCGTATCCAATCGGCTTACTACATTGATACCCTGGAAGACAGTCAACTCATGATGTGGAGCAGAGATCAGTTTGACGCCCTACACAACCAGATTCCGGGCCTTAAAACGTTCTCCGATCAGCTCATCTCCCGAAACCTGTATTCCAGCCAGAATCGCCTTTACAAAGTCATTAGCTCCACCCCGGAAGAGAAATATGAGGATTTCATAAAGACCTACCCCGGCATTCTGTTACGTGTACCGTTGCGCATGGTGGCATCCTACCTGGGCGTTTCCGTCAAAACCCTCACCCGCATCCGGCAGTCGCAGCTTCAGCGCTCCTTAAAATAGGGACAAATGTCCTCGTTTGCCGCCCGCCTACGTATCAATTTTGGCCGATGAAATAAGGGTGCCGAGCAAACCTCAACCTGATCACAGGTACAGGATGGCGCGGCATCCGGTCAACAACCAAATCATTGATAACTATGCGTGTATTCGTAACAGGAGCCACAGGCTTCATCGGCTCGGCCATTGTACAGGAACTATTACGTACAGGCCATCAGGTTATAGGGCTTGCTCGTTCAGAAGCCTCAGCTAACTCACTCACGGAGGCTGGTGCTGAGGTTCTATTGGGCAATCTGGAAGACCTTGACAGCTTAAAAAAAGGGGCTACAGAGGCAGATGGCGTGATTCATACGGCCTTTGTTCACGATTTTGCCAACTATCTGGCGGCTGCCGAAACCGACAAACGGGCTATTGAGACCCTTGGCTCCGCTCTGGCAGGGTCTACCCGTCCGCTTGTCGTTACCGGCGGCATACTGGGGTTACGAACCGATGGCATTCCCGCCACCGAAGATGATCCCGCACCCGACTTCCCGCGTGCCTCAGAAGCAACGGCCATGTCGCTGGCGGAAGCCGGAGTTCATGCGTCGGTCATTCGGCTACCTCCCTCGGTTCACGACAGGGGTGATTACGGCTTTGTGCCGTACATCATCAACACGGCCAGGCAAAAAGGCGTATCGGCCTACGTAGGCGATGGCAGTAACCGCTGGCCCGCCGTACACCGGCTTGATGCGGCTCATCTGTTCAGGCTGGTGCTGGAAAAAGGAACGGCCGGAACCCTGTACAACAGCATCGGTGACGAAGGCATCCCCATTCGGGAGATCGCGGAACTGATCGGCAGGCATCTGAACCTGCCCGTGGTCTCGATCTCCCCTGAAGAAGCGGTCAGTCACTTCGACTGGATGAGTCGATTTATTCAGTTCGATGGTCCGGCATCCAGCGAAAAAACCAGGGAACAACTGGGCTGGCAGCCCACACACCCCGGCCTGATTGATGACCTCAACGCGGGCCACTATTTCGAGCACTGATTTATTCAATTCCGCAAGTGCCCGGATACGTACCTCTACGTGCCCGGGCACTTGTGTATGGCGATATGTCCCGTATAGATTGACCAAACATAGTTGTAAATAAATGGGCGTTTTAGGGAACAGTACGAATCCATTAACTGGCGCAAAATAGATAGTTAGCCCCCCTTGATTTCCGGACCACTTTATGCTAAACAAAGCGGATAGTAGTCGGTTTTTTTTAAAATTTCCGGAATAACTGATGGATACACCCGGACCACAAACCGAAGCGCTGCTTTCGGTCTATCGTACAGCGTTTAAGCATAGTTTGCAGAGCTTTTGTTTGCTGGAAAAAATAGATAATCCAGTTGGGACGGCCACTGATTTTCGGTTTTTGCTGACCACTTCAGCCTTTGAACAGCAACTCGGCATACAGCAGCCAGAGGGCAAAACCATTCGGCAACTAGTACCTCCGGTCGAACCCCAACTTTTCGAACACTATGAGCGGGTGGCCTTGACGGGGCAACCCAGCCACTTTGAGCACTATATAGCAGCGCTCGATTGTTGGATGGCCGTTAGTGTGTTTCGAGTTAAGCAGGAAGCCCCCTACTGGATCGGTGCCCTGTTTGACAATATCACCCAACGCAAAAAAGCAGAAAACCAACAGGCCTATCTGTTGACGCTGAGCGATGCGCTACGGCCGCTGGCGGACGCCGAGCAAATTCAGCGGGTGGCCCTGCATTGCCTGGGCCAGCACTTACAGGTAGACCGCGTGTTATATGCCGAAGTAGAGCCCGACGAGGCTCATTTTGTCATTGCCGCCAATTATGTGCAGCCCCCCTTTCCCCAAATGATTGGTCGCTTCCGATTGAGCGACTTTGGAAAAACGCCGGACTCGCAACGCATGGGTCAAACGCTGGTGGTAGCCGACATCCATCAGGTAGACGAATCCGATGAGCATTTGCGGTCGTATCTGGCCGCTGGAGTCGTTTCCATTATCGGTATCCCCTTGCGAAAAGGGGGGCGCTGGGTAGCTAGCCTAACCGTGCATCATGGTCAGCCTCGCCAGTGGACGGCTCAGGAAGTGGCCCTGGTCGAGGAAACGGCGGAGCGGACCTGGGCAGCCCTGGAACGAGCCCGCGCCGAGCAAGCCCTGCGGGAGGAAGATCGTCGCAAGGATGAGTTTATGGCCATGCTCGGTCATGAATTGCGTAATCCTCTGGCTGTCGTAACCAATACCTTGCTGCTATTGGAACTAACCCAGGGAGCCGATTCGAGTTTATCGTATGACAAAGCCGTTAGGCTCATGAGTCGGGAAACCCGTCATCTCAAACGAATGGTCGATGACCTGTTAGATGTGGGCCGCATCCGACAGGGTAAGATCAAGCTGGAGCGAAAACGAATCGACCTGGGTGAGCTCGTTGGCCAGACGGTCGAAGGGGCTCAGCCACTTTACCGGGAAAGCAACCGCCAGTTACTGGTTCACTTGCCTTTTGAGCCCTTGTACGTAGAAGGCGATACTACTCGGCTGGCTCAGGTGGTGATGAATCTGTTGACCAATGGGGCTAAGTACACGCTGGAAGGGGGGCACGTCTGGGTAAGTCTGGAAGCTCAGGGGCCGAATGCCCTGCTGCGCGTGAAGGATGACGGCATAGGCATTTCTGAAGAGGAACAAGCCGCCATATTCGAGGTCTTTGTTCAGGGCAACACCTCGCTGGATCGTCCGCAGGGTGGATTGGGTCTAGGCCTGGCCGTGGTCAAGCAATTAGTGCAGGGACATGGCGGTAGCGTTGCGGTTTATAGTGCGGGACCGGGCCAGGGGAGTGAGTTTCGGATTGAACTGCCGTTGACTAGAGTATCCGCGCCACCAGCCCAACGGCCAGCCCAAACGCTGTCTGGCTCATCCCGTGGCCGCGTGTTGGTGGTGGATGATAATAAAGACTTAGCCGACATGACCGCTCGGTTGGTCGAGATGAATGGCTACGAGGTGCACGTGCGGTATGGTGGTCCCGAGGGTCTGGAAGCGGCCGAATCCTTACGGCCGGAGGTGATCCTGCTGGACATTGGTATGCCTACTCTGGATGGCTATGCCGTCAGTCGGCGCATTCGTTCTCAGCCTTGGGGCGATCACATCACAATTGTGGCGATAACGGGCTTTGGTCAGGAAGCTGATATGCAACGCAGTCGGGCGGCTGGCTTTGATGAGCATCTGCTAAAACCGGTGGATTATAGTCTACTTCTAGAGGTGTTAGCCAGAAGCATACCCGGTGGGCATACCGCTTAAGAAAACAACGTCCACTATCTAATCACCGTTTTAGTTATTCTCTTAAAAAGACTCTCCAATATGACGGGAAAGTTTTCATGACCAGTACGTTCTTTTAAACCGCTTCGCCGGATTGGGCACCGCTATGTTGTTTGGTTATGCACGCGTATCAACACAGGACCAAACTTTGTCCCTGCAATTGGATGATCTGGAAAAGGCTGGCTGTGAGAAAATCTTTTAGGAAAAGGTGTCTTCGGCTAAGGTACGACCGCAGCTACAGAAAATGCTGGAGGTGCTTAGGGAAGGAGACACCATCATCGTTTGGAAGTTGGATCAATTAGGCCGGTCCCTGAAGGGGCTTTTCACCTTGGTCAATGACTTCCAGAGCAGAGATATTGGATTCCGCAGTCTGAATGATGCCGCGCCACGGTGGCCATCGATACTACCACCGCCCAAGGCCGCTTAGTATTTAATCTATTTGCTTCGCTGGCCGAGTTCGAACGTGACCTGATTCGGGAGCGAACCAAAGCTGGACTGGCGGCCGTCCGTGCACGAGGACGAATTGGCGACCGTCCTGAAGGCCTCACTCCAGAAGCTCAAATAAAAGCACGAGCGGTTAAGACCATGTATGCCAATAAACTAAACACGATTGCTGAGATCGGCCAATCATTTCACATAATCCGAGCGACGGTTTACCGGTATTTAGCTTGGCAAGAAGGGAAATGACCGTTATTCATGAAGGACGTTGTTTCTCAGAATGGGCGGTTTTTGCGACACTTCCCTCCCAGTCATCCTTTACAAATCAGCATTGGAACAGCTTCCTTTTGGTTCTTTCGTTTCGTCGTAAAAACGTATCCGTATTCTGTTGTTTTGTATAAGGAACACGGGTAGTTAGCCGGGTAATTTTGTCTCATCAAAAAAAGAAGAGGCAATGGTTAAGACAATTTTTATTACCGGGGCATCCCGCGGATTTGGCAGAATTTGGGCGGAAGCGTTTTTGGAGCGGGGAGACCAGGTCGTGGTTACCTCCAGAAAAGCCAGCGCACTAACCGAGTTGGTCGAAAAGTATGGCAACGCAGTGCTGCCCCTGGAACTGGATATAACCGACAGGACCGCCTGCTTTTCGGCTCTGGAAAAGGCAAAAGCTCAGTTTGGGCGGGTAGATGTGGTAATCAATAATGCTGCGATGGGTGTGGTTGGCATGGTGGAAGAACTCAGCGAGCAGGACTCGAGGGACATCATTGAAGCCAACCTGTTTGGTTCACTCTGGGTTACCCAGGCGGCCTTACCCATTCTAAGAGCACAAGGCAGCGGCCATATTCTGCAACTATCCAGTGCACTGGGTGTGTATACGTTTCCTTCCGTGGGTATCTACAGCGCCAGTAAATTTGCGGTTGAAGGCTTTAGTGAAGCCCTTTCCCTGGAAACTAAAGACATGGGTATTCATGTCACGATCATAGAGCCCAATGGATTTGCTACCGACTTCACGGCATCCACGATTCAAAGTAAGCCTATTGCCGCCTATGACCAGGTCCGGACCGCACTCTATTCAAATCCAGCCATGACCGAAAGCGATACCTACGGCGATCCCACCGCAACGGCGGCAGCAATCCTGAAACTGGTGGATGCAACCAATCCTCCGCTGCGCCTGTTTCTGGGCAAAAAAGCGCTCCCACTGGCCAAAGCGGTTTATCAGCAGCGCCTGGCTAACTGGGAAGAGTGGAATACCGTTGCTAGAGAGGCACATGGCCTTTAGTGGCCTGACGTAGTCGTTCGTTGATAACCGGTCAGCCCACACCTGTGCGTGGGCTGATCTTACCATTTACTAGGATGCATTTTAAAAGCCTGAGTGATGTACATGCCTGCAATAAGTATCCAGGCCCGGAAAATCCGCTACTGACGCTGTTTACTTGTAACCCGTTGCGGAACGTATTCAGCTATGAAGTGACAACGGATTTCTATATTATCGCCTTAAAACAACTTCGCTCCGGGGAGATCCGTTACGGCCGGACACGCTACGACCACCAGAGCGGATCGATGTATTTTTTGAAACCGCAACAGGCCATTCAACTGAAGGACATCGCTTTAGAAAGTGATGGCTTCGAGATCTGGTTTCATGCCGATTATCTAAGCGGCCATTCGCTGCATACGGCCATTAAGAAGTACAGCTACTTCAATTACGAACTGAATGAGGCACTCCATGTATCCCCTAAGGAGCAGCAGATTATCTGGGAGCTTTTCAGGAAAATAGAGACTGAATACACCAACAACCAGGACGAGTTCACCCGGGACATTATTCTGGGCCATATTGAATCGATGCTCAACTACTCCCAGCGATTTTATAAACGGCAATTCCTAAACCGTACGATTGGCTCGGGAACAACAGCCACCAAGTTCAATGCCATTTTATCAGCGTACCTGGAAGAAGGCTCTTTATCCGAAAAAGGATTACCTACAGTGGCCAAACTTGCGGCTGAGCTGAACATGTCGGCCCGGTACCTGAGCGATCTTTTGAAGCAGGAAACGGGGAAAACTGCCCTGGAGCTCATCCACATCACCTTGGTCTCGGAGGCCAAGAACCTGCTCAATAGTGAGGATTATACCGTTTCGGAGGCCGCCTACCGGCTTGGTTTTGACAATCCCCCTTACTTCTCCCGCTTATTCAAGAAGCAGACCGGGATCAGTCCCAACCAGTATAAAAAGCATCAGTTGAATTGAACATCTTCGTGCCGTTGGCCTGTTCTAGGAGTAGGCCGCGTGGTCGGTACCGGCTCCCCGGCAGGGTCGGAGCGGAACCACTGGACAGTTTTAATTGAAAACATTCTTACAAAAGGCTCTTTCTGAAGAAGGAATATAGCAGTTTACGAACAATCAACGAACCTGATCTTAGTTCTTCAATACTCATCACAAAAGTACACACCACCGGCCAGTGGCCTGATTGCACTATTGTAAGAACGAGTGGACGGCAAAGTAGCCCTTAAAATGTAGCAACGAACCACTTCGTAAATGTGCTTCCTTCCACTCGGGCAAATGTCAGCGGTTGTAACCTTCTCCTGACCAATCTCCCCTGACAAAATAAGGCGGCCTCCTGACCGACCCGAACCGCCCGGTCCGCGACAATTCCATACGCTTTAGGCATCCGGTTCTCCGGTTCATGATTTGATAATGACAAATCATGCAAATGCAGTATTGCCCCCACTATTACTCGCTGATACCTTTGTCAACGAGCGTTACGGTCCCCTCCGCAACGGATCCACCTAAACCACTCAATCAACCAGTCCCGTATGCAACGCCTGTTCTACACGTTCCTGATTGCTTTACTCGTCACCACGGCCGGTGCTCAATCAACCGGCACCGTACCGGTAACGGTTCGCAAAACGTCGGCGACCAAAACCCCGGCTACGTACTCGGGTCGGCAAATCATAGTCGGCACGGGCGGTGGCTTCACCGGCGAATCGACAACGTATTACCTGCTCGAAAACGGCAGGCTGTTCGGAAAGCGCGGCCAAGATTCGGGGTTTCGCTTCATTGGCCAGCAAACGGCCGCCAATACCAAACGGGTATTTACCGCCCTGGAAAACGCCTGCAAAATCAAGTCGACCCGGTTCGATAACCCCGGTAACACCTACACGTTTGTCGGCTGGAAAAAAGGGCGGCAAACGTATAAAGTCACCTGGGGTGCTCCCGATACCACCGTTCCCGGCGCTTATCCACGCTTTTATACCTCATTCATGGCCATGATCCCGGCGTCGTCGCGGCTGTAACGCTATCCAGTAACCACATGAAACCACATCTACTCCCGTTCACCTTCCTTTTATCCTCTGCCGTACTGGCCCAGCAACCGGGTCTGACGCAGCCACATTCAACCACTCAGGGCTTTACACACAAGTACAAGACCGCGGCCCCAACGCCCGGCCTGGCCGAAAAACTGGGTGCCGACGTAGCGCCCCTGCCCAGCAGCCGGGCGGGTGGGCAATCCCTGATGGCCAACGGGCGGCAACTGGTCAGCCAGCCCCTGCGGTTACGCGTAGTTCGCGATACGACCACGGGTCTGCCGGTTTTCATTGAGCGTAAGCCATCTGCCAAATCGCCTGGCCGGACCAACCGGAACGCCCGCGTCAGCGCGACGGCGGCAACGTACCAGTTTCTCGGGCAGGTCCGCACGCTGCTGAACATCGACAATCCCGAAGCCAGCTTCAAGGTGATGCGCTCGGAAGCCGACGACCTGGGGCAGACCCACGTGCGCCTGACCCAAACCCACAAGGGACTGCCCGTGCTGGGTGGCGAACTGGTTGCTCACCTGACCGATGGCGAGGTAACCGTACTGAACGGCCGTTACCAGCCCGTACCGACTACCCTGTCCACGAAGCCTGCACTGTCGCTGAGCGACGCCGGCAGCCGCGCCCTCAAAGACGTTGGCAAAGAAGCCCTTGTTCGTACGTTCGGGGCGAATCTGTTCGACATGAAACCGGTGGAGGGCGAACTGTGCGTCTTTACATCGGAGAAAGGAGCCGCCCTGGCGTATCAACTGACCGTTCGGCCCAACCTGCTCGAACGCTGGGAGTACGTGATCGATGCCCGGACGGGAGCGGTACTGGACAAATACAACCACACCTGCTCACTCGACGGGCCATCCAAAGCAACGGCCCGGGACCTCAACGGCGTTTCGCGTACCTTCCAGACCTATCAGCACGAGGGTGGTTACTACCTGATTGATGCCTCACGGCCCATGTTCAACGCCAAAGGGTCGACCATGCCGGGCAGCCCAACGGGGGCCATCTGGACGCTGGATGCCCGCGAAACCTACGGCGACAACGAGAAAACGTACCAGATTACGTCTACCAACAACACTAACTGGAACGCGACCGCCGTATCGGCTCACTACAACGCCGGAATCGCCTACGACTACTACCGCGCGACCTTCAACCGGAACGCGCTCAACGGCAACGGGGGTACGATCATATCGGTTATCAACATCGTCGACGACAAAGGCAAAGGTGTCGACAATGCGTACTGGAACGGCAAGTTTATGTCGTACGGCAACGGGAACGTAGCGTTCAAACCGCTGGCCGGGGCGCTCGATGCCGCCGGTCACGAAATGACTCACGGCGTCATTCAGAACACGGCTAACCTGCAGTACAAGAACCAGTCGGGGGCCCTCAACGAGTCGTTTGCCGACATTTTCGGGGCGATGATCGACCGCGACGACTGGACCCTGGGCGAAGACATCGTTAAAACGCAGGTCTATCCGTCGGGCGCGATGCGGAGCCTATCGAACCCCAACCAGAACGGTCAGGGCACCCGTGGGTACCAGCCCAAAACGATGGCGCAGTATAACAACACGACCGACGACAACGGCGGGGTACACAGCAACAGCGGCATCAGCAACTATGCCTTCTACCTGTTTGCGACCAACAACAGCGTCGGCAAAGACAAAGCCGAGAAGGTCTACTACCGGGCGCTGACGAACTACCTCGTCCGGACGTCGCAGTTTCTGGACCTGCGCCTGGCGGTGATCAAAGCCGCGGGCGATCTGTATGGAGCCACCGGCGCGGAAGTAGCGGCCGCCAAAGCCGCCTTCGACGCCGTGGGCATTACGGAGAACACGCAGAATCCTGACCCCGGCAAACAGCCTGACGTACCGGTAGCCAACGGCCGCGACCTGCTCCTGCTCACCGATACGGAAAGCCAGAACCTGTACTCGACGGACGTAGCCGTGACACCGGCCAAATTTGATAAGAAAACGGCAACCTCGCTGCTCCACCGGCCGAGCGTTACGGACGATGGTCAGATTGCGTACTACGTATCGTCGGACAACTACATCCGGGCTGTTAACCTGACCGGAACCCCGAAAGAAGAAAAGCTGACGGATCAGGCCGTTTGGGACAACGTCACGATTTCGAAAGACGGAAAAAAGCTGGCGGCTCTGACTAACGAGAAAGACGCGTCGATCTGGGTGTACAGCTACGACCTGAAGAAATGGAAGCAGTTCAAGCTGTACAACCCGACCTATACCGAAGGCGTAGAGACCGGCGACGTTCAATACGCCGACTCCTTTGAATGGGATTTCTCCGGCGAATACGTCGTGTACGACGCGTATAATGAACTGACCAAAGCCGATGGCAATCCGCTTGATTACTGGGACGTGGGTTTCATTCATGTGTGGGATAAAGCCGCCAACAACTTCGCCGATGGTCAGATCGAGAAACTGATTCCCAGCCTGGACGAGGGCGAAAGCATCGGTAACCCGTCGTTCTCAAAGAACTCACCCGACATCATTGCGTTCGATTACTTCAACGAAAACGACGACACCTACTACGTCCTCGGGGGCGACCTCAGCAAAGGCAACCTGAAGGTGATGTACGAAAACAATACGCTGGGCTTCCCGAGCTTCTCGCGCCTGGACAACCGACTGGTGTTCAGCACCGAAACCAGTGGCCGCGAAGACGTAGCGGGTATTAATCTGGCCGCTGATAAGCTGAGTGTGGTCGGCAACGCTACCGTGCTCTACACCGACGCCAAATGGCCGGTCTGGTACACCCAGGGACAGCGGGCGGTAACGAAAACCAGCCAGACGATCACCTTCGACGCCATCACCGACCGCTATACCGATCAGGGCGACGTAACGCTGAAAGCCACGGCCTCGTCGGGTCTGCCGGTTACGTTCACCGTACGCAGCGGACCGGCTCAGATTACCGGTACCAAACTCAAAATTACGGGACCGGGTACCGTAACGATCCGGGCCTCGCAGGAAGGCAACACAACGTTCAATGCCGCCACGCCGGTTGACCGCACGTTTACGGTGCTGGCTGTTCTGGGGCTCGAACCGACGCTGGCCGACCAGTTGAAGGTGTACCCCAACCCCGCCGGCAGCACCCTGACCGTGGAATTGCCGATGACCGCCCCGATCCAGACCCTGACGCTGACGACCCTGAGCGGTTCAACGGCCGTGCAGACAACGCCCCGGAGCCGCACCAGTACGGTAACGCTCGATCTGAGCCAACTGAGCAAGGGCCTGTACCTGCTCCAGGTCCAGACACCGAGCGGTGTCGTGAACCGGAAGGTGGTCAAGGAATAACTGGTACGGCAAATTCCCATCCAAAGAATTTCGTTACAAACACAGAGTCAAAAGCCCCTCTCCTTCAAAAGGAGAGGGGTTGGGGTGAAGTTAGTTAATCCAGCCCTCACAACGAATTCAGCTCATGAACGGTCACTCCCGGAGTGGCCTTAAAACCGTCAACCATGATTTTTCGGTGGTTTGCGCCGACAAACACAACCACCCGTTTTGCGCCGGCTTTGCGGGCCCGTTCAACGGTATTGCGTACCATGTCGTCGTTGCGGTTCTGCCACTGGGCGAGCATGGCCTCAACCTCCTTCTCAGGAAACCCTTTGGTACCAAATAAACGCCGGGCACCGTAGAAATTCACAATATTGAGGAGTTCGTCGCCGTCGGGCGAGTTCATATACCACGTTTCTTTCCCCGCAAGGCCCGCTTCCTTGTCGGCCTTACCCAGCGCTTTCGTTCGGGCGATCAGCGCGGCATACCGCCGGGCATCGGCCGAGGTCGTATCGTCCATCGTTTTCTCCCAGGTACGAAATAAAGCATCTGCTTTGTCCCAAGCGGCTTGCCAGGCCAGATCATGGCGTTGGCTGTCCATCGCGCCAAGCTGATCGATGGCGAGTTTGTCCATCAGCGGAAATACGAGGTTGTGGTATTCGTTGGAGCGATTGCTGTACAACGAATCCGGTACGCCCAGAATAGCCTGGTAAGCCGCCACTTCCTCCGGGCCAAAGTTCGGCCGGGCTTTATCGAGCCGGTATAGTTGGTACCGGGCATTGGCAATGTCGTGTTTGAGGTACAACGCCCGCGCCAGTTTCATCCGATCCTGATGCAGGTTCGGGTGTTTGCGCAGCCGTTCAAGCGTTTGCCGGATGAACCGATCCGGGTTGGCGGGCGCCGGATAGTTGAGACTGTTGAGATAGGCAAAACGTTTTTCAGTTGCCTTCTTATTCCAGTACTCCTTGATAGCGTCGTAATCCTCGGCCGACAGAAATTCGCCAAATACGGCATCAGGTTTGAAAGCAGCGATCTTGTCGATGAGTACGTCGAATTTCTCAACGGGCTGCTTGCCGTAGCTGTGCGATGTTCCTACCATCAATACGTCGAGGGGTTGGTTCTGGGCGTTGGCAAAGCAGGCGAAGAGAAAGAGAGCGAAGGTGATGAACGTTTTCATGGGGTTGCGTTTTTTGTTGTGCGATTGATGACACAAAAATGAAGCACCCCCCTGGCAGTCAACGACTCAATTCGACCAACCCGCCGGTTTAATCGTCCAACACCTGACGAAAGTACGGGGGCTGTTGGTCGGCAAAAAAAGGGGGTTGGTCGAACGGCGTTGGGATTCCGTTCTCCAGGTCAGACGTTTGTATCATGCCGGAATAACCGTTTACAACAGGTATTCCGCTCCTTCTTTCGACTTTACAGCAATACCCATGACTGTATCCCTTCGACCCAACCGCGCCCGCGTTCGCAACTTGTTGTATGTCGGGCTTTTGTTACTACCCATTTCGCTGAACCTCATCAACCCCAGCCAAACTGGCTACCAGTATAGTTTATTTGGGATCACCTTCAACCTGGTCTTTCTGCTCACGGCCTGGTTCGAGCACGTCGTTATCCTGAATCGTTTCCTGGACCGTCGACAGTATTGGGCGGCTCTTGTCGGCTCGGTCGGGGCGCTGTTTTTCTTCGTCGCGGTTCGTTACCTGATTGAGCAGCAACTGGCATCCATCCTATTCAATTCTATCAATTATGACCCCAGCAACCTGACGATTAGGTACTACGTTCAGGATAATCAGTACTACGCCTTTACCGCCGTTGGGCTGGGCATCCTCTTTAAGTTGATCGAAGATTGGTTTGTGCATCAGCAGGAGCGACAGGCGCTGGTCAGCGAGAAAACAACGGCCGAACTGGCGTTTCTGAAGTCGCAGATTAACCCGCATTTTCTGTTCAATACGCTCAACAACATCTACGCGCTGGCCTACACCAAGTCGGATGCCGCACCGGGCGCTATCCTGAAGCTGTCGGAACTGATGCGCTATATGCTCTATGAAAGTGCCGGCCCCGCACCAGCACCAACCGGCAACGGCTCCGTTTCCCGAGAAACAGCCCACAAAGTGCCGCTCACAAAAGAGATTCAATACGTGCAGAATCTGGTTGATCTGGAAAAGCTTCGGGTCCCCAACGCGCAGGTACAGTTTGACGTTGAGGGCAACACCGACCTGTATCGGATAGAACCGATGCTGCTCATTTCGTTCGTAGAAAACGCCTTCAAACACGGTGACCTGACCGACCCTAAGCAGCCCCTTGTCATTCACCTCAGCGTACGGCAGGGGCAGCTACAGGCGGACATTCTAAACAAAAAAAGCCACCATCAGAAAGATACTACGGGGGGCATTGGGTTGCCAAATGTGCGCCGACGCTTAGATTTGTTGTACCCCAACCGGTACACGCTGCACATTGACGACGATGAGCAGACCTACGCCTGCCGGCTTGCGGTACGTTTGTAGGTTTACGGCGCGAGGCAGTACCGGTTGACTGATTGTGCCTATTACTGAGTTGTTCATCCCCTAAACTTTCAATACAACATTCACCTATTCGCCATGCTCCGTACCATAGTCGTTGATGACGAACCGCTGGCGCTCACGATCCTAGGCGATTACGTGGGTAAAGTGCCGTTTCTTGAGTTGGTTGGCACCACAACCAGCCCTATTGCGGCTTTGCAGCGTGTGCAGGCCGGTGAGGTGGACGTAGTACTGCTGGATATCCAGATGCCGGAGCTAACGGGGATTCAGTTTCTTAAGATTGTCGGTAACCGTTGCCGTATTATCCTGACCACCGCCTACTCGGAGTACGCTCTCGACGGGTACGAACACGACGTAGTGGATTACCTGCTGAAACCCATTTCATTCGAGCGATTCTACCGGGCGGTGCAGAAGCTCCTCCCTGGCCCGGGTGCCGTTTCCCTCCCGGAACCGCGTCAACCTACCGAGGTAGCCCCGGCGGTTGAGGGTACACCCGACTTTATCTTCGTTAAAACGGAATACCGGCTCCAGCGAGTCGATCTGAGCGACATTCTCTATGCCGAGGGGTTGAAAGACTACGTTTCGCTGTACACGGGCCAGCCTGCCAACCCTACGCGCCTGCTGACCTTGCAGACCATGAAGCACCTGGAAGAAAAACTACCAGTCAGTCGCTTTGTACGGGTGCATAAATCCTACATCGTCGCCCTCAACCGGATTGAGTCCATCGAGCGCAACCGAATCTATATCGGTAAGGCGGTGATCCCTATCGGCGATACGTACCGCGACGAGTTTTTTCGTCGGGTAGACGGGTAGTTCCGGTTTTACCGAATCAACAATAACACTCCAGCCGGTCGATCTCAGACCAGTTCCTTTTTCGCGTACTTTTCCTGCATCGTTTTGATAAACGGCAGGCCCTTTTCGGCGATGTGCCACGGGTCGTTGTATTCGCGCCAGACCCCGATTGAATTGGCAAAATCGACGTCGTTGCGCGTGAAGGCTTCTATCGTCATCCAGCCCGTATAGTTCACCTCAGCCAGCGTCCGGAACGTTTCGTCCCAGGGAATGTGGTCGTCGCCGGGCGTACCGCGGTCATTGGCACTGATGTGGACGTGGGCCAGCACCGGCGCAATGGTACGTATGGCGTCCGGGAAGCGTTTCTCTTCCATGTTGGCGTGGTGCGTGTCAAACATGGCCCGTACGTTCGGGTGGTCGGTCAGCCGGATCAGATACTCCAGTTGCGCCATGGTGTTGCACAGGTAACACTCAAAGCGGTTGAGCGCTTCGGGTGTCAGCACAATATTGGCCTGTCTGGCATACTCACCCGCGGCATGAAGTACTTCGGCACTGCGGGCGTATTCGTCCTGCTGCGGCTCCCGTCGACTGAAAGTTGCGAAGGCCGAGTGCATAGGTCCTGCGATCAGCGTGGCCCCCATGGCGTGGGCCCGGTCGATAGCCCCTTTCAGGTACGTAACGGCCTTCTCCCGAACCAAAGGCGATTCGCTCACCGGGTTCTCGTCCGGCCCGATCACCATCACGGTCGTGCTCCGCAAGCCAAGCTGATTCAGGTGATCGCCAAATTGCCGATATGCGCTGACGTCCTGGTTGTCGATAAAGCATTCGATGCCATCGTAGCCTATGGTTTTGAGCCGTTCGGTAATGGGATGCATCTTCTCCGATATCGATGCCGACCAGGCTAACAGGTTGAAGCCAATGGGTGAGCGTTGTGTTGATTCAGTTGCTGAAGGCATAGGAAACTGGTTTGACATGTTACGTGTCAAGGTCAACATTCCAACTTAAACGTCAGCCGGGCTGACAAGCTGAACCTGAAACCCTGACCTGAAGTAACATGAATTATGGATACTTAGTGAGGTAATAACTTGTTAGCTAAGCTATTGATTCATTGTTTCTGTCATCCCGACACCAGGAGGGATCTTCGAGTGAGGCTGAGAATAACTCCGGCTACAGAAGATCCCTCCTGGCGTCTGGATGACAGAAACACGCTGATTTTGATTCCGTATCATTGGCTATAATTCACGGCAAAGAATTATCGGGCTGACACATCTTTTTCCATCGGGTGCTCCTTAAGCAACTGCTCAGGAGTGTAAAAATCCTTTTTGCTTTCGATAGTCGCCCGGACTTTCTTTACCTTATCGGGGTAGACAGGCGCGGCCTGGTTACCGAAGGCATTCCGCACGTACGTCAGCACGGCGGCTACCTCGCGGTCGTTCATCAACCCGCCGTAGGGTGTCATGGGCACCTGACCGGGGTAGGTTTTTCCGTTTACCTCAATCGGTCCCATCAAGCCCTTGAGCACAATTTTGATCAGCCGCTCTTCGTCGCCCAGCACCCATTTGGTACCCGACAACGGCGGAAATCCGGATGCGGCCAACCCCTTGCCATCGGGCTGGTGGCAGGTGATGCAATACCCTTCCTTGGCAAAAAGCTGCTTACCGAGCGTGTGCAGCGCCAGGTCTTCGCCCCGCAGATTCGAGGTCGTGGCAATCTCCTTTTCTTTCTTGACCGGTTCCCCTTTCAGGTGCGCCACAGCCGCTTCATGGGCGTGTACCATCCAGTCGTCCAGTGGCTTCTTCTGGGCTTCGGCCAGAATCGGCAGCCCTTTTTCCGGGCCAATCCACGAAGCCGCCACGATGGCCATCAACCGAACCCGGCTGTTGTCGTCCCGAGCCGCCTGCATCAGCAGATTAGCCTGATCCGCCACCTGGTGCCCCGTATAGCGCACGACCTCAACGGCAGCCGCTCTGGCCCGGTAATCCTTTGCGTTCAGCAGTTGGCGCAGGAGTTTCTGATCCACTTTGTTCAGGCCCCAGCTCACCCACAGCCCTTCGAGCAGGTGGTGTTCGTAGCGCGGGTCGTTTTTGTCGAGCTTCGCCACCCACGTATTCAGCTTCGCCAACACCTCATCTGTGTTCCGGCCGCGCAGTTCCCGACGGGTACGGTAGCGGGTGCGGTATTCGGGTAGTTTCAGATTGTCCAGCAGCTCGTCAATCGATGCACCGGCGACTTTGGCGGGCTGCACCAGCGGCCGCGACGGGTACGTAATCCGGTACACCCGGCCGTGCATGTGATCGCGTAGCGGGTCGCGGGCGTTGTGCTGCATGTGCCCGATCAGGATGTTATGCCAGTCGATGACGTATAGCGAGCCATCCGGCGCAAACTCCATGTCCACCGGCCGGAAGTTCCGGTCATCGCTTACGATCAGGTCCATCCGGTGGCGGCTCTTGTAACCTGTGCCCTCGTCTTCCAGCGTGTGCATCTTGGTACCCAGGAAGCCGATGGTATTGTTGATCAGAAAATCGCCCTGTACCTCGTCGGGGAAGTGGCGGCTGGATACGAACTCCACCCCGGAGGTTGGTCGCACGCGGTGCGCTTCCTCGATCAACTGCTTCGATTTGTGCGTCGATTCGCCGTAGCGCGGAAGGACCGTACCGGGCAGCATCCAGCGGAAGTCGGGGCTCGACGTTTCGGCAAAGAACGGCTGACCCCACTCGTCGAAGGCAATACCCCAGGGGTTCGGGATGGCCAGCTGCGCGGTACGTTCCAGTTTTTTAAGCTGGGGTGCGTAGCGGTAGAAGCCGCCGTTGGTAGCCCGAACGGGGCCGTACGGTGTTTCGACGTTCGTATGCAGAAACACGCCTTCGCCGGAATAGATGGCTCCTGACGGATCGGTGGTGAACGCGTGGCTGTTGTGGTGGGTATCGTGATCATCGAAGCCACTCAGCAGGATCTCACTCTTATCGGCCCGGTCGTCGCCGTTGGTATCGACGTACAGCTTCAGGTTTGTACCCTGCGATACGTACACGCCCTCCGGTGCAATTTCAAAGCCCAGCGGCAGGTGCAGTTTATCAGCAAAAACCGTTTCCTTGTCTGCTTTGCCGTCGTTGTTGGTATCTTCCAGGATGATGATCTTATCGTCCGGCTTCGGATCACCCGGCTTGTAGTGCGGGTAACTCGGCATGCAGGCCACCCATAGCCGCCCCTTGTTGTCGAACGACATCTGCATCGGTTTGGCCAGGTTAGGAAACTCCTTCTCCGACGCGAACAGCTCGATTTTGTAGCCCTCCGGCACTTTCAGTTTGCTGAGTGCCTCCTGCCCGTAGAGGTACGTCAGGCTACCGTTTTTCTGAGGGTTGTAATTCGTTTTTACTTCGGGCAATTGCCGGGTCCGGGCATCGGCGGCAGCCAGGTCCATTTTTTGTCCTTTGGCAGCCGCCAGCCAGATCGCGGTATCCCGGTTCGCCGTCATCTCGCGAATCTTCTCGATCTCTGCCGGGTAGTTGTCCGGCCCAAACGGGTTGTAGCGACGGCCGTAGACGTGCACACCATTCGGGATTTTGATGTCGTTGTGCCACATCCAGTCTTTCTCGATAACGGCGTCGTACACCAGCTTGCGGTTGGCTTCTGCCTTGACCGGCACCTTGCCGAAGACCTGGTCGGCCAGCAAAACGCCCAGCTTTTTGTAGCCGTCGTTGTTCAGTTGAAAGCCGTCGATGGTCAGCGGTTCTTTGCTGTCCTGGTACCACTTTTGCGAGGGCGTGAACGCATCGACATAGATGACCGTTCCGGCGTTCCGGTTGTTCTGATCGGCCACTTCCTTCATGGCCTTGGCGTACAGTGCCAGGTTCGCGTTTTCTTTTTTACCGTTCGGCAGGTCATACATGGCCGACAAATCCTCGAACGCAATCGGCGAAACAAGCGCGAGTTGCGGGGGCGTCGTGCCGTTGTAGGGCTGCTTCAGCGTATGCTTAACAAACGCATCGAGTTCAGCTTTGTAGTTGACCAGCCCGGCCGGTCCCTGAAACGATTCGTTGTAGCCGAAGAAGGCGATGATCACATCCGGTTTCAGGCGGGTAAGCCACTGATCCGGCGAGTCGAAATGTCCTTCACTCTCGGAAGGCGTAGCCAGCTCAGTCTGGAATTTCTCGGCGCCCGGAAAAGCCCAGGGTGAAAACCGGCTGGCGTGAGGCCGGAACCCCGGCGTATCGCCCCCGTCGCACATGTTGCGGATGTACAGCTGACTATCGGGATAGCGCAGGTGCATCTCGGTCTCGAAATGATCGTAATTCATCATCCGGGAGCCCAGGTTGTTGCCCAGCAGGACAATACGGGCGCCCTGCTTCACCTGCAGCGTCTGGGCGCTGTAGAACCGGAACGCACTGAATCCAATGACCAGGGCCAGGACGACGAGCAGACCGTAGATATTTCTTTTCTGGAGAATAAGCCGCTTCATACCGTCACGATTTTTTAGGGTGGCCATACGGCACGTTGATGTTCATTTTACCTTTCCACCGCTTCGGCACCGGCTGACCCAGCTCCCAATGAATGGCATTGATAACCAGGCGCTGCACCGGCTCTTCCCGGAAGTCTTCGGGGTGGCCCAGCGTGGTCAGAAACGCCTTGCCGCCCCACTGGTTCTGCCAGGTCCAGGCCACCGGATTTTCAGTAGCCTCCTTGTCGGGATTAACCGCTTTGCCCATCAGCAGGGGCACCGCCCCTTTGGGTGGGTAGTCCGGCTTGACCCGATACAGCCACGAGGCTGCGTGAAAGCTCGGTTCAACGCCGGTTAGGATGGGGTGTTTGGCGGCTTCGGGTATGACCGTTACGTCGGTAGTGCTGTTGTGGCCGTAGTGCGTGTGCTTGGCCGCACCGCCCCAGCCCGGAGGGCTCCCGAACGCAAACTCTCCGAAGGCATTCCACCGCCGACGGTCGTCGCCTTCCGGGTAGTTGAACGCGTGGGTGGTCGTGCGGAAACCCATCACCGGCTTACCGGATTTCAGGTAGTTCTCGATGTGATTGAGCTGCTCCTGGGGCAGCAAGCGCCACCGCAGGAAAAACACCGCCAGGTCGGCCTCTTTCAGGACTTCGAGACCGGGAATGTCTTTTTCGCCGTTGTAGTCCGGCACCGACTTCAGGACGGTTGTCCGCATGCCGTAGTTTTTTTCCAGTTCGGCAGCAAACAGCGGCATCGTTTCTTCACTGCTGTATTCATGATCGCCGGTTACGAACACGACGTACGGTTTATTGGCATTGCCCGCCGAAGCGGCAACGGAATCCGTCCAGGTCGACAGGCCGCCTACCGCCAGTAAGCTGGCAGCCTGTTGTAAAAAATCTCGGCGTTGGGTTTTCATGAAGGCAGGTTTAAGTCAACTGATAGACTATGAAGAAAAGACGAATTTTCCCCGAATTTACCCGGTCCGGTTAGTCGGGCTTTTTCATAAACTGAGCCACGTTGGTTTTCGTGACCAGCTGAAACGGGATCAGTGTTTCTTTCTCAACCGACTGGCCTTTAGCCAGTTTTACGGCGGCCTCGATGGCTTTCGACCCCTGCTGTTCGGCGTTCTGAAACACCGTAGCGTCCAGCGTTCCTTTCTGAACGGCCTGCAATGCATCCGGAATGGCGTCGATGCTGACAACAATGACTTTGGTTTTCAGTCCGGCGTCGGTCAGGGCTTTTACGGCACCCATACCCATTTCGTCGTTGTGCGCAAATACGGCGTTGATTTCGGTCCCGTAGGATTGAATCCAGTTTTCCATGAGGCTCATGGCCTTGGCCCGGTCCCATTCGGCGGTCTGGTGGGCGATGAGCTTCAGGCCGGGGTACTGTTTCAAAATTTCCCGGGCGCCCTGCTCCCGCTTGATCTGGGCAGCCTGCCCCATGTACCCGTGCATCATCACGACGTTCCCTTTTCCGCCGAGTTTTTCGGCAATGAACGTCATCGCCATGCGGGCGGATTCCACATCGTCGGAACCGACAAAGGCCGACGGTTTGGTGCTGGTTTCGGAGTTTACGTTGATGATGGGAATCTTCGCGGCCAGGGCTTTTGCTACGGCCGGCGAACTGGCCTCCACTTCGCAGGGGTTCATGATGATAGCGTCGACTTTCTGGGCGATGAAGCTTTCCACCTGCTCGACCTGCTTCAACGCCGACCGCTCCGCATCCACGGTGATCAGATCAACGCCGGCCTGCTCGGCTTTCCTAGCCATTTCGTCGTTGACATTGACGATAAACTCGTTTTGCATGCTGAGCATGGTAGCTCCCACAACGAGTTTTTTACCCCCGTCGCCCTGGCTGGTTTCGGTGGATTGGTTACAGCCGGTAAGGAGTGATGCCGTGATAACTAAGGTCAGGACTGTCGATTTCATGGTATTGTCTGGGCCAGGCTCCAGCTTGGCCTTAGTAGTACAGCTTTACATTAACAGGCCAAGCTGGAGCTTGACCCAAAGATGGCCCGGACTACTTCCGGTTCACACTATCCAGCACAACGGCACCGATGATGATGACGCCCATCACAACCTGCTGGTAATACGACGATACGTTGAGCAGATCAAGACCGTTGCTGATGACGCCGATCAGCAAGGCCCCAATCAACGTACCCGTCATGGTTCCGGTGCCGCCCGACGTACTGGTGCCGCCGATGATGGCCGCAGCAATGGCGTCGAGTTCAAACCCGGCTCCGGCGTTGGGCTGGCCCGTCGTGATGCGCGAGGTCAGGACAATCCCGGCCAGGGCTGCCAGCAGGCCACTCATGGTGTAAACGGCCATTTTGACGTTGCTAATCTGTATACCCGACGCTTTGGTTGCCTGCTCATTGCCTCCCACGGCGTACATATAGCGCCCCAGTACGGTCTTTTTCAGGATCACTGAGCAAACCGCGAACATACTGATCAGAATGATGATCGGCATGGGTACGCCCAGCACCTGACCGCCCCCGATAAAATTAAATGAGTCGGATAAGTTAGAGATTGGTCGGCCTTTGCTCAGGATCAAAGCCAGCCCACGCCCGATGGTCATGGTGCCCAGCGTAACGATAAACGGCGGCACTTTACTGCGGGTAATCACGAACCCGTTGAAAGCCCCGAAGAGCACACCACTCAGCAATCCAGCCAGAACGGGTACAATCACCGGATACGTATCCTGGCGGGCGAACAGGGCTGCGACTACGCCCGTTACGGCCACCATTGAACCTAACGACAGATCGATGCCACCGGTGATGATAACGAACGTAACTCCGAACGCCAGCAACGCATTGATAGACACCTGCGTCACGATGATCATCAGGTTCGGGACGGTCAGAAAGCGGGGCGTGACCAGCGAGAGTATAACACAAATCACGATGAACGCCACAAAAATCCCGGCTTTCCCAAGGCGGCTGACGCGGGTTTTGTACGACTCCCGCACCGGTTTGAAGTAGGTATCGATCGTGTTTTTCATGGGTTCAATAGTGCATGGCGTACGCCATAATGGTTTCCTGCGTCGCTTCTTCCCTGGAAAGCATCGCCGTTTGTTTTCCTTTTGTCAACACCAGTATCCGGTCGCTCAATCCCAGGATCTCCGGCAGTTCGGACGAGATGATAACGATGGCGATGCCGTTGGCTTTCAACTGGTTGATGAGTTTATAAATTTCGGCTTTAGCGCCAATGTCAATACCGCGGGTGGGCTCATCCAGGATGATCACGTCCGGCGAAGCCAGCAATACCTTTCCGATGACTACCTTTTGCTGGTTGCCACCGCTCAGATACATCACTTCCTGATCCGGGCCGGCCGTTTTGATGCGCAGATCGGCAATCAGTTTGGTAGCGGCATCGGTTTCGCTCTTCTCCCGAATCAACAGTCCGCTGGCGTAGGTTTGCAGGCTGGCTAACGTAATATTCTGCTTTACCGACAACCGTGGTACAAAGCCCCACCCCTTCCGGTCTTCGCTAACGTAGCCAATGCCGTGCTGAATGGCATCCTGTGGTGACCGTATCGTCACCGGCTGGCCTTTGATCCGGATTTCACCGCTGCTGATGCGATCAAGCCCAAAGATGGCACGGGCGATCTCGGTCCGGCCGGCCCCCATCAGCCCGGCGATGCCCAGCACCTCGCCTTCGTGTACCGTAAAACTCACGTCCGAAAATACCCCCGCCCGACTGAGCTGACAAACAGCGAGGACTTCTTTCCCTGTGCGGATAGTCGACTCCGGAAACAGGCTGTCAAGCTGCCGGCCAACCATCATGGCAATCAACGTATCGATGTCGAGTTCGGCGGCTGGTTTGGTACCGATGTACTGGCCATCGCGCAAAACTGTGATGGTGTCGGCAATCGTAAAAATCTCGTCCATCTTGTGCGAGATGTAGATGATGGCCACGCCCTTTTGCTTCAAGTCCCGGATGATGCCGAACAACGTAGTGACTTCCTTGTCCGACAACGCCGACGTTGGTTCATCCATGATAATGACGCGGGCGTCGTTGGAAATGGCCCTGGCAATTTCTACCATCTGCATCTCGGCCACACTCAGGTACTTCATCTGCGTATCGGGGCGAATGCTGACGCCTATCTGGTCGAGGAGCTGCTTTGCCTGCTGGTTCAGGCGGTTGTCGTTCAGCCAGCCGAACAGGCCGCCCGTCGTTTCGCGCCCCAGAAAAATGTTTTGCGCTACGGTCAGTTCCGGCACCGCCATAATCTCCTGGTGGATCATGGCTATGCCGCGCTTCATGGCTTCGTTGACGCTGCCATTTTTCAACGCCTGCCCTTCCAGCATAATCTCACCCGAGTCGGGGCTTAACAAGCCCATCAGAATTTTCATCAGGGTAGATTTGCCGGCCCCATTCTCACCCATCAGTGCATGGACTTCGCCTTTCCGCACGGCCAGTTCGACGTTATCCAGCGCCTTCACGCCCGAAAACGTTTTTGTTAAGCCACGGATAGTGAGCAGGTAGTCCCGGTCAGAAAGCATATCTGGGGTATAACTCAGAAGTGCCAGCCATTCACATGACTGGCACTAATATATTGATTATTAATGTATTATAATTAATATATCTATTTTGTCATGCTGACGAAGGAAGCATCTTCGGATGAGCCATTTAGTTAGTTACCCGAGATGCGTCCTGCGTCAGCATGACAAAAAGCAAGAAATCACTTACGCTTCCTGGCTGACGGTGGTGCCTACGCCGGTATCTTTCCAGCTTCTGGAAGCGGCCGATTCAAGCACGGCTTCGCATACTTTCTGGGTTTCGAGCGCGTCCTGGAAGGTTGGCGAGCAGGGTTCACCGGTTTCCAGACTCTTCAGGAAGTCGGCAACCTGATGAATGAAGCTGTGCTCGTAACCGATGCCGAGGCCCGGCACCCACCACTTGTTCATGTACGGCTGATCACCGTCGGTTACGTGGATGGACCGCCAGCCGCGAACAATGCCTTCGTCGCGGTGGTCGAAATACTCCAGCCGGTTCAGATCATGCAGATCCCAGCGGATCGACGCGTGCTCGCCGTTGATTTCGAAGGTGTACAGCGCCTTGTGGCCGCGGGCGTAGCGCGTCGACTCGAACAGGCCCAATGAGCCATTCTCGAAGTGGCAGTGGAAAATACAGGCATCGTCGATACCAACCGGCTGCACTTTGCCGGTCACCGCGTGCATTCGTTCTTTCACGAACGTTTCCGTCACGGCCGATACGTCGGTGATGCTGCCGTTCAGCCACATAGCGGTGTCGATGCAGTGGGCCAGCAGGTCTCCCGTTACGCCGGAACCGGCCGCTTCAACGTCCATCCGCCAGGTGCCCGTACCGCCCTGCGGCACATCGGCGCTGATGGTCCAGTCCTGCAGGAAGTTAGCCCGGTAGTGAAAAATCTTACCCAGCTTCCCGGAGTCGATAAGCTGTTTGGCCAGCGTAACGGCCGGTAGTCGCCGGTAGTTGTACCAAACTGTATTGGCTACACCCGCCTTTTCGATAGCGTCGACCATTTGCTGCGCTTCAGCCACAGTACGGGCCAATGGTTTTTCACACAGCACCATCTTCCCGGCTTCGGCAGCCGCAATGGCGATTTCGGCGTGTGAATCATTGGGCGTACAGATGTCGACGGCGTCAATATCGTCGCGGGCGATCAGGGCCCGCCAGTCGGTTTCAACAGACTCGTAGCCCCACTGGTCGGCGAAGGCCTGCACCTTTTCGGCGTTGCGGGAGCAGACGGCTTTCAGGATGGGCCGGTATTGCAACTCGGGGAAAAAGTGGCTGACCTGGCTGTAGCCGTTGGAGTGCGTCCGCCCCATGAAGCCCGTGCCAATTATTCCAATTCGTAAGTCTTTCCTGGTTGACATGTTGCGTATGATGGTTGACGTTCAAATTACACTGTGCCTGCGGCTACTTCCTCCTGTTGGTGCCAGCCGTGCCGCTGGCGCACCTTAATCATGGTAGCCAGAATGTCGTTCCAGGTTTGCTGGTTGGTCATAACGGCATTGGGGAACATACAGCCATCCCAGCAGATGTGCTTGAACGCTTTGGTCAGTTCGCCGTTCTCGTCGCGAAGCCACAGACCCGCATCGGTCACGATGTCGAGCTTGCCATTAGGGTCCGTAGCCTGGCAGTGGCGACCGGTTTTGTCGTGCGAGCCGGAGCCAAATACGGTCCCGTCGTTCTGAGCTACGTGGAAGTCGATGGTCCAGGGACGCAGCGCCCGGGTCAGGGTTTTGAGGGCTTCGGTAAACGTGGCGCGGTCGTTCCAGTCGAAGTTTTCGGGCAGAATACGGTCCTCCGGATGGTTGTAGCCCATCAGGTACAGCAGCGTGTGAGCCATGTCCGCCTGGAAGCCCATGTTCGGACGGTCTACGGCTTCGAGCGTTTCGACCATTACCCGCCAGCTGTGCATACCCCCCCAGCAGATTTCGCCCTCAGCGGCCAGGCGCTCACCAAAATCGGCGGCTACGTCGCAGGCTTGCTGGAAGGTCTCTACAATCAGTTTAGAATTACCCACCGGGTCTTTTTCCCACTCCTGCGGGGAACTGGCCGAATCGATGCGGATAACACCGTAGGGACGAACCCCCAGTTCGCGCAGGCGCTGACCAATCTCGCAGGACCGGCGCACCATGTTGACAAACATAGCCCGGTCGTCTTTGCTGCCCATGGCGGGGCCTCCCCAAATGGGCGCTACCATGCTGCCAATGTTCAGGTTTTTGGACGCAACTTTATCTGCCAGGCGTTTGATGTCGTCATCCGTCATGGTGTCGACGTCGAAATGGGGAGGCATCAGCCCAATATCGATACCGTCGAACTTTACACCGTCCACCTCGGCGGCAGCGGTCATGTTCAGCATGTCATCAAACGAGATAGGCGGCTCCGAATTTTCGCCTTTCCCAACGAGCCCTGGCCAGGTAGCGTTGTGGAGTTTGGGGAAATTGTTGTCGTTCATGAGAGGTTATGGTTTTTAAGGTTTGTGGTTTGTGCTGGGTGGTTCGTGGTTTGTAGTTCGTGGTTTGTGGTTTGTAGTTGCTGCGCAAGAGCAAGGATGCGACAATAACTACAAACCTCCCGGCGGCCCGGCACAAACCACGAACTACGAACTACAAACCACCCGGCACAAACTTTTATAGAACTAGGTCAGGGTTGCCCGGTCCAAAGTGCTTGAGCATTACGATTGGGTCGGTGGTCGATGGATTGGTGATCGTAACGCCTTCCGTAGCTGCCTGTTCGCTGACGAAAAACTCGTCGTTGGTCAACTGACCGTAGCGGATCAGGGCGGGCGTTTCGATGTCCCATACGCCCATTTTGCCGTGACCCTGCATCATGATTAGGCCGTAGGCGGCACTATCCCGAATCGTTACGGTTTTGCCCGGCAGTACGGTCAGTTCCTTGGCGCTGAAGGCATCCGACTTGTAGCAGACCCATTTTTCAATGTAGCCTTCGGCTTCCATCTCGGCCATGTCCTTCACGGGCTTCGGTACCATATACCGGTTCGCCATCATGTTCGGGTCGGTGTTGAGTTCCCAGTCAATGGCTTCCATGAGCAGGTCATAATCGCCGATGCGATCCTGGGGGGTACCATTCCAGAGCAGTTCTTCAGGAACGATAGCCTCGTTCACCAGCGACTGGTACATGGCAAAAATATCGGAGGCTTTCTGCGGTTCGTAGGTGCACAGGCTACCCGGCGCGTGGAGCAGTTCCGGCGGAACGTCCCAGCCCGTACCCGGCTCAAGCCGATACGCTGACGAGTAATTGGTGATCTTGTTGTCGCCTTTGGTAAAGTTCATCAGGCACTCACGGATTTGCTCTTTCGTGGTGCCGGGCGCGATGCCGAAGAAGGTGTACGGATAGTCTCCGCCGTGGTTGTTGAGTTGCGGAGGAAAATAATACGCTTCGGGTTTGCCTAACTGACCGGTCAGGGCGGCCTGTTCGTCGTTGTGGTGCACGTGGTGCGGCAGCGGCCCCATGTTATCGAAGAACTTGGAATACATGGGCCAGCTTTGGTACTCATTCCACAGCCGTTCGCCAATGATCGCGCCCTGCAACTCGTCAATGGCATCGCGCAGCAGGAATTGTACTTCCTGACCACCGTCGTTGAAAACGATCATGCTCAAGCCCTCGTTCTCACCGGTGAGCGGCCCGTTTTTGGCGGGGGTCGTCGACGATAACCAGCGTTCATCGATACCACCGCGGACTCCGCCGAGTACGTAGTAATCGTCGGGGTGCAGCTTGATACGTCGACCCGGTACGCAGAATGACCGGGGTACCCAGGTGGGGGCCAGCCGCAGGATGCCTTTGCCTTGTTCCAGCGCTTTTTCCGCCAAGCTTACGTTCGTCGTTGTTTCCATTAAGGACTCGTGTTTGTGGTTTGTCGTTTGTCGGCAGCAACTTAACTACTAACCACAAACGGCAAACGGATTACAAGTTGATTGATTTCTGTTTAGTGAACTGGTTGATCTGAGCCTGATTGTGCAGCACCTCAATGTCCAGATCGTAGCTGCGACGTTCGCCCGGTCCCAGAAATAGGAGCGATTGGTCAGCCCTGGCTTTGGCCTGCCCAATGGGCGGATGAGTGCCCGGCTCCACGCCCGTTACGTACTCACCCCTGCCCCAGTGCTGCCAGTTGGTGAGCCACGGTAGCTGGCTTTTCTGGAATCGCAGGGCCACTGCAAAGCCTGCTTTTTCATTGTACAAGCCGGCCGCGCATTGCCCGGTATCATCGGGTGCTGGGTCGATAAATGCTACGGCTTCGCCCGTACCGCTGTGCGCATCGAGCGGAGCCGGGCACGTACGGAAGTCGTAATCGTCGCGGAAAATATCGCCGTTAATTCCTCCCTCACGAGCCTGCCACTCGCCCTGCCAGATGATTTTCGTACCCTCGTCGGCCAGTGGCCAGCCAAAGTTGACGTGATACAGCAGCATGTGCGGAGCCATTGCGTTGCCTCGGTTTACTACCTCGTCGTGAATCCGAATCACCGGCTGCCCGAGTATTCCCGAAATGGTTCGTTTCAGTTCCAGACTCGGGCCGAACACCGTCGTTTCCAGCATCCGGCCGGTTATGCTGAAGTCGAGTTTGCCAATAGCTGGATCGGGCTGAATGATGGATTCTATCTCGGCCGGGGTATTGCTGATGTACCCATGCAGACCCCGTTCGCCGTATTCGTCCTGTTCGGGACCACCCACGTGCGACAGGCCACAGGTCGTCAGCAGCCCCCCGCCAAACGTCCGGAGCCAGTTAATCCCCCGCTCGGTAAATGGCTGAGGTGACGTAGTACCGGAGTGACTGAGCCACGCCAGACTATGCTGGTTGTAAAACGCTTCGGCGATGTCCATTGCCCGGTCAAGCACCACCTTGTAGCGCAGGCCCGTACCGGTGTTGATCCAGGCGATCCGGACGCCCCGCCCAGCGCCATTGTCGAGCACCGACGTTTCGATGCCGCCCAGTTGAGCCGGGTTCGATACTTTGTCTTTCCAGGGATACTGTGTCAAAATTCAAGTCTGCCTAACCCCCATACTGCCTGAACGTGACGGCTGAATCCGAATCGTATTGTGCCAAATTCGCCCCTCAGGCTGATTAGGGGTAATATGAATTACAACTGCTTTAACTTCAGATTCCGGTACTGCACTTTCATCGGCGGCCCTACGTGTACCTGAACGCCAAGCAACCCTTTGCCTTTGCCGTTGACGGTATCTTCGTCAACGACATCGCTCATCAGCACGCCGTTGATGTAGTGCTGAAGGTGATTGCCTTTCACAATCAGGTGAAACGTGTTCCAGTCCTCACTCTTAATTAAAGTCTTCAGGGAGTCAGAGTTACCCAATGAACCTACCACCGTGCGGCCGTTCCACGCATTCCTGTTCACGTTGGCCCTGACGCCCTCGGGCGTTGACGGTCCGTCGTACGCGTTGATTTTTGCCTTCTCACCACGATAGGCAAGCGTAGTCCGCTTACGTTCCTCATAGTTCTGACCGGTATAGCGGTTCTTTCCATCGATATCGGCCTGATACCCCCGAAGCGCAAAAGGTACGTCGGTCAGCTGTTCGCTCCGGTAATTGATGCCGGAGTTACCCGCTTCGGTGATGTTGAACTCACCTTTAAACTCAAAATCAGCGGGTTCGCCACCCCGCCAGATGATGAACGAATTCGTTTTCAGGAGCGTGGCGGGTGTAATTTCGCCGACCAGATTGCCGTTTTCGACCCGCCAGTACGTTGGATCACCGTCCCAGCCTTTCAGCGATTTACCGTCGAATATCTGCACGAACCCCTCTTTATCTTTTTTGCCCTGAGCCCGGCCGTCGGTAATAAATCCACCGATCAGTACGGCAGCCAGAATGAGTAGTAATTGTATGGACGCGGGTGCTTTTCTTTCAATCATTTTATTGACCGGAGTATGGTTGATAGCCTCTCTCTGTGATGTACGACCCGGTAAGTTTCAGGAGCCTGCCGGGTCTGATCTCGTAGGCGGTTCAGTACGTATGCTTTACAAATGCAGCCAGGCTGTGTCAAGTGCAGTGGGGTGTTGAATCCGACCGCACTTGACATAGCTTCACGCTACGGTATTCGGAGGCATGTGTTTATTTGCCCTTCGCGCCACCGTCTGTGCTCTTATACACTTCGTGACTCTGGTTACCGCCCGACTTCAGATACGCCATCAGGTCGCGTAGTTCGTCGGGATTCAGGCTGTTGATCAGCCCCGGCAGCATGATCGACACGGTCGAATACTTCTTCGATGTTACGTCCTTCTTCGGAATCTTGCGCAGTTGATCCGGCGCGAACGGGTTCTGTGAAATCGAGTAATTCACTTTGTCTTCGCTTACCAGCCGCCCCAGCACCGACTGACCGTTTTTCAGCAAGAAAATGGTCGACGCATACTGGTCTGATACGGCCTTGTCGGGATGAATGATCGCTTCCAGCATGTCTTTATTCGAGAAGCGCGTACCCAGCTGGGTCAGGTCCGGCCCGATGTCTCCGCCTTCGCCCCGCATCGAGTGGCAGCGGCTGCACAGCACGGCCGAATAGATTTTTCGACCCCGATCGAAATCCCGACTCCCCATAGCACTGTCCACTATGGCCACCGCATTGTCGAGCTTCCAGGGACGGCCCGGGCCTTTGGGCGTATAGTCCAGGGCCAGATCATTGCCAGACTTAGTCAGCAGCTCCCCACCCGATAGCTTGTCGTACCGCGCAACCTGGTCTTTGGGCACATGAGCCATGGCCAGTTTGCGGGCTCTGTCGATGAAGCCGACGTAGCTGCGGCCACCCTGGTATTTGAATGCGTTGGCAAACCAGGTAAAGTATTTGTTGCGGAGTTCGGGCGTCCAGCCGGTTTCCTGACGGCTCAGCATAACGGCGTAGAACGTCTGCTGCAGCGGTGGTACCTTCTCCAGCATCTTGGCGATGTCCAGCCCATACTGCGGGTTGCGCAGAATCAGATCCGACGAGGCCGTAGCGGTTTCTAGCCCGAGATCCTTGCTGCCCGGTTCATCCTTCAGGTCCATCAACGCCAGCGTTTTCGACACGACGCCCGGTGCTTCGAGGTAAATTAACACCCGGCTCAGGCCCCGGTTCATCAGTGCGGTTTTGGCTGGATAGCGTGGATTCAGGTAAGCAATCACCTTTTCTTTGTCGGCCGGGTCGGGCATACCCATGCGCGTAAACACCAGTTCAAACGCCCGTACCAGATCAAACTGCTGCGCTTCGGACAACGAACCCATGTTGATCTTCATCAGGGCATTCAGCAGTTTGCCCTTCAGAGCGGCATCGCCATGGCGGGCGAGTGCAATGATTGCCTGCGTTGCCCGTTGCGGATCGGTTTCTGTCAACGCCTTGTCCTGCCACTGGCTCACGGGCTGGTGTTCAACAGCCAGCCGGGCTGCATACCGGACAAACCGATCCGGATGGTTCAGGTTAGGCCAGGCGGCTGCCAGAGCTGCCGGATTGGGTTTGCCGTGGTATTGCTCCAGTTCAGTTCTGAGTTGGCGCTCTTTAGAAGAAGCCGGCGCTTTGGCAACGGCCTGGGTCGACTCAGACCCGCCGTAGTACACCCGATACAGGTCCGATTCCAGCCGACGGCCACCCGTCAGAAAGTACAGGGCGCCGTCCGGCCCGATGGCGCCATCCGTCAGGGGCAGTGGCGACCCCGATACGAATTCTTCGCGCTCAGCTTCATACGAAGCGCCTTTCGGTTTCAGATAAATGGAATAGATGATGCCGAAGCTCCAGTCGAAGGCGTACAGCGACTGGCGATATTTTTGCGGAAAACGGGCGTTCTGGCCGTAGAGCAGGTTGGTTGGCGACCCCTGTCCGATGTTCAGCACCGGAGGCAGGTTGTCGGGATTGGCCGGTAACCACTTGCCGTTACCCGTACGCCAGCCAAATTCACTGGCGCTGGTCGCGTGGCAGATACGCGTAGGCCGGTACCAGGGCAAACCGAAATCCCACTCCATGTCCGAGTCATAGGTAAACATATCCCCGGCCTCGTTGAACGCAATGTCGAATGCGTTGCGGTAGCCGGCGCTGACCAGTTCCCAGCGTTTGCCCTCGGGATCGATGTTGGCAATCCACCCCCCGGGCGCGTTACGGGTGGCGGCATGACCACGCGGATCCGTAATTTTGGGAAACAGGTTATCATCCTGCCAGTTGGCGGGCAGCCGGTACGCATCCATTTCCGGAACGTCGGTATGGTTCCCGCAGATCACGTAAAGCGACTGCTTGTCGGGCGACAGCACGATGCTGTGCGGCCCGTGTTCGCCCTCCCCTTTAAGGGCTTTCAGCAGCGTTACTTTGTCGAACTGGTCGTCGCCGTTGGTATCCTGCAGGCGATACAACCCACTGCTCTTCTCAAAGTTCTTGTTCTCCCGGTTGTTCACCATGACGTACAGGCTGTTGAAGGCGTACAACAGACCCTGCGCGTAGCCCATGCCTACTTTTGAACTCGTATCGCCGGGCTGCACAGCCCCTATCTGAAGCTTTTCGATTTTAGGCTGTCCACCCGACCCGATCGGCGGCATTTCGAGCCGGTACAGGAACCCGTACTGGTCGGAGGTGATCATCCGGCCTTTATCGTCGAATGCCATCGCCACCCACGACCCCTGTTTGTTGTCGGATGGGCTATACAGGTGTTCGGCTTTAAAACCAGGAAGTAGTTTTAGTTTATCCAGCTTCGGATTGTCGGGCGCTGATTTCGCCGATTCCGAGCTCTGCATGCTAATCCAGGACGTTCCGATCAGAACGAGGGCCACGACGGCTAATCCGAGTTTGGCCTTGTTGACTTTAGAAAACATGGTGATGTTGCATAAGGGGTTGACAGAATTCCGTTGGCCCGAGTTCTTGTCTGATTTATAGCCGCAGTTGGCTTTTTCAGGCATTACTAAGAGATAGATACCCGGCTTATTCTACTGATTAATTTGCGGGCACGAACCAAAATATCGTTTACCAACAGTCCTTCCGGCGGCTCGATTAAGCCGCCGGAAGGACTGTTGGTCAGAAGTTTGGAGTCAGCGCAGCTTCAACGGCCGGCAACGGATAATACACCTCCAGATTAGTGAACGCGTTCGGTGGGGGCACCGCACCGCTTGGGAAGTAATAATCCTGCGGGTTGGCCTTGATGCGGGCTCCGTAGGCGGTGATAATTTCGTTAACCCGACCGGTCCGGACCAGGTCATACCACCGCTTGTTTTCAAACGCCAGCTCAACGCGTCTTTCTCTGAAGATGGCTTCACGTAGGCTGGCCTGCGAACCAGCCGCAGCAGCCGTCAGCCCCGCCCGGCTGCGTACCTGATTCAGGAACGGGACAGCCTCGGCCGTTTTACCCTGCTCGTTCAGGGCTTCGGCCAGGAACATCAGTACCTCAGCGTACCGATACACCGGCCAGTTCTGACCCGTATTGTTGTGCTGCGAGTGAGGCCGGGCGTACTTCTTGATGTACGGGTAGGTTTTATTAGCCCGTAAGCTCTGGCTCAGCGTCACGGTACCGATGGATATGTCTTTCCGCTTATCGCCCGGCTCGTAGGCGGCAATGATATCCGGCGTCGGAACGTTGTTGTTTTCGCCGGAGATTGCCTGTGGGTTCGACGTACCGGTAATGGGCCTCAGCTCATCGGCCGTGATCGGTGCCGGAATAAACCGGTAAATCTGGTTCCCGTTCAGACCGGCCGGCCCTTCGATGTATTGCACCTCGAAGACTGACTCCCGGTTGTTTTTGTTACCCGTCGTGGTCGAGAAGGCATCATTGTAATCGGGCAGCAGCAAATACTCTCCGCTGGTGACGATCTCCCGGAGCAGGGTTTCGGCCTGGGGCCATTTCTTCTGAACCATGTACAGGTTGGCCAGCAGCATTCGGGCAGCCCCTGAGGTAGCCCGTCCCCCTTCCTGATCCTTCTTCAGCGGCAGCAGTTTGATCGCTTCCGCAACATCCTTTTCTACCTGCGCGTACAACTCAGTCGCTTGTGCCAGGGGCTTTGCCGCCCCTTCGCGGTCGGCTACCGGGGTCAGGTGCAGGGGCGCTTTGCCGAACAACTGAGCCAGCTTGAAGTACGCAAAGCCCCGGAGAAAATAGGCCTGTCCCTTCAGGTTATTCTTCGAGTCGGTACTTCGCTGATCGGTGCCAAACGGCACATTATCAATCAGGGCGAGCACCTGATTAGCCCGCGCAATGATCTGGTAGTTCAGACGGTATATGTTCAGAATAATCGTATTGGCGCTGAGCCCGCCGGCATTCAGTATGGCAAAGTCGGCCAGATTCTGGGTGTTATCCACCGCCCCAAACAGCACGTTCCGGGCGTAGTAGGTATTGTCGGAGTGCATCTCCTCCAGTGCCCAGGCCGCTTCGTTGTACATCGGCCGCAGCGGTACGTAAATGGCGTTCACCGCCTGCTGAAAGTCGGCTTCTTTGGTAAAGAAAGTAGCCGAGCTCAACGCGGTCTCGGGCACCACGGTGAGAAACGTATCGTTGTTGCAACTCGTCACAGACAGGCCGATCAGACTTGCTAAAAGGATTTTCTTTTTCATTCTGTAGTCGGGTAAGGATTAAGACTGATTGCCGGAACTTAGAAATTCAGGTTAACACCAATGGTGAACGTACGCGGCACCGGGTAGTTCGACAGGTCGACCCCCTGGCTCAGGTTACCGCCATCACCCTGACCATCGTTCTGGGCGCTGGTTTCGGGGTTCGGGCCACCCGTGTACTTCGTGAACACATATACCTGCTGGGCCGAAGCGTACACCCGGGCTGAATTGAAGAATTTCCTCAGAGCGCCGAAGGTATAGCCCAGCGTGATGTTCCGGATGGTGAAGAACGAGGCATCGGCTACAAAAAGCGAACTGGGCCAGTCGCGCTCGATGCCAGTGAAGTTACCACCGCCGTTGGTGGCCCCGAACATCCCCTTGCCCGGTGTGATCACATTGCCCCGGCTATCGACCCGGAAGCGGTCTTTTACGCCGGCCACCATGTTGAACACGCCATCCAGGTTCGCCGTACTGTACAGGTGACGCACCCACAACTGGTTACCGTAGGAACCGGAACCCGTAATCGACATATCCCAGTTGCCGTAACGCAGGTCGTTCACAATCCCGTACGTGAACTTCGGGAACGGGTTTCCGATGATGGCCCGGTCGTCGGTATCACCACCGAACGTGATTACGCCATCGCCGTTCACGTCCCTCAGCTTGATCGTACCGACCGCCGAACGGCCGGGGATAACGGGCGAACTTCTCAGCTCCTCGGCGCTCATGTAGAAGCCGTCCTTGACCAGCCCGTAGAACTGACCAAAAGGCTGGCCTACCTGCGTGATGTGGAATAAGCCATACACCCGGTCGATGCCGGGAGCCAGCGCTACCACCTGGTTCCGGTTGAACGAGATATTGGCGTTGGTATTCCACTTCAGCTTACCGGTGGTATTGCGGGTGTTCAGTGCGAATTCATGACCCCAGAATTTGATCTCACCAATGTTGTCGTTGAAGTTCGTGAAGCCCGACTCCTGCGGCAATTGAACGGCATACAGCAGGTTGGTAGTCCGCTTGGTATAGAAGTCGTACACAAAACTGATGCGGTCGTTCAGCAGGCCCAGGTCGAGACCGAGGTCGAGCTGCTTGGTGGTTTCCCAGCCCAGGTTGGGGTTGGCGATGGAGGTAACCACCGCTCCCGGCGCAACCGTGCTGCCAAACGCTGCGTTCACCGTATTATTCACCAGCGCGTACTGGGTGTAGTTACCGATGTTGTTGTTACCAATGATTCCGTAGCTGGCCCGCACTTTAGCAAACGAAACCGGGGTAAAGGTCTTCATGAAATTTTCGTCGGAAATTACCCAACCCGCTGAAACCGACGGGAAGGTACCCCAGCGGTTGTTAGCCCCGAAGCGCGACGAACCATCGGTCCGGATAGCTGCCGTAAACAGGTATTTGCCCTTGTAGTTGTACGTCAGGCGCGAGAGATACGATAACAGGCTCCACTGGTTTATGGCATTGGTAGAACCCGCACGGTTTATATTCAGCCCGCCCTGAATGGTCGGTAGCCGATCATCGGCGTACGTATCGGCCTGAATACGGGTTATATCCTGACTATAACGCTGCTGCGTAAAACCGGCGAGTAACTCGAAGTTATGAGCATCGTTAAAGCTCCGGGTGTACGTAGCCAGGTTCTCGTTCAGCCAGGAGATGTCTTCCCGGTTCTGACGGATCGAAACGGCCAGCGTCGGAATGGGCACGTTGATCTGGCTGGTTGCCGTCGATGGGTTGAAGAAGAAGAACCGCGAGTTCAGGTATTCGACGTTGATGGTCGACTTCAGCGTCAGGCCCGGAATCGGTGAATACTGCGCATAGGCGTTGGCAAGTAGGTTCGTATTCTTGGTCTCGTTGGTCAGCTCACTGGCGGCCCGTACCCAGTTCGGGTACGAGAAAATGTTACCCGTACTGCCAGGGAAGCGGTTCACCAGCGTCAGATTACCCTGGTCGTCCCGGATAGGCATCACCGGCCAGGTATGCAGGGCGTTGAACAGAATACCCGTACCGCGGTCACCGTCGGTCCGGGGCGTATTGTCAAATACGTACGAAGGCGCTACGTTGAAACCAACCGTGATTTTGTCAGACAGGTTGTAGTTGGAGTTCATCCGCAGCGAATAGCGCTTGTACTTGTTGTTGATAACTACGCCATCCTGGTTAAAGATACCGGCCACCAGCGATGTATTTGAGCGCTCGGTGTTACTGGAAATCGTCAGGTTATAGCTCTGAATCGGTGCATCCCGCAGAACGGCACCATACCAGTCGTTGTCTTTGTCGGCCCAGCTTGCCGGATTCTGGAACTCAGTCGGTACGGCCTGGCCCTGATCTTCGTAATACTCTTTCTTGAACTGCGCAAATTCCTGAGCGTTCAGCATCTTGATTCGGCCGCGTTCCGGAACCTGCTGCGTACCAGCGAAGGCGTTAAAGCTGATGTTGGTCTTACCGCTTTTTCCTCTTTTGGTCGTGATCAGTACTACGCCGTTGGCCGCCCGCGATCCGTAAAGCGAGGTCGAAGCGGCATCTTTCAGGATAGAAATGTCGTCAATTTCGTCGGGGTTCAACTGCGCGATGTTACCCGTAATCGGGAACCCATCGACCACATACAGCGGATCGCTACCGGCCGTTACCGAAACCTGTCCCCGAACCCGGATGTTGATACCCGCACCCGGCCGGCCGGTGGTCTGGTTGATCTGTACCCCGGCTAACCGGCCCTGCAGTTTCTGACCGACCTGCGACACGGGGATGTCTTTGATCTCCTGCGCGCTCACGGTCTGTACGGCACCCGTCACTTCTTTTTTCACCTGGCTACCGTAACCGACGACCACCACCTCGTTCAGCGTCTGATCGTCCGGAACGAGCCGGATGTTGAACGTCGTCTGCGTACCGACCACCGCTTCCTGACGGCCGTAGCCCACGAAGCTGAATACCAAGGTTGCGTTGGTGTTGGGCACCGCCAGCCGGAAACTCCCCTGGCTGTCGGTTGTGGTTCCCTGCGACGTACCTTTCACCACCACGCTTACGCCCGGAAGGCCATTGCCCTGCTCATCGGTCACTTTGCCCGATACAGGAATTTCGGCGACAGACGTACTCTTATTTTGTTCTGGCTGCCTGCGTGTATTCATGGCAACCTGCTGCCCGTCCTGGCGTGTAGGAGCCGGTTGTCTGTTACTACTTTGTCCATGAACAAAGCCTGTGCAGAAACCGGCCACCATACTAACGGTCACAACCTGATAGATACGTTTCATAGAATTAGGATTAAGGGTTCAGGTAAATGAACTATAAGCGTTCAGTAAGCAATAGCGAGTCAAATATTATCACATTCCGATACTCAACTTTCCTATACTTACCTGCTTTTGTAAATATTTTTATAAATACTTTCAGCTTTCCCACATATGAATGAGCCTTCTGACACGTATTGTGTAACTAATAGTCAGAAAACGAGACGTTGCAGCCGAAGGAAAACCGGGACAGGGATGAGCCGGAACAACCGTTTACTAAGAACAGGGCCGCAAAACATGACGAACACTACTTTTGATCGTCATTAGTGTAGAGAATTAAATAACGTAAAGACGGATAATGCGAAAAGCCCGCCAGATACCTGACGGGCTTTTTTGTATGCCTTACCTGATTAAGGTCCGCTTCCTATTCTTTTGTTGTGATTGATACAACCCCTCTTTCTTTGTCGACATCCATACGCTCAATTGTGTTGGGGTCCAGATTTAGTTTTTGATAGGCTTCTTTCGTGTATTCTTTACCGTCAATGATCCACCGTTTCACGTCCCGTAAACTACCCTGTTCTTGACCCGCAGACGGGTTGGAAGCTTTTAACTGGAAATTGATTGGCAAGTTAAATCGCACATTTACCGGCTCTCCACTCTGCGAACCCGGTTTCCAGCGCGGCATTTTCTGCACAACGCGAATGGCCTCCTCATCAGCCCCGAAGCCGATTCCTTTTAATAGCTTAACATCAGCAATATCACCTTCTTTCGTGACAACGAAATTGACGAATACCCTTCCCTGCACGTTGGCGCGTTCGGCCGCAGCTGGATACCGTATATTCTTACTGAGGTACTCCGTTAACCCTTCCATGCCGCCGGTAAACTCCGGCTGATTTTCTACTACCGTGTAAATTTCGCCGTCAACACCAGCTTGCCGGGCGGGTTGGTTCACCTCAATGGTTTCTCCCTTCTCAGAGGTCAGTTCGGTGTCTTTCTGGGTACACATCCAGAGCAGTGTTGCCGGGATCAGCACGGCCGCGTAGCTAAACAAAGCCCGACGGTGCGTTGCAGGTTTCTGTAACATATGGATTCGTTGTTTGAGGTTACTAATTGATACAAAAGGGGTAGTCAGGGCGGCCACCGGTACGTTGAGCGAGTAGGCTACCAGCGTCCGGGCGTAATCCGACGAGCTCATGAGTCGGCTGGCAGCCTGGTCGGCGAGGTATTCGTGCACCTGCTGCAGCGATCGTTTGTACAGCCACAGCACCGGATTGAACCAGAACGCGGCCCGCATGAATTCTACAAGCAGTACATCAATCGTATGCATCTGTTGAATGTGGGCTTCCTCGTGACGTAGTACAGCCTCGTCGGCCGCCAGGGCATCACTGCGATTCAGCACCAGATACGGGCCAAACGAAAACGAGCTAACCACATCATCAGGCAAACGTATACCTATATACGTCGACACATTGTGTCGTTGGCCACGATTTATAAGCTGATGCACCCACCAGACGTTACGGCCAAGCTGAAAAAGCATAAAAACGACGCCGATGCCATACACCATCCACAGCAGCATTGGCAGCGAAACTAAATCCGGTGATTCGGTGGTTGCCCCTACCGAAAACGTCGGCAGCGTCATTACGTTTACCGTCAATGTCTGACTGGCCTGATTCGGAACGTCAATCCACGGCAAAACCAACGAAGCAACCAGTGATGCCAGCAAATACATCCGGTTCAGCCCAAAGAACGTGTGCCGACGTAGCAGCAGCCAGTAGCAGCCGTAGAACAGCAGCAGGAACAGGTTGGCCTTGAGGAAATAATCGAGGGCGCTCATGATTTCTTCGTGGTTATGATGACAACACCATTTTTTGCTTTTGCACCATACGTAGCCGAAAAATTAGATTTGATCACCTCAACGCTCTGAATGTCTTTCTGATTGAGGCTCTTCAGCGTATCGGCCGTAGTATGAACGCCGTCTACAATGTACAACGGATCCTCCCCGAATGGACCAAGGCCCCGAATTCGTATGCTGGCTCGCCCTTTATTGAACATTGAATCGACAGCAGGATACGAACGCGGCCTTTCGTTAACGAGTAAGTACCTGGCGTTAGGGCTATTGTCATGTATGGCCGTGAACTGCGGTTTCTCAGAACCTGACGGTGATGGTGCCACTATGCTTGTCCGTTTATCCTGCTGTTTTTCTGGATTTAATCGGTTCTTTGTACCACTACCCTGGCCCACTTTCTTCTGCTGAAGAGCCAGTTGCACATTGATCACCGTCCGGTTGTTTACGGGCACTTCCTGGTTTTTAAAACCAACGAAACGTACGACCAGCGTGTCTTTTCCAAACACATGGGAGAACACGTATCGCCCCTGCAGATCAGTGGATGTGCCACGGGTAGCTCCTTTTACCTCAATAGTTGCTCCTGGCATCGGTTTACCATCAGGGGCGGTTATCCGGCCAGAAATTGTAATGAACTTATCAGCGGGTTCATCTACAATTGCCACGACTTCCTCCGGCACGCTGGTCATGGCCAGCAGACCAAGCGCCAGCGGCAGCACGAGCGCATATTTGCCCAGTGCCCACCGGCTTGTTGCCCGCCGACCCAGCATCCCGAGCCGTTGCCGCAGCAGTGACGGATTGAAGAAGCCATTAACCAGCGAATCGGGCTGAACCCCAAACGCGTACGCCACCAGAAAATGAGCGTAGGTTGTCGTTTGCGCAGCCGCCTGATCCGCCTGAAACTCATGTACCTGACGGATGGCCCGGTCGTATAACCACAGCGCCGGGCACAGCCAGCACACCGCCCTCAGCGTTTCCAGCACGAGTATGTCGGCGCTATGCCACTGCCGAACGTGAACCAGTTCGTGACCCAGGATCAGTTCATTGTGCCCATCGGCCGGGTTCAACACTACGTAGCGAAAGAACGAAAACGTAGGCAACTGTTCGTCACTCGGCCGAACCAGTACAAAGCCGTCATGCGACTTCCGTGGCGATCGGCGAATGAGACGAACCAATCGATACAAACGAGCGCCCAGCCGCACGAGCAGCAGCACCGCCACCACTACGTACGCCCACTGGCCTATCTGCTCCCAATTTGTTTCTACAGGAGCCTGTACGGAAGCCGCCGGTGCTGCTTCAACCATCGGCAGCGCAATGACGCCCACCGGAACGGGAATCGTCTCGGCAGCCTGGCCAGGCAGTTTAGCCAACGGCAGCAGCAAGGATGTTGCCACTGCGCCGAGCAGATACGCCCGGTTTAGCCCAAAGAATGTATGCCGACGTAGCAGCAGCCAGTAGCAGCCGTAAAACAGCAGCAGGAACAGGTTGGCCTTGAGGAAATAATCGAGGGCGCTCATTGGTCTTTCTCTTTGTTCAGGAGTTGAATAATCTCATCGGCTTCCTTCAGGCTCAGGTTCTTCTCCCTGACGAAAAAAGACACCAGCTTCTTCAGCGATCCATCGAAATAGTTGGTCATCAGTTGCTCGGTCTGGAAACGCCGGTACTGCTCCTCCGTAATCAGCGGGTAGTACTCGTGCGTTTTGCCGTAGGCCGTGTAGCCCACCAGCCCCTTCTTCTCCAGAATCCGGACAATCGTCGACACGGTGTTGTAGGCCGGTTTGGCCGGTCCGTCGGTACGGTCCGACCCCGGCAACTCGGCCAGTATGTCCTTCACGAAGCCCTTCTTAAGCTTCCAGAGGACGCGCATAATTTCTTCCTCGGCTTTGGTAAGTTCACGAAGCTGCATACGGTCTGTGCTTTAGCGAACGAAAGGTATGACTAATGATTTAGTTTCACAACTAATACTTTAGTTATTTTGTTTATTTTTTTATCCGCCCGGTTTTGTACTTTCGCCGGAAGAACCATTCAGCCCCCGTCGTTATGAAAAATTACCAGCTCATTCAGGACCTGATCGGTCACCTGGAAAGCTTTGAGCACCAACAGCCCGACTCCGATCAGCAAACGCTGTTCAATTTTGTAGCCTGGCTGAATCAGCACCTGATCACCTCGGCCGCCGAACACGCTCAGCATAGCGACTATACCCGCGATGCGTACCAGACGCCCGACGTTTACATCGGTATCATGATCGGATATCTGTATCGCTACTCACGGGTGTATGCCCGCAAAGGTCTGGAAAATACGCCCCTGGTTACCTACGACGATTTTACGTACCTGGCAACTTTGTGGCAACACCAGCCTATGACCAAGATTTCGCTGATCGAGCGCAATATTCACGAGAAAACCACCGGCACCGAAATCATCCGGCGATTGCTGGCCAACGGGCTGGTGGAGCAGTATGCCGATGAAACGGATAAGCGCAGCAAACGACTGCAACTGACCCCCAAAGGACAGGAACTCCTGATGGGTATGTGGCCGGTCATGGGGCAGATTGCCGTTCTCATGGGTGGTAACCTGACTACTGCTGAGAAAATGGTACTGGTCGGCCTGCTGCAAAAACTGCACACCTTCCATAATCCTATATTCCTGAATGACCGCGACAACTCGATTTCAGATTTAATTCAAAGCAACGTTATTTAATACCATATCATATCACATCAATGAATTAAGTACAAAATTGAACAAAACACAAGCTGTTACGTTGTTTTCATAATGTCTGAATAACCAGCAGTCGCTATGAAAAACAACCAGCTTGAACGCTACGCTACAGCCGCTTTTGTGATCGGCAGCATCATCGGTACCTTCTTTTTCAGTCGGCCAAAACGGGGGGCTTTCCGCACAGACATAGCGGACGAACAGCAACGGGAACTGGACTTAAACCTGACTACACCCGCCAACGCTACGTTTGGGATTGCCTGGCCGGTTATCTACACCGGCACCATCGGTCTGGCGGTTCACCAGGCCCTTCCGTCGCAGACAAATAACCCTCGCTATGCCAAAGCCCGGCCCTGGCTCTGGGCCAACTACGTATTGAATCTGGTGTTTGGCTACTTCTTTTCAAAATCCGATTTGTCCAGCCGGGTAGGCGGTGGGTTAACCACCATTTCGTTGCTGCCGCTGTCGTTGGGCCTGCATCGCCAGCTGGAAATTGGCCGGACGGCGGTACCGGAACCGGAAAATACACTGCGTAAATCGATTAGCCTGTATACCGGCTGGTTAACGGCAGCTACGGTCGTCAGCGGGGCTAACCTACTGCTTCAGGCTGGTTATCGCTTGTCGCCCGCAACGGCCCGGCGTTGGGCATACGGTATTTTATCGGCTACCGGCGGATTGGGAATCGTTGTCTCAAAACGACTGAATGATCCGTATTACCTCGTTACGCTCATCGCGGCCTTCGTTGGCATTGCGGCTAAGCAGCGCGGCCGTAACGATGACGTTGCCGCTGTGGCCGCTGCCTGGGCCGTAGCGCTGGCCGGCGTTTTCGTCCAGCGGCTCCAGGATGCGCAGACCACCGCTCAGCAGGCACCGGCGACTGATGCTGCCGACCAATCGTCTGAATCACCTGCCGAGCCAGCGACCCCAGCCCTAGTCGAAGCCGATAAGGGGTAACCGCCTAATCACGCCCCACGGCCTACGATCAGCCCGGCCAGGTTTTGACGAATCTGGTCGGGCGTCCGCATTTACTCTAGTCAATAACTATTGTATTGGCTTAGATTTTGCTGGCTGACCGCTGCGTTGGCAAGGCAATTGATCGCCGATTACCGATTCGTTGGCTGGTTTATGAGCAAACCGACCCGAAACAGGGCCAGTAAAGCGGATGAGGCCAATTAAAAATTTTTACGGCTACAATACATTTCTGTTAATCAATTTGTTATACCCCTCGACTAACCCGCTTACGGCCTTTAGCTAATCCACACGCATTGACTGGCCTGCTTATTGCATACGACTACGTACAGACGCCCGGAATAACCAACTCAGTACCTATGCACGAATCCGGACGCATACGTAACCATTAAGTAAGCAGCGCGATGATAAATGATTTTGACATGACCGACCCAATGAATGCCCCTGTGCGACGGATGCTACGGGAAATGGGAGTTCGTCAGGATGCGCTCTCCAACGAAGCCGATTTAACCCTCGATCTGGGTCTGGACTCCCTGGACCGGATTGACCTGTTGGTCCAGCTGGAAATCCGCTACGGTATTCGCATCGTTGATCAGGACTGGCACCGGCTCCATACCATCCGGCAGATGGAACACTACGTAGCCGAGCAGATTGGCCGAAAGCTCTGCCTGGGGCAGCCGGTTGGTCAGAGCTGATCTGGAAAGAGGTGGGTAACGCCATTGGCAGTCGGCAGAAAATGAGTAGATTGTGGCAATCATCTACCCACTGCAAACCGCCACCTTCTTGACTGATTCCCTATTTATCCTCTTCGTTCTTTGCCTGAACGTAGTTATCTGCGAATGGCTATGCCAGCGCCGGTTCTTCCGGCACCTGGGTACGGCCCTGCTGGTCATTGTCCTGACGGCCCTTGAAGCCAACCTGCGCCTTATTCCAACGACCGAAACGCCGGTATACGACGGCATTTTCAGCTACGTTGCTCCATTTTCGCTGTTTCTGCTCCTGCTCAGCGTTAACCTGAAAGACCTTCGCCGGGCGGGCCTGCCCATGCTGACCATGTACCTGACGGGCTCGGTGGGGGTTGTTATCGGCGTACTGACGAGCGTATGGGTATTCGCGGCTCCGCAGACCGTGGGCGAACTGCACTACGCCCTGGCGGGGATGTTTACCGGCACGTACATTGGCGGCAGTATCAACTTCCACGCGGTGGCCCTGCATTACAACGTATCAAAAGCCGGCAATCTGTTCATTGCCGCTACGGCCGCCGACAACATCCTGACGACGCTCTGGATGATGGCGACCCTGGCCCTGCCGCGTCTGCTCCAGCGCCGGTTTCCGCGCCAACAGCCTACGGCCGTGGCTCCGGCCCCGCTGGCAACCACCTCGGCCGGATTGAAAGACGGGTCGGCTCCTCAGCCGCTGTTCTCCGATGCCGAAACCATCCGCCCGACTGATCTGGCCCTGCTGCTGGCAATGGGGTTCGCGGCTATCTTCCTCGCAAAACAGGTAGCCGCCTGGTTTCCGGCCCTGCCGTTCGTTCTTGTCCTGACTACCCTGGCCCTCGCCCTGGCGCAGTTCCGCGTCGTCAACAAGCTGAGTGGCAGCCGTCTATTGGGTCTGCTCGGTATCTACGTTTTTCTGGCCGTGATCGGAGCCTACTGCGACGTAGCGGCCCTGCTCCGCGACGGTGAACTGGCCCTGGTACTCTTTGGGATGATTCTGCTGCTGGTCCTGATTCACGCCGTTCTGCTGTTTGGGGTCGGGGCGCTGTTTCGGCAGGACTGGGATGTGCTGGGTATTGCATCGCAGGCCAACATCGGGGGCGCTACGTCGGCGCTGGCGCTCGCCCGGAGCATGAACCGGGCGGATCTGCAACTGCCGGCCGTCCTGGTCGGTACGCTCGGCAACGCCATCGGAACGTACCTCGGCATTCTGGTCGCGGAGATGCTGCGCTAACGGGTTCTCAGCCCAGCTTCGGTTCAAGCCAGAGCGCGGTCAGGCAACTCAGCAACAGCACCAGCCAGACCCAGTTTGGCACCGAATTATCCGTTACAGCCTCGGCCACTTCCCGGCCCGCCAGGTAGGTAGTCTGAGCCCGGACGTACTGACTCAGCAGCCGGTTGCCGGCCACCGTGGCTATGCGTTGCGGATCGTAGGCATACACATCCACCGAATCCTGAATCGTATGCCAGCCCGGCCGACTGAACCGATACCTGGTTTCCGCCGACAGGTTGTTGATGGCTGAATAGGCCAGTGTCGCCGTATCGCGGCCTACAGACAACGCAGCAGGCCGGGCCGGTACGTTGTTGACCTGCAAATCCGTGGGCAGACCAGCCACCACCGGGGCATCGACGGTTACGTTATTGAGGCCGGAGGGTTGCAGCGGAGCCAGAATAGCCGTCCAGATCCGGTCGTACGCAACGCTGTCGCCACTGAGTTTTAGCGGGTACGTTTCACTAATCAGGCTCAGGCCAATCCTGCCCACCCCCTGCTGTACCGCTACCGGGTAGCCGGCCACCGGAAACTGATTGACCGTGCTGGTAATGGCATACGGCAGCGCGGTCAGGCCATTCCCAACCGACACGGCAGACTCCGTCGAAATCTTCCGCACCCGCCAGCTACTGCCCACCGCCTGATTGATGCGTTGGGCTTCGCTTTCCGGATCGGTGGTGTTAATAAACAGAACCGACTGCCCCCCGGCAACCGCCCGCCGAACCAGCAGATCGGTCGCATTACCGGGATCGGTGATAACAACATCGGGTTTAGTAGTTTTGCGGCTCCCTTCGTTAAGTGCCAGGCTGCTGCTGATGTCTTTCGAGAGGGTACTGGTCACCCGGACAGTGTGCCCCTGTTTACCCAGCCAGTCGGCCAGTGTCCGGCTTTCAAAATCAGGACTGCTCAGCACAAACTGGTACGTTAGCGGAACCGGCGGGCGGGCAAAGAAGCGGATTGTATCGAGTGGGGTATCACCTAATAGCAGGGTGACCTCCGTTCGTCCCTGCACAAACGCCGGGAATTGCAGCGTGAACGTATTGGTGCCTTCGCGCAACGCCAGGCTGTCCAGCGTTCGATTCCCATACCGGACAGTGAGCGCCTGCTTTCGTGAAGAAACAAGACGGCCCGTTACCCGCTGCATTTCACCCCGACGCACAATGCCTTTCCATTGGATCGTCTGCATCTGATCGGGTTGCTGATACGGTAGCCAGCGTACTGCCGACCGGCTCAGCCGGCCCAGTACCTCCGGTGGAAACTGTTGCCCCAGCAGCGTCACCGAATCAAACTCCCCTTTGAACGTACCGGCCGTGAACCGCCGGCGAACTCCGAGGCTGTCCTGCACCTGCCGACTAAAAACCGAAGGCACCTCCTCCCCAACGATCAGCGCATGGGTAGTCCGGGCACTTTCCCGCCAGACCGGCTGCACGACATACCCCAGCAACACCAGCCACAGCAGACCGTTCAGGGCCAGCCGAACCCGTTTTCGTCCCGCCGAAAGTTGGGAATTTCTTAAAACCAGCCAGACCTGCATGCCCAGGAGAGCAGCTAATCCGGACAGGATAAACCAGTTAACAGGATCAGACCAGTTGATAGTTACGTCAATCATGTACGTTATCTCAGGCGCTTCCAGAAGGCCTGCTCCAGTTTGCGTTCGCTGGTGTACGAACGGTTCGTCCGAACAACAACGCCCGTCAGCTCAGCCAGCTTGGTTTTCAATTGCGCGTCTTCCAGTTCGGAAAGCGACCGCCCCCCGGCCAGTTTCTGCAAACTGCTCAGCACCGACCAGTTGCGCAGACCGCTGTTCATGACCCGATCCGCAAGGGCAGTACCCAGTTGCTGCACGACCTGGCGTTGGGCGGTATTGAGTTCATGGGTTTGATCCAGATAGCCCAGCACTTCCGCAGCCAGTGGCCCGACTCGCTGCTGGTCGTACGTGCGCTGCTGACTGAACCGGGGGTTCACGTTCTTCAATTCCCCCGTCAGGCGTTTTTCCTGTTCCTTGATGGGGGGCGGATCGAAGCTGGTTTTCTTAACGAACGTCCGCGCTTTCTGCTGAGCGGCTTTCAGAAACTCCAGCGCCTTTTTCTCGTACGGCAAGGCTTTTTCGGGTTCGTACAGCCGCAGATGCAGCTCCGATTGCCACATCTGCTCAAGCGCCATTTTCAGCAGGCTCCGCGTCGATTGCTCGTAGAAGGTGTTTGCTTCGCCGTCGTCGTGCGAGTGAACGTACTGCTCCATCATGGCCGCAATCGGATCTTTCTCGTCGGCCGGATTCTGAGTGCCCCCATGCGAATGCCCATGATCATGCGGCTCCTCGTGCGATTCGTGCTTGTCGTCGTGATCGTGGTCATGCTCGTGCTCCCCCTCGCCCGAATCGTGCTTGTGCATGAACCCTTCCAGCGGATCGCCATCTCCGCCCCCTTCGGGGCCGCCGTGCCCACCGATGGACGTTTCAAATTCTTCGCCCAGGTACTGCCCGTAGCGCAGCCGCAGGACTTTCTGATCGAAGCCAATCTCGTTGGACGTACTGTTAAAAGGCTTGGCCGGTATCTTATTCCGTTTGGCAATCAGCTTTTCGGTATCAATAATGATTTGCCGCTGGCTTCGGAAGTACTCCGGCATAACGTTGACGGCCATCGTCGCCAATTCGGCTTCGTCCATCTTCGTTGTGTCTTTGTACACGATGAAATACGTATCCGATTTGGCGAAGTTTGGCTCGGGCTGCCGGTTGTCGAGCGCGGCCCAGTAGTAATACAGCTCGTCGCCGGGCGCAAAATTGAGCGCTTTCAGGTCAATGCTCCTGGTGATACGAGACTCCTTGAAGTTAGCTTGCCCGAGGGGTAGCTTCACTTCCCGGAACTTGACGTTCTCGCCCGATCCCCGCGCCACCGTAGCGACAATAAACGCCTGACTGACCAGGAAATCGTCGCTGAATTTGGCCGTTACGCGGATCGTTTTGGGGTCTTTCAGGAAATGATACTGGTACAATTCTTTGGAAGCGGGTTCGATTTTTGGCGCCAGATCGGGCTGCGCTTCCAGGCGATAGAAGTCGGATTGGTAGATCAGCGAATCTTTCCAATAGGCCTTGATGGCATAAAGACCTGAACTGACAACCCGGTCCGTGTAGGTAAATCCATCGGCGACCTGGCCGAACGGCCGCTCTTCGCCCCGGCTGTTGGCCAGCCGTACCGTCATGTCCTGGCTGCTCGACAACTGCACCTGCCACGTCAGTTGTGACCCGCTGATGGCCGTTACGTTCAAATCGGTCGAGCGCCGTTCGGGCAGTCGGGTGTAAGCAGGCGGCTGCACCCGAACCGACGCTGACTCAAACGCGGGGATTGTCGGCTGGTTATCGTTTGGCAGCACCGCCCGATTCCCCGATCTCGTCGGTGGGGGCGTCTGACCGGGTTTAAGCAATGGGTAAGTTAAATGTACGCCAATTGCGGCAACCAGTACCAGGCTATACTGGCCCAGTCTGGAAAAGAGAACAGTCGGTACCGACACCTGCTGAATCCGGTCGTTCAGGCGTTCCAGTTGCAGTTGTTCGGCCATATTCAGTTCCGGCTTATCGAGTAGCGGCAGACTGTACTCCACATCGCCCACGGTCCGGTGGATAATCGAAATGGCCTTCGGTTTTTGATTCTGGTAGGGTTTGCTCACCAAAGCACCCGCGCCAAAAGCCGCAGCCGCAGCCAGCCATGCGCCCACTGGCGATTGGGTGAACGTCAGCACGAGCAGATAGGCTGACGCGGCTAGCAGCAGACACACCAGCAGCGCGTTGGTATACAGTTGGTAAACAACCGACGATATGGCTTTTCGTAACTCGTTCATGCGTTCTTTCTCAAGGCAATCCATCGCTCCACACCGATCAGAACGACCAACAGAGCGGTTAATAGTTGCTGCACCCGTTCCTGATGCTTCGTATTTTTCCGGGCCGACGGTACAAACAAGCCAGCCAGTTGTTGCCGACTCAGGGGCACTTGCACCGAATGAAGCCCGAAATGCCGGACAAATTGCTCACCCAACCATTCCGGCAGCTGTCCGGCGGCTACCCGTTCGGAGGTCTGGGGCGTCAGCGATTCAGTAGTATACACTACGTTGGGCAACACCGGCTCCCGCTGCACACCCGAAACAACGTACAGCGCCTTGGATGAGAGCCGGGCAGGCAGCTGATCCGTCAGCACCCAATCGTACGGTTTGGCAGCACTCCGTGCAAGTTCAACGGCCAGATCAAGACCATACACATCGGCCAGCGCCTTCAGGGCTGCCACAACGGTTTGCCGTTCAACGGGATTGCGGTAATCGACTAGTACGACCAAACCACCCGTTCGTACCGGTGTTGGCCTGAACCGGCCTTCTGTCGGCAGCGCGGCACTGCTGGTCAACTGGTTGGCTGCGTTTACAAAGAGCTTTTTAGTGCCTCCGTCGAGGTAAGCCTGCACCGGTCGCCGGGCCGAATCAGCTACCGCATGAAGCCGAAACCGGGAGGGCACGTAAATAGCCGGTACCTCCGCCCACTGCTGCTGGTTGAGTACATACAGGTGCAGTTCGGCTTCGTTCGTTCGAACGCGGTTTATGGCCGTTTGCAGGATTAACGGGTTGACATTGCTCGGCGTCGGCAGTGATGTAAGCGCTGACATTGAGGTGGTTTCCTGGCCGACCCAGTACACCGGTTCGCCTTTTTTCAGCGCGTCTTCCAGCTCAAACCGAAAGTTATTGACCAGAAACTGGTCGGGTTGTACGAGATGGATGCGCTGCACCGTGTTCGATGCATTCAGCCCGTTTAAGATCGGCTGGCTCAGCAAAAACGCGAGTAGCATGAGCAGCAAGCACCGCACCACTAACAGCAACAGGTTTTCAAGCCGGAGCCCCCGGTGCTGTTGCTGCTCTTTCTCAATCAGCCATTGGGTGGCCGCCCAGGGCAAAAGCTGCCCTTTTTTCTGATGCCAGAAGTGAATCGCAATCGGAATCACAACGGCCAGCGCCCCCCACAGCAAACCCGGTTGAATGAACTCCATCAGACGTTTCGTTTGGCTAAAAACTCCCGCAATACCATGGCTATGGGATCACTGAGCTTGACGCGAATTAGCTGAACATGCGGTAGCCGCAGGGCTTCGTCCAGGTTCTGCAAGTACTGCGCGGCCGTTTCCCGGAACGTCTGCCGGACATTTTCGGCCTGCAACTCAATTTCCCGCCCGGTTTCCAAATCCTGAAACCGGTAAAATCCGCTCAGGTCAAATGCCAGTTCCTGATCGCCCAAGACCTGAAAAATGACGATCTCCCGGCGCGGACTGGCCACGCTCCGAATCAGACTTAACCACTCATCGCCAACCTGCAAAAAATCCGACACCAGTACGACGAGTTCTTTCTGCTTCTGATAAAACTCCGGAAATCTGGGTGAGGTGTTGAGCCACTGACCAGCCGCCTGCGCGTTCTGCAACGCGTATAAAATCTTTTGAAAGCCCTGCGCTCCGGCGGGTACGAGTGTCTGTAAAGTGCCGTTCTGGAGGGCATACAGACTCATCTGGTCACTTTGCCGATAACCCAGGTACGCCAGCGAGGCTAGCAGAATTTTGGCGTAGTTCAGGCGGGTTACATTCTGTTCCGCGTAGTTCATCGACCCCGACAAGTCCAGTAGAAACCGGATTTGCAGATTACTCTCCGTCGCCGACTCCCGCACCAGGTGCTTATCTGTCCGGGCAAACAGCTTCCAGTCAATTCGTTTCGGATCGTCGCCGGGCTGGTAGTGGCGGTACTGCTCAAACTCGGTCCCCGTTCCCGAGCGTTTGCTGGGGTGAATGCCCAGCAACAGCTCATCGCTGACCAGTTTTCCGGCCAGTTGCAGGTTGTTAAGTTTAATCAGGTCCGTGGCCAGTTGTGCCATATCCGTCTGAGTGTCGTTTAGTTTCGAGTGGCGTCCGTTTCAAAACCCACGTGTCAGGTTCCTGAATCCGACATCACGTCATCCAGGCTATTTGACTGTTTTCAGCAGTTCCTGAATTACCTGATCGGTCGTTACGCCCTCCGCTTCAGCACGGAAGTTCAGGGCCATGCGGTGGCGTAGAATGGGATACGCCAGCGTTTGAATATCCTCCGGGACCACCGAAAAACGTCCGCTCAGAACGGCCCGGGCTTTGGCACAGAGAACCAGCGCCTGCCCGGCCCGCGGCCCGGCACCCCAGTCACACCATTGCTTGACAAAGGCCGACGGACTGCCATCAGGCCGGGTTGCCCGTACCAGCCGGTTGATGTAGCTGATCAGTTCGTCGCTGATGTGTACCTGCCGGGTCAGGCTTTGCAGTTCGATGATGTCCTGATCGGTCAGCACAGTCTGCAGTTGCGGCCGGTTGGTGCCGGTTGTGCTTTTCAATACGTCCAGTTCCTCCTGTTCCGATGGGTAGTTGAGCCTAATGTACAGCAGGAACCGGTCGAGCTGGGCTTCGGGCAGCGGATACGTACCGGCCTGTTCGATGGGGTTCTGGGTCGCGATAATCAGGAACGGCCGGGGCAGTGGGTAGTCCGAGCCGCCGTACGTGACCTTGTATTCCTGCATGGCTTCGAGCAAAGCCGCCTGGGTTTTTGGGGGCGTCCGGTTGATCTCGTCGGCCAGGACTACGTTGGCGAAGATCGGCCCGTAGTTGAACTTGAAGAATTTTTTACCGGTTTCGTGGTCTTCTTCCAGAATTTCGGTGCCCACAATGTCGCCAGGCATGAGGTCGGGCGTAAACTGAATGCGCTTGAAGCTCATGTCGAGGGCTTCGGCCATCGTTTTGACCATGAGCGTTTTGGCAAGACCCGGTACGCCTTCCAGCAGGCAATGCCCACCGGCCAGCAGGGCGATCAGAATTTCGCTGACGGCCTCCTGCTGACCGACGATTACCTTCCCGATCTCGCTGCGCAGCAACGGGAGCTTGGCGACTAATGTTTTGTAATGCGTCAGTTCCTGTGTTTCCAAATCAAGTTCAGGTTTGTTTGACGCAGAGGTGTAGAGATAAGCGCAGCGAACACAGAGTTTATTAAGTTACTCTGCGACCTCTGCGTTTAGCTATGCCTCTCTGCGTTTCAGGTGTATTCATACGGTTGTCAACGCGTAGGTCACGATGTTGACACCAAACTTGGTATTGTCTTCGGCCAGAAAGCGTTTGTTACGAAAATCGTAATCCCACTCGCAGCCATAATCTTTATTACTGTACAGCACCCCAATCCGCCCGTTGACGACGATCGCCTTGAGGTAATCATGTACGAGGTCGTCGCCCCAGCCGTTCAGTTCAAACGACGTAGTCGGCGGCCCCTCCTCAAACTTAAAAAAACAGGTATACAGCGGGTGCGTATTCGGTATGCGCTGCATTGCCTTCGGGCCGAACGTCCGGGCCATTTCCTGCTCAAACGATTTCGCAAACAGGCCGTCGATGTCGTGGTTGCAGTCGTCGACAAACACAAAGCCGCCGTTCTGAACGTAGCGCTGAAAATGGTCCCGCTCCTGACTCGAAAACTCCACCAGTTTATGCCCGCTCAGGTAGCAGAACGGACTCTTGAAAATCTCGTTACTGCTCAACTGCACCACCTTTTCCTTCTGGTCGACCGGAATCGTGGTATACTCCACCAGCGAGTGCAGCAGATTGGTCGGCATCCGCTGGTCGGTGTCCCAATCGCCGGAGGTATACTGAATGCGGGTGAAGATAAACGGTCTCAATTTGACTGACTGAATAAGTGGGTTATTGCGCGGGCTTTGCCATCAGCGCCTGCAATGTCTCCATATTTGCTTTTTTGTCGAAGATAGCCCGTACCGGAATGCGGAAACCCGGAACAGTCACCGCTTCCAGCGTGTCATCTACGTTTAGAACAGCTTCCGACGCGAACGCCATGGTTGATTCGTCCAGTTTATACTGCTCCACCGATTTCCGAACGGGGTCGATGATCCAGTATTCGCCGACGCCGTGAGCCGCGTAGTCTTCGAACTTAACGCCCCGGTCGCGGCCAACGGTGCTCTTTGATAAGACTTCAACGATTAAGTCTGGCGCTGGATGCTCCATCTGCTCATCGTCGAATGAAGCGGCCGTTTCGCTATTCCAGAAGCAGATATCCGGCTCGTAATCATTACGAGTCAACCCAATAAGCGCCTTTTCGGAGTCGACTGCACCTAAATCGTACAGATGAACAAAAACCCGAAGTAGTATCAGCAGATTCTGCGTCGCATCCAAATGCCTACGCTTCACGGGTGAGTGCATAATCACTTCTCCGTTTATGAATTCAGCCTTTACATCATCGCGCAGCCACTCCCGAAATTCGCGACGGCGTTGGGCTTCATCAGCGAGAATGGCCTGCGCCCGTTCGATGACCAGCTTGACATCGGGAGCTTCTAATAGATCGGCTACGCGGGTTTCGAGCATCATACGATGGAGTTTGTCTTTTTCGTCGCGTCAGCGACCTACTATCTATAGCAATCAGTCGGCATTATTTGTTCCTCCGTCACCTGACAATCAACCGATGAACGCACAGTTGATTGTCAGGCGGCAGGGCTTACTCCGGCTCATTTTCAACACTATACCGCATCCGACAGACTCGTGAACGTAAACTCGCGAATCTTCATCGGCGGAATGAGGTAGTTGTTATCCGACTCAGTACTCACTACCCGCTCCGGCTTACCCAGCGCTTCGAGGTTGTTGAGCATAATGACCGGACTTTCGTTGAAGCGGAAGTTCTTGACCGGGTATTTGATCTGACCGTTCTCGATGTAAAACGTTCCGTCGCGGGTCAGGCCGGTCAGGAGCAGTGTTTGCGGATCGACGGAACGGATGTACCAGAGCTTTGTTACGAGGATGCCCCGCTGGGTGCTCTTGATCATGTCGTCCAGCGACTGCGTTCCCCCGGCCATAATGACGTTGTTGGGAAACGGCACTGCTTTAACTCCCTTCTTCTGCGCCCAGAACCGCGAATAGGCCAGGTTTTTGACAACACCCTTGTCAATCCAGTTCACCTTTTCCTGCGGCCGACCGTCGCCCGACCAGGGCGACGCCGGCAGATCGGGGTTTGTCGGATCGGAGTAGATCGTCACGCGCTCGTCCACGATCTTTTCACCCAACTTGGTTTTTCCGCCCGGTTTGCTCAGGAACGACCGGCCTTCGTCGGCGCTCCGGGCATCCATGCTGAAGAAGATGTTTTCGAGCAGCACGGCTCCGGCCGTTGGCTCCAGAATGACCGTGTATTTTCCGGGCTCCAGCGCCCGCGCCCCAACTGAGCCCACGCACTTCTGAATGGCCACCCTGGTAGCGTCGGCCGTATCCAGTTTGGCAAAATCGCTATAGCCCCGCGTTACATAACCCGACCCTTTTCCATCGTCGGTGCGGACGGTCAGCGAGAAGTTGACGTTCGTATCGGGGTAATAGGCAAACAGCCCTTTGGAATTCATCATGGCTGTGTAGCCCCGCCGGTCGTCCAGAAAGCCGGCCGCCGTTAGTTTGGCATTGCTCCCGCTCTCGCGGGTTAGTTGCAGGCTTTTCGCCACCGCTTCCGCCCGGGCTGCCGGATCCACTTTAGCCGTTGATTCAAAAAAACCATTTGTTTTCAGGTACTGCTGCGGACCGAGCATCCCAACGTATTCGGGATTTTCGGGCGCCAGCCGCGCCAGTTCTTCCGATCGGCGCACTACCTTTTCGAGCGAAGCATCATCGAACTCGTCGATGGTCGCTACGCCCACTTTTTTACCAAACGCTGACTGTACCTGCAGGTTCTGGTTGATGAGCGAACCACTCGTCGATACTTCGTTCCGGGCGTAGCGCAGGTTACCCCGCTCTTCGCCGAGCAGGTTCACCTCGCATTCGTCCGCCTTTGAATAGCTCAGGACTTTTTGCAGGAGCGTTTTTGCTTCTGCCTCAGTGAGTATGATGGACATAAAACTGGTTATGGTATTACGTTTTCAGTTTACCAATGCCTGGATCAGGAATTAAAGCAACTGAAAACTGATGCTATATCTTCCTTGCCGTATTAATCACATTCACGCCGTTAAAACGGGTGGTGGCGCTGCCGTGCGACACGGCACTGACCTGCCCCGGCTGCCCTTTCCCGTCGAAGAACGAGCCCCCTAACCGGTAGTCGCGATCATCGCAGATCTGAGCGCAGGAGTTCCAGAATTCCTGCGTGTTCGACTGATACGCCACGTCCTTGAGCATCCCGGCAATCTTACCGTCTTTGATCTCGTAGAACAGCTGGCCGCCAAACTGAAAGTTGTAACGCTGCTGGTCGATGGAAAACGAACCGTCGCCGATGATGTAAATACCTTTCTTGACGTCCTTGATCAGTTGGTCGACCGAGAGCGGTTGCTTGCCGGCCGCCAGCGATACGTTCGCCATCCGCTGGAACTGCACCGACCCCCAGTTGTCGGCGTAGCAGCAGCCCTGCGATTCTTCCTCGCCGATGATGTGTACCTGATCGCGGATGGCCTGGTAGTTGACCAGCGTACCGTCTTTGACCAGATCCCACTTTTTGGTCTTCACGCCCTCGTCGTCCCAACCGACCGCTCCCAGTGAACCCACCTGCGTTTTGTCGGCGAAAAGATTGACGATGTTGCTGCCGTAGTTGAAGTTTTTCGACTGCCACTTGTCCAGCGTTGCGAAAGACGTACCGGCAAAATTGGCTTCGTAGCCCAGGACCCGGTCCAGTTCGAGGGGGTGTCCCACCGATTCGTGAATGGTCAGCCAGAGGTGCGACGGGTCGAGAATCAGGTCATATTTACCCGCTTCGACCGATTTGGCCGTTAACTTTTGTTTCGCCTGTTTAGCCGCAGCCACTACGTCCTCCAGCATATCGTACCCTTTGTTGTAGCGGGTCGTGATGCCGGTCACCTTATCGGTGGGGTTAGCCTGCAGGTACTCATAACTCATACCCATCGGCGCACTCAGCGAGTCGCGGGTTTCAAACTTACCGGACTTCGGGTCGATGGCCGTAACGGTAAAGGTCGGCCAGATGCGGTGCACGTCCTGGTCGACATACGAGCCGTCCGTCGACGCAAAGTACTTCTGCTCGTTCACCATGAACAGGACGGAGTTAACGTAGTTGGCTCCGTTTTTCATGGCAGCTGCGTTTACGGTAAGCAGCAGGTCGGCCTTTTCTTTGATGGGTACTTCGAACGCATTCTTTTTGATCGGCGTCTGCCAGCTAACCTCACCGAAGCCTTTCTGCGGAGCCAGTCGCACCGGCTCTTTCATCAGCTTCGCGTTGGCTTTGGCAATGGCCACGGCATTTTCGGCAGCTTTGGCGGTGTCGCTCTCGTTTTTAGCGTCGACCACGGCGGCAAACCCCCAGCATCCGTCGGCGATAACGCGTACCCCTACGCCGAAGGACTCGGTATTGACAATATTCTGCACCTTGTCTTCGCGCGTAATGACAAACTGCCGCAGGTATCGGCCAATCCGAACGTCAGCATAGGAAGCGCCTTTCGATTTGGCCGCATTCAGCGCGGCATCCGCCAGGCGCTTCTTGACGGCTACGTCTATACCCGGCTCCAGCAAGGCTTCGGGAGCCACGGGACGGCCCCAGGCCGACAGGTTGGGCAGCATCACAGCCCCGGCTCCCATACCCGTTAATTGAAGAAAATCGCGACGATTCAAGGGTCGTATTGTGGTTTTAGGTTGGTAATTCGTTTGATAAAAGATGTAATTCGGCGTGTCGGCGTTGCATGCATGGTTTATAGTTTGTAGTTCGATCGAGCAGCGCAACTACAAACCACAAACTATAAACCACGAACCACAAACTACAATGCCTTATCCAGCCCCCTCCGCCGGAGCAACGGCCGGATGTCGGGTTCGGCACCGCGGAAATTCTGGTACAGTTTCATCGGCTCGTCGGTACCGCCCTTCTCCAGAATATTTTTCCGGAACGACAAGGCCGACTTCTGATCGAAAAGTCCTTTCTGTTTGAACACCTCGAATGCATCGGCATCCAGCACCGCCGACCAGATGTAGCTATAGTAGCCGGCCGAATACCCTCCCGCGAAGATGTGCTGGAAGTACGTGCTCCGGTAGCGGGGCGGAATCTGATCAATCAGGCCAATTTTGTCCATCGACTGCTTTTCAAACGCCAGTACGTCTTTCGGTGCCTGACCCGGTGCCAGGGTATGATACTCCATGTCCAGCAGCGAAGCAGCCAGGTATTCGGTCGTGGCAAAACCCTGGTTGAACAGGCTGCTTTTCTTTACTTTTTCGATGAGTGCGTCAGGAATAACCTCGCCGGTCTGGTAATGCTTCGCGTAGAGCTTCAGCATCTCAGGCTCCTCGGCCCAGTTCTCCATGATCTGCGACGGCAGCTCCACGAAGTCGCGGGGTACGGCCGTACCCGACTGGCTACCATACCGGACGTTCGACAGCAGCCCGTGCAAAGCGTGCCCGAACTCGTGGAAGAACGTACTGGTTTCTTCCAGATTCAGCAGGGCCGGTGTATTGCCCGAGGGCTTTGAAAAGTTGCAGACGATCGAGACAACCGGCGTCACTTTTTTGCCGTTTTTAACCTCCTGCCGGCGGTAGCTGGTCATCCAGGCCCCACCGCGCTTGCTGGCCCGGGGAAAGAAATCCATGTACAGGATACCCACGTGGCGGCCGTCGGCTTCTTTAACCTCGTACGTAACCACCTCGTCGTGGTAGGTCGGAATGTTCGTCAGTTTTTCGAACCGCAGGCCGTAGAGCCGGTTGCAGAGGGTGAAGATCCCTTCCCGTACGTTGTCCAGCGACAGATACGGCCGCAGCTCCTGCTCATCGAGGGCATATTTTTCTTTGCGCAGTTTCTCGGCGTAGTAGCGCCAGTCCCAGCCGGCCAGCTTTTCGTTTTTCCCGGCGCGGTCCATTACGCTCTGCAGTTCGGCGGCTTCCTGTTTCGTTACGGGCACCGTGGCTGTCCAGAGCCGATCCAGCAGTTCGCGTACTTTGGCCGGGGTGGTGGCCATGCTCTCTTCCAGTACGTAGGCCGCGTGGTTCTCGTAGCCAAGTAAGCGTGCTTTTTCGGCCCGCAGCGCCACCATATCGGCCATGATCTTTTTGTTATCGCGCTCGTCGTTGTGGTTGCCCCGTTCGAGATACGCCTTGAAAAGCTGCTCCCGCAGCGCCCGGTTGTCGGCGTATTGCAGAAACGGCATGATGCTCGGATTCTGCAGGGTAAACACCCACTTGCCGGACGATCCGGCGCCCGACAGGTTTCGTTTTTTAGCTTCCTCAGCAGCCGCGGCTACGACCGAAGCAGGCAGGCCGCTCAAATCCTCCTGTTTGTCGATGACGAGGGTGTAGGCATTGTTCTCGGCCAGTACGTTCTGACCAAACTTCAGCGTCAGTACCGACAGCTCGCCGTTGATTTTACGCAGGCGCTCCTGTTTTTCGGGCGACAGAGCGGCCCCGCTACGGACGAAGTTTTTGTACATTTTTTCGAGCAGCCGCTGCTGATCGCCGGTCAGTTTCAGCTTGGTCCGCTGGTCGTACACGGCTTTTACCCGCTGGAACAAAGCCGGATCGAGGGATATATCGTCGTTGTGCTTTGCCAGTTTGGGTGCAATGGTCTGCGCAATCTTCTGGATGGCCTCGCTGGTGTTGGCGCTGTTCAGGTTGAAGAACACCGTACTGACCCGGCTCAGCAGTTCACCACTGGCTTCCATAGCCTCAATGGTGTTGGCAAACGTTGGCGCAGCCGTTTGCTTGGTAATGGCCGTGATCTCGGCCTGATGCCGCTTCATTCCTTCCTCGAAAGCCGGCTCAAAATGCTCAGGCTTGATCTTGTCAAAGGCCGGCACCCCGAACGGCGTATCGTACTCCCCGAAGAAAGGATTATCTGCAGCCGGCGGGTTGTCGATCAGCACAAAAGCCGACAGAACTACGGTCGATAGCAGCAGAAAAAGCATACGTTTCATAAAGTAAGAAGTTTGTTGAAAAATTAATGCACCACCAGATTAACCTGGTGGTGCGGTCTTTAGAATTATACAGTTATACGGCGTCTGACAGGCTCGTGAACGTGAAGTCCCGAATCTTCAGCGGGGGAATCATGTTACCGCTCACCCGTACCGGCCGGCCCATGGCTTCGAGGTTATTGAGCATGATGACCGGGCTTTCATTGAAACGAAAATTTTTGACCGGAAATTTGATCTGGCCATTCTCAATGTAGAACGTTCCGTCGCGGGTCAGGCCGGTGTATAACAGCGTCTGCGGGTCCACGAAACGGATGTACCAGAACCGCGTCACCAGAATCCCTTTCTCGGTGCTTTTGATCAGATCAGCCAGCGATTGTGTACCGCCTTCCATGATGAAACCCGACGGGGGCGGCACGGCTTTTACCCCTTTTTTCTCGGCCCAGAACCGCGAATACGTCATGTTTTTGACAACGCCCTTGTCGACCCAGACAATTTTTTCCTGCGGCCGACCGTCGCCCGAGTACGGCGAACCCGGAATGTCGGCGCTGGTAGGGTCAGAGTAGATCGTCACCCGTTCGTCGTAGAGCTTTTCGCCCAGCCGGATACCACCCCCTTTTTTGCTCAGGAACGACCGGCCCTCATCGGCGCTGCGGGCGTCGATGCTGCGCATCATGTTCTGCATGAGATCGACCGAAGCGGCTGGTTCGAGAATGACCGTGTATTTCCCCGGCTCCAGCGCCCTGGCCGACGTCGACGCCAGTGCCTTCTGCACGGCTATGTCGGTGGCGGATTTCGTACTCAGTTTCGATACGTCGTTGACATCCCGGATCGCGTAGCCGGACCCGGTACCATCGGCTGTCCGAACCGTGATCGAGAAATCGACGGACGTGGCCGGATTGTACCCGAACAGCCCTTTGCTGTTGCCAATGGCTGAGAAACCGGCGCTGTCTTCGAGGTAGCCCGCGGCCGTCAGGTTCTTTTTGTTGCACAGATCAATGCTGTCGAAGGCCGCCTGGGCCCGGTAGGCCGGGTCAATTTTTGCGGTACTTTCCACGTACGATTTGGTATCGACGTACTGCTGAGGGCCCAGCGCCGGTACGAATTCCGGATTTTCGGGCGCCAGTCGTGCGATCTCCTCGGCCCGACGTACCGTTTTTTCCAGCGATGCGTCGTCGAACTCGTTGATGGTTGCCGTACCGGAGCGCTTGCCGAACACAGCCGTTATGCCCAGCGACAGGTTATTGGACTCGCCACTGGTCGAGACTGAGTTACGGGCGTACCGAATGTTGCCCGTCCGGCCACCGCCGAGGTTGACGCTCATCTCATCGGCCTTCGAGAACGATAGTACTTTATCGATTATCTTCTTAGCCTCTTCTTTACTTAAGATTGCCATTATTCGATTTGTAGTTTGTGGTTCGTAGTTCGTGGCTGAGTTGCGGCTCTCAACCGCAGACTTCAAACCACACCCTACGAACTGTGCTATATCTTCCGTCCCGTATTGATCACATTGACACCGTTGAAGCGCGTCGTGGGGCAACCGTGCGACACGGCACTAACCTGCGAGGGCTGGCCTTTTCCGTCGAAGAACGACCCGAAGGTGCGGTAGTCGTCTTTGTCGCAGAGCTGGGCGCAGGAGTTCCAGAATTCCTGGGTGTTGGCCTGATACGCTACGTCGTCGAGCATTCCGGCAATTTCACCGTTCTTGATTTCGTAGAACAACTGCCCGCCAAACTGGAAGTTATAGCGCTGCTGATCAATGGAATACGAACCACGTCCGATGATATAGATGCCTTTATCGACGCCTTTGATCATGTCGGCAACGCTCCGCTTTTCCGTACCGGGCCGCAGCGATACGTTCGGCATCCGCTGAAACTGGACAGAACTCCAGTTATCGGCGTAGCAGCAGCCGTGCGATTCTTTCTCGCCGATGATGCTGGCCTGGTCGCGGATGGCCTGGTAGTTCACGAGGACACCGTCCTTGATCAGATTCCACTCCTTACACGGTACGCCTTCGTCGTCGTAGCCAACCGTACCGAGGGTGTACGGCTGGGTTTTATCGGCCACGATGTTGACCAGCTTGCTGCCGTAGTTGAAGTTCTTGGTTTTCCACTTGTCCAGCGTCGCGAAGGACGTACCGGCGTAGTTGGCTTCGTAGCCCAGCACCCGGTCCAGTTCGGTGGGGTGTCCGACCGACTCGTGGATGGTCAGGCCGAGGTGGTTGGGGTCCAGCACCAGGTCGTATTTGCCCGGCTGCACGGATTTGGCGGTCAGCTTTTCCTTGGCCTGTTTAGCGGCCAGAATCGCATCTTCGACCATATCGTAGGAATTGCGGTAGCCTACCAGCCCGTTGGGTCCGGGAATTTTTTCAGCCGCTGCACCATCGAGGTATTCGTAGCCCATGCCCATAGGAGAGCTGAGCGCGTCGCGGGTTTTGAACCCACCCGCCTGCCGGTCAACGGCCGTAACGGTAAAGGTCGGCCAGATGCGGTGCACATCCTGATCGATGTACGACCCGTCGGTTGAGGCAAAATATTTTTGTTCGTTGACAAAGAAGAGATTGGACGTAACGAAAGCCGCGCCGTTTTTCATGGCCTCGCCGTTGACTTTCATCAGGAGGTCGATTTTTTCCTGCACCGGAATCTCGAAGGCATTTTTCTTAATCGGTGTTTTCCAGGTCACGTCACCTACGCCCTTCTGCGGAGCCAGCGTAACGGGCTCTTTCTGGATTTTAGCGTTGGCCTTGGCAATAGCGACGGCGGTTTCGGCGGCCCGGGCAATGCCTTCGGGCGTTACGTCGCTGGTGGCCGAAAATCCCCAGGTTCCGTTGGCCAGCACCCGAATACCCACCCCGTACGACTCGGCGTTAACAATGTTCTGCACTTTGTTTTCGCGCGTGAACAAAAACTGTTGCAGGTAGCGCCCAATCCGAACATCGGTATACGATGCGCCTTTACTTTTGGCCGCGTTGAGGGCTACATCAGCCAGCTTTTTCTTCGTAGCGGCATCGGCCCGGGGCTCCAGCAGATACTCCAGCGGAACGGCGTTGCCCAGCACCGGAACCGATGCGCCCATCAGCGCGCCAATTCCCATGCCCGACAACTGCATAAAATCTCGTCTCTTCATCAATAGAATAGGTTATATTGTAAAAATCCAACTCAGTAGAAAATTTGGTAAGTATTCACCAAAGCCGACGGCGAAACAAACAAACTCGTCTACAAATTTCAAATTTGGCTATAGGATAGATTAATTACAAAATAAATGTGATGAATGGGGGCAAATATTTTAAAACCCAAATACCCGTTTCAATGGTTTTATAGAAAGAATACCACGCTCGTCATTCATTATGCTTGTGCTTAACCCATCGGCTACTGATTCGCTCGTTGATCGTTACCAACGAGTCAGGGCTCATACCGAAGCCATTTGCCGCCACCTCGAAACGGAAGATTACGTAGTCCAGCCGATTGCGGATGTGAGCCCGCCCAAGTGGCACCTCGGTCATACAACCTGGTTCTGGGAGACTTTTGTGCTCGTTCCTCACCTTCCTGGCTATCAGGTGTTTCACGAAGATTTCAGCTTTGTCTTCAATAGTTACTATGAAAGTGTGGGCCGGCGCGTGCTACGTACCAACCGCGGAAACCTCAGCCGCCCGACCGTTGCCGATATCTATCGTTATCGGGCGCACGTCGATGCCCACATGAGCCGGTTTCTGAACGAAGCTGATCCAGCCCTCGCTCCGCTCCTCGATCTGGGGCTCCATCATGAGCAACAGCATCAGGAACTGCTGATAACCGACATCAAGTACATTCTGGGGCATAATCCCCTGTTTCCGGCCATTGAGATACCGGTCCCGGACGATGCGAGCCAGGCAACCGGTGAAGCCGCGATGGTTCCCGAGGGCGTCCATACCATCGGGTACCAGGGCAATGGCTTCTGCTTTGATAATGAACTGGGCGTCCACAACGTCTACCTGAACCAAACCATACTGGCAGGGGCACTGATTACCAACGCCGAGTACATGGCCTTCATTGAGGCTGGTGGCTACCAGAACTTTCGCTACTGGCTGTCCGACGGCTGGGCGTGGGTCAATGCCCAGCACGTACAGGCTCCCCTGTACTGGCACCGCGTCGATGGCCACTGGTACGTGTATACCTTCGATGGGCTGAACCCGGTTGAGCCGGATGCGCCGGTTTGTCACGTCAGCTATTACGAAGCCGACGCATTTGCCCGCTGGCGGGGGCAACGGCTACCCACCGAATTTGAATGGGAAACGGCGGCCGTCCGGAACGAATCGTTTCGCTGGGGCCAGCGCTGGGAATGGACCAACTCGGCTTACCTGCCCTACCCCGGTTTCACCACCGCCGAAGGGGCCGTCGGTGAATACAACGGTAAATTTATGAGTGGGCAAATGGTGCTCCGGGGCGGATCCGTTGCCACACCCGACGGCCATGCCCGGCCGACGTACCGCAATTTCTTTCAACCTGACAAACAATGGCAGTTCACGGGAATACGATTGACGAAGAACTAAAGGCACAGGGTTCGGGGTCTGACAACAAGGCATCAGCTGAACACCCGTCGCCCCAGGTCCCAGGCCTCAACCCGCTGGCCGATGAAGTGCGGGCGGGCTTGACTCAAACTCCCAAGCGGCTGTCATCCCGTTTTTTTTACGATGCCGAAGGGAGCCGCATCTTTCAGGAAATCATGCATGCGCCCGAGTACTACCTGACCCGGTCGGAATATGAGATTCTGGATACCCACAAATCGGATTTGGTTACCCTCTTTGCAGCCGGCGGCTACGAAGTTGATCTGATCGAACTGGGGGCGGGCGACGGTCTGAAAACGAAGCTGCTGCTTGAGCACCTCTGGGAAAACCAGGTGGCGTTCCGCTACGTACCGGTCGATATTTCGGAGGATGCGCTGGAAGGTCTGGTCGGCACGCTCCGCCGGCAATGGCCTTCGATGACCGTACGGCCGCAGCACAGCGACTATTTTACGGCCCTCGAACGACTCTCCGGCGAAACCCACCGGCACCAGACACCCACCCGGCGGGTCGTGCTGTTTCTGGGTTCCAACATCGGCAACTTCACCCGGACTGAGACCGTCACTTTTTACCAGAACATCAGCAGTCGGCTATTGCCCGGCGACCTGGTTCTGACCGGCGTTGATCTGCAGAAACACCCGGCGGTGATCCACGCGGCTTACAACGACCGCCAGGGCCTGACCCGGGCCTTCAACCTGAATCTGCTCCGGCGCATCAACCGCGAACTGGACGCGAATTTTGACCTGTCGGCGTTTGGCCACTACGAAACCTACGACCCTGAATCGGGCGAAGCCCGCAGTTATCTGGTTAGTGAGAAAGCGCAGCAGGTCCAGATTCGGGCGTTGAACATAACGGTGCCGTTTGCCTACGGCGAAGTTATTCACACCGAAATCTCGCGCAAATTTACCCGTGCCCAGATTGAACAACTCGCAACCGACACCGGGTTTGTGTTGACCGACTGGTTCACCGACTGCAAAGCGTATTTTGCGGACGTAGTTTTTCAGAAACAGTAGGTTAGCCTGTTGCTAATTAAATACGATTACTGGGCAGAATCATCGGTGGGCCTGAACAATGTATCGATGAATATTCATTACATTTAGCTCCGTTTCGCCAGTGCGGTAATGTCACTAGTAACCACTAAATTCAGATTGTCTGCCGAGTCTACTGCCATTCTCGATCAATTACCGGACGGGGTAGCCTGCTACGAAGCCGTTCGCCATAGCGGTTCAATTACCGACTTCCGATTAACCTATGCCAATGCCTTGTTTCAGGAGCTGATACCGGCTGCGTTCCGGCTGGCTCCCGGCGAACAGATGCTGGCCGGCAAACCTGACAACGCGCCACGCTGGCAACCCCTGGTTGACCGCTGCGTGGATGTAGCTCAAACCGGCCAAACGGTCAGCTATCCGCTGAGTGCTTCGATTTTATCTCCTGCCGGTTTGCGGATTTCCCCGTTTGCCGACGGGGTACTCATTACGATCCAGGACGTTCCTGAGCCGGCGTCAGACGGTCAGCTTCAGTGGATCACCAACGTACTGAATGCCTCCCTGGGAAACATCTTCGTCTATGAAGCTATTCGGGACGAAACCGGCACCATTCAGGATTTTTACGTTCGCTACGCCAATGCCAATGCCGTTCGGGAGGTAAGGAACCACATGGACAAGGAAACGATCGGAAACACTCTTCTGGGCATTTACCCCCAATCGCGGGAGCTGGGCCAGTTCCCCCACTGCGTCGAGGTAGTGAACACCGGAGAACCTTTCCGCCTGGAGATCTACTATCCTAAACAGCAGGTCTGGTACGATACCTCAATCACTAAACTGAACGACGGCTGTATCGTAACGGGGCTGGAAATTACCGAACGGAAGCGGAACGAACTGCGGCTGAAAGAACAGAACGAACTCCAGCATCGGATGGTGTCCGAACTGCGCCAGAGCAATGAAAACCTGCGGCAGTTTGCGCAGGTAGCCAGCCATGATCTACAGGAGCCGCTGCGAAAGATTCAAACCTTTGGCGACATCCTCCGAAACCAGTTTGAAGACAACCTGGCCGATGGCGAACGCGACATGATTCGGCGAATTCAGCGCTCGGCCAAACGGATGCAGATGCTCATCAGGGATTTGCTGGCGTATTCGCAGCTGGCCTCCCAACGCGACCCGTTCCAGCCGGTGGCGCTGACCGAGGTAGTCCGCGACGTACTGAGTGATCTGGAAATCGCCATTTCCGAAACCAAAGCCTCCGTTCAGGTACCGAACCTGCCTGTCATACTGGGTAGTCCGTCGCGGTTGCGGCAACTATTTCAGAACCTGATCGCCAACTCGCTTAAATTCAAAAAAATCGACCAGCCGCCAGTAATCCAGTTTGATGCCCGTCCGGCTGAACCCGACGAACTGCCGGCCGATCTGCAGAATCAGCCCGCATCATCGTTCTGGCTCATCAGTGTCACCGACAATGGCCTGGGCTTTGACGAGAAATACAAGGACCGGATCTTTCACCCGTTTCAGCGGCTGCACGATACAACGGCCTACAGCGGAACGGGTATTGGACTGGCTATCTGCCAGCGCGTAGCCGAAAGCCACGGCGGCACCATCGACGTAAGCAGCCGCCCTAACGCAGGCTCTACGTTCAAAGTCTTTCTACCGGCTCATCACGACAGAACGTAGCGGTTGGCCACCGGTTGCCCTTGCCGAAACAGGTGCTGGTACGTAGTGAACGCCCGCCCGGCAGCCGCAACGACACGGTCTTCCTGACCAGTTCCCTGTTGCATCGCAAACTGGCCGAATGCCCGCCAGTTCAGGCCGGTGTCAGCACCATAGCCCCGGTAGAAACGAGCCTCTGCCAGCAAGGGCTGCAAGGCCGGACTTTGCTGGAGATAGTGCCAGACGGTTTTTCCGCCCAGCATTGACCCTTCGCCAACGTAAGCCGCTCCCAGCAGCTCCCCGGGCGACCAATCGGCGAAAACGGGCGCAGCCACCGGCACCGGGACACCGAGTGCCGTCAGATCGGCCAGCAGCCAAGGCGTTTTCCGACGCTTCTCCGGCGCATACGCCTTAAAAAAAACGGGATGGCCGCTGATAGCGTCTTCCAATGCCTGATGAAAAGCCAGGTGCGTGAGCAACAGGTGCACGTACTGCTTCGCCGACAGCGTTCCGCCACGGAGTTCGTCCGTATACAGAAGTTGTTCGGTCTGCTCGTGCTGAGGCCGGGTTTCGTCGCGTAGTCGTTCCAGAAGCGTTTTCATAGTTCGTTGGGTTGCGTATTGTCGTTCAGCCAGAATCGGCACAGCCGCTGAATAAGCAGCCCCGTAGCCTGATAGGTGCCGGGCTTCACCAGATAGGCGTTGATACCCGATTCATACGCCATCCGGATGTCGCTGGGGTTATCCGACGTACTAAACGCCACAACCGGCAACCGGCGGGTCCGGTCATTGGTACGGATGGTTTCCAGCACGTCGAACCCGCTCACGCCGATCAGGTTTAAATCCAGCAGGACCAGCCTGGGGAGCGTTAGTGTCTGTTGTAGGTAATCAATGGCTTCGGAGCCACTATTCAGGATTGAAAAGGTAATCGGCTCCTCAAGCTTCCGCAACAAACGACCGAAGATATCCGCATCATCCGCGTTATCTTCAACGTATAAAATATCAACCATACTCAATCAACCGGATCAATCGGAAACGAAATAAAGAAGGTAGCCCCCCGGTTTGGCTCACTGTGGTACCAGATTTTACCCCGGTGTCGGCTAACAATACGCTTCACAATGGCCAGCCCTACGCCAGACCCTTTAATTGTCCGGGCGTTTTCCAGCCGCTTGAACAGATCAAACATTTTACCGGCTTCCTTCATATCGAAGCCGATGCCGTTGTCGGCTACCTGATACACGACCTCACCGCCTTTCTGCTGCCCACTGACCCGAACGTGCCCCTCGGGCCGTGGTCGCGTGTATTTGGCTGCATTTGCCACCAGGTTAGTGAACAGCTGCGTAACCATGGTCGGGTCGGCGTTGAACGACGGCGTATCGGCCAGGTCAATTTTCAGTGCCCGGTCTTTTTCGGAAATCAGCACCTCTTCCCGAATGCTTTCGAGCAGCTTCCGCATATCGATCGGCTCGGTGTTAATCTCCGTCCGACCCATGCGGGAGTAGTAGAGGATGTGCCGGATCAGCGACCGCATCTTATCGGTCGAATCCATGATCTTCTGAAACAGCGCCCGGGCGTCGGGATTGAAGTCCTGGCCGTATTCTTCGAGCAGAATTTCGGCGTAGCACCGGATCGACGACAGGGGCGTTCTCAGGTCGTGCGATACGGTGTAGCTGAACGCGTCCAGTTCCTCGTAAGCCGCCTGCAGCCGCTGGTTGAGCAGCCTGATCTCATTGGCCTGCTTGGTCACAATCTGCAGAATATCTTCCCGGAGTTTCACGGCCGCCGACACCTCTACTTCGGTCCAGGGCTCGGTCGTATTGCGCACCTGTTCGGTCCAGGCCGCAAAACTCTTGCGCGGACTTAGCCGCAGGTCGCCGTTGTCGGTTACCGAAACGGGTTTTTCAGGATTACCGGCCCAGGTCACCTGCCGAATCCGCTCCGGTTTGAACCAGAGCAGGTATTCGTTCAGCTCCCGTGATAGCTCGATGGCCAGCAGCCCGGCTCCCACGCCCGCATACGCTTCGGCGGGCGGATACAGCACCGGCAACTGGTTGGTTTCCATGAACGTATTCGGGTTGGCCGTTTTCAGCCAGGTTGTCAGCTCCCGGATGGCCGCTTCGTCGGGCGTTTGTCCCAGGTGATACTGCTGGTTGTTGAACAGCAGCACCAGGCCCGTGGCCGAATTCAGATCGAGCGCCGTTATCTGCCGTTTGGTCAGCGCCCGCACTACGTCGTCGTCCGCCAGCAACTGCTCGTGCAATTGCTGACCGGACTCGCGGCTTTGCTGAAGCAAGTGCTGATCTTCGGCATCGCGCCGAAACTCAAGTGCCGCCGATAGTAGCTGGCTGACGAACCGGGCCGACTGCCGGGCCGAGAAATCGACGAACCGGGGCGAATAATGATGGCACGACATCAGGCCCCAGAGCTCACCGCGATACAGCAGCGAAATGCTCATCGACGCCTGAACGCCCATGTTTTTGAGGTACTCGATATGCACCGGCGAAACGGCCCGCAAGGTCGAATGGGTCAGGTCCAGCGGCCGATTTTCTGCCAACTCCGGGCTGGACAGGATAGCCGACGGCGTACTGCCGGCGTCGGCAATAAGCCGCACGAGGTTGATCTTGTACAGTTCGCGGGCCTGCCGTGGAATATCGGATGCCGGGTAATGCAGCCCCAGAAACGGTTCCAGATGCGGTTCCTTCTCTTCGGCAATAACCTGCCCGTGCCAGTCTGACCCGAAGCGGTAAACCATGACCCGGTCGAAGCCAATAATCTCCTTGACTCGCCGGGCGGTGTTCTGAAGCAGATCGGTAAGCTGGCGGCTGGACTGGACCTCGTTCAGCGCTTCGGCAATCAGCCGCTGGTTGTACGACATGTTCGACGTATCGCCGGCCGGTTCCCACTCCAGCAGCAGCAGGTCGTCGTGTTCGTGAATAATCAGATTGAGGAGCCGGCCACCAATCCTGACCTGGTGCGGGTTGATGGTATCCCAGGAGCCACTACGCCGACCAACGTTCAGCAGTTCCTTCAGGTTATTGACGGGCAGGTCCGTTTTGGCCAGCAGAGTGTCGAGCGACTGCCCCAATAGTTCGCTGACGGATTGTCCAACCAGATCGGCCACGTTGGCGCTGGCGTGAACAATGGTGTATGTCTCCGGTTTGATGGCAACCAGATACCCGTGGGACTGAACATGACCCAATATGTGGATGGGCTCCTGTTCACAGGAAGTGATATTAACGTTGAGTGTCATAAACAATTGGAGCAATCTGACTGACTAAAAAGTAAGTAATCAGTAAAAAGATCACCACATTCGGCTACGTAAACGGTTTGCAATATACGTCTTTTTTCCCGACGATGAAATACGTCCTCCATCCCGACCGCTCTCCCCTTTCCGGCTCCATTTATCCCTTTTATTCACCCCGCCGACACCTTCTTTACAATATTTTCCTTTTGCTTCCGACTACCCTGCTGTATAGCAAGCAGAATCGTGAACGCACTACGTATCAACTTAACACTCAGCAGCTCCACAGCCGAAAACCCCGCTCCTGAACCGCCGAATGCCGCTTTAGGCGAAACGGTCCGGCGCGAACGGTCACGGCTGCTGGCGTTCATTCGCCGGCGGCTGCCCGACCCGGACGAAGCCGAAGACGTACTGCAGGACGTATTCGTGGAGCTGACCGAAGCGTACCAGCTCGCCAAACCCATTGAGCGCGTAGCGTCATGGCTGTTTGCTGTGGCCCGTAATAAAATTAGCGACTGGTACCGAAAAGCCCGGCCCAACGGGGTGCAGACTGTTTCGCTCAACGCGCCCGACTTCGCCCCGGACGACGACGGTGAGGTGCCGATGCTGGGTCAGTGGCTGGCCGCTGCCGACGATACGGGTCCCGAAAGCGAGTTTTTTCGCGAAACGCTCTACGAAGCGCTCACGGAAGCCCTTGCTGAACTGCCCGCCGATCAGCGCGACGTATTTGTCAGGCACGAACTGGAGGGGCAAAGTTTCAAGGAGATGGCCGCTGAGTGGAACGTTCCCGTGAACACCCTGCTGTCGCGAAAACGATACGCCGTGCTGCACCTTCGCGAACGACTACGCGATCTGTACGATGACTTATTTAATGAGTGAATGAGCGAATGAGTGAAAGAGTGAATTTTAACCAGCAGTATGACCGAATGTGGCTTTCAGGATAGCACTAATAATTCATTCTTTCGCTCATTTACTCTTTCGCTCATTCACTCTTTTGCTCTTTCATTCTTTCACTCTTTAAACCAACGAACCCATGTGGATTTTAAAAGGAATTGGATTGGCCGCGATGGGTATTGCGGTGTTTTTACTCGCTACGTACGTAGTGATGCGGCTTTGGAACTGGCTGGTGCCCTCGTTGTTCAATGGCCCCCGGCTGCGCTTTGTTCAGGCATTGGGGCTGTTCTTTCTGGCCCGGTTGTTATTCGGATTTGGCTTCGGACGGGGTGGCTATGGCTATCGCGGCCAGCATAACCACTGGCGCCACGAACAGCACCGGATGGAACCCCGACCGGAAAAACAGAACACAAGCCAGTCGATTCACTATCCGAATTCGGGCAAAACCAGTACTTATCAAACGATTTACTAAGCAATGAAACGATTCTGGATTCGCCGGGGCTTACGGTTTCTCGGCTTTGCGATACTCTTTGTCGGCTTGGCCGGTCTGGCCGTCATGGCCCTCTGGAACGCGCTGCTCCCCAGTATCCTGGGTGTGTCGGCTATCAATTTTGGGCAGGCCCTTGGCTTGCTGGTCTTGAGCCGCCTGCTGTTCGGTGGCTTTCGGGGGTATGGCTACGGGCCCGGCTGGCGAAGGGGGCATGGCCCCCGCGGGTATGCCTGGAAGCAGAAAATGGCCGAACGCTGGCAGACCATGACGCCCGAAGAACGCGAACAGCTTCGGCAGCAGTGGCGCAATCGGTGTGGTGGGGGTCGCTACGGTCGCGAGTGGCGAGGGGCTCAGCCCGAACAACCCGGCCAGGCCCCGCAGGACCCAACCGCAACCGCCATCTGAGCGCAATTCCGTTTGCTCGTGGGGCGCGAACAATGCGCCGAGTGGCTCGTTACAGAAGAAACAAAACCAGAACGAATACCATGAACAGACGGATGATGGACGGCGACCCCGATAGCGGTGGCGGTCGGGTCGAAGGCGAAGGGACATTCAACGGCGGTATGACCACCGAACAGATGGCCGGCATGGAACCGCTGCCCGACGAAGAAGACAACGCCGATATTGACAGCAATACCCTCGGCGGTACATCGGATACGGGAGCAGGGCCGGTGGGTGACGGCGAACCCGCTGACGCAGATCAATAAACTGATACGTCAAACGCCCGGCTGTGCAGCCGGGCGTTTGCTATTTTTTCCATTGGAGGGCGTTGATGTTGCCGCCGATGACCTTACCTTCCTTCAGGCCCGTATCGTTGTCCTGCTGGGTGTGAATCCCGCCCAGAAACCGCGAGTAGGCACATTCTTCGGCCGTTTCCCACAATGACGCAAACGTACGGGCTTTGTATTCCACATTCCGACCAAAATCCTTCGGTCGGCCCACGTGTGAATTATCGACCAGCCCGAAATTTTCGCCGTAAAGGTCTGTCAGCACCGTGGCGGTTGCCGATGCCTGCGTAGCATGACCGGACGAAAACGCCGGGAAAGGCGGCTCCGGCCAGAATGGCGACCACGTTTTGTCCACATTGGCCCGGATGAACGAAGACGGCCGCTCGTTGTGATACGTGTACTTACACTTCCAGCAGTTGATGAACGCATCGGCTACGGCCATACCCACGCGGGCGTAGGTTTCAACGGCTTTGGCGAGGTTCGCACCGGCAGTTCGTATCGTGATCGTGGCCAGGTTGTACGAGTGGCCCGGGGGCGTAAAGGTCTGACTTGGATCGTCGCCCCACCACATGGCAATTTCTTTCTCCGTTTGCGTCAGCCGAAGGTTTTTGTCGTAAACGGCTTTGTATAGTTTATAATACTCGGAACCAGGGCTGGTTGAATAGGGTGCCGGCGTTGGCATTTCCAGGCTACCATTTGCGGGGGCAAAGGTTCGGTTGCGGCCCCAGTACGGATGAAGCGCCCGCCGGATTGCCACCTGCCCATCGAAAGGTGGGCTCCATGAGCCGGGCGTCGTGGGCAGAACATACCCGATTGGAAAAGGGTCTTTGTAACCCTGATGCCCCCCGTCGGTTTTCGACCACTCATAAATGGCCGCTCCTACGGCCTGCCCGAACGCAATGGACCGGGCCACAACCGCTTTGTCCTTAAGCGTATCGCCATACGCCGTGCGCATCGCCATGTCGAGCGAATCAATGCTGGTTTTGTGGAACGCCGACGTGTGTTCGTACAGGTTTTTAAGCAGAACCGCCTGGGCCGCATTCAGGGCCAGCGGCCAGTTGTAGACGCTATCCGTTTTGGGCATCGGAAACTGCTTGATGCCTTTCAACTGCCCCACCAGCGACTGCCGGTCGGCGATGCCATAGACGGTGGTTTCGTACATGGCCAGCCCCAGATAACCAAATTCCCGCGACGCGTAGGTTGGCGAGTTGCCGGGCGTTCCGGCGGTAATGCGCAGGGCCATATTGGTCCAGTGAACAGCCAGCCTGGCATCGTAGGTATTCGTAGATCGACCCTTTGGATACACCGGTTCCGGCTTGAAATCAGGCCCCGGGTCCGGCTCCGGTGAGGTGCACCCCTGCACCAGCCACACACCGCCCAGTACCCACAACCAGACGCCCGCCGGTTGCCCTATCCATCGAAAAAAATTCCTGGCCATACGCCCTTTAATGAGTTCCGCTGTTCTTTGGTAACAAGATACAATCTGCGCCCAAACCGTTGTAACACAAAAGCAAAAAAGCAGGCTCAAATTATATGAACCTGCTTTTCACTCGCGCATGATTAAAAGGTATGACTATTGTTTATCCCACCAGACGCGGGTATCCAGGTTATCCGGCCCCTGGCGTTGAATAGCTTCAGTCACTTTAGCCAGGTTTACCGAAATTTCGAGGTCCGGGTACGACAACCGACGAATGAAATCGCCTTTGATCTCCTTGCCCGGATACGGATTTGGCCTCAGAGCTGGGAACCCGCTCCGGCGGAAGTTGGCGAACACCTCCGGACCGTTGAGGAACGATGCTATCCAGTACTGCGTGTTGATCAACTCCAGCCCTCGGGCGGCAACGTAGGGATTGGCCTGTAGGTAAGCCGTAATCGCGGCTGCCGGCACCAATGACGTGGCGTCATAATCACCCAGTTGCTGCATGTGCGCCGTTACACCGGCATTGTAGAAATCAGCCGGGCTACCGGTTGTCCAGCCCCGCTGAGCCGCTTCGGCCAGCAGCAACTGCGTCTGGGCATACGTAACGAAGAACGTAGGCGCAAACTGGCTGCCCATCCGCGTACGGTCCAACTGCGTATAATCGTAGAAACTCGCCAGCCCATCCCGGGTAGCCTGCGCCGGAATCGTACCGTTGTCGAAGCCGAGTGGCATGCCGATCTGCACCGCCTGGTCGCGGTTGGCACGAGCTGTCGTTTGCTCCGGACCACTCTTAGCTCCTACGTAGCGCACGGCAATGGACCCAAGCCGAGGGTCTTTTGTCGTTTTCAGGTAGTCGACAAAATTAGCCGTCAGGTAATAGTTCGCGGCTTCCGTCGAGTTGAGCGTAGCGCCCACCGGATTGGTATAGTTTGCGTTGTTCTTGATAACCGCGTTGTCGGCATTGTTCTGCATCAATCCACCCGCCACGGCTTTTTGGACCGTCGACTGAGCCAGGGTCGGATTGACCTTCACCAGACGCATACCGGCCCGTAGCATCAGGGAATACCCCAGGCGTCGCCACTTGACGATGTTGCCACCATAGAGTACTTCGCCGGCTTCGGTGGCCTTTTTGTCATCCAGCGCGGCCGTGGCTTCGGTAAGTTCTTTCAGGATGTCGTTGTAGATACTTTCCTGCGTATCGTATTTGGGCGAAATATTCGCGCCGATAAAGCCAAGACCAGCCTCCGAATACGGCACATCACCGTACGAATCCGTCAATACCATCGATACATACGACCGCCAGATTCGGGACATGTTGTACAGGTTCGACCGGTTCGGATCCGCTTTGGTCTGGTTCTGTACATCGATCAGGTAACGCACAACGTCCCGGTAGTACCGCTGCCAGAGACCCGCATTTGGTCCGGTTGGTCCGCGGTTATCGATGTTAAAGTTTCCGCCAGCCAGTACGCCCGAGTTAGGCGAAAACATCTGCTGGACAATCGGATGCTCAAAGACCAGCGTCGACCCCGGGAACGTAGTGTTGATCAGGGCATTGTTAAACGTAAACACCGGGTTTAGCGCCGTAGCAGCCGTTGGGTTAACGTTTAGCTCATCAAACCCGTTTTCGCAGCTACTCGCGCTGAGAAGCAGCGCGGCCGTCGATAGTGTTAACAGTATTTTTTTCATAAACTATGGTTCGTTTGACTACCTGTAGGCGGTTGTTTGCCAACAGGTTTTTTTAGAATCGTACGTTCAGGTTGAATCCAATGCTGCGCGTGGTCGGCAAACCCGTCGACTCCAGACCAACCAGGTTGTCGGAGCTAAAGCCGAATGACTCAGGATCGATATTGGGCACCCACTTTTTCAGGATGGCTACGTTGTTTGCCACAGCATTCAGCCGCACGCCCTTAATGAACAGGGATTTAGGCAGGAACTTGGTAAAGTCGTAGCCAAGCGTAACCTGACGCAGCTTCCAGAAACCGGCATCATACACCACCTGCTCACCCAGGCTTTTCGAACGACCTACCGAATAGTAGTCCTGTACGGTAGCACGAACGGCATTCGGTTCACCTCGCTCGTTCACGCCAACGCCCACCATGCGGTTGTCCGGATCGCCCCGGCCAACCAGCGTTTCCTTCTGAAGACCGTGGCGGAACAGGTTCAGGTTCGTGCCCGACAGCATCTTACCCCCCAGTTTGAAGTCAATCAGGAACGACAAGCTGATACCCCGGTAGTTAAAGCTATTGGTGATACCACCCACGTATTTCGGCAGGGCCGATCCGAATGAAATCGGCGTTGCCGTACGGTTAGGCAAGCCGTCGTTGCCGTGAATAATCCGGCCCTGGGCATCGCGTGCGTATCCGAAGCTGTACAACTGACCCAGTGGTTTACCTACCACCTGACGAAGGTCGCCGATGAATATGCCGTTACCAACGATGATCTGCTCCGGCTGACCGTCTTTGTTATAATCCTTCTCCGGCGATCCGTCGTCGTCGGTCAGGAGCTTCAGCAGCTTGGTTTCGTTATATGAACCGTTGAACGTTACGTCCCAGGAGAAATCTTTGGTCCGGACGGGGGCAAAGCTTAACAACAATTCAACACCCCGGTTACGGCTCTGACCGCTGTTAATCAACGTATTGGTGTAACCCGATGCGTCCGACGACTGGGCTGCTACGATCTGGTCGCTCGTAATCTTGTTGTAATACGTCAGGTCAACGCCGAACCGGTTATTAAACAGCTTCAACTCCAGACCTACTTCTGCTTCGGCCGTACGGCTCGGTTTCAGTGTAGCACTCGGCACGGTGTTCGACGTAATGAAACCAACGGGTTGTCCCTGCCCGGCGGGATTCGGGAACAGGTTGGCCGCTACGGCGTAGAACAGGTTGTTCGAATACGGAGCTACGTCGCCGTCGCTACCTACCTCAGCATAAGCCGCGCGAAGCTTACCAAAGTTTACCCAGGCCGGCAGGGTGTTGAACGCCTGCGAAAACACGAAGCTACCCGTGACTGAAGGGTACAGGATACTACGGTTGCCCGGTGCCAGGGTTGAGAACCAGTCGTTACGGGCCGTGGCGTTGATGTACAGGTAGTCGTTGTACGAAAATTCGGCGGCTGCATACAGGGAGTTCACCTTCCGTTCGCTCAGGCCAAAAGTAGGATCTTTCACCCGGCCGTTCTGGGGGACGTACAGATCCCGCACGATGAAGTCCGTCACCTGCACGCTGTTCAGGTCGCTCCGCCGATATAGTTGGTTACCGCCGGCGTTGATGTTAACCCCGAACTTACCGAACTGGCGGTTGGCACCAATCAGGAAGTCAGCGTTGATCTCACGGAACCGGCGAGCCTCCTGAACGTAAGCCCCGTTGACGAAACCGGCCGGAGCTGCTGCCAGCGACGCCTGACCAGTCGGGAAGTTATAGTCCTGATCCCGCGACCAGAAGTCCTGACCAACGCGGCCTTGCAGGTACAGCCAGTCAGTGAAGTTATAGCGAGCCGTCAGGTTGCCGAACAGGCGGTCCCGGCGGATGTTTTCGAACTTGTTGTTCAGGACAAAGTAAGGATTGGTACGGTTCATGAACCGCGAGTACACGAACTCGTTGCCGGTAGCGGGGTTGATCTGATTGGCTTCCAGCAGGTCGAGCGGCATAGAGTTTGCCAGGGTATAAATTACCGTGGGCGTACTGTTGTCCTGCTGCGCAATCTGGGGCGGGTTTTTGTTGTACTCGTTCGAGTAGTTCATAGACCCCGTTACGCTCAGTTTCGGCGACAGGTTGTAGCTGAAACCGAGGTTGATCGTTTTCCGGTTGTAGGTGTTGTTGCGGGTAATGCCTTTGTTATCGGTATTGGACACCGACAGATTAAAACCGCCCTTCTCCCCACCCGACGAAACCGATACGGAGTTGGTCCAGGTTGACCCGGTCCGGTAGAATTTACGAATCCGGTCATAAACGGGCTCGTACGGCACCGTTACCCCGCCAAAGAGCACCTGCGTCTGTCCGGCGAACCGCTCACCAAAACTCCACACGCCCGAAGTCGGGTTAGGAGCGGTAGGCCGAACGCCGTACTCGCCCTGCCCGTATTCATACTGAAAATCGGTGAAATCCAGCGGCTGATCGGTCGTAAAGTTTGTATTGTAGATCACCCCGATCCCCTGCCCGGCAGCCCGGGTCCGCGTCGTAATCAGGATAGCACCGTCTTTAGCGCGTGACCCGTACAGGGCCGCGGCCGTACCGCCTTTCAGAACGGTCATCTGCTCAATATCGTCGGGGTTGATCGACGACAGACCATCGCCCCCGTCGGAGTAGTTTCGGTCGCGGTTACCAATGGAATTGTCGCCCCCCGTGTTCCCGTTGTTCTGGCCAAAGTTCGTGTTGTCGATGGGTACGCCATTGACGACAATGAGCGGGTTGTTCTGCCCCGAGAACGACGACTGGCCCCGAATCCGGATTTTACTGGTACCGGCGGCCCCCGTACCCAGACTGGAGATGTTTACCCCGGCAATTTTCCCCTGCAGGGCATTAACGAAGTTCACCGTCCGGTTGGTCGTAATCTGTTCGGGATTGACCGTAGCCGTGGCATACCCCAGGGTTTTGGCTTCTTTCTTGATACCCAGGGCCGTCACGACGACTTCGCTCAGGGCTTGTTCAGATTGTTGTAAGGTTACGGTAAGCGTGGCCCGGTTACCCACTTCCACCTCCTGCCCAACGAAACCGATGGCACTGAAGATTAAGGTTGCATTCGCCGGGACATTCAGGGTAAAATTACCGGAGGCATCGGTAGTGGTACCGGTTTGGGTGTTTTTAAGCAGGATGTTAACACCCGGAATCGCCTGCTGATCGGCACTCGACACAACGCGTCCGGTCACGCGCCGGTCCTGAGCGTAGCTCGTTGCCGACAATGCCAGCACTGCCCAGAGCAACAGGGTCAGTACACGGCCTTGTTTTGAAATAAAGTAGTGTTGCATCATGGGTTTGGAACATGAAGAATTAATCAAATAAGGCAATTTTATCTGTTTTTTTTACCAGAAATCAAACCTACTTAAAATTTACTGTAAAATCACATCAAGATTGTTAAATCTTTTAGCGAATATTTTATAAAATAATTTAGAAATACCCCTGACAGTCAATGATCTATATTTTAAAACGAGCACTTATTCTCTACCGGTCCTCCTTTGTACGTCGTGAGTGTATAGTAGTCAGTTATGTCAAAAAAGGCTCAACTAACTCGGATTTTGTAAGCGGCTAATTCGGATTTCTAAACATTTTTGTACTGTTTTGGCAATCCTGATGGTCATCCGGTCCGTATTTATGAGGTGCCGAACCACCTTGTTCCGGCCAGACCAGCCTCTTATTTAAGAATGTAATGCATGGTATCATCCAAGTTCTGTTGCGAACAAAAAATGTAGATTGTGCTTGTGTCGAGAAAACCTTTCTCTTTACTTTCCACTGCAATCTTCAGAACCCATAACCGCGCCACCGTTTGTATCTATGGCCAAACTAATAATCGTTGACGACGAGAAGAGTATCCGGGCTGCCCTCCGCGACATTTTAGAGTATGAAGGCTACGAAGTCGACGAAGCTAAAGATGGCGAAGAAGGCCTGGACATGATTCTTAAGTCCAGCTACGATGTTGCGCTCTGCGACATCAAAATGCCCAAAATGGACGGCCTCGAACTGCTGCTCAAATCCAGTCAGGCCGAAAAAGGAACCCAGTTTGTGATGATCTCGGCTTTCGGCAACGTAGAGAACGCCGTCGAAGCCACCAAACGCGGTGCTTTTGACTTCATCACCAAGCCGCCCGATCTGAACCGCCTGCTCGTTACGGTCCGCAACGCCATCGAGCGGTCGAAACTGGTGCAGGAAACCAAGACCCTCAAACGGCGTATCTACAAGCTCAACGAGATTGTTGGTGATTCTGAGCCGATCCGCAAGGTTAAGGAAACCATCAACCGGGTGGCCGCTACCGAAGCCCGCGTACTGATCACCGGCCCGAACGGCTCCGGTAAGGAGATGGTTGCCAAGCAGATTCACGAAAAAGGCAACCGGGCCACCATGCCCCTGGTCGAAGTAAACTGCGCGGCCATTCCCGGCGAGCTGATCGAAAGCGAACTGTTTGGCCACGAGAAAGGGGCATTCACGGGTGCCCATGCCCGGCGGGTAGGCAAATTCGAACAGGCCGACGGCGGTACGCTGTTCCTCGACGAGATCGGCGACATGAGCCTGTCGGCTCAGGCCAAGGTGCTGCGGGCCCTGCAGGAAAGTAAAATCACGCGGGTTGGGGGCGACAAGGAAATTAAGGTCAACGTCCGGGTGATTGCGGCTACGAACAAAGACCTGCGCCAGGAGATTGTCAACGGCAACTTCCGCGAAGACCTGTTCCACCGCCTGAGTGTTATTCCCATTCACGTGCCAGCGTTGGCTGAGCGTCGCTCCGACATTCCGCTGCTGGCCGACAAGTTCCTGCAGGACATCGCGAACGAATATGGCTCCCCGGCCAAAGACATTGACTCCGCCGGTATGGCCTACCTGCAATCGCTGCCCTGGACGGGTAACGTCCGCGAGCTACGCAACGTCGTCGAACGCCTGGTAATCATGTGTGGCGACGTCATCACGGTCGATGATGTGAAGTTGTATGCTTAATAGGGGAGAAAGGAGGAAAGGGAGGAGAGGAGGAAGGGAGGAAAGGATTGTTACGTATGCTATCCCTTCCTCCCCTCCTCCTTTACTCCTTTCCTCCCTTCCTTCCCCCTCCTCCCCTCATTTATACTACCAGCAAATTACATCCCCTGATATCGGAGTTGTCGAAGCGGCCGATCACGCGGAAGGTGCCTTCCGTGCCGACGTACTGGCCCAGGTCCTGGGTTTCGATAAACGAGCAGGAATCCAGGTTGGCTAGATCGATGACGTTGATGCCGCCCGTCTGGGTTTGTCGTGCGGCCTGACCAGGCTCAAACAGATGGAACGGATCATTGATGTCGCGTAGCAGCACCCGCAATGTAGCACTCGGCTCAAAAACCCCCTCCCCTTTCGAATAGGCCTGCGACAACAGCTCGGTCATACCGTATTCTGAGTGGACAGCCGGAACGCCCAGCCGACCAGTCAAAATCTGATGGACTTCCTCGCGGAGGAGTTCCTGTCGGCGTCCTTTCATCCCGCCTGTTTCCATCACTACCAGTTTTTCGACTACATCAGTCGGCAACGAAACGGCGGCAGTTGATTCGGCCCAGTCGAGCAGCGCAAACGTAACGCCGATCAGCAGCACCTTACGCCCATCAGACGACGTCCGTAACTGGTGCAGCCGCTCGGTTAACTCTCCCACGTTGTGGAGATAAAATCCCGATTGCCCGGAACCCGTTTTGGCCATAAATTGCTGAACCATATACACCAGCGACGAGTTATTTCGTTCAAGGTAAGACGGCAGCAGAGCTAATAAGTGAAAGTTGGTGAGCGGGCCGTATGTTTGCTCAAAAATGCGGGTGCTGACCGCATCGTACAGAGCCGCATCAGGAACGTAGTGCCGACTGGTCTGCGCACCGGTCGTGCCACTGCTGGCGAAGATCAGGGCCGTATCGGGTGGCGTTTCGAAACCGGTCAATACGGTATGGCGCTTGAAAAAGCCGATGGGCATAAACGGTATCCGCGACAAGGCCGTCACTTGCCCGGGCTGAACGCGCAGGTGGCGCAGATACGCGGCATAGACCGGATTATGAGCCGCCTGGTATCGAAACACGGCCAGAGCCAGCGAATCAAAGTCGGCCGCGGTGGTGTGCAGAATACGCGTCCGAAGCGTTTGCCGCTGGGCAGCTGCTTCGGCGGAGAGAAACAGAGAATCAGACAATTGTAAAACAGCTTTTTATTGCGTTACCGATACAACAGTATGCAACGGCGACAAATTCACCAGGGCCTCTTCATAATTGGGTTAGCCTTATCGCTGACGGCCTGCTTCAATGAGCCGGACTTTCCGAACTCCCCTGAAATTGAGTTTAAAGGCATTGATCCGCCATTTTTTATTCCGGGTGGAACGGGTATCGGTCAGGCTCCCCGCGACTCGCTTATTGTGACCATCGGGTTTAAGGACGGCGACGGTGACCTCGGCGATAACATTCCGCTTGATAGTGCCACGCAGAATCGTTATCTGCGGAATGGCGGCTGGGGCAACTACCGAATTCGTACGTTTAAGGTGGTCAGAGGGCAGGAAGAGGAAGTCCAGCTTACCGAAAACAATTTTCTGGTTTTTCCGCGTCTAACCCGCGAAGGACAGAAAGGCCCGATTGAAGGTACACTGGAATTTCGCCAGATCTATTTCTACACCCCATTTTCCAGAAAATACCCCATCAAATTCCGTATTCAGATTCGTGACCGGGCGCTCAATGTCAGCAACGAAATCGAAACGGACACCGTCAGCGTTCCGCTGCTGGAGCAATAAGCGTTCTACGTTTTTTCTACCGTCGAAAGCTGTGCAACCACAGCTTTCGCTGTTTGTTCGGTTTTCAATACGATTCGGAACGTAGTGCCTTTGCCCACCTCCGAGTGTTTGACGAACAGCTTGCCATTGTGGTATTCTTCCACGATCCGCTTGGCCAGCGTCAGGCCCAATCCCCAGCCCCGCTTCTTCGTGCTGAAGCCGGGCGAGAACACTTTCTGCATGTTCGCTTTTGAGATACCTTTTCCTGTGTCGGTAATGTCGATCCCTATTTCCTGGTGTGGCAGCGCCAGCATATTGATTCGCAGCGCCCCGACGCCCCCCATCGCGTCGACGGCATTCTTGCAGATGTTCTCAATCACCCACTCAAACAGCAGTTTGTTGATCTTTGCGGTCTGTCCGGCCGGCAACTGACTGGTCACGGTCATGTTCACCTTAGTCGAAATACGTTTAGCCAGGTAATCCGTAAACTGGAATACCACCTCGCTGAGGTTTTCTTCCTTCAGGGTAGGAATAGACCCGATGCTGGAGAAACGGGCCGTAATGGTTTCCAGCCGCCGGACGTCCTTTTCCAGTTCGTCGGTAATGCTCTCGTCGTACTGCTGTGGATCCGCGCGCATGTACTCGACCCAGGCCATCAGCGACGACATGGGTGTACCAAGCTGGTGCGCCGTTTCCTTAGCCAGCCCCACCCAGACCCGGTTCTGCTCAGCCCTCCGCGACGAACTGAAGGCCAGATATGCTAATATGCCCAGCACGCCCAGAATCACCAGCAATACATAGGGGAAGTATCTCAACTGCCGCAGCAACAATGAGTTGGTGTAATACACAAGCCCCCGCCGACCATCGCCAATCTCGACTACAACGGGCGGGTGACTTTCCCGCATCTCCGCAATTTTACCCCGTAGAAATTGCTGCTTTTGTTCCGGAGGGGCTTCCGGCAGATCAAAATTTCGGTAATTAGCAATGTTACCGTCGGGGTCAACGTAGATAAGTGGTACCGAATGATTAACCACCAGGATTTCGTTAGTTACGAACGTTATATCACCCGAGTTGTCGTGGGAGGGATCGGCGATATAGGCTATTGTTTTTGCCTGGAGCTGGATGTAGCGCTCCTCGCGTTCCTCCAGCCGGTTAATGAGCCGGTTGGTGTACAGCAGCGTTGCCGTTCCGACCAGCAGCATATTCAGCGCAACGATGATTTTCAGAACGTTGTTCTGGCTGTATATATCAAATGACTTAAGCATAAGACGTTGTGCACACTAGCTCGTCGCGGCCACCCCAATGTCGGTTCAGAACACTTCATCGGGCGGCCTGTCTGTTTCAACTGACAATCTATACGGTTGATAACGAAATAACTAGGCAATTGATAACGAAAAAACGTACTTCATGGTGCATTTCAGAACGCACAGCCCATCTGATGTGTTCTATTTGTAATAGAACATAAGTAAGAAAGTGGTTTGTTATTTATACACCTTCTAAATAACCAAACCGATTAGACAGAACGTTTCACGTCCAGCGATTGTGCAGTAATTTTGTGCTGGCTAAAGGTAACTTAGCGTCAGTTGAAAGTATGTTAGACACTTTTAAATCAATTAGCTTATCCCACAAGACGGCACCTCTCCGCGTGCGGGAGCTAATTGCATTGAACGAAGAGGAAGCCAAGCGATTAATGCTTCGGCTGCGCGACTTTTTCGGGTTGTCCGATCTTCTCGTTATTTCCACCTGTAACCGTACGGAAGTTTATTACGCGTTTGACCAGGACCTGAACACCGATATTGTCCGGCTGCTGCTGATCGAGAAGGGACTCACCGACACCGACCAGTACCTGCCTTACTTTCAGTTGTTCAGCGCCCACGACGACGCGGTTCGGCACTTATTTGAGGTGTGTGTCGGGCTGCACTCGCAGGTGGTTGGCGACATGCAGATTCCGAACCAGGTGAAGCAGGCCTACCAGTGGTCGGCGGATCTGAATATGGCTGGGCCGTTTCTGCACCGGCTGATGCACACGATCTTCTTTACCAATAAACGCGTAGCTCAGGAAACGTCGTTCCGCGACGGAGCCGCTTCGGTTTCCTACGCAGCCGTTGAGCTGATCGAGGAACTGGTGGGTACCCACCAGAATCCAAACGTACTGGTTATCGGTCTGGGCGAGATTGGCACGGACGTGTGCAAGAACCTGGCCGATCATAACCTGAAGAATATTACGCTCTGCAATCGCACCTACGCCAAGGCGGAGGGTATGGCGGCTGAATACGGTTTCCGGGTTGCGAACTTCGATAACCTGACCGATGAAATTCGGAAAGCCGACGTGATCATTTCGTCGGTGATGCGCGACGAGCCGCTTATCACGCCTGCGTTGCTGCACGGCCTGAACGTACTGACTTACAAATATTTCATTGATCTGTCGGTGCCACGTAGCGTTGATGCGGCCGTTGAGCAGATTCCGGGCGTGCTGGTCTACAACATCGATCACATCCGGAACCGCGCCGACGAAGCCCTGAACCAGCGGCTGGCGGCAATTCCGCAGGTCGAAGCGATCATTACACAATCACTGCTTGAGTTTGGCGACTGGTCGAAGGAAATGCTCGTTTCGCCGACGATCAATAAACTCAAAAATGCGCTGGAGCAGATTCGCCGGGACGAAATTGCCCGCCACATGAAGCACCTGACCACCGAAGAGTCGGAGAAGATCGACAAGATTACGCGGGGCATTATGCAGAAAATCATCAAACTGCCGGTGCTGCAACTGAAGGCTGCCTGCAAACGCGGTGAAGCCGAAACCCTGATCGACGTCCTGAACGATCTGTTCGATCTGGAACGCCAGCCCGCTGCCGATCCGGACCATAAGCGCTCGTACTAAACTATACAGTTTTCAACAAGCCCCAGGTCAGCACTGACCTGGGGCTTGTGCTTTATAGCCGGCCTACCAAAAATAAGGCCCCGCGTTTCGGACAAAAAAGCCGGTCAGATTCGTTATATCAGCGTTACCTGGCTCAAACGAATGTCCCGACTCATCAATGCCCTCCTTCGCGTTTTTCTGCTGGCCATTTTTGCCGTCGGTCTGGTTGCGCTGTGGGAGCAGATTCGTACCAGCGATTACCTGAGCCGCTTCCGACGTACTGACTCGGCAGCCCAGAGCGTTATTATTAAGGAAATCACGTCGCTGGGGCGGCTCGAACTGGTCAAGTACACCTTTCGGGACATTGTCGAGCATGAGCAGCTCAAGACCTTCTGGCCTAATTCGAGCGCGGTCCTGATCGTCGAAGGTGAAGCAACCGGCTGCCTTGACCTGACAAGGATCAAACCCGATGATATTCGCATCAGGGGCGACTCCGTTATCGTGAATTTACCCCGTCCTGAACTGTGCGGCTGGAAGGTCAACCATGATCGGTCCCGGGTGTATGATACCCGGTTTGCATTTCTGGATGAGTCGCAGCTGGTCAGTGACGCGTATCGCCAGGCCGAGCAGCAAATCCGGCAATCGGCGCTGCGTTCCAACATCCTGGAACAAACCCGTCGGAACGCAGTGCCGCTGCTCCAACCGCTGCTCGAACGGGTATCGGGCCGCCGGGTAGTGCTGGTTTTCCAACCCTGACGAATTCAGCCGGGTCAGAGAACAATACAGCCACCGTGTTCGTCCGTTCAGAAACATTATATGAACGGAATTCACATTTCCGGCATTTTTTGATAACATCGGCTTCCTACAGCCGGTTTTTAGGCAAACGACAATGCTACGCTTATGAACACCAATACGCCCCCTGTTACGAACGGAAATCTGTTAGTTGCCGAGCCTTTTTTAGGCGACTCCAACTTTGAGCGTAGTGTTGTGCTGGTGTGCGAACACAGCGAAGCCGGTACATTCGGTCTGGTCATGAATCAGCAGACTAACCTGCACCTGAGCGATGTCATCGAGGATGTATACGCCGATGTCCCGCTGTTTGTGGGGGGGCCGGTTCAGCAGAATACGCTGCACTTCATCCACCGCCGGCCCGATCTGATCGATAACTCGATCCGAATTATGGAGGGACTGTACTGGAGTGGCGATTTCGACGAGATCAAGCGGGCGGTCAATCTGGGTACGCTCACTGATCGCGACGCCCGGTTCTTCGTCGGCTACTCGGGCTGGAGCGAAGGGCAGCTGGAAGACGAACTGGAGCAGAAAGCGTGGATCGTGACCCGCACCGATGCCGATTTTCTGTTCGACACTCCCTCCGACCAGTTCTGGCGGGGCGTACTGAAGCGCATGGGGGGCGAATACAAAGCCATTGCCAACTACCCCGTAGACCCGCGCTTAAATTAACGCGATTACCTTTAACTTTTTTTAACCAATTTTGTCGGCTAACCAAGCGTTATGGGAAGGTTATTCCCATTCTGACATTCGATTATGCGCAGCAACCGACTACTCCTTTTTAGTTTTCTCCTTGTTTTTCCCCTGCTGACCCGAGCGCAGAGCAATAATCCCCGAGGTGGCCATTTTGGTTTTAAAGCGGGGCCAACGCTGACGCAACTGGCCGTTTCGGGGATCAGTCCGTACGTTCCTAAACGAACGCTGGACCCGCATCTGGGCGTCATGTATCGCTACCGGATTCAGCGGTTTGTGCTGCAGCCGGAACTGCTTTTTTCGAGCAAAGGGGGAAGCTTCCAGATCGAACGGCTGGGCCGTCGCGAAACCATCCGGAACCGGTACATATACGCCAGCGTCCCGGTCCTGTTCGGCTATATCCCGACCGAAGGCATTACGCTGCAGGCAGGTCCTGAATTCAGCTACGCCCTCAACGCCGGCCAGACCAACGGCCCCGGCAACCGCACTGATTTAGGTATTGCCGTGGGGGCTCACTACGATTTCCTGGATTTTCTGGACAAGTTCAGTCTTCACGTCCGGTATGTGTACGGTCTTAACAACGTATCGCCCGAGCCACTGGCGACCTACAAAAACCGAACGCTGCAGGTAGGTATCGTGTACAACCTGTATCCTAAAGAAAAGAAGAAATAAGAAGAGGGGTGTCTGGTCATCGCTCATTAGTCATTCACTGAATATGCTCTCCGACTTCGGCATCATTCTGCTGTTTATTCTGGCCGCCTTTGCGTTCATCGGCATTGTGCTGTTTGTGGCCCGATTGCTCCGGCCCAACCGCCCGAATGAGGAGAAGAACAGTACCTATGAGTCGGGCGAGGAGCCGGTCGGCAATGCTAACATCCAGTTCAATATCCGGTACTACGTAGTGGCGCTGGTGTTTGTTCTCTTCGATGTCGAACTGGTTTTCCTGTTTCCGTGGGCTACCGTATTCGGCCAGGTCCGGCTGATTAACGAAACCAACGGCTCCTGGGGCTGGTTTGCACTGACCGAAGCCTTCCTGTTTGTGGGTATTCTCGGTTTGGGACTGGCGTACGTCTGGGCCAAGGGGTACCTCGACTGGGTAAAACCGCAGCCCAAAATTCCACGGGTCGATACGAACGTACCAGCGGATCTGTACCAGCGGGTCAACGACAAGTACAGTCACTCAAAGCCTTGATCAACCCCGCACTTCCGACACTACTGTTGCTGCTGACAGGCTCCCTGACGATGGCGCAGTCGTCGGACGTAGACGTGTATCTGGTCCGGGTGGTTATGCAGAACGGCGACCGGTTTCAGGGTGTGCTGGATGATGTCGATGCAACGGATTTGCTGATAGGCAGCGCACCCGATGGTTCATGGCATTGGCGCTCGGGTGGCCGCGTTCCCCTGGAATTAGTCAGAAAGATTGTGCTGAAACGGGCCAATAATCACCGGTTCACTCTCCAGGGAGCCATTGCGGGTGGCCTGCTGACGGGGCTGGTGGTGGTGCGATCGGCCCGAAAAAGTCCGTTTCGCAGTTCAATACTCTACGGTCTTAACCTGGCGATGGGCATAGGGGGCGGGGCCGCAACCGGGGCTTTGCTTGGTCACGCCATCAGCAACGGCGGTCGGCGGGTTATCCGCCCCCCGAAACGCGACCAGGCCGATCCGACCGAAACCCTGCGCCGGCAGCTCCTGCCCTATACGTACCGGTTCCGGCAGGAACAGCTGAACTACCCACAGCCCTGAAACGTTTGTTCATTACGTAGTCACAGTACTTATGAGCCCATCCAGTCCATCAAATAAATCCGGCGAAGCCAGCGTATTTTTTATCACTTCCGAAGAGTTGCTAAACTGGTCGCGGTCCTCATCCCTGTGGCCGCTGACGTTCGGTCTGGCTTGCTGCGCCATCGAGATGATGGGTGCCATGGCGTCCAACTACGATCTTGAGCGCTTTGGTATCTTTCCGCGCCCCTCGCCCCGGCAGTCGGATATTATGATCGTATCGGGAACGGTAACCTACAAAATGGCCGACCGGATCCGGCGGCTGTATGAGCAGATGTCGGAGCCGCGCTACGTGATCTCGATGGGCTCGTGCGCCAACTGCGGTGGGCCGTACTGGCAGCATGGCTACCATGTAGTAAAAGGCGTCGACAAGATCATTCCCGTTGATGTGTACGTACCCGGTTGCCCACCCCGACCCGAAGCGCTGATCGACGGCTTTCTGAAACTCCAGGAAAAAATTCGGGCCGAACATCCGCTGACGGGTGACAAACCAACGCCGTCGCTACCCGCAGAAGAACGCAGAACGGCTTAATTCTGCTTGTCATTACCAGGGCCGGCTACTGGGCGTAGCCGACACTCGCAGCAATCCTGACACCAACCCGTTTGACTAACGCATGACGTTCACAGACATTCAAACTCTGCTCGAAGATCAATTCGGCTCCATCTTTCGGGCAAATACGCAGAACCCACAGCCGTATCTGGTCGTCCCGGCGGATCGATTAGTAGACGTCTGTCGATTCCTACGCGACGACAATCGGTTGTTTTTCGACCTGCTGGCGTGCATTACAGCCATTGACAACGGGACCGCAGCCGGCACGATGGACGTTATCTATACCCTCACGTCAATTCCGTACGAGCATAACCTGGCCCTCTACGTCACGGTTGCCCGGAATCAGCCGGATGAACCGCTGCCGGGTGTACCGAGCGTGACATCGATCTGGCGCACCGCCGACTGGCACGAACGCGAGGCCTTCGATCTGGTTGGCATCCGCTTCGAGGGGCACCCCGACCTGCGCCGGATTCTGCTCCCTACCGACTGGGTCGGGCATCCGCTCCGTTCGGATTATCAGGAAATCGACCAATACCACGGCATCCGCAATCAGTAACCCGTTATCAATTGGCAGTTTTGTGGTTTCATTTGTTATTACCTTGTGGACCGATCTTGTCAATTCATGAGAAAATCATTTCTGGTCTGTTGCCTCGCGCTGGCAGCAGTCTGTCTTTTTGCTGTTACCCCTTCTGTTGCCCAGCCTGATTCGGTCATCGTGTCGGGGCGGATCGATCACCTGACGGCCCGACTCTACCGCGAATCGCCCCAGGTATTAATCAGCCGCAACAACATCCTGCAGGCCAGTCGTGAACTCGTGCGGCCTGCTCCGCTCAATGCCGACGGTACGTTCCGGGTGTCTGTTCCGCTGATTTATTCGCAGGAAGAACTTTATTTCAACTACGGCCGCATTTCAACGGCTTTTCTGGCCGCCCCCGGGACCATTACCATCACGCTCGACGCCGACTCGCTGTTCACGGCGGCCGTTCCCTTCCGGTTCACGGGAACAAACGCCCAGGTAAACCAGCAGTATGCCCGGTATAAAGCGTTTGAGGCTGGTTATGCTGACAAACCAGATGCCAGAAAACTATCCCGGCAGGTAACGGGCATGAGCGACACCCGGGCGTATACCGCTCTGTTCGATGCGTACAATGCACCGTTCCGGGCGTTTGCGGGCAAGGAAAAACCGTTTCCACTGTTGACCCGGTGGATAACCGCTACCAGCCGGTACAATGCCGTTTCGTTTTTATACGACAAAGCTGCTTTTGAAGGTGGCACGGTAACCCTGGCAGACTCCCTCCGTCCATTGAGCGATCCGCTGCTGACAGCGGCCCGTGCTGCGGCTACCAACCGTTTTTCGGAGTACGTTGTGCAACAGGCGTCTACGCCGGTTTCCGGACGTAACAACGGCCTGTCGGTTCGCACGCTGGCTACGTTGCTGGAACAGTACGGCCGTAATCTGAGCGAAAGCGACCGGGAGCGGCTTGAGGAATACAAAATCAAAAATTCGGCGAAAGCATCCGACCTGCGCTTTTTTGACACCCTGCTCCGTCGCAATGCCGATACGCTTACCCGACTGGTCAACTACGAAGCGCTGCTGCAAAGAGGGCGGCAGGCGTTTGACAGTACGTCCATGGAATACGTAGCTGCGTACTGGCTGGCGCAAGCCTTACCCGGCCTGACACTCAATTACGTTGATCTGCTGTATAACTACATGAGGCCCAAACTCAACGACCCGCAACTAGTGGCGTCGCTCAGCGAGCTGTATCAGCTCCAGGTGAAAGACAGTGCCCGCATCCGGTCGGCCGTCCGGACGCTGGCTAAAACCGGTTCAACGGCGCAGAGCCTGGAAATTTCGCCGGGGGTGTTCGTTACCCAGAACGCCGGTGCTGATGGCTTCAACCTGTTGAATCAGGTGGTCAATGCCAATCGGGGAAAAGTCATCTACGTGCTGATGACCTCGCCGACGACCGATGCGGGCAGGCAGGCGGCTATCGACGCCCAGCGGCTGCGCAATCAGTACCGTGCCCGCGAGTTTGCCCTGGTGTACGTACCCATGCCCAACACCGAGAAAACCCTCTGGCCCGAGATCAGCACCCGGTACAATCTGGCTGGCGACCACGTGCTGGCAACAGAAGGTCAGTTTTCGGATATCATTGAACAACTACGACCCGTCGAGGAGATTTCCGCTACGGTCATTAACCGAACCGGTAAGATCGTAAAACGAAACGCGCCCTTACCGGACGCGTCTGAGGAACTTGAAAAAGTTCTGGACAAGAGTTTTTAGCCTTCAATACTGTATTTATCAAACAAGCCCCACCGGTACCTAACCGGTGGGGCTTGTTTTTACATATTGATGGCCCGGTTGTCGGTAGCCGCCAGACAAGCTTCCTTAAACGCTTCGGTATACGTCGGATGCGCGTGCGACATGCGTGATACATCCTCGGCTGAAGCGCGGAACTCCATCGCCACTACGGCTTCGGCAATCATATCGGCCGCACGCGGTCCGATGATGTGCACTCCCAGCAACTCGTCCGTTTCTTTATGTGCCAGCACTTTCACCAGACCGTCGATATCCATACTGGCGCGTGCACGCCCCAGGGCCTTGAACGGGAACGATCCGGTTTTGTAGGGAATACCTTCCTGTTTCAGTTCTTCTTCCGTATAGCCCACAGCCGCCACTTCGGGCCAGGTGTACACTACGTTCGGAATCAGTTTATAATTGATGTGCGGCTTCTGCCCCACAATCGTTTCGGCAATGAACGTACCTTCCTCTTCGGCTTTGTGCGCCAGCATAGCCCCCCGGATCACGTCGCCCAGGGCGTAGATATGCGGCACCTTTGTACGCAGGTGGTTATCGACCTCAATCTTGCCACGCGAGTCGGTGCTCAGTCCGGCAGCTTCGAGGTTCAGGCCATCGGTGTAGGGACGGCGGCCGACAGATACCAGGCAGTAATCGCCGGTCAACGTCATCTGCTCACCCTTCGGTGTGTCAATGTTCACCACCACCTCGTCGCCTTTATTCTCGACGCTGGTCACTTTGTGGTTGAAATAGAAATCCGCGCCCAGCTTCTTGATGGCTTTCTGAAGCTCTTTACCCATGGTCCGGTCCATGGTCGGGATCATGGCATCGGCAAACTCCACGAACGACACTTTGGCCCCCAGACGAGCGTACACCGAGCCCAGTTCAGCCCCAATAACGCCCGCCCCGATGATGACCAGGTGCTTCGGTACCTGTTCCAGCGTCAGGGCTTCGGTTGACGTAATGATTCGCTTCTTATCGATGGGCATCGACGGGAACGACAGCGGTTTTGAACCCGTCGCGATGATGATGTTCTTACCCGTAATGGTCTGCTCTGCCCCGTCGGCTTTGGTGATTTTTATCGTATGCGGATCAACGAACGCCCCGACGCCGTGAATTTCGTCAATCTTGTTTTTCTTCATCAGGAACGCCACCCCTTTCGTCGTCTGATCAACCACGCCCTGTTTGCGGACCACCATCTGGTTAAGATCCACTTTCAGATCAGCGAGCTGGATGCCATGTTCGGCAAACGTGTGGGCTGCGTTGTAGAAATGTTCTGATGAGTCGAGCATTGCCTTGGACGGAATGCAGCCTACGTTCAGACACGTACCGCCGAGGGTAGGGTATTTCTCAATAATGGCTGTTTTTAAGCCTAACTGAGCGCAACGGATTGCGCCGGTGTAACCGCCTGGCCCGGAGCCAATGACGATAACGTCATATTCCATATGAAGTTCGATAGTTAGCTAATTAATAAGCATTGTTGATGCAAAATTGGTTCAGATTTCGATAGACCAAACTGATTTACCGAAATTCGTGTTGGTGGTTCAGTAATGATCTCCTTCGGGAGGGTAGTCAGTACCTCATCCATGCATTCCACTCGTATCCTCTTCGTCTTTTCAGCGCTGGTTTTTATGGCCGGCTGCAACAATCCTGCTCAACAGACCCAGCCCAGTGTGTACTACGACGTAGCCGGGTTTGTGCAACGACAGATCACGCTGCTTTCGCAACAGAAACCACTGGTCAGCAAAGCTACTCAGATTAAAGGAGAGCGCAGTCAGCAGGCTACTCGTAACATCAACTGGAACCGCGAACTGGAACTGTTCTCGCAGGCGGATATCAACAAACCGGCCCTGCGCAACAGCTATCAGATCGTCCGGCCCGATTCGATGACGTATCAATACACGCTGAAAAAAGGGGAAGAAAAACTGACCGTTCGGTCACTGCGGGTACAGCTTGACCCCACCACGCGGCAACCGCGCCGAATCGAGGCCGTTTTACGTACCGGCAATCCGCTTTACACCTCCGAACGTCGCCTGCTCCTGGAGAGCGGCCCGGCCGGCGGCAACCAATGGCAGGTGCGGCACTATCAGCTTACCGGCTTTCAGCAGCTCTCCTATTTCGACAAGAACGAGTTTCGGGTAGAAGGACGAATTCAGTAGCGATTACTTAATAATCCCCACCGGCTCCACCGCCCCCGAAGCTACCGCCCCCAAAACCGCCGAAGCCGCCACCACCGCCCCCGCCACTCCAGCCGCCCCCACCGGAGGATCCCCAGCCGGAGAAGGTAGACGTTGGGAAGAAGACCGGACCACCCCAGCCACCACCCCGGTAGCGGGTACCTCCACCGCCGTTTCGACGGCCCCAGATGATCGCGACGATAATGATGGCGAGGATGACGAAAACAATGAAGCCGCCCCCACCGCCATCCTCGTCCGACGCTTCGGCGTCATACTCACCACTGGCCCGCCGAATGATCTCGGTAGTGGCCTGGTCCAGCCCCTGGTAATACTGTTCCTGCTTAAAATTAGGAACAATGGTGTTGCTGATAATGCGCTTGGCAATAGCGTCGGGGATGGCTCCCTCAAGCCCGTAGCCCGTTGCAATGAAGACTTTTCGGGTCTGCGTGGCCCAGGCAATTACCAGTCCGTTGTTTTTCCCCTGCTGCCCGACGCCCCATTTGCGCCCCACCTGAAACGCAAAATCACCAATCGGGTACGGCTCCGTCGACCGGACGATCACAACGGTAATCTGCGTAGAGGTTGAATCGTTATAAGCCCGCAGTTTCTGCTCAAGTTGCGCCCGGTCGCCCGGACTCAGAATTCCCACAAAGTCGTTAACAAGCCGGGGTGGGCTGGGTCGGTTGGGAATTACCGAGTCGGCCGTCGACGGGAGGTTCTGCGCCCGCAGTCCGGTTGTGAAAGCCAGCAGTAATACCAGCATCCACAAACTGACGGTCCGGACGGTATATGTTGTCAGAAAGGGTACGTTCACGGAAGTGTTAGTCAAACGAAATGTCGTCGGCGAGTTCGTTGGTGTCGTCGCTGGCGTATGGAAAAAACTGCTTCAACTGCTGGCCCGCCCGTTCGATACCCCGACAAAGCCCTTCGGTATAATCGCCTGTTGCGAAGTGACTGCGCAGGATGCCTTTCGTGCTTTCCCAGAAGTCGGCCGGCACTTTTGCGTTAATGCCGGTATCGCCAATGACGGCGAATTTCCGATCGGCATGGGCCAGATAAAACAGGACCCCATTCTGTTCTTTGGTCTGGTGCATACCCAGCCGGGCAAAGACCTCGATGGCTCGCTGAACGGGGTCTGGACTCGGGCATTGCGGCTCAACATGCACCCGGATTTCGCCGGATGTAGCTTTCTCGGCCTGCCGAATGGCTTCAATAATGCGCTGCTGCTGCTCAGCAGAGAACGGATTAGCTTGCATGGCGCTGGGGCAAAGGGCGTGGAGCCTGGGGCATAGCGTTCAGGGATTACCCCAAGCCCTACGCCCCAAGCCCCATGCAATTAGCAATTAAAACTGAACCGTTGGTGCCTGCTGGGCAGCCTGACTGGCTTCAAACAGTCCCTTCCGTTCAAAGCCGAAGAGCCCGGCAAAGATGTTGTTCGGGAACGACCGTACCGACTGGTTGTAGCCGGTCGCTACGCCGTTGAAATCGTTACGTGCTACGGCAATCCGGTTTTCAGTACCCTCCAGCTGCGCCTGCAGTTCTGAGAAGTTCTGCGTGGCCCGGAGCTGCGGATAGTTTTCGGCGACTGCCAGCAACCGCGACAGCGACCCGCCCAGTTGATCCTGTGCCTGCTGGAACCGCTGCAGGTTCTCGGGCGTCAGCTGGTCGGCAGAGAGGTTGATACCGGTCGCTTTCGAACGGGCTTCCTGAACGGCCGTCAACGTACTTTTTTCGAAGTTGGCAACACCCTGTACCGTCCGGACGAGGTTCGGGATCAGATCGGCCCGGCGCTGATATTGTGTTTGGACATTGGCCCAGGCGTTTTCGACCTGCGTATCTTTCTCGACTAAGCCATTGTAAGAACTACAACCGTACATACCCAGCAGTACGGCAATAACAACGACAATAATTAAGGTTCGTGACATGGTTTTTATTGTATAGGTTATGCATGAAGGTGTGTGCTCCGTCACGCATGTTTCTAAGACAAAACTGAATAAAACTATTGATTTGTTTTCAAAAAATGGTGTCAATGGCTCTTTTCTGGCCTGAGCCACTTGTTTGGATTGACAATCGGTAACGGATACGTATCGCCCAGAGCCACCCCGAACTGCTCCTGTTCCGCCCGGGTCAGATTCGACACCAGATGAACCTTGCTGCCCGGTACGTGGGCGAGTTCCGGGAGCCAGTGCCTGACGTAATCACCCTGTTCATCGTAGCGGGTGGCTTGCGAGTAGATATTAAAATACCGGCCCTCGCGCGGGTCGTTCCCCACCCCGGCTACGTAGTTCCAGTTGCCCCAGTTGCTGCACACATCGTAGTCAACGAGCAGGCTTTCGAAGTAGGCCGCCCCCCAGGTCCAGTCGATGCCCAGATCGTTCACCAGAAAGCTGCCGACATTCTGCCGCCCCCGATTCGACATAAAGCCGGTGGCGTTCATCTCCCGCATGTTGGCGTCAATGAACGGAATGCCGGTTTCTCCTTCGGCCCACCGGATAAACAGATCGGTGTCGCGTCGCCATTTGCGATTAAAGTCATGTTGAATACCGCTGGGCTTGAACAGCCGGGTGCCGTAGCGAAGAGCCACAAACCGGAAAAAATCCCGCCAGATCAGTTCAAAAATCAGCCAGTACGTCGACTCATTTTTGACGCGTTCTTCCTCGTAGCGGCTGACTTCTTCGTAGATCAGCCGGGGCGACAAACAGCCGTGAGCGAGCCAGGCCGAGAACTTGGATGAGTAGTCTTCGCCGAGCATCCCGTTGCGGGTTTCTTTATAGGTGCGGACCAGCTCGCGCTCCCAGACGTAGCGCCTGAGTCGTTCGATGGCTACGGTCTCACCGCCCTTAAAAGCCACGGCAGCCCGACTATCCAGGGTTACTTCGGGCGCAAACCCAAAGGTGGCCAGGGTCGGCATGTCGCCAACGTCAACATCCGGCACGTTGCGAATACGTTCCGGAGCCGGTACTGTTGGCCGAACTTTCCCGTACTTCTCCACCCGCGTACGGAACTGGCTGAAAACATCCGGTAACTTTGAAATTTCGAACGGCAAATCCCGCACGTGGTAGAGCGTAGCTACCCAGAACAGGTCAAGATCGACGTTGAGGGGTTTCAGCCGCTTGCTTAGATTCGATTCGGCATCGGTTTCTTCCTGCGTCACCTCCTTACTGGCGTACACAGCCGCCACATCGGCGGATTCGGCCAGTTCGGCCAAAATACTGGCGGGATCGCCAATCCGTATGAGCAGTTCACCTCCTTTCGCCCGTATGGACTGACGCAGGTCGGCAACGCTTTCGAGCAGGAAACTGGCCCGGTAAATGCCCGTTTTCATGAATCCAAGCTTGGGAAGCTCGGTAAACAACCGGGGATTAAACACAAAAACAGGCAGGACTTCATCAGCATCGGCAACGGCACGGGCAAAGCCTTCGTTGTCGTGCAGACGCAGGTCGTTACGGAACCAGTACAGGATACGTTTGGGCATAATCAGTAATCGTAAAGTATCTATACTCTGTCAACGCCGGAGCCCCGATTATGTTTATTGCCCACGCCGTTTGCTAAACTCACCGATCTATCATTACGGCCTCGCTGTACCTTCGTGCATCAAACACCCACCAACATGACTATCAACGCATTACCCCTCATCACCCTACTAGCGGGTGCCGCTCTGGCGCAGCCGCCCGTTGCTAAACTACCCTCCTCCCCCATGGCGTTCGTGGTCGACAGTCAGGATAACCTGATCATTCATGTGTACCGCGGACGGATTCTCAGGTTATCCCCTCAGGGTACTTTATCCGTCGTTACTGACGACATTCGAAAGGACATCAAAAAGTCGCCTTACCCGAGTTGCAACGCCATGGCCATTGATAGCCGGGATAATGTCTATATGGCCGACGATGAAGTAATTTGGAAAATGACCCAGGAGGGTAAAGTAAGTATGTTTGCCGGGGTACCGTTTACCGCTTCCCGCAAGGATGGCCCCCTGGCAACTGCTCAGTTTCGCGGTATTGAGCATATTGAAGTCGACGCTACGGGGACCATCTACGTAGCGGAGCGGGACAACACCAACAAAGACAACCTCGGCGACTTTTACCTCATCCGTAAAATTGGTACGAACGGCCTGGTATCTACGGTGGTGAACACCCGCGAAAACCCGGCGCTCAAAACCAGATGGCTGGCCGGCATGGGTGTTGACGCTCAGGGCAGCCTGTACGTTAGCGATGGCAGCGGGCGGTGCATCAAAAAGATAGCTTCCAATGGAACCATCAGCACGGTAGCCGGGCTTTGCGACAAGCGGGAATTTCACCCCGTCTACCTACAGGGCACCATCAGCAAAGCAGAGCTAATGGCGCCCCAGGACATTCTCATCGACCGTACTGGAGCCGTTATCTTCGCCGACGGCCGCCTGAACCGCATCATCAAAGTAGCCAATGAGACCGTAGCGACCCTGGCCGGTAACAGTGAGATTCAACCCAACAACGTCAATATGGGTGGCCGGTCGAAAGAGGGGTATAAAGACGGGAAAGCGCTGACCGCCCTGTTCAACTTCCCCCAACGCTGTGCCCTAACCATCGATAGTCGGCAGAACATCTACATCATCGACGGAGGCAACGACTGCATCCGGCGCCTATCGGCTGACGGTACGGTCACGACCGTTGCCAAACGAGCTGATTAAGCCTACTGCTCGTTCAGATTCCAGTTATAGTCCATGAACGAGATCTTCGTACTGCTATTGATTTTGGTGTTTGAATACCGATTGACCCACTCTTCAATGGATTTACCGTTGTCTTTCCAGTCGCCCTTGTACCAGTCGAAGTACTTCGACAGACTGGCCTGTTTAGGCGAAATGGCGTTTTTAGCCGGATTGTTCAGGAAGTCGCGGCCTTGATCATTGAGCTGACTGTCGAGCTTTTCGGCCACGTATGCTTCGTTCCGTAACCGCGGGCACGACTTCGATGCGCACACCAGCGCGAAGTGAATGCGGGGGTCATCAAACTTCTTGCGGAGTGTACCGTGCTCAATGTTATCGAGGCTGATCTTTTCTTTTCCGACAGGAATAAACTTAATGGCCCAGGGCGTTGTCACGAACGGAATCTGAATCTTACTGCCAATGTCCTTGATGCTCTGAACGGGGTAGTGATCCAGAATCAACTGAATTGTGAAGGCGTTGTAGGCATTGATCCAGTAGGCCATCTGCTCGTTTTTGCTCCACGAGGCTGCCGGTGGGTTCCTGCTGAGCAGTTCAAGGTATTTCTTAAACTCAGCCTGGTCTTTCCTGAATCCTTTGTAGTTAACTTGCCCACGCTCATCAACGTACTTTTTAAGCAGTTGATCGAAGATACTGTGATCAACAGGCGCAGTCCCCGTGGTCGCTGCCAAAACAGTACGTGGGTTTATAAAAGCCATTGACAGCAGGAGAATCAGGCCGGCTAACAAACCGACCCGCGTGAGGTTTCGTGTCTTAATCATGAGTAATCTACTTTTTAGATACATACGCCAGTCCTTTACAAAAGGTTTGATCCTAAACGGATCAACCGCTATCCTTCAACAATCGCATGAATCTTGATTTAACCGGAAAAACCGCCCTGGTGGGTGGCAGCACTCAGGGCATCGGCCGGGCAACGGCTATGGAACTGGCCCTGCTGGGTGCCAACGTAGTGCTGATCGCCCGCAATGAAGATGCGCTCAACGCAACCCTGAACGAACTAAGCACCCGGCACGGGCAAACGCACCGCTACCTCGTTGCTGACTTCAGTGAACCGGGCGCTGTGCAGGAGGCCATTACGCAGCATGTACAGCAATATCCTGACGTTCATATCCTGATCAACAACACGGGCGGACCAGCCGGCGGCCCATTGCTTGACGCCAAACCTGAAGAGTTTATTCAAACGTTTCACAACCACCTGCTGAACAACCAGACGCTGGTGCAGGCCGTCGTTCCGGCGATGAAGCAGGCAGGCTACGGCCGTATTGTCAACATCATCAGCACGTCGGTCAAGCAACCGATCGTCGGGCTGGGCGTATCAAACACCATCCGGGGGGCAGTGGCGCAGTGGGCCAAAACGCTGTCGCTCGAACTGGGCAAGTTCGGCATTACGGTCAACAACGTACTGCCCGGCTACACCCGTACGGCGCGGCTGGATGCAGTACTGGCCATGCGGGCCAGTTTGTCGGGCAAAACCGAAGACGAAGTAGCCGCCCAGATGGAAAGTGAGATTCCGATTGGCCGCTTTGCTACGGCCGAGGAAGTAGCCGCGGCAGCCGCGTTTCTATGCACACCCGCAGCCGCAGCGATCAGTGGCATCAACGTCCCGGTAGACGGCGGCAAAACGGGGAGTCTTTAAAAAAAAGGAGGAAGGGGAGGAGGGAGAAAAGGAGAAGAGGATTCCACAATGAAAATCCATTTTTTCCTTTCCTCCTCTCCTCCCCTTCCTCCTTTTCTCCCTCTTTACACTAAACTATTCTTAAACGCGTAGGCCACCATGCCGGCGGTGTTTTTGGTACCGGTTTTTTCGAGAATACGCAGGCGGTGGTCCTCTACGGTACGTGGGCTCAGAAAAACGCGCTCGCTGATTTCGTTCGTTGACAGGCCTTCGCAGATCAGCCGGAGTACTTCTTTCTCACGCTCCGACAGCAGCACCTTGCTGTTATAAAACGGGTTGGCCGGTTTAGCCACGGTTGTTTTGTTAGTCATCTTCCGGAGCATTGCCTTCGAGACAAACTCGTTGAGGTACACCCCCTCGTCCATGACCTTGCGCACGGCTTTCTCAACTTCGCCGGCTTCGGCGTCTTTCAGCAGGTAGCCGCTCACGCCCTTTTCGAGCAGGTGCAGCACCATCCGATCCTCATCGTGCATGGTCAGAACGACGATTTTGATCAGTGGATAGTGTTCACGCAGGTAATCGGCCGTGGCCGTTCCGTCCATAACCGGCATCTGCAGGTCCAGCAGCACGACATCCGGGGTTTTGCGGGGTATTTTATCGATCAGTTCCTGCCCGTTGGCAGCTTCCAGAATCAGTTCAAAATCATGAATCTGGCCAAGAATTGTAGACATCCCAACCCGAAACAGGGTATGGTCGTCGCAAAGCGCCAGTTTAATTTTACGCATACTCATTGGATCGGTTGAAGAGCGGTTGGTCAGGACATTAACGCGACGGGTTTAGGGTCGCTGAGCGGAATCTGTACGTGAATTTGCGAACCGCGGCCGGGTGCCACGTCGAAGGTTACGTGGCCGTTGACCACGCTCAGGCGACTCTCAATGTTGCGCAGTCCTAAACCACGCTGTTTATCTTCCATGATGGCATCGAAATCGAAGCCGATGCCATCGTCCAGAACCGACAGCCGGATTTCGTCGGCCTGGCAATACAACTGAATCGTAATATGGTGAGCCCGGGCATGACGAATGGCATTGTTGAGCAGTTCCTGGGCAATACGGTACAGCATCAGCTCCAGCGGGGCCGTCAGTTGCGCCACCGATTCGGGACAGTCCAGATGTACCTGCAGGTCGCTATCGGTAGCCCGCTCGGCCAGTTCTTCCAGAGCGGCCAGAAATCCGAACCGTTCGAGGGTAGTCGGCACCAGGTCGCGGCTGATCCGCCGGACATTGGTCATGGTTTCGTCGAGCATGGAGCGGGTTTTCTGAAACTGCAGTCCCACCCGGACTTCACCGCCTACCTGTCGCTCCACCTGGTTCAAACTCAGCTTAGTAACCGACAGCATCGTTCCGATCCCATCGTGCAACTCAGCCGCCAGTCGGCGACGCTCTTCCTCCTGCCCCCGAAACGTAGCGGCCATAAGCTCACGCCGATGTTGTTCCTGAAGCTCTTTAAACGCCAGTTGCTGCTTCACCTGTTTTTGCTGGTAATAGGCCACAAAGATGATGATGAAGACAACCATCATCAACAGAACGGCGGTTCCCATGGCGATATATAATTTAACTGTGTAAGCGTCCACAACTGTACATTACTGATGGTCAGCCATCTTCTGATTACGATGAATAAACACCTCTCAGGCCATTCAGCCTGATGCGAGTCCAAACAGCAACTCCTCTACACGGCCTGAAGTGGCCTGGAGCGCTCGAACCGACTCATCCACAAACCTACAGCCGAAATGATGCAAAAGAGTATGTATACCACCTGCTGTATGTTCCAGTATAAATTAAACGTATCAAGAGACGTTGTTTCTTCAAATAAATAACGTCCGAACAAAAATATAAAGAACGTTCCCGCAATGTATACCAGTAAACCCGCACTGAACCAGAATAAATCGTGGGTCATAATATTGTGGACCATCACCTGATTCGTTATCCGGGTTAAGTACATCAGAACGACAGCTAACATAAACAGCCGGGCTACGGTCAGATTTCCGGGCGACAATTCGATACTACTGTAGAAGATTACATTAATCAATAAACAGGTTATGGCAACACTTATAATCACTTTCTTAATCGAGACAGGCGATACCACGGCGTATGTTGCCCCAACAACCCCTATTTCAACAAACGACTGAAGATTGAATAAATATAAGTTACTCTCACTACGCAGGCTGTGGTACAGAGCAATTGAATCTTTCAGAAAAAACAACCCTACGAGCAGTACCATCAGCTTAGCTGCCGGTCTTAACTGGTTCAGGAATAAGACACCAATAAAGACCGGCAACAGACTGGCAACGTGAGAAAGCAAGTCTAAAGGGTATTGAACACTAAGCTGAACAAACTTTTCCCACATATACTATTGGATGTCATCTTCGGCGCAATGCCGTGGGCAAACGGGTCCATCCCCTAAAGCCTCTGCTCTGCCCATACTATCTTTTAAGCCTGCATTAGCCGATCTGACTGGTAAATCCCGGCCGGCGCTATCCACGGCCGTCAGCAGAACCCGGGGTTTCAGATCGCCTTTACCCGACGCCGTTGGCCGGCCATTTTCGTCCTCCCAGCGTTTGGCGTGGTGAATCCGCAGCCCTACGCAACCCGGCTGGTCGAGCAAACGCTGAATCTGATCGATCCCAAAAAACTCGGACTGTACTACTTTATCTTTTGCGAGACCGGATTCGGCCTTGCGCTTCTTGTACGCTTCTTTAAGCGGAACGACTTCTTCTGACGCCAGGAACCGACCGGCATCTTTAGTAAAAACTGGCATATATACGTGAACTAGTGAGAATTAACCGTTGAAAGCTATCACTTATTCTCCGGCTTGTCAATCGACTAAAAAGTCATAGGCCCTTTTCCAGCCATAACGGGAATCAAATACGTAGAACTACGTATCAAAGTGCGGATTTCTGCCTGTTTTGCGCGAAATACCCAAAAAAGGGGTTTCTGCGCTCACATACTAAACTACACGGCTATACCTTTGTAACGTACTTGATCGAGCGCCAAACGGACTAGATCAGAACGATTTTCTCATCTCATAGGTTAGGTTACGAATGACTTGCTAACAATCTGATTGGCAAGTCATTGTTGTTTTATGTCTGCAACGCTGGGGAAACAACTTTACTAAATTATTAAAGCTTCTCTTCAGCCTGTCCTGCCCATTTGGCTAATTAATTCTTGACCAATACTTTCTTGAATCGAGACAATGCACTTTAACATTGGAGTGTTTGTAGTGTATTCCGTTGAACTATTATGTGCCTGAATTACGGTTTTAGAAGTATTTCGTCTTTACTGTACACTAGGATGATGCCATAACCCCCATCAATATTTGAGTAACGAAGCTGAGGTGGTTGGAACGCTTGTAAAAAGCCTTCCACGGCATTAAATGTTCGTTTATATTCATAATAGCCGCGGTTTGTACGTCGTAGACTTAAAATAATTTCGTCAGCTGATCCTACCCGGCCACCGGGCTGGATGTACCCTTGTAATTCAACGCCTATCCTAACAATCGTCGATTGCCCATTAAAGCAGATGTCCGATAAGTTGTATTCGTTTAACTCTCCAGCACTGCGAAAGCCACAGCCATCTTCTACGTCATCTGGGCGATCTAAACCAAATGTGTTGATTGCCAACACCTGATCCTCCGAATAGGCTCTTAGATCTACTGCATAATAACTGTCTGGCTGAGTATCATCAATGAAGCTAAGAGTTAATTTACGTGTTGGGAATCCGCTGTTAATGGTTGAGCGTATTACTTCATCAAATTTGTAATTTTGAAACTTGACCGGATCTGGTATCCGCTCTGGCTTACTCTGGGCTTGGGGATAGCCAGCGGCCAAAACTTGATAGTAATAAGACTTACCAGCAGTTGGCTTAAATGAAGTTGTAGAAACATAAAATCCCTCACCTTGATGAGCTAATTTATCAACCAGTATACTGTCTTCATACAGGTGCACTTCGGCGGTTTGGATACCATCATCAAACACCGAACGGCCAGTCGGCGGATAACTATGTCCTACTCGGAGAGTAACCACACTATCTGGCGAGAGCACACCATATAGTATCAACCGATTACCTTCGTAAGGCAGATCGACGCCTAAGTCTTTAGTGCAACTAAACGCACCGGTTAACAGTAAAAGAGACAGGACACGATAGATCATCAATCAAACACTAGATTATAACTTACATAGGGTAAAACAGGAAACACTGCCTTACGAACTACTTTATAATCGTAGCCAATAATCTGCCTGTTTCCTCCCCACAACAGCCCACGCTCAATATCTAAGTAGAAGGGATTAGCGCGGTTGTAAGCATTATAGACGCCGAACGACCATTGAGCGTTACGAAACCTACGTGTGCGATGTTGCACGGTTATTCCTAAATCTAAACGGTGATAAGCAGGCATTCGGTAATTATTACGATCACCGTAAATAAGAATTGGATATGCAGTCGCTTCTTGACCAATATTTTCTTGCAATGATATTGGAACAGTGGTCGGCTGACCTGATTGAAATATCCAAGTAGCAACACCACTAACTTTCTCACTAAATTTACACTGCCCAGTCATTGAAAAAACATGACGCCGATCAAACGAAGCCGCATACCAGCGGTTTTGGTCAATGGTCGCAAAGCGTCGGCGATGGCGAGCCAGTGTATAACTTACCCAGCCCGTTAGTTGCCCCTGTGTTTTGGATGCCATAACTTCTATCCCTCTGCTCTCGCCTACGCCATTGCGCTCTACGGTCGTTTCCCATCGACGATTGAAATTAGTCAAGAAGTTAGTCCCAGTTTGATAATCAATCAAGTTTGTAGAACGCTTCAGATAAGCATCTATAGACAGGTTGAGTGAATAAGCGGGAACGGTATAGGTAACTCCAACGGCGGTTTGTTCAGAAGCTTGCGGAGGAACTTGCTCTGTAGCTGGTACCCAAATGTCGTTAGGCAGCCCTATGCTATTGCTTGAAAGTAAGTGGACAAATTGGTGCATCTGAGTGTAGGCCAACTTAACGGCAACCCGCTGACTTGGTATCACGTTAAGCGTAAGGCGAGGCTCAACATACTCATAGTTACGCGCACCGACTTGATATGATACAGCTCTCAGCCCTAGGTTAGTTTTTAGCCATCTGACGGGGCGTAGCTCATCCTCGAGGTAAGCCGCCATTTCAGTAGCCGGTTTACTTGCGTTGATACGAGTTAATGTGTCAGGGTTTAAAGCGTAAGTAGTTTCGATTTGCGTGGGACGAAACCGATGTTTTATCAAGTCTACGCCTGCCATTACGGTGTGTTTAGTATTTGGGGTCCATTCAAACCCAACCTTAGCGGTTAAATCCCGCACAGTGGAACTGGCTTGTAGGCGTTGAACCGTTTCCCAAGCATCATTCTGTCGGGTCCTTGCCTGTGTTTCAATACTATATCTGTAGCGGGAGTAAGTTAGGGTGGAGCGAAAAAATAAATTACTTAGCAAAGTTCTGGTATATCTTAGAGTTGCCGTTGTGTTACCCCAATTTAGGTTGAAACTAGAGCGGTCCGTTCTTGATCCCTCCTGAGCCCCCCAAAAGTCATTGCCATTATAAACACTAACCAACAATCGGCCCCCGTCCCGGAATTGGTGATTGGCTTTTGCGTTGATATCGTATAACCAATAATTAAAATACTGTCCGCTTTTGGCTCGATGGAACGCAATTAATGTTGGCAGTAGAAACAGCGTAAAATAGGAACTGCGCGCGGAAACCATGTAGGACGAACGCCCATTCAAGCTGTCACCTAATGGCCCTTCAATGAGCAGCCTGGAGCCAACCAGTCCCACACCTGCTTCCACGCGTCGGCGCTGGTTGTTACCTTCTTTCATAGTAACATCAATTACAGATGACAACCGCCCCCCATAACGAGCAGGAAATCCTGCTTTATATAAATCAACTTTGTGGATGGCATCGGGATTAAACGTAGATACAAATCCGAATAGATGCGATACGTTGTAGACGATCGCATCGTCAAGTATAATTAAATTCTGATCAGGCGTTCCTCCACGAACCTGTAGCCCCGTAGTTCCTTCGCTTCCCGTTGTTACACCCGGAGTCAAAGCCAGCGCTTTGATGATGTCACTTTCCCCAAGCAGAGCTGGCACTGCTTTCAGTTGCTGAACCGGTATGCTTACCAGACCTAAAGATTGTTCTAGAACCTCATTGCTAGAACTAGCAGAAACGGACACAGGGACGATCTCGTTGGCGACAAACAAAAGTCTAGCGGTCAGTACTGTATCCTTGAGGCTATTAACATTAATTAAAGCTGGATCATAACCGATATAAGAAAACTTGAGAACCGTTTGCGATTTGACGCGAAGTGAAAAATAGCCGTACCGATTCGTCGTTGTACCAACCTGCTGTTGAATGTCATAGACGGACGCGCCAATTAAAGCCTCTCCTGACTGACTATCAACGACATAACCAGAAACGGCTACCTGTTGCGCACTAGCGGTTTGACATAGTAAGAGAAAAGCAATAAGGCGTACTAATATCATAAACTGTTTTACTACTAACCCACAAGCCATGACTCCGTCGTATCAACGGATTTCCATGGCTTGTTCATACACTTAAATCTTACTTAGATCTTATGGCCAGCTAGTTATGTAGGAACGATCAACACCATTATCACATGTACCTTCAGCAGTAACTTGCAGGAAAGTTGTTACTGCATCCCCTGTCCCATCCTCTCAATCTTGTTCAAAATTGAGATTAGCTTCATTGTAGAAGTTGCCAGAGAAGTACTGGATGTTTGTCGGACCAAAACTTGCGTAGTATGCACCTGTAACTCGCAGACTTATGCGTGGAATCTTATTGGCAAACCATACGCCAAGCACTTTCTCTTGGCTTTTTGCTCCGGCTCTAACTTTTTTTAAAACGTTACCCGGTACTCAAACTGTGATGAACGGTTGAATTAGTGAAAAATCGCCAACTAATCGCCTTCTATCACCTTGGTAGCCTGAAATACAATCTCTGTTCTCATCTTTTAATCTTGCATTTCGATCATTAGTTATTTGCAAACGAATGACATCTTTAATATCATCCAAATTATTAAGTTTTGACGGCTCGAAATCTCTTATATAATAAACCTTGTTTTCCACATACTTGTAAGCATCGTTTCCGAAAACAACAACTCCCTCTTTGTTAAGCACAGTTGCTAAAATGTCGCTGTCTATTATTCTAACAACCTCTAGATCCTCTCCGTCCTTTCGTAGAAACATAAAAGATTCGTAACCACTGACCGACTTGGCACTTGCAATCTGATTTCTATCGGCTTCTGTTAAATTTTATATGCGGAGCGCATTAATACAAATCCAGTATTACTGAATTTTACTTCCCAAGCATTCAGTTCGGAAACACTTTGATGTTCAGTGAGATTGAGGTATAGCGTTCGATTGATGAGCTTAAGGCTATTAAATATATAAAAGTAGTGCAACTCTAAGTACACAATCCCTCCATAATGCGGCCTTTATTTACGACAAGTCCGATCTTCGTTTGACTTGCCGAGACAACAAAGTGAGGTCTGATCCAGACATTTACCCTTTCTAATCTTTTTCTAAGCGATAAAATCCTGCCTTTTCAATAGATATTACCAATTTTGTTATGGGCAGATTCTCGCTCGACATGCACATCCTTGAAAATGGAGCGAGCGACCAACTGCACCGGCGGTTGGTCGTTGTTTATTCTTCCATAAACAAGTAAAAACATGTCTGTTAACACCTTATTCCCGTAAACCCAACCTTACTATGACTAAGCCCTATCTAATCTATGTAATCGGCGTGGAGGAAGACACGCAGCTTTTATTGTTACGTGCCTTCAGCCGCACCGCCCCCGACTGCGTCCTGTATTTCTTCAGTACGTACGACGAACTGCTCGAACACCTGACCATGACGCAGGATAAACCACACCTCATTCTGACCGATGGCTTACAAAGTCCGCGGCCTCATAGCAGTCAACCCATAGCTCAGACCCGGCTCATTCCGGCGTTCGTTGCCCGGGTGGCTGGTTATCTGAATCAGCAAGCCAAGGAAGACGGCCCGATGGAGCGGTGCCGTTTTCTGCCCCCCCTGACTACGTGTTCCCAGGCCGTTCAGTTTATCAGCCAGCTCCGCCCGTTGTGGACCCGCACAAATCTGGTAGCAACCGCCGGTTAACGGTTTGCATAGCTTCTCTTGTCCATAAATAGGTTAGATTTCAATGACTTGCCGACATTCCGATTGGCAAGTCATTATTGTTTTATAACGAGTCAGCCAACGGTACGTAGAACGCAAAAAGCCCGGAAGCAAAACTTCCGGGCCAATAGACGCAATCAGGCGGGCCAACCGAATCCGGCCCACCCTTTACTTCAATATATTCAGCAGATATTGCCCGTATCCGCTCTTTACCAGCGGGCGTGCCACGGCCTCCAGTTGCCCGGCATCAATGAACTTCATGCGGTAGGCAATTTCTTCAATGCAGCCGATTTTTAATCCCTGCCGCTCTTCAATCACCTGTACGAACTGACCAGCCTGCATCAGCGACGCGAACGTACCGGTGTCAAGCCAGGCTGTACCACGGTCCAGTACACCAACTTTCAGTTTGCCCCGTTCCAGATACACCCGGTTCACGTCCGTAATTTCCAGTTCGCCCCGGGGTGAGGGCTTGATGTTTTTGGCGATATCAACGACTTCGTTGTCGTAGAAGTACAAACCCGGCACTGCGTAGTGAGACTTCGGGTTGGCCGGCTTCTCTTCGATAGACAACACCTTGAACCCTCCATCAAATTCTACAACGCCATACCGCTCGGGGTCCTGAACCTGATACGCGAATACGACGCCCCCATCGGGGTCATTGTTGGATTGCAGCAGTTTGGACAAACCGGAGCCGTAGAAGATGTTGTCGCCCAGCACCAGCGCCACTTTGTCGTTCCCAACAAACTCTTCGCCGATGATAAACGCCTGAGCCAGCCCATCCGGACTCGGTTGTACGGCGTAGCTGAACTGACAGCCGATACGGGAACCGTCGCCGAGCAGTTTTTCGAAGTGCGGCAGATCGTGGGGTGTTGAGATGATCAGAATGTCGCGGATGCCGGCCAGCATCAGAATCGACAGTGGGTAATAAATCATCGGCTTATCGTAGACCGGCATTAACTGCTTCGATACGGCCAGCGTCAGCGGATGGAGTCGGGTGCCGGAGCCCCCGGCGAGGATGATACCTTTCATAACAATGCATAGGGCAAGGGGCGAAGGGCATGAGGAAGAGGTTACAGCCCCAGCCCTATGCCCTTCGCCCCTTGCATTTATCTGTTGGCGTACATGGATTCGTAATAAGACTGATAGTTGCCCGAAGTGACGTTATCGAGCCATTCCTGGTTGTTGAGGAACCAGTCGACGGTTTTTTCAAGGCCTTCTTCAAATTGCAGCGACGGCTCCCAGCCAAGTTCGTTCATGATCTTGTGGGCGTCGATAGCATAACGAAGGTCATGACCGGCGCGGTCGGTCACGTAGGTAATCAGTTGTGCCGACGTACCTTCGGGCCGGCCCAGCTTGCGATCCATGATTGAGCAGAGCAGATTCACCAGGTCGATATTCCGCCACTCGTTGAACCCGCCGATGTTATACGTCTCGCCCAGGTTGCCGTTGTGGAAAATCGTATCGATCGCCCGGGCGTGATCCACTACGTAGAGCCAGTCCCGTACGTTCTCGCCTTTGCCATAGACCGGCAGCGGCTTGTTGTTCCGGATGTTGTGGATCATCAGCGGAATCAGCTTTTCGGGGAAGTGATTGGGGCCGTAGTTATTCGAGCAGTTCGACAGCACGACCGGCATTTTATACGTATTGCCGTACGCCCGGACGAAGTGATCGGAAGCAGCTTTGGACGCCGAATACGGCGACTGCGGATCATACGGCGTCTCTTCCGTAAAGAACTCGTCGGGGTTGTGCAGCGATCCGTATACCTCGTCGGTTGATACGTGGTAAAACCGCTTGCCTTCGAAGCCAGACGCTCCCCCGGTTCCCGCCCATGCGTTTTTAGCAGCATTGAGCAGATTCACCGTACCCACTACGTTCGTCATCACAAACGACATCGGGTCGGTGATAGACCGGTCAACGTGCGACTCGGCCGCCAGGTGAATCACCCCATCGACGGGCACTTCTGCAAACAGGTCTTCCAGAAATTTCGCGTCGGTGATGTCGCCTTTAATGAACGTATAGTTAGGAGCGTCTTCAATGTCCGACAGATTCGCCAGGTTACCGGCGTAGGTCAGTTTATCGAGGTTATAGATCCGATACTCAGGATACTTGGTAACGAACAACCGGACAACGTGCGATCCGATGAAGCCGGCACCGCCGGTGATGAGAATGGTTTTCATAGTGTTTTAGTTTGGCGTTTGATGTGTACTGACGTCAAACGCCGTACTTTCCATCAAACTTCCTGCCTTAATTTCTGCTCCCAGCGCCAGGCATCCCGCAGCGAATCAGCCAGCGACCGGCTGGCTTCCCAGCCGAGTTCGTTCGTCGCTTTCGCAACATCGGCGTAGATCTTTTCCACATCGCCCGCCCGCCGGGGACCGATGGTATAATTGACCGAAACGCCCGTTTCACGCTCAAACGTATTGATCACATCCAGTACGGTTTCGCCCCGGCCGGTGCCGATATTGAACACATCGTAGTGAGCGTCGGCATTGGTTTCGTTGAGTTTACGCAGCGCCTGCACGTGCGCTTCCGCCAGGTCCATGACGTGAATGAAATCCCGGACGCAGGTGCCGTCGGGTGTGTCGTAGTCGCTGCCGAACACGGTAAGCTGCTGGCGCAGACCGGCGGCTGTCTGCGTAATAAACGGTACGAGGTTGCCCGGTACGCCCCTCGGCAGTTCCCCGATCAGACCGGACGGGTGGGCACCAATCGGGTTAAAATACCGCAGGGCAATGGATTTGACCGGCAGCTGCGCCCGCACAGCGTCCCGGATAATGTCTTCGCAGATGGCCTTGGTGTTGCCGTAGGGCGACTGAGCCGGTAGCCGGGGGGTTTCTTCGGTAACGGGCAGCTGCTCGGGTTGTCCGTACACCGTGCATGACGACGAAAACACGAGGTTAGGCACGTTGTAGCGCGGCATCAGTTCGAGCAGCAGCAGCAGCGAATCAATGTTGTTGCGGTAATATTTCAGCGGTTGCTGAACCGACTCACCTACCGCCTTGAAAGCCGCAAAGTGAATTACGCCCGTGAACGATTCCTTCCGGAAGATATCTTCCATGGCGCCGATATCGTTACAATCGGCTTCATAGGCCGTAACGTCGCGCCCCAGAATACCCCGGAGACCATCGAGTACACTACGTTCCGAATTGGAAAAATTGTCAACGATAACCGGCTCAAAACCGGCCTCAACGAGCGAAACGACCGTGTGGGAACCAATGAAACCCGCACCACCGGTAACCAGGATTTTGGGGAGATTGCCTGTTGGATTCAAATCGTTTTTTATAAAATTTTTGTTGTTACTTTTGAGTAGCAGGCTTTGAAACCCGACAAAAGTAGTATATTCAGGAGGTTTCCAAAAGTAGTATTTATCCTGGGGTCACCCGGATCAGCCATAAAAACGCATGAACGACAACGAATTAAAAGCGCTCATCTCGCTCTTAGACGACGAGGACAAGGAAGTGGTGGAGCACGTCGAGCAGCGCATCCGGCAAATGGGCGGTCAGATGATCCCCCTGCTGGAGACTGAGTGGGAGAGCAGTTTTAATCCTGACTTCCAGAAACGAATCGAAGAACTTATTCACGACCTGCAGTACGAATCAGTACTGGAACGGATGCGGAACTGGAAAAACGGGGGTGCTATGGACCTCCTCGAAGGCCTCTGGATCGTTGCTACGTACCAGTACCCCGACCTGTCGCTGGAAAAATTACAGCAGGACCTGGAGCAGTTGTATTACGACGTCTGGCTCGACATCAAGCCGGATATGCACCCGCTCGATCAGGTCCGGGCCATGAACAACGCCTTCTTTACCAAGCTTAAGTTTGCCCCGAATACCAAGCATTTTCATTCACCGGCCAATTCGATGATCAACCAGGTGCTGGAAACCCGCCGGGGTAATCCCATCGCGCTCTGTGTTATTTATATGCTGATTGCCAAGCGGCTGAATCTGCCCATCTTCGGGGTCAACCTGCCGAACCTGTTCGTGCTGACGTACAAAGACAACAACGGGGTTCAGTTTTACATCAACGTATTTAACCGCGGGCTGATTTTTTCCAAGAAGGACATTGATCAGTACATCGACCAGTTGAACCTGAAGCACCTCGATACGTTCTATCAGCCCTGTACGAATGCCGATATTGTCCGGCGTGTGCTGCGCAACCTGACCCTGGCATTCGAGAAAAACGGCGATACCGAACGCGTCCACGAGGTTGAGCGAATTCTGGAAGCCGTGAAGGACGAAGGCGACGGATTACCGCTTTCCGATTATACGCAACGCTGACGAAAAGCCCGAACGGAATAGTTCGGGCTTTTTTAGTACGCTATAGCCAGCAGGCCGGGCCCGGTTTTGAAACAGCGAATGGTCAACTGGGCTTCGTGGTCGGGGAGCCGGACGTGTCCGATCAGCTGGTCAGCCCCGTCGGCAAATGGTTCCACGTGTAGGTGCTCCCGAAACGTAAGCTGGCGTTTGCCATACAGCTTGTAGAGTGCTTCTTTGGCACACCAGTACACCGCCAGTCGACCGGCTTCTCCGGCGGCATGGCTGATCTCGGCTTCCGACAGCACCCGGGGCACCACCCGCGTAAATTGATCCCGCACCGGCTCAATATCGATCCCTACCGGCCGCGACCGATGCAGCACCGCAGCCCCCCAGCCGGTTGTGTGCGATAGGGATACGTGCCACGGCAAATTGATCAGATGCGGTTTTCCGTATTCATCTTTGACCAGCCCCTGATACGGTACGCCCTGGGCTTCGACCAGGTCGCGAATGGCTACGCGGCAGGCCAGCCACTCCACGCGCTGCGCCGGATGCCGGATGGTTTCCAGCTCCTCCAGTTCGGACGTAGTGATGGTCAGGTTCGTTCGCAGCATCGGCTCATCTTCGGTGATGGTCCATAAAACGGCCATGCACTCGTTGTTGAGCGGTAAATTCGTGGACAGGGGCATTTTCTTTACTTTTGCCGTAAAATTAGCGGTAAGTTGTTTAGTAATGACGTTCGGGCGTCGGGAACCCTTCCCTACGTCCGGAATCACAGCCAGTTTAGCCTTTGGTCGTTCAGAAACTTGATACGTTTGGTGGTCACCGCGACTGTGTGTATGCCCTCGACAAGGGGCCGCAGCCGGAGCAGTTCTTCTCATCGGGAGCCGATGGGCTGGTGGTGCGGTGGCAGCTCGACCGCCCGGATCGGGGGGAGTTGATGGCCAGGGTGCCCGCTTCGGTATACGCCATTGCCTTCCATCAGCCGAGCGGTTTGCTATGGGTAGGTCAGAACTACGAAGGTCTGCACCTGATCGATCCGGCAAAAAAACAGGAAGTTGGGTCGCTTAAACTGACCTCAGCCGCCATCTTCGATCTGGCATTTTACAAAAACGATACGTTCGTGGCCCTTTCCGACGGCGTAGTTGTGGTCTTGGACACCGAGCGGGTGGCGATCCGGAAATACCTGAAAGCATCAGATAAGTCGGCCAGGAGCCTGGCCATTAACCCGGTTGACCGGGAGCTGGCTGTTGGCTACAGCGACAAGGCCGTGCGCATCTACGACCTGGAAACCTACGAACTGAAACAGGTCATCGAAGCCCATACCAATTCAGTCTTTACGGTTGGCTACTCCCCGGACTTCCGATACCTGCTGACGGCCGGACGGGACGCGCATCTGAAGGTCTGGGATGCAGAGAACGGGTACGTCCTCAGCCACGACATCGTCGCGCACATGTTTGCCATCAACCACCTGACGTTTAGTCCGGACGGTAGCTGGCTGGCTACGGCCAGTATGGACAAATCAATCAAAATCTGGGATGCCGATACGTTCCGGCTGCTGAAGGTCGTCGATCGCGCGCGCCACGCCGGTCATGGTACGTCGGTCAACAAATTGCTGTGGACGGACTATGAATCTGAGTTAGTTTCGGCCAGCGACGACCGAACCATTTCGGTTTGGCAGGTAACCTAAAACTCAGTTCACCGAACAAAACAGTAGATTTTTCTTGCTAATTTTTGCTAAATCCATATAATGGGCGTTACTTCACTTTTAACAGACAACTCAGCATTACCCAAAACCTAAGCGCACCGATGAAAATCACGCCCATCGAAATACGGCAACATACGTTTGAGAAAGGTTTGCGCGGATACAAACCCGAAGATGTAGATGCCTTTCTGGTCTCGTTATCCCAGGAATGGGAGCGCGTGATCGGCGATCATAAAATGATGAAAATGCAGCTTGAAATAGCCGAAAAGGAACTAAACAAGCTGAAAGAGGTGGAGATGACGCTTTTCCGCACGCTCAAAACCGCCGAAGATACCAGTGCGCAGATTACGGATCAGGCCAATAAAGCCGCCGAGCAATACCTGGCCGAAGCCCGCCAGAAAGCCGACGACATTCTGGCCGAAGCTCGTAAGCGGTCCGCCCTGATGGTACAGGACGCCGAAAATCAGGCGCGATACCTGAAAGACAATATCCTGAACGATCTGAAGGCCCTCGAACACGATTTCCAGGCGCTGGAAAAATATAAGGAAAACCTGTCGGTGCAGATTCGGACGCTGGCCGGCAATGCCATTGACAGTGTCGATCGCTTCGAGAAGAAGTTTGCCAAACAGAATCTGAAAGGTAAAATCGACGAAGTAACTACGCAGATCAAGGAGGAAATAGACCAGCAGGAAACTGACAATCAACCAGCCGGCGATACGCCCACGGCAGAAACGTCGGAGTCGATGCCCGAAGCAACTGAACTGCCTCCGCTTACTGATCGGACTGAGTTTGTACCCGAAGCCATCCCATCGGACGAGCCGCTGATGGAAAAGGTGGATGAAGCCGTCGAGACGTCGGAAACGATGGAGTCGGCCCACGAACCCAGCGCTTCGCTTGAACCCGAGCCGACGCAGACCGAGGCAGCCGTGCCGGTAGAAGCTACGTCGAATGGTGTATACGAAACCCAGTCCGCCACGGCTGACGAGGAAAAGCCGGAACCAGTTGCTCAGGAATCGAGCGTAAAAAAAGGCGGGTCATTTTTTGACCAGATTTAAGTAACGCGGAGCGAACCCGCTTATGCTCCGGCGGGTTTTCTACCGAAAAGCCGACCCGGCTACGGTACGAATGGGAACAATTACGTTAGAAGGTCTCGAATTTTTCGCTTACCACGGTTTCTACGACGAAGAACAGAAAATTGGCAATAAGTACTCGGTCGACATCGTCGTAACGGCCGACTTCTCAGAAGCGGCCCGGCGTGACCGCCTGAGCGCTACGGTCAATTACGAAGAACTGTACCGGATTACGGCCACGGTTATGCAGCGGCCTGCCCGACTCCTCGAACACATTGCCCATAGCATCATCGAAGAGGTCCGCCGGAAGTACGCGGACGTCGAATCGGTGGAGGTAAGCGTCTCTAAATTCAACCCTCCCGTCGGCGGAGTCTGCCACCGGGCGAAGATTACGTTGAAGGAATAATGTAGAAAGGAGAAAAGCAGGAAGGGAGGAAAGGTTAAAGGGAACAATTGCGCAACCCCTTCTCCTTTCCTCCCTTCCTGCTTTTCTCCTTTTCAAGACTAAACCGCCTGCCGCAAGCCATCGAATGAGATGGCCATGTGCGAAGCGTCGTAAACACATTCGCCGTTACGAATCAGCAGCACCTGCGGTGATTCGTGTTCGATGCCAAACTCATTGGCGATCTTATTGGAAACCGAACGGTTGGCTTGCAGATCAAGATAATATGGCTTAATCCCCGCCTGTTCGTTCCAGTTGCGCTCCATGCGGCTAAGAGCCATAGCGCTGATTGAGCATGTTGTACTGTGTTTAAAGATCAGCACCGGCTGCTGCGCTGATTCCTGCCTTATGCCGTCTAACTGCTCTTCGCTCGTTAGTTTATTCCAGTTCATTGGTATACTATTACAATACTGCTTAACAAGTATTTCTAATTAGAAAAAGTTCAGATTATCCATTGTGCACACGTAGCTTCTGCACCATCTCGGCCGACATGTCGTCGGAGTAGGGTCCATAGGCATTGACGAGGGTGCCCCGATGGCCATTTTTCTCTTCAAGCGCATAGATAATGGTTTCATCTCCGGGATCAGTCATGCCTTCGAACCGGAATACATCGAGAATCTCGAACTGTTCGGGGGATAACTCTAAACCATCCTGCTGGCATTTCAGGTGATTGGTGTGCAAATTGTAGTCACGGGTGAAGCCCTGCCGACGAAGGTCTTCGAGCGCTTCGGTCACTGTGTCATAGGTTTGCATGGTACACGCAGATTGTGAGGTGAGTTTGTAGCTTTGCAAAAGTAATCAAAAGGCCTCGCACTTGCTGTCTACCCTATACAACGCGTCGATTCATGCCTACCAGACTGTACTTCGGCTGGCGGCTCCCTTTCACGAAAAAGCCAGACTGATGGTAGAGGGCCGGCGCAACTGGTCTGACCAGCTGGCCGATAAGCTCGCGGGCAACACCGCGCCTATTGCCTGGTTTCACGCGGCCTCACTGGGTGAGTTTGAACAGGGCCGCCCGGTTATTGAAGCGTTTCGACAGCACTTTCCGGATCATAAAATTCTGCTGACGTTTTTTTCGCCCTCAGGTTATGAGGTCCGTAAACACTACAACGGTGCCGATTACGTCTGTTACCTGCCGGCCGACACGCCCACCAATGCCCGGCAGTTTATGGCACTGGTTAAGCCACGTATCGCGTTTTTTATCAAGTATGAGTTCTGGTACAACTACCTGCGCGAACTAAAAGCCGCCGACGTACCAATCATTTCATTCTCAGCTATTTTCCGGGCTAAACAGCTTTTCTTTAAGCCGTACGGCGGTTTTTACCGTAACCTGCTCACCTACTTCGATTATCTGCTGGTACAAAACGCAGAGTCCGTCGAATTGCTCAGGTCAATTGGGGTTACCAACGTAACGCTGGCCGGCGACACCCGTTTTGACCGGGTGAAACAGGTAGCGGATGCCAAAAAAGACATTGGCCTGGCCGCTTCATTCAAGGCTAATGGCAAAAACCTATCGCAACCGCTCTGGGTGATTGGCAGCGCATGGCAAGCCGACATGGACGTACTGATACCCGTTATTAATCAGTTCAGTAAACCCCTGAAAGTGATTATTGCCCCGCACGAAATCAACGACGAGGAAATTGAACGCTGGCGCAAACAGCTGAACGGCAAATCCATCCGGTATTCCGAAACCCAGTCCTCCGCTTTCGATCCATCAACGCTTGAGTCCTTCGATGTGCTGCTGATCGACAACATTGGCATGTTATCGTCGCTGTATCAGTACGGCGAGTTTGCTTACGTTGGTGGGGGGTTTGGTAAAGGGCTGCACAACATTCTGGAAGCGGCAACGTTCGGCTCCCCGGTCTTTTTCGGTCCCAATTACAAACGATTTCAGGAAGCGGTGGATCTGGTACGTAACGAAGCGGCCTTTCCCGTCAACAATTCGGCCGAACTGACCCGCTGCTTTGCCCGGCTGTACGACGATTCGGCGTATTACAATTCAGCGTCCTGGAAAGCCCGCTATTACGTTGAGCGGAACATTGGCGCAACCGCGAAGGTTATGGAGGTTGTAGAAAATATTCTTAAACGCAGAGCACGCGGAGATTGACGCAGAGCACGCAACGTATGCTCTTTAACTCTGCGTCAATCTCCGTGTACTCTGCGTTTAAATCCAACATGCAGAAAGGCTTAGTTATACGCTCTACCGGCTCGTGGTACGATGTCCGCAACTCCGACGGCCACATCTACCAGGGTCGGCTGAAAGGAAAATTTAAAATCAAAGGCCTGAAGGTTACGAACCCGATTGCCGTGGGCGACCGCGTGCAGTTTGACGTCGAAGACGAAGCCGAAAACACGGCCGTTATCACCGACATCGAACCGCGTGAGAACTACATCATCCGGCAGTCGGTGCACAAAACAGCCCACGGGCACATTCTGGCGGCTAATATCGACCAGGCGGTTATGCTTGTGACGCTGGCCCTGCCCCGCACGTCGCTGGGCTTCATTGACCGTTTTCTGGTTACGGCCGAAGCCTTTCGCATTCCTACGACGCTGGTATTCAACAAAACCGACATCCTCAGCGACGAGGGGCTGGCGTATCAGCAGGAGATCATGGCCCTTTACGAAAACATCGGGTATCACTGCGTAGCGACGTCGGCCACGGAAGGACAGGGCGTCGATGCGTTCCGGCAACTACTCGACCATAAGATTACGCTGCTGTCGGGCCATTCGGGCGTCGGTAAGTCGTCGTTAGTCAATGCGATTGCGCCGACTCTGAATCTCCGCACCAACGAGGTCTCAACTTTCGCCAACAAGGGGGTTCACACAACCACCTTCGCCGAGATGTTCGAGCTGGCACCTGATACGTACATCATCGACACGCCGGGTATTAAGGAGCTGGGCTTAGCGGATATGGAAAAGGAAGAGATCAGCCACTACTTCCCCGAAATGCGCGACCGCCTGAACCAGTGCCGGTTCCATAACTGCCTGCACCTGAATGAACCTGGCTGCGCCGTAAAAGACGCCGTCGGTGAAGGCGAAATCGCCGAAAGCCGGTATATGAGCTATCTGAGTATGATGGAGGGAGAGGATAATAGAAGATGAGCTTCTATGGAAAGGAGTAAGGGAGAAAAGGAGGAGAGGAGGCAAGAAATTGCCGTATTCCTTTTCTCCCTTACTCCCTCACAGTCAATTCGTCATCGCAGCCAGCAGATCAGCCTGGGTGATGATGTGCACCTGCTGTGTTTCATCGCGCACCAGCAAGGCTTTGTTCTCGCGATCAATCAGTGATGACAGTACGTCGACGGTGTTGTCCAGCCCTACGAACTTAAACGGCTTATCCATCACTTCACTCACCGGCTGATCTTTAATGGCCGGGTCTTCGATCAGGCGGCTGAGCACCGTTGAGTCGGTCAGGCTGCCCACGATGTGACCGCTTTCATCCGTGACCGGAATCTGCGAAATGCCGTTTCGGTTCAGCGTTTGAATCGCCTGACTTACCGTTACACCCGCCCCGATGGTAGTTAGCTGCGACCGGCCGTTCTTGGCATGGACGATATGGCGGGCGGTTTTGAACGCCCGGTCTTCCAGGAAGCCGTGATCCTTCATCCACGTATCGTTGTAGATTTTGGCCAGGTAGCGCGTACCGTGGTCGGGCAGGATGATGACCATCACGTCGTCTTCCTTCAGGTGTTCGCGGGCGTATTCCAGCGCGCCATGCACGGCCGTTCCGCACGACCAGCCAATGAACAACCCTTCCTCCCGCGACAGTCGGCGGGCCATGATAGCCGCGTCCTTATCGGTTACTTTGATAAAGTGGTCAATCACCTCGAAATCAACGTTCTGCGGCAGAATATCCTCGCCAATCCCCTCGGTCAGGTACGGATAGATTTCGTTGGAGTCAAAGATGCCGGTTTCCTTGTATTTTTTGAACACCGAGCCGTAGGTATCCAGCCCTACGGTGATGATGTCCGGATTCTGCTCTTTCAGGTACTTCGACGTACCGCTGATCGTGCCACCGGTACCTACCGAAGCCGCGAAGTGCGTGATTTTACCGTCAGTATCGCGCCAGATTTCAGGACCGGTCGTGTCGTAATGCGCGGCCGTGTTCGACAGGTTATCGTATTGATTCGGGTACAGCGAGTTGGGTATTTCCTGATTCAGCCGCTTCGCTACCGAGTAATACGAACGTGGGTCTTCCGGCGCTACGTTGGTCGGGCAGACGATCACCTCAGCGCCCACCGCCCGCAGAATATCAATCTTCTCCTTCGACTGCTTGTCAGCCATGGTGAAGATGCACTTGTAGCCTTTCCCGATTGCCGCCAGGGCCAGACCAAAGCCCGTGTTGCCGCTGGTGCCTTCGATGATGGTACCACCCGGTTTGAGTCGGCCGTCTTTTTCAGCGTCCTCAATCATCCGAATCGCGATACGATCTTTGACCGAGTTACCGGGGTTAAAGTATTCGGCTTTCACCAGAATGGTGCCCGGAATACCCTTGTTGACTTTGTTGAGTTTGACCAACGGCGTATCGCCAATGGTTTCGATGATATTGTTGTAGTATTTCATGGCTACGTTTTGTTGTACTCGTTGAGAAAGGCGGTTATTTGTTTATGAAAATGGTTAAAGCTGCGGGATTGTTTGGCGAGTTTAACAAAGTCAGCTTTTGAAGCAGCTTCCCGAACGACTTTCTCAATACGTTGTCGATCCGGGTTCTTTTCCCCATACACCTTTTTCTTAGTCTCGTCTTTGCTTCCAGACTCTAAACTGTTCGCCGTTGCATTATGCTGAACGTAACAAACCCAGCAATCAATTGCCTGAATTGGCACATATAAAACGATCTGTTGTTTAAACTGCTGATATGTTCTTCCCATTCTATCTTTCAATTCCTGAATGCGTCTGCCATGCTTCTCTAAGTCGTCAGTAAAATCGGGCTCATCTAAGTCAACTCCAACGATGCAAAGGTCGCAAGGGTTTTTAGGATCAGTGAATGACTGGAAACATAACTGATTGGCCTCGTGCAATACCTTCGAAACGCTTGGGTTTTTAGTTATAGCTATCTGCACATTGGTTCGTACAACCTGTAGCTGCTTATCTTGTTGTGCTACGACCCATTCTATGTAGGCAGGTATAAACTGGTACTCGGCAAATCCTTCACCTATCAGCGTGTAGGTTAATTTTCTCTTGATCATGGAATAGCAGGGACACCTCCTAACAAGCCGTAAATCCAGTTTTCGCTCAGGTTAGTTGTGAAATCAACAAGTTCAACACCTAATTCTTCGCTTCGGCGGTGCGAGGGTTCAATGATGTCTTTTTGAAGATTGCGAACATAGGTAGCTCCCTCTTCATCTTTATCAAAAACAAAAACTGATTCTGGGCGTGTAGCAAAGTCATCGAGTACATGTTCATTATGTGTCGTGAGTATCACTTGAACATCTTTTTCATCTGCCAGACGAAATATAAAGTCCATCACTTCACGAATCCGGCGCGGATGAATGCCTCTTTCAGGCTCTTCAAGGAGCAGGAGCTTAGGTGGATTGGGTTGGTTGATGATACAGAGAAGAGCGAGAAAGTAAAGTACTCCTTCTGATACTTCGCTTGCCCAATAATCATTATCTTCTTGGTCAAAAAATTTCAATCTTAACCTGTTCTCTTCTTTTGTCTTAACTGATGGCGTACCTATGCTTACTATGTCACCTACTGACTTCTGTAAGTTGTTCTCCAAACTACGAAAAGTCTTTTTGTGGTTTTGGCTCAGATTAAAGATGAACGGAATAATATTACTGCAGTCTGCCTCTAATATCTCATCGGAACTGAGAGAAACTGATTTAGTAATAAGCTCTGGATTTGGCTTATATATTTTTAAGTATCCAAATACGCTCTCTAATAAGTCGCTGTTCATGGTAGCTGTCTTTTCAGAGGACAGATAGTCAAGCGAATTATTAGACCATCGGTGAGGAATTGCCCGTCCGTTTCTAAACTCTAATGCCAGATGAATAAAATTGTCTTGCTTAGTTGAATACTGAAACGGCTCAGAAATCACATGAATTCTTACATCATGATTATCATCACCGCGAAATTTCAACCTAGCCACTTCCTCAGGTAAAACAGTTTTTCCCACAACCCAATCGAACATCTCAAGCGCCTTTAAAAAATTCGTCTTCCCCGAGTTGTTGGGCCCGATGAGCAGATTCACCTTTTGCAGGTCGAGCGTGACGTCTTTCAGGCTCTTGAAATTTTGTATCGAAACGCGCTTCAGCATATCCCTTTTCTCCTTTATTTCGGACCGGCGACCCGGCTTCCCTTCTTTACTCCTCTCCTCCTTTCCTCCCTTACTCCTTAATTTCCTGACACAACTCCACCAACACTCCATTCGTCCCTTTCGGGTGCAGAAAGCAGACCAGCTTGTTGTCAGCACCGCGCTTGGGGGTTTCGTTCAGGACGGTAAACCCCTCCCCTTTCAGGCGCTCCATTTCGGCCTGGATGTCATCCACCTCGAACGCAATATGGTGAATTCCTTCGCCTTTCTTGTCCAGAAACTTCGCGATCGGGCTGTCGGGGCTAGTCGCTTCGAGGAGCTCAATTTTAGTCTGGTTTATTTTAAAGAACGACGTGGTCACACCCTCCGACTCGACGGCTTCGGATTTGTAGGGCGCTACGTTGAGCAGCTTGCTAAATAGTTCGTTGGATGCGGCCAGGTCGCGGACAGCGATCCCGATGTGTTCGACGTTCGTAAGCATAGGCAGAGAAAGAACTTTTCCGTTCGGCGGAAAGTTAATAGATTAGCGCCGATTCGCGTTCGTTACGATTCAAATACGACTATGGTTACTGTTTCAGATATCGCTAAGGATAAAATTGTTGAACTTCGCCGGAAGGACGGCCTGACCGATGAGTTTGCCATTCGCGTAGCCGTACAGGGCGGAGGTTGCTCTGGTCTGATGTACGACCTTCAGTTCGATGCGACGCAGCAACCAACTGACCACGTCGTTGAAGATAAAGGCATTAAAATTTTGGTGGACCGCAAAAGTCTGCTGTATCTTGCCGGTACAGAACTCGACTTCTCAGACGGGTTGAATGGCAAGGGATTCCAGTTTAAGAACCCGAACGCCACCCGGACCTGCGGCTGCGGTGAAAGCTTTGCCGTTTAAGAGTTTACCTTGATTAGTTGTGATTAAAGCATCGTCAGCTTCCATGACGGTGCTTTTTTTGTTCTCCACCCGCCCTTATGTCGCTACCAGCCAAACCCGTCAGTGCTTCCCGCACGACCCTTACTGAACTCATGATTCCGTCGTACGCCAATTTTGGCGGCAAAATTCACGGCGGTATCCTTCTGTCTCTGATGGACAAAGCCGCGTATGCCTGTGCCTCCAAACACGCGGGCGAATACTGCGTTACGGTCTCCGTCGACGGGGTTAACTTCCGGCAGCCCGTCGATGTCGGCGATCTGGTATCGCTGCTGGCATCGGTGAATTATGTTGGCCGCACGTCACTCGTGGTAGGCATAAAAGTGATCGCTGAGAACGTGAAACTAAGAACAGTCAAGCACACCAATACGTCCTATTTTACGATGGTAGCGAAGGATGACGACGGCAAACCAACCGAAGTTCCTCCGCTTCAACTCGAAACGACCGAAGATGTCCGGCGCTTTCTGGAAGCGATGAAGCGTAAGGAACTGCGGGCCACTTTTGGCGAGCACTTCGACAACGCCGTAACGCGTATGCTGTTACATGAAAATGTAGATAAGCTACGAAGTGAGCGGTGTGGGCTGGCTGATTCGTTGCGAGAAGAGTTGTCTTAATTTTGTCATGCTGCCGATAGGAAGCATCATTGATAGGGAATGATGTTTCTCACCCGGAGATGCTTCCTATCGGCAGCATGACAAAAGCAACTACTACATCAATTCAATAAGCCTCAACTCTCAACACCAATCTCCTGCCGTACCTTCTTCGCGCCCGCGACCATATTCGCCAGCTTCTGTTTGGCGGCCCAGCGGGCGGTTTGGCTCAGGCCGCAATCCGGCGCAACGGCGAGTTTTTCGGCCGGTACGTACGGCAGGCACTTCCGAATGCGCTCGGCAACATCGTCGGGCGTTTCGATGTAGTAGCTTTTGACGTCAATAACACCCACCGCTACGTCGAACTTCTCGGCAAAACGCTCCAGCAGGTTCACTTCGGCAAAATTGAGAATGGTCATTTCGGAGTGAAGTTCATCGACCGTCATATCCAGAAAGTCGGGGAGCATGGGCGCGATGGTCTTTTTGCCGACCGAACGGCCTTTGTAATTACCAAAACAGAGGTGCATCGACAGCCGCGTTTTACCCACGCCCGGCGCTATTGTCCGGTTGAATATATCGACAAACCGCTTCGTATCTTCTTTGTAGGCGTAGCAGCTCATCGACGGCTCGTCGACACAGATTTCCGGAACGCCCAGGGCTACTAAATCGGCAATTTCTTTGCTGACCAACGGCAGCAATGCTTCGGTTACCTCCCAGCGGTCTTTGTATAAACTACCCGGCAACAAGCGTCCGCTGAGCGTGTAAGGGCCCGGAATCGACACCTTCAGCCCCTGCCCCTCGGGTGCCAGCCGTTTCAGGCGCTGGTATTCTTCCACGACGCCCAGGCCCCTCGGAGCAGTTAGCGGCTCGACAATATTATGCTTCCCACGCTGATCATGAGCGGGCGGGCCGAATCGGCGGAGTTCGGTTTCGTTGTTCTGAATCCCCTTGATGTAGCCGTAGAATGACAGGTTAAAATCAAAGCGGGTTTGCTCACCGTCGGTGATGACATCAAGACCAGCCGAAACCTGATCATGTACCGACGCGACAACGGCATCCTCAATCATTTCGCTGATATCGGCGGGGCCAAACGATGCGAGATGCTGGCTCGAAAACTCAAGCCAGCCCGGAAACGGCATTGAGCCGACAACAGTGGTTTTAATTGGTACGGGTTGCATAAAAAAAGAAGGAAAGGAGGAGGGAGAAAAGGAGAAAGGGAGTGGCATTCCATCCTCCTTTCCTTCTTTTCTCCCTCCTCCTTTTTTAACTATAATCGGTTAGTTGAGAAATTTTACCGTCTTTAAAGCGAAAAAAGCTGACCCCACGCAGCACCAGCGTATCACCCGCTTTCTTCTCGTCGGACAGGTCGTGAGCCAGTGTGGCGTGATAATCGACCTCAACCGCGGCTGTGTCGGTACCCAGAACTATTGAACGCACCAGTTGCATTCGCTCGGCGAACAGCTCAACCGACCGACAGGCTAGTTCCGTGAAAGCGGCTTTGCCGTGGACAGTCAGGACGCCGTCGGTATTTGAAACGTTTTCGAAGGCAATATCGTCGTGGAGTACGTCCAGCATCCCGGCTACGTCCATTCGATTGTAGGCTGCGATGTACGCGTCGATCAGTTCTTCCATCAGGTTGTCAGTAACTTCATAGTAACCGGGTCCCAGTTGATCACCCGGCGTTTTTCGGCGCTCAGGTTGGCCGCCAGCGAAGGCGCGGCTGCCCGAAGCCCAAAGACCGCATCCTCCCGAACCGTCCCCTGCCCACGAACGGCATTGAAGAACGTAATCATGTGGTCGAGCCGGTCGTCATAGCCCTGGGGTGCATTGAATACCTCCTCCGGTTCGCGCTGCACCGAGCGGGTGTACTGCCCTTCCGGGTATTTCTGATCATACTGCTGGATAAACGTTTCCTGCATCGCCTGCGGGTACGTAAACAGCGCATCGTAGCCCCGGCTGAACATGGGCGCGGTCGGGCGTTTGAGCCGACGTAACGTAAACTCATTCCAGCCGATGTCAATTACACCCTCCGTACCGACCAGACGCGTATGGATTGAGCCACCGGCACCCTCGGCCAGATTTACGCGCGTAGTAAACTGAAACGATGGGTGTTTGTCGGTTTTGGGATATTCCATAATCGCCGTAACGAGATCGTAGGCGTCGCGGCCATCTTTCCAGTAGTTCAGGTCGCCCAGCGAAAAAATACGGGTAGGCCCGTTGGATTCGGTGATGGTATGCAGGCCCGTAATCAGGTGGACAAACAGATCACCCGCTACGCCCGTGCCGTACTCTTTGTAATTCCGCCAGCGGAAAAAACGCGTCGCATCGAAGGGGCGTTTGGGGGCGTCGCCCAAGTAGCGGTCCCAGTCGATTTCTTTCGGATCAACGGTCGGCGGCATGGTGTACTGCCAGGCGCCGAGCGCGTCGGAGCGGTCGACAAACGCTTCCACGAACGTCAGCTCGCCGATGGCACCCTGCTCATAGCGTTTCTTGGCTTCCAGAACAGCCGCACTACTGGCCCGCTGGCTCCCCACCTGAAATACCTTGCCCGATTTTTTATGGGCATTGATAACGGCCTGACCTTCTTCGATGTGATGCACCATGGGTTTTTCACAGTACACGTGTTTGCCGGCATTCAGTGCATCGATCGACATACGGTCGTGCCAGTGGTCCGGTACGCAGATCAGCACCGCGTCGACATCCGGCCGCTTCAGGATCTCGCGGTAGTCGCGGGTGGTTTGAATATCAGCGCCCCACACTTCTTTGGCACGAATCAGACGCTGATCGTACAGATCGGCCACCGCCACCAGTTTGGTTCCAGGCACTTTCAGAGCCGTGTTGCAGTCGTAATGGCCGATGATGCCGGCCCCAATCAGGGCAATGTTGACGGTGTCATTGGCGGATTGCGGGCGGATGGGTTCAATCAGGTGTTCGCGGTGAACGGGTTTTGCTCCGGCGTTAGCCAGGGTCGATACCCCGGCAAGCATGGCTGTGGTACCACCAATCTGACGCAAAAATCGGCGACGGGATTGAGACATTTTAAGGAAGGATTTAGGTAAGGGTAAAAGACGAAGATAGGAATAAAAGCTACTCATCGAACATGAACTCCCACCACAGCAGGTGCTCGACCCGGCCGAACAGACGAAAGCCATTTTTCTCCAGCACTTTCTGCGACGCTACGTTCTCGACATCCGTATCGGCTACCACGCGCCGGATACCAGGCTGCCGTCTTGCCCAGGTCAGCAGGCCACTCACCATTTCGGTCATGTATCCCTGCCGCTGAAAAGCCGGGTACGTCCCGTAGCCGATTTCGACCGTACCGGTTTCGTCGGGTTCTCCTTTGAATTTGGCATCGGCAACAATCTGCTGCCTATCGCGATCGATGGCGATCCAGATCGTATGGTAAATGGGGTCAAAAGTTGGGTCTTTGAGCCGGGGAACGGTAAAATGAACGATCACGCTGAGCAGCGGCTCCGTCACCTGCCGGTGGCCGGGCAGCAAACCCAGCATTTGCTCAAGCCGGTGGTTGTCGGCTACGTGCAGTTGAAGTTGCTGGAGCGTCAGCGGAACAAGCGTCAGGCGCCGGGTGGTGATCATGCAACTCAGATACTCTCTAATTCTTTCCGGGTACGTTCATTATCGACCGCGCCCGTGTTAACGGTAGTCGTCGGCTCCAGCATCATAATCCAGACCTCCTCGCCGTTGGTCTGCGGCCGATGCTCCACTCCTCTGGGCACAATCAGCATTTCACCGGGGGCTATCTCGACGGTTTTGTCCCGAAACTCCATAATCAGCGTACCTTTCCAGACCAGAAACAGTTCGTCTTCCAGCTCATGGCTGTGCCAGATGAACTCATCCTTGACCTTGGCAATTTTGACGTGCTGGCCGTTCAGTTCGCCGATGACGCGAGGATTCCAGTGGTCCTCAAACAGACTGTATTTGTCAATGATGTTGATTTTATCCATGGTAGTCTGACGTTGATACGTAGGAAGCAATTCCGACTTTTTCGTACAGCTTCGCCAGCCGGTGGGCATGTTCGTCGTAAGCCGCTTCGAACAGCTCAACGGCGCGTTCGGGGCCTACCACCGCTCCGGCACTCAGGACTTTGGGCGGCTGCCCGGCTTCGGTCAGCATCCGGGCTACCTCGGCTTTGATGCAGTTGACCAGCACCGCGCCCCCAACCGTACTACCCGGTGCTACGGGTGTGTCCAGTCCCGGCACCGTCACCATGGCGTCGCCGACGGGAGCGCCCGTGTCCAGAATCAGGTCCGCAAAGTCACCGAGTTTTTTACAATCGCTACGTTTGCTGGTGCTTTTTTCGGAATGCTCTTTCGTGATCAGCGCCACGACCTTAACGCCATGTTTCTGAAAGATTTCGGCCATCTCGATCGGCACAACGTTGCAGCCCGACGACGAAATAATGAGCGCAGCATCCAGGGTACTCAGGTCGTAGTTACGCAGGATGCGGTCGGCGAGGCCCGGTACGTTTTCCAGGAACATGGCCTGCCGCTGGCCGTTTGCCCCGACAACCAGGTTATGGAACGTCAGTGATAACTCAACGATGGGGTTAAAACCAGGAAACGACCCGTAGCGCGGCCACATCTCCTCCACCATAATCCGGCTGTGACCGGAGCCGAAAACGTGCACCATACGGCCCGCCAGAATCGAATCGGCAAACCAGCGGGCAGCTTGTTGTATTTGTGATTCCTGCTGCCCGACCGTATCGAGAATGGCGCGGCATTTTTGAATGTATTGATGGATCATAGTGATGTTTGTATAGCAAAACTCGCGGCCCCGATCGCCCCGGCCATGTCGCCGAAATGGGCAATCCTGACGGGTGTCGACTGCCCACCCGGACGCCATTCGTATAGGCTCATGAATTCGGCCAGGGGCAGGAGGAGGTCATCTTCAGCCTGCGTGATACCGCCCCCCAGCACGACCAGTTCCGGCGAGAAACAGTTAATCAGTGAACTTACGCCCACCGCCAGCTTCCGCACGGACGTCAGCCAGAGCCACTGCGCAAAATAATCGCCCCGTTTGTAGGCTTCCAGCAGTTGATACGTTGAGGAGAACCGGCCCAGTGATCGCTTCTCGATGGTGGCGTTACCGATGGCATCTTCCAGACTGCCGGGTACGCCCGTTATGTCGCGTTCGCTTTCCGAATCGACCGTGATATGGCCCAAATGCCCTGCTTTCTGAAAGGCGCCCTGGTGAAGCCTTCCGTCAATCAGAATGCCGCCACCGACGCCTGTTCCGAGCGTCAGCATCACTACGTTTTTGTGCGCTTTAGCCACGCCGAAGCGACTTTCGGCCATCAGGGCCGCGTGGGCGTCGTTCACTACGAATACACGATCATTCAGGAAGTGGCCCCAATGGAACCCTTCCAGCCCCTGCAGCCGGCCGGGCATGAACGCGATGTACTGGTTGGAATCATTAGGCAAGCCCGGTGCCGACAGCCCAATGGCCTTTACCGGCCCGGGGCTATGCTGCCGCAGATCGGCAACGGTTTCGGCGACGGCCTGTTTCCAATGGGCATCGCTTCGGTCGGTATCACTGTTGGTCGGGTGATAAAGCTGCTTCACGATTTCGCCCGTGTAGATGTCCATCAGTACGCCCTTGATCCACGTACCGCCGAGGTCAATGCCGATTGCGTTCATAGCTGTCCTTCAGAAATGCTCCATCCACCATCGACGGTCAAGACCTGCCCCGTAGTGAACTTTGACTGATCGGACATGAAATACACCGCGGCTCCATCGAGGTCGTTGGGCTGGCCGATGCGCCCGCCATCCAGGGGTTGTTTGGTACGGGTGAAGGCCATAATGGTGTCGTCATTGGCCGCTCGCTGGGCCATGGGCGTTTCAACTAGTGCCGGAGCCAATACGTTGACGCGGATGTTGTCGTGGGCGTAGTAGGCCGCAATCGATTTGGTAAAGCCGATTACCGCCGACTTCATAGCCGCGTAGGCATGCGTAGCAAAGTAAGCCGGCGACGGCGATGACCCCAGCACCGAACCCATGTTGAGAATAGCCCCGCCGGTTTTCTGCGCCCGAAACGCCCGGACGGCCGCCTGATTCGACAGCATCAATGAGGTCAGGTTCAGATTGACGGTGAAGTTCCAGCCTTCGAGGGTCAGATCATGGAGCGGCCCGTCGCCCATACGCCGGCCGCTGCCCCCCGCCACATGGTACAATCCATCGAACCCGCCAAATATGCTCTGGCAGAGTCCAATGGCTTTCGACGCCGTTTGTGGGTCGGCCGCGTCGCCCGACATCGCCAGCCCATCACCGTTGAGTTGTCGTTCAGCCGCAGTGCAGCTTTCCGGGTTCCGGCCAACAACAACGACTTTAGCCCCTTCGCGAACGAACGCCTGAGCCGCTGAGAGACCGATACCGGTGGTGCCGCCCACGACGACAATACATTTGTTAGTAAGCCAGGTCATTTTAAACAAGTAGAAAACAAACTGGCGCAAGATACTCCCGCGCCAGTTCCATTACACTAAATCCCGCTCCACGATCTTCCCGCTGGCTTTCTCTTTCAGGATCACCTTGTGCCGTCCATCGTGGGTTACTTCTTCTTTAATCAGGTAGTGCTCGGCATCGTATTCGGTCAGAGTTTGCTCCTGCTGAACGCCTTCTTTTCCGCGCCATACGGGCAGGATCACCGGCTCCCATTGCTTGGTCTCAGCCGACTTGTAGGCTGCATCAAGGATGGCATTTACTACGTAGCCGTCGTAGAAGGTTTCGGCGGGTTCGCGGCCTTCCTCGGCTGAAACGAACATGTCCGTAAACATGTGGTTGTAGCCGAGGTCGTTGACTTCGTCGCCCACGGGGAACAGCCAGCCGGTGTTGGATTCTGCTTTTTCGGCTACGTAGTCGGCTCCTTTTCCAGTGGTAAACATTTCGAAGCCCGTACGCAGGAAGTTGTTGATCCAGATCGTCCCTTCGGTGCCCATCACCTCGTCGCGCAGGTCCATCCCACCCCGGAACGTCCAGCTTACTTCGAACTGGCCGATCGCGCCGTTTTCGTATTTGACGAGCGCAATCGCGTGGTCTTCGGCGTCGATGGGCTTCACCTGCGTAGCGGCCCAGCACATCACTTCCACCGGTCGAACGTCCTTACCGATGTAGTTACGGGCAATTTCGACACAGTGACAACCCAGGTCGAGCATACAGCCGCCACCGGCCTGCTCTTTGTCCCAGAACCAGTTGGAATGTGGCCCAGGATGCGTTTCGCGCGACTTCGCCCACAGAATACGTCCCAGAGCGCCGTTCTTAACCGTCTCCATTGACTTCAGAAACTTCGGCGTATAGCAAAGGTCTTCCAGGTAACCACCGAAGATGCCGGCTTCTTCAACTGCCTGCATCATTCGCAGCGCTTCCTCAGCATTGCGGCCCAGTGGCTTGGTGCAAACCACGTTTTTCTTGTGCTTGGCGCAGAGTTGAACGGCAGGCTCGTGTAGGTTATTGGGCAAGGCAATACAGACCATGTCCACGTCGGGATGGGCAATCACCTCCTCCATGTCCGTCGACATGAACGAACAGCCGTAATCGTCGGCGAATTTTTTAGCGGTTTCTTCCCGGCGGGCGTAGATAGCTACCACCCGGTCGCGGCTGCGCTGGCCGTGCAGTGATTCAGCGTAAAAGCGGCCGATGAAGCCGCCCCCTAACATGGCGATGCGTTGCATAGATTGGTTGTTGGGTTAGTGAATAAAGCAGCCTGATTTAGTATGGCATAAACAAGGCAAGGCTGTACTTTCGCAGAGCTAAAGGTAAAACCCCCTGCTGATTACTTCCAACTATGACCGAATTTTTTGACATTAATACAATTGCCTTCACCTTGTGGGGCTATTCCATGAGTTATCTGGAGCTCGCGGGCGTATCAATTGGTGGACTGGCTACCTGGCTGGTTGCCCGCAACAATAAATGGACCTGGCCGGCCGGCGTACTGAGCGCAGTGCTGTTTTTCTTTCTCTTTTATCAGATTCAGTTGTACCCCGACATGTTTCTGCAGGTGTTTTTCATCGTTACCTACCTGCGTGGCTGGTGGCGTTGGACACATCCGCAAGCCGATGAAGTGGTCCGGCAGCGTGAGCTCCGCGTCTCGCGGCTGACCACCCGGGAGCTGCTGGTCTGGCTATCGGCCGGGTTGCTGGCTACCTTACTCCTGGGCACGTTTGCGAGTCGGTTACACGAGTGGTTTCCTGTGCTGTTTACCAAGCCCAGCGCGTTTCCGTATCTGGACTCCTTCACCACCACCATGAGCATCATTGCCACCTTTCTGATGATTCCCAAAAAGCTTGAATGCTGGTATTTGTGGCTGATTATTGACTTGATTTCGGCCTACATGTATTACGTGAAAGGGGTAAAACTGGTTAGTCTCGAATACCTGATTTTTTGTTATTTTGCACTGGAAGGAGCGCGGAACTGGACCCGTGATTACCGGACTTACAGCCACTTATATACGAAAGGGGCCGTACAATAAAAAACTGTCTACTTTTTTAACGGCAGTATTAAACAAAATACATTGTTTAGTATTTTAGCAAGAAGTTTAGCCCATAAAGGCCTGACTATTATGATCTTGTAATTTTTGTAATATAATTTCGTCCCACGAACTAAACAATCGATCCGTATGGCTGTTGCCAAGCAATTTCTCAAAAGTAAACCGGTTGCTAAAGTAACGTTTGAATTACCGGCCGATGCCGTGAATGGTGCCAAGACTGTTTCGCTGGCTGGTGAATTTAATGGCTGGGATGTAAATGCCTCCCCCCTGAAGAAGCAAAAAGATGGTTCATACAAAACGACACTCGAACTTCCCGTAGGCGCAGAATATCAGTATCGTTTTGTACTGGATGGTGAAAAGTGGACAAACGATAAGGACGCTGACAAGTATGTTGAAAGCGGTGTTTCAAATGAAGAAAACTCAGTTGTTGTATTGAAGTAATCTGTACGATTCATAAAAAAACGCCCGGCCATGCGGTCGGGCGTTTTTTTATGAATCGTCAGTCTGTCTCAAACCTGAAAGCTATCCGACTCAACATAGGCCTTGATCAGCGCCACCTCACCATCCTTGCCGGGTTTTGAGTTCCCGTGTTCCATGCCGAAGATGAAATCGCGGTTGTCTTCTTTCATCTTCTTGTGGATGTGCTCGAATACCTTCTTGTAGTTAATTTCGCCCGTAGTCGGCTCTTTCCGGCCGGGGTTATCGCCAATCTGGAAATAGCCAATTTCGCTCCAGGCCCAGTTGATGTGCGGAATGATATGCCCTTCGTTTTTCTGCATGTGGTAGATATCAAACAGAATCTTACAGGCGGGGCTGTTTACCCCGCGGCAAATCTCGTAAGTCTGGTCTGATGTGCGCAGGAACAGATTGGGGGTATCGCTGAGCGGCTCCAGCACCATTACCAGGTTATTCGGCTCCAGGATTTCGGCCCCCCGGCGTAATGCATCAATTACGTGACCGGTTTGAATACCAATCGGCAGGTTACGGTCAAAATCACCGGGAACAACCGTCATCCACTTGGCGTTGCAGCGCTTAGCCGTTTCGACGGCCCGTTTGCAGCCATTCAGAAAAATATCAATGTGTTCTTTTTTACCGGCCGCGAGGGTGTTTTGTGAGTTGCCGCCTTTATCGACCACAAACACGCCCATGGTCATGCCGAGTCGATCGAGTTCTTTACCGATCTTTTCCTGCGTAGCCGCATCACGCCCCATCATGCCATTATCTTCCAGCGCGGTGAAGCCCATATCAGCCATGAATTTGAGCTGATCAATCAGGTCTTTACCAGCACTGTTTTCGAACATGCCGAAGTGCGGAGCGTACTTGAGTTTGAAACTGTTTTTGGCCAGTGAAGCCGGTTGCGAATGCCAGTCGCCGGCTGCGGCTCCCTCGGTAATTGCCGCTCCGGCCAGACCAAATGTCGATTTTACAAAGTTGCGTCGTTGCATAAAAAGGAAAGGATCAATTGAGCCTGTCAGTCTGACATGCGACTGACAGACAAAGAAATGAATTATTTTTTCTTCAAGCTGGCTAGATATTCAACCAGATCCACTAACTGCTGGGTACTCATGGCTTCCTGCAAACCAGACGGCATCATCGACGAGTCCATCTTCTTCATCGAGACGACATCGGCCATTTTGTAGTTTTGAGCCACTCCACCCGGGAATTTCATCTGGAGATCCGTCTCCGTTTTGCTGGCAATGATGCCCGCCATGGTGCTGCCGTCCTTGAACTTTACTTCGTAGCCTTCGTAGCCAAAACTGATACCTGCGTCGGGATGCAGGATGGCGAGGTACTGACCCTCTTTGGGCAGTTTGCTACCAATCTCCGACAGCTTCGGGCCAAAGTCCATGCCTTCGCCGTTTACCTGGTGACAGGTTGAGCAGTTGGTTTTGAACACAGTTACCCCACGGCTCGCATCGCCGTTCATGGCCAGCAGTTCGTTCATCGTGGGTAACTTCTTCCCCTCAGCACTCTGCCCACCATCCAGATAGCTGGCTGCTTCTACGCGTATTTTCTTACGCCATGCACCACTGACGCCCTGCACGGCGGCTTTCTTGTAATCGCCTTTGATGTCTCCTGACTTCAGCAGGGCAATCACCATGTCTTCGCCGTTGCTGCTGCCTCCCAGCGCGCGGGTCGCTTCCATGCGTAATGCCGTCGACCGTTTTTCGTCCAGCGCTATGGTTTTCAATATCTCCAGCGATTCCTTGCTGCCAACCCGGCGCAACGCGGTCACCATGCCGACGGCAACGTCCGGATTCGTACCGTTCAGTACGTCCCACACCATCGAACTGCCTTTCTGTTTGAGCAGCTGGCGGGCGGCTGCACTGCCGATGTTATCGCTGGGCTTGTCGAGGGCCAGCTGACGGAGTCGGGCATTTTCGGAAGCCGGCTCGTAGCGGGCCACCAGTTCCATATATTCCGGCTTGCCATAGACTTGATCCAGCAGGTTCTGGAGGGCCGTCATGGCTACCTTGTTCTGTTGCACGAACGCCGGGTCGAGGTGACGGAGTGCCAGTTTGTTTACATCCGTATTCTGGCCTGCCTGAATGATGTTCAGCAGCGCCGTTGACTTCTCGGTAGCGCCGGGGTTGAAATCGAACGCCCGGAAATAACGCAGTCGATTGTTCAGATCAATACCCGGATCGGCAGCCAGTTTGGCCAGCAGGGGTACCGACTCCTTCGTGCGGGCTCGCCACACAATATCGCGGCCGGCGGCACTGGCAATGGCCGGGGCGCCGTCGCGGTCACCATTCATTTGTTTTAACCAGGCAGCATAGTAGCTGTCCCACTGACCATCAGCACCAATGCCGAGGGCTTCGAGGTACCAGCGGTCTTTCCCATCGTGTTTGGCCGCCAGCTGCGCCCACAGGCCCGGTGCTTCAGGCGAAACGTTTCGACGTAACGCAATGGCGCACTCACGACGTACCTGCGGGTCTTCGTCGTTGACCAGTTGTTTTACGGCCGCGATGGCCAGGTCATTGTTGAGCTGACGAGCCGCCCGGAGCGCCGTAATGCGCAGATCCGGATTGGCATCTTTCAGCGCCGTTTCGATGTATGACTTACCCTTTGGCAGCTTACTCAACAGCCACAGCGCCCGGGCTTTCATGCGTGGGTCAGCGGCCGTTTTGTAAAGTTTGGCCAGCGGCTTTTCGGCTTTCGCCCCCATTTCGTGGAGCTTGTTCCAGCCTGCGTAGCGAATGGCCATGCTTGGGCTTTGCAATGCCTCGATGGCTCCTTCGGTGGTGGAGACATCCACTTTCGGCTGTTTGTAGGGCGTATTGGGCGGAGCGACGCGGTACACCCGACCCCGGTTCTGGTCACCTGCCTGGTGCCCGCCTACCCCCGGATCGTACCAGTCGGCGATGATCAGCGAACCATCCGGTGCTACGCAGACGTCGGCCGGGCGGAACCACTGGTCGCGGGCGCCTTCCAGAACGTTGACGATATTGGCTTTATACCCGGCGCCGTCTTTCGTAACCGGATACGACCGCACTACGTTCGGACCTGCATCGCAGTGGATCATCTGTCCCTGAAATTGCTGCGGCAGCAGATTCCCTTCGTACACAATGATGCCCGTTGGCGAACCGGCACCGGTTTGCAGCAGATTCGGTACGACACCCGGATCGTTCAAATGCCAGTGGCGCTTCGGAATATCGGGCTCGATATTGGTGCGATTCGCCTGCCAGCCTGCCCCCGTCATTTCGTCGGTATAGCCGTAGTTGCCGCCTTCCATGACGAAATTAATCCGAACGCCCTTGTTGCCGTCGTCATCGTTATCCGATTGCCAGAGTGTACCATACGAATCAACCGCAACCTCGTAGTTGTTCCGGAAATTGTGGCCGAGCACTTCTACGTTGCCACCACCCGGATCGCAACGGAACACCATGCCCTGCCTGAAATTTTCTTTGTTGATGGCTTTCCCGGTAACCTTGTCGACGACCGGTTTACCGTCTTTATCGAGGAGCTGCTCGCCGGAGTTACCGAAGTTGAAATACCATTTTCCATCGGGCCCGAACACGAACGTATGCATGCCGTGGTCGTGCTGCTCACCGCCGATTCCTGTGAAGAGGAGTTCTTTTTTGTCAGCCTTATCGTCGCCGTTTTCGTCGGTGAAGACGAACACATTCGGGCTGTTCGACACGATCACTTTGTTACCCTGTACCCAGATGCCCAGGGGCGATTCAACGTCCGGCCCCTGATAGAACACCTTGCTCACGTCAGCCTTACCATCGCCGTTCTGGTCTTCCAGGATGACAATCCGGTCGCCTTCCTTGTGGGTTGGGTTACCGTTAATGGCCGGGCGGTAGTTGTAGGCTTCACAGACCCAGACACGACCTTTGGCATCCACATCGATGTTCGTCGGATTGGTCAGCATGGGTTCGGCCGCGAACAGGGTAGCCTCCAGTCCCGGGGCGATGTTCAAACTACCAACGGCGTATTTCGGATCACGCTTGTCGTCGTCGTTTAACTCCGCAAAAAGCCGGGTCAGATACGGCTCCGAAGCCTGGTTGAGATTACGGTTCTGGTAGGCGCCAATAAGCGCTCCACCCGCGAGCAATCCGGCCGCTGAAAAGGCCAGCGCCCGCCGGGCTATGGAAGATGAGAAGGGTGATCGGAAGGGGTTCATAAGCTGGAACGAGTAAGGCAACGCGCTGTACTATAACTCGTAAATTTAATAAGTAAAGGCGTACAAATGCCAAAACTACCGCTTCTAGCTTATGAATTATCCTGCTCTGGGTGGTTAGTGTATAGATACTTCCTGATGCGTCAACCGCAGGTCCTGATACCAGAAACCCGTATCCCAGACGCTATCGGTTTGGTCGGTGTGGCAGTCGCTGCCGCCGGATGGCGCGTAGGTCCGGCGCACCACTTCTCCTTTCTCGATCGGAATAGGCTGGGCGAACAGGGGACCATCGTAAACGAACGTGTGGTACTCGCCGTTTTCTCCGCAGGGATCAACCGTTTTGGGCAGGTCTTTGAGTAAATTCAAATCCAGTTCGCGACCAACGAACTCCTGACCGAGCTGCTTCTCGTTTACACAGACCAGTACCGCCCGGAACCCCAGATCGACAAACGCATGAATCAGCTCCGTGGAACTACGTTGCCAGATCGGGAATACGCCCGTCAGACCGGCCCGCCGGAGCTGCGTTTCGCGGTATTGCCGGAGATCTTCCAGAAAAATATCGCCAAAAATGGAATGTATAACGCCCTGCTGTCGAAATGCCTGTAGCGTTCCGAACATCCGGGCGTTGTACGTTTCCATCGATACCTCGCCGGGCAGCAGCAGCTGATGAAGCGGGAGCCCGAGTTGCCGGGCCTGCTCGGTCAGCAAATCCGCCCGAACGCCGTGCATGCTGACACGCTGGTGCTGCTCGTTGACGGTCGTTAGCAGGCTCAGTACGTCCCACTGCTCCGTATGGAGGGCATAATAAAGCGCCAGAGCCGAATCTTTGCCTCCGCTCCAGTTCATAATGGCTTTCTTCATGGTATTGCGGTTTTAATCGGAACGGGTATGCCACTAACCAGTAATGTAACGGCATCGGCCTGACCGGCCACGTATTGGTTCGCCCAGCCCTGCAAATCGGTAAACGCCCGGCCAATGGCGGTTTCAGCATGAACGCCCATGCCCAGTTCATTCGTCACGATAATGAATCGGCCGGGCATGGTCAGCAACGTATCGATTTCCTGCCTGAACAGCTGTAACGACAGGTCTACGTCCTGCCGGGTATCCTGAAAGAAATTGGTCAGCCAGAGCGTTACGCAGTCGATCATGACGACCTGGTTCGCTACCGGCAACCGGCTGACGTACCGCTGCTCCTCAAAAACAGTCCACTCCGGACCCCGGTCCTGCCGGTGATGGGTTACCCGCCCGGCAAACTCATCGTCCCAGATCCGGGCCGTTGCTACGTAGACGGGTGTCTCGCTCCACGTTCGGGCCAGTTGCTGCGCATACCGGCTTTTACCGCTACGCGCCCCGCCCGTAATTAGATGCAGATATGCTTGTCGTGGGAGCATGCAGTGCGTAGACTTTATGGTGTAAGGCTTCCGGAACGGTGAACAGATCGGGGTGAAAACAAGCCGCCAGGAGCTCAATACCATCCACTAAGGTAGCCGCCGACGGTTGCGTAAACAAGTCATAGTCGGCAATGAACACCGCCCTGTTCTGTACAGCCCGCAGTTCGTGCCAGCCGGGTTGCTGCTCCAGCACCGACAGTTCCTGAAGCGTCCGGTCGGTTGTGAAGCCGCAGGGCGCAATCACCAGCACCTCGGGATCGTACCGGCGAACCTTCTCCCAGGACGTTACAATACTGTCGCCCGAGGGGTTACCGAGCATGTCGATGCCACCGGCGTAGGCAATCTGATGCGGAATCCAGTGGCCGCAGTTGTAAATCGGGGCCATCCACTCCATCACCATAACGCGCTTCGGCAACGCCCGTTCGGCCCGCAACCGATCAATGACCGCGTCGATCCGGTCGCGCAGCCGTTGTAGATACGTGTAGGCCGCTTCTTCCCGACCCAGCGCCGAGGCAATGGCCACGGCCGTATCGAACACATCGGTCAGGCTTTGGGGCGTCAGCGGTACTACGGCAGGCTGTTTGGGCAGCCGATCCAGCACAGCCTGCGTACACTTCGTGTCGATCTGGCAGACTTCGCAGACATCCTGCGTAATGATTACGTCGGGCGCAATCTGATGCAGCGCGTTCTCTTCCACGTAGTACAGACTGCGTCCTTCTGCTTTGGATGCCGAAAAAATCCGGTCAATTTCCTCACTGCTGTAGTCGTGTCCTTCCAGTACGCAGCGCACCAGAATGGTTTTTTCGGCGCGGGCGGGTTCCGGGCATTCGAACGTAACCCCGAACAGCAGGTCCTGCAGGCCCATGTCGTAGACCATCTGGGTGGCAGCGGGCAAAAACGAACAAGCTTTCATATCTTTTTCTTTAAACGCAGAGAGCGCAGAGTAAGCGCAAAGGACGCTATGAAAATATAGCTCCGCGAACTCTGCGTATCCTCTGCGCCCTCTGCGTTTAAGCCTTTACGCCACTGCCAGTTTTGGATACCGTGACTGCAGCCACTCGAAACCGCCAAACAGCACCGCGCTGTAAACCAACGTACCAGCCAGGAAATTGCGCATGTAGGGAACACCCTGCAGAATGCACTGCTGCCAGCCCGCAAAGTCGCGGCTCAGCGGCAGGTTCGTGCGCAGGTCCGTACCACCCACCAGCCAGACACTCGTGTCGGCCAGCAGCCAGTGAGTCAGTGAGGCTACCAGGGCGGCTACCAGTACGTTTTTAACGGATACCTTCTGAAGCAGCACCTTACCATACCACACGATCAGCGCGAAGATGCCGTAGATCCAGTACCAGCCGTCGTACATGATGCCGAACTGACCATCCAGAAGGACGACGTTGACTACCAGATCACTGAGCCACAGGGTAAGCAGCGGCAGACCGAACGCTTTCCAGCGATTCGGAAAATACGAACCGCCGAAGAGGGCCATAGCGCCAATCGGCGAGAACGTAGAGATGGCCGACATCTGAACCGTATTCACGATACGTAATGCAGCCATCAGCCCGATGAACAGCAGCAGAACAACGAAGCGGGGATTGAGGGTTTGTTTCATATTTTCACTATGTGTTACCAGGTAAATCGTAAACCCACCATGGCGTTTCGGCCACGGGTATTGTATCCGTAAATGTCGACGTACTTCTCGTTAAACAGGTTACGCACATCGGCATACACCCGAAGCTGAGACGTCAGTTTACCCTCTGCATACAGATCAACGGTTGTGTAGCCGGCCAGCGTTACGTTGCTGGTTGACACGCCCCCAAAAAACCGGTCAGTCCGGGAGCCGATTGTGCGAACCGTCGCGTTGACCAGCAGCCGGGGCGTAATCTGATACCCGGCGCTGGCGTTCAATTGTACCCTGGGCCGGCGGAACAGGTTGTTGTAGGTCGTATCCCGACCTTCGACCTGCGTGGTTATAGCCCCGTCGAGCCAGGTCAGGTTGGTCGTCAGCAGCAGCCGGTTAAACTGTCCCTGCGCTTCAAACTCCCAGCCGTGATCGTGCTGGCGATCAAAATTAATGTATCGACCGTACGGGTCTACGTTCAGCGACTCAAAAAACAGCACGTCCTGAATCTGCCGATCAAAATACACGACCCGTAGCCAGGCATTGCGGTTTTTGGTGAACACTTGGCCTCCCGCTTCAAACGTACGGCTACGCTCCGATTTCAGGGCTTTGTTGCCGTAGGGTGAGAAAAGCTGGTAGAGTGTCGGTGCCCGGAAACCCGACGACAGGTTGACGAACAGCTTGATCTGATCAGCCAGCAGGTACGAAGGGTTGAACGAATACGTAACGACGTTGCCATACAGCGAATTCCGGTTGTATCGCCCGCCCAGCTCGATCGACAGACCTTTGTACGGCGTCACAATGCCCGTTGCATAAACGCCCAGTTGCCCAATGCGGGCGGTATCAGCCCCGATCGGTGGCGACTGGTACGGTCCGTATTCGCTGATGGACAGGTAGCTCTGGTCCGTGTTGCTGAATCGGTAATCGGCCCCCGTCAGCAGTTCGCCCCAGGTGTTTAGTTTCAGGGTGTGGTACACTTCGGCGTAATGAGCCAGGCCGCCGTAGGCCTGGTATGAATAGTTTTCAAACGCGCCGGATTCGATGGCTGTCGAATCGTTTTTGTACGTCCGCCGACTATCACTCAGGCCGTAGTTTAACACCAATCGACCGCGCTGATGTATGTATTCCAGTCCAACGGCCGCCTGCTTGAATTCGTTGCGGTAGGAGAAATCCTTCTCGTCGGCAAACGCCCCGGCATCCAGATCAGTCCGGTACGCGGTTGTCAGGCCGCGCAGCTTTAGGGTCAGCTTCGGCGTCAACTGCAGGTTCAGATTGGCGAGTACGGCATTCTGCCAATAGCCGTCGTTGTCGAAATTCCGGGTGCCGGTCGTATCCGTGGCGGCCGAAAAGCCCGCCGACGACAGACGGGTATATTGTACGTTGTACGACAATTTCTCCGTTTGGCCACTCACGCCCACGGTCCCACGGAAGGTGTTATACGTACCATAGTTCAGCGAGGCCGTTACCCCCACCGGCTTGCGGCCCTGCGCTTTGCGGGTAAAAATATTGATGACCCCGGCCACGGCATCCGAGCCATACGTTGTCGATTGAGCCCCGCGCAGAATCTCGATGCGATCGCATTCGCCGACCGTCAGCAGATTCAGATCGAACGTATTGGCCGATCCGGACGGGTCGTAGACCGGCAGTCCATCCAGCAAAATCAACGTATTGCCGGCCGATGCGCCACGCAGGTAGATATCGGGGTTGGTACCGAGCGGCCCGTTGGCACCAACAATCTGTAATCCTGCCTGCCGCGACAGCAGTTCGCTAACCGATTGTGTAGCGTAGCGCTGTAATACCGAATCAGATAGTACTGTAACGACTTTACCGGTTTGCGACAGTTTTTGCTCGATCCGGTTGGCCGTAACCGTAACGGCATCCAGTTGCAGGGAGCGTTCTACCGAAGAATTGGGATTGTCCTGCGCCCAGGCAGGCAGGCAAAGTGCAGCCAGACAGGCCGCCAGTGAAGTACTTGTTTTGCTCATCATTAATCAGGTTGATTAAGTAATGAGCTGTCGGAAAGTGAAAATAAAAGATAGACAGGCAGGTAACCCGTCAATGGTCATCGTCCTGACCACGCCAATCGTTAGAAAAACGTCTTTCATCCCCGGCTTTTTTCCCGAAAGCTCGATCATGAATCCGTTTGAGGCAGGTCTTCTGGCTCGCTCTACCGACAACGCCTTCCCACCCGAGGGCAGTGGCATTTTGTTGCCGGCTGGTAAAAGAGCTTACAGCTACGGGAATAGCCCCGGATTTGCACCGGTGTTCCCTTTTAATCGCCCGTGTTAGTGGGCAAACCTTAAACGCGTCGCAAAGGTAAAGTTTTCTCTGAATATAACGCCTTCAGAACGGCCATTATCGCCGTAAGCACCGACCCGTTCCGACAAAAGGTGGCGGCTACGTAGCCAAAGTACCGACCGGAACGCCTAACTTTCAGCCGCAACTTTTGAACCCGAATCAATGACTTTACCTATTTGGCAACTCAACGGCCAGCGGGCCCTTGTGACGGGCGGAACCAAGGGCATCGGAGAAGCCATCGTACAGCAGTTTTTACAACTCGGTGCCGCCGTGTTCATCGTCGCCCGCGACAACGAACGCCTTCAGGAGCAACTGGCCACCTACCGCCAGCAAGGTTATTCGGTGGAGGGACTATCGGCGGACCTGAGTCGGCCGGGCGTCGCCACGCAGATTATCGACGCCGTTCAGACGACCTGGGGCAGCCTGGATATTCTGGTTAATAATACGGGTACGAACATTCGGAAAGCCACCGCCGAGTACAGCCCCGCCGAGTACGACCACGTGCTGACTACAAACCTGCGATCGGCCTATGAGCTGAGTCAGGCGGCTTATCCGCTCCTGAAAGCATCGGGACAAGGCAAACTTGTGTATATCTCGTCGGTGTCGGGCCTCACGCACACCAGCAGCGGTTCACTCTACGGCATGACAAAAGCCGCGATGAATCAGCTTACGCGCAACCTGGCCGTCGAGTGGGCGGCCGACGGTATTCGCGTCAATGCCGTAGCACCCTGGTACATCCGAACGCCACTGGCCGGCCCCGTGTTGAACAACCCCGAAAAACTGGCCGGTATCCTGAGCCGTACGCCGATGAAGCGCATCGGTGAGCCGGAGGAAGTTGCCTCTGTGGTTTCGTTTCTGTGTATGCCCGCGTCGGGCTACGTGACGGGCCAGACCATCGCCGTAGACGGTGGCTTGCTGGCGTGGGGTTTTTAAACGGTTTTGGCAGGCGGTCGCACTTTATTTTTTCGTGTTACTCCCAACCCGCAGAAGGGAATTGGGAGTTAGCATGAAACGGATGCTACCTAACCGGATTCTTCACGGTAAACGTTGTCTGCTGGCTTCCCCCCTGCCCCTGCTTCGTCAGGCCGTTTACATCAACCAGGAAGCGTCCTTCCTGATCGGACGTAAAGAACTCGATCTTCCCTTTTCCAGTCGCGTCGAGGGCCAGGCTGGGTGACCAGTACAGAAGGGTGCGGGCATCGGGCAGGCGGCTTTCCAGCTGCCTTGGCGTATCGTAGCGCGGGGCATAAAATTCACGCTGCAACTGTAGTCCGTCGTAATCTACCCGCAGCAGACCAGGGTCAAGTTCGAACCCGGCCAGATCGCCTTTGTACGTAGAGAAACTGATCAGCCCGTTGAACACGGTTTTGCCGATGAAGTACCGTTTCGTCATGACATCCAGCCGGTTGATTTTCAGCGGACTGAACGCCATAATCCGATCCATATCGAACACGGGTACCCCGTCCATCAGCACCAGCGACGGTTCGTCGAAAAACGCGCGGTAGGGTGCGTTAATCACAACCAGCCGAAATTTCCCCTGCCGCTTTCGGGGCTGAATACCAAGGACGTATTCACGCAGGACATCCTCCATGGTCGTGAACCGGGTGTAATCATCCAGCTTGTAGGATTCGTCGGTCTTACCGTAGAAAGCAGCACTGTCGACCACCGGATAGCGGTACCGAACCGCCCGGTCGCTCCAGTACGTGTTCTGCACCTGCATGGCCACGCTGCGGTCCAGGATGGATTCGGCCGTCTGTTCCCGCAGGTTAAACGCAGGCAGCCGGGTAGCCGAAGGCTGTTCCGAAAACGGGTTTACGATCGACAGGCGGTTTGAACTGTCGGCGGGTTCGGTCCGGACAACAACCTGCCGGGGACCGTATGCATCTTTCAGTTCAAAGAAGACCCGGCCGGCCGAATCGCTCTCGGCCACGTAGAACCGGATGGGTTTACCGATGGTAGACAGGTAGGTTGTGATGCCTTTGGCCGGCGCAGCGGAAACCGGATTTTTCACCAACCCCTGTACAATAAGGCCGTTGTGTTCGGGGGCAAACGAAAACGGACCCGGTTGCTTCGTCAGTACATCATTCCACGTAAACCGGCGCCAGCCGTGCGTCAGCATCAGGTTGTCGGTAGCCTCCCTGAGATCCGCGTTCCCCGCCTGGAGATAGAATTCGGGCGACTCAATCGTGCCACGGAGGTCGGAAGTTAGCCACAAGTAACTCAACAGATTGCCCGACGAAGCCGTGGGCAGCGAATCGAGCCGGTACACGGCCACCGACAGATCGGCGGCACCGGACTGCTTCGCTGGCAGCGTCACATCGATACTGACTTTTGTCCGCGACGCGTACTCGCTTTTGTCGGGCGTCAGCCCAATAGTCAGGGGTTGTTCGGGACGTTTGAAGTACAGTCGCTCGCAGACCGGCCTGCGGTCCATGCTGAATACGGTCAGGTGCGAAATGCCATCGCCCAGTTTCTTTTTATCGATCAGGAACGTAGCTTCCTGCTGAATGGGGCGCATTTCGGCTACGGAAACGACTTGTCGCGTGTGTGCCAGCAAATACACCAGCGCCTGACCGGCTACGTTCGTGCTGACAGTCACCCTGAGCTGGTCACCACCGGCATCTTCCAGGCGCATCGTATATCCCTGCTCCTGAACCGCCGGCAGGGGCCGTACCGTTGTCCGCCCGTTCGTATCTCTGATCACAACCCGGTACGTTGTATTTGGCGCGGGCGTGACCACAAAGTGCCCAATGCCGAACCGGTGCGGAGCGAACCGGCTCAACGTATCGTTCTGCTGGTTCACGAGCGCCCCCTGAAAGGCAATGCCTTTGCCGGCTTCGTCGGTTACGCGGAAAGCCACCTTGCTGCTCAGGCCCTGCACCAACTGACCACCTTCCGGAAACAGCTGCACGTCGTAGTCGGGAGCAGCCGCCACCACCGGCAGTTCCAGCCGTTTGAAGGAATTGACAATCGTGATCGGCTTTTCGAAGAAGAAATCAGCTCCGAAATTAGTCATCCAGCGCGTATAGGCCCGCAGGAGGTAGTGGCCTGAATTGATCGATGTGGGCAGAAAAAAGGCACCGTTGCCACTTCCGGCCGCCAGGGCTACCTTGGCCTGCACTACCGGCTTACGTTCCTGATCCAGCACCTCCACATACGCCACCTTGCTGACGTCCAGCGGCCGGTGAAACGTACCGTCCACGCAGTACACCTTGAACCAGAGCGTTTCACCGGTGAGGTAAAACGCGCGGTCGGCGTGGACAAATACTTTCTCCTGAAACGCCTGTTTCCGGTACTGATCGAACCGCTGTACGACCGGTTGTAGTCCCTCGGCGGGCTGCCCGGCGGCTTCTGAGCCGATGAGCAACAGCAGGCAGCAAACGAAACAGAGTTGATAACTTTTCATGCGACTTGGCAATGGCGTGTTCGTGCGGTCAGGTGCTGATCCCGACCAGCGGTATATCAGTCTTCCCAGAATGCCGGTTTTACGTTGGTGCCCCTCAGGCGGCAATCGACGCACGCGTCGGACGTAGCGAAAAACCGCCCGTCGTCGTTGAGATCGATAATAAATTTGTTCTGCTCCATCACCTCGGGTAACGTCAGTGTATCAACGACGCAGCTCTCGTAGCCCGTAATGGTGCGCCGGAAAGGAATCTCACTCCGGTTGATGTAGATGCGTTTCGTGGCCACAGAACCCGCGCCGAAATAGCCCAGCACCGGTTCATTTGGGTTTGACACCGACCGGACATTACCCGTTACCTGCGTCGGCTGTGGATCAAACAGAGAACCCAGGCTCTGGGTGGTTTTGGCCAGTTGATCCCAATATTCGTACGCTTCGCGCGTGAGGGCGTACTGCCTTACCAGAATACTGTACCGAATGCCCAGCTTGGCCGAGGAGCCCGGTATGAACGTCAGCGGAAAGTCATTGATCACATCCTGGTTCAGCCGCGCCGACGACCCCAGGATGATGTTCGTAGAGCGATTACTGGCCCAGCACCGATAAATATCAACCAGCCGGGGCAGCACCTGCTTGTTGACAATCTCATAAAAGGACTGGTAACCCGCCGTGAACCGCCAGGTTTCTTCAAACTCCCAGCGGTAGTAGCGGGTGTTGTTCTGAGGATCGCGCGTATCCAAAAAAAGCTGAACCCCATCGTTCTCGACCCGCCAGCCGATGGCCTCAATGGCGGGCGTCGGCTTCACCGCCACAAAGTCGGACAGGTAGTCGGTTCCCCGCGCTGTGCGGATGCGCAGCCGGTACTTCTGGCTGGTTTGCGGACTCAGCCCGGTGATCGAATAGACGCCCGTAGTGGTTTCGTTCAGGCGATAGGTTTCGTTGCGGTCACTTTCGATGGTTACCTGCGCCCGGGTTTCGGCCGTCGGGGCTTTCGTATCCGATACGTTCTGCGTCCGCGACAGCCGGATGGTTGTGGTTGTACCGGGGCCGCTGTCCAGAAAACCGTCGACCACGAGGTAGGAGTTCGGGGCCGTAATTTCAGGAGGTCGGTACGGGTCCACGCAACTGCTGACCAACACCACCAATACCCAGCCAAGGCTTTTTTTCAGGGACATATTCATGCGTAATCAGAATCTGAAATTATACGTAACGGACGGAATCGGCTGTCCGAAAATTGACAGTCTGTACCCGCGAATGACCCCATTCTCCGACCGGAAATACACTGAGTAGGGGTTTCGCCGACCAGTCAGGTTATACACCCCGACGGTCCATGAGCTGTGTGCCAGCTTTTTGATCTTATGATTCCCTTCGATGTTCATCGAGAAATCGACCCGGTAGTAATCCGGAATACGGTACTGGTTGCGCTCGGAGTATAAAACCCGCTGCGAGTTACCGAGCGTGTACTTAGCCAGTGGCAAGGTGATGGGCCGCCCCGTATTGTACGTAAAATTGAGCGACATGCTGAACCGCCGGTTAATCTTGTAGTTGCTGATCATCGTAACGTCATGCGGCTTGTCGTAGTTGCTGGGGTACCAGTTGCCCTGGTTGATGCCCTCGTTCGACGTGGTCGGCTTCACCCGCAGCAGCGTTCGGGCGTAGGTGTAACTGATCCATCCGTTCAGCTTACCCGTCAGTTTCTTGATCAGGAACTCCACGCCATACGCTTTCCCTTCGGCATTGACTACGTCGGTTTCAATGTGGTTGTTCAGCAGCAGCGTGGCCCCATTTCGGTAGTCCAGCATGTTTTCCATCGTCTTGTAGTACCCCTCGACCGACGTTTCGATGGTGTTGTTCCGGAAGTTTTTATACAGGCCCAGCGAATACTGATCGCCCACCTGCGGTCGGATGTTCGGGTCGCTGAGTTTCCAGATGTCGGTGGGCGAAATGGCCGTTGTGTTCGACAGCATCTGAATGTACTGCCGCATCCGGTTGAAGCTTACCTTAACCGATGCCTCGGCCGTCAGGCTGTATCGGGCCGAGAATCTGTATTCCGGTCCGTGGTACGTGCTGATCACCTCGTTGTTGTTGTAGGCGATCGTATCGGTAATATTGCTCACCGACCGCGGCAGGCCCGGCGCGTAATAGAACACCGACCGCGGGCCCAGGTAGTTGTACAGAGAATACCGAAGCCCGGCGCTGATCGACAGCCGCTCGCTGATGTCGTAGCGGTCGCCAACGTAGATGGCGCTTTCCAGGCCCTGCTCACTGGGCACCACATCGGGCGTAATCAGCGACTCCCCTCCGCGCGGTAGGAACGTACCGGGCCGCAGCTTGTAGTACGTCGAACTCAACCCGAAATCGATGGTATGTCGGGCACTGGGGTAGTAGTTAAAATCGGCTTTTACCGTACCCTGGCCAACGGAGAAGCCAAGCTGGTAGGCGTTCACCGGGTTGCGTTCGCTGGTAATGTTGTACTTGTAAAAACTATACCCGGCCGTGAAAACGCTGTAAAGCTTATTGGTAAAAATGTGCTTCCATTTCAGGGTTGCGTTCTGGTTCTGGTAGCGATACACCGTGTCCTGATCGAACCGGAACCGGTCCTGGCTCAGGTAGCCGGTCAGGAACAGGCTATTCTTTTCGTTGTAGTCGTGGGTGACGTGCAGGTTCAGGTCGTAGAACGATGCCTGGCTGTTCTGATACGCGGCATTGGGCAACTGCCTCAGCAGCCAGTTCGAATACGTTGACCGGCCACTGACGATGAATGACGTCTTATCCTTTATGATCGGGCCTTCCAGCGTCAGCCGGCCGGTGAGCAGACCAATTCCTCCAGAACCGGCCAGCTTCTTCTTGTTACCGTCGCGGGTCATCACGTCCAGCACCGACGATAACCGCCCGCCGTAGCGCGACGGAATGCCGCTTTTGTATAGTTCAACGCTTTTGATCACGTCGGGATTGAAGGCCGAAAAGAAGCCGAACAGGTGCGCGGCATTATACACAGTGGCGTCGTTGTACAGGATCAGGTTCTGGTCGGTTGCGCCCCCGCGAACGTTGAGGCCGGTTGAGCTTTCACCGACCGATTTCACGCCCGGCAACGTCAGCACGACCCGCAGCAGGTCGGTTTCGCCCAGGGCGGTGGGTACCTGTTTCATAGTGGCGATGCTGATGCGCTCCTGCCCCATCTGCAACCCCGATACGTTCACGTCTTTCTCGGCTTCGATCACGACCTCCTTCAGCGGAATCACGTCGTCTTCCATCTCAATATCGAGCTTTCCGTCGTTGTAGAGGATGATCTGACGCCGGGTATCTTTCAGGCCGATGCTGCGGAGCCTGAGGTCATACCGGCCCCGGGGCAACGTAATGGAGTAATAGCCGAACTGGTCGGTTACGGTACCGACGCGGGGGTTATCGACGTAGACAGCCGCCCCGACGATCGGCTCACCCGACGCTGCGTTCCGCACGTGACCGGCCGCCGTAGCGCGACCCGACCGGATGGGATTCGTTCGCTGTCCTACTTCGTACGTCTTCGTTTCGGCGGCAATTAGTTTCCGGCGGGTTTCGGTCAGGTACGAAGCCCCCGCGGTGGAATCGGCCGCCGAACTGCCCGTACTCCCCCGCTCGAAGAACCCAATGGGCAGTTCGGTCCGGATGGAGCGGTTCAGCGTAACATAAACCCGCTGCTGCCTGTCGATGGCGTACACGTAGTTCGTGCCGGCGAAGAGTTGTTTGAGTACCTCCGGCAACGGCTGCCGATTGATCTGAAGATTGACAACCAGACTGTCGACCTCGGCCGGGTTATAGAAAAATCGGTAGGGCGTACTAACCTCCACGCGTTTCACAAACTGCCCGAAACGCAGGTTGGTGTAGTCGCCGTTGAGTGGCTGCTCAGCGGGAGTCTGGCCGAAACCAGGCTGAACAAACCAGAAAAGACAGAAAAGTAAACGTATCGTTCGGTAAAAACAGATCATACTCAACGGGCTAAAGCATCATAGTGTTTGACAACGCCGGTGATGGCCCGCTCGCGTTGCTTCCGGAATTTAATCCCATTCGTACGCAGGTAGCGTCGCAGCGTTTTCTCCTGCTCCGGAAACAGACCGAACAACGACTGCTGGGTTTTGATCTCGTGGTACGTACCGTCTTTTTTCTCCGCAAAGAAGCGGGTATTCTCCTCGAAATTGGCTTTGTATTTTCCGCTGGAAATGTCTTCCCGGATCGTCTTGACCCGTTTGGCGAGCAGCCGGACGGAGCCGTCGTAGAGCACCTGATAGAAACCGGTACGGATACCGCTGCTGCTCAAACTATCGGCTACCAGCCGCACAAACTGATGTGGCCCCAACGAGAACGAATCGATCCGCTCCGAATGCAGCCGGATTCGAAACAGACTGTCGACCTGATCAATCAGCACCTCCCCCCGAACGATGTCGTGGCGCATCGGTACGTTGCGGTAACGCACCCCGTTATACTGAATATAGCCGGTTTGGGTACTGTCGGTAAGGAAGTAGGGATGACCCGTGATGCGGTAGTCGTAGCGAATGTATTCCGTCCCGTTGTTCAGGTGCGGCCTGTCAGGAAAGGTTCGCTCGTATACCTGAACAGCCTGTTGTACGGCCAGCCTGACAAACGACGTATCGGTAGAGGCCGACTGACCCAAAGCAGGGCAAACCACAGCCAGCAGAAAGAACAGCAGAAATTGACAACGCATGAGCACTCAGGCAAAGCTAACACCACGACGCATTCATAGTGTATTGACTCCGAAAAGTAAGCAGCCGTTGCAATTTAAAGGCAATAATTTGGTATCGATTGCAAAAAAAACCGTCTGAATTGCCTCGAACGCTCAAAAGACAATATAAACTATTGATGACTTCGCCCCGATTACTTGTCTAACTGGATGAAAAGCCAGATCGACGACAACGGCAACGTATCAGAAAAAGCTCCTCTTGGTGAATGTGGAGGTTCAATACGGTTAGTTGTCTAGCACAGTAAAGGGCCCCCATCTTTATGGCCCCGGTCGTTTGCCGGATCGGCTCATCAATTCCACTACGTGTATGAGTCAACCTATGGTTTACATAAACTACCAAATCAGACTGCTCCAACCGCCGTTAAACCGCAACCCGTGTGGCAGGCGCAAAAACGACCACCGACCACAATGAAATTCGGTAGTTTTGCCATATGATTACCAACCAGCCCATTGGCGTATTTGATTCCGGCTACGGTGGCCTTACGATTCTGAAAGAAATTGTCCGCAAGTTGCCCCAGTACGATTATGTCTACCTCGGCGACAACGCCCGCACACCCTACGGTACCCGCTCCTTCGATACGGTTTACCACTACACCCTCGAATGTGTGCAGCATTTGTTTGCCATGGGGTGCCGACTGGTGATTCTGGCCTGCAACACGGCATCGGCCAAGGCGCTGCGGAATATTCAGCAACTGGACCTGCCCCGACTGGCTCCTGATCGCCGGGTGCTGGGGGTTATCCGACCCACGACCGAAGTGATCGGGCCGTATTCCCGAACGGGCCACGTCGGGATTCTGGCCACTCCGGGAACCGTTACGTCGGAGTCATACGTCGTGGAGATTGCCAAGTTTTTTCCGGACTTAACTGTTGTGCAGGAAGCCTGCCCGATGTGGGTGCCGCTGGTCGAAAACGGCGAACACCTCAGCGCCGGCGCCGACTACTTCGTGCGGCAGCACCTTACCCGGCTGATGCAACGTGATCCGAAACTCGATACGTTGTTGCTGGCCTGTACCCATTATCCGCTGCTGCTGCCCAAAATTCAGGCGTTCACCCCCCCGGCGGTCACCGTTCTGAGCCAGGGCACCATCGTGGCCGATAGCCTCGCCGACTACCTGAACCGCCACCCCGAGATGGCCACCCAATGCAGCCAGGGCCAGACGCAGACCTTCTACACAACGGATTCCGCCGAAAACTTCGAACGACAGGCAAGTCTGTTCTGGGGCACGGCCATTCAGGCCAGAAAGTTAACACTTTCAGTCTGAGCCAATAAACTCAAACGAAAAGCTTGTTCAGCGCTGAACAAACCGGTTAACACGGGGGTTTGTAGTGGTACTCTTCATCATACCGTAATGGTTTATGTCAGTCCGTAACTACACCACCCTCCGCGATTATATCGAGGCAAATCGCTGCGTAACCGAAGAATACACCGATGTTACGCTGCCCCTGCTTGAGGGGAGCCTGCCGACCGGCCTCCTCGGAACGCTGTACCGCAACGGCAACGGCCGCTTTGAACACCAGGGGGTCCTCTACGACCACCTCTTCGACGGCGACGGGATGATTGCCCGCTTCACCTTCGACGAAACGGGCGTTCGCTACCGGAACCGGTACGTCCGCACCGCTGAGTTTGTGGAGGAGGAAAAAGCCGGGCGGATGCTTTACCGCAGCTTCGGCACCAACATCCCCGGCGGGATGTGGAAAAACATCATGAACTTTAAGTTCAAGAATACAGCCAACACCAGCGTCGTCTGGCACGGCGGCAAACTGCTGGCCATGTGGGAGGGCGGGCTGCCTCATCTGATTGATCCTGATACGCTCGATACCATTGGCCGCTACGACTACGATGGGGTTCTGCGCAATTCCTTTTCGTGGCTCGACCGGCAGATCATGCCGGAACTACCGTTTTCGGCCCACCCCAAAATTCATCCGACTACGGGCGTTCTGCATAATTTCGGTACGGTGCCCGGCACCAAACAGCGGCTGGTTCTGTACGAAGTAGATCCGGCGGGCCGGGCACGTATCAGCAAAACCGTCGAAATGCCCTCGGTGATTTTTGCGCATGATTTCGTGCTGACGCAAAGCGGCCACCGCATCTTTTTTCTGCCCCCGGTCGCTTTCGATATGCTGCGGACGTTTGCGGGCATCACCTCGCCGGCCGCGTCTATGCGCGTCGACCGTTCCAGCCAGACGACCGTGCTCATCGTGGCCCCCGATGGTCAGGAATACCGGCTCAAGACGCATTTTGGATTTGTTTTTCATTACGTCAATGGGTACCAAGACGCCGACGGTACGCTGGTGGTCGATGCGCTCCGGATGTCCGATTACCCTGAGTCGCCGGGCATGAAAGAATACCTGGCCGGCAACATTTCAGACGATACGGACATGGCCCGCTTCGTCCGGTACCGGATCAACCTGACTACCCAGACCGTCGTGCACGAGGAATTGTCTGACTACCAGGGCGAGCTTCCCGAAATCCATCCGAACCGGGTGGGGCAACCGTATCAATACACCTGGACAATCGGCCGGCCCGCCGTCCACTCCATGCCGCTGCTGGACCATATCGTTAAGCTGAATGTACAGACCGGCGAGGGGTGCCATGCGTACGAAACCGATACCCTGCCCAGCGAGCCGATCGTTGTGCCGCGTCCGGGCAGCACCCGGGAAGACGACGCCTGGCTGCTGTACATCCGTTTCCACGCGCCGTCGCAGACAACCGATCTGCTTGTAGCCGATGCGGAGGACCTGAAAACCATAGCCCGGCTGCGGCTGCCGCACAACATACCGCTCGGCTTTCACGGTCTGTGGCTGGACGATTCAGCCGTTGCGCCTTACTAGCTGGAAACCAGAGCTTACGGCATTGCGGTAAGCCTTAGGTCAATCGTTGCCTCACTCGGGTAGTGATCGGCACACCGTGTTAAGCCCGAATCAAAACCGCCGTTAACTAATTGACGAACGGAATCAGCACAGATGCCCCAGTCATCGCACAGGAAAAACAGTGGATAGAACGGAACAACCCGCTACTTTTACAGCAGTCCTCCGCCCCTATCCCTTTATGAAAACGATCACTACCTTAAACTGGATCCTGGTTGGTCTGTACGGTCTGCTGCTCATCTTTACCCTGTTCAACATCAGCCGCCCCGGCAACGACGCGGCCGGACAAGGTATGGAAGGTGGTTTTCTGGTCGTTGGCGTCATCCTGCTGGCAGTCATGGCCGGCCTGAACCTCATGCCCTACACCTGGTCGAAAATTACCGCCCTGATCATTCAGGCACTCCCGCTGATCGTAATACTTTACAATTTCATTTCCAATTATATGGATTCCAGACAGCAGTAGCTCAGCCGACTTTGCGCACAAACGGCCGGGTAAATCAGCAGGTTCTTCCTGCTAACGTACCCGGCCGCTGGTTATCCGTCGTCCTGTTCAGGCTTTAATATCCCTGGTTCTGCGGGAACGCCGTGGGGTTGTTATACGTATCAATTTCCGACTGTGGGATGGGGTATACGACCCGGTACGGCGGAACCGTGATGTTCGTCACTTTGAGCGCGTCGACGGCCGTTCCGGTTCGAACCAGGTCGAACCACCGGTCGTTTTCAAGGGCCAGTTCCAGCCGCCGTTCGTTGATGACAGCCGCCCGAAACGCTTCCTTCGTTGCCAGCTGAGCCGCTGTATACGTAGCGACTCCCGCTCGCGTACGGACTTCGTTCAGCCGCTGGAAAGCCTCGCCGTTCGCCTGATACTCCGCTTCGTTCAGCGCTTCGGCGTAGAGCAGCAGTACGTCGGCATAGCGCAGTACCGGGAAATCATTACCTACGTCGTTGGTGGCCGAAAACTCGTCGTAAAACTTACGCGGCACTACGTTCACGTTACTCGGTACCGGTATCTGCACCGTCAGCGGAAGGCGTTTATCTCCGGCCGGGTAGGCAGCCCGCAGCGTCGGTTCGATGTTGTCGCCAATGTTGGTTCCGTACCACAGGCCGTGGCCTTCCGTCAGGGAGCCGCCAACGCCTTTTCTGAACTTCACGGCAAACACGATCTCCGCGTTGTTTTTGTTCGCCACGTTAAACACGTCAGCCACGTTGGGCAGCAGCCGGTACGTACCGCTGGTGATCACCTCGCGCAGCACCGGAACCGCCTGGGCATATTTCTTTTCGGTGACGTACACTTTACCCAGCAGTCCCTTGGCTGCCCCGGACGTAGCCCGTCCAATGTCGGCGCCGGTGTAGCTGGCCGGCAGGTTGGCCGCGGCATCGGTCAGGTCTTTTTCAATGGCTGCGTAGACCTCAGTTACTTCATTACGGACGTACGACCGGGCATCGGTGGTTGTACCGGCCTGCAGCACGAGCGGCACTTTCCCCCACAACCGGACCAGGTTAAAATACGACAGCGCCCGGATAAACTGCGCTTCCCCTTTGTAGCGGGCCTTGAGCCTGGCGTCCATCGCCACGGCGTCGATCTTGTCCAGGATCAGGTTGCAGCGGTTGATGCCGGTGTACAGACTGCCCCACGTATCGCGCAGAATGGTGTTGGTAGTCGGTTCGATAAACCGGTCGATGTTGTAGCGCAGACCCGCATTCGACGATGGATCGTTATCCAGTACGTTGTCGCCCCGGGCTTCGATCAGCGTGTTGAAGTCTCCGCCGTACTGGTTTGACGACTGCAGGGCATCGTAGGCCCCGTTGACGGCGTTTCCGAAGTCGTTGGCGGTCTGGTAAAAGTTATCCACGTTAGGCTGCGACTGCGGCTTAAGATCCAGAAAATCGTTCTGGCAGGCAGCCAGGCCAAGGCCGCAAAGGAGTATGAAGGCGTTTTTCATGGAACTCAGAAGGATACGTTAAGGCCGAGGGACATGGTGCGTGGGAGCGGGTACGTGCCGTAATCTTCACCAGCCGAGAGAGCATTGTCAGGCCGGCTGCTGACCTCAGGATTGTAACCGATGTAGTTGGTGAACGTAAACGGATTCTGAGCCGTCACGTAGAGTCGGGCCCGCGTCATCCGCAGTTTCTGCAACAGGGTTGTGGGCAGGGCATAGCCGAGCGAGATCGTCCGGATCCGAACAAACGAACCATCCTCAATGTGCCAGGTTGAGATTTCGCCGTTGGAGCCCGTTTGCAGCCGATTGGCCCGGTTGTGCTGCCCATCACCCGGATTATCGGGCGACTGCCAGCGGTTCAGCGCTCCGCGGAACTGGTTCCCGTTGCCCTCTTCATTGTAGATGTACCGCCGAATCAGGTTCATGATCTTGTTGCCCTGCACACCCTGCACCGTTACGCCCAGGTCGAAGCCCCGGTACGCGAAGTTGTTTACGAAACCAAACGTGTATTTGGGAAAATAGCTGCCCGTAACGGTACGGTCACTGCTGAAGTCAATGCGCTTATCGCCGTTTACATCGACAAACCGGAAGTCGCCCGGCTTGGTCGTGCCCGTACGCGGGTACGCATCCACCTCGGCCTGGTTTCTGAAAACGCCATCAACCAGCATGGTATAGTACTGCCCAATGGGGCTGCCAATCTGCGTAATAAACTGCGCTCCGGCTACCCCACCCGACACGATGATCGGATCGCCGGAAGGCCCGAGCGCAATTACCCGGTTGCGGTTCGTGGCGAGGTTTGCGCTGGCGGTCCACTGGAACTGACCGAACGTTTGCCGGGTGCCCAGGCTAAACTCAAAGCCCCGGTTGTTTACCTTACCGATATTCTGTAGTTCCGTACTGAAACCCGACGCCCGGGGTACGGGGACGTTCAGCAGCAGGTCAGACGTGTTGGCGTTGTAATAATCAACCGTCAGGCTCAGGCGGTTGCGGAAGAAACTGGCGTCGAAGCCAATGTCCAGCATGGCCGTTTTCTCCCATTTCAGCTTGTCGTTGGCGGAGTTTACCGGCGCCAGACCGCTCGTGATGACGTCGGACCCCAGGATGTAGTTCCGGTATTCGAGCAGGCTGAGCGAGCCGTAGTTGGGAATCTGGAAATTACCGGTCAGGCCATAACTGGCCCGTAGTTTCAAATCGCTCAACCAGGTCTGGGACTGCAGAAACGACTCCTGCGAGACATTCCAGCCGGCCGATACGCTCGGGAAGTAGCCCCAGCGGTTGGCGGCCCCGAAACGCGATGACCCATCGGCCCGGATAGCCGCCGACACCAGGTACCGGCCGTTGTAGTCGTACTGAACCCGGCCGAGATACGACAGCAGCGACCACTCCTGAATATCGGTGCCCCCGGCCGTTACCTGCCCGGCGTTGAGCGTCTGCACCAGATCGTTCGGGAAGTTAGTCGCCGTCAGTTCGGCCGATGTCCGGCGATCTTTCTGGGCCGTAAATCCGGCCAGGGTCGACAGGTTGTGCAGCCCAATGGTGCGGCTGTAGTTCAGCGTATTCTCGACCAGCCAGTTGATGAAATTCTGGTTTCGGGCAAATCCTGTCGGGACGGAAGGGCCTTTTCGGTCGCGGATTTCTACCGTCGACGGCCGGTAATAAGTACGCTGGAAGTTGTTGATGTCCGACCCAACGCTGAGCCGGTACGACAAGCCTTTGGCAATGTCGTACTGCGCGTAGGCATTCCCCAGCAGGCGCAGGTGATCGAGCTTGTCGCTTACTTCGCGGGCCACCGCTACCGGATTCAGGATGGAGGTCGCTCCGAAGCCCCAGCCATTGGCGTCGAAATTGTATGTACCATCAGGGTTGTAGACCGGCCAGATGGGCGCAATCTGTACCGCCAGCCCAATGACACCATCGGCCAGGTAAGGCCCTTCCGCTTTGATCAGGTCATGGTGCGCAAACGTGGGGTTCAGATTGAATCCGACCGACAGCTTCCCGCTTTTTATGTCGACGTTGGCGCGGGTACTATACCGCTTATAACCTGAATTGATGACCACCCCGCGCTGGTCGAAGTAGTTCCCGGATACGTAGTACCGCACGTTTGCGTTGCCACCGGCAATGGAGAGCGTATGGTTCTGAATCGGAGCCGTCTGGAAAATCTCGTCCTGCCAGTCGGTGTTGGTCAGCCCCGACTGCCCCGACAGATACGGCGTAACCTGGGGTGGAATCAGCGTACTGGGCGCCCCTACCCCCCGCTGCCGGATCTCGTTGGAGTCGGTCGGCCGCCCGGTCGGGTTTCGGTCGAGGTACGCGTTGTTTTTACCTTCGTAATTGAGCTGAGCGTACTCGTAGGCGTTGAGCAGATCCAGCTTTTTCGTAACCTGCTGAAACCCGACGTACGTATCATAGCTCACGGTTGTCCGGCCTTCTTTGCCGTGTTTGGTTGTCAGCAGCACCACGCCGTTGGAGCCCCGCGAGCCGTAGATCGCAGCCGCCGATGCATCCTTCAGCACTTCAATGCTCTCAATATCATCGGTATTGATTGTGCTTAGTACGTTGATCGGGTTGTCCGGAAACTGGGTGTTTGTACTGCCGGTCGCAAACTTCGTGTCCCGCGAGAGTGGAATCCCGTCGATCACGTAGAGCGGATCGTTACCGGCGCTGATGGAACCCGTACCCCGCACCCGTACGGAGAGGGCAGCCCCCGGCGCGCCGGACGTTTGGGCGACCTGCACCCCCGCAATTTTACCTACCAGCGCCTGATCGAAGCTCGTCACGGGCTGGTTGGCAATATCCCGCGCTTTTACGGACCCGATCGACGTAGTGATGTCGCGCCGGTTCTGCACCCCGTAGCCCACCACGACCACCTCGCCCAGGGCGTTGTCGGCGTTGGTCAGCCGGACATCCACGACCGTCCGGTTTCCGATTTCGACCTCGTTGGGCTGATACCCGATAAACGAAAAAACGAGCGTGCTGGCCCCGGAGGGCAGCGTGATCTGGTAGCGGCCACCGGCATCGGTTGTCGCCCCCACGTTGGTACCTTTAACCTGAACGGTCGTACCGGCGAGGGCGTCGCCCGTAGCAGCATCGGTAACCCGGCCGCTGACTGAGGTCTGCGCATAACTCAGGTGAGCCATCAGCACGAACAGACCGGCCAACGCCCCTTGCCTGGCCCTGTCGAGCAGGCGTTTACAGCTAAAAATGGACATAAGGGAATGGTTAAACAGTGACAAGTGAACACGTATTGGATAGACTGTGAGTGCTTGCGGGCGTACTACCAGTACCCGAATCCGATACTACGCAATTATACGCAGCGAATCTCAGATTTCTACTTATAGTACCAAGTCTGAAAGCAAAAGCCGATTCACTTCCTACCCATCCTTTGCCGGCACAAGTCGCTGATTTTTCTAAAATACCGGACATCACGGGTAGCCTTATTCTTTTTCGACCCAATAGACTACTCATCCTATATACTTTAAAAAAGTCTATTTTGAGTGCAATCACTACGTAGCTGCCATCTGACCAGGCTTCGGCGGGTCCTCAGCCGGTGCCTGCTATCGGGAATACGTCGGCCCTGGCACCTCCGCCCGGATACCGGCAACTGGTCGGGCATCCGTAACCAGATAGAAGCCTCTTGTTAATTTCTCCCGCCGACGCGGTGGCTTGCCGATGTCTTTCCGTTATCTTTGCCCTTCCGGTTACCTCATCAACGGCTTCCTGATTAGTTATGAGCGTACGTGTACTATGCCCGCGGCAACACAAATTCGCTCATTCACTCATTCGCAATTACACTAATGTTTGTATTAAAATTCGGCGGTACTTCGGTCGGCTCGGTTGAGAGCATAAAACAGGTTATCCAGATCATTGAAACTCACCGCGAACAGGGCGATTCGATGGCCGTTGTGCTGTCGGCCATGAGCGGAGTAACGAACCAGCTTATTGAAATTGGACGCATGGCCGCGGGTGGTAACCACGACTACTCCGAACTCGTCCGGCGCATCGAAGACCGGCATTTCAACGTTATCAAGGCCCTGATTCCCATCAAGGAGCAAAGCAAGGTGTTTGCTTCCATCCGGGGCGTTATCAACGAACTGGAGGATTTGCTGCGGGGCGTATCCCTGATCCGCGAACTGACGCCCCGCACGATGGACCTGGTTATGAGCTTCGGCGAACGGCTATCGACAACGGTCGTGACGGAGTGTCTGCGCAGCCGGGGTCTGTCGGTGGCCTTCTGCGATGCCCGGAAGCTCATTAAAACCGACGATCAGTTCAGCCACGCCGAGGTAAACTACCCGCTCACGAACGAACTCGTTCAGGCTCATTTTGCCAAAGAAACCGCCCTGCAAATCGTAACGGGTTTTATTGGCTCAACCGAAAAAGGCGAGACCACTACCCTCGGCCGGGGTGGTTCCGACTACACGGCCAGCATTCTGGGGGCGGCCCTCAATGCCGACCGCATCGACATCTGGACGGATGTGGACGGCATGATGACGGCTGACCCGCGCAAGGTGCCCAACGCCTTCAACATCCCGACCATTACGTACGCCGAAGCGATGGAACTGTCGCATTTCGGCGCCAAGGTGATCTACCCGCCCAGCCTCCAGCCGGCTTTTACCCGCAACATCCCGATCCGGGTGCTTAACACGTTCAATTCAACGCATGAGGGTACGGTTGTGAGCCGCACGGCCGAACGGCGGCAATACACCATCACCGGTATATCGAGCATCGACGACATCGCGCTGGTGAACGTACAGGGCTCCGGCATGATCGGCGTTGCCGGGGTATCGGCCAAGCTGTTCGGAGTGCTGGCCCGTCACCGGATCAGTGTCATCCTGATCTCGCAGGCCTCGTCGGAACACTCAATCTGTTTCGCCATCGACCCGCGCGGAGCCGAGAACGTGAAGGCTGTGCTGGACATGGAATTCGCCACCGAGATCGCCCACGGCCACATCGACAGCATCAGCATCGAACGCGACCTGTCGGTTATCGCCACCGTCGGCGAAGGCATGCGCAAGAGTTCGGGGATCGCCGGCAAGCTGTTTTCGGTACTCGGTAAGAACGGGGTCAACATTGTGGCCGTGGCGCAGGGCTCGTCGGAAATCAACATCTCGGTGGTGATCAACAAAAACAACCTGTCGAAAGCCCTGAACGCCATTCACAACGTCTTCTTCCAGTCGGAAGCGCGGGTGCTGAACCTGTATCTGGTCGGAACGGGGCTGATCGGCCGAACATTGCTGAAACAGATTTGCAGCCAGTACGAATTCCTGCGTTCCGAAAAGCTGCTGAAGGTTTGCGTCGTCGGGCTGGCGAATACCAAAAAGATGCTGCTTGATCCGAAGGGCGTTGCCCTGGATGCCTGGCACGAACGGCTGCTGACCGAGGGGGTTACCACCTCGCTGCCCGCGTTCGTCGAAAAAATGCAGGACTACAACCTGCCGAATTCGGTCTTTATCGACTGCACGTCGGACAAGGATATTGTGCAGTTCTACGAATCGCTGCTGGACGCCAACATCTCGGTCGTGACGCCAAACAAAGTGGCCAATTCCGGCCCGTATAGTGAATACCGGCGGCTGCAGCGTACGGCCCTGAACCGGGGTGTTAAGTTCCTCTACGAAACGAACGTCGGGGCAGGTCTGCCCATCATCAACACGCTGCAGGGCCTGATTACGGCCGGTGACCGCTTCCTGAAGATCGAAGCCATTCTGTCGGGTACGTTGTCGTATATTTTCAACACCTTCGGCTCCGGCGATCCGGCGAATCGGCCATCGTTTGCCGACGTCGTGCGCGAAGCCAAGGAAAAAGGCTACACCGAACCAGACCCGCGCGACGATCTGAGCGGCCAGGACGTAGCCCGTAAAATCCTGATTCTGGCCCGGGAAGCCGGCTTTCCCCTGGAGCCGTCCGACGTAACGGTGAAAAACCTGTTGCCGCAGCCGTGCCTGGATGCACCCAGCGTTCCGGCCTTCTTTGACGAGTTAGAGCGGAATAACGATTACTTTGAAAATCTGCTCCGGGAGGCCGAAGCGGAGGGCAAAAAGCTGCGATTTGTGGCTTCGTTCGAAGACAACAAAGCAGTAATCGAGCTGCGGTCTGTCGGTCCGGAGCATCCGTTCTACCAGTTGACCGGTGCCGACAACATCGTATCGTTCACGACCGAGCGCTACAAAGATCGGCCGCTGGTGGTGAAAGGTCCCGGCGCAGGCGCCGAAGTAACGGCCTCGGGTGTGTTTGCCGACGTAGTAAGCATTGGTAGTTACCTGGCGTAACCCCTAGGTTCCATCATTAAACGCAAGGGGAAGACAACGTTGTCTTCCCCTTGCGTTTAGCTGGCTTAGCCAGTTATAATACTTCGCCTGAGCGTACTCGTCTGAAGCCTGATCGCATAGCTTTTCCGCTTTTTACCGTGAATTACGTTTACCACGTACCTTCCATCAGGTACTTCACTCAGGTTTAGCTTAAAGCGGAAGCTACCTGGTTCGCTACGGATCTGCCTGTCCCACACGATATCCCCCTCGTTATTTTTGAGTTCGATCAGTACTGGCCTGCTATTGGGGGTTTCAACTAATACCTGCAAAACGGTTGGCTCCGCCGTGGGCACAACGGCTACGTTTAGGGCTTTAATCAGGTGGTCATCCGCTAGGCGAGCCGCAGCAAACTGCGTTGTAAGCAGCACGACGATACTCACAGCGCTGACTACGCGTAGCGCTAATAGCAGTGATTTTGAGAAGATTTCCATTAGTCTTTGTGTGTTTGTTTCGTTAACGACACAAAACTAATGCCCCGAACAAGCCTTAGCCGATGCGACTGTTTGGGTTGGATTAAACCATTCACCCCGGTGCTGAACTGGTGATTTTTCAGGATGAAACCCGACCGGCTGAGCGAACGGCTCACGCAGACTATACAGGCTCAACCAAGCTTTATTGAGAAACCTCTACCATCATCTTACTACCAGCTTGTCTGCTCAATCTTTTCGGCGTTACTGGCGTAGATCTGAAGTTCACGAACCTTACCGTTCAACAACAGCCGACAGCGGGTACGGGCCCCCTTCTCAAGGTAGTTGATGGCCTCTTTGTTAATGATGTGACTCCGGCCAATGCGCAAGAACAACGGCTCCGGCAGCAGTTTCTCCAGTGTATCGAGCGTCAGGTTTGGCACGTTGATGTGTTCGACCTGGCTACAATAGATATTAATTTGCCGATTAGTCGCTTCGCAGTACATAATGTCGGCCACGGGAATGCGGTGAAAGGAAGAACTACTGTGAAAGATCAGGTGCCGGGGCTCCGTAAGTTCCGGGCTTCCTGTCTGCGCGAAAGCCTCCTCCAGCTGCGCCATCATTTCGGCTTCGTGCTCTTTGTCAGCCAGCCATTTCTGGTAAAATAACCGAACCTTCTCCTTTAGTTGCCGCGGATCAACCGGCTTGACTAAAAAGTCGGAATGTAAGTGCGAAGCGGCTTTTTGAACAGCCGTCAGGGCTTCGTCGGGATACCCCGAAACAAAAATGACGCCGTAGGACTGGTGATGCTCCGACAGTTCATCGAGCAGGTCAAAACCGCTCCGAACCGGCATTTTAATATCTAGAAACAGCAGGTCCGGCTTACATTCAGCAATCAGGTCGAGCCCTTCGGTAACGTTGCTGGCTTCGCCCACGACGTCGACTTCCGGTATGGGCGATAATAGCCCCCGCAACGTTCGCCGGATAGCCAGTTCGTCGTCGATCAGTACGGCTTTTATAACAGGAATCATCATGGTCAATAACAAGTTTAAGGGCACTACCCTGGGTTAAGTGCCGACGACGCGTCTGGTTTTGGTACCGGCCGCGAATCCACCGGATCAACGGCGGCCTCCTCGGGTGGTAGCTTCGGATACAGTGGAATACTGGCTTCCTGGCGAACTCCGCACCGACCGGGTTCCATCTTGATCAGGTCGGTGATTCGTTGCCAGCTCGGCTCGTTATTGTATTCGTTAAGCTGGTTAAAAATGGCCTCGTTGATGCTAAGGCCCCGACCTGTACTACGCCGGCGATATTGTTTAGCCAGATCCAGACCGACCCCATCATCTTCCACACAAATAAAAAGACGATCATCAGCTTGACGAACAGTGAGTTGAACCGTACCGCCTTCCGGCTTATTTTCCAGACCGTGTTTGATGGCATTCGATACGTACCCCTGAATCAGCATTTTGGGAAGGTGCGTATTCGCCGGTACGTCGGACCTGACATCGACCGAGAACCGGATGCGGTCGCCGAACCGAACGTGCTCCAGTTCAAGATAGTTGTTGACAAATTCCAGTTCCTCACCCAGTGTCCAGAACACCCGGCTCCGACTGGTCAACTGGTTACGGAAGATGGCCCCAAACTTAGCCAGGTAGCTTACGATGGTTTCCGGATCGTTTTCAAAGGCCACAGATTGAACGGTCATCAGGAAGTTGGACACAAAATGCGGGTCAATCTGATTGGTGATGGCCCTCAACTCCAGCAGAGCTCGCTGGCGGCTGGCTTCAGCTAATTGTTTTTGCTTATTAGCGGCTTCGGTCTCCAGTTGGGCCAGACGGCGCTGCGTACGGGCGGTTTTCAGCCGGCGACGGGAGACTGCTCTCACCTGACGAACGCGCAAGTACGCCAGCCCGGCCACTACACCTACGATTAGGCACGTACGGAACCACCATGTAGCCCACCAGGGGGGGGCAATGCGAAACACCTGTACGTACGGGCGCGTATTCCAAAGGCCATTGGCCCGTACTACTTTTATGGTCAATCGATAACGGCCATCGGTCAGGTTGCGGAACGTAACGGTTCTCCGCTTAACCGGTGCCGACCATTCGAGGTGTGCCCGATCAGATTGGCCATCCAGGCGTTCGAGCCGGTAGCTATATGTCGTATTTGCCAGGATGTTGTGCGCTTCGGGTTCGCGAAAAATTACTTCAATGTCGTTTTGGCCAGAACTCAATCGCAGTTCGCTCGATTCATCAGCGATTGTTTGGCCTGTGCGCAGGTCCCGAAACGAGTGGATACCCGCCTGAACTGGCTTAAGCAGGTTTAGCAACTGCTTTTCCGGAATCATCATCATGCGATCGCGAGTCGGTATCCAGACACGCCCCTGTGTATCGTGCAGGTAGCCATTGAACAAACACTGGCTTCCGCGAAACCCGTTGTCCATATCAAAGTAAGCAATCCACTCTTCCCCGGATTGGTAGAATCGCTCCATGTCCATCACGAACAGGCCTTCTAGAGTACCTATGATGAGGTATCGCCCCAGAAACCGGCAATACGTAATGGTTTTCTGGATGTAATCGGCGGCAATGTGTCGGTAGCGTTTGTAGTCGTATAGCCACAGGCCCTGATCCGTCGACAGCCAGAGATTCCCCCGCTTGTCGCGCCGAATTTCGTTCAGCATCTGAACGGGCAGCCTCTTATCCGTTTTTCGCAGCGTTTGTACCGACCGGCTTCGTCCGTCCCAGATCAGGTTCGTTTTATACCCTCCAATCCAGAACCGCCCGAATTTATCCCGCTCAATGTCGTTGTACTGTTCATCAAAGGGCACGGCAATTACGTCTGTCAGGGCCAGCGTCCGGCGATTGTAAATGAGGATGGAACGGGTTGTAGCCAGCAGATAGCGGTTACGGGCCGAGTCGTCGTAAAAAGCAGCAATAATTCCGGTCGTGTCGGTGCCGGGAAACGAACGCAGGTGCTCCCCATCAAAATGAAAGACACCTTGATTTTCGCCGGAAGCGAATACAATATTCCCTTCGGTATCGTGGCGGGTAGCAGGGTAAAAGTACCGGATAAGCCGTCCCTGGTGGTATGTGCTATCCGCCACAATTCCCTGCGCCGTAAGCCGGCTTAAGCCGTAGCCCCACGAACCGAACCAGATTTTGCCGTTTCGATCCTGAGAAACAGAATTTGTTTCATCCAGCCACCCTTCTGAATAGTCGAAGTACCGCCAGCCGTTGAGCCGCAGGTGAAAGAGCCCGTTATGCGACGTAGCAATCCAAAGCTCGCCCTGCCGATCGAACAGCAAATGATCGACGGGCGAGGTACTGATGTGGGAATTCACTACAGTTTTACCATCGTACCAGCATACGTCCAGGTCACCAACCCGTTTTTGAAACGCCAGTTCGCCATTCAGGCCGACGGCACAACTGACCAGGTACGACTCCGGCACTGGTACGTCGTACAACCGGTGGAGGGTTTGTCCATCAATTCGGTACAGCGTTGTGCCGGCCAGGGCGTAGATTCGGCCAATTGGGTCCGCCAGAAGCTGTGTAACCCCAACGTTCGAGCGGATTTCGGTTAATTGTTTATCGTTCAGTTGCCACAACCGACCGTCCTCTGTCGCGATCAACAGCCGCCGATTAGCCTGATCGGCCAATACACCGCGAAATCGTTGCTCGGGCTTAGAGAAGAAGCGCCGGGTAACGTCTTCATTTTGACCTTGCCGCCAGCAATACAACCGCTGCCCCACGTTGGGGGTAGCGGTCCGGGTCGTAAACCAAAGCTGGTCCCGATTATCGGCCGTCAGAAACCGGATTCGACGCTGAACCGCCCCGGGACCATAGTCCACCTTAAATTCCTTAATGGCAAGACCAGTCGGACCAGTGAGGTTGATCTTAAACATTCGGACGTTGGTATTGGCCCAGAGGGTACCATCGGACATCGATACCATCTCGTCAATGTTAACATCCGGTAGTTGCGGAAAACGACGATGGTTGCTGATGGGCAACGTGCCATCATAGATGTTTAGGCCGTAGACGGTGCTGATCCATAGCCGACCGGCTCTATCCTGATGCAGTCGCAATACGTGGGCGTACGTCAGCCCGTCATAAACGCCATACTTTCGGTCGGCGAATTGCTGGGCTAGACTTTGGTCAGCCCCGCAAAAACCGATCGCTCCAATCGCGAAAAAGAGCAGGTGCCGCAAAAAGGAAGCCAACCAAATAGAGTTCATACGTCTTGCAGGGCATTGACGTATCAAGTTACAAGGATTAGTCATACATCGCCAGACACCCATCAGCTAATGGATGGATACCTGACATTCACGGACCAAATGACTTAGTAAACGGATGAATTTTGAGTAAGTGATACGTGTAAAATGCATAAACCGATGGTTTCCCACCGGCTTATGCATTTTACCTAACCTGGTCGACTTCTAGCGGGTTAGTTTCTGATTAAGTTGTTGTAGCTGTTGGCGTAAGGTTATAATTTCTTTCTGTTGCTGAAGAACGTACAAGGTCAGTTCCTCAATCTTTTCGAGCAGTTTGGCATCCATCTTACCCACATCTACACCGTCATTGATTACGTCCTCTGCCGAGGGAACGCCCGGCAGGTGCTTGTTGGTTTTGATGTACGCTTCTACGTCACCCAGGCTACGCAATTGATAGTGTTCATCAAAAACCTTATCGCTCCACTCATCGGTGCTAGCGATGGCCACTTTTACCTTTTCGGTTAAAATGCCTTCCTTAACGTATAACCGATACCCAAGGGGGATTGACAAGAGATCATTACCAATGATGACGGCGTCGTTCTGGGCTGTACTTAAGTAACGGCCCTTGCGCTCCCATAAGTCGGCACTAACGCCGACACGAGCGCTGCTGTTGCTGGAGGCCAGCACTACGTTACCCTGCCCATCAACCGTCAGAAACTTGTTCTGGTTAGTCACACTCGCTGGTGATGCACTCGTCAGGTTCTCCAGCCGCAGCCCCGACTGGTTGGCTACTCCACTTACTACATGCAAGCGAGCCGATGGCGAAGACGTACCAACGCCTACATTGGCCCCACTGCCCAGCACCACCGCATTGCTGACGTTGACGCGGGCGTTGTTGCCGATGGCCGTCGCGTTGCTTAGTCCACTGGCTCCGGCATCGGCCCGAAAGCCCACAAACGTGTTGTTGATGCCCGCTACGTTGGCTCTGCCGGCCTCAAAGCCCATCGCCAGGTTGTTGTCGCCGTTGACCCCCTGCCCGTTGCCGGCGTTAGCCCCTAAGTAGACATTGAACGAACCACCGGTGTTGCCGCCCCCGGCATTATCACCCAGAAAGAAGTTAGCCGATCCACTGGTGTTAGCAGCCCCGGCGTTGGTACCCATGATGAAGTTCGAGGAGCCGGTAGTGTTGTTCACCCCGGCCTGCACGCCGATGAAGGTGTTGAACTGGCCTATGGTGTTGCTGTAGCCTGTGCGGTAGCCCACAAAGGTGTTGGCCGGGGCGTTGGTATTGTAACCAGATTGGTTACCGACAAAGGTATTCTGAGTTCCATGCTGGTTAGTCAAGCCAGCTCTACTGCCTAGCATGACGTTACCCGAAGCTTTATTGTTAAAGCCGGCACTATCGCCAATTACTATATTGTAGTTTGAGTTGTTACTTTTATATCCCGTCTTATATCCGATGAATACATTTTGATACCCGTTATTGATATTAAAACCGGTTAAATACCCAAGGTACACATTGCCTATCCCACCCTTGTTAAATGCGCCAGCAAAATCACCAAGAAGTACATTCCCCCAGCCAGTGCTTGTATTTTCACCAGCGCTGTTGCCAATCATGATATTGTTAAATCCTTCCGTGTTGTTACGACCAGCGTTAGCTCCTAAGAAAACATTCTCTTTACCAGTAATATTTTGTTGACCGGCACTACGTCCAATAAAAGTGTTACTTTCTCCTCTTGTTGTTTTATTGCCGGCTTCTGTGCCCACAAACGTGTTGTTGTACGCAGTTGTCATACTGTACCCAGCCCGATAACCAGTAGCTACGTTATCCGATCCGGATGTATTCTCTAGGCCAGCCTCCCGGCCAATAAACGTGTTGCCAGCACCCGTAGTAGTCTTAGCACCAGTTCGGTAACCGGTAAATGTATTATCGCCACCACTGGTTATAGCATTACCTGCTCCTCGGCCCAACATAGTGTTGTACGGACCAGTCAACGTAGTATTGCCTGCTTCAATACCCACAATGGTGTTAGCAGAGCCAGGCGTAGGTGAGGAAGGGCCGGTTGCTACGTAGTTGTTCTGAGCCAGGACCGGCAGTTTACTCATCAGGAGTACAGCAATCAGCAGTAAGACGTAATAACGGTTCATGTTTGTGCAGGATTAAGCCAACGTCAGGCCGTATTGCACGACGTTGGCAGTGAAGAATGGGAATCTGACTTGTCTATTGATTGCTGTTGAGTCGGCTCTGGCTGCAATCGCCCGCATCAATGCGGATGGCGCCCGACCATTTGCTCACCGACTTTCCGTTCAGTTTAGCGACTGCATCCATCGAATAGCTACCCGCCGGACGCTCCACCCGCAGTAGCATGCCGGCAATCTCCGTCTGACAATCCAGTTGCCGCCCCATCAGGTAAGGTTTGTTCAGCGTGCCCACCAGCTCACCGTTGAGCCGCACTTCAATCGCATCGAACTGATCGGCGGCCTTGTTGGTGTAGAACTGGTAGCTGCCGGTGGCTGGTTTAACTTCATTACGTTCGTTGCTGCAGCTAACGGCCGTCAGTAAGGTGAGCAGGGCAATGACAATCGTTTTCATGGTTTGTTTGATTAGTATATGTTGTGTTTTGATTAACGGCTCAAAACTAGCCTGCTCAACGGAGGTGGGCGGACAACAGCCAATCAACCGGACGAAACGCCGGTCAACCGGATCAAAATCCAATTATTCCGGCATGAAATATAAGCGGCTGAGCGAACGGTCAGCCGATCGAAAACCCATTAACCCAAAAACAGCAAAGCCACTCCGCACGGAATGGCTTTGCTCAAACGAAACACCCTTAAATACTCACTCACATTGGTAGGTAAACGCCTGGCGGCTTTTCCGGCTGATGGGCGTCGGTACGCTCAGGGTGTACATCTGGGAGTTCTGCTCCTGAGCCGTCAGTTTGTTGTCTGCGTCGTACAGCAGGGAAATCGTAGTGGATTCACGCAGCGAACCGCGGGTGCCGTTTGCGTTAATGGCGTACGTTCTGAAGCCGCTCGGGGCTTTCTGGTGCCAGAACCGGCCGGGCAATCCCTCGTTATTCTGAATCAACGCCATCACCGTCATCAGGCAGGGCTCGGGCAGGTACGTGTAGGGCGACGGATTGGCATCGAATGTATAGTCGGTTTCCTGCACCACGGCCGTACCATCAATGTAGCCGAATCGGGACCGCTCGTTGATCAGGTTACCAGTGACGTCGTAGGTGAACGTAAACGTCCGCTCGTTGATCAGCGCACCGGTGGGCAGCACCTGCCGGGCTTCCACGATCTTGCTCAGCCGCCCGGCCGGAGTGTACTCCATGGTGAACACCGTCTGGGTTCGTCCGCCACTGGCGTAGGTAGCACGGGTAGCCGGTGTATTGGCCCCGGCGAAGTCGAAGGTAATCGTGGCCTGGCTGTTTGCCGCCCGGACAAGGCGGTTGTTTTCGTATACGGTCTGGAAGCTGGCTTCCTGCCGGGTCGATCGCTCAAACAGGGAGGCCAGAGCCTGTCCGTTGTAGGTAAACCCACGCTCCAGTACGTTGGTCAGGTTACCGCCTGGGTCAACATTCTGATCGGTCATGCCCACCAGCCGGCAGACAACCGGGTCTGGATCAGATTCGCGCTTACAGGCCAGCGTAGCTACCAGCAACAGCAGCACAAGAACACGGTTAGGTAACAAAAAGGGTCTCATTTTTTGCGATCTATACACAGCAAATGTATATTGTATGAATAGGCTTACCTACTTTCTGACGGCAGAATAATGTAATTTAGCGAATTGACAAATTATTTCGAATTCAGTGGTACTTGATAGCCCTCAGCAACTGCTTCTTGATCGAATCAGCGAGATCGGCCACCCCGAGGCCATCCGGCGGTTCTTTGGGTTACTCAAAGAGTTGATCGACATCGTCAACCTGCCCAACGGCGATGCCCGGCTGGCGTTTACCGTGCGAAAAGATCAGAAGGCCATCGCAGCTAATGTTAATTATTTCCTTGCCTTACGGTTGGTTAAACCCCATAATAGCGAGGTCGAATATTGGGTCACGGTCAAAAAGAGCTGCCGTGATAAACTCAGCAGCATTGAAGAGGTAGAATTTGTCCCGTTGAGTGAAAAATCTGATTATGTGTCGGTTGTCATTGGTCATTCTAACGCCCATCTGCTGTATCAGCCGACACTGCAAAAATGCTGGCAAGACTGTTTGCCGGAGTTAGTCGAAAGCAGCAAACGTGGACCACATTCGGCCCGGCACAATGCTGATATTTACCGGGCAGCCGAAGACGACGCTTTTCTGAGCGAACTTATTCGACTGGCTCAGGACCCAACACTCGACAAACACGCACATACCGACGGCTCGTTAAACGGCCACTACGTTGACGAGCCGGAAGCGGATTACACTAACCAGCCGCCAACTCCCGACCAGCCGCGAAACCTGATTCTGTACGGCCCGCCCGGCACGGGCAAGACCTTTGCCCTGCAACCGTATCTGCACGACGGGAAAGCCAGTTTGATTACGTTCCATCCGTCGTACAGCTACGAGGAGTTTGTGGAAGGCATCCGTCCCGAAGTAGTAGGCCATCAGGTTAGCTACCGGGTGCGGAAAGGCCTGTTTTATAAAGCCTGCCTGACGGCTGTGCAACAGGCCGGATACGCCACCCTGGCCGACTGCCTCAACGATTCGGCCGACAACCGGCGTCGGCGGCTGCAACAGGCTCCGCCCCATTACCTGCTGATCGATGAGGTCAACCGCGCCAACGTAGCGAGTGTCTTTGGGGATCTGATCACGCTGCTGGAGGATAACAAACGGCTCGGCGCGGATCATGAACTCTGGCTGATGCTGCCCTACTCTCAGGAGCGTTTTGGCGTACCGGCCAATCTGTTTGTGATCGGCACCATGAACACCGCCGACCGGTCAATTGCGTTGCTGGACATCGCCCTCCGCCGACGGTTCTGCTTCCGCGAAATCCTGCCCGATCCGTCGGTGCTGGGCACAGTAGAAAGCATCGATCTTGCGGCTTTACTACAAACCATCAACGATCGCATCGAGTACCTGCTCGACCGCGATCACCAACTGGGCCACGCGTACCTAACGGGTATCGAAACCGTTGCCGATCTGTGCGGTGCCTTCCGAAACCGGATTATCCCGCTGCTGCAGGAATACTTCTTCAACGACTGGGCGAAAATCCAGTTAGTGCTGGGCGACAATCCAGCCTGGGGCAAGGCACCGGAGCAGCGCCTGATCTGGGTCAAGAAAAAGTACACTCCGTCGCTGATCAGCAGCCTGTTCGGCGAAGTACCCGATATGGCCGACGACGTAGTGACCTACGAGGTCAATCCGCACCTGCTGCGGGGCGAGTACGAGCAGATACCGAACGAAGCGTTTATACACATTTACCAGAAACCAGCGTAGCGGCTTGCGGCCTGTGCTACGTTGATCGACGTATTACATCATGAAAGCTCTTGTTCTGACCGAATACAATCACCTTTCCGTACAGGAAATGCCCAAGCCGGCTATCAAACCCAACGAGGTGCTGGTACGTGTGCAGGCCGTTGGCATTTGCGGCTCCGACGTTCATGGTATGGACGGCAGCAGCGGACGCCGGATTCCTCCCATCGTGATGGGCCACGAAGCCTCCGGTATTATTGCTGAAGTCGGCGACGATGTCCGGAGCTGGTCCGTGGGCGACCGCGTTACGTTCGACTCGACCGTGTATGCCCTCGACGACTGGTACAGCCGCCGGGGCATGTACAACCTCAGCGACGGCCGCGAGGTGGTGGGCGTGTCGACGCCGGATTTCAAACGGCAGGGCGCATTTGCGGAGTTTGTGGCCATTCCTCACCACATTCTGTATGCCATTCCAGACAACGTATCATTTACGCAGGCCGCGCTGGTCGAACCCGTGGCCGTAGCCCTGCACGCCCTCAGCCTCACCCCGATTCAGGTCAACGATTCGGCCGTGGTAGTAGGCGCGGGCATGATTGGTCTGTTCGTCATTCAGGCCCTGAAACTGGCCGGCTGCGGAACCATCATCGCCATTGACCTCGACGACGACCGGCTCGCGCTGGCTCAGAAGCTGGGGGCCACCCACATAATTAACGCCGGACCGCCGGAACGCCGGGCGCCGGACAGCGGAACGCCTGACGTAGCGAAGCAGGTACAGGCGCTCACGCAGGGCCGCGGGGCCGACGTATCGTTTGAAGTGGTCGGTGCCGGTCCGACCGTCAAAACCGCCATCGACTGCGTTCGGAAAGGGGCTACCGTAACGCTGGTCGGCAACCTCGCCCCGTCCGTTGACATACCGCTTCAGGCGGTGGTCACGCGGCAACTGCGGTTGCAGGGCTCCTGCGCGATCAACGGTGAATACGAAGCGGCTCTGGCGCTGATTTCGTCGGGTCGTATCAACGTCGAGGCAATTCTGAGCGCCGAAGTACCGCTGGCAGAGGGACCCGACTGGTTCAAGCGACTCTACGAAAAGGAAAAAGGCCTGATTAAGGTCGTGTTGAAGCCGTAAATGCTTGGGGCAGGGGTGGCCATTTACCCTAAGCCCTTTGCCCCAAGCCCCTTGCCCCAAGCCTGTATCATGAAAGCCCTATTGCTTCTAACCTGGTTAGGATCGGCGGCTGATCCCACGGAACCGGACTCCGTGCTGCGACAGATTGGTGTACGTACTCAAACTGGTTTCATCATTCCGCACGCAGTCGATCTGAAGGAAATCTCGCAGTCGCGACCCGTGGGCGTCGAGCTGACGTACAGCCGCATGGCCATCACTCAGGAAGCCTACGATCGCTGCAACTGCTTTGCCCGCATTGGCGCTTACGTCAACTACGTAGCGTTCAACAACCCCGCCGAACTGGGGCGCACCTTCGGGCTGGGCGGTTATTTCGAGCCGTTGATCAACTACCGCAAACCGCTGTATTTTTCGGTGCGGGCCACGGCCGGGCTGGCCTACCTGACGCGGGTCTACGACGCTGACACCAACCCGCGCAATACGTTCTTCAGCCACCCGATCAGTGGGCTTCTGGCCTTGTCGTTCAAGACGCACCTCCGCCTTTCGTCCCGGCTTCACGCCGAGGTTGGGGCCGACTACAATCACATTTCCAACGGCGGTACGCGCCAGCCGAACCGGGGCATGAACTTCCCGACGGTATCGGCAGGTGTTACGTACCACCCGGCACAGACGGCGTTTCCTGATCCACGCAACTGGTCACGTCCGGCGCTGTTCCGTCGGTTCATAAAGCGCGTACTCGCCTTTGGTTCCATCCGTACGGTTCCGCAAACGGCACTATTTCCGGAACGGGCCGAACCGCTTTGGGGCCTGACGGCCACGGCCGGCTACCGGGTCAGTCGGCTGAGCGCCTTCACGGGTGGGCTGGAGTTTGCCGATGATGGCTACACCCGCGAACAACTCCGACGCGAAAACCGCGACGTTGACCACCGGCGCATGGCGGTGCTGGGTGGTTATGAATTATGGCTGGGCCGGTACGTTTTTTCGACCCACCTCGGCTACAATGCCTACCAGCCCAGCCAGTCCCGCAGCGAGCGTGTGTTCCAGCGGTATCAACTCCTCTACACCCTGCAGGACCGCTGGGTATTGGGTGTTGGCCTGAAAGCCATCCTGAACACCGCCGAGGGTTTCGACGTTCGGGCGGGCGTTCGGTTTTAGTCCGCTACGGTACGATCCTTATTTTTCAGCCTCCTTGCGGGCCTCTTTCGCCTTTTTGGTGTTAGCGGTCCGGGGTTTCCCTTCCGCCGACGCCTTCAGCTTCTTGGCATTAGTGGCTTTACGCTGCGCGGGGGTCAGTTTTTCCCAAGCTTCGGCGGGCAGGTAGCGGGCCGTTTTGTCGCCTTTGTCGGCGGGTTTGCCGTCTTCGGTGCGCCAGTCTTGGTCGGTCCACTCTTCCAGGTGCTTCTGCGATTCGGTCCGCTCGTCGCTTTTGTAGGCACCCCCGGCTTTTTCATATTCGTGCGTCAATAACTGAGCTTTTCGGGCGCTCCACTGGCCGGGTTTACCGCCCTTGTCGCCCTCCATGATTTCGTTTTTCAGCTTCTCGCGCAGCTTTGGGTCAGTGTAGTTGTCATCAGACTTTTTTGAGCGGCTGCCCGCTTTAGCCTTTGTCTCGTCCTTCTTAGTCTTCGAAGCCGGCTTTTTTTCCTGTTCGGTTTTGGTCGCCATTGTTGTTTGCTGCTTAGTGATCAACCGTTAACCGACTGTACGCGAAAAAGTTGATGGCGTCGGCAGGCACTGGATAGAGATTTTAACCATTCGATAGCTTTCAGGTTAAATTGATTGACAGCGTTATGAAAATGAAACATGTACGTGAAGCAGTTGGGTTAATTTTTTTGGTAGTTCAGTCGTTGACCGCCCTATCGCAGCCTGACAGCAAGCAGGCGGCCGACACGACGCGTGCCATCAGTGAACGCCCAACCCGCGCTGCACTCATTGCCGAAACTGACCAGCGGTTTTTCTATTTCAGCGACTCCCGCAACGAGGCTAATCGCTGGGTTCCCATCAATGTGTGGGGGGCCCGGGTGGGCATGCTGCTTCCCGCGGCCTATAAAATCGGCGTCGGTGTTTACTACGCCAACCAGCAGATCAGCAAGCCCGGCCTGATTCCCGAAACATCGGCGTCGGTCCGGCGGCAATTATATTATCTGACTGCCTACTATGAGCCTTACCTGTACCGCAAAAAGTTGTGGGAGCTGAGCCTGCTGACCGAACTGGGCTGGGGTTACTCCCAATACGAACGCATCGACAACCCGGCGCTGGAGCAGGAACTGGCCAAAGGAAATTTCATGCCCGCCGGCCTGGGCGTTTCCTTCTCCGTTAAAATGCCTACCATCCGTGGTTTTCGGCCGCTGCGCTGGTTCGGCGTCAATTTCCTGTCGGGCTACCGGTTCATCCTGAAAAAAGACATTCCTGCCAGTCAGATCAACTACAACGGCCTTTACTACTCCATCGGTCCGGCCTTCTTCCTCGACCGTTTCACAGCCGATTACCGGGCATGGCGCAACCAGCGAAAAGCACGTCGGTCGGCAGAGAAATAATTTGTACATTTCCCTTCAAAAGAAGCAATAATTAGCAATTTTACTGCACTATTTTATGAAGCCGGGTGTTTTATTAATGTACTACTCAGTAACGTTATGTATTGTATCAAGTGCGGTCAATCCATTCCCGAAGCGCGTCTGAAGGCTGTTCCCGGCACCAAGACCTGCGTTCGTTGTTCGTCAGCCCAGCGGGTGGCTGGCTTCCCGCTCATCACGGGCAAAACGGAGTACTCGGCCTTACAGATCGTATCACAGCAGGAAGCCCAGCAATTGCATAAGATGGGAGCCCGGCGCGGTACGGGTGCCTCTACCTACATGAAGAAAGAAAAGCGGACGTAGTGCCGCCATCACCGCCGTAACTTTTTTATTTATCTTGCTTTTAACCAGGCCACATAGGCAGGTTAGCGGCCGGTCCCCAAGGGAACCGGCCGTTTTGGTTTAGGCCCGGTTCGGTCTCGTCCGGTCAGACGTACCGTCAGACCTTGGCTGGTATATCTCGGTTAGACGTACTATCAGACCTTAGCTGAAATATTTCGGTCTGACGGTACGTCTGACCGCCGATGTTCGTCAACAACCAGGGGAGTGCGCGCAGACGTATCCTCAAACTGCATTCCACATAGTCGGGCTATCTGTCAGCTGGCCGACATACAAACTGCCGGCAATTGCGTACATTTAGCCACTATGCGCCATATCGTTATCCTCGGCAACGGCATATCAGGTATTACGGCTGCCCGCGAAATTCGTAAGCACAGCGATGACCAGATTACGGTCATTTCTTCCGAAACCGATCACTTCTATTCACGAACGGCCCTGATGTACATCTACATGGGGCACCTCGAATACCATCATACCAAACCGTATGAGGACTGGTTCTGGGCGAAGAACCGGATTGCGCTGGTTCGGCAGTCGGTAGAGTCCATCGATTTTGACCAGAAAGAAGTCTACTGGGAGAAAGGCAGCCTGCACTACGATGTGCTCGTGCTGGCGGTGGGATCGAAACCCAACTTTTTCGGGTGGCCTGGGCAGGAGCTGGCGGGCGTTCAGGGATTGTACGGCATTCCGGATCTGGAACGTATGGAAGCGGCCACCAAAGGCATTAAACAGGCGGTGGTCGTTGGCGGTGGGTTGATCGGCATCGAACTGTGCGAAATGCTGTTGTCGCGCGGCATCCACGTTACGTTTCTGGTGCGGGAGAAAAGCTTCTGGAACAGCGTACTGCCCGACGGCGAATCGGCGCTGGCGAGTCGGCACATTCGGGAACACCACGTAGACCTGCGAACAAACACCGAGTTACAGGAAATTCTCGGCGACGGCACCGGCCGCGTCCGGGCGGTTGTGACAACGGACGGCGAGGAGCTACCCGCGCAGTTTGTGGGCGTCGCGGTGGGCGTCAGGCCCAACATCGACCTCCTGAAAGAAACGCCACTGGAAACCGACCGGGGCATTTTGGTAAACCAGTACCTGGAAACCAATCTACCCGATGTATATGCGATCGGCGACTGTGTGCAGCACCGCACTCCCCCAACCGGCCGCAAGGCACTGGAACAGATCTGGTACACCGGCCGCATCATGGGCGAAACCGTTGCGCAAACCATACTGGGGCATCGCACAGCCTACCAACCCGGCGTCTTTTTTAACTCGGCCAAGTTCTTCGACATTGAATACCAGACGTACGGCCTGGCCCCGGCGCACCTCCGCGACCACAGCCACCTGCGCACCTTTTACTGGGAACACGCCGATGGCCGGAAAGCCATGCGCTTTTATTACAAAGCCGACGATCAGGTCATTGTTGGGGTCAATACGGTAGGAATCCGGCAGCGGCAGGCTGTCTGGACCCAGTGGATCACCGACCATCGAACCATTCAATACGTTCTGGAGCACCTGCCCCAGGCCAACTTTGACCCGGAGTTTTACAAACAGCACGAAGCCGACATCCTGGCCAGTTTCAACGCGGCCAATCCGGAGAACACGGTTCGACTGAAAGCCAGAAAAGGGTTATTTAGCTGGCTAAGTGAACAGATGAGTTAAGGTATATACAGCAGTCGGATCAGCCGACGTTACTACATGACAGTCTGTTTCAACTTGCGATCTGTTATGAAAAAATGGGTACTCATCGGGCTTATCAGCCTGTTTGGCACCCGGGCATCGGCTCAGGTGCTGGTGGGCGGGGTTAACATCAACGAGAAAGATATTACGTATTGCCAGCTGATTGGATCGAACCGGTCCGGTGGGTTGTCGACCACCCGCATCTGGATCGACTACGGCCAGCCCCGTTTTGCGGCTACTCCGTTCAACCAGCCGGCCATCAGTGGCCCCGATGGTGTTGCGATAGACTTTCCGACGGTTATGGCCGCCCTGAACTTCATGACCCGCAACGGCTGGGAATTAGTTTCGTGGCAGCTGGCTTCCGACAAAGAAGGGGGCGAGGGACGGTTCGTTTATCTGCTCAAAAAGCGGGGAAATCAGACCAGCCAGGATCAGGGTCGGTAAACGAATTCAGCCTGCTTTTGGCGGGGTTAGCAACCGGGTAGTTACGTCCCGCCAAACATAAACTGCTGCTCCACGACCCACCCCTGGCCGGTATGCCGAAGCAGGGCAAATGCATCGGCAGTAAACCTGCGGTCGTAGGACTGAGCGGAAAAATACGCCCAGGCTTCCGGAAAGGCGCTCTGCGTCAAATCCCGGAATGCAACCGTCATGTGGGGATGAAAAGGTCGCCGGTCGGGTTCAACAGCATAGGTCGTTCGGCAAAAGTCGGCAATCTGCTGCTGGCAGGCGGATAAGAATTCGGACGGCAGAACGTTGACAAAAATAACGCGTCGGCCAAAGCGGTCGAAGTCACGGAGCGATACGGGAAACGATACCTGGCGATCGGCCAGCGTCTGCAGGGCAGCGAAATCAGTCTGATCCCTGCGAAACGGCGGAATCAGTGTGATGTGCGGGGGCGACCGTAGTGCATGGCCGGAACCGAACCGTTCCAGCGCGGTTTGTTTGAAAGCCGTTACCTCCCGCTGAATATCGGCAGGAGGCAACAGGGCGATGAAATAAAGCTGCACAAATCAGACCGCTTCCGCAACCTCCCACCGGATCGTTACGTCCTGTACGATATCCGGATGCAGGCTGATGGCTACCGGACAGGTATGCGCAATTTTTTCCAGCCGGGCGCGGGTTTCGTCGCTGGGCAGAACGCTATTATTGGCCCGGAGCGTCAGTTGAATTTCGATGCGGGCAATGCGCCGGGGAGCATCGCTGGACATCACCTTCGTGACCGTCAGTTCGCTTCCCTTCAGGTCGATACCATCGCGCCGGGCGTTGATTCCCATGGTGGTGATGATGCACGTACCGAGCGCGTTGGCCACGAGATCGGTCGGCGAAAAGGCTTCCCCGCGCCCCTGGTTGTCGGTGGGAGCGTCGGTGTTGATTGTAGTACCCGATTGCAGGTGTGTACATTCGGTGCGCAGATCGCCCAGATAGTCAATGTGAATCGTTGGCATGTTGGAGATTCGATTTTTGCGTAAGCAGCCGGTCAGCCGGCATCGGTAACCCTGAACAAACAGAGTAACAGGCTGAACCACTGAAATTACCCAAACATAAAAATTATGAATTGGTTACCCTAATAGTACTACTGCGTTATGTTGGGAATTCGTTGAACTTTAGTACTTTTAATTCACGATTTTTACAAAAATGCGAACGATATACAAAGCACTGAGTGTAGCGCTGGGCTGGTGTCTGCTGGTTGCTGGCGGGGTTTCGGCACAGAATCTCGACTCAGACGAAGATAATTACCAGACCATCACCACCTACGGCGTCACGACAAACACGAATTCCGGTATTCTGGGCGGTTTTTCGTTTCGGCAGGCTAAACTCCTGCCTACCCAGTTGTTCGGCATGAAGCAGTACCGGTACCTCAGCGTTGAACTGGTCAACGTGAAGCACCCGAAAGAATTTCAGTCCAACAACGGCATTACCGGCTCGCGCTACATCGACGGGAAGCAGAACTACCTGTTCGTGTTGCGGCCGCAGTATGGCCGGGAGGTGAAGCTGTTCGAACGGGGTCCCGACGAGGGCGTTGCCGTGAGCGGCATCATAGCCGCCGGTCCGTCGCTGGGTATAATCAAGCCGTATTACGTGCAGATTCAGGAAGGCAACCAAACGCGTACCGTTCCCTACTCCTCACTGGCTACCATCGGCGCTACCCCTGTTGGCTCCGGCGGTCTGTTTCAGGGCATCGGCCAGTCGAAACTAACGGTCGGCCTTCACCTAAAAACGGCCCTGAGCTTCGAACTCAGCACCTTCCGCACCAATACGACCGGCATCGAGATCGGCTTCCTGACCGAACTTTTCCCGCAAAAAATCATCATCATGCCCGGCAACGACCCCACCAATCCGGATGAGGGTAACCGAAGCTTCTTCACGTCCGGCTACGTAACGCTCTACTTCGGCTCGAAGAAATAATTTTTGAAGGAGGAAAAGGAGGAGGGAGGAAAGGAGAAAAGGGACTAATCAATTCCTTTCTCCTTCCCTCCCTCTCTCCTTTCCTTCTCCCTCTCTCCTTTCCTTCTCTCCTCCCTTCCTCCTCTCCTCCCTTCCTCCTTTCCTCCCCTCTTTCTCCTTTTCCTTGAACTTTACGGCGGGAAAAGTAATTTTGTTGGAAAGGATTGTGGAGCCATGATCGAACTACCTGTAATACCCTCCGAACAACAACGTAAGAAAAGGCCGGACTGGCTGCGCGTGAAGCTGCCGATCGGCCCGGAATACGCTAAAGTTCGAAAACTGGTCGATACCTATAAACTGCATACCATCTGCGAGAGCGGCAACTGCCCGAACATGGGCGAATGCTGGGGTGCCGGTACGGCCACGTTTATGATTCTGGGCAACGTCTGCACCCGGAGCTGTACGTTCTGCGCCGTAGCTACGGGCCGCCCCAACGAATACGACACCGACGAACCCCGGCGCGTGGCCGAAGCCATCGTGCTGATGAAGGTCAAGCACGCCGTGATTACGTCCGTAAACCGCGATGAGCTGAAAGACCGGGGTGCTGAAATCTGGTACCAGACCGTGCGACTGGTAAAAGAAGCGTCGCCAACAACAACGATTGAAACCCTGATTCCCGACACAAAAGGAAACTGGGAGGCCCTGGAACGGATGATTTCGGCCGGGCAGGAAGTCGTTTCGCATAATATGGAAACCGTAGAACGGCTGTATCGCCGGGTGCGTCCGCAGGCCAGATACGAACGCAGTCTGGAGCAGATTCGCCGGACGAAGCTGTATGGCCAGCGCACGAAATCGGGCATCATGCTCGGCCTGGGCGAAACCCACGACGAGGTGTTTAAAGCCATGGACGACCTGGTCGAAAACGGCCTGGATATCCTGACGCTCGGCCAGTACCTGCAGCCGACCAAGATGCACCACGAGGTGATTGAGTGGATTCACCCCGATACGTTTGCCATGTACCGCGAAGAAGGTCTGAAACGCGGCCTCAAATACGTTGAATCCGGACCGCTGGTGCGGTCGAGCTACCACGCCGAACGACACGTGCTGGTGTAGATTTAACAGAATAGTTGCAAACAATTCGGCGTAACTGTTATTTAGTAGTAAAGTCCGGGCGATCCGTTCCGGACTTTTCTTTTGCCGCATGAAAAAATACGACTTCATCATCGCCGGGGGCGGCATGGCGGGTTTAAGTCTGGCGTATTATCTGAGTCAGTCACCCCTGAGTGATCGCTCGATCCTGATTCTTGACCGTGATTCCAAAGATCGCAACGACCGTACCTGGTGTTTCTGGGAACAGGGCGCCGGGCCATTTGAGTCAATTGTGTTCCGGAAATGGCGTACGGTCGATTTTCACGGCACTACCTATGCCGGGCCGATCGATATGGGTGATTATCAGTACAAGATGCTGCGCGGTATTGACTTCTACGACTTTATGCGGGAAAAGCTGAGCGCTCACAGCAACATTGAGTTTCAGCAGGCGACCATCAACCGGATTAAGGATACCCCCCAGGGTGGGTTTGTGATCGCCAACGATGAACCCTACATCGCCGATTACGTTTTCGACAGTACGTTTGCCCTGAAAATGAACCAGCCCGAAAACCATAATTTGCTGCAGCATTTTCGGGGGTGGGTCATTCGTACCGAAAAGCCCTGCTTTGACCCCGATCGCCCGCGCATTATGGATTTTCGGGTAGAGCAGCACGGCGATTGCCGGTTCGTGTATGTCCTGCCGTTCGACGAACGAACCGCGCTGGTGGAGTTCACGCTGTTCAACGATAAGCTCCTGACCGAAGAAGACTACGAAAACGTACTGCGCCGGTACATTGAGCAGCACATCGATACGGGCACCATAATTCAGGGTCAGGAGTGGCTCAAGGACACCGGCCCCGTGGATGAATACATCGATACCCGAACGTACCAGATCAGTGAGGTCGAAACCGGTGTCATTCCCATGACCGACGAACCGACGCAGGAAAACCCTTCGGATCATATTGTTCGTATCGGAACGGCGGGCGGATATACCAAAGCCTCGACCGGCTACACCTTCCAGCGGACCCAGCGCTACCTCCGTGCCATTGTGGATAATCTCGTCGCGACGGGCCGACCCAACCGCCAGACGACGTGGTTTAGCCGGCGGTTCAAACTGTACGACAGCGTTTTTCTGAACGTACTGGAGAAACACCGCCACCCGGCCGACGATGTCTTTACGCGGGTGTACGTGGAAAATCCGCACCGAGTTTTCAAATTCCTCGACGAGGATACCCGCCTGCCGGAAGAGCTGAAACTGTTTACGACCATGCCGTGGTGGCCGTTCACGTCCGCCTTCTTCGACGTACTGCGTCGGCGGTGGTTTGGGTAGCCTTCTACTCCACCGTTTTGACTGCTTCCTGAAAGCGCCGGAGCGCATTGCGGTAAAGCCGATGGCGACCCGCGTCGGGCTCGAACGTAACGCCAAACTCGACCCGATCAGCGGCTTCGTCCAGCGATTTAACCAGCCCTATAGCTTTCATCGTCAGCAGAATAGCCCCGATGGCTCCGCTCTCGTTGCTGGCGTTGAGCCGCACGGGAACCCCAGCCATATCGGCCAGCATCTGCACCCAGAACGCCGACTGGGCAAATCCGCCGTTCGCGTGAATGACCCGGGTGGCACCGATCTGAGCGGCCAGCAGTTCATTAATGGTGAGCAGGTTCAGGAGCACCCCTTCCAGAGCGGCCCGGACGAAATGCGCCTGCGTGTGCTGCCAGTCGACGTGCAGATACGCTCCGCGCGCGTGTGCGTCCCAGAGCGGAGCGCGTTCGCCCTGCAGGTACGGCAGGAACAGCAGCCCGTCAGCTCCGGCCGCCACCTGCTCAGCCTCCGCCAGCACGGCCTCGGTCTCCTGGCGCATAAACCGCTCCGACAACCACTCCAGTACGTTCCCCCCGTTGTTGGTCGGCCCGCCGACGACGTAGTACCCTTCGTCCAGGATATAACAGAACAACCGGCCCTGCGGATCGCGCAGCGGTTGCCGGATGGTCTGGCGAATGGCTCCGCTGGTGCCGATGGTCAGCGTAGTGATGCCCATATCAACGGCCCCGGCTCCCAGGTTGGCCAAACAGCCGTCAGAAGCTCCGATCAGTAGTTCGACGCCCACCGGCAAACCCAGTGCTGCTGTTGAGGCACCTGATTGCAACGACCGACGGTGCGTGGTAGGCACCAGCGCCGATAACTGATCAGGCCGAACCCCCGCAAACTGCATAGCTTCCTCACTCCACTGTCGGTCGGTGGCATTGAACAGCCCACTAGCCGTGGCAATGGAATAATCAACCTCAAACGTACCGGTCAGTCGAAACCACAGAAATTCCTTGATAGACCCAACATGAGCCGACCGACGCAGCAGCCGGGGGTCGTGTTCGCGCAGCCACGCCAGCTTGCAGAGGGGCAGCATGGGATGCACTGGAACGCCCGTCTGCTGATAGAGGAGCTGACCGAGCTTATCAGGATCGTTCCGAAGGGCGTCGGCCTGGGCTTCGGCGCGGTTGTCGGACCAGACAATGACCTTGCTGAGGGGGTTTCCATCAACGTCCATGGCCAACAGGCTGTGCATGGCCGAACTGAACGCCAGGTGGGTAATGGTACTGCCATCGGCGGCCACCTCCCGACTCACCTCGGCCATCACCCGGCTGAACGCCTGCCAGATTTCGTCGGGGTCCTGTTCGGCATATCCCGGTTCGGGCGTGAGGGTGGTAACGGGTGATGACGCATGCGCAACAATCCGGCCCAGATCCGCCGACAGGGCAAGGGCTTTGACATTAGTGGTTCCGATGTCGACCCCGACAAAACAGTTCATACCGCAACAGGTGGGTTTACGTAGCTATACTGACGCAAGTTTGGGCAAAGGCGGCACAAAACAAAAAGCCGGGTGTTGTCGAAACAGGACAACACCCGGTATAGAACCCAATTTATCAACACAATCAGTTAGTTACGAAGCTTCTCCCGCCGGTTCATCAGCTACTTTTTTACCGCCGAACAACTTACGCAGGGCAGAGAGCCCTCCGGCCACCCCGATCAGGATCAGCTTCCAGAACTTGGCAATCAGGGCGAAGACCCCTATTTTGGCCAGTACTTTTCCGGCCACCAGCCCGCCGATCCCAACGGCCGCTACTTCATCCAGCTTCGGGTCGAAATCGGTGTATTGGTTACCTGACTCAAACGCTACGCTGCCGATCACTCCCGGAATCTGCTGCTTCACGGCCACCAGTTCGTTCATACCGGCGATGGCATTCAGGCTGATAACGCCTTTCCGCCCGAGAATGCGCACGTCGTAGTTAAGTGTATTGACCGTAGCACTATCGCCGAATTTGATTTCCTTGGCCCAGTGCAGCACTTTGTGCTCCTTATCGTAGAATGGAGGTGATGCCCAGCCGACGAGCGCAATGGCCGGGTAGCCATTCTTGACCCGTTCGGCACTTTCGTCCTCGGTGCCTTCCTGCATGTCTTTCAGCAGGTCTTCGTAGTCAATTTCGTCAGCGTCTTCATCCTTTACGTAGCCCATCTCGTCGTAGGTCACGTTGAACGCCCACGATTGATCGGCTACCGGACCGCCCTGCTCCGGAAACAGCATCCCCTGCGTGGATGAGGCTACATCAGCGGGATTACCCCACAAGTCAATCAGCACCCGGCGGCTCTGATCGGCATCCAGAAACTTAAAACCCCTGGGGACCGTCAGCTTTGCCATCCCGTTGTTAAGTGCGATGACGCCTGTCTGGTACGTAAATGTGCGGTTAATGGAATCGATGACCGCTTTTTCGGTATCCGTTTGTGCAGACACAAGTGCCGGTACTGCCAGCAGGCAGCTCATCATCAGTAAGTACATTTTCACGGTGGTAGAAATGGTGTTATGTAAATCCGTGTGCAAAAAGGCTATAAGTCAACAAAACCCCAAAAAAAGCTACGTCTATTTATTATTCGTATAGTACTATTCAACGCGTATGATGTATACGGCCTAAAACCCTTATTTTTGTTGAATGTCGTCTTTGCGTCTTTTCGTGATTTCCTTCACTGCGCTGCTTTTAGAGGCCAGCCTGCTGGCGTGCCGGTCGTCGTCGGCCACCGAAACGGCCACACCTGAAGCTACCCAGCTGACAGGCCAACAACTGGCGCAGGCCCATTGCAGCAGTTGCCATCAGTTTCCGGATCCGTCGCTGCTCGACAAAAAGACCTGGCAGCAGGGCGTTTTGCCCAACATGGCCCTGCGGCTGGGGGTTTCTACCGAGCAGATGGCCTTTTACTCGACAATCGCCGATCCGACCGAACAGCAACGCGTGATCGTTTCCGGCCTGTTTCCAACAACGCCGGTGATTCATCCTACCGACTGGCAAAAGATTGTAACCTACTACCAGACCGAAGCCCCGGAAACACCCCGCCCCCAGCCGGCTCACCGGCCCGTTCGGACCGAACTTCCTCTGTTTCAGGCGCAGACTCCAGCCGGTACGCTCAACGGAATGGTTACGCTCCTTCGATACGACTCGCTGTCGCACCGCATCTGGGCAGGCGACCGATCAGGTCATTTGTACGCATTCAACGACCGGCTGGAGCGCCTGGATTCGGCCCGGGTCGGCAGTCCGCCCGTTGGTTTGCGTACCAACCGCGACGGTAGCTTCGACCTGCTCGCCATTGGCCTGATGGACCCGAACGACCAGCAGACCGGCGAGTGGCTTCACCTGCCCAATACCCGCCAACCGGCTGCGCCCCGCATCCAGACCCTGCAGCGGCCCGTCGATGCGGCCTTTGCCGACCTGAACCGCGACGGCCGCGAAGACGTAGTGGTTTGTCAGTTTGGAAATTACTTCGGCCAGTTAACCTGGCATGAACAGCTATCGTCGGGGTATAAGACGCACGTAATTGAGGCCGTACCAGGTGCCCGGCAAACGTTGATTCGGGACGTAGACGGCGACCGGTGGCCCGACATTGTGGCGTTGCTGACGCAGGGCGATGAGCAGGTCGCCGTGTTCTATAACCTGCGCAACGGTTTTTTCCGCAAAGAAACCGTGCTTCGCTTTCCGCCGGTCTATGGCTCCAGCTACGTTACCCTATCCGATGTTGACCGCGACGGCGACGAGGACCTGGTATACACCAACGGCGACAACGCCGATTATTCGATTGTCCCGAAAGCGTACCACGGGGTCCGTATTTTTCTGAATAACGGGCAATTCCGCTTTAAGCAGGCCTGGTTTTATCCCATGCACGGCGCCAGTCAGGTTGTAGCCCGTGACTTTGACCAGGACGGCGACATCGACCTCGCGGCCATCGCCTACTTCCCGGATTTTTCGCAGCAGCCTAATCAGGGATTCGTGTATTTCGAGAATGAAGGTAAGCTCAGCTTCCACCCCCGAACGTTCGCGAATGCCGGGCGCGGGCGCTGGCTGACGATGGACGCCGGGGATATCGATCAGGATGGCGACGAGGATATTCTGCTGGGGTCGTATTTCCAGCCGGTGAACCCCAAATACCGTGACCTGATGGAAACCTGGCGCAAACCGGGAACAGGCATCACACTACTGCGGAATACGTTGCGAAGCGCGGCACCGGGCGGCAAACAGCTTACTGGTTCGACCTTTCGGTAATCCTAACAGATCGGAGACTCGTTCTGCATCGCAAAAAGTCAGCCGCTTTGTCAAGGCAACAATCCGTTAAGCTCTGATTAAAAAATCGCTGGTATTTGGTATATTAACGTCTGGTTAGATTTGTTCATCATCAGGCGATTACCGTATGAAGCATTCGCTACGTGCTCTCTTTGTGTTGATGCTGTTGGGTGTGGGGCTGGAACAACGGGTACTGGCGCAGGCGGATTCGCTGACCCTGGCGGATACCATTCATCTCACTAAACAACAGGCTTTTCTGTCGTTCCGACGTAGCTACGACTACCACTACGCCAGTGGGCTGTCGGACATGCAGTTACGCCCCCTGCTCCGTCGCTCTACCAACCCTACCACCCGGAAGTACGTTCGGCGGGGGCAGCAGGCTCAACACGTGAACGTCGGTATGAATGCAGTTGGCTACGGGCTGTTCATGGGCGGCTTGTTCACACCCCTGAACCGGCCTGAAACCAACCTGTCGATGATGCTGGGCGGAATCGGGCTTTTCTATGGCTCGCTGATCGTGACCGGACAACGTGCCCGCCAGTACGAAAAAGCCGTACGGTCGCACAATCAGTTTCTCCGGGGTCAATCCGCCGACTACTACGCGCCCCTGTTCGACGAAGGGTTCCAGGTCCGCCCGCTGTCACTGGCCGATACGATACGCCTTGTTCGCCGGGGATTGAGTAACCAATATACGTACCGGGGTATCCAACTCCATCCGGCCGGACAACTGATGAAACTGGCCGACCGGCTCGGCGATCAGGATGTGAAAGATGGGCTGCAATACAATCGGCGGGTTAATTACATCGCTGGCCTGGTCAATACGCTCAGCATCAGCTTTCTGCTACCTCGTGTGTTGCTGTTCGGTATCCAACGGGCAAACGGACGATCAGCCACCCTGAACTCGCCGTTGGTGTGGGGATCGCTGGTTGGTCTTACTTTTGGTCATGGGCTACGCATCCATGCCAACCGGGTCCAGCTCCAGACAGTGCAGCTCCTTAACGATCGCATACGCCATCAGCCTCCCCCTACCATCCTGACCGAATTCGGTCCCAGCCCGTCGAATCCCTGACAAAAAAGCTACGGTACGTATGATTCCAGCACGGTCATGTCGCCGTCCGGTACGAGCGTCACCGAGTTGATCGACGCCGGGATCAGCGCACACTGGCCCATTTTCAGCGGTACGTTGTAGCCGCCTTCGGTTTGAACCGTCAGCGCCCCCGCTACGCAGACCAGAATCACGAAGGAGTCAACGTGTGTGTAGTCGTGCAGAACCTCCTGGTCGAAGTTCAGTACGTTCGTGACAAAGTAATCGCTCGTTACGGCGTTCACGCTCTCGTTGCGTTTCTTCTCGTACCGGGTCTTGTAGTCGTCGTAGTGGTGATAGTTGATCGCGTCGACGGCCAGTTCAGTGTGGAGTTCGCGTTTCTGACCTTTATCGTCGGTACGGTCGAAATCGTAGATGCGGTACGTAATATCGGACGTTTGCTGGATTTCGGCCAGCAGAATCCCCTTACCAATGTAGTGAACCCGGCCGGCAGGCAGGAAAAATACGTCGCCCGCGTGCACATCCTCCATGTTCAGAATATCGGTCAGCGTATTATCGGCTACGGCTTTCACGTATTCGTCTTTCGTCACCTCCCGGTTGAACCCCGAATTCAGCTTCGCGCCTTCGTCGGCTTCGAGGATGTACCACATCTCGGTCTTGCCGAAACTGTTGTGCCGCTCTTTCGCCAGTTCATCGTTCGGGTGCACCTGAATAGACAAGTCGTCGTTGGCGTCGATGAACTTCACCAGCAGCGGAAACGTATCGCCAAATGTTTCGTACACGTGTTCACCAACCAGCTTTTCTTTGTATTCGCCCACCAGTTCCTTCAGGTTCTTTCCTTTCAGTGCTCCTTCGGCAACCACCGAAATGTTACCGTCAACCCCCGAAACCTCCCAGGTTTCACCGCAGTTGGGCAGGGGCGAAAAGTCCTTTTCCAGAATTGTTTTAATCTTTTGTCCACCCCAGATTTTGTCTTTGAAGATCGGCTCGAAGGTAAGCGGGTACAACATAAATACGATTGGTTGAAAGCGTTGTTGGTTGGCTAACTGATGGGAAACGGTTTTTGTTAACGGACTATTCGCGCGGAGAGGCTTTGTACACCCCCGCTTCGGCCAGTTGAACCGGACCGGTAGCGTCCATGATCGTCAGGCGAATTTTCCGGCTTTTTACGGGAGCAAACCGCAGCAGCCGTTTGTAGCCCACGGTCGTGAAGGTCTTCAGGGGCTGCCACGTATCGTTTATCCAATACTCGACCTGCCCGCTGGCGATCCGCTGGCCGTTCAGAATGTTTTCCTGGATAGCAATCCGGTCGAAGGTCTGCTCCCGACCCAGGTCAATTTCAACGGGCTGGTTGGTCGACAACGTAACGTATGTTTTCAGCTGATCGTCGGTCAGACTGGGGCTCCCACTCACAAAATTTGTTTTGAACGTTTCGTCGAGAATACTCCGAAATTCGCGCAGGCTGGCCACATCCGGCTCCGACAGCAGCCCATCCCGGTTGGGCGGTACGTTCAGCAGCAACAGGCTGTTACGGCCCACCGACTGGTAGTACAGGTTGACCAGGTCCTGAGCCGACCGGACTTTGGTATCCTCGGCGGGGTGATAGAACCAGCCCGGGCGAATCGATACGTCGGTTTCGGCCGGAATCCAGTATTTACCGTACTTGTCGCCCTGGTTGAGGTATTTCGGATCAGCCTTGCCGGGGGCCATCCCGTCGGTGTTGATGGTCGACCAGCAGGTTTCGCCCGCGTTACCAGCCTCGTTGCCGACCCACCGAACATCCGGGCCTACGTCGGAGAACATGACCGCGTTGGGCTGCAGTTCGCGCACCAGCGCCCAGTATCCATTAAAGTCATAGGCCATATCCCGGGCGTTCTCACCCTTGGCCCCGTCGAACCATACTTCGGCCACTTCGCCGTAGTTGGTCAGCAGTTCGCGGAGCTGACTTTTGTACAACTCATTGTATTCGGCCGTTCCGTAACGCGGATCGTGACGATCCCAGGGGGAAAGATAAAAACCGAACTTTACCCCAAATTCGCGGCAGGCATCGGCCACCTCCCGAACGACATCGCCCTTGCCGTCGCGCCAGGGACTGTTTTTAACGGAATGGTCGGTTGAGGCTGACGGCCAGAGGCAGAAACCGTCGTGGTGTTTGGCCGTAATGATGGCGGTTTTGAAACCAGCGTCCTTCAGGGCTTTGATCCACTGCCGGGCGTCGAGCTTCGCTGGGTTGAACTGCGCCGGTGTCTCTGTTCCATCACCCCACTCCTTGTCGGTGAACGTATTGACCGTAAAGTGCAGGAAGGCAGTGGTTTCTGATTGTTGCCAGGCTATCTGGCGGGGTGTGGGAGTTGGTTGCGCGGCAACGAAGGTAGCAGCCAGAAGATGGATGCTGAATAAACCGCCCAACAATTGCTTGATCATAGTTTCCTTTTAGTTACAGTAAGTAGATAGTTTCAGCAAAAGTAAGCCGATTTTTCAAAGGAGCGATACGTTCAGCGTTTGTCAAAGCACTTGTTCCAGCATCCGGATGTATCCGTCAATTCCCGCTTCGATTTCGTGGAGGTAGATAAACTCGTCGGCCGAATGCGACCGCCCCGAATGCCCTGGCCCACACTTGAGCGACGGGCAATCGAGCAGGGCCTGATCGGAAGTAGTTGGTGAGCCGTAGGTGTGCCGACCCAACGCCAGCCCCGCCCGCACGATGGGGTGATCGGCCGGGATGCTCGACGGCTTCAGCCGGATGGAGCGTGGCTTGACCTCGGATTCGATGTGAGTCTTGATCGTGTCGATCACCTCTTCCAGGGTATACTGCTCGGTTACGCGCACATCGACGGTGAACGTACAGGCATCCGGCACGACGTTGTGCTGCGTACCGGCGTTGATGATCGTTACCGACATTTTGATTGGTCCCAGGGTCGGCGAGACCTTCGGGAACTGGTACGTCGTCAGCCAGTTGATGTCCCGAATAGCGCGGTAGATGGCGTTATCGCCTTCATCGCGGGCGGCATGGCCACTGCGGCCGTGGGCGGTGCAATCGAGTACCAGCAGCCCCTTTTCAGCAATGGCCAGCTGCATTTCGGTCGGCTCGCCCACGATGGCGAAACTGATCGGCGGCAGTTCGGGCGCAACAATTTCCAGCCCATCCCGACCGGAGATCTCTTCCTCGGCGGTGGCGGCCATCACGATGTTATAGGCCATGTCGGTCCGGTCGTAAAAAAAGCAGAAGGCAGCCAGCAGCGATACCAGACACCCCCCAGCGTCGTTGGAACCCAGGCCGTACAGTTTGCCGTCGCGCTCCAGAGGCTCAAAGGGATCGAGTGTCCAGGACTTGTTCGGTTTCACCGTATCATGGTGCGAGTTGAGCAGCAGGGTCGGTTTGGCCGGGTCGAAATAGCGGTTATACGCCCACAGGTTGTTTTTCAGGCGCTGAACCGGAATCTGATGTTGAGTAAAGAAGTCATTGATCAGAGCGGCCGTCTGGGCTTCTTCCCGGCTGAACGACGGCGTAGCGATCAGGCGTTTAAGTAACGAAACCGCATCGGCGGTAAGCGTTGTCTGCTGAACCGTACTGGTTGTAGGTTGGGACATAAAACGAGTGTTGGCCCCCCAAAGATACGGCCTAAGTACCGTAGTTCTGCCGAATGGTCCAAACTTTAGCCAGTCGTTCAATGGCATTGATCAGGCCGAGCGTACCGCTTATGCCCGATCAATGCCACTGTCCATCGGGTGCGCCCATCAGGAATTCAAGCATTAAATTGGAAGAGTACTAATCTCCCAAGCGTCCAGTAAAGTGTTACGGGGCCTACAACTACGACAAGCAGTGGAGGTGGCTGAGCTGGTGCTCCAATGCGTCATTTCCGTAGTTTACCTGTTTTACCCGCTAAAAGCTTATACGTATAGAAACGCTTCGTCTCCAACATGATGCAGTTGACAATGAGAATTTAACAACTCAGGCCCAAACGAATTTCTGATCGGGTGCGGAGGTAATAGTTTCGAGCCATAAACTCGTTTCTACACGCATGAAAATTACTATCTGGATAGGTGTTGTAGCTTGTCTTTTGAATCTGGTAGCCTGTAAAAGATCGGATGATGTCGTACCCGCTGGGGGTGAGCATACGCAGGGGGGGTATGTTACTGGTAAAGCCGTCGACAGGTTAGGAAACCCCATAGAGGGGGCTGAAATTGTGGCTAATAACACAGGGACCTACAGTAACAATGTGGTAGGGTACACCGATGCAAACGGCAACTACAAACTCAAACTAACGTCTGGACCACTCGTTGGGTCGTTCTATGTCCGGGGAACGGTAAAGGTAAAATACGACGGACAAGCGTATACTCTGCCCTTATTTACTAAGAAAGATGGCGCTTTCGACGCCGATCAGGGAGCAGTCAAAAACCTCCAGCTAAAAACGTCGGGCGACCGTACGGGTAACTTTGGCGACGAAGGCTATTATGGTGGTCAGGCAGAAGTTGACAACTGGACAAAAGCAGTTGAGTTTTCGGATGTTGAACTAACCTTCAGACCCAGTGGCCCCCTGATTGACGGCAGCACCGGTAAAACTATAACCACAAAGCTTAATGGGTATTATGTGGATGATGTGCCTTTGGGAAAGTACTCGATTACGGCGCGGCAACTGTCCACTCAGAAACCATTAGCCATCCGGATTCGGAACAAAGGCCAGGAGTACACTCAGGCGACCATTGGTAAATTTGAACCCGCTTACGAAGGGGCCGAACGCTTCCGTATGATGATCCAGATCAGCGATTTGTAAGCTGAAAACGTTCCCAGAACGGATCAAGACCTTTTACGTCTTTAACAGCCTGCTCCCTCTGGTGCCCTATGCAGACGGGCCGGAGAGAGCAGGCTGTTAATTAATAAGAGTGGCGTCGTAAAAAACTTCTGATTTGAAGGGCGTAGGCCTGGCTGGGTCCGTATCACGCGGTATAATCGACTGGCGAATGTCGTCGAAGGGCGGTTTTCATTCGACCTCGATGAGAAGTTGAATCAATACGACCCCCACTCTGCGGTAGCCCGCTTTCGCGACGGTTTATTTCGTATCAAGCTGGAAGACGTAACGTTGAGAAACTGATTGCCCTGACATTGCATTGGATCAGCCAGAGCCTGTCAAGATAAGTTAACTAAGTAAACCTATAGATTGACTAAAATACCTTTGCTCGTAGATCAAACTCAGGGTTTATGAAAAACTTTCTGCTTGCAGTATGTCTTTTGCTGTCTTTTGCTGTCTCTTACCGGATGGGCACAGTCACCGACAACCAATTCCTGGATTGAGCCAGGTTAACTTCAGATTGGCCTCGGCGCTTCGGCTGGTTACGGCAACCGCATAGGTGGTTATTTACGGGCTACGCCTTATGCAAAATATTTCATCAGGAAAGGGTGGGCAATTGGTGCCGAGGGACGCTACAATTACAATGGGCCTGATGGTAACCAGTACGTCGGCGCAGGTCTATTCACGCAATACCATCTCCTGCGAACCAATACGTTCTCCCTGTTTGGCCAGGCAGGTTATTATTATGGGCAGGCCAACTACGGCTTTTACCGTACGATTGAGGAAAGTCCGAATTCAATCCGTTTTGTACGGTATAGAGATCAGTTTACGTATGGTATGTTGAGTGCAGGCTTAGGCGCCCAGTATCGGCTTGGCCAACGCTGGGCGATTCAGGGGCTGGCCGAAACGTATGCGGGCAAACGGGTAAACGCGTTTCCGAGCGATGGGCATAGTTTTACGTTGGGCATTACCTTCCGCATTAAATAGGTCGTACCGATCAGCAAAACGTTTTATGCATACCTGCCGGCAATTCGCAGCTAACTCATAAACCCAGAGGGGTCGCACGTAGCGTTGAAGGGGCTATTACCGCCCAGGCTGTTCTTACCGGTAGGCATAAGGTCGTTGTCATCCGTTTCACTCCTGATACTCGCCTAACAGGTCCCTGAGCTGCTGAAGCGGCCGGATAAAGCTTTTCCTGTTTTCGGCACGGATAGCGCCGTAGCAGGACACCAACGTGAGGGCGTAGGTTATGAGCGCACCTTCCGGATAGGCCTGCACTCCTCCCGGTACGTACAGCATAAAAACCAGAACAACACCTATGGCCGCACTGACCGGAATGAGCACCAGCTCGTACCGTTTTTTGAAGCGAAAAAAGCTGTTCAGTAACTGGTACTGCTCCGACAGGTAGTCGCGAACCGAGGACGGCAGTTTTCCCTTAAGCTGCCCCCTGGCAACCCGCTTGAATTTGTTCATCAGAACAATGGTGAAGGGAATGTATAGCCCGATACCCAACAGGCTCAGCAGGCGAACCTGCGTTTGTGGCCAGTACTTTATCAGAACGTGGCTCAACAACGCATACACCAGTAGCTGCAGGGTAAAGGAGGCCCAGAAATAGGTAAAGCTTGCTTGCGTATGCTTCCGTACCCTGGTCGTAACGATTTTCCGGAGAGTAGCTTCGTCGAGCGATGCCGCTCCGACAGAAGCGGGCGTTGGGCTGGACTGCTCCCAGTGTTTTTTCAATTGATCAAGAGTTGACATTGTCAGGTGAGTTTGCTTGTTTTTTCAGTTGTGCTTCCAGTTCTTTTTTGATTCGTACTAACCGTACGCTTACGTTGGACTTTGTCAGACCGGTAATGCTGGCAATCTCCTCGTAGCTTACCTCGTCCAGGTACAAGAGCACGATGGCTTTATTTAGAGGAGACAAAGTGGCGATCGCCCGAAAAAGGGCCTGCCGTTGCTCTTCTTCGGGATCAGTCGGCGGCTCAGGAATCTGCTGGTGGCTGAGCGAAAGACTTTCCCAGTTTTTGCGGGTAGTTTTCCTGTACCAGGTCAGCGCCGTGTTCAAGCAGACCCGGTACATCCAGGTAGTGAAGCTGGAGCGCCCGCCAAAACCAGGGTATGATTTCCAAAGCTGATAGAGCATCTCCTGGAGCAAATCGGCCCGCTCGTCAGGATCCTGACAGTACATCCGGCAGACCTTATGAGCTATGCCTATGTGGGCGTTGACCTCGTCAAGAAATGGTTTTTCAAACTGGCTGGCCATCGATCAGATCGTTAGGGGTTTGTACTGCAACCTATCAGTTAGTAGTCGCTAAGGCTCAAAAACTACATCCGGTCTGCAAAAACTCAAACAACCAGGCAATAGAACACGGTCGACGGCGGCATTCACCGCTGATTGAATGGACCATGACAAGTTCAGAAGTGCCTCTCATACAATTTTTGTTCGGCCTGAGCCGCAGAAAGCCCAACTTTGTCGTACCATTTCAGAGGACTACGTATGTCGAAATCGTTTCGTGATCGCCGGCTGTTTCTGATCCTGATTCCGTGTATCAACGTCATTACCTACTACCTGACCTACACGCATTTGCCGCCCGGCTGGCTGCTGCCGCTGACGTTCGTCATCGACACGCTGGAAGGGTACGCGGCCTGGTGGGTGTTTCGTCAGATTATTCGTTACCTGGATGGCCCCTTCCCCTACGAGCGGAGTCTCTGGAAACGGGTAGTGCTGCAATGTACACTGACGGTCGGTGTTGGCATCGGCATCATCATCGCTCTCACCGAGCTGGTCAACGCCATCGCCACCGACAAACCGGTGCCCAGCAGTTTCTACACCCACGACATCTTCATCATCTCCATCTGGATTCTGGTTGTCAACGGCATTTACATCGGCGCGTATTTCTACTACAGACTTCAGCAGATCGAGCGTATCCAGCCGGAGGATAGCCAGCCCGCACCGAGTCTGCCGCAACCGGGTCTGGTCGTTCGGCTGGGGAAGCAGAGTGATCTGATTCTGTACGAGCAGATGGCTGGGTTCTGCGTCGAGGATGAGTACACAATTCTGGTTACAGACCAGGCAAAACGGTACGTACTCGATCAGTCGCTGGATAAGTTAGAGGAAACCCTGCCGGCGCAGTCGTTTTTCCGGCTGAACCGGCAGTACCTGTTGCATCGCCAGATCATCAGCGGTTTTGCCCGCTTGGAAAACGGCAAACTCAGCGTTCGGTTGAACACCGGATCGGGCATCGCGGATCAGGTTTCGGTTAGCCGCACCAAAGCCGTGGCGTTCAAAAAGTGGTTTTCGCCCGACGAAACCACCGACAGTTCACCGGTTATTTCGCTACATCTCACCGAAAAACAGTCTTCTGCGCTCAATTAAAGGCCTTTTCGTCTTCTTCCTTTGCTGGCAAACAGTAAAACAACATGAAGAAGACACTATTCATTTTCATCTGGCTGGCCGCCCTGCATCCGTCGGTGAGCCGGGCGCAACGTAACGGTAGAGAGCCCCTTCCGGCCGGGCGCATGAGCTGGCCACTTATGGTGAGCGTGCAGTTTCATTCGCTGGCCTTACCGGTTGGAGATATACGTCCTGCGTTCGCCAATCCCGGTCTGGCGCTGGGCACCGAATACCGCTACAACCGGCGGGGGAATCTGATCCAGTCGATTCAGGCCGGCTACTACCGCAATCGCTACGCGGGCGACGGGCTATTCATCGTCACCCAGGCCGGTTACCGCCCTCACTTCGGCCCCGTTTATGCAGACCTGAAAGCGGGCGTAGGCTGGAACTATACGTTTCACCCCAACACAACCCTGGTGCTGAAAGAGGGGCAGTGGCAACCGGCGGGCCGAACCGGTAAAGGCCTCCTGATGGTGCCGCTGGGCCTGTCCATTGGCTACAACGGCCCGTCGCTGGTAGCTCCGTTTGTCGGCTATCAGTTCTTTGCACTGGCGGGGTATAATCCCTCTGTTCCGGTTGTGCCCAACCAACTGCTGCAAGTCGGGGCCCACATTCACTTCAACTACTAATTGAACACTACCATGAAATCACTCCTCGCGCTGGGGGGACTGCTGGCTTTTACGCTGGCCTGCGAGCCACTTGACCAGAACGTAGCGACGGCTATCTGTCAGGAAGCGACCCCACTAAACGCCAGTTATTCAAAAGCTCAGCCGATTCAGCAGTTGCTGGACCGCTACACCAGAGCCGGAATTCCCGGCGTAGCGGTTGCGGTTTATACACCCCAGGAAGGCTACTGGGCGGGAGCATCGGGCTACGCCAACCTCGAAACCAAAACGCCCATGCAGGTCTGTCATTTGCAGTATGGGCAGAGCGTAGCCAAGACCTACACGGCGGTGGCGATACTCAAACTGGCAGAAGCCGGTAAAATAGACCTGAACGCCCCGATCAGCCGGTACCTGTCGCCAGGTATCAGGGCTAAAATCACGGATGCCGACAAGATTACGGTCCGAATGCTATTGACTCATACCTCGGGGATTGCCGATTACACCGACAACACCGAGTTTGTGGCATCGTTGCTACAAAATCCCCTGAAGTCCTACACGAGTGAGGAGCTGTTGGCCTACGTAGCGAAGCAACCGCTGCTCTTTCCATCGGGAAGCTACTCCCGTTACGCCAACACCAACTACCTGCTGCTGGCGTTGATCGCCGATCAGGTGCAAGGCGACCACGCTCGTCTGATTCAGCAGAGCATCCTCGAACCACTGGGTCTGCAACAAACCTTCTACCACAACTCCGCTACGTATCTGAATCAGCCTACTCTGGTCGACAGCTACTTTGATCGCTTTGGTAATGGAAAACTGGAGAACATTACGCAGATGCAGCGCGTCAACGTCGGCAGTATGAACGGCGATGACGGCATCATTGCTTCCCCAACCGATTACGTCAAGTTTCTGCGCGGTCTGAACGAGGGTCAGCTTGTGTCGGCCCAGAGTCTGAAAGAAATGACGACCTGGGTTAACGACCGGGACGGTCAGCCGGCTTATGGCATGGGCCTGGAATACGCCAGGCTCTCCGGCCACGTCGGGTATGGACACGGCGGAGCCGGTATTGGAGCCGGTTGCGGCTTGTACTATTTCCCTGCCAGGCAGCTGTACGTCTTCATTGGCATCAATCTGGGCGTTCTTACCGGAGGGCCGTACGTAGAAAAAGCGGGCAACCTGAGTGATGAACTGATCGACCTGTTGCTGAAATAAATGGTAATCACCAGGTCCCCGATCTGAACACAACGTCTTCCGAATGACGGGTTGTCTCCAGATCGGGGACCTGATGGTAGATACCTAACAGGCAGGTATGTTATACCGCTTTGACGACCCTGGCCGGAACTCCCGCAACGACCGTATTCGGCAGTACGTCCCGGCTCACCACCGCCCCCGCTGCCACAACCGCGTTTTCACCAACCGTTACCCCCGGCAAAATGGTAGCCCCGGCACCGATCCACGCATTCCGTTTGATCACCACCGGCCTGGGCAGGACGGTCTTGCGGTCTGCGGGGTCGAGCGGATGGTTCTCGGACGTAAGATTGACGCTGGGGCCGATCTGCACATCGTCTTCGATGGTGATGCCGCCAATATCCAGAAACGAACAGTTGTGGTTGATAAAGACGTTTTTGCCCAGGCTAATGAACCGGCCAAAGTTGGTGTAGAACGGCGGAAACACCGTTGTCGATGCATCCACTTCCGTGCCTATAATGTCGCTCAACCGCTCGCGTACCTGGTCAACGCCGGTTGCCGTAGCGTTCATCGCAACGCATAGCTTTATGGTCCGGGCAACGACTTCGGCGAACCGGGCATACTCCGGGTCATCTTTTCGGAGTGGCTCACCGGCTCGCATTCGCTGGAAAATATCAATTTGTTTACTGAACTCATTCATATCGTTTGCTTCTCTATTCCAGTTCAAAGGTGACCGGCAACCGGGTTTTTGACGGCGGTCACGGCTGCGCTACGCTGCTGTCCGTCATGTTACAAGCCAGGCTAACGACAAACGTGGGAAAAGCGCCAGTATCGTTTCAGCCGGCGGTGATCAGATCGTTGCGGCATCGATCACGTAGCGGTAACGGGCTTGTTTGTCAATCACTTTTTGCCAGGCGTCATTGATCTCCCCGGCTTTGATCACCTGAATCCTGGGGACAATTTTGTTAGCCGCGCAGTAATCCATCACTTCCTGGGTTTCGGGAATACCGCCGATGAGCGATGCCCGGAAGTTGACCCGGTCATTGGCTAAGCCGATGTTGCTGATCGTTAGTTGAAAGCCAACCGGCATACCAACCTGGGTGTAGGTTCCATCCACCTTCACGCAGGACGCGTAAGCCGCTACGTCATACTGAGCCGGAATCGTGGCAATCATGTAATCCAGTGTTTTGCGGTAGGGCTTCAGCCGGGCCACATCATCCACCACAATGACTTCTTTAGCGCCGAAAGAGCGAATGTCGGCCACCTTCTCGGGAGACGTAGTAAACGCATAGACCTCAGCCCCTTTGGATACGGCTAGTTTAATGGCCAGATGGCCCAGGCCACCAATGCCCGCCACACCCACTTTATCGCCTTTTTTGAGATTGGCTTTCATCAGGGGCGAGTAGGTCGTGATGCCTGCGCAGAGTAAAGGAGCGGCATCTTCGAGTCGGATGCTTTTAGGAATCTTAATGGCGAAATGATCCCTGACGACGATATTGTTCGCGTATCCACCTTGCGTAATGCCCGTTGGTGAGGTTTTATCGGGGTTACCGTAGGTGAACAGCGTCGCGCCGTTGTCGCAGTGCTGTTCCAGACCGTGCGTACAGCTTTCGCAGGTCATGCAGCTATCGACCATACAGCCGACGCCCGCCTGATCGCCGACCCTGAACTTGGTGACGTTCTTCCCGACGGCCGTAACAACGCCCGCAATCTCATGCCCCGGCACCTGCGGATAGGGCTGCGGGCCCCAGTCTCCGCGCATCTGGTGAATGTCCGAATGGCAAATGCCGCTGTATTTTATCTCGATCAATACGTCGTTGTCGCCCAACGGCCGACGTTCAAACGTGAAAGGACTCAGCTTACCCGACTTGTCGCGGGCGGCATAGCCTCTGGTGGCTACGTTGGCGAGCGGCCGAAGGGAAGCGTTACCCTGAGCAACGAAAGGGGTCGCACTAGCCAGTAAGGTACCCGCACCCAGCAAAGCCGATTGCCGGATGAATTTGCGCCGGGAGGAATTGCCTCCCTGATCAGACGTAGTATTCATTGTGATGTAAGTTGAGTTAATGAGTTGCCTTAGATGCGTGGGCCAGAACGTTCGGCCGGCCATTGTCTTCATCCAGACTATACGGAATCCATCGTTCAGGCTGGCATGCCGTTCCGTACGAAAGCGCGTTACAGCGTCGCCATGTCGATCACAAACCGGTAACGAACGTCGCCCTTCAGCATCCGATCATAGGCCTGATGAATGTCGCGGATGGCAATCGTCTCGATATCCGACACGATGCCCGTTTCGGCGCAGAAGTCCAGCATTTCCTGCGTTTCGGCAATGCTGCCAATACTTGAACCGGCGATACTTTTCCGACCAATGATGAGGCTAAGGGCCTGAATGGCAGCCGGGGTTGGGGGAGCCCCCACGCAGATGTGTACACCATCGACTTTCAGCAGCGCCAGATACTGCATGTAATCATGTTCAGCCGATACCGTATCCAGAATAAAATCAAATTGTCCTTTAACGGCTTCCAGCTGGGCGGGATCACTCGTTACCACGAAATGATGAGCGCCGAGTTTTTTAGCATCGGCTTCCTTGGCAGCCGATGTACTCAGAACGGTTACGTCGGCCCCGAAGGCTACGCCAAATTTCACGCCCATGTGCCCCAACCCACCCAGGCCGAGAACGGCCAGCTTATGACCCGGTCCCACCTGCCAGTGCCGCAACGGCGAATAGGTGGTAATGCCCGCACAGAGCAGCGGAGCCGTAGCGGCCAGGTCCAGCGTCTCCGGAATGTGCAGTACAAAGTCTTCGTTGACGACGATGGTGTTGGAGTAGCCGCCATACGTAGGGGTTTTCCGGTCCTGCTCCAGGCCATTGTACGTCTGGCTATTCCCGTTGAGACAGTACTGTTCCAGGCCCTGCTGACAGGATGTACACGTGCGGCACGAATCGACCATGCACCCGGTACCGGCCAGATCGCCCACGTTGAATCTGGTTACCTGAGCGCCAACGGCGACGATCCGGCCGACGATCTCGTGACCGGGAACCATGGGGAAGATGCTGCCACCCCAGTCATCTTTAATCTGGTGAAGGTCGGAGTGACAGACTCCGCAGTAGAGAATGTCAAACTGTACATCGTGCGGCCCAACCTCACGACGCTGGAAATTCCAGGGGGCCAGACTTGAATCGTTCGTCTGGGCGGCATATCCTTTTGCTGCAATCATAACGCTTGCTTTGCTTGCTACCTATATTCAGATGCAAAGCTACAGCCGCAACGAGGGAGCCGGGTAAAAGTATTCAAACCAATACTTATACATTTCAAACCTCCGCCAGGCGGAAGCTGCGGGGATTGGTGCCCGTGAACTTCCTGAAGAAGTTATTGAAATAGGACGGATACTCGAAGCCCAGGGCATACGCAATATCGGAAATGTTCCAGTCGGTATGCTGCAGGAGGGCCTTGGCCTCGCTGAGCACCCGTTCGGCAATATGGGCGGTGGTGGATTTGCCGGTTACCTCGTTCACGGCCCGGTTCAGGTAATTGACATGGACATTGAGGTTCCTGGCGTAGTCCTGGGCCGTGGTCAGCTTCAACGGGCGGTCGGTGGTTTCAATGGGAAACTGACGCTCTAAAAGCTCCAGAAAAACGGAAGTGATTCGGGAAGCAGCGTTCTTATGCTGGTCAAAGTTTCTGGAGGGTTCTAATTTCAGCGCTTCGTGAATGATCAGGTGGATGTAATTGCGTATCAGATCATCCTTGTACGAATAATTCGTCTGCTGCTCCTCGATCATGCGCTGGAAGATCGTGTTCAGAAACTCGCGCTGCGGTGGGCTGATCGTGAAGATGGGCGTACCGCTGATCCTGAATAGTGGCGAATGCTGCAGGCTCTCCGACCGGTCCGACAGCTTAAGAAACTCCTCCGAAAACAGGCAGGTATAGCCGACATACGTGGTTGAGATCGTTTCCCACGAATACGGAACATGCGGGTTACCGAAAAACAAAACGGTATCGTTGGCTTCAAAGCTCCGGTCCGCATAATGAATGATGCTCTTGCCGGTGGTCAGGCAGATTTTGTAAAAATCCTTCCGACTGTAGATGCGGGTGGCATTACTGTCATCATCTATCCGAAAAGCGTTAAAGCCTTTCAGCTTTAGCTCATTGTTAAACTCCGGAACCGAACGTATTAGTTGATCTGCCATACACAAAGTTAAGAAATTCAAATCTATTTGCCTACGTATGTTCCCTTCAGCTCATAGCACCATTCGGGAGTTGGCCAGCTGAATGCCATACTACGCAGCGACCTGTTTTGCGGTATTGGGCTGGTTCATGGTCGGGCGCTTGGCTCATCACGGCGTACAGTTGATGTTGAAGCGAATTGGGGTTCGCCCGGCCGCTGTACCCTATTTTCCGTTATCTTTATTGGCCTGATCAGCCGTAAGCGATGGTCCCTGTTTATCACAATCCGGTTTATTATCGAAACCCGCTTTCCAACTATGCGTATCCTGCCACTTCTCTTTTTGGCTGCCCTTATGACGGGTTTTGCCAGGACTCAACCAGCCCCAAAACCGAAGCTCGTCGTTACCCCGCTCAATGACCGGGTGTACGTCCACACCACGTATGGGGTGTACCAGAACAACTCAATTCCGTCGAACGGGCTAATTATCAAAACGAGCGACGGCATTGTACTGGTTGATACGGGCTGGGACACCAAAGACGATACGGACAACAGCCGTCAGCTGCTGCAATGGGTAGCCGACAATCTGCGCCAACCAGTTCGAATGTGCATCGTCACCCACGCCCACGAGGACCGGGTAGGCGGCATCAGCGAAATGCGGAAAGCCGGCGTGCGCGTCATCAGTACCCCTCTGACGGCGCAGAAGTCCGTGAAGCTGGGCTACGACGCTCCCGAAAGCGTTCTGCCCAATGATACTACGTTCACGGTGGGTCAGGTGCCGATTCGGTGCTATTTCCCCGGCGAAGGCCACACCAGCGACAACATCGTGGTCTGGTTGCCCAACGAGCAGATTTTGCATGGGGGTTGTTTCGTGAAGAGCGTCGGTGCCTTCGGTATGGGTAACGTAGCAGATGCCAATCTGAACGAATGGGTGAACTCCATCCGGCGGGTAAAGACTCAGTTTGGCACTGCCAAAATTGTAGTACCGGGTCATGACGAATGGGGCGATACCCGATCGCTGGAACATACGCTGCAGTTGCTGTCCAAACACGCTGCGGCCAACCGGTAGACCGACCGCCGGGAACTCCGACAAGCTACTAAAACCAGGCCCCAGGGGTTGTCGGGGCCTGGTTCACTTTCATTCGTTTACGCTACTCACGGAGAGCCAGCCGGATGGCTTCCTCGACGGGCCAATGCCGTACGGTTTTGTCTTCAGGTCGCAGCTCATCGCTCAGCAACAAGGGTGGCTGAGCCAGAAACCGGGGTTCGCTCCCCTGATGCCTCTGAGCCGCATGCGCCAGAAAGGGGTGGCATAAATACACCGTACCGGCTTCACCGGTTGCCAGGACGTCTTCACGGTCCGGCAGGTGATTCAGCTTACCGGCGAGTTCCACGAAGGAAAGGCCCTGCTCACCGGCCGGCTGCAACAACCGCGCTACGTCCCGGTGTGAGCCCACCCGAATCCGCGTAGGGGCGTCAACGTCACTGACATCCGAAAACAGAAACAGCATCAGCAAACCCCTTCCTTTCGAGCGCACATTGACCCGCCACTCGAAGTAGTTGGAGGGGTCGGTTCCGGGAAAGCTGGCATCCACGTGCCAGCCGTCATCGCCGGATTCCTCATGCGAGGGAAAACGAACGGGAAACGAACCCATAGCTTTCGGCGCTACCCACCGACCCGGGCCTACCAGTTCGTCAAAGGCCTGATGCAGAACGGGCGTATTGGCCGCGTCGACAAAGGGTTTCTGGGTGTACATACCCAACCAGACGACCGGCCTGGCCCACGTAGCAGGATCGTGGGGATCGCCGTCCATGTCCTGCCACAAAATGGTTCGCACCTCCTCGGCAAGTTGGCCGGAGAACGCACGATCAATGCGAACGAATCCATCCTGAATGAATTGCCCGATCTGTTTTTCTGAGAATATACCTGGCATATATGATACGTTATGCGGCCGGCAAGCGCGTATACGCAGCGCCTGACCTTGACTGGATTACCTCAAGGTGCCACTAAAAGGCGCTGCTACGCAGACCTGTGCCTGACCAGCTGATTTGACAAAACTTGAATGAGGGCAATAGAAAGCGAAGGCCTTGACTAAGGCGGTCTGTCGGAACGACAAACGGGCGGGACGATTTATAACATTGGTGCCATTCTCATACTGGCAAAGGTATCTGAAATCAAGCGGTTTGTCAAGATCCGACTACCTATACCGTCACCTGAACGAACGTACTGGCCTGGCGGAAACCCGTGCCGACCGCTTATCCTTCGTAATACTTCACGCCCCGCTCGCGGAGAAACTGTTTGATCACATCCACGTGAACGCACTGCCCTACGTTCAGGAATGGATAGTTGGAAACGCGGGTTTTGCGGCCATTGACCAGTACGTCGCGGTTCTCAATATCGAAGCCCAGGTGCAGGTGCCGCGTGGCCGATTGCATGCCATAAATCAGGCCATTGGTATCGAACAGCGGCCCACCACTCTGCCCGCGCAGACCGGGTGTGCTCATTTCGATGCCCGTCACGTCACCGTTTTCAGTAAGCAGTCGGGTAATGATGCCATCAATCGGGAAGCGGGGCGAAGCCGTTCGCCCTTCGGTGGTCCATTCAATGTCGTCGGTGGCCGGGTTGAAGCGGAAGTTCGTAAAATCCGGGAACGGATACCCCAGGCGGCACAGACTCCGGCCTACCTTAACGCGGCTGGTGTCGCGCAGGAACGTAGCGTAGGAGCGGTACAGCGTGCGAGTATACCCCCTGAATCGCAGAATGGCCAGATCCTGAGTCGGGTGCAGGTCAATGCTCACCTCCCGGAACACATCCACGCAGTTGACGAAGCTGTTCCGTACCCGCACGAGCGTTTCGGGCCGGAGTCTGTACTTCTCTTCCAGCCGGCTCAGGTGGTGCGCGATATTTTTCTCCCGCTGCACGGCCCGGCGTTCGGCCAGAAAATTCAGGTGGTTCTGGTAAATGGAATCGGCGTTGGTAATCAGTTCGGCTACGTGTTTGCATGTAACAGCGCAGCCTTCTTCGTTCACGAAAAACAGCGTTGCACTACCCGGAATGATTTCGTTGTGACCATATAGCCGAACGATGGAATGAAGAGGACGGGTGAAGGGATCAATGCGCTCAATGGCGTCAACAAACATACAGCAGGAAGATAACGGGCACTACCGGCCCGGGCGTAAAGCCTGCAAAAATAGCAAAAAGGCGGGTCATACCCGCCTTTTTGCATTGAATGAACACCTATTGCCTGGGCGTCACTTTCACCTCGGCCGGAACAGTCGGGCCTTGCGAGGCACTATCGGGTGGTGCCTGAATGGGGCCCTCCATGCTCGACATGGTCGTATCGCCCTGGCGGCCCATAACGCCCATCGTAGTGTCCGAAGCCGCTGCATCTTCGGCTTGGTTTTCTTTATTATCGCCCGAACAGTTGAAAAACACTGTGCTGGACAGGGTAATCAGGCCCGCCAATAGGCCGGCCCGAACTCGACTCCGTGTGTTGCGTATCATGATTCAGTAACGTTGATTAAAGTTTGGTAACGACTACGTCGATGCGCCGGTTCTGCTCCCGGCCGTCGGGCGTGTCGTTGCTTGCTGTCGGCTTGGTCGAGCCAAAGCCTTGTGTTGTAATGCGATTTGCCTGAATACCGGCCGCCGTTATGGCCGACTTCACGGCGTTGGCCCGGTCGAGCGACAATTGCTTGTTGGCCGCTGCGTTACCGGTATTATCTGTATGCCCTTCAATCCGGATGTTCAGCGATGGATACGCTTCCATGATCTGTATCAGGTCATTCACGTTGGGCTGCGACTCGGCCGAAATCCGCGCCGAATTGGTCTCGAACGTCAGGTTTTCGAACGTAAATGTCTGATCCAGATCCGTCGGCTTGCTGGCCAGAAATTCAGCCAGTTGCGCATTGAACGACCCTTCGACCAGATTCAGTCTCCGTCCACCCGGCAGCTCAACATCCCGCCGGGACGCGTTGGTTTCCTCGTCGCGGATACCCAGCGCCCCCGGCGCCGTCGAATCGGCTACCTGCCCGTTGGCCCCCCGGATATTCTCCTTCGTAGCCGCCGACGTATCCTCGACCGCATCGCGCTCGGTAGCCCGCGTTGTGTCTGTATACACCCCGTTGATACCATCCTGGTCTTCGCGGCATTTCTGCACGATCAGCCCCACCACCAGCACACCGAGAGCCACCATGGCCCAGCGCAGCCAGCGCACGTTTTCGCGCCGACGATCCCCTTCGGGGCTTTTCGGAATGTTGGGGTTGATAACCGTACTCGTGAAGTTATCGGCCCCCTGCACCTCGGTCTGAGGACCGGCGGGCGTATGCAGCTTGTCGAAGCCGAGCAGGGTCGCAATGCCTTCCAATCCTCTCGGCAGGCTCGTGCGGAACTCGTCGGCCTGGCCCAGCAGAAGCGTGGTCAGATTCGACGCTGTCAGGCCTTTATCCTGCTCCTGCCGCCCCAGTATTCCCATCAGCACCGACCCGGCCAGACTCAGCACCGTCAGGGCTGACAGCGGTTTGACACCACTATGCTGACCCAGCACATCGACCGCCCGGTCGAGATTGGAGCCGAATATCTGCCGTAGAAAGTCCTGCCCCTGGGTCGACGTTTCGACGGTTTCCTGATGAGCATCCGTTACCTGCGCCACGGCCAGCGGGGTGCGGCCATAATCACGTTTTTCCAGAAAATCGATAATCCCGGATGCTCCGCCCGATGCCTGTACCCGCCGGGTTAATCCGCCCAGCAGGGTTGGCAGCGCTCCATCGACAGTCTTTTTAATATTGGCTGGCGTTTCGTTTAGTTCACCGCTGAGTTGGTCAATAACCGAAGGCGTAAACTGCTCTCTTAAAAAAGATAATAAATGAACAGCCATTTTTCATACGTTGGTTAGTTAGCTTAATAAACGAGTCGTCAGCCCGAATGTTCGGAAAGCTGAGCAAGGGGCAAACGACAAAGGGTCCGAGGTATCAGGTTACCAGTAACCCGTTACGTCAGACCCTTTATCGTTTGATGGCAATCGGCTTACAGTTGCGGAATGCGCAGTACCTGATTGGGGTAAATCAGATCAGGATCCTTGAGCATCGGCTTGTTCGCTTCGAAGATGATGCCGTATTTCATCGGGTCACCGTATACTTCCTTCGAGATTTTCGACAACGTATCGCCTTCCTTCACGGTGTAGTACTTCCCTTCCGGAGCCGGCGTGACAACGTGCAGTTGATTATCGACCGTCTGCACGCCTTCCACATTACCAACGGCCAGGGCAATCTTTTCAGCATCCTCCTGCGACCTCACTTCGCCTTCCAGCGTAACGGTATCGCCTTTGGTTTTAACCGTCAGTTTGTTGTAGGCCAAGCCTAGTTGCTTGACGTGGTTCAACAGGGCGCTGGCCCGCAGCGGCTCGACCTGCTCCGCCTTGGCCGGATCGTTGGCTGGTGCTTCCTGCTCTTTGTTGAAGATCTTTTCGCCTACTCCTTTGAAGAATGATAAGAGACCCATTGGTTTTGTGAGGTTTTGTGAAACATGTTCATTCGGAAACACGATGGCTCCGAATATACCACCATCACAACCTGCGAACCATACGATTGTTTAATCCATACTTTGATTTTAATTGTATAACAATTTGAGGCTATTGGCGGTACTAACCCATTGATCTGTCAGTATACGTTCAGTTTCGTTTTCACCTTTTTATAATCATATGTTTGAAGTACGGCTACGCAGCCGGCTAACAGGCAATCGGCTTACGCATGAAAAAAGTACACGTCATTTTCGCTTTGGTTTGCTGCTCAACGGTGGGGTTGGCTCAGGAGCCGTTTGAGGCTGGGGTAAAAGGAGGAGCAACCTTTACGCATGGCTACACGAGAATTCCGGCCGTGACCGTGCCGGTATCAGCCTCGGCATCCGTCACGATTCCGCAGCTGAATAACGACAACAACGGAATTGGCACCAGCTATTCGTACGGGCTTTGGGCGCGAAAAAACTACGACCGGTTCTTCATTCAGGTGGAAGCCGATTTCAATTCGTTCCTGCTTAAACAGCAGACCAACCTGAACGTACCGGCCGCGCTGGCGTTTACCATTGCCCGGCAACCACGCCCATCAATCATTCCGGCCGAAACGCCCACGGCCGTGACGATCATCTCGGAGTCGACGCTCCAGTCGATCAACATCCCGATTCTGTTCGGCCGGCGCTGGGTCAATGGGAAGATCCGGGGGTACCTGGGTCCGAACCTGCTGTTCACCACCCGGGCCGAAGTCAGGCGCAATACGTCGGCTACCATCGGGGGCGCTACCATTACGGTTCCGGAAACGACAACCGACCTGAAAAATCCGAACCTGCAAAACCCCACGGAAGCGCAGCTGAAGGTTAAAGCCTTTACGTTTGCCGGGGAGATTGGAGTTGGCTATACGATCCTGAACCGCATCGATCTCGATGCCCGCTACGCCGTGCCGGTTGGGGGAGTTTATGAAAACAAAGCCATCACGGGCTATCTCGGCATTGCCACCGTTACGCTTGGGTACCGGCTGTTTTGATGAGTACTTTCCAACTGTTCCGGCTACGGACTCAGGTGCTTTCTCCGCCGGGGTCCGTAGCCGGCTTTTGTACGTTACCGGCACTGATTGGACGAAAGGCCGACGTAATGCAAACGTATCCCCGAATCGGTCTATTACTAGAACCTCAACCGATTAATGGTTACAAACAAGTAATAATCTGTTAACATCAAAGTAACATACACCTACTCTCTTTGCATTGGGAAATTTTACCCATTGCTTCATGAGAAAAAAGCTACTTTCTTCAATTATTTTCATCTTCATTGCCTGCGTCGCGATCAATCACGCAATAGCGCAGACCACTCAGGCTTCCATATCGGGAGTTATCCTGGAGAACAACAAAACACCGCTGCCGGGCGCTACGGTCCGGGTTCGCAATGAATCGACGGGCTTCTCTACCGGAACGATCACAAACGCGCTGGGCGAGTACTCGTTTAAAGAATTACCGTTGGGTGGCCCCTACACCGTACAGGCTACCTTTGTTGGGTATGGCGAACAGAAACGGACGGGCTACTTTCTGAACCTGGGCGATGCCATTCGGGCAAACCTGTCGATGCAGGAAGACGGTCAGACGCTGCAGGTCGTAGACGTTGTAGCGTCGGGTTTGAAGAACAAGATCGAAAACTTCGGGGCGGCTACCGTCGTTACGGCGCGGTCCATTGCCACCCTGCCTGTCAACGGCCGGAACTTCACTACCCTCATTGACTTGTCGCCCCTGGCCGGTCGGGGCGGTAACCTCGCCGGACAGCTTGGCTCATCGACCAACTTCACCATCGACGGTATGACGGCCAAAAACCCAACGTCAGCCGGAGCAACGACCAGTCGGAGCGGTGCGCCGTACTCAATCTCCATTGAAGCCGTGCGGGAGTTCAAGGTGATTACGAACCAGTACGATGTCGTGTACGGACGTGCCGGGGGTGGTCTGGTCTCGGCGGTAACCAAAGCCGGCACGAACAAACTGACGGGCAGTGTATTCAACTACACCCGTGCCAACTGGCTGGCCAGCCGGTTCGATATTCGGGGAAATCCGCGGACGGTGCGCTTTGCCACCAACCAGTTTGGTTTTTCGCTGGGTGGGCCTATCATCAAAGACAAGCTGCACTTCTTCGTGGTTTGGGACCGGCAGCAGGATTCGCGCCCGCTCATCGTAGCCGACATTCAGTCGCCCGTTGATGAAAACCGCTTCAACGTGACCCGCGCTACGCTCGACCGGTTTGTAAGCATTGCCCGCAACCAGTACGGCACTGCCAATACGCCCCAGTACGGTCAGTTCGACAAAGTACGTGGCTCGAACGCAGGTTTCCTGCGGCTCGACTGGCAGATCAACGACAAAAACCTGCTGACCATCCGCAATAACTTCACCAGCGACCGTAATAAGCTGGGACTGGTCGATAATACAGCCATCAACATCCTGGAATCGTACGGTAACGATTTCAACTGGGACAACAGCCTGCTGGCCACACTTCGTACGTCGCTGAACCCACGTATTACCAACGAACTGAAGCTGCAGCATCTCTACACGTACCAGCTCAGCAGCCCCGGCGACCAGTTGCCATCGGCTAACATCCCCAGAAACATCGTTGAAAACGTAGCATCGACGTTGTCAGATGGCGCTAACCGGGCAACCAATATTCAGATGGGCGGCCATCGGTTTGCGCAAGAAGGTTTTACCAATAATGTACTGCAGCTAGTCAATAACCTGTACTACAACACCGACAAGGCCCAGTTTACGTTTGGTACTGACATACAGTACACGAACGCCGAATCGGTTTATGGCAGCGAAGTAAACGGCCGGTTCCACTACACAGTTGACGGGTCACTCTCAGCACTCGACAAGTTTGAACGACTGCAGCCCTACCGCTATTTCCGCGAAGTACCCCTGAAAGACGACTGGAGCGTGCGCAGCAACATCTGGAACGCCGGGCTGTATGGCCAGGTAAGCACCCGGCTGGCTACGGGTCTCGATATGACCGCCGGTCTGCGCTTCGACTACGCCCACTATCCTAAAGCTGCGCTTAACCAGGCGGTACTGGAGGACCTGAAACTGCGGACCGACAACCGGCTGCGGTCGTTTGTTGTGCAGCCGAGGCTGCAGTTTACGTGGGACGTGAACGAGCGTCGTCGTGACATCATCCGCGCTGGGGCCGGGGTATTTGCCTCCGATATCAACAACTACGCCATCATCAACAACCTGACGTTCGATGGTACCAACCTCGCTACTGTTGATGTACGCGGTGCCAATGTACCCAGGCCTGACTTCGCGGCTTACCGCCAGAACTACGCCAGCATTCCGGCCCTGGCCCAGTTTCAGTTGCCGACTATCAACATGACGGGAGCCGACGCGCGTGTGCCGGTGCTGTATAAAGCCAACCTTTCGTACACCCGCTTCCTGAGCGACCGCCTGAAGGTTAGTCTGTCGGGCTTTATGTCGCTGGCTCGCAACAACTACACCTATGTAGACCGAAATATGGAAACCGAGCCGTTTTTTCGCTTAGCCAACGAAGACAACCGGGGTGTGTACGTACCGCTCGCATCTATGCCCGCCAACGGCGCAGGCGACTGGCTGCAGGGCCGCATCAGCCAGCGGCTGGGCCGGGTGCTGGAACTGACCAGCGACGGGAAGGTCAACCAGTTTGCCGTGGTAGCCGATGCAACGTACCGCTACTTCCGCGACGGAGAGTTTACGGTCAGCTACACCTGGAACGACACCCGCGACAATACCTCGTACAACGGCAACGTAGCCAACACCGCCACCCTGGTGCAGCCCGTGAAGGATGACCCGCGTAACCTGAGCCGGATAACTTACTCCGATAACCAGTTCCGCCACAAAGTTGTCTTCTTTGGTACACTGCCAACGTTCTGGGGGGTTACGCTGGCCGTTCGCTACTCAGGGCTGGGTGGAACGCGCTATACGCTCCTATCGGGTGCCAACAGCAACGCCGACTTCGTAGCGGGCCAAAACGACCTGGCCTTTATTTTCGACCGCAACAGCGAAAGCGTACCAGCCAATGTGCGGACGGGTCTTCAGGCCATCATCGATAACCCCAATGCCAGCCAGAGCATTAAGGATTACATCAACGCCTACTCGGGCCGCATTGCCGAGCGCAACGGAGGCATCAACGGCTTCTACGGTATATTCGATATCCGGGCCAGCAAGCGGTTCCGGGTGTACCGGAATCATGGCATCGAACTGTCGGCCGACGTGTTCAACTTCGCCAATTTCCTGAACAAAAACTGGGGCGTTAACCGCTCGCTTGGTTCGCAGGCTCTGTACGCGCTGGGCATTCCGGCCACAGCCACCACACCCGCCCAAACTCCGTTCGACCGGGCCAATCAGCGGTTCGTATACCGGGTTAACACAGCAGGCATTGTTACTCCCTCCGGCGACCCTTTCCAGGTACAGTTGGGAGCACGGTATAGTTTCTAAAACGAATCAGAAGTTTCATCTTAATATGCCAACGGCAGCCTTTGGGCTGCCGTTGGCGTTTAGAGCTGTCTATCTTTTTACCCTTGCTTATAAAGGGGTAGTTCTGCCGAAAAGTCTATAATTCGTCACTTGGCTGTCTAAAGGAGCATACTGCCCAAACCGTCTTAATGATCAAAAAATCACTACTTTCTGATCCACAGCCAGTTAAACGCTTTACCGGTTAGATTATATCAAAAATAGAGTCAAAAATTATGTAGAATTTGAGTTTACAATACCAACTCTTTAAACCACAAACTGAAGAGGAACAGATCATTAACTAATAAGGGTAGTTCAGACGATGAATTATGTACTTTTCGTGATTAAAACCTCTGCCTATTTACAGATAAACGGGAAAGTATAAAAAAGCGTTTTTAATATCTGGGGCGAAAAACAGCGTCGCGTACTCCGCTTATTTAAAGTCATCGTAGAAAAATTGCTCGGAAACGATTTTGCCATCCCGGACTTCAAAAATACCAATCTGCTCCTTCACGCGACGAGCTTGGCCCTTTATGGTTACATCCATGCCCATTGCACAGGCAAAATAGTAAGTAGATACAACCGGCTCACTACAGAATCCCCCATGCATCTCCTCCACTATATTTTGATAGAAGTACTGTTCCTTCTCCTGCATAGCACTCAGCCCCTCGACACGTAAGGGGAGTTGAGAATTATTTTCTGGTTCAATACTTATTGCATCCGACGAATAGAGTTCTTGTTGGATGGTGTGCAATTCACCGATTTTGGCCAATTCAACGTAACGCTTAGCTACTTCTTGAGTTGTCATAAAGTGTTTTGAGTTTTGATGAACGCTGCAAAACTGCAACGTTCATGTGACAGCCTTATGTCAGTAGCGTTGAGCTGAACCGGTTAATTAAGTCTGTACTACAGAACAGGGTTTCGCGCCCGATCTGGACCTTGATGAGGCTGGCTTTCCAAAGATTTATAGAATGGACTTGTCAATCCCACCATATTGGTTAGGTGACGAATTATATACGATTCGGCAAAACTACCCTAAAGGAGCTATGCTGTCCAGACTGGTTAGATTAAACGCCTTATTGCTCAGCCGACAGCGTGTAAGCCTCGCCGGCCGGCTGCAGGCGGTAGCGCATCATGATGACGCCCCCCGTTGGCTCAGCGTTGGTATCGCCCGGACGGTACACCGGAAATTTACGGCAGAGGATATCGCGCTCAATCCACAGACTATCGTGGCCCATGTAGCCAGCACCGGGCTTTTGCCAGTCCACCAGCCGAATATCCACTTTGCGTTCAAGGAGGAACTGCCACCCATATACGCGGCCGAACGATCCGCTGCCGTTGCTGGTCGAATATACATACAGCTCAGGAAACCGGTTGTTGTCCAGATCAGCCACTTCGGCATTGACGATGGCCCCATCGATACGGGTTTTGAAATTGGTCAGCAGGAGATCCCCCCGGTACGCTTTCACCGTAAGCTCACGCACCGCTCCCGTATCGGCAGCCGAAATATTGAAGGTGTAAATGTTGTATCGCAGCGACGTAGAATACGTAGTGGTGAAAGGTTGTTCGTACCGACCCGCTACAGGCCGGCGCTCGGCTGCACCGGAGCCAAACCCCAGCAGCCAAACCATCCCGAGCCATACGTAACTGAGCCAATTGATCATTCTTACCTTCGTCGCTGTTCGCCTGAATAACGCTGCGAAGGTAAGAATAGTTACCTACGGCTCCGGTTTACACCTCAAGAAACGTTTCTCCGACGGTCTTCAGCTGAAGCAGAATAGGCAGCACTTTACGGCCACGTTCGGTCAGGCTGTACTCCACACGCGGGGGCGTTTCGCCGTACGTTGTTTTTTCGATCACCCCTAACGCTACCAGTTCTTTCAATTCCTGAACAAGCACCTTCTCGCTGACTTCCGGGATCCGCCGACGTAATTCACCGTACCGGCAGGCCTGATCAGTGAGTTGAAAAATGATGTACAGACGCCATTTGCCACAAACAATGTCCAACGTTTTCTTCAGTACAAGCTGGGTGATTTCGTCGGTCTTCAGAGTACGACTCAGTTCATTCATACGTGAGGCCTTATACTAACCTTTTGGTGGGTAACCTATTGATTTGTAAGGATTTGATCAATCAGACAAATATAAATAAAGAAACAGGATTCCTGCTTTACTATCCGGCATTATCGACGGCAGGCGCTGTAACTGGCTTTTAATCAACAGCGTATTCGGACTGATTCGTCGCCTGACCTGAGCGGCTAACCCGCCCCGCTTTATGGATTACCTCTGAATTGGTTACTTTTGTTGTTGCACTACGTTTCTCCGTTTCGTTGACCAAGACGCTGCTTGTTATTGCCGGGCCAACAGCCGTTGGAAAAACATCGCTGTGCGTGCAGTTGGCCAAAGCTCTTCAGACCGACGTCGTGTCGGCCGACTCCCGCCAGCTTTACCGCGAACTGACCATCGGTACAGCCAAACCAACGCCTGCCGAGATGGAAGGTGTCCGGCATCATTTTATTGACTCTCATTCGATCACCGAACTGGTCAGCGCCGGGCAGTATGAACGGGAAGCCCTGGCTCTTCTCCATCAGTTGTTTCAGGAAAAAGACGTAGTAATCCTTTCGGGCGGAACGGGTCTGTACATCAACGCGGTGTGCTACGGCCTGGACGATATGCCCTCAACCGACCTGAACACACGGGAACAGCTCATGGCACGCTTGCAAACCGAAGGGCTGGCGGCTTTACAGGCCGAATTACGTCGACTCGATCCGGTCTATGCACAGACCGTCGACATGCAGAACAGCCAGCGGGTGGTGCGGGCCCTGGAGGTGTGTCTGGCTACGGGCCGGCCGTATTCGTCGTTCCGGCGACAGGAAGCTGCTGAGCGGCCTTTTCGGTCGGTGATGGTTGCACTCGACCGCCCGCGCGAGGCACTCTACGAACGAATCGACCGGCGGATGGACGCTATGCTGGCCGCTGGCCTGGTCGACGAAGCCCGATCACTTTTGCCTTACCGCGCCCACAACGCCCTTCAGACGGTCGGCTATAAAGAGGTATTCGAGTATCTGGATGGTGCGTACGAGTACGAAGAAATGGTACACCGGCTCAAGCGCAATTCGCGACGGTACGCCAAGCGCCAGGTGACGTGGTTCCGCCACCAGGGCGACTTCCGCTGGTTCGGCGCGGAGGACGTAGAGGGGATACTACAAATGAGCCGCCGGGCGGGGTCGCCCGGCGGCTCTGACTAAAGAGCCTGATACGCCAGCATGCCGCCGGTGACGTTGCGGACGTTGTTGAACCCGTTTTCTTCCAGAAACTGCTGAGCGCGGGCGCTCCGTGCCCCTGACCGGCAATGCACAATCACTTCTTCGTCCTGCAGCCCGTCGAGTTCATCCACGCGGTACGGCAGTTCGCCCAGCGGAATCAGTTTGGCGCCAATGTTATATTCTTCGTACTCGTTCGGCTCGCGGACGTCGATGATGTTCAGTTGTTCGCCTTTGTCGAGCCGTTCTTTCAGCTCCTGTACGGTAATATCCATGATCTGTGTGTTTTTACTGGCTATTGATGGTCAAACAGAAAATCGGCCGGAGTCATTCACTTCCGGAATGGCTTGCCGGAATCTACGGCAGCAAGTCTACTACTTAGCGGGCAGAATTAACAGGGCTACTTTTGAATAATTAGTTTCTGCACAACCGTTCGGCGGTCGTCGGACAAGCGGAGCAGGTACAAACCGTCTCTCAGATGGCCCAGATCAGCCGTTTCCTGACCACGAGCCGGGGTCAGTTCGTACAGCAATCGCCCGCTCAGGTCCAGTACGTCGATCCGTGTTAACCGTTCGTTCTCCCAGCGGATTACGCCACTGGTCGGGTTGGGAAACACCATCAGGGGCCGGATCGCTTCGGGTTGGGGCAGGGACGTAACGACCGTATCCGGCCGCCCCCCCATTACGGGCCTCAGCATAAACGCACCCCGAAGGTTCAGCGCGGGCGTACTCAGGTTCTGGTCCCAGCTGCTGCCGCCATTGTAAAAAATCTGGTTGCCAAACGGACTATTCTTATCGAAGCCGATTCGGAAGAACGTCGTATCGCTGATGCTGATCTGTTGATAGCCAATGTAGAACGTATCCCGCACGGAAATGCTCCGGTCGAAGCGTAGGTCAACGAACCCGTTGCGGTTCGGCGGATACTGAGTGGCAAACGACTTCTGGTAAACGGCCGTGCCGGGGCGACCGTTGCTGTTGCTGTATACCGTGAGCACAAACGGCTGGCCGCTCTGATTGGTCCGGAACGGCAGCACACACACCCGCACGCCCGACACAACATCCGGCTTACTGGCAACAAACCGAACCGCCCACCGCTCGCGGGGACCAATCTGCACCCCAAACTCGGCCGTACCGTCGTCGTAGGCGTAGTAGTCGTCCAGGGTTGCCACGCCCGAGATGGTATCGTTCTGGCGCAAATTTACCCCCGGAATGGAAGGGTTCTGATCATCGGTGGTCAGTACGTCGAATTTGTAGCGTAACACGGCCCGGGCAGCGGCTCCCAATCCGGCCCCGGTGAAACTGGGCCGCGTACTTTTCACCTGCGAACTGAGCCCCTGAATCAACACGGAAGTCTGGTTGGGTGTATCCTGCAGCACTTGCCCCGTCAGTTCGTCGCGAACGGTGAAGCGGTAGGTCGTGAAGTTAAAATTGTTGAACAGGTTATTGATATCCGTCGTGACGGAATCGGCCAGCTCAGCAGCCGGATTAACCAGAAACTGCGTCAATGGCATGGCCGAGTACCGTTTCAGGAGCGGACCGGGAGCCTGCCGGGCCGCTACGTCCTTGACAAACCGGTCGCCCACCGTACGGCCCCGGTTCAGGTAAATGTAGTCGATGCTCCACGTATCGAAGGGGCCACTTTCCCGCCCGAACGAACGGAATCGAAACTGAAACCCGGCGTGCAGGTAGTTTGCTGAGCGAACAGCCACGAAGACCTGATTGAAATTGTTATTGGGCTCACCGCCCACCGCAAACCAGACCGTTCGCCAGGCACCGGCCTGATCCCGGAACTGGAGCGTCAGCGAATCGCCGGGGTCGGGGGCTTCGCCGAGGCCGCGTATCTGCCAGTAGAAACTCAGGTAAACCGAATCGGCCGGTGTGAGTCCACCCAGGTTGATCGGCAGCGACGCCAGCGTATCGGTGTACCCCTGCGAAAATTGATTGTTCCGAACGTAGGGCAGACCGTCGGCACGAAGTCCATCGAACGACGCTACGTTGACGGTCGGCTGATTGATGGCCAGCGTATTGTTGATGTAGACCCCACTGCCGGGTTGCCAGCGGGCCGGATCGGGCCGGTCGAGGCCGGGGCGTCCCTGAGCCGTCGAGAAGTCGTCAAAAAAAGGCAAAGCCAGTTGGGCAAAGGCGCTGGCATGGAGCAGCCAGGCAACGATCAGCAAAAGGCCCGGCCGCAGCGAGCGTCCGGCAAGGCCCCGGTATGACAGCAAAGACGTAGAAATCAGGTTCATAAGGATTAGGCTCGTCGCGCTCCGCTCAGTCCGGTTCAATCGGCCCGACCACCCACAGATCAATCTTCTCGCCTACCCGGATGCGTTCGCCGGGTCGGGCTTCGGGTTTTTGCCGGACCACCGTTCCTACCTCTTTTTCGGGATCATCGACCGAGATTTTGGTACCCACCTTCAGGTCAGACCCTACGATGATCGTAACGGCCTCATCCAGCGGCTTACCTATAACGTTGGGCACTTCAAATATCGTACTACCGAGCCCATCGCCAATTTCGAGATCGATTTTGGCGCCTTTCGGAACGGGTGTACCCGCCACTATTTCCTTGCCGTTGTAGAACTGACCCAGCACCGCGTTTTTGGCGACGTCGGGGACGTATTTACGCTCCCCCACTTCCAGGCCAGCCGAGCGCAGGTTCAGTTCGGCGCTGCGGTACGTCAGGTTGATCAGGTCAGGCATACCAACCGAGGGCGGAACGCGCTTGATCAGCGTCAGATAAATTTTTCGACCTTCCTTCACTTTGGTGTTTGGCCGCGGGTACTGCGCATGCACCGTCAGGGGTTCGGCCCCGGCTACGAACGTACAGTCGGTGGTCACCTCATACCGAAGATTGCGGTCTCCCAGAAACGTCTGCACCTCATTCAGGCTCATTTTCGTTACGTCCGGTACGGTGATCGTCTGACCGTGGTTGGTCGTGAACGGCAGGTACACAAAAAAGAAACCGAGGAACAGAACGCCCACCAGGGCCAGGATGATGCCAATGTGAATCAGCAGGTCTAAAGGGGATCGGGTGCTGATTTTCGTCATTCAATTAAATGGGCTTACGGTTTTCTGTTTACGGTTCACGGCCTTCCTGTTGGCGGCACCTCTGACGGAAACCCGTGAACTGTAAACCGTAAACAGGTAATCAGATTGGTAAAAATAGCGGAATCGGACTGCTTACCGATAGCCCGCCAGCATTTTTTTGATATACTTCCCAACGATGTCGAACTCCAGATTGACGACGTCCCCGGCTTTCAGATCCCGAAACGTCGTGTGCTCATAGGTGTACGGGATGATCGTCACCCGGAAGCCGTCGTCGTGTGAGTTAAAAACGGTTAAACTCACGCCATTGATACAAATCGATCCTTTTTCGACGGTGACGTTGCCGGCCGCATTCGGATCGTACTGAAAATCAAACAGCCAGCTACCGTTCATGTCCTGCACATTGGTACAGATTCCGGTCTGGTCGACGTGCCCCTGCACGATGTGCCCATCGAAGCGGCCGTTGGCGGGCATACAGCGCTCCAGATTCACGCGGTGGCCAGGTTTGAGCCGACCCAGATTGGTTTTCTGCAGGGTTTCGTCAACGGCCGTTACGGTATAGCTGTCACCCGCAACACTCGTGACGGTCAGGCAGACGCCGTTGTGATTAACACTCTGATCGACTTTCAGCTCAGTAGCCAGCGATGAGTCAATCCGAAAGGTAAGATTAGTTCCTTCGGCTTCAATCGCCGAAACGGTACCGGTAGTTTCTACAATGCCAGTGAACATAATTCCGTAAATGTAAATGGGTCGGCGGGTGAGTTACGGCCTTTTCGGCTGCCTGCCGACAGTTATAAACAGCGAACTGCCAAAAGGCGTTCGGGGTAACACCCGGCGCTCGACCTTAACTACCCGGTACAGCGCTTCATTGACAGCCTCACCGGGAAAATACACGTCCGAACCGGGGGCGTCGGCCGTCCGCCAGCCGAGCCGTAGCTGCAGATTTTGCCACTGCCGGATAGCCAGAATCAGGGGCGACAGGGCCAGACTCCAGTACGTAGCGGATTGGAGCGCAAGACCGGCTGTAGGCAGCAGTTGCTCAAAATCCGCCCGAACGAACCGGCGCGTACTCCCGACGGCCAGATCGTGCTGCCCCCGAAAAACGTTGAAGGCGTTGTTGTTGCTGATGAGCAGCCCTCCCGGCCGCAGCCGGCGGGCAAACTCGGTTAACAGTCGCGTCAGAGCGGGATCATCGAAGTAGCAGAACACGTCGTTGCAGACGATCGCGTCGACCTGCTGCCGGGGTGCGTACGCAGCCAGTTCGTTGAGGTTCACACGCGTCACGTTCAGGCCCCGTTCGTGACAGAACGCGACCGCATCGGCCGACCCGTCGACGCCCTGCAGGTGTTCGTAGCCCGCCCGGCGCAGAAAATCCAGCAGACCGCCCGTTCCGCAGCCGGCGTCGAGAATATGGATATCCCGACGTTGGCCAAAATGCCGGCGCAACGCCTGCTCAACGCTTTCGTGCAGAATCCGATACCACCAGAGCCGCTGCTCCAGGCGAAACATCTTTTCGTATTCGTCCCGTTTGTCGAACATAGAGGAATAAGGGAGGAAAGGAGGAAGGAGAGGAAAGGAAGAAAGGGGAACAGCTTACGGCTCCACCCTTTCCTCCCTCCTCCCTTTTCTCCCTCCTCCCCTTTTTAATACATAAGGTGGCAGGCCACTGTGGGCCATGAACAGTTTACCGACGTACTCACCCAGCACGCCGATAAACAGGCATTGCAAACCCGCCAGGGTCAGCACCGCCCAGATGACAATCTGCCAGCCCGCAACCCGGTAGTCAGTCGCTATCGACACCGCCAGCAGACCAACCCCCAGTAACAGACCCAGCCCGAACAGGCCCAGGCCCAGTATCGTGAACACCCGCAACGGCCAGAGCGAGTAGCCGATCAGAATGTTCAGGAACAGTGACACCAGTTTTCTGAGGGTGTAATTCGACTGGCCTTCGCGCCGGGGGTCGTGCGATACTTCCACACTGCCCACGTTGCGGGTCACGCGAAAGATCAGGCCATCGATGTACGGATACGGCCCCTGGTATTTTCGGATTTCCGCCACAACGTCGCGGTGAATCAGCTTGAAGCTGGATAAGTACAGGCCGGATGGTTTATTCAGCGAATAGGTCGTCAGCGTATTGACGAGCCGACTGCCCAGGTTACGAAACCAGTTGTGTTTTTTTTCGGCGTAGCGGCTGTACACCACATCGTACCGACCCGTTTCGGCCGTTTTCAGCAACGTAACGATGGCCTCAGGGGGATTCTGAAAATCGTCGTCGATAATCACAACGTACTCGCCTTCCGTCTGGTTAAGTCCGCACAGTACGGCATTGAACTCCCCAAAATTTCGGCGGAGCGAAAAAAAGCGCACGTTGTCGAACTGATCCTCCAGGGCCAGACAAACCGCTTCGGAGCCGTCGCGGCTGCCGTCGTTGACCAGAACGACTTCGAACGACAGGGGTTGCAGCGCCGTTTGTAGACGCGCCACCAACGGCCCAATGGTTCGCTCGCTGTTGTAAACGGGAATGACGACGCTCAGTTCCATGCGGCAAATTAACGTCCAAACTGGTTTACTGCGTCGATTACCTGCTCTACGTCCGCGTCGGTCAGGCTGGGGTTAAGGGGCAGGCTAACCACCTCCCGGTGAAGCTGCTCCGAAATTGGCAGTGATGCATTGGCATACGCAGCATAAGCCCGCTGGCGATGGGGTGGAATGGGATAATGCACGTCTGTACCGATTTCCCGCTCGCGCAGATACGCCCGCAGCGCGTCCCGCCGGGATGTCGCTTGCCCATCGTCCAGAACGCGCACAACGAACAGATGCCAGGCATCGCTGTCGATCTGATCGGCGGGCGGCAACAGAACCGTCGGTCCCAGCCCAGCCAGATACAGCCGCGCCAATGCCCGCCGTCGTTCATTATCAGCGGCCAGGCTGGGTAATTTTACGGATAGAACAGCCGCCTGTACTTCGTCAAGGCGACTGTTGTGCCCGGCATAATCGTTCACGTAGCGCTGCGCTGAACCGTAGTTACGCCAGGCCCGGAGCCGGTCGGCCAGACCGTCGTCGTTGGTTGTGATTGCGCCTGCATCGCCGATCGCCCCTAAGTTCTTGCTGGGGTAAAAGCTCCAGCCGGCCGCATGGCCAAGACAGCCGGCTGGTCGCCCTGCATACAGCGCACCGTGCGCCTGGGCGGCATCTTCCAGTACGTTCAGATTGTAGCGCCGGGCCAGGTCCATGATCGGCGTCATGTCGCAGCAGCGGCCGTAAAGATGCACAGGCAGGATAGCCCGGGTTCGGGACGTAATAGCCACTTCGATGCGGGCGGGGTCGAGCAGGTACGTTTGCGGATCCGGTTCTACCCAGACCGGCGTCAGACCGGCGTGCGTAACACTCAGCACGGACGCAATGTAGGCATTGGCAGGAACGATAACCTCGCTGCCGGCCGGAAAATCCCAGGCTTTCAGCACGAGCGTCAGCGCTTCCAGCCCGTTGGCCACGCCAATGCAATGGCGGGTTCCACAGTAGTGAGCAAACTGTTGTTCAAACGATTGAACCTCTTTCCCCAGAACGTACCAGCCCGATTGAATCACTCGTTCGGTAGCGGCACTGATCCGGGCCTGATAGGGTTCGTTAATTCGTTTAAGGTCGAGAAAGGGAATCATTCCGAAGCCGCCAGTACCCGGCTGTTCGGGTAAGGATCGTAGATATAATCGTTTTTATCGTACGGCTCGTTGGAGACAACCAGCAGAATAGCGTCCTCCGAAAATTCATCCATAATGTGCCAGTCTTCCGGTTCCAGCACCAGACACTGGCGGGGGTTTGTGAGTCGGTACGTCGCTTCTGACTGCCCGTTGTGACTATAAACCCGGCAGCTACCCGACAGGCAGACCAGCGCGTTCCAAGCCCGATGGTGGCGGTGCCCCGCACGCGGACTTTGCCCAGCTTCGTAAATGTAAAAAACCCGTTGAATCGTACCGGGAATGATATTCTCAAACACGGTCAGGTTTCCTTTATCTGAAACGAAGGTTTTTAATTCGTGCAGTTGCGCCATCGAACGTTGTAATAAGTTTATTTAGTGGGACTAATCCACGCTTACAGCGGGGCCAAAGATAAGTAGAAACACGCAATAAACACCTGAAAAGCTCTATGATAACATGTCACTATGATGCCCTTTTCTGCTACCTATCGCAACACATCACATTAAAAACCCATTAAATATAGGCGAGAGAACCGTTTCTATTATTCACTATTGACGTGCTTTTGTTTCAAATCCTATGTTAAAAAATAAATTCTTTTTGACCGGCCTATTTCTGCTGGTGCTTATTGTGCTGTATTACAGCTTTTTCGATGGAGGCAACCTAACCTCCAGTGGGGGTGTTGATGAGGTGATCGAGCCCGAAACGTACCATCAGCAGATTGATGCGGAGCGCAAGCGAAAAGATGAGTTTTTTCGCACCAGTGAGCAATCGCCGATTACGGACAAAGACGCCTTCAAAGGACTTCGGTATTTTGCACCGGACCCCGACTACCGGGTGCCGGCCCGGCTCGAACCCTTCGCTGACAAAACGCAGAAACTAGTCATCCGTATGACCGACGGCAGTGAGGAAGTATACGATAAATTTGCTCATGCCGTATTCAGCCTCAACGGCGAAACCCACCGACTGCTGATCGTCAAGCAGGGCGAAACATACGCGATTCAATTCCGCGACGCCACCTCCGGCCAGGAAACCTACGGTGGTGGGCGCTATATTGAACTCAACCCCGACGACGTAACCGACAACCGCGTAACCCTGGATTTCAACGCGGCCTACAACCCCTACTGCGCCTACAACCCTACGTTCGCCTGTCCACTCCCCCCCGCCGAAAACAAGTTATCCATCGCCATAAAAGCCGGAGAGCGGTATCATTGAAAAGGGGAGAAAGGAGGAGAGGGAGGAAAGGAGGAAGGGGAGGAGAAGATGAAGGCGATACAGGGATTCGGTAATGAACCCTGTCATTCCCTTCTTTCTTCCTTTCCTCCCCCCTTCCTCCCTCTCCTCCTTTCCTCCCTTCTCCCTCTCCTCCTTTTCCCCTTTCTTCCTACCTTTGCCTTTATTTTCGAATTGCCGCCGTATGGAAGTTTCTTATAAGTGGTTACAGGAGTACATTGAGTTGCCCGAATCGCCCGAAGAAGTGGGAAAACGCCTGACGGGCACGGGGCTGGAAGTAGAAGGCATTGAAAAAATAGAAGCTATACCCGGCGGCCTGGAGGGAGTTGTGCTTGGCGAAGTGCTGACGTGTGAAAAACACCCCGACGCCGATAAGCTAAGCATCACGACGGTCGACGTAGGTGGTGAACAACCCCTCAACATCGTTTGCGGAGCACCCAACGTAGCGGCCGGACAAAAAGTAGTCGTTGCGCTGGTCGGAGCAACCCTTCACCCGACAAACGCCGAGCCGTTTCAGATCAAGAAAGCCAAAATTCGGGGGGCGGCCTCGGAGGGGATGATCTGCGCCGAAGACGAAATCGGCCTGGGTACGTCCCACGCCGGCATTATGGTGCTCACTACCGACATGCCGAACGGGACACCCGCAGCCCGTTACTTCAACCTCGAAGCCGATTACCAGATCGCCATCGGCCTGACACCGAACCGCATTGATGCGGCTTCGCACCTGGGCGTAGCCCGCGACCTGAAAGCAGCCCTCAACCGGCCCCTGCGCTGGCCGTCGGTGGATGCCTTTGCCGTTCAGAACCACGACCTGACGATCGACGTTCGGGTGGAGGCCCCGGAAGCCTGCCCGCGTTACACCGGCCTGACCATCACCGGCCTGACCGTTGGCGAATCGCCGGACTGGCTGAAGCAACGCCTGCTGAGCATCGGCCTGAACCCGATCAACAACGTAGTCGACGTAACCAATTTCGTCTGCCACGATCTCGGTCAGCCGCTGCACGCCTTCGACGCCGACAAGATTACGGGGGGGCAGGTTGTGGTTAAGACCCTTCCCGAAGGTACGCCGTTCGTCACCCTCGACGGTGTTGAGCGGAAACTCACAGCCACGGATCTGATGATCTGCAACAGTGCCACGAATCCGGCCGAAGCCGCCATGTGCATCGCCGGCGTGTTCGGAGGCCAGACCTCAGGGGTAACGGCTTCAAGCACCCGCATTTTTCTGGAATCGGCGTATTTCTCGCCGACCTCCGTCCGTAAAACAGCGCAGCACCACGGTCTCAAAACCGACGCATCGTTCCGGTTCGAGCGGGGTACGGATCCCAATATGCCGGTCTTTGCCCTCAAACGGGCGGCCCTGCTGATTCAGGAAGTGGCCGGCGGCACCATCAGCTCCGACATTACCGACCTGTATCCGGAGCCCATCGAGCCCTTTCGCGTACCGGTGCGTTACCGCAACGTTGATCGGCTGATTGGTATCCGAATCGACCGCAACGAAATCCACCGCATTCTCGAAGCACTTGACATCCAGGCTGACGACCGCACCGACGAGGGCTTCGTGGCTGTAGTTCCCCCCTACCGCGTTGACGTAACCCGTGAGGCCGACGTAACCGAAGAGATTCTGCGCATCTACGGTCTGGATAACGTACCGCTGTCGGACCACCTGGGCGCCGATTCGCTGTCGGAGTTTCCGGCCACCGACCCCAACCAGTTGCAGAGTCGGGTCGGGCAGGCATTGGCGGCCAGTGGTTTCTTTGAAATCCTGACCCTGTCGCTCACCCGTCCGTCCTACCACGACGCCATTCGGCAAACGCTGCCGGGTGCCGACGTAACGCTGCTCAATCCGCTGAGCGAAGACCTGTCGGTCATGCGGCAGACGCTGCTGTTTCAGGCCCTCGAAACGCTGGTATACAACAGCAACCGCCGGCAGAAAGACCTGAAAGTGTTTGAGTTCGGCAAGGTGTATTACAAAGCCGACAGCGACAACGGCACGGGTAAGTACGTCGAGAAAATGCGGCTGAGCCTGGCCATGACGGGCAATCAGCAGGCCGAAAGCTGGCTGGCCAAAGGGCAGCCCGTTGCGTTTCATGATCTGGCCACGGCCGTTCAGCGCGTACTGAATCTGTTCCGTATCCGGGCGTTTGAGACCCAGCCCGCCGATGCTACGTTGTATCAGTACGGGCTGACTTACGTAGTCAACAAAAAGCCCCTGGTCAGTGTGGGGTTGGTACAGCCGAAGCTGACCCGCCTGGTTGATCTGAAACAGCCGGTCTTTTACGCTGATTTCGACTGGGACGCCCTGCTGAAGCAATACAGTGCCAAAGCCCGCTACGAAGAAGTACCGCGGTTCCCCGAAGTCCGGCGCGACCTCTCGCTGGTGCTGGATCAGGCCGTTACGTTCGAACAGATCAGCCGGCTGGCGCACCAGACCGAGCGGAAACTCCTGCGGACGGTCAATGTGTTTGATGTATACGAAGGGGAAAACCTGGGTACCGGCAAGAAGTCGTACTCCGTAAGCTTTACGCTGCAGGACCCCGCCCAGACGCTCACCGACGCGGCCATCGACAAAACGATGCAGCGGCTGATGACCACCTTCGAAAAAGACCTGGGTGCCGTAATTCGTAAATAATTGACTGATTGAGTTGTTGAATGACTGAATTAATTGCTGTCCAACCAATTCAATCAGTCAACAACTCAATCATTCACTCAGTCAACTATGGTCAGCGAACATCAGATCATCGCCGTCATCGAGCAGCTCGAACGAAAAATCGGGTTGCTTAAGGGCGTTTGTGAAGATGCCAAACGCCGGGTGGAGTTCCTTGAAGACGAAAATAAACGCCTGCGCGACGATCTGAAGAAACAGGAAGACCTTGCGAAGCGTTTGCACAAAAATCAGGCTAATTCCGATAAACCCTTTCCGAAGTCAAAAGAAATTGGTAAGATTGTAAGCAACAATCTGTCAGCAACAGATACAAGTACCGAACTAAAACAACAACTCGACGAGTATATCCGGGAAATTGAACGGTGTATTGCTCATTTGAGTAGTTTGTCATAAACCAGAATTGGGCCGGTGTATGGACGCCCCGCGTCGATTCGCCGAACTGACCGCAGCGATGGAAGAGCTATCTATTCGCCTTAAAATTGCCGACCGGGAGTACGGGATAAAAGCCGAACCTGACAACGAAACGCTGGTACGCGATGCCGGCCGCCTGCTTCAGGAGGAGCTGAAAAGATACCGTGACATGGGTGTCCGCGACACGCAGGACGCGCTGGCAATGCTGGCCTTCGATTGCCTGGTAACGAAGCTGCGGAGCGATCAGCAAATACAGCGCTTACAACGAATGGTATTTGACAAAATTACTCAATTGGATCAGATCGTTACGCCCGTGATTACCACGTAAGTGAGATCCGTGTTTTTAAGCGCCGGAAGACGAATATAGTTTTGATTGAGTTAACGACTGTTGATTGTCTTAAAAACAAGTACTTACAGGCTTAACATCCGCTGGTTAGGCTGTTGAGTGAGTTTTATGTTTGGGACGCTGTATCGCGGCAGGTTGAGCTGGTTATTTGTTCAACCCAAACGATATAAGTACCATGAATACATCGAGCTGGCTGATGCTCTTTCTTGACAATGTTGTCATGCTGGGCATCGGCATTTACGTCGGCAGGAAACTGCTGTATAAAGTGTTCAGTAAACGCGAGCAGGAAGCGGAAGAACGCGCTGCCAATATCCTGAAAAACGCGGAACTGCAGGCCGAAACCCTCAAGAAAGACCGGATGCTGGAGGCCAAGGAGAAGTACCTGAAATTAAAAGCTGAATTCGAAGAAACGACCAATCAGAAAAAGAATTTACTCCTCCAGAATGAAGGTAAGCTCAAGCAGCGTGAGCAGCAGCTAAACCAGCAGGCCGAGCAGCAAAAGCGCCGGGAAACCGAACTTGACCAGCAGAAACACGCGCTGGCTCAGCAGCAGGACGCCCTCAATAAACGCAAAGAAGAAGTGGAACGCCGTCGGCAGGAAGCCGAGCAGATGCGGGCGCAGCAGGTCGAGCAACTCGAACGGATCGCCAATCTGTCGGCTGAGCAGGCCCGTGACCAACTCGTCGAAACCCTCAAGGCCGAAGCCGATTCGCGGGCGTCGTCGTACGTCAAGAACGTTATCGAAGAAGCCAAACTGACGGCTACCAAAGAAGCCAAAAAGGTGGTCATTGAAACCATTCAGCGGACCGCCACCGAACACGCCATCGAAAACTGCGTGTCCGTATTCAACATTGAATCCGACGACGTAAAAGGTAAAGTGATCGGTCGGGAGGGCCGTAACATCCGGGCCCTCGAAGCGGCCACGGGCGTTGAGATTATCGTTGACGATACGCCCGAAGCCATCATCATCTCCGGTTTTGATCCGGTTCGGCGCGAGATCGCCCGGTTGTCGCTGCACCGCCTGGTTCAGGACGGTCGTATTCACCCCGCCCGGATTGAAGAAGTGGTGGCCAAAACCCGAAAAAACATTGAAGACGAGATCGTTGAAATCGGCGAACGGACCGTTATCGACCTTGGTATTCACGGCCTGCACCCTGAGCTGATTAAGATGGTGGGACGGATGCGTTTCCGGTCGAGCTACGGCCAGAACCTGCTCCAGCACTCCCGCGAAGTAGCGAAACTCTCGGCTACGATGGCCGCTGAACTGGGGCTGAATGCCAAGCTGGCCAAACGCGCCGGTCTGCTGCACGACATCGGTAAGGTGTGGCCGGAAGAAGCCGAACTGCCCCACGCCATTCTGGGCATGGAACTGGCCAAAAAATACAAGGAGAACGCCGAAGTTGTCAACGCCATTGGCGCCCACCACGACGAGATTGAAATGACCAGCATGATTTCGCCCATCGTCCAGGTTTGCGATGCGGTGTCCGGCTCACGGCCGGGTGCTCGCCGGGAGATGATGGAGTCGTACATCAAGCGGCTGAAAGAACTGGAAGAACTGGCAACCAACTTCTCAGGTGTGACGAAATGTTACGCCATTCAGGCGGGCCGGGAGCTGCGGGTTATGGTCGATGCCGATCACGTAACCGACGACCGGGCCAGTGCGCTGTCGTTTGAAATCTCGCAGAAAATCGAAAAAGAGATGCAGTACCCCGGTCAGATCAAAGTGACCGTGATTCGGGAGATGCGCTCCGTTGCCTACGCGAAGTAGACGGTTTTTTTGGCAAACGCAGAGGAAACAGAGACTGCATGAGACACAGAGTTTATCTCTGCGCGCTCTACGGACCTCTGTTTTCTCTGCGTTTCTGGTTACAACAAACCCACCCTAAACCGGTTAAGTGGACTATGGATTTTCTGACTACTGTGCTTTTGCTGATCGTTGGCGGAGGGGCTGGTGTTGCGTTGTCGAATGCCCTGCGAAAACGATCGGGGGTTACCGACGTTCGGCGGGAGTCGACCCTGCTGCTCGAACGCATTGAAAAGGTGTTCAAGGTGGTGATGGCCGAGGGTTATTTTTCAGAGATTTACAACTATCAGGACCAGAAAAAGATCCTGTATCTGTTCAATGACCCCAAGAAAGCCATGATCATTGCCCGGTCTAAAGTACTGGTTGGATTTGACTTCGCGAAAGTACGCTTTCGGCAGCCGGAGAACGGCGAAAAAAAGCTGCTTATCGAGTCCTTTCCGGCACCGGAAGTGCTGTCCATCGACACGGATTATAAGTTCTACGACATCCAGGCGGGTATTTTGAACCACTTCCACGGCGAAGATTACACCCGGCTTCTGGACGAAGCGAAGCAGGCTATGAACGAACGGGCCATGCAGAGTGATCTGCCCAAAATTGCCAATAACCAGATTCAGTACATGATGTACCAACTGGCCAGTTCGATGGGCTGGCAGCTTCAGCTTCCCGAAGCGGAGCAGCAACAACTGGAAGCCCTGAAAGCCCAGGCTGAGCAGCCCATCACGGTACCAAAGCAACTATCGGTCGGCTAATCGCTGTCTGCACAATGAACCCCAACTCACATTGGTTTACGTGGCATGAACTACCGGCTCTTCATATTGCTGCTGCTGTTTCCGCTGCTGGCCTCGGCTCAGGCAGATGAAGCCGACGGCGCCCGGGCCTGCCAGCAGGGAAAGGTCCGGTATTTTGGTCAACTGGCTACCGACCCCAGGGCGCGGGTGATGTACCCGGGCGATTCCACCATCGACGTGACGTATTACGGGCTCGACCTTCGGCTTACGCATACCCCAGCTTACCTGCGGGCTGCGGTTACCATCGGCCTGAAAAGCACAGCGCCCGCGCTTTCCAGTTTTGCGCTGGATTTACGTTCCGGAACAACGCCGGGCGCAGGGCTGCGGGTCGACTCGGTCAAAGCGGGTAGCCGGCGGCTTTCTTTCCGCCACGAACAGAACAAGTTAACCATTACGTCCCCACAACCCCTCGCCCGGGGGCAGTCCCTCGCCGTAACGGTCTATTATCAGGGCCGGCCCGGTACCGGTGGGTTCGGCGGCTTTGTGTTCGGTACGCACAGTCGCGAACCCGAGATCTGGAGTTTAAGCCAGCCGTTCAGCGCGCCGGAGTGGTTTCCCTGCAAAGACACGCCCGGTGATAAAGCCGATTCCTCGTCGGTCAGCATCACGGCCCCGACCCGTTTTGTTTCGGTGTCCAACGGTACGCTGGAAAGCACAACCGACAATCCGGACAGCACCCGTACGTACCGCTGGCGCAACCGCTATCCCATCGCTCATTACCTGATTTCGGTGGCGATGACTAACTACGTACGCTACGATACGCCGTTTACGTACAACGGCATGACCCTGCCCGTCACGCATTATTTATACCCCGAATCGCTGGCCGAAAACCGGGCTAATCTGGACCAGACACCCGATATGCTGCGGATTTTCACCGAACGATACGGCCCCTATCCGTTTCTGGGTGAAAAGTATGGCCACGCGCAGTTCGGTGCCAGGGTTGGGGGAATGGAGCACCAGACGATCAGCTCGATGGGTACGTTTGATCCGAGTATCATCGCCCACGAACTGGCCCATCAATGGTTCGGCGACAAGGTCACCTGCCGAGACTGGTCGAGTATATGGCTGAACGAAGGCTTCGCTACGTACAGCGAATACGTGTACCGCGAAGCCCGGAACGGCCGGACTGACGCGGCATCGCTGATCGACTATTACATGCGGCTGGCCCGTACGGCAAGAGGGACGTTGTATGTCCGGTCGGTGAACAACGCCGACAGTATCTTTGCCTATAACCGCACCTACGCCAAGGGAGCCGTAGTGCTGCACATGCTGCGGGGAATTGTTGGCGACAGTCTGTTCTTCCGGACACTGCGTACCTACGCAGCCGCACCGGGTCTGGCCTACGGTACGGCGCTGACCGACGATTTCCGGACCGTTGCCGAACAGGTGTCTGGGCAGAAACTGGATTACTTCTTTCAGCAGTGGATTTACGGTGAGGGCTACCCCGCCTACCGGGTTTCCTACACGGGAAACGGTTCGCCCAGAGGGGTGTCGCTGCGGATTGAGCAACGTAATGGCGTGTCGTCGGGGCAACCCGCGTTCTTTACCATGCCGATTCAGGTACGGATTCAGTCGGCTGCGGGTGACACGACCGTTACTATCGTGAACAACCGGGCCGATCAGACCTTCAGCCTGACCGGTCGCGGACCGGTTACGGGCGTTGTCATTGACCCTGATGCATACATTCTGAAAACGGTGGAATACCTCAACACCGTTACGTCCCTGCCCGCCACTACCAATCTGGCCGTTCAGGTATTCCCTAATCCAACAACCGAAACACTCACCGTTACGTTTGGTACCGCATCAGCCGGCCCCGTCACGCTGACACTGACCAACCTGCCCGGCCAACCCGTTCGGACACTCACCGAAGCAGTGGTTCCATCCGGTTCGCATAGCCGCACGGTCGGGATGCGGGGGCTGCCGGCCGGGCGCTATGTCCTCACAGTGGAGACATCAACCGGCCGACAAAGCCGGGTAGTTTTGCACCAGTAGCTTCTTTCTGCAGTATGAAAAAGTTTCTTTTTGCGTTCCTGTTCTTGTCCGGAACGGCGTTCGGGCAGGACAAGCTGGGGGTCATCCGGCATAATCACCTGGCGCTTCACGTCAAAGATATTCCGACGAGCACGGCTTTTTACCGCGAGGTTCTGGGATTGAAGTCGATTCCTGTGCCGGAAAATTTGAAGGCCATCCGGGCCTGGTTTGATATAGGTAACGGTCAGCAGATTCATTTGCTGGCGGGCCGGACTGAGCCGATTGTCCACGATCGTAACGGCAGCCACATTGCCCTCTTTGTCGAGAATATGGATAAGTCAGAAGCTTATCTGAACGCGAAAAAGATTCCGTTTCATAAGCAGACCCGTTTTGACGGCGTCGTTCAGATCTATTTTGCCGATCCGGATGGGTATTTGTTTGAGTTAAATGAAGGCAAAAAGCTGACCGCAAGGTATTGATAGTTCGGTTTATTCAACCGGTTGGCCTCGTTATTGTACAATAACGAGGCTTTTTTGTACAGTACATACCGTTTGCTCAATCTATTTTCGTGTATCTACAGATTTTTCATACGAAATACCCAATCTATCATGTTATAAAATTACGTATCTATTCGTGAACGCACCGTAACCTTCATGCAACATCCTGTATTCGCCCCCGAATCAGGCCTCTCTATGTCCCAGGAGCAGGCTTCGCTCTGGCAACAAGTTCTTCAGCACTCCGTCAGCGGACTGGTTGGTTTCATTGCTGAGCGCGATGAGGCCGGTCAGATCAGCAATCTCCGCTATTCATTCATTAATAAAGTGGCGCTCCGCGATACGTTCAGCATTGGCAGGCAGGCCGACGAAGAACAGGTGATCGGGCGCTACGTCACCGATTTCTTTCCAACCATTCGGGGATCTGTTATCTGGCGGACCTACCTGGATGTCATTGAAACCGGCTCTGCCCAGCGACTTGAACAAAAATACACCCTGAACGGGCGCGACGTCTGGATTGCCCAATCGGTAGCGCCTTTCGGGCAGGATGGGCTGCTGCTCTCCTATTCAGAGACCAGCGAACTGCACAACACCGCTCATCGGCTGACCAACCAGAGCGCCTTGCTGAACGAAATTCTGAACAGTTCACCCAACGCGATTGCTGTTTTTGAGGCCATTCGGGATGGAGCCGGCAAGCTGGTCGATTTCCGTACGACGCTGGTCAATCGGATGGTCGAGCGGTTGTCGGGTTTACCGGCCCATTCGTTCATTAATACGCAGCTTAGTCAGATTCATCCCCTCACGCCCGAGTCATTTGAGCGGCTTAACAACCTGCTGATTACCGGCGAAAGTGTACACGTCGAACACTTTGTGCCGGGTGCATCGGTCTGGCTCGATGTAACCCTCACCCGCCTGAACGATGGGTTTGTGGCAACGCTACAGGACATCACAGCCGCCAAACAGGCTCAGCAGCAACTGGAAACGGCCATTCAGAACCTGCACCGGTCCAATCAGCATCTGGAGGAGTTTGCCTACGTAGCGAGCCACGATCTGCAGGAACCCCTGCGTAAGATTGTAGCCTTCGGCGACGTACTGCAACACCAGTACGCCGATCAGCTCAGCCTGTCGGCCACTGATCTGGTGGGGCGGATGCAGAAATCGGCTAACCGGATGCGTTCGCTGGTCAACGATCTGCTGACCTACGCACGTCTGTCGAACAAGCCCGACGGGTTCGGTCTGGTGGACCTGAACCATCTGATCGCATCGGTAGCCGACGACCTGGAGGTAACGATTCAGGACAAACAGGCGGAAGTTACCCTGGATACGCTCCCGACGGTCTGGGGCGATACGGTTCTGCTCCGGCAGCTGTTTCAGAACCTGCTGAGCAATGGCCTCAAGTTTCATCAGCCTGGCCAGGCGCCGGTGGTCCGGATCGAAGGGCACGTAGCCACACCCGACGAGTGCCGGACGTATTTGTCGGCGACTGATGCCTCGCAGGCTGGCCGCCGATATGCCCTGATCGATGTCGTTGACAAGGGCGTGGGTTTCGACGAACGCTACCTCGACCGGATCTTTACCATTTTCCAGCGGCTGCATCCCCTCAATCAATACGTCGGAACGGGTATGGGCCTGGCCATCTGCCGGAAAGTAGTCGATATTCACGGCGGTCATATAACCGCCATCAGCCAGCCCGGCCACGGGGCAATCTTTCGTCTATTGCTGCCGATGCAGTAGACGTATATGGCCATTAGCTCGGTAATCGTAACAATTGAAGTGAGTTTCTGTTCTAATACACACATCCGCGTCAGTCTGTGCAGTCTCTGTGCGGCCTACGTTATTTAATCCTCTGCTCACTTCTTATGAAAGTTACTGACTCAACACCCCTAACGGATACTCAATCGTTATCAATCAGCTCTGTGCCGTCTGTTGCGTCGACGGTCAACGCCGTTTCATCGTCGACGACTGGTGAGACCCGCGATTTAGTTTGCTTTTCTCATCTTCGCTGGAATTTCGTTTACCAGCGTCCGCAGCATCTGCTCACCCGGGCTACCCGTAACTATCGGGTCTGGTTCATTGAAGAGCCTGTCTTCGGAAATGATCTGCGCATGGCGGTTTGTACCGAAAATGACCGGCTTCGGGTGGTGGTTCCGCACCTGCCCCACGGCAGCAGTCCGGACGATATTATCCGTTACCAGCGCCAACTGATTGATGAACTGCTCCAGAAAGAGCGCATTACCGACTTCGTAGCCTGGTATTACACCCCTATGGCCCTGTTTTTCAGCGATCATCTGAAACCACGGCTGACGGTCTACGATTGCATGGATGAGCTGTCGGCGTTCTGGGGCGCTCCGAAAGAATTACTCGATCAGGAAAAACGCCTGATGGACAAAGCCGGGATCATGTTCACCGGCGGTTACAGTCTGTTCGAAGCCAAGCAACGGCGGCACCCACACGTGTTTGCGTTCCCGAGCAGCATTGACTTTGCGCACTTCTCGAGCGCCCGTCGTCCCCTGCCCGACCCGGTCGATCAGCGGCCGTTGCCAAACCCACGTATAGGGTTCAGCGGTGTCATTGACGAGCGCTTTGACTACGAACTATTGGGCGAATTAGCCGAGCGTCGGCGCGACTGGCATTTCATCATGATTGGACCCATTGTCAAGATCAATCCGGCCTTACTGCCCAAGGGGCCTAATGTCCATTACCTGGGCATGAAGGACTACAAACAGCTGCCGGCTTATTTCAGCAACTGGAACGTAGCGATGCTGCCGTTTGCCATGAATGAGTCGACGCGGTTTATCAGCCCGACCAAAACGCCTGAGTACCTGTCGGCAGGGCTGCCGGTGGTTTCGACGCCAATCCGCGACGTAGTCCGGACGTATGGCAGCCAGGATTTTGTGCAGATTGCCGACACGGCTAAAGCCTTCGAAGCTGCCATCGAACTGGCGCTGCAGCAGAAACACCCGAGCGACTGGTCGGCAATTGATACGTTCCTGGCCGAAAGCTCCTGGGATTGCACCTGGGGCGAAATGAACCGGCTCATGACCGCTCAGATGGAAATAGCGGTGGAGCAATAGGAAAGGAGTGATAGGGAGGAAGGGAGAAAAGGAGGAGGGAAACCATCCATTCCCTTTCCTCCTCCCCTTCCTCCTTTCCTCCTTTCCTCCTCTCTATCACTCCCCCCTCGGAACGACCATCACTACGTCTTCCTTGTCGACAGTTACCTGGCCTTCGGCTAATCCTTTGGGCTTGCGGACGAATTTTTTGGGGGTAACGATGACCGGACAGAGGCTGTCGGTACGTCGTTTGGAGTACCAGGCAGCCAGTTCGGCGGCCCGTTCAATAACGCTTTTGGGAAACGTTTTACCGGCCTGATATTTGATAATTACGTGCGAGCCGGACACGTCGCGGGCGTGTAGCCAAAGGTCTTCCTTGTGCGCGTACTTCTGGGTCAGCAAATCGTTGTTCTTCGCATTCCGGCCGATCAGGATACGAAAGTTTTCGACTTGTACTTCCTTGAAAAGCTGAACCGGTCCATCGGCCGGGACATCCGTAAGCAGGTTGGTTTGCTTGATGTATTTTCGCAGTTCTTTTAGTGTCTGAATGCCTTCAATGGCCTGTACGTGCTGCTTTACCTGCTCGATTTCAGCTTCGCGGTTGGCAATCTGCTGGTTCAGGTGTTCCTCTTCAATCTTCTCATTTTTCGACTTCCGGTAGTAGTTTTCGGCGTTTTTCTGCGGACTCAGATCGGTCTTGAGCTTGATGGTAATGGGTTGATCCCGGTAGAAGTCATACAACTCAACCCGCTCCGGCGACCGGGCCCCCGGCGCCTGGGGTATGTCGTGCAGGTTGGCCATCAGAATATGCCCCATCTCCTCGTGAGTGGCCCCTTCTTCGCGGGCGATAAGCCGCAGCATATTGGCATCGATGAGCGCTTCGGCGCGCTTCAGGCGTTTTTCGAGCAGCCGTAGCAGATCGGCCTTCTCGCGCTCGAACGTACTGAGGCCGTTATAGGAAATATAGAATCGGTTAGCGGCTTCGATCGGATCATCGAACTCGCGGTAAACGTCCCCAAAGTACAGCAGTGAGAGCGTTGGGCGATGGTCAAATTTGGTAAGATAATAATGTGGCTGTTCAAGCTGTGTCAGTATCTCCTGAATAATCTGCCATTTCCACCACCCTTCCTTTCCTCCCTCCTCCGTTCCTCCTTTCTCCTTTTCTCCCTCCTCCTTCTGCTTCAAATACGCATTCACTTCCTTCCCGAAGGTTGGGAACAGTTTACGATGATCGTAGCCGGCCCGTTCGAAGGCCTCCCACGACTGATCGATGGGCCGGTCGAGCGCGTCGAGCGTCAGGTGCTGATCGGCAACGAGCCGGGTGTTGAATAACTCAATGACAGCAGCGCCCTGAAACGCCAGCAGGTTGGGGCGGTTCCCGAAGAATTTGAACAGCAGCGTGTAGTCATCCTCCAGCTGAATGGCCAGACAACGCTCATTCAGAAAGGCGCGGACACCAACCACCACGCGCCCCACCCCTTCTTCGCCACCCGTTACGCCCTCGAACAGATCGACGCTGTTGGTCCGGGCGCGCTGCACGGCTTCCGGAAACAACAGCCCGGAAAAGTCGGGCCGCAGCGTGGCTTTGATATAAAAAGGCTTGTAGTAATTCGTTTTTCCTTTCGCCTGGGCGAACACCAACACTACCTCGTCGCGGTCCTGGCTGAAGCACTCCATGAACTTCAGGCCGGTCAGGTGGGGGGCAAGAGCGGGGGCGAGCTGGCGGAGGAAATAATAATTGGTGTGCATGATTACAAAGGTAATGCTTCCCGTTGCTGGTCGGTCAGGGAAAGTTTGAGCGTATGGAGCAATGGCGTGCTGGCATCCCCTCAGAAAGCGGTTTGATGCAACCAAACACTCGGCTTATGCATCTTCCATAAAACGATAAATCAAGTCTATGAAGCGAGTTGCTACCTTGCTTGTGCTGCTCTCAATGCATCTCAGCGCATTTGCTACCTGGTCAATCATAATCATAGATCCTAAAACGGGGGAGATCGGTATTGCAGGAGCCTCATGTACTCATAGTTGCCGGGGAATAGCCAGGATTGCACCGGGTAAAGGAGCTATTGTTGTCCAGGCGATGAGCAACAGTGACGCCCGGAAGAAGGGATTACAGATGATTATAGATCACCGGTCGCCCGAGGAAATCATCCAGGCTTTGAGAGCCCCGGAATTCGATCCGGAAAGGCAACAATACGCCATCGTAAGTACCAGCTATCTGGATACGCCAATGACTTACACGGGCAAAGCTACAACATCCTATACTGGTGCATTGACTGCCAAAGGGGTATCCGTTCAGGGTAATACGTTAGCCAGTGCTCGTGAACTAAATGCTATTATGGATGCCGTTGTTAACGGGCAGAACGATCAACTGAGCATTGATGAGATCCTGATGCGTGCTCTTGAAGCGGGCTCAGAAGCCGGCGGAGACAAGCGTTGCGGAGAACAGCGGGCAACCTGTGCTTTTCTTATGGTCGCAAAACCGGATGATAAACCAGGAAAGCTTTACATGGATTTAGAGTTCTTCGGCCAGAAACGCGGAGGGATGAACGCGGTCCATTTACTAAGGGGCAAGTACGAAAAGTGGAAAAGAAAGCACTCCGTCTAGCATTGCCCTGAATGCCACACCTTCACACCTGCCACTTTCCGTTCGGACGAGTGCCGATTTTTGCGACTAAAATCCAAAACAATCGCTTTTCTGGCCTGTTATAATTCTACTCAACAACTAGACCACAACGGTATGGCTAACAATAAAACGGTAGATCAACCCGGCTCAAACGATAAGCAGCCCAACAGCGACCGGACCCGCCGGGTCAACGCACGAGACACATCCGGCAACCAGCCCAACATGGAACAGACCCGGGGCAACCACGACAAAACGGTGCAGCGCCCGGAAGAGGATCACGTGAACGACAAAACGAAATCTGAGCTCATGGAAGAGCGCGGTGGCCATGGCCACTCCGGGCATAGCAGCAGCCGGAACGGCAGCCGCAAATAGCGGAATTTCCCGGCAATGGGTAAAGTTAGGCGGTCAAGGTTAGAAGTTGGGAACTCCCCACTTTTGGCATTGAACGCCTAACTTTTTGCCCGATGGTTACTCCGCTGCCGACCCACATTCGCCAACAGTTCCACCAGGAATACAAGGATATTCTTGCCTATTGGCAGCGCTACGCGCCCGATCCGGTAAACGGCGGTTTCTACGGGCGCGTGAATTACCAGAACCAGCCCGACCCTAAAGCCGACAAAGGCATCGTGCTCAATGCCCGCATTCTGTGGACGTTTTCGGCGGGTCTGCGCCACACGCATCACGACGAGTATCGCCCCCTTGCCGATCAGGCGTTTCAATACATCAAACAGTATTTTATCGATCCGCAGTATGGGGGTGTCTACTGGTCCGTAACGGCCAAGGGCGAACCGGCCAACGCCACCAAGCAGCTTTACGGCCAGTCGTTCGCGCTTTATGGCCTGAGCGAATACGTCCGCGCCACCAACAACCCAACCGCTAAGGCAATGGCCCAGGAGTTGTTCGGATTGATGGTCAAACACGCGTACGACCCCAAACGGGGCGGTTTTCAGGAAGGGCTGGCCCGCGACTGGTCGCCAACGGATCAGCTTGTGCTGAGCAAGAAGGCAAACCAGGAAACGAAGACCATGAACACCCACCTCCACATCCTGGAGGCTTTTACGAACCTGTACCGCGTCTGGCCCGACAAGTCCGTCGATACGCAGATCCGGGGTATGCTCGACGCGTTTACAAACCACATCGTCGACCCGAAAACGTACCGCATGAATTTATTTCTGAACGACGACTGGCAGGTACGTCGGACGGCCATCTCGTACGGCCACGACATTGAAGCGTCGTGGCTGCTGCCCGAAGCCGCAGACGTCCTGAAAGACCGGGCGCTGCAAAAAAGAATCAACGACCTCGGCATCAGGATGGCGCGGGCCGCTGCGGACGGCCTTGACCCCGACGGCGGCATGAACTACGAGTACGATACGGTTACGGGCCATCGGAATCGCGAACGGTCGTGGTGGGTCATGGCCGAAGCGATGGTCGGCTTTTACAATGCCTATCAGCTCACCAGAGAACAGCAGTTTCTGGACAAGTCGCTGCAAAGCTGGGAGTTTACCAAAAAACACCTGCTCGACACCAAAAACGGAGAGTGGTTCAGCGGAGTGGATGCTGAACACACCGTGTTGGGTAAGGACAAAATCAGCATGTGGAAGTGCCCTTACCACAACAGCCGGGCCTGCCTGGAAATGCTGGAGCGCTCGGAAGCGTAGCCTCCTGGAATCAATACGTAAAATTCCAACTGATTGAGGGAATGATGGTGCCGAAGACCGATAGCTGATAGCTGCGGGTGGTGGTGTTGATGCGCTGAAAATAGATCGAGTACGCGTTGCGCCGGGAATAAACGTTGTAAAGCGAGAGCGACCAGTTGCTGTAACGTCGCTGCCCCGGCACGCGCCGACCGTCTTTGGTGAACGCTACGTCTAACCGGTGGTAGTCGGGGATGCGGTCGGCGTTGCGCTGCGAATAGTCAAGCACCACTACGCCGTTCAGCCGGTACGTACCGTCAGGATAGGTCGTGGGGCGGCCGCTGGTATAGACAAAATTGGTGCCCAAGGTCCAGCCGCGTTTCCATTTCCACTGCGTCGAGACGGTCAGGTTGTGGGGCCGGTCGAAGGTGGCCGGATACCACTTACCACCGTTGATCTGATTGACGGCGAAGGGCGTGTTCACCCGGGCAAAGGTGCGGGCAAACGTATAGGCCAGCAGGCCCGTCAGCAGACCCCGCGTTTTCTGCACGCTCACCTCCACGCCATAGGCCCGAC